>Ga0187893_10000247_pt1 | contig 138410 bp, 126 predicted proteins | sample MA1701074metaG_FD_139574 | JGI IMG/M metagenome (GOLD analysis project Ga0187893, IMG submission 139574) | White microbial mat communities from a basaltic lava cave in the Kipuka Kanohina Cave System on the Island of Hawaii, USA - MA170107-4 metaG ...
CCTTGAACGACGCCTGGTACCGAGTCCGTGAGTGCTTCTTCATGGTGCTGCTCCTTCCCCCTTCGAGGAGCAGGCTCAGTTTTCCACCTTATGCCCTGGTCCGAAAATCGGGGTCCACTTCAGTCAGCTCGTGAGCGCGGGCGTCCAGCTCGGGTACGTCTCCGCACAGCTCGGGCATTCCGACGTATCGGTGACCGCGCGCCACTACGCGCGCTGGGTCGGCGACCAATACCGGCCTCCGCTGGCCTTGGAGCTAGGTGACGTACCGGCGGATCTGATGGATCGCCTTGCACGGTCCCCCCAAAGTCCCCCCAGTCTCGTCGTCGCCGAAGGAGGCGATTCTGGAAGTGCTTGGAGTTCGATGATTTCCTGGCGCGCCGGGAGGGACTCGAACCCCCGACCCTCAGGTTCGAAGCCTGATGCTCTATCCAGCTGAGCTACCGGCGCGCGCGGAGCCCGAGGCGGGCGGAAGCTAGCGCGCCCGCGCGCTGCATGCCCCGCGGCGCGACGCCGGCGCGCTGCGGGCGCGGGGGCGCGGCGGCGCGCGCGCAGCGGCTACCGTGTGCGGCGCATGTGCGATTCGATCGGCGCGACGGGCTCCGCGGCGCGGGCGGGGGTCGCGCTCTTCGGCAAGAACAGCGACCGCAAGCCCGGCGAGTGCCAGCCCTTCGTGCAGCTGCCCGAGGCCTGGCATCCGCCTGGCGCCAGCGCGCGCTGCACGCACGTCGAGATCGAGCAGGTGCCGCACACGCGCGCGCTGATGGGGCACTCGCCCTGGTGGGTGTGGGGGCTCGAGCACGGCGTGAACGCGGACGCCGTCGCGATCGGGAACCACACGGTGTTCTCGGTCGAGCCCCTCGAGGACGAGCCCGGGCTGATCGGGATGGATCTCGTGAGGCTCGGGCTCGAGCGCGCGGGCACGGCGCGCGAGGCGCTCGAGTGCATCGTCGAGCTGATCGCGCGGCACGGCCAGGGCGGCGCGGCGCTCGCGCCCGACGGGCCCGGCTACCACAACTCCTTCCTGATCGCCGACCCGCAGGAGCTCTGGGTGCTCGAGACGAGCAATCGGCGCTATGCGGCGCGGCGCGTCGAGCAGGGCTCCTGCACCAACCACCTGGCACTGGGCGCGGACTGGGAGCGCGCGTCGGCGGGGGTCGGCGATTTCGCGGGCGCGCTGCGCAATCCGCACATCCCCGCGCAGCTGACCTCGGGGCGCGAGCGGCGCGCGCGCGAGCTGCTCGCGCGCGGCGTGGGCGGGCACGACCTCGCGAGCTTCTCGCGCATCCTGCGCGACCACGCGGACTTCGGCGCGAGCTGGCGGCTGGGCACGGCGCCGGAGCAGGAGCAGCACTTCACGCTCTGCGCGCACAGCGATCCGGTGCACCGGACGACGGCGAGCCTGCTCTGCGAGCTCCCCCGGGAGCATGCGCGGCAGCGGCCCTGGCCGGTCTGGATCTCCTTCGGCACGCCGTGCACGGGGATCTGGCTGCCGGTTTACCTCGCGGCGCCGCTGCCGGCCTGCCTCGCGCGCGGCGGGCCCGAGGCCGAGGCCGATTCGGCGTGGTGGGTCTTCGAGCGGCTCGGCGCGGCGGTCGCGCGGGATCCCGAGCGGCGCACGGCGGCGCTGCGCAGCGACTTCGCGGGGCTCGAGCGCGAGATCGAGCGCTGGCGGCTCGAGGCCGAGGCCGCCGCGCTCGAGGCGCAGCGCTGCGGCGACGAGCACGCCGCCGCGAAACTGCTAGGTGGGCTGATGCAGCGCTGCGCCGACGCGGCGCTCGCGCGAGCAGCGGATCGGATCGAGGAGTTCAGTTGACGCGCGGCGCGCAGCCGCGCGCTCGGGCTGGGCTCGGGTTGGAGGTCAGGCGGACTGGGCTCGCTCTTCGCGCTCGGCGTGCGGCCGCACGACCTGCGGCATGCGCGGGAGGTACTGCTCGCGCAGCTCCCAGGGCACTTCGAGGGCGATCAGGATCTTGCGCTTGGTGGCCTGGCGACAGGGCCGGCCCTTCTCGATCGCGTGGATGGTGCGAGCGGAGATCCCAGCCTTGTCGGCAAGCTCGGTCTGGGTGAGTCCCAGGGCCTGTCGGGCTGCGCGAATGCGATTCATGACTCTCCGTCTCCCGACGCACCCCCCGGCGGCCAGTCTAGCGCCGGGCGATACCCGGCCCAGGGCTGCCCCTCAGGCCCACCCGAAACGCCTCACGGCGGCCCCATGGGGGCTAACTCTCACGCGTGCAAGAGGAATTCGGGGGCTGAGCCCGGGCGGAACGAGAACAGTCTGGGGTGAGCGAGGGGACTTGAACCCCCGGCCTCCAGGGCCACAACCTGGCGCTCTAACCAACTGAGCTACGCCCACCGCGCAGGCTCGCGAAGCTACTGAGAGGGGTAGGGGGTGTCAAACCAGCGCGCGCCAACTCCGCGCCGGAGCTCGGCCTTCGCGCGCCCGCCGCGCCGCCTCGAGAGTGCGGGGGCGGCCGCGCCGGTGCGGCCCTAGCTTCCCCGCGAGCCCCGGTAGCTCAGTGGACAGAGCAGCTGCCTTCTAAGCAGCGGGTCGCAGGTTCGATTCCTGCCCGGGGTACTCGTCTCGCCGGAGGCTGCCGCGGCGCCTGGGCCGTGCCAGGGCCGCCGCCGGCGCTCAGCCGAAGTCGACCGGGAGGTCGACCGGGCGCCGCATGAGTCCGATGGACTCCCACTCCGCCTCGCCGAGGCGCGCGCCCTGCGGCAGGAACTTGAGCGCCCCCTCGAGCATGCAGCAGAGCTCCTGGAGGGCGAGGTTCGCGCCGAGGCAGTAGTGCGGCCCACTTCCGAAGATGAGGCTCTCGCGGGTGTCCCGCGCGATGTCGAAGCGATCGGGGTCGTCGAAGACGGTCCCGTCGCGGTTCGCGCTGCTCACGACGCCGATCACCATGTCGCCGCTGCGGATCGCGACGCCGCCGATCTCGAGGTCCTCGCTCGCGACGAGCGGCATGCCGGCGCCGCCGAAGTCGAAGCGGAGCACCTCGCGCACCGCGTTCTGCGCGAGCGAGGGGTCGGCGCGCAGCAGGGCCAGCTGGTCCGGGTGCTCGAGCAGCAGCCGGATCGCCTGCGTGCCGCCCAGCGTCGTCGTCTCGGAGCCGGCCGCGACGAGCACCACGACCTGCATGATGATCTGGCCGTTGCTCATGGCGTCGTCGCCCTGGTTGCCCACGATGAGGTCCGAGAGCAGGTCGTCCTTCGGCTCCTGGCGCCGCTCGTCGGCGAGCTTGCCGATCCACTCCGCGAGCTCGTCCATCGCGAGCTCCCCGCGGCGCATGTTCTCCGCGTCCGCCATCGGAAAGAACTGGCGGATCACGTCCTGTGCGAGCTGCCGGAAGCGGTCCTCCTCCCCGGGATAGGGCGGGATGCCCGCGATCCGGCTGATCACCGTGTTCGGGATCGGGTTCGTGAACTCCGCGACAAGGTCGACCCTTCCGCGCCGGCCGATCAGCGGCCCCGCGAACTGGGAGACGACGGCGCGCACCTGCCCCTCCATGCGGCGCACGGCGCGCGGCGTGAAGCCCGCCGAGATCTGCTTGCGCCAGCGGCGGTGCTTCTCCTCGTCCGCGAGCCACATGCTGTACTCGTCGTGCTGGGCGGCCCAGGTTCCGGGCGCGGGCGGCGTGTAGTGCTTGTAGAGCCGCCGATTGCGCGAGAGCCGCGGATCGGCCATCACCGCCTTCACGTCCGCGTGCCGCGTGACGACCCAGGTCTGGATCACCGGGTCCCACACGACGGGCGCCGTCTCCCGCAGCTCGGCCAGGGTCGGGAAGGGATCGCGGACGAAGTCCGGATCGAGGAGCGTCGTGAAGCGCTTCGGCATGCTGGGATTCCGGGACCTCCGTGGACGGGGGATGGCGGCTCGATTGCGTGCGCGGACGCAGCATACACGCGGATCTCCCGCTGCTGCGACCCGCGCGTTCGCGCGGCGCGGCCCGGGCAGCGGCGCTCGGGCCGCGGCGCGCAGCGGGCGCGCGATTCCCGAGTATCCTCGGCGGCACCGAGGGCGCGGGTCGCGGGCTTCGATGCCCGCTCGCGCGCCCCGCGCGGCGCAGGCCGGGACGCAGGTGGACGAGTCGAGACGCTTTCCTCCCGGCTTTCTCTTCGGCGCCGCGACCTCCGCCTATCAGGTCGAGGGCTCGCCGCTCGCCGACGGCGCGGGCCCGAGCATCTGGCACCGCTTCAGCCACACGCCGGGCCGCACGCACGAGGGCGCGACCGGCGACGTCGCCTGCGACCACTACCGCCGCAGCGCCGAGGACGTCGGCTGGATGCGCGAGCTCGGGCTCGGCGCCTATCGCTTCAGCATCGCCTGGGGGCGCGTGTTCCCGGCCGGCACCGGCGCGCGGAACCCGCGCGGGCTGGCCTTCTACGACCGCCTCGTCGACGCGCTGCTCGAGGCCGGCATCCAGCCGGCCGTGACGCTCTACCACTGGGACCTGCCCGCCGCGCTCGACGAGCGCGGCGGCTGGCTCAACCCGGACATCGCGCACTGGTTCGCGGACTACGCCTGCGCGGTCTACCGCGCGCTCGACGACCGCGTCGAGCTCTGGTGCACGCTGAACGAGCCCTGGGTCGTCGCGGACGGCGGCTACCTGCACGGCACGCTCGCGCCGGGTCACCGGAGCCTCTTCGAGGCGCCGCGCGCGAGCCACAACCTGCTGCGCGCGCACGCGGCGGCCGTGCAGGCCTACCGCGCCGAGGGCAAGCACTGCATCGGGCTCGTCGTGAACCTCGAGCCGAAGGTCCCGGCCTCGGATGCGCCCGAGGACCTCGCCGCGGCGCGCCGGTCCGACGCCTACATGAACCGCCACTACCTCGACCCGGTCTTCTTCGGCCGCTACCCGGAGGAGCTGCGCGAGATCTTCGGGGAGGCCTGGCCCGAGCTGCCCGCGGCCGAGGTCGAGAGCCTGCGCGAGCCCTTCGACTATCTCGGCGTGAACTACTACACGCGCGGCGTGATGCGCCACGACGCGGCGGCCTGGCCGCTGCGCGCGTCGCACGCGCCGCAGCCGGGCCAGCGCTACACCGAGACCGGCTGGGAGGTGTACCCGCAGGCGCTGACCGAGCTCCTGCTCTGGATCCGCGAGCGCTACACCGCGCTGCCGCTCTACGTCACCGAGAACGGCGCGGCGTTTCCCGACCCCGCGGCGGCCGAGGACGGCCGCGTGCGGGATCCCCTGCGCGTCGACTACTACCGCGAGCACCTGCGCGCGGTGCTCGCCGCGATCGAGCGCGGCGTCGACGTGCGCGGCTACTTCGCCTGGTCGCTGCTCGACAACCTCGAGTGGAGCCACGGCTTCTCGAAGCGCTTCGGGCTGCTGCACGTCGACTACGCGACCCAGCAGCGCACGCCGAAGGACAGCGCGCGCTTCTACGCGCGCGTGATCGAGAGCCGCGGGCGCGCGCTCTTCGAGCCGGAGCCGGGTGCGGCGTAGCCCGGCTCGCTCAGGCGTCGAGCAGCCGCTGCCGGAAGAAGCCGAGGATCTCGTCGACGGCCGCGCGCGTCGGCTCCCCCGCGCGGTCGATCAGGTGCAGCGTGACGACGCTGTGCGGGCTCTTCATCGGCGCGTCGGGGTTCGCGGCGGAATCGGGCAGCACGCGGCCGACGAAGCGGTCGCCGAGCGCCTGCTGGTAGGCCGCGAAGCGCTCCGCGCGGCAGAAGGGATCGCCCTCGAAGCGGTAGGCGAGCACGTTCAGGTCCTCGCGCTCGAGGCGCTGCTTCACCGCCGCGAGCTCGTCGGGCGCGATGTGCAGGCCGGCCCTGTTCGAGAAGGGAAGCGAGGGCTGCGAGAGCACGGGCGCGCGCACGGCCGGCTCGAGCATCAGCGAGAGCGCGAAGTTCCCCGTGAAGCACATGCCGATCGCCCCCACGCCGCGGCCGCCGCAGAGCGGGTGCGCGTGCGCCGCGAGCGCGCGCAGCCACGCGGTGACGGGGCTCGAGCGATTCGACGCGAAGGCGCGGAACTCGCGGCTGATGCAGGCGCGCGCGATCACCGCGAAGGCGGAGGGGCCTGGCGCGACGGGGCGCCCCGGCACGCCGAAGAGCTGCGGCATGAAGACCGTGATGCCCGCGTCGCGCACCATGCGCGCGAAGCGCGCGACCTGCGGCGAGATCCCCGGCATCTCGCTCATCACGATCACCGCGGGACCGCTGCCGGCGACGAAGACGAGCTTCGACTGGCCGAGCAGCTCGATATCGCGCCGCTCGAAATCCTCGAGCGGGTCGTGCTGGGAGAGGTCGCGGGCCGTCATCTCCGCGCCGGCTACAGCAGCCCGCCGGGCGGCGCCGGCCGCGCGCGCTGGTTGTAGAGCAGCTTGCCGAGGCGCTCCACTTCCTGCTTCGGCAGGCTCGAGAAGTCCATCTTCCAGTCCGCGCCGACGGCCATGCCGCGCTGCACGCCCGGCCGCGCGCCGAGCTCGTGGAACCAGCGCTTCACGTAGGGGAAGTCGTCGAGCTTCTGGCCCTGGCCCTCCCAGCCGACGGTCCACGGGTAGGAGATCATGTCCGCGATCGTGTACGCGTCGCCCGCGAGGTAGCGGCGGTCGTAGAGCCGGTTGTCGAGCACGCCGTAGAGCCGGTTCACCTCGTCGGTGAAGCGGCGCACCGCGTAGGACTGGTCGCCCTGTTTGTCGCCGAGCCGCCGGAAGTGACCGCACTCGCCGGTCTTCGGGCCCTGGTTCGCCATCTGCCAGAAGAGCCACTGGAGCACCTCGGTGCGCCCGCGCAGGTCCGCCGGCAGGAAGCGCCCCGTTTTCTCCGCGAGGTAGAGCAGGATCGCGCCCGACTCGAAGACCGAGATCGGCGGGCCGCCGCCCGCGGGCGCGTGGTCCACGAGCGCGGGCATGCGGTTGTTCGGGCTGATCCGCAGGAACTCGTCCTTGAACTGGTCGCCCATCCCGATGCGGCAGGGGACGACGCGGTAGTCGAGGCCGCACTCCTCGAGCAGGATCGTGACCTTCTTGCCGTTCGGTGTGGGCCAGTAGTGGAGATCGAGCATGCAGCCTCCGGAGTCGAGGGGACGGGCTTTGGTCGAGCGCGCACGCGTATGATAGACGCGTCGGAGGCTCTCGGGCGCAGCGGCGGAGGTGGAAATGCGGCGCTGGCTTCGGCTCTGGCTCTTCGCGCTCCTGCTGCCCTGCGCGCTGCCCGCCGCGGCGCCGGCCGCCGACAGCTACCAGCTCTTCGAGGCGGGCCAGTCGCGGCCGCTCGCGCTCTCGCCCGACGGCGCGCGCCTCTTCGCCGTGAACACCCCCGACGACGAGCTCGAGATCTTCGACCTCGATCCCTCCGGCGCGCCCGTCCACGCGGGCTCGTTGCACGTCGGCATGCGGCCCGTGGCCGTCGCGGCGCGCACGGACGACGAGGTCTGGGTCGTGAACCACCTGTCGGACAGCGTGAGCGTCGTGCGCCTCTCGCCCGTTCCGCACGTCGAGCGCACCCTGCTCGTCGGCGACGAGCCGCAGGACCTCGTCTTCGCGGGTCCGCAGAGCGGCGGCGCCTTCACGCGCGCCTTCGTGAGCGCGGCGCACCGCGGCCAGAACCACGACCGCGTCGCGGGCCACGACGACCCGGCGGGCCAGGCCCTGCTCGAGGGCCAGGGCCGCGCCGACGTCTGGGTCTTCGACGCGCTCGATCCCGGAGACTCGCTCGGGGGCGATCCGCTCGCCGTGCTCGGCTTCTTCGGCGACCGGCCGCGCGCGCTCGCGGCGAGCCCCGACGGCGCGCGCGTCTTCGTCGGCGTGTTCCGCTCGGGCAACCGCACGACCGCGGTCGGCGACGGGCTCGTCTGCAACACCACGTCCGCGCGCATGAACAGCAACGCGCTGCAGCCCGGCTGCACGGTCAACGGCGTCGCGGTTCCCGGCGGCTATCCGCCGCCGCACAAGAACCAGGCAGGGGTGAACCGGCCCGAGACCGGGCTCGTGCTGCAGTTCGACCGGCCGGGCGGCCCGGCGGGCCAGTGGAGCGACGAGCTCGGCCGCAGCTGGAACGCCGTCGTCAAGCTCGACCTGCCCGACCGCGACGTCTTCGAGATCGACGCCGACGCGCTGCCGCTGCCGCTCGCGGTCGACGGCTCCGCGAGCTGTGTGAACGGCGCGGGCTGCTGGGCGCGCGTCGGCACCTCGCTCTTCTCGATGCTCGTGAATCCGGCCAACGGCAAGCTCTACGTCGCGAACAGCGAGGCCCAGAACCAGGTCCGCTTCGAGGGCAACGGCGTGCACGCGGCCGGTCCCAGCGGCAAGCTCGCCGCGGGCGAGCCGCCGACCCTGCAGGGCAACCTCGCCCACGCGCGCATCAGCGTGCTCGACGGCGCGAGCGTGCTCCCGCGCCACCTGAACAAGCACCTCGACTACGCGCTGCGGCCCGCGCCCGCCTCCGACCGGGCGAAGAGCGTCGCCGGGCCGCTGGGCATGGCGCTCGACGCGGGCCGGCTCTACGTCGCGGCCTTCGGCTCCGGCCGCATCGCCGTCTACGACACGGCGGAGCTCGAGGCGGACAGCTTCGATCCCGACCAGACGGACCCGGGCGCGGCCGGCTTCGTCGCGCAGATTCCGCTCGCGGGCGGCGGGCCGAGCGGCCTCGCGCTCGGTGCCGGCAAGCTCTACGCGCTCACGCGCTTCGACAACACCTTGCGCGTGGTCGACCTCGCGAGCCAGCTCGAGCTGACCGCGCTCGCGGTCGCGCTGCACTCGCCCGAGCCGTCCGAGATTCGCGCGGGCCGCCCCTTCCTCTACGACGCGGCGCAGACGAGCAGCAACGGCGAGGCGTCGTGCGCGAGCTGCCACCTCTTCGGCGACATGGACGATCTGGTCTGGGACCTCGGCGACCCCGACGGCAGCGTGGCCGCGAACGCGAACCCCTTCAACCCCGTGATCCCGCCGCAGGGCGATCCGCTGCCGCGGCAGTTCCATCCGATGAAGGGCCCGATGGCGACCCAGAGCCTGCGCGGTCTCGCGAACATGGGTCCGCAGCACTGGCGCGGCGACCGGCAGGGCAGCGAGATCCAGGCCTTCGAGGCCTTCAATGCCGCGTTCCCGGGGCTGCTCGGCCGCGAGACGCCGCTCGCGGCCGCGGAGATGACGGCGTTCCGCGAGTTCGCGCTGCTGCTGCGCTATCCGCCGAACCCGATCCGGCGCCTCGACGACACGCTGCGCAGCGACGAGGCCGCGGGCGCGGCGCTCTACACCGGCCCGATCACCGACCAGATCGCGGACTGCCACAGCTGCCACATCCTCGACCCGGCGGCGGGACACTTCGGAGGCGACGGCCGCACGATCTTCGACGCCGCGACCGAGCACATCAAGATTCCGCACCTGCGCAACCAGTATCAGAAGGTCGGGATGTTCGGGATGTCGCAGCCGGCCCCGATCAACGCGAACGCGGTCTTCACGGGAGACTTCACGCACCAGGGACCGCAGGTGCGCGGCACCGGCTACCTGCACGACGGATCCGTCGACGGCCTGATGCGCTTCTTCGGCAACACCGGCTTCACGGGGCTCGCGACGCAGCAGCAGGAGGCCCAGATGACCGCCTTCATGCTGGTGTTTCCGAGCGACTTCGCGCCCGCGGTCGGCCAGCAGGTCACGCTGCACGCGGGCAACGCGGCCGACGCCGCGACCGCCGCGCGCATCGACCTCCTGATCGCGCAGGCGCGCGCGAGTGCTAGCTCGCAGATCCTCGGCCCCGGCGCGCGCGCGTGCGAGCTCGTCGCGAAGGGCGTCCAGGCCGGGAAGCCGCGCGGCCATCTCTTCACGCCCGGTCCACCCGAGCTCTTCCTGCCCGACGACGGCGGCGCGGGCGTCTCCGACGCCGCGCTGCGCGCGCAGGCCGGCGCGCCCGGCCAGGCGCTGACCTACACCTGCGTGCCGCCCGGCTCGGGCCAGCGCGAGGCGCGCGACCGCGATCTCGATCTCCTGCTGAACGCGGTCGAGACGAACACCGGCGTGTTCGTCGACGCGGGCGACACCGGGACGCATCCCGCGCGCGCCGACAGCGACGGGGACGGCTACGGCGACGGCGACGAGGTCGCACAGAGCCACGACCCGACCGATCCGCGCGACTACCCGGGAGCACCGCCGCCGGGCGTTCCGGCACTGCCGCCGCTCGCGAAGGTCGCGCTCTTCGGGCTGCTCCTCGTCGGCGGCGCGCTCAGCGTGCGGAAGTTCGCGCGCTGAAGGAGCGCAGCTCCGGGATCAGCTCGGCCAGCCGCTCCGCGATCTGCGCCTGGCCCCGCGCGTTCGGGTGCGTGCGCTCGGCCATCGGACCGAGGTCGCCGAAGCGCGCGACCGGAGCGCGCGCGTCGCGATCGACGAGCAGCAGGCGCGTGCCGGTCGCCGAAGGCAGCGGCGGCAGCGGCTCGAACTCGGGCGTCTCGCCGAGCCAGTACTGATATTCGAGCACCTGCACGCCCTCGGGCGTCTCGGCGAATCCCGAGTGGACGCCGTCTCCGGCGCGCTCGTCGCCGCCGCTCGCGTCGTCGCGCAGCGGTGCCCGGTACGCGAACCCCTCGCGCAGGTAGGCGCCGCCGCGGACCGAGAGCAGCCCGCGCGCGTCGGGCGGCGCGACGACGCGAAAGAGCACGCGCCGCGCCCGGCCCATCTCGAGCCCGCCGACGGCTCCCGCCGGCGCGAGACCGAGCGCGCGGGCGCGCGCCTCCTCTTCGGCCGCGCGCAGCGCGCGGAAGCGCGCGGCGAAGTCGACGAAGTGCAGGCCTAGCTCCTGCACCGCGGGCCGCAGCGCCGCGACCGCGTCGGTCTCGATGAAGTCGAGGTTCAGGACCAGGAGCTCGCTGCCCGCCGCGCGCACGGCTCCCGCGAGCTCGCGCAGCGCGGCCGCGATGTCGGCGAGGGGCACGCGCTGGCAGGAGCCGCGCGCGCGGATCTCGCGGAGGCACGCGGGGCTCGGCTGCGGGCGCGCGGCGTCCGCGCCGCGCAGCGCGCGCGGCGCGAGCGCGGTCGCCCGGTAGATCCCCGTGCGCGCGAGCCAGCTCGGGGCCCACATCTCCGGCGCGGGTGCGCCCGCGCGCGGCAGGCGCTCGAGGTCGGTGCGCGCGGCCTGCCAGAAGCGGTCGTTGGTGCCGTGCGCCGCGATCACGAGGTCGGGGCGCAGCGCGAGGCCCTCGGCCTCGAGGAAGCGCAGGCCCTGGACCCAGCTCCAGCCCGGCACGGCGGCGTTGATCACCTCGATCTCGCGCGCCGGGTGCTCCGCGCGCAGCCGCGCCTCGAGCGCGCGCGGGTACTCGCTGCGCTGATCGACGTTGAAGCCGAAGCTGACCGAATCGCCGACGCAGAGGATGCGGTAGCGGCCCGCATGCGCGGCGGGGTAGGCGCGCTCGGGTCCGCGGTAGCCGCGGCGGTCGGTCTCGATCGTCCAGCTCCCGCTCGTGCCGAAGGGGCGCGGGTTGATCGGCTGCGTGCGCCGCGCAGCGGGCTGGTTGCGCCAGAGCGTGAAGCGATCGGTCACGAGCGGCGACGGATTGCGCTCGGGCGCGAGCGCGAGACCTGGGATCGCGGCGGCGGCGCCCTCCGCGCCGTCGAGCGCGCGCGGGTCGGCCCACGGGGGCGGCGGGCCGAGCCAGAGGCGCGCCGCGAGCTCGAGCGCGAGGAGGAGCAGCGCGGTCACGGCGAGGCCGGCGGCGAGCTGGCTCGCCGCGCCGAGCCCTCGGCCGATGCGCGCCCCGGTCGGGGACATTCCGGCGCGCGCCCGCCTAACCCAGCGGCAGCGCCGCGCGCCAGCCCGCGTCGAGGAGCTCGGCGTGCTCCGCGAGCACGGGCGCGTGCTGCGGGTCGCCCGCGAGATTGACGTGCTCCCACGGGTCCGTCTCGAGGTCGTAGAGCTCCTGCGCCGGGCCGATCGGCGTGGGCCAGAGCGAATAGCGGTAGCGCTGCGTGCGCACCGCGCGCCCGGTCGACTGGGTGAGCTTGCAGAGCGCGAAGGCTGCGCGCTTCCAGGCGCGGTCGGGCCGCTCGAGCAGCGGCGCGAAGCTCGCGCCCTCGAGCGCCTGCGGCACGGACAGGCCGAAGAGCTCGGCGAGGCTCGGCACGAGGTCCACGAGCTCGACGATTCCCGGGCAGCTCCCGCCGTTGGCGCGCGCGCCCGGGACGCGGACGAGGAGCGGCACGCGCGTCGACTGCTCGAAGAGCGTGACCTTGCTCCAGAGCCCGTGCTCGCCGAGGTGGAAGCCGTGATCCCCGAGCACGACGATCGCGGTGTTCTCCGCGAGGCCCGCCGCGTCGACGGCCGCGAGCACGATGCCGAGCTGGGCGTCGATGAAGCTCACGCAGGCGTAGTAGGCCGCGAGCGCGCGGCGCTCGCGCTCGGGCGTGCGCTCGACGGACTGGAACAGGTCGAAGTTGCGGCCGAAGCGGCGCGCGACGGGCGGGATCCCGCGATCGCGCGACTCGGGCGCCCAGGCGGCCGGCAGCGACTCGGGCGGGTAGAGATCGAGATAGGGCTTCGGCGCGAGCAGCGGCACGTGCGGCTTCGAGAAGCCGAGCGAGAGGAAGAAGGGACGCCCCGCGCGCGCGAGCTCGGGCAGGATCTGCGCGCAGAGCCGCGCGCGCTGGCCGTCCTCGGACTGCTCCTCGCTCTCGCCCGAGTCCCCGACGAGCTCCGAGTACGCCATCCGGAACTTGATCTGGGCGCGGACCCACTCCTTCTCGCCGATCTCGACCTCGGCCGAGCGCCGGTCGCGCTCCTCGGCGAGCGCCACGAGCTGCCGCTCGGTCTCGGGATCCGGGGAGTACTGGAAGCCGCGCGGCGGCGGCGCCGGCGTGCCGGGCGCGGGCCGGTAGCCGGTCGAGAGGCCGGCATAGCCCTCCGGAACGTCGCAGAGCTCGAGGCGCTCGAAGCGCTGGAGCTGGCTCCGCGCCATGTAGGCGAGGTGGAAGAGCTTGCCGATGCCGACGGTCGCGAAGCCCGCGCCGGCAAAGAGCTCGGGCAGGCTCTGGGTTCCGGGCGGGAGCCTGCGGTCCATGCGGTCGCGGTTGCCGAAGACGCGGGTCGTCTCGGGTCGCAGGCCCGTCAGGAAGGAGCTGCGCGACGGATTGCAGCCGGCGGCCTGGCAGTAGGCGCGCTCGAAGCGCAGCGCCGTCTTCGCGAAGGCATCGAGCTGCGGCGTCCGCACGTGGGGACTGCCATAACAGCCCGCGCTCCGGGCGTTCCAGTCCTCGACCACGACGAAGAGCAGATTGCGCGGGCGCGGCGGGCGCGCGCAGCCCTTCGCCCCGGCGGCCAGCGCGCCGAGCGCGGTCGCGGCCGCTCCCTTCAGAAAGGCGCGGCGGCCGAGCGCGGTGCGGGGGAGCGGCATGGCGGCGGAGTATGCCAGGCGCGGCGCGCCCGGCGCGCCGCGCGCCGCAGTCCGCGCGGGCGCCTATTCGGGCTCCTCGATCGCGCTCGCGCCGTCGCGCTCCCCGATCGAGAGCAGCGGCGGCAGCGATGCGATCAGGCGATCGAGCTCCTGGGCGAGCGCCTGCGGGACGCTCTCGAAGCGCAGCAGCAGACCCCCGGCGCCGTCGTCGCGCGCGACCCGCGCGGGCAGCAGCAGCGGCGCGCCCGCGCGCGGCCGCGGCAGGGCGACCCGCAGCGATTCGCCGAGTGCGATTCCGGCGAGGCGCGTGACGCGCAGCGCGCGCAGCGAGAGGTTCTGGCCCGCGGTGGTGCGCGCGCGATCGGCGAGCAGGGTCACGCCCTGGCCGCGCAGGCTCACGCGCGGAAACACGCGGCGCTCCTTCGGCGGCTCCTCGAGCCCGGGCGGCGCGGCGAGGGCCCGCGCGGAGCCGGGCGCGCTGCTCCGGCGCCGGCGCAGCGTCGCGCCCGTGAGGCAGCTCAGGCGCGCGCCGATCGCGCGCCCGGCGCGCAGGTTCGTGAAGATGCGGATCGCGCGCTCGGAGAGGTCCGAGAACTCGAGCGCGAGGACCGCGCGCGCGACCCAGCGCGGCCGGGTCTCGACGCGCACGACCTGCGCCTGCACCTCGACCGGCGTCCCCTCGCAGAGCGCAGCCGGGAGCTCGAGCCGCACGCGCTCGCCCGGCCGCGCGGCGCGGGCCGAGAAGAGCCGGCAGCCGAGCGGTCCGAGCTCCGCGAGCATCGCCGGGAAGCGCCCGTCGCTGCTCTGCCAGCCGACCGACGCGCCGACCGGCACGCGCGGGACCCGGCGCTTGCCGGCGCCCTCGAAGACCACCGAATGCAGCAGCAGCCGGAACACCTCGCGGTCGATCGTCGAGTGGACGAGGTAGTCGACGCCCTGCCGCCGCAGCCGCTCGCGCAGCGGCAGGAAATCCTGGTTGTGGAAGGCGAACCAGAGCGGGCGCAGCTCCGCGGGCAGCTGGTCGAGCGGGCTCTTCCAGGCGAGCGCGCGGCGGCCCGAGGTGACGAGCAGGTCGAAGTCGGAGACCATGTCCGGCTGGATCGTGCGGTCGCGCCGGTAGACGACGCGCGCGTCGATCTCGTCGAGCGCGTCGCGGACCTGGCCGAGGTCGCCGTCGTCGAGGACCAGTGCGGTGACTCGCTGGCTCACGAAAACCCCCCCGCTAGACGTAGGCCTTCACCTGCCAGTAGAAGCGCTTGAGGCGCAGGTAGGTCTCCGAATCGTGCGGCGCCATCGCGCGCACCGCGTTGGTGCACTTCTCCTCGAGCCAGTGGTGCAGGTACTCGAGCGGCGCGCGCTTCGCGTACTGCGCGAAGTAGTGGCGCAGCTCCTCGCGGCTGCGCGCGCCGCCGTTGTCGCCGTACTTGGTCACGTAGGGCGTGAAGTGCGGATACAGCTGGGACTGCGGCCAGCGGCCGTGCAGCGTCGTGCGCATGAAATTGCCGATCAGGAGGTCGTCGAAGACCTGCCAGCGGATCGCCTCGACGAGCGAGTGCCGCGGCACCTCGAAGGTCACGCCGCGCTGGAAGCCGCTCTTCTTGAACTCGATGCGATTGTCCTCGCCGCCCACGCGCAGGTTCACGAAGTCGAGCCAGTCGTGCAGGTGCGCGAAGGCCTGGAAGTAGCTGCGCGCGCTCTCGAACTCCTCCTTCGAGAGCGTCTCGCTCCAGTCGTCTCCGAACTCGCGGCAGTCGATCAGCGTGCGCTCGATGCGCTTCGGCGCGAGCGAGTGGCAGGTGTCGTTCGAGCAGTCGTAGTGCACGAAGGCCGGCAGCATCTCGCAGCGCTTCGACTCGAAGCCCGTGTAGTGGGCCTCCACCGGCGTGGCGAAGGGGCTCGCCCAGACCGAGTCGCTGCGCTGGTAGCGGTGCATCGAGCTGAAGGGCACGAAGTAGCGGCAGCCGAAGCTCTCGGTCTTGGCGGCGACGCTGCGGCCGACCGGCAGCTTGCGCGCCGCGGGCGGCGTGATCAGGTTCCCCTGCTCGTCGCGGAAGTTGATCATGTCCGCGTCGCCGTAGCCGGTCAGCGAGAGCAGGATCGAGACGTCGTACTTCCGGATCTCCTGGCGCACGAAGCGGCCCCAGCCGCGGTCGATGCAGTCGTTCAGGTTGACGAGCAGGCGCCCGTTCACGTCGACGAGCAGCACCGCGTTCTGGGACTCGTCGCTGATGCAGAGCACGCGGATGCGCTCCGAGAGCGGGATCCACTTGCGGTCCGGCAGCGTCGCGACCCTGAAGCCGGCCTGCGACAGGTCGCGCTGGATGCGCCCGCCGACGTGGTCGGGCAGCAGGATCGCGCGGTCTTTGAAGAGCTCGAGCGAGTCGCCGTTCAGGTGGTCCGGGTGCCCGTGCGAGAACCAGACGAAGGGCGCGTCGAGCGCCGCCTGCATCTGCTCCTCGGGGATCTCGTGCGAGAGGCCCCAGCTCCCGAAGTACGCGCCGCCGCGCAGCCAGGGGTCCGTCACGAGGACCGGCACCCGGTCGTAGGCGATCAGCGTGGCGTTTCCGATGGTCTCGAAGCCGATATCCATGTCATCCCCGGCCTCGCCGCGCGCGGGTGCGCGCCGGCGAGAGCGACCCCAGCGAAAGTGATGCGTGGATCCCCCGATCCCCGTCGCTCGTGAGTGGCCGGGAGCGGCCAAAAGGGAACGAAATCGGCTCGCGCGCGCAGCCGACCCGCAACTCCCGCGCGCGCGCTGCGCAAATGGGCTTCCAGCCGCCCCCGCGGCGGGGGTATGCTCGGGGCGTCCTGCGTGCACGAGGATCTCCGCGGCGCGCCCCGAGGAGGCCGAGATGAGCGACGAAGTCGACGACGACCCCTATTTCGACGAGCCCCGCCACCAGCGCAGCTTCGACAGCAAGCTCCTGCGCGAGCCCCTCGAGGCGCTCCCGGTGCGTCCGGCCATCGTGATGGCGCCGGGTGCGAGCGCGACCGAGGCGATGCGCGCGATGCAGCGCGAGCACCGCGGCTGCGTGCTCGTGACCGACGACGGCAGCTCGAGCAGCAAGCTGGTCGGCATCTTCACCGAGCGCGACGTGCTGCTGCGCATCGTCGACCGCGGCAAGAACCCCGCGACGCTGCCGCTCTCCGAGGTGATGACGCCGGATCCGGACGTGCTCTCGGTGAAGTCGCGGCTCGCGAACGCGCTGAACAAGATGCACGTCGGCGGCTTCCGGCACGTGCCGGTCGTGGACGCCGAGCATCGGCCGGTCTGCGTGGTCGCCGTGCGCGACATCGTCGAGTTCCTGGTCGAGGCCTTCCCGCGCGAGATCCTGAACGTGCCCGCCGAGCCCGGTGCGCTGCCGAAGGAGCGCGAGGGCGCCTGAGGGGATCGGCTGCGGAGCGCGTGCCGCGCATGCGCATGAGCCACATCGGGATCCGCGTCAGCGACTGGGCGCGCTCGCTGCGCTTCTACCACGACGCGCTGGGGTTCCGCTTCGTCGGCGAGGACCGCCTCGGCGCCGAATCCGCGGCACCGCTCTTCGGGGCCGCGTCCCCCGTGCGCGTGGGCTGGCTCGAGCGCGAGGGCGTGCGCATCCAGCTGCTCGAGCTGCCGGCGGCAGGCCCCGCGCCGGGCGGCGCGCGCGAGAGCGCGCTCCCGGGGAGCGCCCCATCTCCCTTCGATCGCTTCGGCCCGACGCATCTCGCGCTCCGGGTCGCGGATCTCGATGCCGTGCTGCGCGAGCTCGGCGCGCAGGGCGTTCCGGTGCTCGAGCAGACGCGCAGCGCGCGCCCCGAGCTCCGCGCGCGCAGCGTCTTCGTGACCGATCCCGATGGCGCCTGGATCGAGCTCGCCGAGCAGCCCGGCGATTGATGGCGGCGCCGGAACGCGCCGAGCCGGCGATCGCGCGGCTCGCGCGCGCCGAGCTCGCGGAGGCGGCCTCGCTGCTCGCGCTGGCCTTCCGCGACAACCCGCTGAACCGGGCCGTGATCGGCGACGCGCGACCCGAGCGGCGGCTGCGCTGCAACCGCCACGGGATGCGGGCGCTGCTGCCGAGCGCGCTCGCGCACGGGCTCGTGCTCGCCGCGCGCGGTCCCGCAGGGCTGCGGGCCGTGCTCGTCTCGTCGCCGCCCTTCGCCTACCCATTGCCGCCGCCGCCGCTCTGGACGAGATTGCGCTGTGCGCTCGGCCAGGGGCTGCAGGTGGCGCAGCGTTGGGCGCAGGTCTTCGAGGTGCTGGACGCGGAACACCCGCGCGAGCCCCACTGGTACCTGGGCGCGCTCGCGGTGCACCCGGATCAGCAGGGCCGCGGGCTGGGCTCGGCGCTGCTCGCGCACTGGCTCGGGCTCGCGGGGGAGGAGCGCCCGTTCCACTACCTCGAGACGGATCGCGAGCAGAACCTGCGCTTCTACGGAAGGCAGGGCTTCGAGGTCGCGGGGGAGCTGCAGATCCTCGGCGCGCGCGTGTGGCGGATGCGCCGCGGGCGCTGATCCGCTGCGGCGTCGCCGCGAGGGGGGGCCAGATGTTCGGGCGCCGTGCGGATGCCACGCTCGTGGCGGATCTGTCGCCGATGCGGCGCTTCATGCCGCTGATCTCGCCGCGCCGCAACGACTCGCTCTTCTACATGATGCAGGAGATCGAGGTCGATGCCGCGCTCGCGTTCCTCGAGCGCCGCAACGCGACGCGTCCGCCGGAGCGTCCGATCACGCTCTTCCACCTCTTCCTGCGCTCTGCGACGCTCGCGCTCCATCTGCGTCCCGGCGTGAACCGCTTCGTCAAGGGCGGGCGGCTCTGGCAGCGCGACGGCTGCTGGATCACCTTCAGCGCCAAGCGCGAGCTCGTCGACGGCTCGCCGCTGCTCACGGTGAAGCGGCGCTTCCACCCGGAGGCCGAAAAGCTCGAGCCGATGGTCGACGCGATCTACGAGCGCCTCGGCCGGCGCCGCTCGGGCGAGCGCGACACGAGCGACCGCGAGGTCGGCCTGCTGCTGCGCCTGCCGCCCTTCCTCGTGAAGCCGATCCTGTTCCTGAACGACAAGCTCGACGACTGGGGCCTGCTGCCGCGCTCGATGCTCGACGCCGACCCGCTCTGCGGCTCGATCTTCATGGCGAACCTCGGCTCGATCGACTACCCGGCCGGCTTCCATCACCTCTGGGAGCACGGGACCATCTCGATCTTCGGCGTGATGGGCCGGATCGAGAGCCTGCCGGGCCGACCGCGCTACATGAACGCGGCCTGGACCTACGACGAGCGCATCGAGGACGGGCTCTACTCGTACTACACGCTGCAGAGCATCAAGGAGCGCATCGAGCAGCCCGAGCTGCTCGACGCCGACATCGAGGTCCTGCGCGAGCGCGAGCGCGAGCGCATCAAACGCCGGTGAGGAGCTTCCGCAAGACTCTCGAGCTCGAGCTGCCGGAGCGCATGGGCTTCGTGAACATCACGCGCGAGGTCGAGCTCGCGCTGCGCGAGAGCGGCGTCAGCGAGGGCCTCTGCCTCGTGAACTCGATGCACATCACCTCGTCGGTCTTCATCAACGACGACGAGCCGGGGCTGCACGAGGACTACGCGCGCTGGCTCGAGCGGCTGGCCCCCTTCGACGCGAGCCCGCAGGTGTACCACCACAACCGCACGGGCGAGGACAACGGCGACGCGCACCACAAGCGCCAGATCATGGGGCGCGAGGTCGTCGTCGCGATCACGCAGGGTCGGCTCGACTTCGGCCGCTGGGAGCAGATCTTCTACGGCGAGTTCGACGGGCGCCGGCGCAAGCGCGTGCTGATCAAGATCGTCGGCGAGTAGCGCTGCACGGCCCCGCGCGCTTCCGCGACGGAACGATTCTTCCGCGGGAGCGGAACATCCTTTCCCATTCCCCTCGGGTCGCGGAAGTCGAATCCTGGAAATTCCGGCAGTTGCGCGGACCCGGTGGGTTGGCACACGAATTGCTCTGACCCAGAACGGAATCTCTGCCGCGGGAACGGTGGCTCTGGGGCACCGGACCCGCAGCTGATGACGCCGGGACTGCCAACGTTGAGCGCCTGATGCGGCGATCGCGCAGACCCGCAGCGTCCGAAGGCCCGGCCTCCGGCGGCCGGGTCTTCGTTCGTCTGGGGACCGCGTCGCCGGCCCGAGCTTGGGGCGAAGTGCCGGGTCGTGTCATGCTCCGCGCGCCGTGAGCTCTCCGGGATCCGGTTCGGGGCCGCCCTCGCCGTCGAGCGCGACCCGTGACGCTGCGCCGCGCTCGCGGGGCCGCGTGCTGCGCGACGACGACGGCCGCCTGCTGCGCGGGCGCCGCACGCGCGTGAAGCTGCGCGACGTCGCGCGCGCGCTGATCGGAGAGCGCGGCTTCGACGGCGCGACGCTGCGCGCGATCGCCGAGCGCGCGGGCATGGGCGCGAGCTCGATCTACCGCCACGTGCGCAGCAAGGAGGAGCTGCTCGTCTGGGAGCTCTCCGACCTGCAGGACGAGGCCTGGACCCGCTTCCGCCGCGAGGACGACCGCAAACGCCCGACGCGCGAGCGCGTGCTGCGCTTCGCCGAGCACCAGTTCGAGCTGCTCGCCTCGCGCTCCGACTTCACGACGATCGCGCTGCGCGCGCTGACCTTTCCCGAGGAGCGCGTCGCGCGCCAGGTGCTCCAGCTCCACGACCGCACGATCGGCCTGCTCGCCGAGATCCTGATGACGGGCCGCAAGCAGAACGACCTCGCGCAGGGCCTCGACGTGCTCGCGGCCGCGCGCGTGCTCTTCTTCGCGACGCTCGGCCCCCGCACCGACTGGGCCAACGGCCAGCTCGACGAAGCGGGCTGCCGCCGCGCGGTCGCGCGCGCGGTCGAGCTCGTCTTCGATGGGATCGGCCCGCGCTAGGCATCCCGCGGCGCGCGCTCGAGGTCACGCCCGGTCTCGATCTCCGCGCGCAGCTGCGCGAGCCACGCCTCGTAGTCCGGCCCGCTCCAGGCGCGGTGGTCGCCGCGCCGCGTGTGCTGCGCGTTGCGCCAGTAGAGCCACGCGTTCAGGCGGTTGGCGCGGGTCTCGTCGCGCTCGCGCAGCAGCTTCGCGGGCACTCCCGCGACGATCGAGCCGGGGCCGAAGCACTGGCCCTCGCGCACAACCGCGCCGGGCGCCACGATCGAGCCCGCCCCGATCTCGGCGCCGTCCATCACGACCGCGTTGATCCCGATCAGGCAGGCATCGCCGATCGTGCAGCCGTGCACGGTCGCGTGGTGCGTGATCGAGCAGAAGTCGCCGATCACGGTCGGCGTCTCGTAGGAGACGTGCAGCATCGCGAAGTCCTGCAGGTTGGTCATGCGGCCGACGCGGATCTCCTGACACTCCGCGCGCGCGACCACCTGGTGCCACACGGAGGAGCCCGCGCCGATCGAGATCCGGCCCGTGAGCGTCGCGCTCGGCGCGACGAAGACGCTCTCGTGGATGCGCGGAGCGCCTGCGCTCAAGTGGCTCCGCCGTGCTCGAACCAGTGCCGGCTGCGCTGCTGCAGGTCGGAATCGCAGAGGAAGTCGATCGCGGTCATTGCGAGGGCCTTGGCGCCGTCGAGCGCCGCGGCGTCCCCGGATTCGGAGCCCGCCCACTTCGCGAACTCGGCGTTGTGGATCGTGCAGTGGAGCGGAGCCGCGGCGAGCATCGGGTGGATCGAGGGAATCCGGTAGCTCACGTTGCCGAGGTCGGTGCTGCCCTGGACGCTCGCGGGCAGGCGCTCGAGCGGCACGAACTGGCGGCCGAGCGCTTCCGCGTTGCGCTGGAAGGCCTGCGCGAGCGGCTCGTTGTAGCGGATCTCGCGGTAGTCGGCGCTGCCCCAGCGCAGCTCGAGCGTCGCGCCCGTGGCCGCCGCGCCGGCCTGGAAGCAGCCCGCGACGCGCTGCTTGAGCGGTGCGAGGTCCTCGAAGTTCGCTGCGCGCACGTAGAAGCGGCCCGCGGCGCGCTCGGGAACCACGTTGGGTGCCTGTCCGCCGTCGAGAATGATGCCGTGCACGCGTTCGCCCCGGCCGATGTGCTGGCGCAGCGCGGCGATGCCCTGGTAGGCGAGGACGAGCGCGTCGAGCGCGTTGATGCCGCGCTCGGGCATCGCGGAGGCGTGGGCCGCGCGCCCGTGGTAGACGGCGTCGAGCTCGGCCATCGCGATGCAGGGCATGCTCACGAGGTTCACATTCGCGGGGTGGATCATGAGCGCGGCCGCGACGCCCTCGAAGGCTCCCTCGCGCGCCATCAGCTCCTTGCCGCAGCCCTGCTCCTCGGCGGGCGTCCCGAGCACGCGCACGCGGCCCGGCAGGAGCGCGCCTAGCGAGCGCAACGCGAGCCCCGCGCCGAGCCCCGCGGTCGCGATCAGGTTGTGGCCACAGGCGTGGCCGATGCCCGGAAGCGCATCGTACTCGAGCAGCAGCGCGACGCAGGCCGCGCCCTCGGGACCGAAGTCGCTCTCGAAGGCGGTATCGAGTCCGTAGACGCCGCGCCGCACCTCGAGGCCCGCGCGCTCGAGCGCCGAAGCCAGCAGCGCGCTCGCGCGCCGCTCCTCGAAGGCGAGCTCGGGGTGGGCGTGGATCTCGCGCGAGATGCCGAGCAGCTCGGCGCGCAGTGCGTCGATCTGCCCGCATGCGGCGGCCTTCAGCTCCTCGGCGGCGGGCTGGCTCATCGGTCCTCGCTCGATTCGGATCGAAGCCAGTCTACGCCGATCGTTCCGGGCGGGGAAGGCGGTACTCTTCGCGCTGATGCGCGCGGTCGTGATCGATCGGCTGCTCTCCGAGCGCGAGGTTCCGCTCGGACTCGCGGTGGGCGAGCACCCGGAGCCCCGCGTCGGCCCGGGCGAGCTCGGGGTGGAGGTGCAGGCGGCGGGCTGCAACTTCTCCGATCTCCTGATCGCCCAGGGCCGCTACCAGGTGAAGCCGGCGCTGCCCTTCGTGCTCGGCGCCGAGCTCGCGGGAACCGTGTACGAGGTCGGTGCGGGCGTCGAGGGCTTCGCGCCGGGCGATCGCGTGCTCGCGGCGCCCGGCACGGGCGCCTTCGCCGAGCGCGCGTCGATCCGCGCCGAGCGCGCGCTGCGGATGCCCGAGAAGCTCGACTTCGCCGAGGGGGCGGCATTCCAGATCACCTATCCCACCGCCTACGCAGCGCTCGTGGACCGCTGCGCGCTCGAGCGCGCCGAGACGCTGCTGATCCACGCGGCGGCCGGGGGCGTGGGCCTCGCGGCCGTGCAGATCGGCGCGGCGCTCGGCGCGCGCGTGATCGCGGCCGCGGGCGGCGCCGAGAAATGCGCGATCGCGCTCGCGCACGGCGCGGCGCACGCGATCGATTGCGCGCAGCAGGACTTCGTCGCGCGCGTGCGCGAGCTCACGCAGGGCAGGGGCGCCGACGTGATCTACGACCCGGTCGGTGGCGAGCTCACGTCCCGCTCGCTCCGCTGCATCGCGTGGAAGGGCCGGCTCGTCGTGATCGGCTTCGCGAGCGGCGAGATCCCGAAGCTCGAGCTCAACCGCGTGCTGCTCAAGAACATCGCGGTCACGGGCCTGCACTGGAGCGCGTATCCGGAGCGGGAGCCCCGGCGCGTGGCCGAGATCTTCGACGCGCTCTTCGCGCTGCGCGCCGAGGGCCGGATCCGGCCGCTCGTCTCGGGGCGGCATGCACTCGAGGAGGTCGCGCTCGCGCTCTCGGCGCTCGCCTCGCGCCGGAGCCACGGCAAGCTCGTGCTCGAGCCGCAGCGAGCCGCGCGATGAGCGCGGGACCGCAGCGCGGAGGACGAGCGGCGCGCCCCGACCGGGGCTTCACGCACATCGCGCTCACCGCGACCGATCTCGAGCGCAGCATCGAGTTCTGGGCGCACTACGCGCAGATGCAGGTCGTGCACCGGCGGCCCGGCGTCGTCTGGCTCTCGGACCAGACGCGGCCCTTCGTGATCGTGCTCGCGAAGCAGTCCGAGGTCGAGCACCCGCTGCGGCCCTTCTCGCACCTCGGCGTCGCCTGCGAGAGCCGCGAAGAGGTGGATCGCCTCGCGCGCCGCGCGAGCGAGGCCGGCTGCCTGCTCGGCGGTCCGATGGATTCGGGCCCGCCCGTCGGCTACTGGGCCTTCCTGCGCGACCCGGACGGCCACACGCTCGAGCTCTCCTTCGGCCAGGAGGTCGGGCTCGCGGTCGAGGCATCCAAGCGCGCTTGACGCGCGCGGCGCGGGGTCGCTAGCCGAGCAGCCCGAAGGCCAGGCCCATCAGCGCGAAGCGCGCGGTGTGGTAGCCGCCGTTGATCAGCCAGAGCGCGAGGCTGCGGCGCTCGAAGAGGTAGTTCGTCGCGACCGCCGCGGCGACGAGGAAGAGCCCCGCCGCGCTGCCCACGCCGAGTCCGCGCGCGAGTCCCGGAGCCGGACCGAGCAGCGCGCCGAGCGCGTAGCTGGATGCGAGCGCGAGCGCGAAGGTGGCCCCGTAGGTCTTCGCGGGGTCGAAGCCCTGCTTCAGCGACGCCTCGCTGAATCCGTTCTCGCGCATCCAGGCCGCGCCGAAGAGCGGCCCGTACCAGAGCGCGCCGAGGCCGAAGGCGAGCAGGGTCGCCACGAGCGCGGCGGGCAGCGAGACGTCGGGCACCGAGACCTCGCTCGGGCGCGGGGTGGCGCGCCTACTGGCAGACGAGCTCCGCGCCGACGCCCTCGAACTTGACCTTGCGGTGGGTGCCGTCGCAGAAGGGCTTCGTCGCGGACTGACCGCAGCGGCAGAGGAAGAGCGGTCCCGTCTTCTTCTCGCTCTTGTCCCCGACCAGGACCGAGACCTCTTCCGCCGTGTCGAGGATGATGGGGCCGTTCGTGGTCACGTTGAGCTTCACGGGGACCTCCTGGGTGCTGTCGCAGCGCAGCCGCGCGGCGCCAGGCGCACCCTAGCACGCGGCGCGCCTCAGAAGTAACCGCGCATGAGCTCGTCGACCCAGGCCGGCACGCGCGGCGCCGCGGGCGCGTCGAAGATCGGGAAGTGCGGCTTCAGATCGAGCACGGGCGTGCCGTCGATCGCGTCGAGACCGCGCACGCGGACGCCGTCGTCGACGAGCGCGACCAGGGGCACGCAGCTCAAGCCGATCGGGTTCGGCCGGTCCTTCGCGCGCTGCGAGAAGATCCCGAGCTCGGGCAGGTCCCGGCGCCCGCGCGGATGCCGCAGCAGGTGGCGCGCCGGATCGAAGGCCGCCGCGTGCAGCAAGCTGACGACGATCAGGTGCGAGAAGTCGCCGAGCCCGCACAGGCCCGGGCGCAGCGCGGGCTCGAGCACGATCGTCGCCTCGACCGCGCCCCAGTTCTCGTCGACCGGCTCGCTCGCCGCGCTGCGCACGACGCCGATCGGCGTCAGCGCGTAGGCGGTCCGGGATCCCGGCGCGGCGTAGAGCTCGACCCTCTGCCTCATGTCTCCGGAGCACCTCCATCGAATGCCCGGGCCTCGCGGGCGCCGAGCCTGCGCTCGCGCCAGGGGCCCGTCGGCAGCAGCAGCCCGGCGGGACGCGCGGCCGCGCGCAGCACCTGCCGCGTCGCGGGATCGATCGCGAGCAGCCGCTCGCGCGGACCCGCGCAGGCCAGGAGCGCCTGGAGCTCGCGCGCGCGGCGCGCGAGGTCGCAGGAGCCGTGGCGCGTGTTGCGCAGGAAGAGCTCGGCGTCGCGCGGCTCGAGTCCGGCGAGCGAGTAGAGGCGCGACGCGCGCTCGGGGCTCGCGTCGACGAGCTCGAGCAGGGCCGGGCGGCCGCAGTCGCGGCAGCGCGGCAGCGCGAGCGCGGGGCCGTGGAAGGCCTCGAGCACGCACTCCTCGGGGATCGCGAGCTCGCGGAGCTCGTCGCTCGCGAGATGCGCGCAGAGCGCGGCCGCCGGCATCACGACGCCGCGAACCGGAAGTGCAGCGTGACGACCTTCCGGCGCGGGAAGCCGCCGCCCGCGAAGGCGGTGGGCTCGAGCTCGAAGCCCGCGAGCGCGCGCTCGACGGCCCGCGAATAGCGCGCGTCGCTCGCCTCGATCAGCTCGAAGGAGTCGAGCTGGCCGTCTTCGCGCACGAGGAGCGCGACGGTCACGCGGCCCTCGCGCCGCTCGAGCGCGGCGGCGTTCGGAAAGAAGACGAGCGCGGGCCTGCGCAGCCAGGGCCGCTCGAGGCGCATCGAGAGCGGCAGGAAGACCGGCGGCCAGGCGGGGCCCGGCGGCAGCCGCTCGCCGCGCTCGGGCGCGAGCGCCTCGAGCTCGGCGCGCGCCTCGGTCGCCTCGGGCGCCCCGGGGTGCAGGGTGAGCAGGTAGCGCAGCACGTACGCGGCCTCGGCCCGGCGCTCGAGGCGCCCGAGGCTCCGCGCGAGCAGGAGCGACGCCTCCGCGTCGACCGCGGGCTCGAGGCGCGCGCGCCGCAGCGCCGCGTCGGCCTTCTGCGCGGCCGTGTCGAAGTGCCCCTGCGCGAACGCGATCTCGGCGCGCCGCAGCTCGCCGCGCTGCGCGAGCCCCGCATAGCCGCCCGCGCAGCCGAGCGCGACGAGCGCGCAGAGCGCGACGGGCAGAGGAGCGCGCGTCGGACGAGCGGTGGATTCCATCGGGCCCCCGGCCGCGCGCTCAGCCCACCCCGAGCAGCAGCCCGCTCGTCGGCACGCCGGTGCCTGCCGTCACGAGCACGTGCTCGACCGCCGGCACCTGGTTCACGGCCGTGCCGCGCACCTGGCGCACGGCCTCGGCGATTCCGTTCATGCCGTGGATGTAGGCCTCGCCGAGCTGGCCGCCGTGCGGGTTGAGCGGCAGGCGGCCGCCGAGCTCGATCGCGCCGTTGCGGATGAAGTCCCTGGCCTCGCCGCGCTTGCAGAAGCCGAACTCCTCGAGCTGCGTGAGGACGAAGGGCGTGAAGTGGTCGTAGACGATCGCGGTCTGCACGTCGTCGGGCCCGAGCTCCGCGGTCTCCCAGAGCTGGCGCGCGACGAGCCCCATCTCGGGCAGGTCGCTGATCGTCTCGCGGTAGTAGCCCGTCATCATCATCTGCTCGCTCGACATGCCCTGCGCGGCGCCGCGGATCAGGCAGGGCTTCTGGCGCAGGTCGCGCGCGCGCTCGGCCGAGGTCACGACCACGGCGACCGCGCCGTCGCTCTCCTGGCAGCAGTCGAGCAGGCGCAGCGGCTCGACGATCCAGCGCGAGTTCTGGTGGTCCTCGAGCGTGATCGGCCGCTGGTGGAACCAGGCCTTCGGGTTCGTCGCGGCGTGCTTGCGGTCGGCCACCGCGACGCGGCCGAAGTCCTCGCTCGTGGCGCCGTACTCGTGCATGTAGCGCGCCGCCGAGAGCGCGACCCAGGACGCCGGGGTGAGCAGGCCGTAGGGCGAGTGCCAGCTGAAGTTGGTCTCCTCGGTCGTCGGCATCGCGCGGCGGTCCTGCACGCCGGTGCCGAAGCGCTGCATCGAGCGCTCGTTCATCGCGCGGTAGCAGACGACGACGTCGGCCACGCCCGCGACGATCGCCATCGCGGCCTGCGCGACGGTGCCGCAGGCCGCGCCGCCGCCGTAGTGCACGTTGCTGAAGAACTTGAGATCGCCGCCGCCGAGGTAGCGGTTCACCTCGGAGACGGGGTTGTTGTCCATGCTGTAGATCGAATAGCCGTCGACGTCGGAGTGCTCGAGCCCGGCGTCCTCGAGCGCCGCGTGGACCGCCTCGAGCGCGAGCTGCAGCTCGCTCCTGCCCGAGTCCTTGCTGAACTCGGTCGCGCCGATGCCCGCGATCGCGGTCCGATCCTTGAGCTGGCTCTTGAAGCGCATGGCCCGGCTCAGGCCTCGGGCCGGAACTCGCGCACGAGGCGGGCGCCCAGATCCGCGAGCTGTTGCGAGGGTCCGCCGAGCGTGATCAGGAGCTGCTGCGACCACAGGAAGTGGCGGTGGATCGGGTAGTCGGTGTCCGCGCCGATGCCGCCGTGCAGGTGCTGCGCGGTGTGGGTCACGCGGTCGCCCGCCAGGCAGGCCCACCACTTGGCCGCGCCGACCTGCAGCGCGGCCGGCAGCCCCTGCGCGAGGCGCCAGGCCGCTTCCCAGACGACCGAGCGCACGCACTCGACGTCGATGTAGGCGTCCGCGATGCGGTGCTGGGCGCTCTGGAAGCTGCCGATCGGCCGGCCGAACTGCTTGCGCTCGATCACGTACTCGGCGGTGTGCCGCATCGCGGCTTCGGCCACGCCGACCTGGATTGCGGAGAGGCCGAGCAGCGCGCGCTGGAGCATCCAGTCGAGGATCTCCGCGCCGCGCTCGAGGCTGCCGAGCACGGCCTCCGGGCCGACGCGCACGCCGCCGAGCTCGACCCGCGAGAGCGGCTCGCGATTCGTCGCGATCTGGCGCTCGAGCTTCAAGCCCGCGGCGCCGGGCTCGACGAGGAAGACGCCGACGCCGCCCTCCTGCGTGCGCGCGGGGACGAGCATCACGCGCGCGAGATGCGCGGCCGGAACGCAGATCTTCTCGCCCTCGAGGCGGAAGCCGGCGCCGTCGCGCCGAGCGGTCGCGCGCGGCGCCGCGCTGTCGAGGGACGCGTACTCCTGCAGCGCCGCGGTCAGGATCGCCGCGTCCTCGGCGACGGGCAGCAGGTACTTCCGCTGCTGCGCCTCGCTGCCGAACTCCACGAGCGGCATCGCGCCGAGCGCGAGCGTCGCGAAGAGCGGCACCGGGGCGAGCTTGCGGCCCACCTCCTCGAGCACGAGCGCGACCTCGAGCGGCCCGAGTCCGGCGCCGCCGAGCTTCTCGGGCAGCACGATCGCGGGCAGGTTCGCCCGGGCGAGCTCGCTCCAGAGCTCGGCGTCGTACCACGCGCCGCTCGCCTCGAGCGCGCGGATGCGCTCGTGGGTCACGCGGTCCGAGAGGATCCGGCGGGTCAGGTCGCGAACGGCTTCCTGCTCTTCGCTGAAGGAGAAGTCCATGGGGCTGGCTTGCGCTCCTAGGCTTTTTCGAACTGGAGGAAGATCCGGCCCGGCTCGAGCTCGCGGAAGCAGGCCCGGAGCGGCATCCCGATCCGGATCTCCGCGCGCGGCACGCCGACGAGGTTCGCGACGACGCGCGGGCCCTCTTCGAGCTCGACGAGCGCGATCGGGTTCGGGTACTCGAAGGGCTCGACCGGCGGGTGGTGGAACACGACGAAGCTGTAGAGCGTGCCGCGGCCGCTCGCGACGGCCGGCTCCCAGTCGAGCGAGTGGCATTTCGGGCACATCGGACCGGGCGGGTGCTGGCAGCGCCCGCACGAGCTGCAGCGCTGGATCAGGAGCTGCCGCTTCGCGATGCCATCCCAGAAGAAGCGCGTGTCGCGCGTGATCGCGGGCTCCGGGCGGGGCCGCGCGGCGCGGGTCGCAGAGGTCTGGCTCACGGCGGAGTCCTCTCGCGGGCCGTGCTGGCGAGCGCCTAGCGCGGGGAGCGCGGCATGCCGAGGCCGAGCATCGCCACGATCTCGCGCTGGATCTCGTTCACGCCGCCGCCGAAGGTGTTGATCAGCGAGCCGCGGCACTCCTGCTCGATCCGGCCGCGCAGCGCGGCGCCGGGCGAGCTCTTCTTGAGCGCGCCCGCGGCTCCGAGCACCTCGAGCAGCAGCCGGTAGACCTGGATCACGACCTCGGTGCCGTAGATCTTCGCGGCCGAGGAGTTCGCCGGCGACGGCTCGCCGCGCTCGATCTCCCAGGTCATGCGCCAGTTCATGAGCTTCAGCGCCTCGACGAGCGCGTAGGCCTCGGCGAGGTTCGCCTGCACCCAGGGCCGGCTCGCGACGGGCTTGCCGTCCTCGGCGCTCTCCGCGCGCGCCCACTCGAGCGTGTCCTCGAAGTGGCGCGCGGTCGCGTTGCCGAAGGCCGCGAGGCCGATGCGCTCGTGGTTGAGTTGCAGCGTGATCAGCTTCCAGCCGCCGTTCTCGGCGCCGACGAGCATGCTGCGCGGCACGCGCACGTTCTCGTAGTAGGACATGCAGGTGTGGCCGTCGTTGACGGTGTGGATCGGCGAGCAGGAGAAGCCCGGCAGCTTCGTGTCGACGATCAGGATCGAGATGCCCTTGTGGCGCGAGGCCGCGGGGTCGGTGCGCGCCGCGAGCCAGATGTAGTCGGCCTCGTCGGCGCCGCTCGTGAAGATCTTGGTGCCGTTCACGACGTAGTGATCGCCGTCGCGAACGGCCGTCGTCTTGAGCGCGGCGAGGTCGGTGCCCGCGTCGGGTTCGGAATAGCCGATCGCGAAGCTGAGCTCGCCCTGCAGGATGCCCGGCAGGAACTTCTGCTTCTGCTCGGGCGTGCCCTGCGCCATGATCGCGGGGCCGACGGTGTTGAGCGTGACGAAGGGCATCGGCGCGTTGGCGCGGCGCACCTCGTCGAACCAGATCGACTGCTCGGCGGGGCCGAAGCCCTGGCCGCCGTACTCCCTGGGCCAGCCGACGCCGAGCCAGCCGTCGCGGCCCATCTGCCGGATCAGGCCGCGGACGCGATCGCCGCCCTCCATCGCGCCGAGCTCGTGGCGCAGGTCGGGCGGAATCAGCTGGTCGAAGTAGGCGCGCAGCTTGCGGCGCAGCGCCTTCTGCTCGTCGCTGTGGTCGATGAACATGGCGGGCCGATTCTAACCCGAGCGCGGCGCCCGCCGCCTGCGACTTCGCTACTCGCGGGTGTCGGCGAGCGCGTCCCGCACGAAGTGCTCGCGGCCGGCCCGGACCACGAGCGTGCGCCGGATCTGGCCGAGCTCCGGGTGGCGGAACTCGACGCCGTGGAGGCCCGCGGCGAGCTCGAGCGGAGCGCGCTGCGGCAGCACGAGCGCGGACTGCCCGTCGACGCGCACCTCGGTCCCCGCCGGCAGCTCGAAGCGCACGCGGCCGGCCTGCGCGTGCAGCGGGAGCGCGCGGATCCGCTCGCCGACCGCCGCCCCGACCTCGCGCCCGACGCGCCCGAGCTCCGCGAGCTCGGGCCTGCGCAGCTCGATCCGGTTGCTGCCGAGGCTGCCGGCGGTCGCGGCGAGCAGCGCGCTCGCGGCGATCGCCCAGCGGATCTTCGCGACGCGCGCCTCGCGCACCGCGGCGCGCCTGCGCAGCGGCCGCTCGAGCGCGGCGGTCTCCTCCTCGCTCGCCTCGAAGACCACGCGCTCCCACATCCAGGCCGCGATCTCCTCGCGGCAGTCGACCGGAGCCGGCGATCCGAGGTGGCGCTCGAGCGAGCGCCGCAGCGCCTTCGCGCCCGCGATGCGCTTCCTGGGCTTCGCGCGCAGGCAGGCCCGGATCAGCCGCTCGACGTAGCGCGGCGTGCCGAGGCCCGCGCGGCGCGGAGGCAGATAGGCCTCGCGCTCCATGCGCCGCAGCAGGCCCTGGCCCTGCTCGGGCTCGCCCTCGGCGAAGGGAGGCTCGCCGGTCACCATCTCGTAGAGCACGACGCCGAGCGAGAAGAGGTCGCTGCGGCCGTCGACGCGGTCGCCCAGGTACTGCTCGGGGGACATGTAGGGCGGCGTGCCGATCGCGTGCCCCGTCTGCGTGAGTGCGGGGCCCTTCGCATCGAGCGCGATCCCGAAGTCCGCGATCTTCGCCTCGCCGCCGCGGCCGATCAGGATGTTCGAGGGCTTGATGTCGCGGTGCACGAAGCCGCGCCCGTGGATCTCCTCGAGCCCGCGCGCGAGCTCGAGCGCGATCAGCGCGGCGACGCGCGGCTGGATCCGCCCGACCTTCTCGAGCACGCTGTGCAGGTCCGCACCGTGCACGTACTCCTGCGCGATGTAGCGCGCGCCGCGCCAGGAGAAGCAGTCGTAGACGGCCACGACGTTCGGGTGGTGCAGCGACGCCGCGGCCTGCGCCTCGCGCGTGAAGCGCTCCTCGATGTTCGGCTTCTCGGCGAGCTCGCGGCGCAGCGTCTTCAGCACGACGCGCCGCCCGAGCGCGGGCTGCCGCGCGAGGAAGACCACGCCCATGCCGCCGTGGCCGAGCTCCTCCTCGACCTCGAAGCTCCCGATGCTGCGCGCCGGGAGCGGCTCCGCGCCGGAGTTGCGCGCCATGGGGTGTGCCGGTGCCCTGGGCCAGCCGGCCCGCTAGGCGTCCGAGTCGTCCGGATCGAGCGGCAGCTCCCAGGTCCTGGGATTCCGGCGCAGCTCCTCGAGCACGAACTGGAACACGTGCTCGCCGAGCTGGATCCGATCGCCGTGCTTGAGCTCGGCGACCTCGATGGTCGCGCCGTTCAGGAGCGTGCCGTTGCGGCTCGCGAGATCGCGCACGCGGAAGCCCTGGTCCGCGAACTCGAAGGCGGCGTGCTCGCGCGACATCGCGTCGTCGTCGAAGCGCAGCCGCGCGCTGTCGCCGCGGCCGACCACCACGCGCGCGCGGTCGAGCGAGAACTCGCTCCCGGTTCCGGCGCCGCGCAGCATCACGAGCGTCGCGCGGAAGCGCTGCAGAAAGGCGTCGAGGGAGCCCGCGCCCTGCGGAGTGGCTCCGAGCTCCCGAGTCCTGGCGTCGCGCATGCGGGTCGTGTGCCTCCCTGGGTCTCGCGCGGCTCCCCGTGCTCCTTCCTTAGCGGCGGACGGCGCCGGGGCTTGATGCCCACGGCCGGACGCAGCGCGCGCGCAGCGGCGACGCGCGGGAGCGGCAGCGGCGCCGCAGATCGAAGGCTGGGGCCGGCGGAAGCCCTGGCTGCGCTGCTCCGCGCGCTGCGCAGCGCGATGCGGCGCTCCGATCCCGAAGCGCGGCGAGGCCCTGCGCCGGTCGCCCGAACGCAGGGCCTCACCTCTCACACCCGGAATCGCGCTAGAGAGCGGTCTCCGACGCGGTGGCGAGCGAGCGCACCGGCACCGGGGTGCCCTGCGCGGCCGCCGTGTGCAGCGCGGGCGAGCCGGTCGCGGAGCCGAACACGTAGGCGCTCTCGCTGTGCTCCGCGAGGTCGAGGCCCTCGAACTCGGCCTCCTCGCCGACGCGCAGGCTGCCGAAGGCCGCGCGCAGTCCGAACAGGATCGCGACCGTCGCGGCCGGCGCGAAGAGCGCCGTCAGCGCGATGCTCTGCAGCTGGATCGCGACCTGCTGGCCCCAGCTCACGCCCTCGGGCAGCGCGAAGTCGGCGATGAAGAGCCCGGTCGCGAGCGCGCCCCAGGAGCCGCCCACGCCGTGCACGCCGAAGACGTCGAGCGAGTCGTCGTAGCCGAGCATCGGCTTCAGGAAGGTCACGGCCGCATAGCAGAGGACCGACACGCCGAAGCCGACCGCGATCGAGCCCATCGGCGTCACGAAGGCGCAGGCCGGCGTGATCGCGACGAGCCCCGCGACGCAGGCCGTCGCCGCGCCGAGCACGGTCGGCTTGCCGCGGTGCAGCCACTCGATCGCGAGCCAGGTCACGAGCGCGGTCGAGGCCGCGGTGCTCGTCGTGAGGAAGGCCAGCGCCGCGACGCCGTCGGCGGCGAGCTGGCTGCCCGCGTTGAAGCCGAACCAGCCGACCCAGAGCAGGCCCGCGCCGACCACCGCGAGCGGCAGGTTGTGGGGCGGCATCGGCTCCCTGCCGTAGCCGCGCCGGCGACCGAGGAAGATCGCGGCCGCGAGCGCCGAGAAGCCGCTCGACATGTGCACGACGAGCCCGCCCGCGAAGTCCTTGGCGCCGAGCGAGGCGAGGTAGCCGCCGCCCCAGACCATGTGCGCGAGCGGGCAGTAGACGAAGACCAGCCAGAGCGAGATGAACGCGAGATAGGCCCCGAAGCGCATGCGCTCCGCGAAGGCCCCGATCATCAGCGCGGGCGTGATGATCGCGAACATCGCCTGGAACATGACGAAGAGGTATTCCGGAATCGTGTAGCCGCTCCAGAGCGTGTCGGGCGTGATGCCGGCGAGGCCCAGCTTCGAGAGCCCGCCGATGAAGGCGTTCCCGGGCGCGAAGGAGAGCGAGTAGCCGACCAGGATCCAGAGCACGCCGACGACTCCCGCCGAGACCAGGCACTGCATGAAGAGCGAGAGCGTGTTCTTCGCGCGCACGAGGCCCGCGTAGAAGAGCGCGAGGCCGGGCAGCGTCATCAGCAGGACGAGCGCCGAGCTCGCGAGCACCCAGGCGGTGTTGCCGGTGTCGAGGGTCGGCGCGTCGCCCTCGGCGAAGGCGGCTCCCGCCTGGAAGAGCGTCGCCGCGAAGGGCGCCAGGGCGAGCGAGCGGTGGTTCTTGATCGCGAGCAGCATGGGCGGTGTCTCCGAGTGCGGGCCGGCGTCAGGCCGGCGGCACCCCGGCCCAGAGCAACATGCGTGCCAAGTGCCGATCGGGTCCGAGCGGCGCTCCCGGCTCCGAGCTCCGGCGCGGCTGCCTCGGCATCGAGCACTGCGCTGCCCAGAGGGCGAGCAGTCGCAGCGAGCGCCCGATCCGCCGCCAGAGCGCGTCGCGCGCGGCGCTGTTGTGCGGGTCACAGCCCCGACTACGTCATTCCGCCGATGGATTTCGGAGCGAGGGGCCTCATGAAGCCACCGCCTAGGACATCGCTCCGATGGAGCGGCGCCCGGAAAGCGCCGTACTCCCCGCGAGAGATGCCCGAGGGCTTCGCCTGTTGTGAAGTGGCAACACGGCGGGCCGTGGGCCGCTCCGAGGAGGAGAGAGATCATGGCCATCCAGTCCAGCATCGAGAATCGCGCAGCGAGGGGATCCAGGTGGGCGCGCCGCGGGCGCTCTCTGGCCGCAGCCGCAGGCCTCTGCCTCTGGCTCGCAGCGCCCGCCGCAGTCGCGGAGCGGCGCGGCGGCGACGACGACGGCGAGGGTCCCTGCAGCGAGACCGCCGAGTTGCAGGCTCGGGCCTGCAGCCACGAGCAGCGCGACGACTACTTCGCCGCGAGGGCGATCTGCACCAACGGGGATCCGGCGGAGCGGCATGCCTGCTTCCGCGAGGCGCAGGCCGCCCAGCGCGAGGGGCTGGCGCTCTGCCGCGAGCAGCTCGAGAGCCGCGAGGAGCTCTGCGACGCGCTCGGAGGCGGGCGCTACGACCCGGACTTTGCCCCGGAGCTCTTCGACAGCGACTTCGCGAACCCGTCGAATCCCAACCCCTACTTCCCGCTCGGCATCGGAAACCTCTGGGAGTACGCGGGCGAGGGCGAGACGGTCCGGCGCGAGGTGCTGGACGAGACGAAGCTCATCGAGGGGGTGACCTGCATCGTGGTCAACGACCGGGTGGAGGTCGACGGCCTCCTGGTCGAGGACACCGACGACTGGTACGGGCTGCGCCTGGACGGCAGCGTGGACTACTGTGGCGAGAGCGTGCGGGACTTCGAGTTCACCGAGGGCGATCGGCCCTTCGAGGCGGAGCTCGTGGAGATCGCGGGCTCCTTCAAGGCCGGCCGCGACGGCGCCCTGGCGGGCACCCAGATGCCCGGAACGCCGATCGCCGGCACGACGCATCGCCAGGAGTGGGCGCCGGGCAACGCCGAGGACGCGGCGCTGATCCGCTCCACGAGCTACCGCTTCGGCGCCGACGCCGAGCTCGACGCCTTCGTGCCGCAGGCCCTCGCGGAGCTGCTCTGCGCGGCAGGCGATTGCGTGGTCACCGACGAGTTCTCCCCGCTCGAGCCCGGCGCGATCGGGCGCAAGTACTACGCTCGGGGCATCGGCTTCTTCCTGGAGGTGAAGCCCGACAGCGGCGCCGCGGTGCAGCTCGTCGAGTGCAATCTCGACGCGCGCTGCGCGCAGCTGCCGCAGCCCTAGCGGGAGGCGATCGCCCGGCGCCGCCTGGCTCCGTGGGGATCCGGGCGGCGCCCTCCCGTGCAGCGCAGAGGAGCCGCGCCATGAGCGACCTGATCGATTCCCGCACCCGCGCGCTCGCGATCGCCGGCGTGATCGGCGGCGTCCTGTTGCTGTTCGGAATCGAGCTCCACGAGGAGCCCGCGGCGACCCCGCGCCAGCTGCTCTTCGAGCTCTTCGACATCCTGCCGATCGTGATGACCAGCGTCGGCGTCGCGCTGCTCTTCCGCGTGACCGCGCAGCAGCGCGACGACCATCTGCGCGTGATCCGCGATCTCGAGCTCGCGCGCGCCCAGGGCCAGCGCTGGCGCAGCGAGGCGCGCTCGCACCTCAAGGGCCTCGGCGACGCGATCGAGCAGCAGTTCACGCGCTGGAACCTGACCGACGCCGAGCGCGAGGTCGCGCTGCTGCTCTTGAAGGGCCTCTCGCACAAGGAGGTGGCCACCGTGCGCGCGGTCTCCGAGCGCACCGTGCGCGAGCAGTCGCGCTCGATCTACACGAAGTCCAGTCTGACCGGCCGGGCCGCGCTCTCGGCCTTCTTCCTCGAGGATCTGCTCGCTCCGATCGAGGGCGTCGAGTAGGCTGCGACGAGGCCGCAGCTGCATGTTTGGCGCGGCGCCATGGGGTGTTCGGGGGCCGAAGCAGAGGCGTGTCGACGGCCGGCTGGTTCTCATGCTGCTGCGCGCTGGCCGTGCCGCTCGCCCTGTGCGCGGGCGCCGCGCGGGCGACCGAGCCCGCGCCCGCGGCGGCGGCCGAGGACGCCGCCGACGCGCTGCGCGAGCGCCTGACCGAGCGCGAGGACCGCCGCCGGCCGCTCGAGCCCTACGAAGTCCCGCTCGCGGGACGCCCGCTCACGCTCGGCGGCGAGCTCGAGGTCGAGGCGAGCGGTGTGCGGCGCCGGATCCTCGACGCGGCCGGCGTCGAGGGCGACCGCGCGCGGCTCGAGAGCGGTCTCGACCTCGAGGCCTTCTACGGCTTCGAGGCTCCGCTCGCGCTCTTCGCGCAGATCCACCTCGGCTTCGAGCAGGAGCTCCTCGACGCGACTCCCGACGGCAGCTCCGGCTTCCTGGCCGAGCGCGGCGAGATCTGGGCCGTGCTCGAGGAGCCCGCGGAGCTGCCGCTCGTCTTCGACGTCGGCCGGCTCGACTTCGAGGACGACCGGCGCTGGTGGTGGAACGAGGAGCTCGATGCGCTGCGGCTCTCGATCGAGCCCGGCCCCTTCGAGCTCTCGCTCGCGCTCGCGCGCGAGCTGCTCCCGCGGCGCCTCGACCGGCGCCGGATCGACCCGGAACAGGAGGGCGTGCTGCGCTTCCTCGCGGAGGCCACGCTCGACCACAGCGGCGGTCACAGCCTCGGGCTCTTCGGCCTCTTCCAGGACGACCACAGCGCGCGGCCGGCGCCGGGGGACCTGGTCCGGACGCCGCGCGAGGACGACTCCGATGCCCGGCTCGGCTGGTTCGGCGCGCGCGCCCTGGGCGTCTTCGAGCTCGCGTCCCGCGGCCTGCTCGGCTACTGGCTCGACGCGGCGCTCGTGCGCGGCAGGGAGGAGCTCGTCGGCTTCGAGGATCCGGTCGGCGGCGTCAGCCGCGTGGAGAGCCGGCTGCAGCGCGACGTCGCGGGCTTCGGCGTCGACGCGGGCCTGAACTGGATGCTGCCGCTCGCCTTCGAGCCGCGGATCTTCCTCGGCTACGCCTTCGGCTCGGGCGACCGCACGCCCGACGCGGGCTCCGACCGCTCCTTCCGCCAGAGTGCGCTGCAGTCGAACGAGGCCGGCTTCGGAGGAGTCGAGCGCTTCCCGAGCTATGGGCTGCTGCTCGATCCCGAGCTCTCGAACCTCGGCGTCGCGACCGCCGGAATCGGCTTCTCGCTGCTGCGCTCGAGCTCGCTCGACCTCGTGTACCACGCCTACCACCTGCCCGAGCCGGCCACCGAGCTGCGCGACGCGGGGATCGAGGCGGAGCTGACGGGCGTCCAGCGGCGTCTCGGCGACGCCGTGGATCTCGTGCTCGCGCTCGAGGAGTGGGAGCGCTTCGAGCTCACGCTCGCGGCCGGGGTCTTCCGCGCCGGGCGCGCGTTCGGGGCGCATTCGGGCCGCTGGAGCGCCGGGGGCGTGCTCGCGCTGCGCTATGCGTTCTGACGCGCGGGCGCCGCGCCGGAGCTGGCGCGCCGCGCGCGCTCCGGCTCAGGCCGTGGGCTGCAGCGTCGCCGGGCTCCGAGACGCGTGCTGGGAAGCGCCGAGTCCCTGCGCCTCGGCCGGCTCGCCGACCCGCCGCGTGCGGGGCTGCCGATCCCAGAAGAAGAGGCCGAGAGCGATCGCGCCGACCGCCGCATAGAAGACCGCGGCCAGCGCGCCGAGCTGCTTCAAGAGTCCGAGGATTTCCATGGAGCCTCCCGCCGATGCCATCGGCACGGGGGGGCGGCGGCATGATAGGCGTCCTGCGGGCGGGGCGCTCGCGCGCTCCGGGCCGCGGCGATCGGTCGCTGGCGGTGCCCCGCAGGGAGCGGGCCCGGCTTCTGCGGGCCTCAGCTGCGGAGCGCGTCCACCGGCTCGAGGTGCGCGGCCCGGAGCGCCGGGTAGGCGCCCGAGAGCAGCCCGATCAGGCCGCCGAGCACGGGTGCGATCGCGGGCGCGATCGGATCGAGCACCGGGGTCCACACCTGGTAGGCGGAGACGATCACCACGATCAAGACGCCGGCGGTCGCGCCGACGACGCCCCCGATCACGCCCATCGAGGCGCTCTCGAGCAGGAACTGGCTCGCGATGTGCGCGCGCGTCGCGCCGATCGCGCGGCGCAGGCCGATCTCGCCGGTCCGCTCCATCACGCCGACGAGCGTGATGTTCGCGATGCCGATCGCGCCGACCACGAGCGAGAGCCCTCCGAGCAGCAGGAACATCACGTTCAGGTCCGACTCCACGTCGTCGCGCACGCGCCTCGGCTCCTGGGGTACCGCGAGCTTCAGCGTCTGCGGGTCGTCGGGTCGCAGCGCGGCGGGCGCCTGGTCGGCGATCAGATAGGCCGCGCCGATCCGCGTCTCGACGACGACGGTGCCGGGACCGATCAGGCCGAAGTACTTGCGCCCCGTGCCTTCGGGGATGATCACGGCGCCGAGCAGCTCCGGCCTGCGCGCGACGTCCCGCAGGATCCCGATCACGAGATACAGGTGGTCGCCGATCGCGACGGCCGGAAGCTGCTCGAGGCCCACGATCCCGAGCTGGCGGGCCGCGTCCGGGCCGAGCACGGCGACCCGATCGGCCCGCAGCGAGTGGCCTGCGTCCGGCAGCCGCCCGGTCGCGAGCTCGGCCCTGACGGCACGGAAGAGCTCGGGCGAGGCCGCGACCACGCCGAGCTTGAAAGCACTCTGGTTCAGCGGGTCCATGACCGGCGAAGCGCTCACGAGCGCGTCGCCGACCTCGATCTCGCTCAGGGTCCCCGCCGCGACGACGCCGTTCAGGCGGCGCAGCCGCTCCGCCGCGTCCCACGGAATCGCCTTCGGATCGATGATGCCCGTCGTCCGCCCGGGCCTGGCCGTGACGAAGAGCTCGGTCGCGGCGAGCTGGTCGAACTGGCTGATGATGCGGTTGCCGGCGGTGCGCGTGAGCCCCATGGTCGAGACGAGCGCGGTGATCCCGATCACGACGCCGAGCACCGTCAGCAGCGTCCGGATCGGCCGCGCGAGCATTCCGGCGAGCACCTCGTCGAGCAGATCGTGGAACGCGATCCCCGACGTGCTGACGTTCGCCGTCACCGCGGCCGCGGTCGGCCGAGCCGCGCCGTTCCAGCGGCTGCCGCCGGCGATCTCCTGCAGCGAGCCGTCCACCATGTGCAGGCGCCGCCCCGCGCGATTCGCGATCTCCTCGTTGTGCGTGACCATGAGCAGCGTGAGGCCTTCCCGATTGAGCTGCTCGAGCAGCTCGAGGATGGCGTCGGAGGATTTCGAGTCGAGGTTTCCGGTCGGCTCGTCGCAGACGAGCAGGCTCGGCGAGCCCGTGATCGCGCGCGCGATCGCGACCCGCTGCCGCTCGCCGCCCGAGAGCTTGCCCGGGAGGAAATTCGCGCGGTGGGCGAGGCGCACGCGTTCGAGGGTCGCGAGCGCGCGCTCCTCGCGGCCGCGGTTGGACTGATTGCGGTAGACCTCCGCGAGCATCACGTTCTCGAGCACCGTGCGGTAGGGCAGCAGGTGGAAGGACTGGAACACGAAGCCGAGGCGCCGGCTGCGCACTCCGGCGCGCTGGTCGTCGGAGAGGCGCGCGGTGTCGACGCCGTCGATCAGGTAGGCGCCCTGGGACGGGCGGTCGAGGCATCCGATCACGTTGAGCAAGGTCGACTTCCCCGCGCCCGAGGGGCCCGTGATCGCGACCCACTCGCCGCGCTCGACCCGGAGATTCACGTCGACGAGCGCGTGCACGGCCGGCTCGCTGCCGTACTCGCGCCAGATCTTCCTGAGCTCGATCACGGGAGGCGCCTGCGCATGCTCCGGCGGCGTCATCGGCGACCTAGGCGTTCTCCGGATTCTGGTATCCGACCACCACGAGCTGGCCGGGCGCGAGCGCGCCTTCGACGGGAGTGACTTCGACGAAGCCATCGGCGGAGAGGCCCGGCCGGACGGCGAGGTACTCGAGCGCGCCGTCCCTCTGGACCTGCACCCGCGAGGTGCCGTCCGCGGAGAGCGAGAGCGCGCTCATCGGGACGACCGTCACGGCTCCCGCGGTGGACTGGATCGGGATCGTGAGGCGCAGCGAGAATCCCTGCAGCGGCGTCGGCGTCTCGACGACGCGGACCTCGAAGTAGATGTGGTAGCCGTCGACGCCGTTGGTGCCGGGAACGTCGGCCATCCACGCGACGACGCCCCTGGCCTTGATCCCGAGCGTCGCCTCGTCGATCTCGACCGCCATCCCGGGCTTCACGAGCGGCGCCGCGTCGAGCGCGAGGCCGGAGTCGATCGCGAGCTGGTTGTCCGTGACCGAGAGGATCGGCCCGTTCGCGACGTTGCCGACGAGGCTCGTGAGCTCCTCGACCCGGACCGGCATCGCCGGAATGAAGACGACCTCGTCGGCCGGGAGCTGCACGCCCTGGCGGCTCCTCGCGAGCGCGAGGTCGGCCTCGAGGCGCGCGGCCCGCTCGGTCGCGAGCTTCACGTCGAGGTCGGCGACCTTCTGCGCGTCGAGCGCGGCCTGCACGGCCATCTCGCCGGCGAGCCGCGCGGAGCGCACGGCCGCCTCGGCGGACGCGACCTGCTCGGCCACGAGCTGGGCGTCGCGCTCCGCGATCTGGACGAGCACCTGGCCCTCGAGCTCGGTCTTGAGCGCCGAGGCGCGCGCGAGGTCGAGCTTCGCGTCGGCGGCCGCGCGCGCGGTCTCGGGCTGGCGCGGATCGAGCACGACGAGCGCGCGCTCGGCGATCGCGGCCGCGAGGTCGGCGCGCGCCGCGGAGTCGGCGTACTGCGCCTTGGCGCGCTCGGACTCGACCGCGAGCGGAGTGCCCGTCCCGGAGCCGGTGCCGAGCCGGTCGCGGTCCGCGAGCCGGGTCGCGAGCTCGCTCTCCGCGAGCCGCAGATCGCGCTCCGCGGTCGCGCGCGCCGACTCGACCGTGAGCGCCGCCGCGGCCGCGATGCCCTCGGCCGTGAGCTTCACCTTGGTGGCTTCGCCGAAGTCCTGCTCGAGGGTGCGCAGGGCCGCGATCTGCTCGGCGGTCGGCTCGAAGGGCTCGAAGCCGCGGTCCCGGTAGAACGCCGCGAGCGCGGCCGAGCTTCGCAGGTCGTAGTTCCCGTCGACTGCGCCGGGGTCGAATCCGAGCCGCTTCAGCGCGGCTTCGAGCTGGAGCACGTCGTCGCCGAAGGTGCCGGGCATGAGATCCCGGAACGCCGGGATCTTGCCCGCGAGCGCGAAGACCGGGCGCCCGGAGGCGGTCAGGAGCACGCCGCCCTCCTCGATCGGCGTGTTGCGCAGCGGCAGCGTCGTGATCAGCGCCTGGCTCGGCTTGAGCGCCGACGGGGCGATCGAGATCGGCAGCGGCAGGCCGAAGCGACCCGTGCCGCGCGTCACGACGCTCGAGCTCAGCACGCGCTCTTCGACCGGAACCAGGATCGGGGACGGGGCAGGGGGCGCCGTTCGCGCTGCGACGTCCGCGGGCGATTCGATCTGGGAGCCGAAGCCGAAGCTCAGCGCGAGCGCCGCGGCGACGGAACCCAGGACCCAGAGGAGGATTTTGATCCGCTTTCCGCTCATGAGCTCTCGATCGTCGGGGCTTGCGGAGCCGGGCCCGCCCACCCCATGCATGCACCTCGCCTGCGCGGGCGCTCAGTCGACCTTGCGCGCGAAGAGCTCCTTCTCGATGCGCTGCTCGATCGGCTCGATCAGCGCGAGCTCGAGCTCGAGGCTCTTGACCGCGAGCGTCCGCTCGTAGTTCTGGAGCTCCTCCAGCGCCGCGAGCTGCTGCGGCGAGAGCTCCTCGAGCGGGACGGTGCCGCCGCCCGTGATCGCGTCGAGCCGCTGCCAGATCTCCTCCTCGAGCAGGTTGGGATCCCGCGCGTCGAAGCCCGCCTCGCGCATCTTCGCGGCGTAGTCGCGCAGGGCGGCGCGCATGCGCGCGTCTCGCGCGATCAGCGCGTCCTTCGGATTGTAGTAGGTGGACTTCAGGTGCTCGGGGTCGAAGACCTGCTGCACGGCCTTGAGCGTGCAGCCGCCGCAGCGCGAGAAGTCCTCGGAGTCGAGTGCGACCGCGAGCGTCGCGTCGGTGTGATCGCCGAAGAGCGCGCGGCTGTAGGCGACCTGATCGGCGCGCGGGAGGCTCTGGTAGATCTGCACGTTGCGCCTGCCGAGACCGATCTTCGCGGGGCTGTAGCCGCTCGAGAGCTGCGGGGCGTGCCCGGTGTACATCGTCGAGATGCCGAAGCCGTACTTCGCGATGAACTCGGCCTCCTCGAGTCCGGGGAGCACCTTGTCGGCCTTCATTCCCCGGCGCACGGTCTCGGCGTCGACCGCGATGTACTGGAACCCTTCGGCGCGCATGCACTTCGCGATCAGCGCCTCGACCTTCTCGATCTTCTCCACGAGCTGCCGCTCGGTCAGGCCGAACTCGGCCTGGCCCACGCCACCCGGCGACCCGGCCAGCGCGCCGCTCGCGATGCCGAGCGAGGCCACGAAGGCTGCGGTTGCCACTGATCGGATCATCGCCCACTCCTCCGCTCTGCTCCCGGCCGCGCCCCGCCGCGCGCGAGCCCCGGGTTAGGTGCGCTCGCGCCGCGGATCGATCGACCTGGATCGAGGCATCCTATCACGGCGCGCAAACCACTTGCGGGAGGAGCGCACTCGCGCCGCGGGCAGGAGCCCGGCTCCGCGCCTGCCGGCGCCGCGGCCAGCGCGCGCCGCGCGGAGGGGCCGCCTGCCGCACTCCGCGCTGCGCGATCGCCGGCCTTGCCGGCGCGTTGCACTTCGGTGTCGGCCTCGCGCAGGGAGGGCGCAGGCCCGCGATGGTTAAGGCTTCGCGGGGAACGTTAATCGGCCGCGGAATCTGTCGATTTCGTCATGATAGGATTCGTTCGAGCCTGGACTGCATGGCAGATGCGGCAGATGCGAGTGGATGCAGAGAGATGTGGATGCGGCAGCTGAGCGGAATCGCCCCTAACAGACGGAATCGGCTCCACCCGACCCCGGCCTGCGGTGGCGCCGGGCCCGCCGCCGCGCCTCACCCCCCGCGGCAGCCACTCTCACTCCCGATTGGCGACGTCGCTCTCTACTCGTTCTCGACGGGATCGGGGACGGCTTCCTGGAGGTTCGAGTCATGATGCGCTGGATCGTCGCGTGGAGCATGCAGCTCCGCCTGGTGATGGTCGCTGCGGCCGCGGTTCTGATGTTCTTCGGCGCCACCGAGCTCCGCAAGCTCCCGATCGACGTGGTGCCGGAGTTCCTGCCGCCGCAGGTCGAGATCCAGACCGACGCGCTCGGGCTCTCGGCCGCCGAGGTCGAGTCGCTGATCACGGTCCCGCTCGAGGCGGACATGCTGAACGGCGTGCCCTGGGTGCGCGAGATCCGCTCCGAGTCGATCCCGGGCCTCTCCTCGATCGTGCTCTCCTTCGAGCCTGGAACGGACCTCATGGCCGCGCGGCAGATGGCGCAGGAGCGCCTGGTCGGCGTCCACGCGCTGCCGAACGTGTCGAAGCCGCCGGTCATGCTCCAGCCGATCTCGTCGACGAGCCGCTTCCTCAAGATCGGGCTCACCTCGAAGAGCCATTCCCTGATCGACCTCTCCGTGCTCGCGCGCTGGACCATCGTGCCGCGCCTGATGGGCGTGACCGGCGTCGCGAACGTCTCGATCTGGGGACAGCGCGGGCGGCAGCTGCAGGTGCACGTCGATCCCGTGCGGCTGCACGCGAGCGGCGTGAAGCTGAACCAGGTGATCCACACGGCCGGCAACGCGCTCTGGGTGTCGCCGCTGACCTTCCTGAACGCGTCGTCGCCGGGCACCGGCGGCTGGATCGAGACGCCGAACCAGCGCCTCGGCATCCAGCACCTGCAGCCGATCTCGAAGGCGGACGACCTCGCGCAGGTGACCGTCGAGGGCGCGCACTTCGCGCTCGGCGACGTCGCGACGGTCGTCGAGGACCACCAGCCGCTGATCGGCGACGCCGTCATCGACGACGCACCCGCGCTGATGCTGGTCGTCGAGAAGCTTCCCTGGGCGAACACCGTCGAGGTCACGCAGGCCGTCGAGTCGGCGGTCTCCGCGCTCGAGCTCGGCCTTCCCGGCGTCGAGATGGACACCACGCTGTTCCGGCCGGCGACCTATCTCGAGCTCGCGGTCGAGCACCTCTCGAGCCTGATGCTGATGGCCTCGGCGCTCGTGGCGGTCGCGCTCTTCGGGCTCTTCTTCCACTGGCGCCTGGCGCTGATCAGCACGCTCGCGGTCGCGCTCTCGGCGCTCGTGGCCGCGACGGTGCTCTACCTGCACGGCACCACGATCAACATGATGATCATCGCGGGCTGGGTGGTCGCGCTCGGCGCGCTGATCGACGACGCCGTGATCGACGGTGCGAACGTCGCGCGGCGGCTGCGCGAGAAGCGCGCGGCGGGCGGGTCCGGCGCGCGGGCGATCTTCGAGGCGCTGCTCGAGGTGCGCCGGCCGATCCTCTACGCGACCGCGCTCGCGCTGCTCGCGATCGCGCCGGTCTACTTCGTGGAGGGCGTGCCGGGCGCGCTCGCGCATCCGATCGCGGCCTCCTACGCGGTGGCGCTGCTCGCCTCGATGCTCGTCGCGCTGACGCTGACGCCGGCGCTGAGCCTGCTCCTGCTGGCGGATGCGGCGCTCCCCGAGCGCGAGTCGCCGCTGCTCGCGGCGCTGCGCAGCGGCCTCGAGCCGCTGCTCGCGCGCGCCTCCGGCGCGTTCGGACGCGCCTCGCTCTGGGCCGTCGGCGCCGCGGGTGCCGCTGCGATCGCCTTCCTGCTGACCCTCCCGATGGAGGGACACTCGCTCTTCCCGAACTTCCGGGAGCGCGACATCCTGGTCGAGTTCGAGGGCGTGCCGGGCACCTCCGAGGAGGAGATGGGCCGGATCACGGCGCGCGCGAGCCGCGAGCTGCGCGCGCTGCCCGGAGTGCGCAACGTGAGCGCGCACGTGGGTCGCGCGATCCTCTCGGATCGCGTCGCCGACGTCGACGCCGCGGAGCTCTGGGTGAGCCTCCATCCCGACGCCGACTACGACGCGACCTTCGCGGCGATCCGCGAGGTCGCCACGGGCTATCCCGGTCTCGACGTCGACGTCGACACCTACCTGAACGAGCGCATCCGCGAGGAGGCCGAGGTCGACGACGACCTGGTCGTGCGCGTCTACGGCGAGAATCTCGCGACGCTGCGCAGCAAGGCCGAAGAGGTGAAGCGCGTGCTCGCCGGCGTCGAGGGCATCGTCGGCGCGCAGGTCGAGTACGAGGACGAGCACCCGACCCTCGAGGTCGAGGTCGACCTCGAGCGCTCGAAGGCCTACGGCCTCAAGCCCGGCGACGTGCGCCGCGCGGCCGCGTCGCTGCTCTCCGGCATCCAGGTCGGGAGCCTCTTCGAGGAGCAGAAGGTCTTCGACGTGGTCGTCTGGGGCGCGCCCGACGTGCGCCGCGACCTGAGCGCCGTGAACGCGCTGCTGATCGACACGCCCATGGGCGGCCAGGTGCGCCTCGGCGACGTCGCCGAGCTGCGCATCGCGTCGGCTCCCAAGGTGATCAACCGCGAGGCCGTCGCGCGCCGCATCGACGTCAGCGCCGAGCTGCGCGGGCGCAGCCCCGCGGCCGTCACCGCGGAGGTCGAGGAGCGCCTGCGCGCGGAGATCGAGTTCCCGCTCGAGTACCGCGCGGAAGTGCTCGGCGGCTTCGCCGAGCGCGTGTCGGCGCTGCAGCGCGTGCGGGTCTTCGCCGTGGGCGCCGCGATCGCGGCCCTCTTGCTGCTGCACGCGGCCTTCGGCAGCTGGCGCCTCGCGGGCTCCTTCTTCCTGACCCTGCCGGTCGCGGGCGCCGGCGGCGTCCTCGGCGGCATGGCGCTCGGGGTCGAGCCCTCGCTCGGCTCGATGCTCGGGCTGCTCGCGGTGGTCGGGATCGCGGCGCGCAACGGCGTCGCGCTGATCTCGCACTACCGCCAGCTCGAGCAGGAGCCCGGCCAGGCCCTCTCGGCCGAGCTCGTGCGGCGCGGCACGCGCGAGCGCTTCGCGCCGATCGCGACCACGGCGATCGTCACGGCGCTCGCCTTCGTGCCGCTCGCGCTCTCGGGCGGCGTCGCGGGCTTCGAGATCCTGCAGCCGATGGCGGTGGTCGTCCTCGGCGGTCTGGTGACGTCTACGCTCGTGAGCCTCGTGCTCGTGCCCTCGCTGTACCTGCACTTCGGCGGCGGCGCCGAGCCCGACATCCTCGCGGAAGTGGATCCGGAGCGGCTGCCCGCCTAGCGCGGCGTCGCCGTTCGAACCGGTACCCAGGAAAACAAGGAGTGATTCCGATGCGATCTCTGAACAGACGATGGATCCTCGTGGGGCTCAGCGTCTCCCTGCTTCCGCTCGCGGCGTGCACGAGCCACGACACGCACGCGGCGCACAAGGAGCATCCGGCCGAAGTCGAGAAGATCGAGGGCAGCGAGCTCAGCCGCGTGACGCTGACCGAGAAGGCGATCCAGCGGATCGACCTGCAGACCGTCGCGGTCCGCGAGCAGGACCAGGACGGAGCGACGCGCAAGCTGGTTCCCTACTCGTCGCTGCTCTACGACGCCAAGGGCCGGACCTGGGTCTACACGAGCCCGCAGCCGCGGACCTTCGTGCGGACCGAGGTCGAGGTCGACCGCATCGACGGAGACTGGGTGCTGCTCTCGGGCGGACCGGCGGCGGGCGCCGTGGTCGCCTCGGTCGGAGTGGCCGAACTCTACGGGGCAGAAACCGGGGTCGGCCACTAGGCCAGGCCTCCGAGAGCAGGATCCTCCATGCTGCGCTTCATCGTTGCCACGAGTCTCAAGTTCCGCTTCCTGGTCGTCGCGATCGCACTGGGGCTGATGTACTTCGGCATGGGCCAGCTGAGCCGCATGCCGGTGGACGTGTTCCCCGAGTTCGCGCCTCCGCTCGTCGAAATCCAGACGATCTCGATCGGCCTCTCGCCGACCGAGGTCGAGGGACTCGTGACCGTGCCGCTCGAGGAGGCGCTCGCGGGCGTCCCGGGCCTCGACGTGATGCGCTCCAAGTCGGTTCCCGATCTCTCCTCGATCAAGCTGATCTTCGAGCCCGGCACCGATCTGCTGCGGGCGCGCCAGGTGGTCCAGGAGCGCGTCTCGCTCGTGACGCCCGATCTGCCGACCTGGGCCGCGCCTCCCGTGATGCTGCCGCCGCTCTCGGCGACCAGCCGCATGATGAAGATCGGGATCTCGTCGAAGACGCGCTCCGTGATCGACCTCTCGATGATCGGCTACTGGACGATCCGGCAGCGCCTCTTGACCGTCCCGGGCGTCGCGAACGTCGCGATGTGGGGCGAGCGGCTCGAGATGTTCCAGGTCGAAGTCGACCCGGCGCGCATGGCGCTCCACGAGGTCGCCGTCGAAGAGGTGATGGAGGCCACGGCCGACTCGCTCGACGTCGGCCTCCTGCAGTACTCCCCGGGCCACCACATCGGCACGGGAGGCTGGATCGAGACGCCGAATCAGCGCATCCCGATCCGGCACGTGCTGCCGCTCGTCGCGAAGTCCGACCAGGTGACCGCGGAGCACCTCGCCAACGTCGTGCTCCGGCCCGCGCTGGGCGACCAGCCGCAGCTCTTGCTCAGGGACGTCGCCGACGTCGTGATCGACCACCAGCCCCTGATCGGAGACGGCATCGTCAACGAGGGCCCCGGCCTGCTCCTGATCGTCGAGAAGTTTCCGTGGGGCAACACGCTGCAGGTCACGAAGGACGTCGAGGCCGCGCTCGACGCGCTGCGCCCGGGCCTGCCCGACGTCGAGATCGACCACGAGATCTTCCGCCCGGCGACCTTCATCGAGATGTCGATCGACAACCTCGGCAAGGCGCTGCTGATCGCGAGCGGCCTCGTCGTGCTCGTGCTCTTCGCGTTCCTCTACGAGTGGCGCACGGCGGTGATCAGCTGCACCGCGATTCCGCTCTCGCTGATGGCCGGCGCGATGGTGCTCTACCTGCAGGGCGCGACGATCAACACGATGGTGCTCGCGGGCTTCGTGATCGCGCTCGGCGCGGTCGTCGACGACGCGATCGTCGACGTCGAGAACATCGTGCGCCGCCTGCGCGAGCACCGCAAGCAGGGCGGCAGCGTGCGCCGGCTCGGCCGGATCATCCTCGAGGCCTCCTTCGAGGTCCGGCACGCGATCATCTACGCGACCCTGATCGAGATCGTCGCGCTGGCCCCCGTCTTCTTCATGGAGGGGCTCTCGGGCGCCTTCTTCAAGCCGCTCGCGCTCTCCTACGTGCTCGCGATCGGGGCCTCGATGGTCGTCGCACTGACCGTGACGCCCGCGCTGAGCTTCATCCTGCTGCGCAACGCGCCGCTCGAGCAGCGCGAGTCGCCGCTCGTCCACCGGCTGCAGGGCGCCTACGCGTCCTTGCTCGCGCGGATCGTGCGCACCCCGCGCCCGGCGTATCTGAGCGTGGCGGCGATCGGCCTGGCCGGCGCCGTCGTCGTGCCGCTGCTCGGACAGGAGCTCCTGCCCTCCTTCAAGGAGCGCGACTTCCTGATGCACTGGCTCACCAAGCCGGGCACCTCGCTGGTCGAGGAGGACCGCATCACGATCGAGAGCAGCAAGGAGCTGCGCGCGATTCCCGGGGTCCGCAACTTCGGCGCCCACATCGGTCAGGCGCTGATCATGGACGAGGTCGTCGGGGTCTACTTCGGCGAGAACTGGATCAGCATCGATCCGGCCGTCGACTACGACGAGACGCTGGGCAAGGTCCAGGAGGCCGTCGACGGCTATCCCGGGCTCTACCGCGACGTCCAGACCTACCTGAAGGAGCGGATCCGCGAGGTGCTCACGGGCTCGAGCCACCCGATCGTCGTGCGCGTCTTCGGGCGCGAGCTCGACGTGCTCTACGACTCGGCCGTCGACGTCAAGCAGGCGCTCCAGGGCATCCCGGGCATCACGAACCTGCACGTCGAGCTCTACGAGGAGATCCCGCAGATCGAGGTCAAGGTCGACCTCGACGCGGCGCGCGCGCACGGGCTCAAGCCGGGCGACGTGCGGCGCGCCTCCGCGCAGCTGATCGCGAGCGAGGAGGTCGGCGACATCCACATCGCCGACCGCACCTACGACGTCAACATCTGGAGCACGCCGAAGACGCGGCACAGCCTGACGAACATCCTCGAGCTCCCGATCGACTTCCCGGGCGGCGGCACGGTGCCGCTCGGCGAGGTCGCCGACGTCCGCGTCGCACCGACGCCGAACGTGATCAAGCGCGAGCACCTCGCGCGCCGCATCGACGTCAGCGCGGACATCGCGGGGCGCGATCTCGGATCGGTCTACGCCGACGTCGAGGCCGCGCTCGAGACCGTCGAGTTCCCGCTCGAGTACTACCCGGAGCTGCTCGGCGAGTACACGGAGCGCATGGCCGCCCAGCGGAAGATCCTGACCTTCTCGATCCTCGCGATGGCAGCGGTCTTCCTGCTGCTGCACACCTCCTTCGGGAGCGCGCGCCTGGCGACGCTCTCCTTCGTGCTGCTGCCCTCGGCCCTCGTGGGCGGCGTGCTCGCGGCCTATGCGAGCGGCGGCGTGATCTCGCTCGGCTCGATCGTGGGCTTCCTGACCGTGCTCGGGATCTCCGCGCGGAACGGCATCCTGATGATCAACCACTTCCAGCACCTCGAGCGCGAGGAGCACGAGGCCTTCGGCCCGGGCCTCGTGCTGCGCGGCGCGCGGGAGCGGCTCGCGCCGATCCTGATGACCGCGACGACGACCGCGCTCGCGCTCGTGCCGCTGGCCGTGGCGGGCCAGATCCCGGGCAACGAGATCGAGCACCCGATGGCGCTCGTGATCCTCGGCGGGCTGATCACCTCGACGCTGCTCAACCTCTTCGTCGTGCCCTCGCTCTACCTGCGCTTCGGGCGCACGGCGGACGCGCGCCCGGCGAGGATCGTCTAGTGCGCGCTCGATCGAAGGGGAGGATTGCGATGCAGTGGCCCGGCTCGAGGAGCGGCGGTGGGATCCTGGTGGGGGTCGCGCTGCTCGGCTTCTCCGGACTCGCGTGGGCGGCCGGGGAGGGCGCCGCGGCGTCCCGCTTTCCGATCGCGAAGGTCCGCTTCGAGCAGAACGCGACCGACAAGGACGTCGAGGTCGTGTTCCTCGTGAAGGGCCGCAACGAGGGGCTCGCGAAGCTCAGCGTGGTCGCTCCGGACGGCCGCGTGGTCGTCGACTTCACGGCGCCCGGCGCCGAGGCGATGGGGATCCGCGAGTTCGAGCTCGAGTCGCCCGAGCCCTCCGACGTCGCCGCGCTGAAGGCCGCCTATCCGGAGGGCGTGTACCGCTTCTCGGGGAGCACGGCCTCCGGCAAGCAGCTCGCGAGCGAGGCCCGGCTCAGCCACGCGCTGCCGGCCACGGCCTCCTTCGTGCATCCGGCTGCCGACGCCGAGAACGTCCCGAGCCAGGGCCTCGAGATCCGCTGGACGCCCGTCGAGGGCGCCGCGGGCTACGTCGTCGAGCTCGAGCAGGACGATCTCGGCTTCAAGCTCGAGGTCGCGCTGCCGGCGGCGGCGAGCCGTCTCGGCGTGCCCGACGGCCTGCTGCAACCGGGCACCGAGTACGACCTCGGCATCGGCAGCGTGGCCGCGGACGGCAACGTCTCCTTCGTCGAGACGAGCTTCACGACCGCGCCCTAGGCGCGCCGCTCACCAGTCGAAGGTCAGCATCGCCGAGAAGCCGTGCACGCCCTTGCCGGTGGCGCCGGAGACGGTCGCCCTGCGGTCCTGCGTCGCGCCGAGCGGGGAGAACTGGACCCCCGCCTGGTTCCCCTTGTAGTCGATCTCGTAGGAGTACTCGAAGGCGATCCGCAGGTTCTCGTGGACCCACTCGCCCACGTCGACGAGGATCCGGCGCTTCGGCACGAAGCCGACCCGGCTCACCTGCGCCTCCTGGTCGTTGAAGCGCGTCACGCCGGCGAGGTCCTTGCTCTCCGAGTAGCCGACCGCGAGGTAGGTGCCCTGCGCCCCGATCGACTCGACCGAGGGATTCCAGCCGAACTGGTACGCGAGCGAGACCTGCCAGGCGCTCGGCTGCATCCGGATCAGCGCGTCGTAGGGATCGGCGTGGTTCGGCGTCAGGAGCGTGTCGTCGAGGAACGAGACCTCCTCGAGCGCGCCGTTCCACTCCGCGACGATGCCGACCGGGCCGAGGCTCGCCTTCAGGTGCGCCGCCATCCCGGAGACGATCCCGATGTTCTCGAGGAAGTCCCGGTTCTGGATGAAGATGTTGCCGGAGCTCCGGTACTCGAAGCCGAGGAAGCGGCTGTCGTAGACCGAGCGGTTGAAGTCGACGTCGGCGTCGATCGCCCAGGGGCACGCGGCGCGCAGCCAGGCGAGTGCGCCGCCCGCCTCCGGGTCGTCGAGCGAGGAGCGGCAGGTTCCGCGGGTGCGGTAGCCGACGGTCGCGCCGAAGTGCTTGACGGGGTCCCACTCGCCGCGCCGGTTGGGCTTGCCCTTGCGGAAGGTGTCGCCGTTGTAGAAGTAGACGGCCGCGGTGAAGGGTGCGAGGCGGGGCGTCGGAGTCAGGTACGAGGGCGGCGGCGGCGGGGTCGGGAAGGGCTCGTAGCCGAGCAGCCGCGCGACCCGGCGCGCGAGCGGGTTCAGCACCAGCGGCTGGACGCGCGGCGGAGCGGGCGTGACCGTCTCGGGCACGAGCGGTGGCGTCGGGAACTCGACGCCGATCAGGACCGCGTCGTCGCGGGTCTCGAAGGCCTCGACCGTCAGCGGATCGCCGAGGGTCAGCACGTCGGCGACCGGGTCGCCGGTCGAGATTCCGAAGGGCAGGATCGCGCGGCCGGCCCGGGCGTAGGGCCAGAAGCGCTCGGTATTGCCGACGTAGACCTCGGCCGTGTCGACGTTGATCCGGTCCACCGAGAAGTCCTCGTCCTCGACCGTCTTGAAGGCGACCTCCGCTCCGTCGTCGTACTCGAGCACGAAGTTGCCGCGCGCCCAGTCGGTGACCTGGATCTCGAGCTGGAGCTCGGCGGTGTTGAGGCGGATCACCTCTTCGTCCCGGCCGGAGAAGTCCTCCTGGGAGCGGGTCAGCACCTCGATCACGCCGCCGAGCGTCACGAACTCGTTGATCTTCGAGCCGAGGGTCTGGAAGGTCTGCAGCAGGATCGAGCGCGTCGCGTCCTCGTGCGCGACCTTCGAGCTCTCGAGCTCCTCGACCCGGCGCTCGAGGCGCTCGCGCTCGCGGGCGGCCTCGCGCTCGTCCCGCTTCGCCGCCTCGAGCTCCTGGACCCGCTGCTCGAGCGTCTTCTCGTCCGCCGCGGGCCCGGGCCCGGTGCCGGTCGCAGGCTCCTGCGCCGAGACGCCGGCTGGCAGGAGCAGGCAATACGCGAGCAGGAGCCGAGCTGCGGTGCGGCCGCCGGCACCCGGCGGCTTCCGCGAGTTCCCCGTCACTGCGCAGAGCTTTCGCGAGGCTCGAGCTGACGCACACCAATCCCCCCGCCCGGCATCGGTCGTGCCCTGCGTATCGGCTGCGCCAATGCATCGACTTGAGCGGAGGGGTGCCGAAGGCGGGAGCCGGACCGCGCAGCGGCCGGCTCCCGCCTCGGGGTGGGACTGGACTCGGGACTAGGGCGCGGGCGCCTCGACCTTCACCAGGCGCATCGCGTCGTCGCCGACCATGCCGAGGCCGGCCGCGTACCACTTCTGGCTCACGCCGCCATCGAGCACGTCGTGCTCGCGGCAGTAGACGAGGCCGCTGAAGCCGCGCAGCGGCGTCTCGAGCGACGCGGCGACGTCCGCGACCTCGACGCGCTCGACGGCGCCGGGAGCCATCTCCAGGTAGAACCTGTCGCCGACCGCGGGCTTGCCGGGCATGATCATCCCGAACTTCGCGCCGTTCACGCCCGAGAGCCAGGCGCCGTCGTGCGAGACGACTTCGCCGTTCTCGTAGATGTCGACCTCTTCGCCGAAGTAGTAGACGTCGTTCGTGGTCCGGTCGATCGCGAAGAAGTTGCGCGAGATCTCGACGAGCTTGCCGTTCTCGGTCTCGTACTCCTCCACGACGCGCGTCTCGACGCCGTCGACGACCCTGGTCTCGTCGAGCACCGAGAAGACGACCGTCTCGTCTCCGCCGCTCAGGTGGAGCTTGAGCCCCGGCGTGAGCGGGAAATAGGGGTTGTTCCCGGCGGGCCCGAGATTGGCCGGGTCGACGCCGAAGTCGCGGCGCCAGCCGCTGTCGTCGGCCGCGTGGGTCAGGACCGCGGCATCCTCCAATCCCCCCGCGTCCTCGCGCTTGATCTGGACGAGCTGGCCGTCCGGCGCGACGACGACCTCGGTTTCCTCGCCCTCGACCATGAGCTCGATCTCGTAGAGCGTCCTGCCGTCCACGACCTTCTCTTCGAGCTCGCGGATCCGGTTCTTCCCGGCGTGCTGGAGCAGCGTGTTCCTCGCGGCTTCGGGGATCTCGTCCATGCCGACTTCCCGGCTGGAGGTCTCGACGCCCGTGTCGGCCGCAGCTGGGCCGGCGACGAGGAACTGGGCGGCTGCGCCCGCCGCGAGAAGGGGAGCCGTGAGCGCCACGCGTCTGCTCGACATGATCGTTGGTCTCCTCGCTGGATCCAGGGAAACGGCCGCCGCGGGGCCCTCGGCCCCGCGGCGGCGGAGCGCTGCTCAGTTCTCGGTCGGCGCGAGCCGGATGTCTTCGCCCACGTTACCGGAGAACTCGAGGTCGTCGAAGTCGTAGATCGTGCTGCCCGGGAAGTCGAAGGGCTGCTCACCGGGCTCGACGTCGACCGGGAACATCTCGATGCCGTCGTCGAGGTTGTTCACGAACTCGCTGTCCTCGAGATCGACCTCGCTGACGCGGTCCGCGTCGAAGCCGTCCTCGCGGTTGTCGGCGCAGGTGAGGTCCCGGAGCCGCGCCTTGCGGTAGCGCTCGATCTCGATCCCGATCTCGCCGTTCGCCTTCGCGACGACGTCGTGCATGTCGACCTCGGCGAAGTACTCGTCGCGGTGGAGCCCGGGCTCGTGGCCGGAGGCCTCGACGCCGCTGACCTGGTTCGCGATGAAGACGGAGTGCCGGATCGAGAGCCGGTCCGCGGTGTCGACGTCGACGCCGAAGGCGCCGTTGTTCGTGGCGCGGACGTAGCGGATCAGGGCCTTCTTCGCGCCGGCGACGAAGACCCCGTTGCCCGCGTTGAGGCTCGCCTGGACGAACTTGACCTCGAGGTCCGCGGCGCCGTCCGAGTGGATCGCGTCGCCGAAGCACTCGGTCAGGTTGAGGCCGAGGCCCGCCGGCGGCGGCTCGGTGCAGGGTCCCTCGTCGACCTCGAGCAGCGGGTTCGGGGGAGCGCCCTTGATCGTGAAGTGGCCGAGGATCACGCGCTGCGCGCCCCCGGTCACGAAGAGCAGATGGCCGACGTCCTTGATCGGATCGGCGAAGAGGGGATTGCCGAAGTCGAAGTCGAAGTCCTCGGCGGCGACCGCGGCGATGTGCACGTCGGCGGCCCGCTCCGACCTGCCCCGGATGATCAGGCTCTTGTCGATCACGACGGTCTTGCTGAGGGTGTAGAGGCCGGAGTGGAGCAACAGCTTGTCTCCGGGCTCGGCGGCGTCGATCGCCTCCTGCAGCGTGTCCTCGCCGGGCTCGACGTGGATGGTCTTGGCCCCCGCGCCCGCAGCCGCGACCAGCGACGTGCTGACTCCGGCTACCAGCGCTCCGATCCAGGTTCGCGAGCGTCCCATGATTCCCTCCTTTTTCTCGCGGTTCATTCCCACAACCGGGATTCCGGCGCGCTGCCCTGTGGCTCCCGAGCGCGCTGCGAACCCGGCTGCAGCTCGACTACCGACTAACGACATGCGACCTGCACGCTCGATCACGGTATCAAGTCGGCTCGCGAGCGAGAGTGAAGATTCCGTGAGCGCATGCGACGGCGCGCTGCGGGCGGAACCCCGAGCCTGCGGCAGCCCACCGGCAAGTGCCCCCAACGACCTCGCGACCGCCCAGGGGAACTCGCGCGCGCTCGGGCTCGCACGCGCGCCGCCGCGGCGGCGCGCCGCCTTCGCGATCGCGCGCTCGTGCTGCAGAGTCAGCGACTAACTTGAAGCGGCCGCGCGCCGCGTGATAGAGTGATCCGAGCTCCCGCTGGGTGGCCGCACTGCTTGGGACGCGACGCAGAGGGCCGCGAACTGAGGTTCTTCGATGTCTTCACGCGCCCTCCTCTTCCTCTCGCTCTTCCCCTGCGCGGCGCTGCTGGCCGACGCCGTCGCGGCGGGTCGGGCGCTGGCCGCGCCGCCGCCCGCGAGCGCGGAGCGCGCCGCCGCGCAGGCGCTCCCGGACGCCGACTGGATCGCCAGGGCCTCGCGGCAGCTCGCCGCACGCGAATACGCCGCGAGCGCGAGCGGCGCGGGTTTCCAGGCCCCGAACCGGCGCCACAACCTGCGCAGCTATTTCGAGCCCACGGGCGTGCGCGTGCACGACCGCACGGCGCCCGGCGAGCCCCGCCTGCTGAGCCTCGAGCTCGCGGGCGTCGGACGCGGGCAGAGCCTTGCTCCGGTGCCGCCGGGCGAGGTCGTGAGCGATGGCGCGCGGGTCGAGATCCGCCGGCCCGGACTCGTGGAGTGGTACCTGAACTCGCCCGAGGGCCTCGAGCAGGGCTTCACCTTCGCGGAGCGGCCCGCGGGCGAGGGCCCGCTCGTGGTCGCGCTCTCGCTCGGGGACTCCGAGGTCCGCGCCGCGGGGCAGGAGCTCCGGATCACGAGCGCCAGCGGCCGGCAGCTCGCCTTCGGAGCGCTCGTCGCCTTCGACGCCGCAGGAGCGCACCCCGGCGCGCGCTTCGAGATCGCCGCAGCCGACCGCGTCGTGCTCGTGGTCGACGACCGCGGCGCGCGCTACCCGCTCACGATCGATCCGCTGCTCACGGCGGCGGCCGACGCGCAATTCGAATCGAACCAGATCGCGGCGCTCTTCGGCGTCAGCATCGCCGGCGCCGGCGACGTGAACGGCGACGGCTACGCCGATCTGATCATCGGCGCCTCGGACTACGACAACGGCCAGAGCAACGAGGGCGCGGCCTTCATCTACCACGGCAGCGCGAGCGGGATTCCGAACGCATCGCCGACCCCCTTCGCGACCCAGCTCGAGTCGAACCAGGCCAGCGCCGCGATGGCCGACGTCGCGGGAGCCGGCGACGTGAACGGCGACGGCTTTGCCGACGTGATCGTCGGCGCGGACGGCTACGACAACGGCCAGAGCGACGAGGGCGCGGCCTTCGTGTTCCTGGGCTCCGCGACCGGGATCGCGAGCGGCGGCCCCGCGACGGCCCACGCGACGCTCGAGTCGAACCAGGCGGGCGCGCTCTTCGGCGGCAGCGTCGCGGGCGCCGGCGACGTGAACGGCGACGGCTACGCGGACGTGATCGTCGGCGCGGAGGCCTACGACAGCGGCCAGGTCGACGAGGGCGCGGCCTTCGTCTTCCTGGGCTCCGCGACCGGCATCGCGAGCGCCGGTGCCGCGTCGGCCCACGCGCGCCTCGAGGCGAACCAGTCGGTCGCGCTGATGGGCATCACCGCCGGCGCCGGCGACGTGAACGGCGACGGCTATTCCGACGTGATCGTCGGCGCGCCCGAGTACGACAGCGGGCAGACCAACGAGGGTGCGGCCTTCGTCTTCCTCGGCAGCGCAACCGGGATTCCGAACACCGGCGCCGCGTCGGCCCACGCGCGCCTCGAGTCCGACCAGGCGACCGCGTTCCTCGGAACGAGCGTCGCCGGCGCCGGCGACGTGAACGGCGACGGCTATTCCGACGTGATCGTCGGCGCCGAGGAGTACAACGATCCCGAGAGCAACGAGGGGATCGCCTTCGTGTTCCACGGCAGCGCGAGCGGGATCGCGAACGGCACGCCCGCGACGGCCGCCGCGAAGATCGAGTCGAACCAGATCAGCGCGCTGCTCGGCGTGAGCGTCGCGGGCATCGGCGACGTGAACGGCGACGGCTACGCCGACGTCGCGGTCGGCGCCGACTCCTACGACAACGGGCAGAGCGACGAGGGCGCGGTCTTCGTGTTCCTGGGCTCCGCGAGCGGGATCGGGAACCGCACGCCCGCGACGGCCGCGGCCCAGCTCGAGGTGAACCAGAACGGGGCCGCGCTGGCCGGCGTCACGCGCGCGGGCGACGTCAACGGCGACGGCTACGACGACCTGCTGATCGCGGCGGAGTTCTACGACAACCCGAGCTTCAACGAGGGCGCGGCCTTCCTCTACCTCGGCGGCGCGAACGGGATCGCGAGCGGAAACGCCGTCACGGCCGCGACCCTGCTCGAGTCGGGCCAGGCCGGGTCGGCCTTCGGCGCGAACCTCGCGGGCGCCGGCGACGTGAACGGCGACGGCTACGCGGACCTGATCGTCGGCGCGGAGTTCTACGACAGCGGCGAGGCCGACGAGGGCGCGGCCTTCGTCTACCTCGGCAGCGCGAGCGGGATCGCGGACGGCACGCCGGCCACGGCCGCGGCGCAGCTCGAGTCGAACCAGAGCGGCTCGGCCTTCGGCACGAGCGTCGCGGGCGCGGGCGACGTCAACGGCGACGGCTACGCCGACGTGATCGTCGGCGCGGACGCCTACGACGCGGGCGAGACCGACGAGGGCGCGGCCTTCGTGTTCCACGGCAGCGCGACCGGGATCGCGAGCGGCACGCCGGCCTCGGCTGCCGCACAGCTCGAGTCGAACCAGGCCGGCGCGACGCTCGGCGGCAGCGTGGCGGGCGCCGGCGACGTCGACGGAGACGGCTTCGCGGACGTGATCGTCGGCGCGGAGGACTACGACGCCGGGGAGCTCGACGAGGGCGCGGCCTTCGTGTTCCGCGGCAGCCCGAGCGGAATCGTCGCCGGCGCCCCCGCGGCGCAGCTCGAGTCGAACCAGGTCGAAGCCAGGCTCGGTGGGAGCGTCGCCGGAGCGGGCGACGTGAACGGCGACGGCTACGCCGACGTGATCGTCGACGCGGAGTTCTACGACAACGGCCAGCTCGACGAGGGCGCGGCCTTCGTCTTCCACGGCAGCGCGAGCGGGATCGCGAACGGCAACCCGGCGAGCGCAGCGACGCAGCTCGAGTCGGACCAGGCCGACGCCAAGCTCGGCGGGAGCCTCGCGGCCGCGGGCGACGTCAACGGCGACGGCTATGCGGACGTGATCGTCGGCGCGGAGCTCTACGACAACGGCGAGAGCGACGAAGGCGCGGCCTTCGTGTTCCTGGGCTCGGCGAGCGGGATCGCGAGCGCCACGCCCGCGACGGCCGCGACGCGGCTCGAGTCGAATCAGGTGAGCGCACTGCTCGGCACGAGCGTCGCGGGAGCGGGCGACGTGAACGGCGACGGCTACGCGGACGTGATCGCCGCCGCGGGCTTCTACGACAACGGCGAGCTCGACGAGGGCGCGGCCTTCGTGTTCCTGGGCTCCGCGAGCGGGATCGCGCACGGGACGCCCGCGACGGCGGCCGCGCGGCTCGAGCCGAACCAGGCCGGCGCCGTGCTCGACGCGGTCGCCGCGGGCGTCGGCGACATCAACGGCGACGGCTTCGCCGACGTGGTCGCCGGAGCGCGCGGCTACACGGGGGTCAGCGGGGACGGCGCGGTCCTGGTCTTCCAGGGGAACGGCAACCGCGACGGCCGCCCCGTGCTCGCGCAGCAGCGCAGGGCCGACGCGAGCGGCATCCCCGTGCAGTCCTGGGGCGCCTCGGGCGCCGAGAGCGCCTTCGAGGTCGCAGTGACCGCGACGCACCCGGCCGGGCGCGGGCGCGTGAAGCTCGAAGTCGAGGCCTGCCCGATCGGGACGCCCTTCGGCGCGCCGCAGTGCACGCTGCATCTCGGCGCGAGCTGGAGCGACGTGACCGCGAGCGCGGGCGGCGTGCGCCTCGTCGAGGGCATCAGCGTGCCCGACGCGAGGACGCTCCACCGCTGGCGCGCGCGCGTGCTGCACGCGCCCTTCCGCGTGACCGAGGCCGGCATCACGCCGCCGCCGAAGCCCGCGCACGGGCCCTGGCGCCGCGTGCAGGCGCAGGCGCTCGAGGCCGACCTCTACGTGCCCGAGCCCGGGAAGCTCGCGCTGATGCTCTCGGGGCTCGCGTTCCTGCTCGCTCTCGCGCGCCGGCCGAAGGCGTCGGCGCCGCGTTAGGGGTCGGAGGCGCCGCGGCGCTCGCGCCTGCTCGACAACATTACAGATCCTTCACGTCCCTCCTGATAGGCTGATCCGCGTACGAATCGCTCGTTATGCAAAGCGGCGCAGTTTCGTGCGCAATCGCTCGAAGTCCGCCCTGCGACGGGGCGGCATCGCGCGGCGCCGGAGGCGTGCGCCGGGAAGCGGAGTGCTACGTGGGATCTGCGGGCAGGGGCATCGCTTGCGCGGCGGCGCTGATCGCGGCTTCGGGCTGCGCGTTCGGACCCGGCGCGGGCGCGAGCGACGAGGCGGTCGAGCGCCGGATCAGCCAGCTCGAGCGCGAGCTCGCCGCCCTCAAGCAGGCGGAGGCGGAGGAGGAGCAGGAGGCGGGGGCCGCTCCCGCCGCGGTCTCCGCAGCGCCGCCGCAGGCCGCGGCCGGGACCGCGGCCGCCGCCGCGCCGCCGCCCGCGCCCGCCGAGAAGCAGCTCCCGACCTGGAACGTGACGCCCGACATCAGCTTCAAGCCCGGCGTGCGCGTCCAGGTGCGCTACCTGCACGACGGCGCGACGAAGAACAACGACATCGCGGTGCAGCGCTTCCGCATGAAGGGCGCCGGCCAGGCCTGGAAGGCGCGCTACGGACTCGAGCTCAAGATCGACAACACGGGCAGGACCGGCGCGAGCCCGAGCGCGGCCGTCGAGAACGGCTGGATCGAGTACTCGCCGCTGACGGCGCTCACGACGCGCGCGGGCCTCTACGACGTGCCCTTCTCGCGCGACGCGCTGACCTCGGACTCGAAGCTGCTGTTCATGGACCGCAGCCTGATCAAGGACGCGCTCACGGGCTTCGGCCTCGCGGACAACGGCATCGGCGGGATGGCCTACGGGCGCCCGCTCGGCGGCCACGTCGAGTACGCGCTCGGCGTCTTCAACAACGACCGCTTCGATGGCCTCGGCACGGCCGGGCGCCGCAGCGGCTCGGTCATGCCCGTCGGCCGGATCGCGGTCGATCTGCTCGATCCCGCTCCGCCCGCGGGCTATGCGGACTACCGCGCCTCCTACGTGGGTCAGGGCCGCAGGCTCTCGATCGGCGCGAACGGCGCGTGGCTGCAGAACGGCAGGTCGGGCGCGCAGCGCTTCGACGTCTACGCCTGGGGCACCGACCTCTTCTTCAACTACGGGCCCTTCACCTTCCAGGGCGAGTACGACTGGTTCCGGCTGACCGGGAACGTAGACCGCTCGAACCGCGGCTGGTTCGTGCAGGGCGGCTACCTGGTCGAGCCGCTCCGGGAGTGTTTCAAGGAGTCGGCGCCCTGGTTCCCGGATCTCGAGCTCGTCGCGCGCTACCAGGACCTCGACGCCGAGAGCTTCCAGCCGAACCGCGAGCGCCGGACCTCGATCGGCATGAACACCTACATCTGGCAGCACAACCTCAAGGTCCAGACGGAGTACTCCTTCCGCCACGTCCGGCAGCGGCCCGACAGCAACCTGTTCCAGGTCCAGCTCCAGCTCGACTTCTGAGCGCGGCTCGGACAGAATCGGGCCGGCGCGCCAGCGGCCCGAGGTCGCCCTCGCCCTGCGAGCGGCGCCTCGCCGCGCGCCTCGCGGCGCGGGCCGCGCCGCGCAGGGGAGGTTGCATGCGCTTCGCGAAGATCGTGCTCCGGGTCATCGGCGCGGCGACGCTCGGCTTCGGGCTGCTCTCGCTGCTCTCGCCCGCGGCGCTCTCCGATCCCGCGGGCTTCGGCGCGCTGGCTCCGAGCGCCCTGACCGACCTGCGCGCCACCTACGGGGGCTTCCAGCTCGGCTCCGGTCTCTTCCTGCTCTGGGCGGCTGGGCGCGCGGAGGCCGTGCGCAGCGCGCTCGTGCTGCTCGCGCTCTCGATCGGCTGCGTCGGGCTCTCGCGCGGCTACGGCATGCTCGTCGATGGCAGCGCGAACGGCTTCCACCTGTTCGGAATCGCAACCGAGGCCTCGATCGCGCTGCTCGCGCTCTTCGCCCTGCGCAGCGCGGCGCCGGCCGCCGCGAGGCCCGCGTGACGGCGGGGACAGCGCTGGCGCAGACGAGCGTGTCGGGATCCTGTCTCTGCGGCGGCGTCGCTTTCCGCGTGCGCCTGCCGACGCTCGCCTGCGTGCACTGCCACTGCACGATGTGCCAGCGCAGCCACGGCGCGGGCTACGTGACCTGGATCGCGGTGCACCGGGACCACTTCGAGCTCACGGCGGGCGAGGCGCAGCTCGCGCGCTACGCGTCCTCCGACCACGGCACGCGCTCCTTCTGCGCGCGCTGCGGGAGCTCGCTCTTCTGCGAGTCGTCGCATCGCCCCGACGACGTCGACATCGCGCTCGCGAACATGCACGGGCCCGTCGATCGCGAGCCGCAGCTGCACATCTTCTTCGACGACCGCGCGCCCTGGGTGGAGGTCGCCGACGCGCTGCCGCGCCTCGGCGGCAAGACGGGCCTCGAGCCGCGCGAGCGCTAGCCGCGCCCCCGCCGCTCCAGCGCCCCGAAGCGCACCGCGCCGCGCGTGATGCGGCCGGCCTCGAGGTCGGCGAAGGCCTGCGGCAGCTCGTCGAGCGTGTAGACCCGGTCCATCAGCGCGTCGAGGTCGAGGCGCCCGGCGAGATAGAGCTCGACGAACTCCGGGATGTGCCGCTTCGCGTGGATCGAGCCGCCGAAGGTGCCGGTGACCCACTTCTGGCGCAGGAAGCGCGTGGTGTCGAGCCTCGCCTCGACCGCGCCCGCGGCGTGGCCGATCACGACCGCGACGCCGCCCGCGCGGATCGCCTCGACCACCGGCTCGAGCGTGCCCGGCGCGCCGACCGCGTCGAAGCCGTAGTCGGCGCCGCGCCCGCCGGTCAGCGCGCGGACCGCCTCGGCGAGCGGCGCCCGGGAGACGTCGATCGTGTGCGTCGCGAGACCGAGCTCGCGCGCCTTCGCGAGCTTCGCGGGCGCGATGTCGGCCGCGATCAGCGGCGCCGCGCCGCGCAGCCGCGCGCCCATCAGGACCGAGAGGCCGACGCCGCCGGCTCCGAGCACGACGACCGAGCTGCCGGCCTCGACCTCCGCGCGGAAGAGCGCCGCGCCGAGCCCCGTCGAGACGCCGCAGGCGAGGCCGCAGACCTGCGCGAGCGGGGCGTCGCCGCGCACCTTCACCGCGGCGCGCTCGGGCACGACCGCGCACTCGGCGAAGGCGCCCTGGTAGGCGAGGCTGTGGATCGGCTCGCCGCGCTTCGAGAGGCGCGTCGTGCCGTCGAGCATCCTGCCGCTGCCGACCGTGGTCTCGGCGCAGAGCGCGGACTCCCCGTGCAGGCAGGCGTGACAGCGCCCGCAGCTCGGCACGATCGTGCAGATCACGGGATCGCCGACCGCGAGCTCTTCGACTCCCGGACCGAGCTCCGCGACGACGCCGGCCCCCTCGTGGCCGAGCACGATCGGGAGCGGGAAGCGCAGATGGCCCTGCAGCACCGAGAGATCGGTGCGGCAGACGCCCGTCGCGACCATGCGCAGCTTCACCTCGCCCGCGCGCGGCTGCGGCTCGTCGAGCTCCTCGATCTCGAGCCGGTTCACGCCGCGGCACACGGCCGCTCTCACGCGCGCACCCCCGGAGCGCTCCCGGGCCCGGATCGCCTGCGTCCCGCCATCGCCTCCTCCCGCGCGTGGGCGGCCATGATACGCGCGCGGAGCGCGGCGCCTCAGGCCCGATCGCGGGCCTCGCGCAGCAGGGCCAGGGCGAGGCCTTCGATCCGCTCCGCGAAGAGCTCGAGCCGGTAGAGGCGGCGGACGCGCTCCTGCGCCGAGGCCGACATCCGCTGCAGGCGCGGCAGGTCGCCGTAGAGCTCGAGCACCGCGCGCGCCGCGGCGGCCGGGTCGAGCGGGTCCACGAGCAGGCCGGTCTCGCCCGGCGCGACGACCTCCGCGGGGCCGCCGTGCTGCGACGCGACGACCGGCGTGCCCTGCGCCATCGCCTCGACCGGCACGAGGCCGAAGGGCTCGCAGAGCGGGAGCGAGAGGCAGAGCCGCGCGGCGCCGAGCCGCGCGAGCTTGTCGGGCTCGGAGAGCGGGCCCAGGAGCGCGATCTGCTGCGCGATCCCGAGGCGCGCGGCCTCGGCGCGCAGCGCCTCCGCGTCGACGTCGCCGACGAGGTCGAGGCGCAGGTCGCGGCGCCCGCCGCGCGCGAGCGCGGCGACCACGCCGAGGTAGGCGAAGGGGTTCTTCCAGGCGTGGCGCTGCGCGACGCAGACGAGGCCCCCGCGCGCGGGGATCGGAGCGGGCGGCGCGAGCGGACCGGCGAGGCCCGGCGGGATCACCGCGGCCTCGCGCGCGTAGATGCGCGCGACGAGACCCGCGGTGTGGCGGCTGTTCGCCGCGATCGCGTCGATCCGGGGCACGAGGCTGCGATCGAGCTGCCGCCGGCGCCGCCGCCGCCGCGAGCGCTCGGCCGCGGCGCCGTCGGCGACCCGCTGCCGCAGCAAGTCGCGGCGCGGCAGCGCCTCGGGCAGGGACGCGCTGCGCGCGACGAGCCAGGCGTCCGTGATCGAGAACCAGGCGAGCCGGTCGGGCTCCTCGCAGTACCAGAGCACGGGCACGCGGCGGCGCGCGCAGCGCTGCGCGTCGACCGCCCACCACGCTGCGGGCGGGTTGTGCGGGAGCAGGAGGTCGAGCTCCGGAAGCCGCGCTGCGATCCGGGCGCCGAGCCAGCGGCTGTGCGCGCGCTCGCCGAGCCAGTCCGGGCGCTGCGGCAGCTCGATCCAGCGCACGCCGGCGGGAGCGGCATCGGGCAGCCGGGTCGTGAAGCAGGAGACCTCGTGGCCGCGCTCCGCGAGCGCCTGCGCGAGCGCGAGGAGCGCGCGCTCGGCACCGCCCAGCGGAGCGAGCGCCGGATGCAGGAGTCCGATGCGCACGCGGCCGCGCCTACCAGGGCAGCAGTCGCCGCTCGACGAGCCGGCGCCGCGGCGGCGCGGGCAGGCCGAGCTCCGCGGCGCGCGCGACGAGGCTCCGGTGCGAGCGCGCGAGGAAGCGCTCGAGCTTCTCGAGCTCCGGCGGCAGCGCGCCGAGGTCCGGGAGCGCGCTCGCGGCGGCCGGCAGCGTGCAGCCGCGCTCGCTGCGCCGGCGCGGGTGGAGCGCGGCCTCGGCGCGCGTGAGATGCGTGAGCGGCTGCCACGCGCGGTCGACGTGCGGCTTGCGCGCGACCTGGTGCAGGAAGCCGGATCCGCCGCCGGGCCAGGGCTGCACGAAGGCCCGGCCGAGGAAGCGCCCGCCGCGCACGACGCCCGCGTGCGCGGGCGCCCGCTCGATCTGCTCGAAGGGCAGGCCGGCCGCGGCGAAGCCCAGGCGGTAGCTGTCCTTGTCCCCGTGCAGGTAGCGGTAGAGCCAGCGCGCGCGCGCGTTCAGGAACCAGGTCGCGCGCAGCGCCGGCAGCACGCGCGCGCGGTCGACCAGCAGCTGGCCGGCCTCGGTCTCGTGGCCGACGCGGGCGAGCGTCGCGGGCCGCGGCAGCCCGAGCAGGTCGAAGATGCGCGGGTTCACGCTCTGGGCGCTGCTGCGCGCGTTGCCGTCCCGCAGCGCGAAGCGCCGCAGCGGGTGCGGGTGCTCGACCGCGACCGAGAGCAGCAGCGCGTCGGACCAGAACAGGTTCCCGCTCGCGCCGTAGGCCGGCGCGTCGAAGAGCGGCGACGGCTCGCGGAGCGGCACGCAGTCCGCGTCGAGCAGCAGGATCTCGTCGAAGCTGCTCGCGAGCAGCGCGAAGGGCTTGAGCGCATGGCCCGCGTCCCTGGGCAGCGCGCCGCTGCCGGGGGGCGGCTCCGCGCGCAGCGCGTCCAGACAGCGGAGCGGCGCGAACTCGCGCTCGAAGCGCTCGCGGCAGGCGGGCGGCAGCTCGGCGTCGCCGCGGTGCACGAGCTCGACCGGCAGGCGCGAGCCGTGCAGGCCGCGCAGCGCGTCGAGCGTCAGCCAGGCCTGCGAGAGCAGCGCGCGCCCACCCGCGCAGATCACGATCCCGCGGCGCGGGCGCAGCGCGCCCGCGGCCGGGCCCGCGGCGGGCTCCGCCCGCGCGCGGCCGCCCTCCGCGCGCAGGTACGCGCGCAGCTCGCGGCCGATCCGGCTGCGGAAGCGGAGCATCGCCGCATAGCGCGCGGCGCAGGCGCCGAGGTAGAGGGCCGCGGCGCCAGCGGCGAGGAGCAGCGCGGCGCGCAGCATGCCTCAGTCCCGCAGCTTCCAGTCGCGCAGGAAGTGCCGGTAGAGCTCGCTCGCGCCGCGCTCGTCGCGGTTCGGGCCGCGCGAGAGCGCGCCGCGCCGGTGCACGCGATTGCGCGCGAGGCGCGAGCGCGCGGCGGCCAGCGGCACCACGAAGCGCGCGATTCCGGCGCGCGCGAGCTGGCCCGAGATCCAGACGTCGTCGCGGCTGCGCGCCGACGCGGGCGCGCCGCAGTAGTCGAGCAGCGCGGGCCCGAAGAAGCGCGGCTTGACGAGGTAGCCCGCGCTGCCCTGGATCACCTCGATCGGCTCGGGCGCGGCGAGGCGCTCGGCGAGGCGCGTGTCGCGGCGCGCGTGCTCGAGCGCGCGCGGAAGCCGGAAGCCGCGGTGGCAGAGCGCCGCGTCGGGCAGGGCCAGGCTCCAGCGCACGAGATTCTCGAGCATCCCGCGCGGGTAGATCTGGTCGTCGTCGACCGCGACCACGCAGGTCTCGGGATCGCTCTCGCGCGCGAGCGTCGGGATCAGCTTGGTCGCGGGCCCGAGGTCGCGCTCGCAGCGCTCGATCCGGAGCTCCGGGAAGCTCCGCAGCGCCGCCGGGATCGCGTACGCGCGCCCGTCGCGCTCGCAGTGCAGCGGCAGGTTCAGTGCGATCGCGTCGGGGCGCAGGCTCTGGTCGAGCAGCGACGCGAGCGTGGGGCGCAGCCACGCGATCCGCGCGGGCGTGCTCGTGAGCGAGACGACCACGCGCGGCCTCGCCGCGGGGCCCGCGCCGCCCGGGGCGGGCAGCCTTCGGCGCAGGTGCAGCGAGACGAAGCGGATCCGCTCGCCGATCCGCTGGCCCGCTCGCCACTCCGCCACCTGCGCACCTCTTCCGGTCGGGCTCGCGAGCGGGTCCTGCCCGCGGCTCGGTTCCGGGCTGGCCGCTGCGGCCCGGTTCCGGGGCTCTAGTCGCCGGCCCCGGCTTCGAGCGCGAGCCGCAGCCGCTCCGCGAGCGCCGCGAGCTCGGCGTCGTCGCCGCGCACGCGCGAGTGCACCTGCATGCCCTCGCCCTGGCGCCGCGGGATCAGGTGCATGTGGTAGTGGAACACGGTCTGGCCGGCGGCCGCGCCGTTCAGCTGGAAGACGCCGAGGCCGTCGGGCGCGAGCTCCTTGCGGAGCGTCCGCGCGATCCGCCGCGAGACGCGGACCACGGCCGCGAGATCGTCGGGGTCGGTCTCGAACAGGTTCTCGCTGTGGGCCTTCGGGATCAGGAGCGTGTGGCCGCGCGAGGTCGGGAAGATGTCGAGGAAGACCAGCACGCGCGCGTCCTCGTAGACCCGGAAGCAGGGGGCTTCTCCAGCGGCGATCCTGCAGAAGATGCAGTCCATCCGGCGCTTCTCCCGGGAATTCGGGGCAGGGCGGGCGCAGCGTAGCAGCGGCTACCCTGCGGCCGATGGCCCCTGACCTCGTCTTCGTGACCGGCGGCTCCTCCGGGATCGGTCTCGCGCTGATCCGGCACTGCGCCTTTGCGGGCGCCCGCATCCTGAACCTCTCGCGGCGCAAGGCCAGCGGCGCCGAGCACTGCGAGGTCGACCTCTCCGATCCCGCCGGCTGGCGCAGCGCCGGCGAGCTCTTCGCGCGCGAGCTCTCGGGCTTCCGCGGCGCGCGCGCGGCGCTCTTCCACAGCGCGGGCACGCTCGAGCCGATCGGCTTCGCCGGGGAGGTCGACGCCGCGGCCTACGCGCGCGCGGTGCTGCTCAACAGCGCCGCGCTGCCGGTCCTCGGCGACGCCTTCCTGCGCGCGCTGCGCGGCTGCGCGGGCGAGCCCGAGAGCTGGATCGTCAACATCGGCTCCGGCGCGGCCTTCCACGTCTACGAGGGCTGGAGCAGCTACTGCGCGGGCAAGGCCGGCGCGGACCACTGGGTGCGGGTCGCGGCGGCCGAGCAGCGCCGCCGCGGCGCGCGCTGCACGATCGCGTCGATCGCGCCCGGTCTCGTGGAGACGCCGATGCAGCGTTTGATCCGCGCGAGCGGGGAGCGCGATTTTCCCGAGGTCGCCCGCTTCCGGGAGGTGCACGAGCAGGGGAGCCTGCGCGACGCCGACGCGGTCGGCCGCGAGCTCTGGGAGCTCGTCTCGGCCGGGCTCGAGAGCGGCGCGGTGATCGACCTGCGCAAGCGGCAGGGCGTCTAGGCCCCGCCTTGCAGCGCTGCGGCAGCGGCCGCGCAGCCGGGCGGAGGCGCGGCGCTCCACCCCGATCGCCGGGCTGCCGATCCAGAGCGCGCGATCGGAACGACGCGGAGGACCCCCGTGAGCCAGGCCCCCCCGAGGCCCGCGACCGCAGCGCAGGGAGCGCTCGCGACGCGCTCCCGCGCGTCGCTCCTCGGCCGCCTCGAGCGCGATCGCTTCGACCTGATCGTGATCGGCGGCGGCATCTCCGGCGTCGGCGTCGCGCGCGAGGCCGCGCTGCGCGGACTCTCCGTGGCGCTCTTCGAGTCGCGCGACTTCGCCTCCGGGACCTCGAGCCGCTCGACCAAGCTGATCCACGGCGGACTGCGCTACCTCGCGATGGGCGACGTCGCGCTCGTGCGCAGCACGAGCCGCGAGCGCAAGGTGATCTACCGGCTCGCGCCGCATCTGTGCGAGCGGCGCTGGATGGTCGTGCCCGCGCGCTCCTGGCTCGAGCTCGCGAAGGTGCGCGTCGGCGTCACGCTCTACGAGAAGCTCGGGCTCGTCGAGCGCGAGGATCGCCACCGCAACTGGACGCGCGAGGAGATCTCCCGGCAGGAGCCGTTGCTCGACACGCAGCGCTACGCGAGAGCCTGCGTCTATCGCGAGTATCTGACCGACGACGCGCACCTCGTGCTCGCGAATGCGCGCGACGCCGCGCGCAACGGCGCGGCGCTGCTCAACCACGCGCGCGTCGAGGCGCTCTTCTGCGAGGACGGGCTCGCGGCCGGGGTCGAGGTCGAGTGCCAGCTCACGGGCCGCAAGCTGCGCGTGCGCGGCCGCGCGGTCGTCAACGCGGCGGGGCCCTGGGTCGAGGCCGTGCGCCGCCTCGAGGACGCGAGCGCAGCGCCCTTCCTGCACCTCGCGAAGGGCGTGCACGTGGTCGTGCCCGCGGCGCGCCTCCCGATCCGCAACCTCGTGCTGATGACGGCCGCCGACGGGCGCCCGGTCTTCGCGATCCGCCACGGCGACTGCAGCTACCTCGGCACGACCGACACGAGCCATCCCTCGGGCGCGGACCTGTGGCCGAAGATCGAGCGCGCCGACGTCGACTACCTGCTCGACACCGCGGCGCACTGCTTCACGGGCGGGCGCCTGCGCCCGGACGACGTGGTCGCCGCGTGGGCCGGCCTGCGCCCGCTGATCGCGGAGCCGGGCGTCGCGACCCGGAACCTGTCGCGGCGCGACGAGGTGCTGATCGGCCGCGCGCGCATGCTCACGCTCGCGGGCGGCAAGCTCACGGGCTACCGGCCGATGGCGCGCGAGTGCGTCGAGACGGCCGCGCGCGTCTGCGGCCTGCGCCTCGCGCCCGCGCCGCGCGAGGAGGCGCCGCTCCCGGGCGGCGATTTCGACGGGGATCTCGCGCGCCTCGCGGCTTCGCTCGCGAGCGAGACGGGCCTCCCGGGCGCGACCTGCGCGCGACTCGTGCGCCTCTACGGCAGCGAGGCCGCGGCCGTCGTCGCGCGCGGCGCGCAGCCCCTCGTGCCGGATGCGCCCGCGCTCTGCGGCGAGATCGACTGGGCCGTGGACGTGCTCGGCGCCGCGAGCGTCGAGGACGTGCTGTACCGCCGCGTGCGCAGCGCGCTCTACCTGCCCGGCGCGCGCGATGCCTCCGCGCGCGCGATCGCCGCGCGCCTGCGCGCGCTCCTTGGCTGGGACGCCGCCCGCGAGCGCAGCGAGCTGCAGGCCGCGCGGCAGCGCCTCGCGAGCGACCTCGCCTTCCGCGAGGACTGAGCCGCCGCCGCTGCGCCCTCGCTCGGGAGCGGCTCGCTGGAGCGGGTCCTACCTTCCGACGCCGTGAAATCGGTCTCGCCGACGCGCGCGTTCACGGAGGGCTGGGGCCTCACGGCCTCGCTCGCCGCGCTGCTCTCGGCCGCCTGCCTGCTGCACCTCGCCGTGCTCGGCACGGGCTCCGAGAGCGTGCGCGCGCTCGCGCGCGCGACCGCTCGCAGCTCGCTCCTGCTCTTCAGCGCGGCCTCCGCCGCGAGCGCGCTGCGCCGCCTCTGGCCGAGCCAGACCACCGCCTGGCTGCTGCGCAACCGGCGCTACCTCGGGCTCTCCTTCGCGGCGTCCCACGGCCTGCACCTGGCCTGCGTGCTGACGGTGATCTTCCTGTATCCCGAGGATTACGAGACCGACCCGCTCGCGATCGCCTTCGGCGGCGCCGCGTACCTCGTGCTCGCGGCGATGGCCGCGACCTCCACCGATGCGACCGCCGCCTGGCTCGGGCGCGAGCGCTGGCGCCAGCTGCACGGCTTCGGGATCTGGTACCTGCACTTCATCTTCGCGTTCACGCTGGTCCCGGAGATGACCCGGTCGCCGCTCTACCTGGCCCAGGGCCTGCTCGCGCTGCTCGTGCCCGCGCTGCGGATCGTCGGGCGGCCGCGCCGCGGCTGAGTCCGGCTTCGGCTACGGTCCGCATCCCGATGAGCCTGTGTGATCCGAAGCCTGCGGGCGTCACCGAGGCGGTCTGGGCCGAGGCCACGCACGCCTGCCACCGGCTGCGCGTCGCGCGCGTGATCGACGAGACGCACGACGCGCGCTCCCTCGTGCTCGAGATCCCGCCCGCGCTCGCGGGCGTCTTCCGCTACCGCGCGGGGCAGTTCCTCTCCTTCAAGCTTCCCCACGAGGGCCAGGTGCAGACGCGCAGCTACTCGCTCGCGAGCTCTCCGGACTGCGAGCGCGAGCACAAGGTCACGGTCAAGCGCGTCGAGGGAGGGCTCGTCTCGAACCTCATGAACGACCGGCTGCGCGCCGGAGACGAGCTCATGGTGGTGCCGCCGGCGGGCCTCTTCGTGCTCACGCCGCGCGAGCAGCCGATCCTCTTCTTCGCGGGCGGCAGCGGCATCACGCCGGTGATCTCGCTGATCAAGAGCGCGCTCGCCGCGAGCGCGCGCCGCATGCAGCTCGTCTACGCCAACCGCGACGAGCGCTCGATCATCTTCCGCGACGAGCTCGACGAGCTCGCGCTGCGCCACCCGGGGCGCCTCGCGATCGCGCACTCGCTCGACGAGCGCGACGGCTTCCTCGACGCCGCGCGCGTGCGCGAATTCCTCGGCGACGAGCTCGATCGGGATTTCTTCCTGTGCGGGCCGACCGCGTTCATGGACCTCGTCGAGTCGACCCTGCGCGCGGCGGGCGTCGCGCGCGAGCGCATCCACGTCGAGCGCTTCCTCTCGCCGCTCGAGCACGCGCCCGCGGCGGGCGCGTCCGCCGCGGGCGAGGCGCCCGATCGCGTCACGCTCGTGCTCGACGGCCAGAGCCACGAGATCCCGTACCGGGCCGGCGAGCGCGTGCTCGCCGCCGCGCGCCGCGCGGGCCTGACCCCGCCCTTCTCCTGCGAGGAGGGCTACTGCTCGTGCTGCATGGCGAAGCTGCTCGAGGGCCGCGTCGAGATGGCCGTCAACGACTGCCTGACGCCCGAGCTGATCGAGGAGGGCTGGGTGCTCACCTGCCAGGCGCACTGCGTCTCCGCGCGCGTGCGCCTCGAGTACCCGGACTGACGCCGCCGCGGCGCCCGGCCCGCGCCGCGCGCGGCGCTCCGCGCGCCCGGCGCCGGGTTCCCCTGCGGCGGTCGCCTAGAAGCTCCACTTGATCCCGAAGAAGAAGCGGTCGTTGCGGCCCCAGCCCGAGAGCGGGACCGCGTCGCCGGCCTCGAAGAGCAGGAGCCCGGCCGAGAGCACGAGCGCGTCGCGCAGGTCGTAGTCCGCGGAGGCGCGCAGGATCGCTCCGTCCTGCGCGCGCCAGCCGAGCACGTAGGCGAGCAAGGTGAGCTCGAGCCGCTCGCGGAAGAAGCTCTGGGTAAAGCGCAGCGCGATCTCCTCGCTGTTGCGCTGGGCGAAGTCGAAGGCGTTGCGCAGCTCGTCCTCGAAGCGCAGCACCCGGCGGTTCGCGACCTCGAGCGCGACGCTCACGTCCCGGATTCCGTAGTACTCGAGGCCGAGCATCGCGTCGATGCGGTCCTTCTCCTCGCCGCGGCAGGGCAGGAGCAGCGGCCCCGCCGGCGGCGGCGGGCTCGGGTCGTCGGAGCGCGGGAACTCGTCGCAGAAGTCGGTGTCGCCGAAGTACGCGAGCTCTGCCTTCGCGAGCCAGCTCCCGAGCGTATGGTTGCCGCTCGCGCCGAGCATCCACTGGCGGCCGTGCGCGAGCCGGATTCCGAGCGGGACGGAGAGCCCGGGCACCGGGATCTGGTCCGCGGGCAGCGCGGAGTTCACGACGTGCGGCCGGTCGTCGTAGAGCCAGGCGCCGTGGAAGGAGAGGTCCCAGCCCTCGAAGATGCCGTTGGCGGCGAAGGCGAGCTCCCAGTTCGAGAAGTCGTTCGGGATCGTCTCCTGCAGCGTGACGCCGGCCGCGTCGAAGGAGAAGTCGCTGCCGGTCGCGGGGTTGTCGTCGGTGCGGATCTCGGGGATCAGGAGCGCGCTCAGCGACCAGCGGCCCAGGTAGTAGTCGCTGCGCAGCATTCCGACCGGGCGCCGCAGGTCTTCGATGTCGACGCGGCCGGGCTCGCGGTTGTCGAGCGGGTTGATCACGTCGAGCACGCGGATCGTGTCCGAGCGCCCCCAGATCGCGATCTGGCGGCCGAGCTTCACGTCGAGCGCGCGCGTGAGCCGTCCCTGGATCCAGGATTCGAGGAAGTCGGCGTCGAACTCGTAGCGGCTGCGCACGTCGTGCGTGTACTCGTGGCGGCCGTTCAGCGCGTAGGCCGGATCGGCGAAGCCGTAGCCGGCCAGGCGCAGCTTCCAGCCCTGCGGCAGCTCGGCGTCGAGCTCGAGGTTGAGGCGCGTGCGCAGGCGCTGGAGCCCGAAGTAGTCGGTGCCCGTGCTCGACTCGTGCCGGCGGTAGTTGAACGAGCCCGAGAGCTCGACGCTGCCGCCGAGCTCGAAGGGAGCGGAGCCCGCCGCGGCGGGCTCCGCGCGCTCCGCGGCGGGCTCCGGCGCGTCGTCGAAGCCGCCGAGCACCGCGTCCATGTCGTCGTCCTGCGCGAGCGCGCCCGGGCTCGCGCCGAGCGCGCAGAGGCTCGCGAGGCCGATCCACGCGCGGCGGGCGCGGGGGCAGTGGCGGAGGCGGCGCACGCGGGCCCGCGCGTCCGGGCTACAGGCCCTTCTCGAGCTGGCGCGTGCTGAAGAGATCCGCCGCGAGCGGTTGGTTGAAGCGCACGTTGCTCGCGCGGAGCGTGGTGCGGTGCTCCGTCTCGCTGCCCCGCTTCGTCGTCATCTGCATCTCGGTGGCCACCCAGATGCCGTCGATCTGCTCGAGCTTCCCGACCTCGAAGTACTTGAGGCGCTTGCCCTTCTTGACCCAGTGCACCGAGCGGATCACGACGTCGTTGTCCTTGCGCACGAAGAGCACCGACTTCTCGTAGCCCGTCTCCTCCCGCTCGCGCTGCGTCTTCGGGACCGACTGGACCTGCCAGACCGGGACGCCGCCGACCTCGGACTCCTGCATCAGGCTGTAGTCGTAGTCGTCGAGCGGGCGCTCGGTCATGTCGGCGTAGCTGAAGTCCGAGCCCATGAAGCTGCCGCTCTTGTCGCTCGAGGCGATGCGCTTCGTCTTCTTGAGCGCGGGCAGGTAGAGCCACTGGTCGTCGTCGCGCTCCGGCGCGTCGTAGTCGTAGGTCAGGAAGCCGGTGTCCTTGACGTCGGCCGGGCTCAGGAAGAAGAGCAGCGAGTAGCTGTCCTCGCCGCGGTCCTGACCGAAGGCGCGCAGCCTGCGGACGCGCTGGTTCCCGCTGCGGTCGTAGAGGATCATCTCGAGGTCCTGGGTGCTGTTGTCGCCGTCGTCGCGCGCGTCGACGCGCTCCATGATCTCGCGGCCCGTCGGCGGCTCGGCGGCCGCCGCGCCCCCGCAGAGCGCGAGCCCGGTGACTGCGAGCAGGAGTCCGCCCTGCCTGCCGGAAACGCTGCGCATGCTGGAACTCCTCCGCGGGCCGTGGCGCGTGCGGCGCGAGTTTCGGGTATCGGCCGCGGCGCGGCCAGAGGGCGCGGGAGGCGCTGCGCTGCGCGCTCCGCCTCGGCTAGAAGCGCAGCGCGAGCGTCGCGCCGATCAGGTGCGCGCTGTAGTTCGCGTCCACGTGGCCGAGGTAGAGCGCGTTGCCGCCGAGGTTCGGCGCGAGCCCGGTCTGGTTCAGGTCCTGGAGAGTGCTGCGCTGGAAGCGGTAGAAGAGCCGCGTCTCGAGCGGCTCGAGCCACTGGTAGGCGAGGCCCGTCTCGCAGAGGTGGTCGGTGCCGTGCTGCGACGGGAACTGGTCCGGGACGGAGTCCGCGCCGAGCTCGCTGCGCTGCCGCTCGCGCGAGCGCGTGTGGACGCAGTCGACCTGCCAGCGCAGCCGCTCCAGGATCTGCCAGCGGAAGCCCGCGCCGAGCGCGAAGCTCGAGAGCCGCGTCTCGAACTCCCAGATCCCCGCGGCCAGGGCCGCCGGCGGCCCCGGGCCGTTTCGCGCCGAGTCGAGCTCCTGCAGCCGCCACTCGCTGCTGCCGAAGGCGTAGAGGTCGGTCTTCGGGCTCGGCTGCCAGGCCAGATCGACCCCGATCTCTGCCTGCTGCTCCCGCTGGAGCCCGTACTGCGCGCGGTAGTCGAGCGCCGCCGCGCGCCCCGCGAAGCCGAGGTCCACGGAGTCGCCGAGCAGGAAGTCGAGCCGCGCCTCGAGCTGGTGGCGATCGTGGCTCGCGAGATCGAACTGGCGGAACCCGAAGAGGGCGCTCAGCGGGCTGCCTGCGAGCGGCGGACTCGCGCCGGGAGGCGCCGCGAAGGGCGGATCGAAGCCCGGCGGGCCCTGGCTGTAGTAGATCGCGTCGCGCGCGGGGTCGTAGCGGGATCCGCCGCGGTGGCGGTACTCGTAGGCGAGTCGCGCGGTCCCCGTCGGCAGCGATCGGCTCGCGAGCGAGAGCTTCACCCGCTCGTCCCGCACGCGCCGGCGCGCGCGGTTCTCGCGCGCGGTCTCCTCGTGGGCGTACTCGAGCTCGGCGCTCGTCTTCGGGGTCGCGCGGTAGCGCGCCCCGGCCTCGAGCCGAAAGCGCGTGTGGTTCCACGGCTGCGCCGCATAGCGCCGGACCAGGCCGGCTGCGCCGTCCTCGGCCGGGTAGCCGTAGAAGCCCTCTCCCGGGTTCAGCGCGACGTAGTCGGTGTCGTTGTCGCGCCGCACCAGGTGGAAGCCGGTCTCGAGCGAGAGCGGTCGCCACGGGCGCAGCGCGAGCTTCGCGTCGGCCACGAAGAGATCCACGCGCGCGCCCGCGCTGTCGCGCGCGAGCGCGCTCGCGGGATCGGTCCAGCCCGCGATCGCGGGGTTCAGCGTCGGGGCGAGCAGCTCGTCGTCCTGGCGGCCGCGCGACCACGAGGCCGCGCCGCTGAGCCGCCCGTCGAGCGGCAGGCGCAGCGCGAGGTCGCCGCGCAGGTTGTGCCACTCGTTGTCGGGCGCGAGCGCCTGGCGGCCGAGCAGCGGATCGGAGGCCGTGCGCGGCGCGGTCGGGCGCTCCCAGAGCAGCGAGCGGTGGGCGTTCTCGTAGGCCGAGCCCTGGTAGGCGAGGTTGCCCTGGATCCAGTCGCGCGCGAGCTCGAGACCCGCACTCCAGGTGTGGTTCACCTCGGAGATCGGATCGAGCGTCTCGACGAGGCTGCCGAAGGGCGCCGGAGGGAAGCTGAAGCCGAGCGCGCCGCCCGATGCGCGCGTGCCCTCGCGCGTCTCGCGGCGGTAGTCGGCGCGGAAGCGCAGATCCGCGTCGGGGGTGAGCTCGAGCGCGAGCTCGGCGTCGCGGCGCTCGAGGCCCACGCGGCTCTCGGGGATCCCGGCGAGCGCGGCCTCTAGCTCCGCGGGCGTCTGCCCGCCGGGCGCGAGGCCCGGCGGCAGCGAGAGCCGCTCGCGGCCCGCGCCGAGGAAGAGCACCCGCGCGTCGTTCGCATGGCGGTGCTCGAGGCTGTCGTAGCGGCCCTCGAGGCGCAGGCGCCCCGCGCTGCCGAGCTCGGCGCGGTAGAACTGGTCGTCGCGACCGACCGAGCCTCCCGAGAGCGACGCGAAGCCCGCCCCCTGCGTCTGCGCGAGATCGAGCTCGAAGTCGCGCAGCCAGAAGCCCTCGCGCGTGTCCGAGTACTTCCGGAAGCGCGTCTCCTGCTCCTCGCCCGCGTCCGCGAGGAAGCCCTGCTCGAGGAAGCCGCGGCCCTTTAGCCCGGCACCGAGCTCGCGCCAGCCGGGCGGCGCAAAGGGATAGGGAAGCAGCAGGCCGCTCGGCGTGCGCCGGCGCTCGGGCTGCAGCAGCGTGAGCCCGCGCGGGTCGCGCTCGCGCGAGGTCTCGAGGCTCGGGTCGAGGCTGCTCCCGCGCGGCGCCGCGCCGCCCGCGGTCGCGAGCGCGAGCGACAGCGCGAGCGCGAGCAGCGCGCGCGTCACCGGTGGAACCTCGCGCCCGCGGGGTGGTTCGAGCCGTGGATGCGCGAATGGCAGTTCACGCAGCTGCGGTTCAGGAGCCGGTCGTCGGGCGCCGCGCCGCTCCCGAGGTTCGCGCTCCGCATCGGCAGGGTCGGGTGATCGCCGAAGCCGCGCTGCGAGTGGCACTGCTGGCACAGGAAGGGCAGCGGCGAGCTCAACAGGCTCTCGCGATTCGAGCCGTGTGGCCGGTGGCAGTGGAGGCAGCTCTCGCTCACGGGCGCGTGCTCCCAGAGGAAGGGCCCGCGTTTGTCGGCGTGACAGCGGTAGCAGAGCGCATTCAGCTCGTCGGCCGCGAGCAGCGGATCGGCCACCGAGCCGTGCGGCTGGTGGCAGTCCGTGCAGCTGATCGCGCCCTCGAAGAGCGGCATGTGCGAGCGCTTGCGGAACTCCGCGCGCTGCGCGGGATGGCAGCCGAAGCAGGTCTCGTGGACCGTCGCCTCGCGCAGCAGGCCGCGCTCCGAGCTGCGCGTCATCGGGTTGTGGCAGTCGCTGCATCCGACGTCGACCGCCTCGTGCGCCGAGCCCGGCCAGTGCAGGCGCGCGCCGCCCGCGTGGCACTGCAGGCAGCTCGCGTTCTGCACCTCCACGGGGTGCCCGCTCTCGCGCGTGAACGCGAGGATGCGCGCGCGGTCCTGCGGGTCTTCGAGGTGACGGCGCCCGGGACCGTGGCAGGCCTCGCAGCTGCGCCGCTCGAGCGCGTTGCGCGGGTTCTTCTGGAACACCGCCGCGTGGAGCGTGTCGTCCCAGTGCTCGGCCTCGACGAGATGGCAGCTGCGGCACGCGGCCTCGCCGAGGTAGTCGCCGCCGGCGGGCGCAGGCGGATCCGCTTCGGCCCGGGCCGGGCCGGGGAGGAGGGCACAAGAGAGGAGGAGGAGGCCGAGAGTGCGCGCGAAGGCGCGCGTCACACACGGAACCTTCTGCGGTAGCGCTGCAGCAGGGCGAGCGATCCGAGCGCGACCCCGAGCTGGAGCGGCAGGCTCGGCTCGGGCAGCGCGACGACGTTGTCGACGAGCAGCTCCGCGGCGATCGCCTCGCCGCGGAAGCTCACGGAGTTCGAGTGCAGGATGCGCAGCTGGGTCACCTGCGTGAGGGCCGCGTTCGGATCGCTGATGGGCGAGCCGGGCGTGTTGCTGAACGAGAAGGTCAGGTCGGAGGCCAGGAGCGGAACGACGATGTTGCGCCAGTTGCTCAGGGCCGGGATCGAGACCGCGTTGGTGGTCGCGAACATGCCGTCCGAGGTGAAGGTGTTGCCCGCCGCGATCCCGAGGCGCAGCGAGATCGGAACTGCGCTCGGATTGCGGACGCTCATGAAGATCATCGCGACGTTCGCGCTGGTGTAGTCGCCGGTCCACTGCGAGGGACCCGTGAAGGGCTGCGGATTCAGCGCGACGAGGTTCGAGCCGGCGCCGAAGCCGCCGTTGCCGATGATCGCGAGCACGTGGTCGCCGAGGCCCGCGGGACCCTGGTCGGGGCGGTTCTCGGGCGGATTCGGATTGCCCCCGCCTCCCGAGTCCCAGTCCTGGGTCGTGCCGTCCTGGAAGTCGTCGATCTGGTTGATCGCGATCGCGCCGACGCGGGTGGCTAACAGCAGCGAGAGCGCAACGCAGAGCAGCAGCAGCCGTGTCACGACGCCCCCTCCAGCGTGGGTACTAGACCAGTTTGGGGGACCTCCTCGCCCCCCGGGCAGGCGGGCAGATTATCACGGCGATGGGGCCCCGAAGCGCACGCGGAATGCGTGCAGCGCAATCGCGAGGGCGGCGACGACGTTCAGCGACGCCTTGGTGCCGAAGGTGGGGATCGAGAGCCGCCGGTGCGCGGCCGCGAGCGCCTCCGGAGCGAGGCCAAAGCGCTCGTTTCCGAGCAGCAGCGCGCACGGAAACTCGGCCTGGAACTCGTGCAGCGGCGTCGATTCGGGGCCCGTTTCGAGCGCGAGAACGGAGCTGCCGGCCGCCCGCAGCGCGGCGATCGCGTCCAGGACCCCGCGCTTGCGACTCCAAGTCACGCGCTCCGCGGTGCCCATCGCGGCCCTGGCGACGCGGGGATCTCCCGGGTCGGCGCTGTAGCCCGTGAGCCAGACCTCCTGCGCTCCGAAGCACTCCGCGGTGCGGAACACGCCGCCCAGGTTGAACGCGGAGCGCAGGCTGTCCGCGACGATCCAGACCGGCATCCGCGCCGCAGGCGCGGCGGCGCGATCGCTCCTCGGCAGGAAGTCCTCGTCGCGGCGCTTGCGGTCGAGCACGCGCTCGAGCGGCACGATCAGCTCGACGAGCGCGCGGCGCTCGAGCGGCGCCTCGAGCCGGCGCGCGAGGTCGCGGCTGCCGGGCGGAAGCTCCGCGCCCGCGGCGATCGCATCGCGCGCGAGCGAGCGGGCGGCGCGCAGGGCTGCGTCGCGCGCCGGGGCGAGGTCCCACGCGAGATCGAGCGCTTCGAGCGCCGCGAGCAGTCGCGCCAGGAGCGCGCGATCGCCGCCGCGCGCGAGCTTCGCGGCGCGCCTCGGCGAGCGCGGCGACGGCATCTAGGCGCCGGGCGCGCGACGCGGCGAGGCGGTCGCGTCCGAGAGATGTGCAGTGCAGCCGAGCAGCGTCACGCGGAAGGGCGGCTCCGCCTCGATGCGCGTGACGGAGGTGTTGCCGAAGGCGAGCGCGCCCGCGTCGAGCCCCAGCCGCGCGTGCTGCTGCACCAGCGCGCGACACACGAGGCCGTGCGTCACGACCGCGAGCGGACCCGGACGCGCCGCCCGGCACGCGAGGATCCGCTCCCATGCGCGCGCCGCGCGCCGCTCGAAATCTCCGGTCGACTCGCCGCCGGGAGGGACGAAGTCGGCCGCGAAGGGATCCGCCTCGATCTCCGCGTAGGGTCGACCGCGCAGCGCGCCGAAGTCGCGCTCGCGCAGCAGCGGCTCGGTCTCGAGCGCGCAGCCGGACGCGCGCTCGAGCGCTCGCGCGGTCTCGAGCGCGCGCTGGTAGTCGCTCGCGAGGATGTGGTGGATGCCGTCGCGCGCGAGCCGTCGCGCGAGCTGCTCCGCCTGGGCGCGGCCCGTCTCGGAGAGCGGTGTCTCCGGGTGCTGGAACACCCGCGAGGCATTTCCGGGCGTCTCGCCGTGCCGGATCAGGAGGATCATGGGGCCTCGCCTCTGGCCGTGGGCTCAGGCGTCCGAGCGTTCCACCGAACGCGTTTCCGTGCAAAGCTGAAGCCCTGCCGCGCGCGCCGCCGCCGGGCGGGTCGCGCCGATCCCGCGATCTGCCGATCGGGAGAACGCCGCGGGTCGAGGCCTCGGCGCGAGAGCGTCCCGCGAGCGGAGGGGAGGAGCTGCGTGATCCTGGCGGGCGACGTCGGCGGGACCAAGACCGTGCTCGCGCTCTTCGAGCTGGAGCGCGGCGACCTCGCGCTGCGCCGGGACGCGACCTTCGCGAGCCGCGACTTCGATTCGCTCGAGCAGATCCTCGCGGCCTTCCTCGCGCCCGCGGAGCGGCCGATCGCCGCGGCGGGCTTCGGCGTCGCGGGCCCGGTCCGCGACGGGCGGTCCCACGTCACGAATCTGGCATGGAGCCTCGGCCAGGACGCGCTCGCGCGGGCCACCGGAATTCCGCGCGTGCGGCTGCTCAACGACCTCGAGGCCGCGGCGCTCGGCATGCTGCGCCTGCGCGGAGACCAGCGCGCGGTGCTGCAGCCCGCGCGGGAGCCCGCGCAGCGCGGGAGCATCGCCGTGATCGCGGCGGGCACCGGGCTCGGCGAGGCGATGCTGCACTGGGATGGCGAGCGCTTTCGCGCGATCGCGTCCGAGGGCGGTCACGCGGGCTTCGCGCCGCGCAGCGACGAGGAGATCGAGCTCTTGCGCTTCCTGCGCGCCGAGCTCGGCGGCCACGTGAGCGTCGAGCGCGTCTGCTCGGGGATCGGCCTGCGCAACGTGTACCGCTTCGCCCGCGAGCGCAGCGGCGAGCCCGAGCCCGAGTGGCTCGCGGAACGCATGCAGAAGGAAGACGTCGGTGCGCTCGTCGGCGAGCTCGGCCTCTCCGGCCGCGATCCCGTCTGCGCGCGGGCGCTCGAGCTCTTCGTCTCGATCTACGCGAACGAGGCCGGCGCGCTCGCGCTGCGCTGCGTCGCGAGCGCGGTCTACATCGGAGGTGGCATCGCGCCCAAGCTGCTGCCCGCGCTGCGCACGGGCGCGTTCCTGCGCGCCTTCGCGGACAAGGGTCGCTTTCGCGAGTGGCTCGAGGGCGTCGAGGTCTCGGTCTGCCTCGAGCCCCGCGCTCCGCTGCTCGGCGCGGCGCACGCGGCGGCAGAGCTCGTCGCGGCGGGCGCCTAGCGCGCGCCGCGCGGCGCCGGCGGAGCGGGATCGCGCTCGCGCCGCGCGTCCTCGCGGCGGCGGCCGCGGATCTCGCCCATCTCCTCGCGCAGCGCGCGCAGCTCCTTGCGCAGGCGGGGGGTCAGCGGGCCGCCGAGCGCGATCGCCTCGAGGTAGAGGTCGCGGGCCTTGCGGCGCTCGTCGCGCAGCCGATGCGCCTGCGCCATCGCGCGCAGCATCGCCTGGGTCTGGATGTCCACCTGATAGGCCGTCGCGAGCCAGCCTCCCGCGGCCTCCCTCGCGAAGCTCTGAAACGCGGGATCGGAGCGCAGCGGCTCGAAGCAGGCGTCGTAGAAGAGCGACTCGAAGCGCGAGGCGCCGCGATCGCCCGTCGCGCGCAGCCGCGCGAGCACCTCCCCGAGGTCGCCCCGGCGACCCGCAGCGCAGGTCTTCTGCCAGCGCGCCGACTCGCCGTCCGGATACAGGCGCGCGGACTCCTCGACGAGGCGATCCTCGCCCTGCCAGAGGAAGGCGCGCGAATGGCTCGCGTTCGCGAAGAGCGCGCAGATTCCGACGGCGAGCGCGCCCGCGGCCAGCCGCGCCCGCGAGCCCGCGCCGACGCGGCGCGCGGCCGCGCGCAGCGCGAACGCGCTGCCGCCGATCAGTCCCGGCAGGATGAAGTAGAGATAGCGGTCGGCGAAGGGATACAGGAAGGGCAGCAGCTGCGAGACCGGCGCAAAGCCCGCCGCGGCGCCCAGCCAGAAGCCCGCCTCGGGGCTGCGCGCGCGCAGCGAGACCGCGATCCGCCAGAGCAGCCAGCCGCCCGCCGGGAGCGAGGCCAGCCACCACGGATCGAGGGGGTCGAGGGCGGGCGGCGGATCCTGGAATGCGCCGACGCCGATCCCGCTCGCGGCCATCACGAGGTAGCGCGCGCCGAGCGCGGCGACCGTGCGCAGCTGCACCCATGGATTCGCGAAGGCGTCGACCGCGAAGAAGCCCGCCTGGTCGTGGGCCGAGAGCTGGGGCAGGCAGTAGAGCCCGAAGAGCAGCGCCCAGCCCGCGAGCGGGAGCCACGCGCTGCGCGCCTCGCGCCGCGCCCAGACCGCCGCCGCCGCCATCGGCAGCGCGGCCACGGCCGTCGCCTTCGTGAGCAGCGCGAGGCCGAAGAGCAGCAGTCCGAGCCACGCGGAGCGGGGTCGGGCGACGAGCGCGCCGAGCGCGAGCGCGAGCGCGCCGCTGGTCTTGAGCTGCGAGATCCACGCCACGGCTTCGACGCTCGCGGGGTGCACCAGGAAGAAGAGCCCGCCCGCGAGCGCCGCGCGGCGCGCGAGTCCCGCGTCGAGCAGCAGCTTCAGCAGCAGGGACGCGTTCAGCGCGTGGACGAGGACGTTGACCAGGTGATAGCCCGGCGTCCAGGTCCCGAAGGCGAGGCGCTCGAGCAGGTGCGCGCTCAGGTGCACGGGAGCGAAGTTGGCCGCGAAATAGCGCGCCTGGCCCCAGGGATTCCAGATGTCGAGCAGGCCCTCGAGCGTGACGGCCGCGAGGTAGGGGTGGCTCACGAGATAGCCGTAGTCGTCCGAGATCAGCGGTCCCGTGAGGGCGCCGCGGTAGAGCGCGACGCCTAGCAGCACGAAGCCCGCGAGCACGCCCGGAAGCCACCACGAGGGCGGCGCCGGAGGGCTCGGCGAGGGCGCGGGCGGCGCGGTCATGCGCGCGGATTCTATCGGTCGCGCCCGAGCGCCCAAGTCCGCGCGCGGCGCGGCCGATCCGGCGCGGCGCGGCCGATCCGGCGCGCCGCCCGGGCAGGACCCCCGGCTAGCGGACGATGCGGTAGTGCAGCGCGCCGCGCGCGACGATCTGCCGGCTCTGCGCGCCCGACACCTCGACGTCGCAGAAGAAGAGCTCCTGATCGCGCTGGCGGCAGTGGCCGTGCGCGACGAGGCCCTCGGCGGCGGGAGGCGCGAGGACCTGCACCTGGAGCGCGGGAGTCGAGGCCTTGTAGGGACCGGGGCCGATCTCGGACCAGGCCGCGGCCGCGCCCGCGGTGTCGAAGAGCGCGAGCAGCGCGCCCTCGTGGACGCCGCCGCCCGCATCGGTGTTCTCGCGCGCGCAGGGCAGCGCGAGGCGCGAGCGCCCCGCGGCCATCTCCTGCACCTCGATGCCGCAGGCGGCGATGAAGGAGAGCTTCGAGAGCGCGCGGCCGAACGCGCCGGGCTCGCCGGCGCTGCGGCTCGCGCTGGACTCCGCGAGCGCAGCCGGCGGCGCGCCCGCGCGGCCGCGCAGCATCGCGGTCGCCGAGGCGACCGGCTTGCCCGCCTGCGTCTCGACCTCCACCAGCGCGAAGCAGAGCTCCTTGCCGCGGCGCAGGAGCTCCGCGCGCGCCGCGACCGGCTCGCCGATCGCGGCGCTCAGGTAGCTCACCTGGAGCGCGGCGGTGTGCCACGGCGCGGCCGAGGCTCCCTGGATCGCGCGCGCGAGCGCGCCCGCAGCGATCACCGCGAGCGACGCCGCGACGCCGCCGTGCAGCGCAGCGCCGGGATTCGCGTTGCGCTCGAGGAAGGGCAGCGCGAGGCGCGCGCGCTCCGGCTCGAGCGCCTCGAGCACGACGCCGAGCGCCTGCGCGAAGGGAGACGCGGCGATCCAGTGGCGCGCGAGCTCGCGGTTCGCATCGGACACGGCGCGAGGATATTCTGGCCCGACTGCAGCGCCAGCCGCGCGCGGATTGCGAGAACCGCATGGCGAGCTCCGAGACCCCCGCGCTTCCCTCGAGCGGCGCGCCCGGCCCCGCGCAGGGGGCCCTCCGGCTCGATGCCTATCACGAGCAGGGCTTCCTGCTGCTGCCGGGCTTCTTCTCCGCGCGCGAGATCGCGCCGTGGGTCGCGCGCTTCGTCGAGATCGCCGAGGGACGTGCGGAGCTGCCGCCGGAGATGCTGCTGATGCGCGACGTGATGGTCGCGAAGGGCGCGGTGCGCCCGCGGAGCCGGCTCGAAGGCGTCGCCAAGATCCAGGATTTCCACCGCGATCCGGTGCTCTTCGAGGGCTACGCGCGCCACCCGCGCCTGCTCGATCTGGTCGCGCAGATCACCGGACCGGACCTGAAATGCGTGCACAACATGCTGATCAACAAGCCGCCCGGCGTGGATGGGCGCCACCCGCTGCACCAGGACCTGCTCTACTTCCCGTTCCGGCCGCTCGACCGGATCGTCGCGACCTGGACGGCCCTCGAGCCCTGCACGCGCGAGAACGGCTGCCTCGTCGTCGTGCCCGGATCCCATCGCGCGGGCGAGCTCCTGCCGCACGATCGCCCCGACTGGGAGCACGTGAACTTCCTCTACGTCGGCGCGCGGGGAGTCGGATCCGGAACGCAGCGCGTGCATCTCGAGATGGCCCCGGGCGACCTCGTGATCTTCCACCCGCTCCTGCTGCACGGCTCGGGGCGCAACCGCACGCGCGGCTTCCGGCGCGCGATCTCCGCCCACTACGCGAGCGCGCTGTGCCGCTACGTCGAGGGCCAGTCGCCGGTCGCCGTCGCGCGGCCCTACCGGCTCGTGCGCGGCCGCGAACACCCGGGCTGCATCTGAGCGCGCCGCCGGCGCCGCGGGCCCTCGAGCTGGGCGCGACCTCCTGGCCGGCAGCGGGCGACACCGGGGCGCGACAGGTCGTCGAGCAGGCGGAGCGGATCGAGGCGCTCGGTCTCGGCTCCTTCTTCCTGCCGGAGCATCACTTCGGACCCGGGATCTCGATGCCCGCGCCGCTGCTCCTGCTCGCGGCCGCCGCGGCCCGCACCGAGCGCATCCGGCTCGGCACGACCTCGTATCTGCTGCCCGTGCGGCACCCGCTGCACGCCGCCGCGGAGGTCGCCGTGCTCGATCACCTCTGCCGCGGCCGCCTGATCCTCGGCCTCGGCCGCGGCGTGGATCCCTCGCTCTTCGCGGCCTTCGAGGTGCCGGTGTCGGAGAAGCGCGCGCGCTTCGAGAGCGCGCTCGAGCAGATGCGGCGGGCCTGGCGCGGCGAGGCGGTCGCGCGGCTCGCGCCCGCGCCGGGCGCCGGGATCGGAGCCGCGGTGCGGCTCTCCCCGCTGCCGCTGCAGCAGCCGCACCCGCCGCTCTGGGTCGCGGCCTTCGGGCCGAAGGCGATCGAGCAGGCGGGGCGCCTGGGCCTTCCCTATCTCGCGTCGCCGCTCGAGCCGCTCGCGCTGCTCGAATCGAACCTCGCGCGCCACACGGAAGCCGCCGAGCGCGCGGGGCACGCGCGCTCGGCCGTCGTGCCCGTGATGCGCGCGGTGTTCACGAGCCGCAGCGCGGCGCGGCTCGCGGCCGTGGCCGAGCAGCTCGCGCGCGTCGCGGAGCGCGCGGCGCGGAGCGGCCGCGGCGGCGCGCGGCCGGCGGCTGCGCTCGAAGACTGGGCGCTCGTCGGCGAGCCCGAGGCGCTGCGCGAGCGCGTCGCGCGCTACCGCGAGCGCCTCGGCATGACCCACCTGATCGCGAGCGCGTACTGGGCCGAGCTCGAGCCCGGCGAGCGCGAGGCCTCGCTCGAGGCCTTCGCGGAGCTCGCCTCCTGCTAGGGCTTCAGCCGCAGCAGGGGGCGACTCGCGCGGGCCCGCAGACGCCGGCCGCTTCCGGCTCGGCGGCCTCCGCTGCCGGCACGCTCTCCGGCTCGGCGCCGAAGGTCTCCGCATCCTCGAGCACGCGGTACCACTCCCAGCGCGCGCCATCCGGATCGGTCGCCCAGACCTTCTTCTGCTTCGCATAGCAGCAGGTGGTGTCGTCCTGCACGAGGTGCGGCAGGCCGGCCGCCTGGATGCGCGCGCTGGCCCGATCGACGTCGCTGCCGTCGAAGACCTCGACGCCGAGGTGGTTCAGGCGCTCGGGCGCGTCGGGCGCTTCGAAGAGCACGAGCTTGAGCGGCGGCGCGTCGATCGCGAAGTTCGCGTAGCCGGGCTTGCGCTTGTTCACGCCGACCCCGAAGAGCTTCGAGTAGAAGTCGATCGCGGCGTCGAGGTTGCGGACGTTGAGTGCGAGCTGGATGCGCATGGCGGGTTCCTTTCGGGCGCGCCCGCGCGGGCGGGCGCAGCCAATACATCGACTCTCGTCGATCTATTCTAGGAACCCATCGACCGATGTCAATGCGTACTGTAGGCTCCGGCGGCGAGCCTCGAACCGGAGCCCCGCCATGAGTCGCCGCACGCGTCCGCAGGGCTGCTGCCCGATCCGCAAGGCCCCGCCGCTCGCCCGGAGCCGCCGCGAGCGGCTGCTGGCCGCGTTCAAGGCGCTGGCCGATCCGGTCCGCCTCGAGCTGCTCCACTTCCTGCGCTCCCAGGAGGGACCGACCTGCGTCTGCGACATCGTCGACCGCTTCGACAAGAGCCAGCCGACGATCTCCCACCACCTGAAGGTGCTGCGCGAGGCGGGGCTGCTGACGCAGTCGCGAGCCGGGATCTGGGCCTTCTACGCGCCCGACCCGGAGGGCCTGGCCCTGGTCGCGCAGGCCTGGGAAGGGCTCGACGCGGGAGCCGCCGCGCGGTGACGGAGCGCATCCCGGTGCTCGTCGTCTCGGGCTTCCTCGGCTCGGGCAAGACGACCTTGGTACAGCGGCTGCTCGCGGCCGCGCAGCGCGAGGGCGCCCGCGTCGCGGTCGTGTCGAACGAGTTCGGCGAGCTCGGAATCGACGCCGCGCTGCTCGCGGGCGAAAGCTCGGACTACGTCGAGCTCGCCGGAGGCTGCGTCTGCTGCCGGCTCTCCGATCAGCTCGTCGAGACGCTGCAGGAATTGCGCGAGCGCGCGCGCCCCGACCGCATCGTCGTCGAGACCTCGGGTCTCGCGCTGCCCTACGACGTCCAGCTCCAGCTCTGGCGCGAGCCGGTCGCGAGCTGGGTCGGGGACGACGTCGCGGTGGTCGTGGTGAACGCGGAGCAGCTCCACGCGGGCCGCGATCTCGACGACTGCTTCGAGCAGCAGGTCAGCGGCGCGGATCTCCTGATCCTGAACAAGCTCGACCTGGTGCCCGGGGAGTCGCTGCCGGAGCTCGAGGCGGCGCTGCGCGAGCTCGAGCCCGAGGCGCCGATCCTGCGCGCGAGGCATGCGCAGGTCGCGCCGGAGCTGCTGTTTCCGCCGGACCCGGGCGCCGCGCGCGAGCGGCGCCGCGCGCTCGCCGCGCCCGCGCCGGCGCACACGCACGAGGCCGTCGAGACGCGGCTGCTCGCGATTCCGGACGGGATCGCGGGCGCCGAGCTGGTCCGGCAGCTGCGCGCGGAGGCCGCGCTGCGGGTCAAGGGCTTCGTGCGCACGCGCGAGGGGCTTCGGCTCGTCCAGGGCGTGGGGCCGCGCATCGAGCTCGAAGCGGTCGCGCGCGAGCCCGCCGCCGAGAAGATCGGCCGCGTGGTCGTGATCCGCCGCGCGGCCGCGCCGATCCCGCCGGAGGCGCGCAGGGTATCTTGAGCCCGCGATGAAGCGAGCCGCCGCGCGGGCAGGCGTTGGGATCGGGCTGGCCGTGTCGGCTCTCGCCGCGGCTGCAGCGGCGGTCGAAGCGCCCGCCGATCCGGCGCCGGCTGCGCCCGCGCTGCGCTTCGAGCGCAACGGCGCGCTCGTGCGAGAGATCGGGATCGCGGTGCTCGCCGCGAGCTGCGGCGCGTCCCGCGTCGAGGTTCAGGATCCCTACTACGGCCGCGCGAAGCAGTTCTGGGCCTGCCCCTTCGCGCGCGTGCTCGATCTCGGCTTCGGCGCGGGCGGCTGGCCGCGCGGCGACGCGAACTACTTCCTGCACGCGCTCGACGGCTACACGCGCTCGGCCTCGGGCCAGCAGCTCGCGCAGCCCGGCGCCTTCCTCGCGTATGCGGATGCGGGCCGCGGAGGAGATGCGGGCGGCCGCGACCCGCGCTGGGAGCCGATCGATCGCCGCCAGCTCGACCCCGCGCCGGCCTATCTCGTGTGGACGCTCGCGGACGCGGATCCGCACCGGCTGCCGTGGCCCTATCAGCTCGCGCGGATCGAGCAGGCGCCCTTCGAGGCGCGCAATCCCCACACCGCGCCGAGCGGGCTGCCGGCGTCGTCGGCGGCCTGGCGGGGCTTCGCGATCTTCCGCGGCGAGTGCGTCGCGTGTCACGCCGTGAACGGCGAGGGCGGGCGCGTGGGGCCCGATCTCAACGTGCCGCGCAGCATCGTCGAGTACCGGCCCGAGGCGCAGATCCGGGACTTCGTTCGCGACCCGCAGAGCTTTCGCTACACCAGCATGCCCCCGCATCCCCACCTCTCGGACGCAGACCTCGACGCGCTGCTCGCCTACTTTCACGCGATGTCGCTGCGCAAGGTCGACCCGGGAGCCAGGCCCCATGACTGAGTCCGCTCCGCCGCCGCGTCTCTCGGGCACGCTGCTGCAGCTGGGAACGCGCCCGCTCGAGACGCGGCACGGCGCCTTCGCACTGCACCACTTCCACGACCTCGAGTCGGGCCAGCCGGTCCTCGCGCTCGCCGCGGGCGAGCTCGCGGGCGCGGCGCCGCTGCTGGCGCGGGTGCACTCGGCCTGCGCGACGAGCGAGGCCTTCGGGGCCTGCGACTGCGACTGCGCCGAGCAGCTCGACGCGGCGCTCGCCGCGCTCGCGCGCGAGGGCCGCGGCGCGCTCTTCTACCTGATGCAGGAGGGGCGCGGCGCCGGCTTCGCGGCCAAGGCGCGGGATCGCATGTGGGTGCAGGCCAGCGGACAGAAGCTCACGACCTTCGAGGCCTACGAGCGCATGGGCCTGCCCGGGGATCACCGCCGCTACGGCTGCGTCGCGCACGCGCTGCGCCTGCTCGGCTGCGAGAGCCCGCTGCGCCTGCTCTCCAACAACCCCGACAAACAGCAGGCGCTCGAAGCCGAGAAGCTCCGGATCGCCGACGTGCTGCCGCTGCGCCCCGGCGCGTCGCCCTTCAACCTGCACTATCTCGCGTCGAAGTCGCGCTCGGGGCACTCGCTGCCGCACGCGGATCCCTCGAGCGCGGCGGACCTGCCCGAACGCGTCCACGCGATCGAGCCCTTCCGGTTGCCGGGCGCGAGCGAGCTCGTGGCGCTCGCCGCGTACCTGGTGCCCGTGCGCGTGCCGGCGCTGCGCCAGCCGGTCTGGTTCCGCCTGCACCTGTATCTCGACGTCGCGCTCGGCCGCGAACGCGTCGCGCTGACCTTGCGCGCGCGCCCCGACGCAGCGCCGCTCGCGTTCCTGGGCCGCGACGTCCTGATCGAGCGCTTCCCGCTCTCGGCGCAGCGAAGCCACAAGGCGCGCTGGCTCGCGGCCGCAGCGCAGATCGCGGCGCGCGGCGCGGGCTGCGCCGTGTTCCTGCCGACCGAGCTCGAGGCCCGGGTCGAAGACGAGCCCCAGCCCGACGCCGCCTCGCGCGCGCTCTTCGACTGGCACGGGAGCAGCTCCGCGGCGCGCGCATGAGCGCGGGAGGCTCCGGCGCCGATGCGGGCGAGGCGGGCCGGAGCCTGCTCGCCGCGCGCATCGCGAGCTGCGCGCCGGCGCTGCTGCGCGAGCTCCGCGCAGCCCTGCCCGTGGTGCCGCGCGCGCTCGCGCAGGCGCCGGAGATCGTCGCGACCGGCATCGGGAGCTCCGAAGCGCACGCGCGTTTCCTGGTTTCGCTGCTGAGCGACGAGCTCGGCCTGGCCGCGCGTCACCGCGCGGCCGGCGAGTTCCTGGGCCCGCCGCCGGAGTCCGCGACTCGCGCGGGCCTCGTGGTCTTCTCGCAGGGGCTCTCGCCCAACGCCCGCTTCGCGCTCGAGGCTCCCGAGGCCTGGGCCGCGCTGCTCGTCTGCAGCTCCCTGCGCGCCGAGGACTGCGACGACGAGCGCCGCCGCTGGCTCCTGCGCGCGCAGGCGGCGGGCGCCGCGCTGCTCTCCTTCGGCGATCCGGCCGCGCGCAACGAGTACGGGACCCTGGTGCGCGTCGCGGGCCCGCTGCTCGGGCTCGCGGCGGCGCTGCGCGTCGCGACCGCGCTCGCCCTGGCGCGCGGCCTGCGCGTGCCGGCGGCCTGGACACCGGACCTCGAGCGGCTCTCCGCGGCGCTCGCGCGCGCTCCCGGCGCGCTCGCTGCCGCGCTCGCGCGCGCGCCTGCCGACGCGCTCGCGCGCCCGCTCGCGTTTCTCGCGAGCGGCAGCTATGCCGAGCGCGTCGCGAACCTCCCGCTCAAGCTGATGGAGGGGCTGCTGCTCCCGCGCGCGCCGGTCTTCGATCCGATCGGCTTCGCCCACGGACCGCTGCAGCAGGCGTGGAACGGCGAGCTCTGCCTGCTCGCACTCGAGCGCCCCGACGCGGCCGGGGAAGCGGAGCTGCTGCAGCGCATCGCCTCGCTGCTCGACCCCGAGCGCCACCGGCTCGTGCGGCTGCCCGCGACGCTGCCGTCGCCCTGCGCGGCCTTCGAGCACGAGCTGATGCTGAACGAGCTGCTGCGGCTGCGGGTGCAGCGCCAGCGCGTCGACCCCGCGAGCTGGCCGGGCCGCGGCGCCGACGGCCCGCTCTATGCCTGGGCGCCCCCGGAGCCCCGGGCCGGCGGGTCGCCTGCGCGCGCGAGCGCGCGGCGCGCGAGTGCACTCGCGTCGCTGACCTGGCCCGAGCTCGAAGGCGCGATCGCGGCGGGCGCGCGGACGGCCGTGGTGCCGCTGGGCGCGCTCGAGCAGCACGGGCCGCACCTGCCCTTCGCGACGGATGCCTGGATCGCCGACGCGCTCGCCGAGCGCCTCTGCGCGCGCGTGCCCGACGCGATCCGGATCCCGGCCCTCGCGCTCGGCTGCTCCGAGGAGCACGCCGACTTCCCGGGCACTCTCTCGCTGTCTCCCGCGACGCTGCGCGCGCTGCTCGGCGACGTGCTGGCCTCGCTGCGCCGCGCGGGCTTCGAGCGCGCCTTCGTGTTCTCCGCGCACGGCGGAAACGACGCCTGGCTGCGCGCGTGGGAGGCGGGGCTCGCTTCGGAGTGCGCGCCGCTCGCGCTCGGGGTCAGCGCGGACCCCGGCGCGAAGTCCGCGCTGTTTCGCGATCTGGCCGCGCGGGCCGGGGTCTCGAGCGAGGCCTCGGGCCGACACGCGGGCGAGCTCGAGACGTCGATCCTGCTCGCACTCGCGCCGGACGCGGTCCGCAGCCGCGAGCTGCGCCCGGGGCTGCTCGTCGGGGCGGACGACCCGAGGGAGATCTTCTACCCGAGCCTGCGGCCCCACGCGCGCGACGGAACCGTCGGCGATCCGACCTGCGCCGACGCGGGACGCGCGGCGGACTATCTGGAGGCCTGGGTCGGGCTCCTGCTCGCGAGCTTCGCCGCCGGCCGCGATGCCCCGTGAGGGCCGCGCGGCGGTGCGCGCCGAGGCGCCGTCGCCTCGTCAGCGATCCGCGGATTCCGCGCATGCGCGCTGCACGGCGGCCCAGACGAAGGGAACCGTGAACGCGTAGTAGAGCTGGTTCGGCAGCGCGCGCAGCGCCCAGGCGGCGTCGAGCGAGAAGAAGAGGATCGCGACGTCGCAGGCCGCCCAGAGCGCGTAGTAGCAGAGCACGTAGCAGAGGACCAGCCGCAGGCAGCGCGCGCGGCGCGCGCCGATGCCGCCGAGCTCCGGGACCCAGCGTCTGCGCAGCCACAGCGCCACGCCGCAGAAGCCGAGCTCGTAGACGAGCCAGATGCCCTGGCCCGGCGCGCCGGGCGCGAGGCTGCGCACGGCGCCGAAGAAGAGCGCGAGCGCGGCGAGCGGCACCAGCAGCGTCCAGCACGCGGCGCGCGCTGCGGCCGGACCGGGCCGCGCCTCGGGATCGCCTAGCGCGAACAGCAGCCAGTAGATCCGGAAGTCGCCCAGCAGCACGAAGGGAATCAGGAGCGCGAGCGAGGCCGCGCCCTCGAGGCCGAGCGCGCGCGCGAAGAGCCCGCTCACGAGCGGGTCGAGCAGCGTCTCGAGCGCGAAGAGCGGGGCCCAGAGCCCGAGGAAGCGCAGCGCGGGCTCCCCGGCGCGGCGCCGCCGCGCGGCGCGCAGCAGCCAGAAGGCGAGGAAGAGCGCCGGGACCGGCAGCAGCGCGTACACGCCCTGCGCATCGCTCGCGTAGAAGGCCTGCCAGCTCCCGCCGCCCACCGACCCTCCTTCGGAGTCGCGGCACGATATCCGAAGCTAGAGTCCGAGCGTGGGCGGCGAAGCGGGTCGCGCGGGGGCCGGAGCGGGCGACGCGCAGGCGGCGCGGCCGACCCTCGCGGGCCGCATCCCGCACGACCCGATCGACTCCGCCGACGAGATCCTCGACCGCTTCCTCGGCTGGATCGGCGAGGTCGGCCTCGTGCCCTATCCCGAGCAGGAGGAGGCGCTGCTCGAGCTCTCGCTCGGGCGCCACGTCGTGCTCGCGACGCCAACCGGCTCGGGCAAGTCGCTGGTCGCCCAGGGCCTGCACTTCCGCGCGCTCTGCCGCGGCGAGCGCTCCCTCTACACCGCGCCGGTGAAGGCGCTCGTGAGCGAGAAGTTCTTCGACTTCTGCCGCGACTTCGGTCCCGAGCGCGTCGCGATGCTGACCGGCGACGCGAGCATCAACCCCCGGGCGCCGCTCGTCTGTTGCACGACCGAGGTGCTCGCGAACATGGCGCTGCGGCAGGGCGCGGGCCTCGACGCGCCCGCCGTCGTGCTCGACGAGTTCCACTACTACGCGGACCCCGAGCGCGGCGCCGCCTGGCAGATCCCGCTGATCGCGCTGCCGCACGCGCAGTTCCTGCTGATGTCCGCGACGCTCGGCAACACCGCTCCGATCGAGGAGCGCCTGGCCCGGCGCAGCGGGCGCGAGGTCGCGTCGATCCACGGCGACAGCCGTCCGGTGCCGCTCGACTTCGAGTACCGCGAGACGCCGCTGCACGAGACGCTCGAGGCGCTCGTCTCGGGCGGCCGCGCGCCCGTCTACGTCGTGAGCTTCACGCAGCGCGAGTGCGGTGAGCTCGCGCAGGGCCTCACGGGCGCGAATCTCACGACGCGCGAGCAGCGCGAGGCCGTCTCGCAGGCGCTCGAGGGCGCGCGCTTCGACACGCTCTACGGCGTGGACCTGCGGCGCTTCCTGCGCTTCGGGATCGGCGTGCACCACGCGGGCCTCTTGCCGCGCTATCGCCTGCTCGTCGAGCAGCTCGCGCAGCAGGGGCTCCTGCGCGTGATCTGCGGCACGGACACGCTCGGCGTCGGCGTCAACATCCCGATCCGCACGGTGCTCTTCACGCGGCTCTCGAAGTTCGACGGCCAGAAGACCGGCATCCTCTCGGTGCGCGAGTTCAAGCAGATCGCGGGGCGCGCGGGGCGCAGGGGCTTCGACGAGCGCGGCTACGTCGTGTGCCAGGCGCCCGAGCACGTGATCGAGAAGCGGCGGCTCGAGGCGCGCGGGCAGGGCGGCGCCGCAGGCGCGGCGAAGCGCGCCGCGAAGGCCGCGCAGCGGAAGGCGCCGCCGCGCGGCTTCGTGCCCTGGAACCGCGAGACCTTCGAGCGCCTCGTGACGCGCCCGCCGGAGGCGCTCGAGTCGCGCTTCGACGTGGACCACGGGATGCTCGTCGCGGTGCTCGAGCGCGTGCCGCGGGAGGCGCCCTCGGGCGCCGGCTACCGCGAGCTCGTCGAGCTGATCGGCCACAGCCACGAGGGCGCGGGCAGCAAGCGGCGCCTGCGCCGGCGCGCCGCACAGCTCTTTCGCGCGCTGCGCCGCGCGGGCGTGGTCGAAGTGGACCCGCTCTTCTCGGGCGGCTGTGGCGTGCGCGTCGCGGAGGGGCTGCAGCGGAACTTCGCGCTGCACGAGACGCTCTCGCTCTACGTGGTGGAGGCCGCGGCCGCGCTCGACCGCGAGGCGCCCGAGCACGCGCTGACGCTGCTCACGCTGGTCGAAGCGGTGCTCGAGGATCCGACGCCGATCCTGAACGAGCAGACGCAGCGCGCGAAGCGGCAGCTGCTGGCCGAGCTCAAGGCGCAGGGGGTGCCCTACGAGGAGCGGATCCAGCGCCTCGAGCAGGTCCGCCATCCCCGGCCCGAAGAGGAGTTCCTGCGCGGGACCTTCCAGCTCTTCGCCGAGCGCCATCCCTGGGTCGAGCGCGCCGATCTGCGGCCGAAGTCGGTCGCGCGCGAGATGGTCGAGGGCTACCGCGGCTTCGTGGACTACGTGCGGGAGTACCAGATCGGCCGCAGCGAAGGGCTGCTGCTCCGCTACCTCTCGCAGGTGCACAACACGCTCGTCAAGACGGTGCCGGAGGACGCCAAGAGCGAGGCGGTCTTCGACGTGATCGCGTACCTGCGCGCGCTCGTCCAGCGCGTCGATTCGAGCCTGATCGACGCCTGGGAGGGGCTGCTCGCGCCCGAGGAGCGCCCCGAGCGCGGCGAGGCCGCGCCGCCGCCCTTCGACCTCGCGCGCCACGAGCGGCTGCTCGTCGCGCGCGCGCGCGCCGAGCTGCACCAGCTCGTCGGCGCGCTCGCGCGGCGCGACTTCGAGGAGGCCGCGGCGCTCGTCGAGCAGGACCCGGACGACGCCTGGACGCCCGAGCGCTTCGAGCGCGCGCTCGCGCCCTACTTCGCGGAGTACGCCGAGATCGTGTTCACGCCCGCCGCGCGCAGCGCCGAGCGCACGCTGGTCCGGCAGCGGGACCCGCGCCGCTGGGACCTGTTCCAGACGCTGCTCGATCCCGCGGGCGATCAGCTCTGGGTCGTCGAGGGCGAGGTCGACCTGCGCGCGCGGCGCGATCCCGAAGGACCGCTCGTGCGGCTGCGCCGGATCGGGACCTGAGCCGATTTCGGCGCGCGCCGCTGCGGGCGCTTCGTGCGCGCGCGCGTCTTCGCGGCCGCCCACGAGCAGATCGGACAGCTCGCGGTGGCGTGCGCGCGCGCGGGGCAGTGCTCGCGGCCGAAGTAGATGATCTGGAGGTGCAGGCGGTTCCAGCACTCCGGCGGCCAGAGCCGCTTCAGGTCGCGCTCGGTCTCGACGACGTTGCGGCCGCTCGAGAGTCCCCAGCGCGCCGCGAGCCGGTGGATGTGCGTGTCGACCGGGAAGGCCGGCACGCCGAAGGCCTGTGCCATCACGACGCTCGCGGTCTTGTGCCCGACGCCCGGCAGCGCCTCGAGCGCCTCGAAGCTCTCCGGCACGCGACCGCCGTGGCGCTCGAGCAGCAGCTCCGAGAGCCGGTGGAGGTTGCGGCTCTTGGCGGGCGCGAGACCGCAGGGCCGGATGATGCGCTCGATCTCCGCGACCCCGAGCGCGGCCATCCGGGCCGGAGTCGCCGCGCGCGCGAAGAGCCGCGGCGTCACCTGGTTCACGCGCAGGTCCGTGCACTGCGCCGAGAGCAGCACCGCGACGAGCAGCGTGAAGGGGTCCTCGTGCTCGAGCGGGACCCGGAGCTCCGGGTAGAGCCGGTCGAGGATCGCCTGGATGCGTGCGGCCTTCTCGCTGCGCTTCACGGCCGGCAGCATACCGGGGCTATGCTGCCGGCCGGCCGGCCTTCCGCGCGGCCGCGGAGGATCCGTGACGAGCGAGCTCGCGCGCAAGCAATGCGTCCCCTGCAAGGGCGGCACCCCGCCGCTGCGCGGCGACGCGCTCGGGGCGCTGCACGCGCAGCTCGAGGGGGACTGGGAGGTGGTCGACGAGCACCACCTCCACGGCCGCTACCGCTTCCCGAACTTCCGCGGCGCGCTCGATTTCACGCAGCGCGTCGGCGAGCTCGCCGAGGAGCAGTTCCACCACCCGGACATCCTGCTGGCCTGGGGCCGCGTCGACGTGACGATCTGGACCCACAAGATCGACGGGCTCACCGAGAGCGACTTCGTGTTCGCCGCGAAATGCGACGCGCTCTTCGAGGCGGCGTCGGCGCAGGCATGAGCCGCGGCGCCCGCGCGCGCTGCGCTAGCTCGCGTGCGGCTCCGTCTGCTGCTCGACGCGGCGCATGAACTCGAGCAGGCTCGGCCGGCCCGTGAGCGAGCGCAGCGAGCCCGGGATCGCGTCGTTGCGCATCGTGTAGAGCATCCCGTAGACGGCGAGGTCGGCCATGCTGAGCCTGTCCGAGTAGAAGAAGGGCCGCGCGCCGAGGAAGTTCGCGAGATCGCCGAGGCGGTCGGAGAGGCCGCGCAGCAGCGCGTCCTGCGGGCGCTCCCAGGTGCCGCCCGCGCGCAGCCACGCGAGCGCGCGCCGGGGCAGCGACGACGAACGCCGCTGCTCGCGCTCGAGCAGGTCGGGCGACGCGGTGATCAGCGCGCGCGGCGTCGGCATCTCGTCGCTCTTGCGCAGCGCGACCCAGCGCGAGAAGTACCAGAGGAAGGATTCGTCGGCCCAGTCCTCGAGCTGGCGCTGCTGTTGCGCGATCACCGGGTCGGGCGAGAGCAGCGGCGGATCCGGGAAGAGCTCGTCGAGTCGCAGCAGGATGCGCGTCGAGTCGTGGATCCGCTCGCTGCCGACGCAGAGCGCCGGCAGGAGCCCCGTCTCCGGGCTCCAGCGCCGATAGTCCTCCTGCGACGCCGGCTCCTGGACCTCGAAGGGCAGCCGCTTCAGCAGCAGCGCGCGGCGGACCTTTTCCGTGTAGGGCGCCTGTGCTGGCCCATAGAGCACGATCGGCAGCGGCGTGTTTCCGCTCATGAGCCTCGCAGCTGGAAAGGGCGGGCGAGCTCCGCGGAGCGCCCGGCCGCGAGCATACAATCGCGGCGTGGCGCGGAGCCAGCGAGCGCGGGTGACGAAACGCCGACGTTCCGGGCCGCGTCGCCGCGCGGGAGGCACCGGCCGCGGCGCGGGCTGGGAGCGCATCTACGCGGTGGTGCGGCGCATCCCGCGCGGGCGCGTCGCGAGCTACGGGCAGGTCGCGCGGCTCGCCGGCCGGCCGGGCGCGGCGCGTCAGGTCGGATACGCGCTCGCCGCGCTGCGCGAGGACTCGGGAGTGCCGTGGCAGCGCGTGGTCAACGCGCAGGGTGGCGTGAGCCCGCGCGCCGAGCCGGGCTGGGAGGCGCTGCAGCGCCGGCTGCTCGAGGCGGAGGGCATCCGCTTCGACGCGCGCGGGCGCACGGATCTCGCGCGCTTCGGCTGGCGCGCGCGGAGCTCCGGTCGCCGCGCGCGCGCCCGCGCGGGGACGCGCTGACCCGCGGCTCCGGCCGGGCTACCCCTCTGCGCATGGCCTCCGGACTCGCCGCGCTGCTCGCGCTGCTCGACCTCGAGCCGATCGAAGTGAATCTGTTCCGCGGCAACAGCCCCGACGAGCGCGAATCGCAGCGCGTCTTCGGCGGTCAGGTGCTCGCGCAGGCGCTCGTCGCGGCCGGCCGCACGCAGCAGCAGGGCGTCGCGCACTCGCTGCACGCCTACTTCCTGCGGCCCGGCGATCCGCGGGTTCCGATCCTCTACCAGGTCGACCGCACGCGCGACGGCCGGAGCTTCACGACGCGCCGCGTGACCGCGATCCAGCACGGCCGCGCGATCTTCCACCTCGAGGCCTCCTTCCAGCGCGCCGAGCCCGGCCCCGAGCACCAGCTCGAGATGCCCGCGGCACCGGCTCCGGAGAGCCTTCCGAGCTTCACCGAGCACATGGCGCGCAGCGCGCGCGAGGCCGGTCGGCCCGAGGCCTGGCAGGGATCGGGCGCCGCGCGGCTCCCCTTCGATCACCGTTATGCGACGCAGTTCAACCCCTGGCTCGAGACGCGGCTTCCGCCGCGGCTCCTGGTGTGGCTGCGCGCGACCGGCGCGATGCCCGACGATCCGCTGCTCCACCAGTGCGTGCTGGCCTATGCCTCCGACCTCACCTTGATGGATACGGCGCTCTTGCCGCACGGCGTGCCCTGGGACGGCGAGGGCTACCAGATCGCGAGCCTCGACCACGCGATGTGGTTCCATCGCAGCTTCCGCGCGGACGAGTGGCTGCTCTTCGATCACGAGAGCCCCGCGGCTGCGGGAGCGCGCGGCATGATCAGCGGCCGCCTCTACCAGCGCGACGGCCGGCTGGTGGCCTCGGTGGTCCAGGAGGGCTTGATCCGGCCGCTGCGCTCGGCCTGAGCCGCGACCGCAGCGCGGAGCGGCGCGCCGCGCACTCCACTGCGTGTACCATGGCCGCGTCGCGAGCCGCGTGAGCGCCGGAGTCGGGCCTCCCCTTGCGCGGGGACCCTCGGCCCGATCGACCGGCTCGCGAGCGCGCTTCCGAGTCGATCCGAGGAGATCCCATGCCCGAAGCCGTCATCGTCGAAGCGCTGCGCAGCCCGATCGCGCGCGGTCGGCCGGTCGTCGGCGATCTCTCGGGCCTCCACGCCACCCACCTCCTGGCCAGCGTCCTCGACGGCCTGATCGCGCGCGCGGGCATCGATCCGGTGCTGGTCGAGCAGGTGATCGGCGGCTGCGTGACCCAGGCGGGGGAGCAGTCGAACAACATCGTTCGCCACTCGTGGCTGCAGCGGAACCAGGGCTGGCGCACCGGAGGCACGACGATCGACACCCAGTGCGGCTCCGGCCAGCAGGCCAACCACCTGATCCGCGCGCTGATCCGGGCCGGCAGCATCGACTGCGGGATCGCCTGCGGGATCGAGATGATGAGCCACGTGGGCCTCGGCGCGAACGCGATCCACGGTCCGGGCTACTTCCTGCCGCCCGACTGGCCCTGGGACTCGAGCCCCGAGCAGTTCACGTCGGCCGAGCGCATCGCGAAGCGCCGCGGCCTCACGCGCGAGGACGTCGACGCGTTCGCGCTCGCCTCGCAGGAGAAGGCCGCGCGCGCGCGCGACGAGGGCCGCTTCGCGCGCGAGATCCTGCCGCTCGAGGTTCCCGTGCCGGGCGAGGACGGCAGGCCCACGGGCGAGACGAAGCGCGTGAGCGCCGACCAGGGCATCCGACCGAGCACGCCCGAGGGCCTCGCGCGGCTGAAGCCCGTCTCGGAGGGGGGCATCCACACTGCGGGCAACTCGTCGCAGATCTCGGACGGGGCCGCCGCGGTGCTCTGGATGAGCGAGGAGAAGGCGCGCGCGCTCGGCCTGCGCCCGCGCGCGCGCGTGCGGCAGGACGTCGTGGTCGGCACCGATCCCTACTACCTGCTCGAGGGCCCGATCGACGCGACGGCCGAGATCCTGAAGAAGACCGGCATGCGGGTCTCCGACTTCGATCTCGTCGAGATCAACGAGGCCTTCGCCTCGGTGGTGCTCTCCTGGGCGCAGGTCTACGGTGCCGACATGAGCCGCGTGAACGTGAACGGGGGCGCGATCGCGCTCGGCCACCCCGTCGGCGCGACCGGAGCGCGCCTGATCGTGACCGCGCTGCACGAGCTCGAGCGCCGCGACGCGAACGTTGCGTTCGTGACGATGTGCTGCGGTGCCGCGGTCGGCACCGGCACGGTCCTCGAGCGTCTGTAGGCGCGGGTCCGAAGCCGCTGCGAGCGCGGGCCCGACGCAGCGCTCGCGCAAGAGGGAGCAGGCATGGGTCTTCTGGATGGGAAGGTCGCAGTCGTCACCGGGGCGGCGCACGGGCTCGGCCGCCTGCACGCGATCAACCTCGCGCAGCAGGGCGCGCGCGTCGTCGTGAACGATCTCGGCGTCGACGTCGAGGGCGTGGGCGCGGACCAGAGCGCGGCGCAGAAGGTCGTGAACGAGATCGCGGCCGCGGGCGGCGACGCGGTCGCGCACTACGGCGACGTCGCGAGCTTTCCGGATGCGGAGGCGCTGGTCCGCAAGGCCGTCGATCACTTCGGCGACCTGCACATCCTGATCAACAACGCCGGCTTCACGCGCGACAACCTGATCTACAAGATGAGCGAGAAGGACTTCGACGACGTCGTGCGCGTGCACCTGAAGGGCCACTTCGCGCCGTCGAAGTTCGCGATGATCCATTGGCGCGAGCGCTCGAAGGCCTCCGGCGCGCCCGTCTACGGGCGTCTTCTCAGCACGGCCTCCGAGTCGGCGCTCTTCGGGACTCCGGGGCAGCCCAACTACGCGCCCGCCAAGGCCGGGATCCTCTCGCTCACGATGGGCCTCGCGCAGCTCGGCCAGAAGCTAGGCGTCACGGCCAACGCCGTGATGCCGCGCGCGCGCACGCGCATGACGCTCAAGGGTCCGATGGGCGCGATCTTCCAGAAGCCCGAGTCCGGCTTCGACAACTTCGACCCGGCCAACTCGTCTCCGCTCTTCGTGTACCTGTGCACGCCGCAGGCGGCGCGCATCTCGGGCCACGTCTTCATCGTCTGGGGCAAGGAGGTCAAGCTGATCGGGCGCCCGGAGCCCCGGGCGACCTTCACGAGCCAGACCCCCTGGAGCCTCGAGGGCCTGCACGAGCAGCTCGGCCCGCACTTCGAAAAGCTCGAGCCCGTCACGGACGGCTTCAGCGTCCCGCCGATGTAGCCGGAGGCCGCCCGGCGCGGCCGGACCCAGGGAGGGTCGCGATGGAGCGATGTGCCGCGGTCGCGTGCCTGGCGCTGCTCGAGTACCTGGTCTTCGTGATGCGCGCCGGGCATGCGCGCGGCGTCTACGGGGTGCCGGCCCCGGCGACCTCGGGTCACCCGCTCTTCGAGCGCCACCTGCGCGTCCAGGAGAACACGCTCGAGCAGCTCGTGGTGTTCCTGCCGGCGCTCTTCCTCTTCGCGACCTTCGCGAGCGCGAACTGGGGCGCGGGCATCGGCATGCTCTTCGTCGCGGGGCGGGCCCTGTACGCGCGCGCCTACGTGACGGACCCGTCCAAGCGCGGCCCGGGCTTCGCGCTCTCCCTGGGGGCGAACCTGCTGCTCACGCTCGGAGCCCTGGTCGGGGCGATCCGAGCCATGCTCTGAAGCGACGAAGCGCTCGCGGCGCTCAACTCGGCGGGAGCAGAACCCGAAAAAACCCTGCGAGAACGCGCCACGCCGGGACACAGCTCCCCACGGAGACCGTATACTGCCCCCTTTTCTTTTCCTGCGGGGCTTTTCGGCATTGGAGAGCAGAACGCCATGAGCAGCCAGAACGCCAAACTGAAGGCCTGGGTAGAGCAGGCGCAGCAGCTCTGCCAGCCGGATCGCGTGCACTGGTGCGACGGCTCGCAGGCCGAGTACGACGAGATGATCCGGCGCCTCGTCGCCGCCGGCACCGCGCGGCCGCTGGATCCGGCGAAGCGCCCGAACTCCTTCCTGATCAACTCCGATCCGGCCGACGTCGCGCGCGTCGAAGACCGCACCTTCATCTGCTCGAAGACGCAGGTCGAGGCCGGGCCCAACAACAACTGGCGCGATCCGGCCGAGATGCGGGCCACCCTGACGCGCCTCTTCCGCGGCTCGATGCAGGGCCGCACGCTCTACGTGATCCCCTTCAGCATGGGGCCCGTGGGCTCGCCGATTGCACACATCGGCGTCCAGATCAGCGATTCGCCCTACGTGGTCGCGAGCATGCGCATCATGACGCGCATGGGGCAGCAGGTCCTCGACACGCTGGGCCAGGCCGAGTTCGTCCCCTGCCTGCACTCGGTCGGCGCGCCGCTCGCGGCCGGACAGCAGGACGTGCCCTGGCCCTGCAACGCCGACAACAAGTACATCGTCCACTTTCCGGGATCGCGCGAGATCTGGTCCTTCGGCTCCGGCTACGGCGGCAACGCGCTGCTCGGCAAGAAGTGCTTCGCGCTGCGCATCGCCTCGGTGATGGCCCGCGACCAGGGCTGGATGGCCGAGCACATGCTGATCCTCAAGCTCACGAACCCGTCCGGCGTCAAGCGCTACGTCGCGGCCGCGTTTCCGAGCGCCTGCGGCAAGACGAACCTCGCGATGATGAATCCGACGCTGCCGGGCTGGAAGGTCGAGACGATCGGCGACGACATCGCCTGGATGAAATTCGGCCCGGACGGTCGCCTGCGCGCGATCAACCCCGAAGCCGGCTTCTTCGGCGTGGCGCCCGGCACGAGCATGAAGTCGAACCCGAACGCGATGCTCTCGCTCACGCGCAACGTGCTCTTCACCAACTGCGCGCTCACGCCCGACGGCGACGTCTGGTGGGAGGAGATGACGGAGAAGCCGCCCGCCCGGCTCACGGACTGGCAGGGCAGGGAGTGGACGCCGGGCTGCGGTCGCGTCGCGGCCCACCCGAACGCGCGCTTCACCGCGCCCGCGAGCCAGTGCCCCGTGATCGCGGACGAGTGGGAGGATCCGGCGGGCGTGCCGATCAGCGCGATCCTGTTCGGCGGGCGACGCGCGACCGTCGTCCCGCTCGTGAACGAAGCCCGCGACTGGACCCACGGCACCTTCCTCGGCTCGATCATGGGCAGCGAGAAGACGGCCGCGGCGGCCGGCAAGGTCGGCGAGCTGCGCCGCGATCCGATGGCGATGCTGCCCTTCTGCGGATACAACATGGCCGACTACTGGGGCCACTGGCTCGCGATCGGCCGGCGCACGGGAGCGCAGCTGCCGCGCGTCTACCAGGTGAACTGGTTCCGCAAGAGCGTCGGCGGCGACTTCCTGTGGCCGGGCTTCGGCGAGAACGGGCGCGTGCTCAAGTGGATCTTCGAGCGCTGCGAGGGCACCGCGAAGGCGGTCGAGACCCCGATCGGGAACCTGCCGGCCGAGGGCGAGCTCGACACGAGCGGGCTCGACGGGGTTTCGCGCGAGGATCTGGCCGAGCTGCTGCACGTCGACACGGAGGGCTGGCTCTCCGAGGTGCCGATGATCCGCGGCTACTACGACGGCTTCGGGGGCCGCACTCCGCAGGCCCTCTACAGCGAGCTCGAGGGGATGGAGAAGCGCCTCAAGGCGAGCCGCTAGCTCCGGCGTGAGCCCGGACGAGCCCTCGCAGGCGCGGCGGGGTCCGCTCGACGGGATCCTCGTCCTCGACCTGACCCGCGTGCTCGCGGGCCCCTACTGCACGCTCGTGCTCTCGGATCTCGGCGCGCGCGTGATCAAGGTCGAGCGCCCGGGGCGCGGCGACGACGCGCGCGCGATCGGGCCCTTCGCGGCCGACGGCCAGTCGGCCTACTTCGCGAGCCTGAACCGCGGCAAGCAGAGCATCGCGCTCGATCTCAAGGCGCCCGCGGATCGCGCCCTCTTCGAGCGCCTGCTCGCGAGGGCCGACGTGCTCGTCGAGAACTTCCGGCCCGGCGTGATGGAGCGCCTCGGCCTGGGCTGGGACGCGCTCGGGCGGCGCCACCCGGGGCTCGTCTACGCGAGCGTCTCCGGCTTCGGTCGCACCGGTCCCGATGCGCAGCTGCCGGCCTACGACGTCGTCGTGCAGGCGCTCGGCGGCGTGATGAGCCTGACGGGTCATCCCGGCGCTCCGCCCACGCGGGTCGGAACCTCGATCGGCGACATCACGGCGGGGCTCTTCACCGCGATCGGGATCCAGGCGGCGCTCTACGAGCGCCGCGCGTCGGGGCGCGGGCGCCTCGTCGACGTCGCGATGCTCGATTGCCAGGTCGCGATCCTCGAGAACGCGATCGCGCGCTACCAGACGACCGGCCTGGTGCCGCAGCCGATCGGGTCCCGCCACCCCTCGATTGCGCCCTTCCAGGCCTTCCGCACGCGCGACGGCTACTGCGTGATCGCGGCCGGCAACGACGCGCTCTTCGCGGAGCTCGCCCGCGTGCTCGGGCGCCCGGAGCTCGCGCGCGACCCGCGCCACGCGACGAACGAGCTGCGCGCGCGCAACGCCGAGGCGCTCGCGCGCGGGATCGAGGCCGAGCTCGCCCGCGCGGACACCGCGAGCTGGCTCGCGCGCCTGCGCGCCGCGGGAGTTCCGTGTGCAGCGGTCAACGACGTCGCCCAGGTGATGGCGCACCCGCAGGTCCGCGCGCGCAACATGGTCGTCGAGCTCGAGGGCTCCGAGGGCGCTCTCGGGGGCGGGCCGCTCAAGCTCGCCGGCAACCCGGTCAAGCTCTCGGGCTTCGCAGACCCCGGCACGCGCCCGCCCGCTCCCGCGCTCGACGCCGATCGCGAGCGGATCCTGGCCTGGCTCGCGGCCGATCCGCGCGGCCCGGGCGGATGAATCGCGCGCGAGCTAGCCCGAGATCCGGAGCTCGCTCGGGGCCTCGAGCTCGGAGAGATCCGCAGCGCTCGCGCCGCCGCGCCTGGCCACGAGCCGCTCGAAGAGCGGGGAGGCCAGCAGGGTCGTGATCACGGCCATGATCACGAGCGCCGCGAAGAGCTCGGGCGAGATCACGCCGCGCTGGAGCCCGATGTTGATGATGATGAGCTCCATCAGCCCGCGCGCGTTCATCAGCGTGCCGATGCCGAGCGCCTCGCGGTTCGAGATGCCGGTCGCGCGCGCCGCGAGCCAGCAGGCGATGCCCTTGCCCGCGATGGCCGCGAGCAGCACGAGCGCGGCCATGAGCCAGAGCTGCGCGGAATCGAGCAGCGCGATCCGGGTGTTGAGTCCCGAGAAGGTGAAGAAGAGCGGAAGCAGGAGCGCGACCGTGAGCGGCTGCACGCGCGCGACGAGCGTGCTCGCGACGATGCCTCGCGGCATCGCGGCGCCCATCAGGAACGCGCCGAAGACCGCGTGCAGCCCGATCGCGTCGGTGAACCAGGCGCCGAGCGCCATCGCGGCCAGGCACAGCACGAACGCGCGGTCGGGGAGCTCGCCGCGCGCCTCGAAGCGGCGCGCGTGGCGCGCGAGCAGCGGCTTCAGCAGGAAGAGCGTCGCCGCGGCGTAGCCGATCCCGCCGCCGACGTTGAGCAGCGCGCGGGCCGGATTCTCGTCGAAGCTCGCGAGCACGACCGCGAGCAGGCACCAGGCCGCCGCGTCGTCGATCGCGCCCGCGCCGAGTGCAACCGTCCCCATCGTGGTTCCCGCGAGTCCCTTGAAGTGGATGATGCGCGCGAGCATCGGGAAGGCGGTGATGCACATCGAAGCGCCGAGGAAGAGCGTCGCCTCGAAGAGCGAGGTCTGCTCCGGGAAGAGGCTCGTGTGGTGGAAGAAGTACCAGCCGAGCGCCGCGCCGAGCGCGAAGGGCGCGAGCATGCCGGCCAGCGAGACCGCGGCCGCGCTCTGCACGCGCCGCCGCATGATGTCCACGCGGAACTCGAGTCCGACCACGAACATGTAGGCTGCGAGCCCGAGCTGCGATGCCGGGAAGAGCACCTGCATCGAATCCGCGGGAAAGAGGCGCCGGAACGCCTCGGGCCAGAAGAGCCCGAAGAGCGAGGGCCCGAGCAGCACGCCCGCGATCATCTCCGCGACGACCTGCGGCTGCCCCGCGCGCCGCGCGAGCGACCCGACGAGCTGGCAGAAGACCAGGATCAGCCCGATCTGCAGGAAGAACTGGACGGCGAGCTCGAGGCTGGTCATCGGAGCGCGCGATCCTACCAGAGCGCCCTGCGCGCGGTAAGCGCGTGCGGGGCCACGCGCGCCGCCCATCGCGAGGTCCACGCGACGGGAGGGCTAAGATGCGGCCGGACCGGCGATCCAGCCAGCGAAGTGCACTCGCCGCGGGGATCGGAGCTCTCGGATGCGCGCTCGTCTCGCATGCACACTTCTCGGCAGCGCCGCGCTGCTGCTGCTCCTCGGGGCCGGCGCACGCGCGGCCGGCGGCGAGCCCTCGCGCGCGCAGCCGCTCACGCTCGAGCTCCTGATGCAGCGTTTCGCGAGCACGCCGGGCGTGCGCGCGGAGTTCCGGGAGGTGAAGGAGATCGCGCTGCTCGACCTGCCGCTCGTCTCGGACGGAGTGCTCTACTTCGTGCCTCCGCGCCGCTTCGCGCGCTTCGTCACGAGTCCCGCTGCCGCGTCCTTCGTGATCGACGGCGAGCGCCTGAGCTTCCACGACGAGACGGGCGAGCAGAGCATCGACCTGTCGGGCAACCGGGTCGCGCGCGCGATCGTCGACAACATGATCGGCATCTTCAGCGGCGACCTTCCCGCGCTGCGCAGCGCTTACGACGTCGGATTCCGGGCCGACCAGACGCGCTGGCAGATCGAGCTGCGGCCGCGGCACGCGCCGACGGATCAGCTGATCGATCGGATCGAGCTCTCGGGCGACGGGCCGGTGTTGCTGCGGATGGAGCTCTTCGAGAAGGGCGGCGATCGGACCCGAACCACCTTCTCCGCGACCTCGGTCGATCGCGCGTTCAGCGCGGCGGAGCTGGCGCGCATCTTCCCCCGGGACGGGGCGACTCCGCGCCCGTGACGCCGCGCCGCACCCTCGCGCTCTGGCTCGCACTGCTCGCGGGCCTCGCCGGCTTCGCCGCGCCCCGGCTCGAGGTCGGCAGCAACATCACGAACCTGATGCCCGCGGGCACCGAGGGCACGCTCGCGGCGATCTCGCGACATCTCACCGAGACCGAGCTCTCGCGCACGATGGTGCTGACGCTCGCGGCCGACGAGCTGCCGCTGGCGCTCGACGCCGCGGCCGCGCTCGCGGGCGAGCTGCGCGCGCATCCGCAGGTGGCCTGGGTCCGCAGCGGCGTGGACGCGGACCAGATGCAGGCCTTCTACGAGCTCTACTTCCCGCGCCGCGGCCACTTCATCTCCGAAGACCCGAGCGCGATCGCCGCGCTGCTCTCCGACGCGGGCCTGCGCGCGCGCGCGCAGGCCGCGCGGCGCGAGCTGCTCTCCCCGCTGGGCGCGCTCTCGAAGCGGATCCTGCCGGAGGATCCGCTCGGGCTCTTTCCGCGGATCCTGCTGCGGCTGCGCGGCGCGGAGCCGGACCTGCGCCTCGTCGACGATCGCTTCGTGAGTCGCGACGGCGGGAGCGCGGTGCTGCTGCTCGGGACCCGGGCCTCGGCCTTCGACGGCGCCGCGCAGGCGGCCTTCCTCGCGGATCTCGCGGCGCGCTTCGACGCGCTCGCCGCGAGCCGGGGCGGCGGTCTCCGGCTCGAGTCGAGCGGCGCGAACCGCTTCGCGGTCGCCGCCGAGCAGAGCATCCGCGGCGACGTGCAGCTGATCTCGCTGCTCGCGATCGTCGGCGTGTTCCTGCTCTTCCACGCCTTCTTCCGCTCGCTCCCCGCGCTGCTGCTCGCGGCGCTTCCCGTGGTGTCGGGCCTCGTCGTCGCGACCGCGTCCGGCCTGCTGGTCTTCGGCAGGCTCGACGGTTTGACCCTCGGCTTCGGCGCGGCGCTGATCGGCGTCGTGATCGACTATCCGATCTTCTACCTCACGCACCTGGGCCTCGCCGGCGCGCGCGCGACGCCCGCGCAGACCGGCCGCGCGGTGCGCGCGCCGATCGCGCTCGGCGCGCTCACGACGATGGGCAGCTTCGCGGGTCTCGGCTTCACGCAGTTCCCGGGCTTTCGCGAGATCGCGTTCGTCGCGGTGGTCGGCGCGGGCACCGCGATGGCCGTCACGCTCTTCCTGCTGCCGCGGGTCACGCCGCAGCGCGCGCGCGTGCCGCGGCTCGCGCAGCGCGTCGCGCCCTGGCTCGGAAACGCGGTGCTGGGCGCGCTCCGCTTCCGGCTCGCGATCGGCGCCGTGGTGTTCGCGCTGGCGGCCGCGTCGCTCGCACTCGTGCCGCAGCTGCGCTGGGTCGACGATCTCTCGAAGCTCTGGCGCATGGACCCGGCGCTCGTGGCCGAGGACCAGCGGGTGCGCGAGCGCGTCTCGCAGCTCGACACGGGGCGCTTCGTGATCGCGCTCGCGCCCGATCGCGAGGCCGCGCTGGATCTCGCGGAGCAGGTGCGCGCGCGGCTCGAGCGCGCCGCCTCGGCGGGGGCGCTCGACGGCGTGCGCTCGCTGCACTCCTTCCTGTGGTCGCGCGAGCTGCAGCAGGCGAACCGCGCGGCGCTGCTCGCCGCGCCCGAGCTCGGGCCGCGCGTCGAGCGGATCTTCTCGGAGGCCGGCTTCAAGCCGGGCAGCACCGCGCCCTTCGCGGCCTGGCTCGCCGAGGACGCGCCGCCCCCGCTCTCCTTCGACGACCTGATGGCCTCCCCGCTCGCGGACGCCGTGCGCCCCTTCCTGCTGCAGCTCGGCTCCGACATGGCAGGGATCACCTACCTCGAGGGGATCCGCGACGTCGACGCCGTGCGCGCAGCGGTCGCCGATCTGCCGACGGTGCACTACTTCGAGCAGCGGGCCTTCCTCGACGCGATCTACCGCGAGTTCCGCACCACGACCGTCGCGCAGATCTTCGTCGGCAACCTGCTCGTCGTGGCGCTCCTGATCGCGCGCTATCGACGCCTGCGTCCGGCCCTCGGCGCCTATCTCCCATCGCTGCTCGTGGGCCTGTGTCTGCTCGGGATGTTTGCGCTCACGGGCACCGAGACCAATCTGCTGCACGCGATCAGCCTCGTCATGGTCACGGGCATGGGCGTCGACTACGGCGTCTTCGTGATCGACACCGCGCGCAGCCGCAAGGCGATGGGGGCCACGCTGCTCGCGGTCCTGCTCTGCTGCTCGACGACCGTGTTCACCCTCGGTGCGCTCGCGCTCTCGCGCCACCCCGCGCTCGCGGCGATCGGCGTCACGACCGGGCTCGGCCTCCTGCTCGCGTTCCTGTTCGCGCCGCTCGCGCTCCTGATCGCGGGCGAAACCGCGCCCGCGGGCGTCGCAGAAGCGCCCGCGGAGCCCGGGCTCGGCGCGAGCGCCTGAGATGCGCGCTCGCGGCGCCTGGGCCCTCGCCGCGCTCGCCGCACTTCCCTCGCTCTCGGGCTGCGCGACGCTCTTTGGTCTCGGGCTGCGGCCGCCCGACGCGGGCCGCGTATGCGCGGGTCCGCTCGTGCCCTCGCAGCAGCTGCCGCAGGACCTGCTGCTGCGCGCGCAGGTGCAGCTGCGCGCGCCGGGAGGCGACTGGAAGCTCACGCTCGTCGCGCGCACGCGAGACGGCGCGCTCACGCTCGTGGGCCTCGACGGCTTCGGCGCGCGGCTCTTCGCGCTCACGCAGCGCGGGGTCGAGCTGTCGCTCGAGCGGAGCTTCGGGCGCGCGCTGCCCTGGCCGCCGCAGAACCTGCTGCGCGACCTCCACGCGATCCGCTTCCTCGCGCTGCCCGGCGCGCCGCTTCCGGAGGGGACGCATCGCGGTCGCGTGGCGGACGCGCCGATCGAGGAGCGCTGGGTCGCGGGGCGGCTCGCGCAGCGCGCGGTCGCGAGCCCGGGCGGGGGCGCGCGCGCGATCGAGTGGCGCTCGGATGGCCGCGGCCTCGAGCTGGAGAACGCGGGCTGCGGCTACGCCGCGAGCTATCTGGTGCTGGAAGAGAGGGGGCCCGGTCCGCCGCTCGGCGGACCGGGCCCGCGGATCACATCCCGTCTTCGCCCGGGTCGTAGTCGACGCGGGTGACGCTCTGGATCTGGCCGGACCAGCGGTTGTTCACGAACACCACGCGGCCCTGGCCCTTGTACTTCCAATCGGTCTGGTGGGTCGGACCGAAATACCACGGGATCCAGGCTTTGCCCGTCATGTAGGTCGTCTCGGTCGTGGCCTCGCCCATGATCTCCTTGACCTGGGCGGGCCTCATCCCGACGTTGACCTTCGCGAGCTTGTGGCCCGCAGGTGCGGCGACGCCCTTGGGCGGCTTCGCCGGCGCTTCCGCAGCGCTCGAGCTCGGCGCGCTCGCTCCAGCTCCGTCCGAGCTGGAGCTCGCGCTGCCGCCCCCGCCCGAAGCACAGGCCAGGAGCGCGACGGACGCGGAAAGCGAGACCAGAAGCAGAACCCTGTTTGCGAGCAGACGCATCGATTCCCCCCGAAGTGGATGCGAGCGAGTCTAGCCGCGCAGATCTCGCGCGTCGCGGGCCGCGGCCGCGTGTGCTTCGCGATAGCGGCGGATCGTCTCCTCCGAGCGCCGCCCCATCTCGGTGGCCTCGGCCGGAAACAGGCGCGACCAGAAACGGTCGAAGGGGCCGCCGTGGAAGTAGTAGCGGAACCAGGTCTTGCGGATCAGGAACTCGAGCGCGCTGAGTCCGAGCATCGCGGCGTAGAGACCCGCGCCGGCGGCGCTCTGCCAGGCGGCCGCGGAGCCGAAGAGCGCGAGCGCCGCGATGCCCGCGGCGCTCGCGCAGAAGAAGAGCGCCCAGAGCGCCGTGACCCGGCGGCAGTAGGGCGCGATGAACTCCGGGGCCTCCGGGACCATCCAGCGCGCCGCGCGCTCGACCAGCGAGCGCTCGCCGCGCAGGCTCTGCGCGAAGAGCAGCGCGATGCCGAGGTTCACACAGGCGGGGACCAGTCGCAGCGCGCGCGGCTCGGCGCTCGCGAGCGCGATCGCAAACGCGGCCGGAAGGCCGAGCGCGGGCGCTAGCGCCGTCCACGTCGCGCCGCCGCGCGCGGCGAGCGCGAGCAGCGGGGCCGCCGACAGCGCGAGACCGGCGCCCGCGACCCCGCGCACGCCGAGCGCCGAGAGCAGGGCCTCGGAGAAGAAGGGGTACGCGAGCACGCTCGCGGCCACCGCGACCGCGAGGCCCGAGACGATGCCCCAGCGCAGCAGGCGCTCAGTCGAAAGCACGGCCGGTCAGGAAGGCGTGGAGCGGCAGCGGCGCCTCCGCGGGCGGCAGCTCGAGCAGCCGCCGGCAGTCGTCGCGCACGCGGTTCATGATCTCGACGAGCACCTCGAGGCCGCGCGCGCGGCTGCGCTCGCGGCCGACCTCGGGAGCGAAGGCGAGCGCGCCGAGGCCGTACTGGAAGTGCTGCGTGTTGCAGCGGTAGTACGCGCCGCGCTCGCGCAGCACCGCCTCGACGCGCTGGAAGAGCCCGGAGAATCCGCGCAGCGCCTCGAGCACGAATCCGCGCAGGCGCAGCTGCTCGCGCAGGTAGTCCGGGTCGAGGTGCTGATCGCGCATGTAGGCGTCGAGCCAGAGGTCGTAGTAGCAGCCGATGTCGAAATCCCACTTCGCGCGCGCGAGCTCGAAGGAGCCGCTCGCGCCGTAGAGCCCGCGGTAGAGGCGCATCGTCGCCTCGTGGCGGAACTGCAGATAGGCCTCGTAGAGCTCCACGCGCTCCGCGCTGGATGCGTCTCCCGCGAGGTCGCGCTCGACCAGATCGCTGATGTAGTCGTTCTCTATTGCGATGAAGTCGCCGCCCGGGCTGTAGAGCGGATCCGCGGCGCTCGCCGCCTCGCCCGCGAGTGCCCAGCGGTCGGCGTGCAGGAAGCGCCGCGTGCCGTAGGCGATGCGCGCGTAGGCGCCGTGGTCGACGAGCTTCGCGTGCTCGAGCAGCTGCGCGATGCCGCGGTGGCCCAGCAGGAACTCGCGGAAGCCCTCGGGCGTGCGCAGCTCCCTGCGCTGCTTCACGATCGCCCCGGTCGCCCCGACGCTCACGAGCCCGCCGCGCAGCGGGATGAACCAGATCCAGTAGCCCGAGTACCAGAAGTGGATCGTCGAGAGGCGGCGCGCGGTGTGCCGGATGCGCTCGCGGAACGACGCGGGGCCGAGATCGTCGATGTCGGCGACGTTTTCGAAGCGCCCCCAGACCGAGCCGACCTGGTGCGTCTCTTCGGGCACGCGCAGGCCGAGCTGGCGCGAGAGCAGGCCCGCGCGGCCGGTCGCGTCGACGAGCCAGCGCGCGCGCACCGGCGTGCTGCCGTTCGCGTCGCTCACGCGGAGCGCGTGGGCGCCTCCCGCGCTGCCGATCGCGACGTCGTGGACGCGCGCGCCGGTCCGGACGGCGACTCCCGAGCGGCGGTTCCTCTCGAGCAGGTCGGCCTCGAGCCGCGCGCGATCGAGCTGGAACGCGGGATGCAGCGGGAGGCCCTCGCTCCCGATCTCGCTCATCTCCTCGAGCGGCGCTGCGCGGTCCTCCCGGTCGAAGAAATAGCGCAGCCCGTTCTTCGGGAGCTGGTGTTCGTAGAGATAGGTGGACAGCCCATGGCGCCGGATCAGGTGGTTCGCGGAGATCTCGACGGTGGCCTCGCCGACCTTGAAGCTCGTGCCGGTCTCGCGCTCGAAGAGTCCCACGCGCAGCGCGGGCAGGCGGCGGTGCAGCTGGTGCGCGAGCAGGTTGCCCGCGAGACCGCCGCCGAGGATCGCGACGTCGAGCTCGAGCACAGCGCCGCTCACACGAGTCCGCCGTTGACCGAGATCACCTGGCCGGTGACGTAGGAGGCGCCCTCGGAGAACAGGTAGGAAACGCAGGCCGCGACGTCCTCGGGCGTGCCGAGTCGCTGCAGCGGCACGGCCTTCGCGAGCGCCTCGCGGTCGGCCTCGCCGAGCATCTCGGTGTCGATCCAGCCGGGCGCCACGCAGTTGACCGTGACCTTCCGCTTCGCGAGCTCGAGCGCGAGCGACTTCGTGGCCCCGATCAAGCCGGCCTTCGAGGCCGCGTAGTTGACCTGGCCGCGGTTGCCGACCTGCCCGGCGACCGACGAGAGCGTCACGATGCGACCCCCCTGGCGCAGGCGCAGCATCGGCATCACGAGCGGCTGGATCACGTGGAAGAAGGCGTCGAGGTTCGTGCGCAGCACGGCGTTCCAGGCGTCGTCCGCGAGCGCAGGGAAGGCCGCGTCGCGGTGGATGCCCGCGTTCGACACCACGCCCCAGTAGGGGCCGTGCGCGGCGAGGTCGGCCTCGAGTGCGGCCCGGGTCGCGCTGCGATCCGCGACGTCGAAGCAGAGCAGCTGGGCGGCCCGCCCGCGCTCGGCGATGGCCTTCGCGACGGCCTGGGCGGCCGGCTCGTCGCGGCGATAGTTGAGCGTGAGCGCGAAGCCGTCCTCGGCGAGGCGCAGCGCGATTCCGCGCCCGATGCCGCGGCTCGCCCCGGTCACGAGCACCCTGCGGGCCGTCTCGCCTTCAGCTCCCATCGCTGCGCCCTGCCTCCGTCGCCGTCTCCCGCAGGGTGTAGACGTTCAGGCGCCCCGCGGCCAGCGTCCGCCCCACCGCCGGATCGCGCAGCGCGCAGTCGAAGGCGACGAGGCCCCGCTCGCCGGCGCGATGGCGCGCCTCGACCTCGAGCGGGCGCGCCGGGTCGAGCGCCGCGACGTCGAGCCGGAGGCGCCTCGCGCCGAGCAGCAGCGCGCGCCCGGCGCCCGCGGCGCGCTCCGGCCCCGCGAGCGCTCCGTGCGCAGCCGCGCACTGGGCCATCAGCTCGAGCGCGATCCAGGCGGGCAGGCGTCCCTCTGCGTCCTCGAAGAGCTGGGCGCGCAGCGGATCGGCGCTGCAGACGGTGCGCGTCGCGTCGTGGAACAGGACGCGGTCGAGCAGCCGCATCGGCCCCGAGTGCGGCAGCTCGAGCGACGGCTCTCGCTGCGTCACGCGCGGAGCTCCGGCCAGAACTCGTAGAAGTTGAACCACTGGAGCGGCTGCTCCCGGCAGCAGCGCTCGAGCTCCGCGACGTAGCGCAGGAGCAGCTCGTGGGCCGCCTTCTCGCGCTCGCTGCGCGGCACGCGCCCGGCGGGCCCGAGCGGTCGCATCAGCGTGCGGTAGGCGCGCTCGCCGGTGCGCAGGCAGCCCGCGAAGTAGACCGGGCAGCCCAGCACCGCCGCGGCGAGAAAGGGCGAGAGCGGGAAGCGCGCGGGCGCGCCGAGGAATTCCACCTGCGCCGTGCGCAGCGTCGCGCCCGGCGGCACGCGATCGGCGAGCATCACGACGAACTCGCCGCGGTCGAGGCAGGCCTTGATCTTGAACGCGGCGTCGACCGAGCCGGGATCGATCTCGATCGCGCGCAGGCGCGCGCCCGGCGCGAGCGACTCGAAGAAGCCGTTGATGCGCGCGGCATTCCGGTAGAAGACCACCACGTTGACCGCGAGATCGTATTCGCGCGAGATCGACCAGAGCATGTCGACGTTGCCGAGGTGCGCGCCGAGCAGGAGCGCGCTCTGGCCCCGCTGCGCGAGCTCGAAGATGTGTCCGCTGCCGTCGTGCGAGACGCGCGCGAGATCGAGCTCTCCGCTCCAGAGCAGGATGCGGTCGTAGATGTTCACGGCGAAGGCGTGGAGGTGGCGCAGGACGGCGCACGCGCTGGGCCCGCGCGCAGGGCCCGTGGGCGGCGGCCCCTGCGCCGCGTCGAGCCGGCGCAGGTACTGGCGCGACCCGCGCCGCGCGTCGGCACTGCGCAAGTAGAAGTAGAGGGCCGGCAGCCAGAGCAGCGCGAGCATGAAGCGCCGCCCGAGTCGATGCGCGAGCCAGCCGCCGACGCGGAGCGCCTTTGCGCTGCCGACCTCGGCGATTCGCGTCCAGCGCTGCGCCGCCTGCGCGCCCGGCGCGCTCATGCGCGGCACGCGCGCGCGGCGCGCCGCAGCGCGCCCGGGAGCTCGAAGGGCAGGCTCGCGAGCGCGCGGCCGTAGACGCGCGTGAGCCGCGCGTTGTCGCGCCAGAGATCGAAGTGCGAGAGACCGCCCTCCGCGTACACCACGCGCGTCGGCAGGTTGCAGACCGGCACGCCGCTGCGCACGAGCGCGATCACGAGCTCCGGGTCGAACTCCATGTGGTCGCCGAGCGAAGGGCCGCGCAAGAGCTCGCAGGTGGCGGCGAGCGGAATGCCGCGGAAGCCGCAGAGCGGGTCCTCCACCGCGAACGAGAGCGTCGTGAGCCAGACCATCGCGCGCGAGAGCTGGCGCCCGTAGAGGCGCGCGCGCGGCGCGGAGGCGTCGAAGCGCGGGGCGCCGAGCACGAGCGCCTCCGGGTCCTGCCGGATCGCGCGGACGAAGGCGGGGACGTCGCTCGCGTCGTGCTGGCCGTCCGCGTCGAGCTGGATCGCGTGCGTGAAGCCGCGCGCGAAGGCCTTGCGGTAGCCGGACTTGAGCGCGGCGCCGCGCCCTCCGTTCCGGTCGCGCCGCAGCAGGCTCACGAAGCGATGGCGGGCCTCGATCTCCGCGAGCACGCGCCGCGTCGGCTCGCGCGAGCCGTCGTCGACGATCAGGCAGGGCAGCTCGTGGACGGCCAGGGCTGCGACCACTCCCGCGATCGTGTCGCCGTGATCGAAGATCGGGATCAGGAGCGTGGGCTTCACGCGACGCCTCCCGGCGCGAGCGTGCAGCGGCCGGTCGCGAAGACGCGCGCCGCGTCGCGCAGCTCGAAGTCGAGACGCCCGCGCTCGGGGCGGTGCTCGACGCGCAGCGCGAAGCGCGCGCCCGGCCGCAGCGGCTCCGGAAACTTCACGACGTCGATGCAGCCGATCGGGGCGTCGTGTCCCAGGAGCTCGCGTGCGGCGCTCATCACCCACGCGAGCATCGCGATGCCCGGCACGATCGGATCTCCCTCGAAGTGACCCTCGAGCTGCGCCAGATCGAGCGGAACCTCGAGCTCGCGCCGCAGCGCGTTCGGCTCGCGCCGCTCCGCGTGTGCGATCGGCTCGCGCGGCCGTTCGAAGAGTCCGCGCAGCGCCGCGGCGGGCAGCTTGCCCGTCGCGTTGCGCGGCAGCGCCGCGAGGAAGCGCCACGCGCGAGGCAGCAGCACCCGGTCGAAGCGCGCGGCGAGGTGTCCCGCACAGGCCTCGCGCAGCGGGCCGCGGCCGCGCTGCGCGAGCGCGGCGCGGCCCTCCGCCGAGAGCGCGACCGCGGCGGCCACGCGCGCCTCCGCGCCGCGCTCGATCGCGACGATCGCCGCGTCCAGCACCCAGGGATGCTGCAGCAGCTCGCTCTCCATCGCGGCGAGCGCGAGGCGCTTGCCCGCGATCTTCACGACGCGATCGGCGCGCCCGCGCAGCTCGAAGCGGCCGTCGGCGCCGAGCAGGCAGAGGTCTCCGGTCGCGACGCGCCGGCGCCCCCCGGCGCAGCGCTCGCCACCGCTCGCGAAGGGGGACACGGCGACCAGGCGGCCCGACTCGTCGGTCTCGATCGCGACGCCCGGAAAGGCCGTCCAGGACGCGTCGCCCGTGCGCCACGCGATGCCGCCGGTCTCGGTCGAGCCCAGGATCTCGATCGGCGGCGTTCCGAGCTGCTCGGCCACGGCGTCCCGGGTCGCGGAGTCGAGCGCCGCGCCGGAGCTGAAGACGGCGCGGCAGTGGCCCGCGAGCGCGCGCAGTCCGCGGCCCGACGCCATCCGCTGCAGGTGCGAGGGGGTCGTGACGAGCGCGCAGGGACTGCGCTCCCGCATCCGCGGCACGAGCTCGGGCGGCAGCAGCAGAGTCTCCGCCTGGAAGGGGCGCCCGCTCGAGAGCGGCCACAGCACCCGGAACAGCAGGCCGTAGATGTGCTGCGGCGAGACGGTCGCGAAGATCGAGGTCGCGGCACCGAGGCGCTCGCCGAAGAGCTCTTCGAGCGCGGCCACCTCGTCCTCGATCTGGCGCAGCTCCTTGCGGACCGACTTCTCGGGACCCGTGGTCCCGGAGGTCTGGAACTCCGCGACGACTGCCGCTCGCGAGCGGACCCGTGCGAGCGCCTCCGATCCGGCGCAGTCCTCGAGCGGCCAGAGCCGCGGGCGCGCGCCGAAATCGGGGATCGCGACGCCGGGCGGAGCGAGCGCGCCCTCGACCCCGCGCGCGAGGCGGCGCAGCGTCTCGGCCTGCGCGTTCGGCGCCACCACCGCACAGCCGCGCGAGTGGATCAGCGCGAGCGCGCAGATCGCGGAGGCGTAGGCATCCTCGCTCTGGACGAGCCAGCGGCCCGGGCCGCTCTTCTCGAGCCACGCGGCGAGGCCCGCGACGCGCCGCAGCAGATCCCCGCGGTCGTGCTCGCGCGCGCCGCGGAAGGCGACGAGCGCGTGCTCCGGCGCGTTCGGGGGAGTCAAGCGAGGCGGCGAAGTGCCCGGCCGAGGCATTCCGCGAGCGCTACGCGGCGCGGTTCTCGTGTACGAAGTTGGCGAGGTTTCGCACCGACGCGAAGATCTGCCGATTCGTCTCGGGGTCGTCTCCGATGCTCACGCCATAACGCTCTTCGAGCGCGAGCGAGAGCTCGAGCGCATCGATCGAATCGAGGCCGAGGCCCTCGACGAAGAGCGCCGCTTCGGGCTCGATGTCCGCGGGCTTCACGTCCTCGAGCGCGAGGGCCTGGATGATCAGCTCCTTGAGCTCCGCCTCAAGCACTTCCGACGTCGGCACCTTCCATCCCTTTCGCCTTGGAGAGGACTTCGTGGAGCTCGGCCGTGAGCCTCCGCGCCGCGACGCTGCGAGTGACCCGACCGCCGGCGAGCGACTCGCGCACCGCACGGGTGCTGATCCCATCGAGCACGCGCACACTGAGACGGAACGGGCGATCCGGAACATCGTACCACTTCTGCCCTTTGCGCAGCGTGGGCGGATCGCAGTGGATCGACACGGGTTGCAGATCGCAGCCTGCCTCGAGCGCGATGCGCGCTGCACCGCGCTGGAAGGGCCGCATGCCGCGCAGCGGCGAGCGCGTGCCTTCCGGGAAGATCACGAGCGCGCGACCGCCGCGCAGCCGCGCGGCGCACTCGTCGACGATCTCGCGGCCCTCGTCGTTGCGCACGTAGCGCGCGGCGCGGACGATCCCGGAGAGGAGGGGGTTGTCGGCGCGAACGCCACTCACGATGCAGTCGGCCTGCGGCATCAGCGCGACCAGGAAGACGAAGTCGAGCAGCGTGGGGTGATTCGCCACGACCAGCCGCGCTCCAGGCGCAGCCAGCAGCTCGGCGCCGATCGCCGACGCGCGCAGGATGCCGAGCCACTCGAGGAATCCGACGTAGCGCGCGCAGGCCGCGTGGACGCTGCGCTGCGCGGCGAGGTCGCGACCCTCGCCGCGCTGACGAAGACGCGCGAGCGGAAGCAGGATCCAGGAGAGCGAGAGACAGAGTGCAGCGAAGGCGAGGTATCCGACGGCAGTGAGCCAGACTCGCCACAAGTGCTGCAGCCGACGCGTCATCCCCCGCGGGGCCCCCTCACGCGAGCCACGATAGCGCACGCCGTCGGCGCGAAGCGCCGGGAGTTCTCGCGGCCGACGGCGCGTCGCGCGCCGCTCCGCGATCGCTCCGCGCGGAGCGAGATGCGCTCGAAGCCCGACGGCGTTCCGGTGCTGGCTCTCCCCATCCGACATTCCTAGTATCAGGCCGCGATGAGCGCACGGGCCGTCCCGCCGACTTCGACCGCACACGCCGCGCTCATCCGACGCGTCGGCGGCGACCCGCTCTCGATCGAAGACGTGCTGGGCCTCGCGCGCGGCGAGCTGCGCGCGGAGCTCTCGCGGCGTCCCGAAGACCGCGAGCGGCTGCGGCGCAGTCGCGAGCTGCTCGAGAAGCTCGAGGCGTCGGGCGCTCCCGTCTACGGGGTCACCACGGGAGTCGGCGCGTCGAGCGGGGTCGAGATCCCGCCGCAGCTGCGGGATCGGATGCCGGCCAATCTCGTCCGCTTCCACGGCTGCGGCACGGGCCGCATGCTCGACGAGACCGAGTCCGCGGCGGTCGTCGCGCTGCGCCTCGCGACGCTCGCGCGGGGCTACTCGGGCGTCCGCGTCGAGCTGGTGGAGCAGCTCTGCGCGCTGCTCAACGCGCGGGTCCTGCCCTGCATCCCCGAGGAGGGCTCCGTCGGGGCGAGCGGGGACCTGACTCCGCTCTCGTATCTCGCGGCGCTCGTGATGGGCGAGCGCGAGGCGTGGCTGCGCGGCGAGGTCGTGGCCTCCGCCGACGCGCTGCGCGACGCGGGGCTCGCACCGCTGCCGCTCGCGTTCAAGGAGAGCCTCTCGCTCATGAACGGGACCGCGGTGATGACCGCGATCGCCTGCGTCGCGTGGGAGCGCAGCGCGCGCCTCGCGAGGCTCGCGGCGGCGATCACGGCGATCGCGGTGGACGCCGTGCGCGGCAACCCGGGTCACTTCGCTGCGCGCATCTTCGAGCTGAAGCCGCATCCGGGCCAGGTCCAGTGTGCCGCGTGGATCCGCGAGGACCTCGAGTCCGGGTCGCGGCGCGCGCACGCGAAACCCGCGCGGCTCCAGGATCCGTACTCGCTGCGCTGCGCGCCACACGTGATCGGTGTGCTGCTCGATGCGCTCGCGGAGGCCCGGCGCACGCTCGAGATCGAGATCCACTCCGTCGACGACAACCCGCTCGTGGACCCCGAGGCGGGCGAGGTGCTGCACGGGGGCAACTTCTACGGCGGGCACGTGTGCCAGGCGATGGACACCCTGAAGAGCTGCGTCGCCAGCGTCGCGGACCTGCTCGACCGGCAGCTCGTGCTGCTCTGCTCCCCCGAGACCAACGGCGGCCTGCCCGCCAACCTCGTCGCCTCCGGCGGCGTCACCGAACACGGCTTCAAGGCGATGCAGATCGGCGCCTCCGCGCTCACCGCGGAAGCGCTGAAGCTCACGCTGCCGGCCGCCGCGTTCAGCCGCAGCACCGAGTCCCACAACCAGGACAAGGTGAGCATGGGGACGATCGCGGCGCGCGACTGCCGGCGCGTCGTCGAGCTCGGCGAGACCGTGGCCGCGATCGCGCTGCTCGCGGGCTGTCAGGCACTGGATCTGCGCGACGCGGGCCGCTCGCGGCCCCGCCCGCACGCGCTGCGCGATGCGGTCCGCGCGGTCGTTCCGGCGCTCTCTGAAGACCGCCGCCAGGACCACGACATCGAGCGCGTGCTCGACCTCTTGCGACGGGACGCGCTGCCGCTCGGCTCCAGCCGACCGCTGTGATGCGGCTCAGGCCGACCTCCGTCGAGCTCGAGGTGCCCTTCCACGACGTCGACATGCTCGGCGTCGTCTGGCACGGGAACTACTACAAGTACCTCGAGGCGGCGCGGACCCGGCTGCTCGTCTCCTGCGGTCTCGACGCCGGCGACCTGATCGGGCCGCGCTACCGCTTCGTCGTGATCGAGAGCCGCTGTCGCTACGGCTTTCCGCTGCGCTACCGCGAGCGGATGCGGGTCGACGCCTGGGTGAAGGGCATCGCGCATCAGATCACGATCGCGTACGAGATCCACAACCTCAACGAGGGCCGGCGCAGCGCGCGCGCACACACCGTGCTCGCGACGCTCGACGAGAGCGAGAAGCTGCTGCTCGAGACACCGCGTGAGATCTGCATCCGCCTCGGGGTCTAGCGGGGGGTCGCGCAGCTCGCTCTGGCGCGGTCTGCGCTCCGCGCTCGCGCTGGTCTGGTTCGCGTTCTGGTTCTTCGGCGCCTTTCCCGCGGCGCTGCTCTGGTGGCGCGGGGCCTCGCTCGTCCCGCAGCCCGGCTTCACGCTCTGGCTCGGCGCCGGGATCGCCGCGCTCGCGAGCGGAGCCGTGGTGCGGAAGGCGGCGCTCTTCGTGCGGCAGGGCCGGGGCACCGTGGTCCCGATCGAGCCGCCGACGGTGCTCGTCGCGGCGGGCCTCTACCGCTACGTGCGCAACCCGATGTACCTGCTCTACGTCGCGATCGCCGTCGGCGAGGCGATCGCGTATCGCTCGGGCTGGCTGCTCGGCTACGCCGGGCTGCTCTTCGGCATCGCGCATCTCTACGTCGTGCGGCGCGAGGAGCCGCTGCTGCGCGAGCGCTTCGGCGCGGCCTACGACGACTACGTGGCGCGCGTCCCGCGCTGGCTCCCGCGCCGCAGCTTTCCGCTCGAGGTGCGCTCGAGCGCCGCGACGACCCGGAACTCGCGCGGCACCTTGTAGCCCGGGAGCTGCGCCCGGCAGTGGCGCGCGAGCGCGGCGGGCTCCGGCGGCGCCGACGGCTCGAGCGGCACGATCTCCGCGATCGGGACCTCTCCGAGCTGCGCGTGGGGCTTTGCGAGGACCCGGCACTCGCGCACGCCCGGAGCCGACCCGAGCACCGCCTCGACCTCCTCGCTGAAGAACTTCATGCCGGACATGCTGATCCGATTCGCGCGGCGCCCGGCGAGGTGCAGCTCGCCCTCGGCATCGCGATAGGCGTAGTCCCCGGTGCGGAAGCCGTCGGGCTGCAGGATCTCGGAGGCCGGGGTGAAGGGGTCGAGGTAGGCGTCGAGCAGGCCGGGCCCGCGGATGCAGAGCTCGCCCGCGCGTGCGGGATCGCCCCGCTTGAGCACGGGCTTGCCGTCGTCGTCGCGCAGCCAGACCTCGTAGTCCGGCAGCGGCCGCCCGAGCGCCTCGGGTTTGGTCGCTGCGGCGCCCCGGTTCCAGACCGCGAGCCCGACCTCGATGATGCCGAGCGCCTGCACGAGCGGCGTCCCGAAGCGCTCGCGGAACTGCAGCGCGACCTCGCGCGGGAGCCCATCCGCGGTCGAGATCGCGAGGCGGAGAGCCGGGAGCGCCGTTCCCGAGTCGTCGGCGGCGAGGCGCCTGCAGTGGGCCGGGGAGGCGTAGATCACGCTGCCGCGCTCGCGCGCGGTGAAGGCGAGGATCGGCTGCGCGAGGCTGCTCTTCGGCAAGAGGACCGTCGCGCCGCTGCGCAGGTAGAGCAGGATGGACACGACGAAGTGGTGGGCCAGCGGCAGCAGCCAGAGCACGCGGTCCGCGGGGCAGATCTCGAGCGCCCGATTCGCGGCGGCGAGGCGCGCGGCGATGGTCGCATGCGAGAGCAGCACCCCCTTGCGCCGGCTCGTCGTTCCGGAGGTGAAGCGCAGATAGGCGGGATCGAGCGCGCGATAGGCGCGCTCGATCTCCGGCGCGAGCGCGGCGGAAGCGGGCAGCCGCGCATGCGAGAAGCCCGCCTCGCGCTGCGTCACGAGGTGCTCGAGCTTCGCGCGCGCCGCGAAGTCGTCGAGGATCGCCCCGCGGTGGTCGTCCGGGATCGGCGCGAGGCAGGCCTCGGCCGCGAGGATCCCGAGCGCGAGTTCGATGAAGCCCGCGCCCTGGGCCGCGAGCAGTCCGCAGCGGTCGCCCCGCGCGACGCCCGCGCCGCGGAGCCGCTGCGCGTGCGCGTCGCTGCGCTCGGCGAGCTCGCGGTAGGACACCAGCTGCGAGCCGCCGGCTGCGTCGTCCGAGACGAGCGCGGGGTGCTCGGGTCGCTCGCGGGCCCGCTCGCGTATCGCGTCGACGACGTTCAGGGCGGGCTCCTCGCTGCGGCGCCGGAATCAGCTCCGGTCGGCGTGCCGTTCAAGGTACGCGCGGATCTCGCCCGCAGCGATCTCCGCGAGCGCGCAGCCGCGGTCGGCGGCGAGTGCGGCCGCGATCCCCGCGGCCTCGCCGGTCGCGAGCGCGGTGCCGAGCACGCGCAGCGCTCCGAGTGCCTCGTGGCTCGCGGAGAGGCAGCGCCCGGCCGCCGCGAGGCGCGGGTGGCTGCGCGAGATCAGCGCGCCGAGCGGGATGCCCGAGGCGCCCGCCGGGTACTCGAAGGACGCGCGCCGGTGATCCTGCCAGAGCTCGATCGGCCAGGTCGAGAGCGCGATCTCGTCGTCGCGGCGCCGCGCCAGCAGGATGTCGTCGCGCGTGACCGTCGCGAGGCCCTGGATCCGGCGCGTCTCGCGCACGCCGACGCGCCGCGGCCAGGCCAGGAGCCGCGCCTTCGCGAAGGCGGGCCGCGTGCGCGCGAGGAACGCGACGAGCTCGAGGGCGAGCCCGCGCGCGCGCTCGCCGTAGGCCTCGAGGCCGCGCGGATCGAGCGGCGCGAAGGGCTGGTCGGCGAAGTCCGGCAGGTTCAGCGTGACGTAGACCTCGTCGCTCTCGGCGCCGCGCCGCACGAGCACGGATTCGCACTCCGCGGGCAGCTCGCCGCCGCGCGCGGCGCCGGCCACCGCGCGCGTGACGTGCAGGCGGCCGAAGCCCTCGAAGATCTGCGCGTCGACTCCCGCGAGGCGGAAGATGAAGGACGGGCGCTGGCGGGACGCGTCGGGCGCGGCCTCCAGCGCCGCCCCGGCGAGCGCGGCCGCGCAGGCGTCGCCGCTCGCGTCGATCACGACCGCTGCGCGGAGCGCGCGCCAGGCGGCCGCGTCGCTCGCGAAGCCGAGCTCCGCCTGCTTCCCGAGCTCCGCGCGGACGAGCGCGCAGCCCGGGCGGAGCTCGAGCGCGGGCAGGCGCCCGCAGCGCGCGAGCGCGACCTCGCCCACGCGCGGAGGAAAGGTCGGGAGCACCCAGACCCTGCCGCTGCGCTCGGGCGCGGACGCGGCCCCGCTGCGCCGGAGCTCCTCGGCGAAGCGCCGCGGGAGCCCCGGGTGCGCGTAGAGCGCGTCGCCCTCGTCGGCGCTGCGGTAGAGGCCGCAGAGGCTGTGCACGTGGGCGGCGGTCACGTTGCCGCCGACGACCGGATCCCGTTCACAGAGCACGACGCGCGCGCCGCACTCGGCCGCGCTCCAGGCGGCCGCGAGGCCCGCGAGGCCCGCGCCGACGACCGCGACGTCCGCGACCAGCGCGCTCACGCGAGCAGCGGCGATTCGCCGAGCATGTCCGCGCGCAGCTGGCGCTCGAAGAGCGCGCGCTCGCGCTCGCTGAACACGCCCTCCTGGAACACGTGGTTCAGGTTCAGGCGCCCGCGGAACAGGCTGATCGCGACACAGCTCCCCGGCGAGGCGGGAACCGGCGCGACGTGGTAGCCGTTGCGCACGGGCGCGCCGAGGAAGTGGTCGAGCCCCTCGCCGAACTCGCCGGTGTAGGCGAAGAAGAAGGAGCAGAGCTCTCCGCGCAGCGCCGAGCGCGCCATGCGCGCGTAGAGCCGGCGCGGCGCGAAGCGCGCGAAGTCCATCGCGAACACGCCGTTCTCGATCTGGCCGGAGCGGATCGCCTCGCGCCGCTGGCGCTTGAGCTCGTCGAGCAGCGCGTCGAGATCGGAGACGAGCCCGGGGAGCACGTGGAACCAGAGCAGCGAGGTGTGGGTCCGGAAGATCGCACCCTCGCGTCCCTTCGGTCGCAGGTTGACCGGGAGCGGGACCACGTAGCTTCCGGGATCGACGCCGCGCGCGCGGAAGACGGCGTGGTGGGCGCGGATCGCGAGCGCGAGGTAGAAGAGCATCGGGGTCAGGAAGCCCGCCCGCGCCGCGGCGCGCTGCATCGCGAGCTGCGTCTCGGCGGGCGGCAGCGTGAAGAGCTCGTAGCGGAGCTGCTGGCGCACGCGGCGCAGCGGGCCGGCCAGCGAGCGCAGCGGGTGGGCGGCAACGCGATCCATCCAGCGCTGCCACTCGCGCGCGCGGCGCCCGCGCTCGCCGGCGCCGAGCGCGTGCGGCGGGGGCGGAGCCAGCTCGTCCGGAACGGGCAGCTCGGCGGGGCTGCGCAGCCCGCGGTGGCACTCGTCGAGCCAGAGCAGGAAGCGCTCGCTGCCCGCGCCGTCGAGCAGCATGTGGGCCCAGGTCGCGGCGACGTCGCTGCCGCGCGCGGGATCTGCATGGCGCACGACGTCGAAGCGCAGCAGCTCTCCGCGCCGCAGCGACACCGGCTCGTTCAGCCGCGCGATCACCTGGGCTGGCGGCAGGCCGCGCGGATCCGGCTCTCGCGCCTCGTGCTGCGTCAGGCGGGGAGGCTCGCAGCTCGGCGACTCGGAGAGCGCATAGCCCGGCGCTCCGAGCCAGGCGCGGCGCCGGATCGGCGCGCGCACGATCGGCTGCCGCGCCGCGAGCTCGTGCAGCAGCTTCTCGAGCGCGCCCGGGTCGAAGCCGGGTCCGAGATTCAGGACGCATTGGGAGAGGTGGCTCGCGCCGCCGAGTCGGCGGATCTCGTCGTCGAATGCGCGCAGGAAGCAGTCCGCGCCGGTGAGCGGGACCCACCCCCGCGGCGCCGGCGCCATCTCACGCGCTCGCGAGCTGCTCGTAGACCAGACCCGCCAGCGCCTCCGCGGACTTCAGGCTCTCGGGCGTCAACAGGCTCTCGTCCATCCAGAAGCCCGTGCGCTCCTCGATCGCGAGCAGGATCTGGGTCAGGGCGAGGGAGTCGACGCCGGCCTCGACGAGGTTCGTCTGCGCCGTGAACCCGGCGCCTGCGCCGAGGATCTGGTCGCGCACCACCTCGAAGACGTGTCGCGTGAGCTCCTCGCGCGTGGGGATCGGCATCGCGCGCCAGAGTAGCAGCGGGACTACCTCCGGCGAGCGTTGATGCTCCGAAACCCGTTGCTTATAGTCGGCCGCATGGGAACGAGGGGGCCCGAGACCGTCGCGATCCTGGGGGGTGGGCCGGCGGGCGCGAGCGCGGCCGCCCTGATCGCGCGCGGCGGTCGCAAGGTCGTGCTCTTCGCGCAGGGCAAGCGCCCTCCGATCATCGTCGGTGAATCGCTGGTTCCCGCGGTCGTTCCCCATCTGCGCGAGCTCGGCGTCGAAGAGGAGATCGCCGCTCGCAGCGTCCGCAAGGAAGGCGCGACCTTCGTCTTCGACGCGGAGCAGCGCATGCACATCCGCTTCGGAGACGTGCGCGGCGCGAAGACGACCTACTCCTACAACGTGCCGCGCGACCACTTCGACGCGGCGATCCTCGGCGCCGCGCGCCGCGAAGGCGCCGAGATCGTCGAGGCCGGCGCGCGCCTGCGGCGCGATGGCGCGAGCGATCGCGTGCTGCTCAGCGAGGAGAGCCTCGCGGCTGCCGGGCTCTCTTCCCAGCCCGACCTGATCGTGGATGCGGGGGGGCGTCGCCGCACGATCGTCCGGGCGCTCGAGATTCCCTGCGTCGACGGCGGCCGGCGCGACACCGCGCTGCACGCCCACTTCCAGGGCGTCGCGATCGAGATCGAGGGCAACGTCCACACCGATCGCCTCGAGCACGGCTGGTGCTGGCGGATCCCGCTGCGCGATCGCCAGTCGCTCGGGCTCGTGATCGACGGCGAATACATCCGGAAGTTCGGCAACACGGCCGAGGAGCAGCTCGACAGCTTCATCCTCCACGACCCGGTGATCCGCGCAAACGCGGGCTCGGCGAAGCGGATCACGCCCGTGGTGCGCTACACGAACTACCAGTCGCGCGCGACGCGCGGGGTCGGCGAGAACTGGGCCCTCGCAGGCGACGCCTTCGGCTTCATCGACCCGGTCTTCTCGAGCGGGGCGCTGCTCGCGTTCCAGAGCGCGGACTGGCTCGCGCAGGCGGTGCTCGACGGGCGACCCGGCGCGATGCAGCGCTACGAGCGCGAGGTGATGCGCAACCTCGCGATCTGGCACCAGGTGATCGGCTGGTTCTACGACGGACGGCTGCTGACGCTGTTCCGGGTCGGCGAGTTCGTGCGCAAGACCTGGCGCGGAGCGCTCGTCGACTGGCACTTCCGCAAGCACATGCCGAAGATCTTCACGGGCGAGAACGTCACGAGCCGCTACAGCTTCGCGCTGGTGCGTTTCATGGTGAATCACGCGCTCGTGGGAAACGACCCGAACGAGCTGCGGATCAACTGATGCAAGCGGCCCTGCCGCGCGCAGTGAGCCGCAGGCGAACGGAGTTCATGGAGCAAGCGGCCCTGCCGCGCGCAGTGAGCCGCAGGCGAACGGAGTTCACGAGACATGCGGCCCTGCCGCGCGCAGGGATGGGGCGGGCACACGCGTGAGGTTCCACGGCGAGTCGTCCAGGGAGCGCTACGACGCGATCGTCGTCGGCTCCGGCATCGGCGGACTCACGGCCGCCGCGCTGCTCGCGCGCAGCGGCCGGGCGGTGCTCGTCGTCGAGCGCCACGACCGCGTCGGCGGCTACGCGCACTCGTTCCGCCGCGGTCCCTACCTCTTCGACTCCGCCGTGCACATGGTCGGCGGCTGCAGGGCCGTTCCCTACGAGGGCGGCGCGGTCGTGCACCAGCTCCTGAGCGGTCTCGGGATCGAGAATCGCTGTCGCTTCGAGGCGCTCGATCCGGTGTACCGGGCCGTGTACCCCGATCTCGTCCTGCAGGCGGCGCCGGATCTCGAGGAATTCGTTCGCGCGCTCGGGCGCGAGTTCCCGTCCGAGGAGAAGGGGCTCCGCGAGCTCGTCCAGGAGTGCCTCAACATCCGCCAGGAGACCCACCGCGCGGCGCTGCTCGGCGGACCCTACGAGGTGATGCGCGCGCCGGGCCGCTTCCCGACGCTGCTGCGCTACCGCCGCGCGACGCTCGAGGACGTGCTCGACGCGCACCTCGAGTCGCCGCGCGCCAAGGCGGCACTCGCGAGCCTCTGGCCCTATCTGGGACTTCCTCCCTCGCAGGCCTCCTTCCTCTACTTCGCGACGATGCTGCTCAGCTACGTCGCCGATCGCGCCTACAGCTGCCGCGGCGGCTTCCAGCGCTTTGCCGAGGTGCTCGCCGCCGTCGTGCAGGAGCGCGGGGGCGAGATCCTGCTGCGGAACGTCGTGCGCCGGATCACGACCGAGGCGGGCCGCGCCCGGGGCATCGTGCTCGAGAACGGCCAGCGCATCCAGGCGCCCGTCGTCGTCGCGGCCGGCGATGCGCGCCAGGCGCTCACCGAGCTCGTCGGCGAGCAGGCGCTTCCCGCGCGGCTGTGCGCTTCGCTGCGCCGCCTGCGGCCTTCGACCTCCGCCTTCGTGACCTATCTCGCCACGGACCTGCCCTTCGACTCCGCGAGCACCTGCCACGAGACCTTCTTCTACGACGGCTGGGACCACGAGGCGGCCTGGCAATCGAGCCTGCGCCTCGAGCCCTCCTGGTTCTCGATGACGGTGCCGACGCTCGCGGATCCGACGCTCGCTCCCGCGGGCCAGCATCTCGTCGTGCTGACGACGCTCGTGCCGTATTTCGCGCCGAAGGGATGGCGCGCCGAGAAGCAGCGCGTGGCCGAGCAGCTGCTCGCGCTCGCGGAGACGCGCGTCGCGGGACTCCGCGAGAGCGTGCGATTCTCGGAGAGCGCGACTCCGCGCACGATGGAGCGCTACACGCGCGCGAGCGAGGGCGCGATCTACGGATGGGAGCTCTCGCCGGGCCAGGTCGGACCGGGGCGGCTCGCGCAGCGCACTCCGATCGAGGGCCTCTTCCTGGCGGGCCACTGGACGCAGCCCGGCGGCGGCATCTACGGCGTGGTCTACTCCGGCATCGAGGCGGCGCGTCTCGCGCTCGGGCACGTCAGCGAGGAAGCGCTCTTCGCGAGCCTGTGACGCGCCCTGGCTCTCGCGCGCCTCGCGTCGCGCGCGACGCGCTTCGCCTTGCCGGTCTCGATCGCAGACGGGTATCGTCTGGCGCGATGCAGCTTCCGCGAGTGCGCTCGTCCTGTGCGCTGGCCGGCCTGGGCATGGTGAATGCGCTGGGCCGCCACGCCGACGAGATCTGGCCGCGCCTCGTCGCGGCCGACACCACGCATATCACTGCCCGCGACGACCTGATTCCCGACCGCAAGCTCCTCGCGGGCGCGGTCGCGGGCGCGCTGCCGCGGATCCCCGGGGCGCTGCGCCACTACGACTGCCGCAACAATGCGATGACCCTCGCAGCGCTCGAGCCGCTCTGGGATGCGATCCGCGAGCTGCGCAGCGCGGTGGGGCCGGAGCGCGTGGCCGTCGTGATGGGGACCAGCACCTCCGGCGTCCACGACGCCGAGATCGCGATCCGGCATCGCGAGCGCACGGGTCTGCTCGGGCCGGCCTTCGCCTACGACCAGCTCGAGTTCGGGGGCGTGGCGGGCTTCGTCGCGCAGCTGCTCGAGCTGCAGGGCCCCGCCTATGCGATCTCGACCGCCTGCTCCTCGGGAGCGCGTGCGCTCGCGAGCGCGCGCTCGCTGCTCGAGCTCGGCCTCTGCGATGCCGTGATCGCCGGCGCGACCGACACGCTCTGCGGCCTCACTGCAAACGGCTTCTCCGCGCTCCAGGTCGTCTCGAGCGAGCTCACGAATCCCTGCAGCGTGAACCGCCGGGGACTCACGCTCGGGGAGGGCTCGGCGATCTTTCTCGTGACGCGCGAGAGCCAGGGCATCCAGCTCGTCGGCGTCGGCGAGTCGAGCGAGGCCTATCACATGTCCGCGCCGGATCCGGACGGCGCGGGCGCCGAGAGCTCGATGCGCGGGGCGCTCGCCGATGCGGGCCTCGAGCCGGATCGGATCGCCTACCTGAACCTGCACGGCACGGGAACCGCGAAGAACGACGCGATGGAGTGCGCCGCGATCGCCCGCATCTTCGCAGCGCCTCCGCCCTGCAGCTCGACCAAGCCGCTCGTCGGCCACACGCTCGGCGCCGCAGGCGCGATGGAGGCGGGCTTCCTGTGGCTCGCGCTCCACCACGCGAGCGGGGGGCGGCTGCCGCTGATCCCGCACGCCTTCGACGGCGCGCTCGATCCCGAGCTCGCGCCGGTGCCGCTCGTCGCAGTCGGCGCGGAGGCGCCGCTCGGTCCCGTGATGTCGAACTCCTTCGGCTTCGGCGGCAACAACTGCAGCCTGGTGCTGCAGCCGCAGGCGACCTGATGCGCGTGCGCGTGCGCCGCCACGCCGCCTGGGCGGCTGGCCTCGAGGACGCCGCGGCCTGGGCTCGCTGGTGTGCGAACCCGAAGGAGCTCGAGCGCGGTGGCAAGCCGGACGTCGCGTTCCTGCCCGCGCTGCTCAGGCGGCGCTGCAGTCCGCTCGCGCGCATCATGCTGCACGTGGCCTTCCACTGCTGCGATGCCGACGAGCTCGCGACGGCGTCGACGGTCTTCGCCTCGCGCCACGGCAACATCAACGAGTCGATCGAGATGCTCGAGCAGCTCGCGCGCGGCCAGGGCCTGTCTCCGACGCTCTTCAGCCACTCGGTGCACAACGCGCAGGCCGGGCTCTTCTCGATCGCAGCGCACAACCGCGCGGCCTCGAGCTCGATCGCCGCGCAGGACGACACCTTCGGCTGCGCCTGGCTCGAGGCGATGACGCTGCTCTCGCGCGATCCGCAGGGCCGCTGCCTGCTCGTGATCGGCGAGGTTCCGCTCGCGCCGGTCTTCGCGGATCTCGTGGACGAGCCCGAGGCGTCCTACGGGCTCGCGCTGCTGCTCGAGGTCGCGAGCGGCGACGATGGAATCGGCGTCTCGCTGGCCGGCCGATCGGAGCCGCGGCGGCCGGCGCGCTGGCCGGACTCGCTCGAGTTCCTGCGCTTCCTGTGCTCGGATGCGAACCGCTTCGAGCTCGCGAGCGCGCTGCGCCGGACGATCTGGGAGCGCTAGCGCGCGTGGCGTCCGGCTGGCTGCAGGGCCTCGTCTTCCTCGCCTATCCGCTGATCGTCTACGCCGCGGTGCGCTGGCTCGACCCGCGCGGAGTCGGGCTCGTCCTGCTCGCGCTCTACACCGGGATGCTCCTCTACCGCGCCCGCGCGCGCCTCGGAGAGCTCGCAGCGCTGCTGCGCCAGCACGTGGGCATCGCGCTCTTGATCCTGGCCGGCGTCTGGACGCAGGACCGCCGCGTCCTGCAGCTGCTCCCGGTGCTCGTGAACCTGTATCTGCTGGCCAGCTTCGGCTCGAGTCTCGTGGCAGGCCCCCCGATGATCGAGCGCTTCGCGCGCCTGATCGAAGGCGACCTGCCGGCCTTCACGCACCCCTACTGCCGCAAGGTGACCGCGCTCTGGTGCCTCTTCTTCGCCGCGAACGCCGCGCTGATCGGATACCTCGCCTTCTTCGCATCGCTCGAGTGGTGGACGCTCTACACGGGCCTGCTCTTCTATCTCGTGCTCGCGGGCCTGCAGGCGATCGAGTTCGTCGTGCGCAAGCTCTGGTTCCGCTACTACCCGGGCGGCTTCGCCGACCGCGTCTTCGCCCGCTACTTCCCGCCCGAGCGCACCGCGAATGGGAGGCGTTCGCTCGCCTATCAGGCGGCGCGAGCCCACTAGCGCCTTTCGCGCGATTGCTAGGAAGGCCAGCGGCGGAAGACGAGCGAGGTGTTGACGCCTCCGAAGGCGAAGTTGTTGCTCATGACGATCTCCGCCTCGAGCTCGCGCGGCCGGGCCATGATGTAGTCGAGCCTCCCGCAGCGCTCGTCGACCTTCTCGAGGTGCAGCGTGGGCGCAAACCATCCCTCGCGCAGCATGCCGAGCGTCATCCAGGCTTCGAGCGCGCCGCAGGCGCCGAGCGTGTGTCCGAGGTGTCCCTTCAGCGAGCTGATCGGAACGGCTCCGCCGAAGACGCGCTGCGTCGCCTGGCTCTCGGCGACGTCGCCGACCTCCGTCGCGGTGCCGTGGGCGTTGACGTAGTCGACGTCGCGGGGCTCGAGCCGCGCATCCGCGAGGGCCAGACGCAGCACGGCTTCCATGCCGGCCGGGTCGGGGTTGGTCATGTGCTGGCCGTCGCTGTTCGTGCCGAATCCGATCATCTCGGCATGGATGCGCGCGCCGCGGCGCTGCGCGTGCTCGAGCTCCTCGAGCACGAAGCAGCCCGCGCCCTCGCCGACCACGAGGCCGTCGCGGTCGGAATCGAAGGGGCGCGGCGTGGCGTCGGGAGCGTCGTTGCGGGTCGAGGTCGAGAACAGGATGTCGAAGACCGCGACGACCATCGGGTGCAGCTCCTCGGCGCCGCCCCCGAGCATCACGTCCTGCTGGCCGCTCGCGATCATCTCGTAGGCGAAGCCGATCCCCTGGCTGCCCGAGGTGCACGCGGTGCAGGTCGAGACGATGCGGCCGCGCAGCTCGAAGAGGTTCGCGATGTTGGCCGCGCAGGTGTGGCTCATGATCTGGAGGTACTCGTTCGCGCCGATTCCGCGCAAGGTGCGGCCCTGGAACAGCTTCTCGGCGTAGACGCCCATCGCGGGCGGGCTGCCGGAGCTCGAGCCGAAGCTCACGCCGACGCGACCCGAGGACAGCCGCGGATCTCCGAGCAGGTCCGCATCGGCGAGCGCCAGCTCGGCGGAGCGCGCGCCGAGCTGCGAGACGCGCCCCATCGCGCGGCGCTTCTTGCGCGCCCAGTGTTCGGGCGGCTCGAAGTCGACGACCGGAGAGCCGAGTCGCGTGTTGAAGTCCGGGACGTCGTCCCAGGTGTCCACGCGCCGGATGCCGCTCCGGCCGGCCCGCAGGCAGTCGCTCACGCTCTTCCAGTCCTGGCCGATCGGGGAGATCCCCGCCATGCCCGTCACGACGACGCGTCTCGTCACTCGACGCCCTCCGCGCTGCTCGCGTCCGCCCAGTAGTCGTAGAAGTTGAACCACTGATAGGGCGCGCGCACGCAATGGTGTTCCAGACGGCCCGCATAGGCCGCGAGCAGCTCCCCGACCCGCTTCTCGCGCTCGTGGCGCGGCAGCTCGACCCGCTCCGCGAGCAGCTCGACGTGGACCTCGTAGCGGCGCGCGCGGCTGCGCAGCGCGGTCATGAACACGACCGGGCAGCCCAGCAGTCCCGCGATCAGGAAGGGCGCCTGCGGCAGCGAGACGGAATCGCCGAGCAGCTGCACCTGCGAGGCGCGGCCGCGATCGCCTGGCTCCATGCGATCCCCGAGCACCGCGATCAGCTCGCCCGCGCGCAGCCGGTCCCGGATCTCGAAGATCGCGCGCACCGAGTCCGGGGCGATCTCGATCACGCGTGCCTCGGCATCGGGAGAGAGCTCGCGGAACAGGCGATTGATCTGCTGCGCGTGCCTCGTGAACATCAGCACGTTCACGCAGCGCTGCTGGCGCTGCGCGAGCAGGCGCAGCGCGTCGAAGCTCCCGAGGTGCGAGCCGAGCACGATGTAGCCGCGGCCCTCGGCGGCGAAGCGGTCGCAGATCTCGCTGCCGTGGCTCTCGAAGTGGAAGTCCCCGGCGCGGCCGAGCCAGAGCTCGACGCGGTCCGCGATCGAGAGCGCGAAGGCGCGGTAGTGCAGGAAGCTCGTGTGCCAGCCGGGTGCGCGGCCGAGCGCACTGCGACCCGCTTGTGTCGCGTAGACGCGCCTCAGGTAGGCCAGCGAGGCGCGCCGGCCCGCGCGATCGGTCAGGAAGAAGTACGCGACGACGAGATGGATCAGCGCGAGCGCGACGTTGCGACCGAAGACCCGGTAGCAGGCGACCGTGAAGCGCATGCCCCAGAGGGAGCCGCGCTCCGCGACGCGGCTCCAGCGCTCCGAGACCTGTCGGCTGCCTCGCTCAGTCAAGGCGCTCAGCGATGAAGTCGACCACGTCCTGGATCGTGCGGATCGCCTTGAGGTCCTCTTCCTTGAACGAGAGGCCGGTCTTCTCCTCGAGCCGCACGGACAGGTCGATCGCGTCGATGCTGTCGAGATCGAGATCGTCGATCAGATGGGCCGTCGGCGAGATCTCTGCGTCGGAGATCTGGAACTCGCGCTTCAGAATCTCGCAGACCCAGGTGAAGATCGACTCCGGAGACGCCTTCCCGGTCATGCGTTTCGATTATGCAATCTTTCGTGGTAGAAGTCACGCAGCGCCGCCGTGATCCGGCGCGCCGCGAGCGCGCGCGGCTCGCCCGGGTCGACCACGTCCCCGACGTCGATCGGCTCGCAGACCTCGATCTCGAAACACATCCTGCGATCGGGCACGTCGTACCACTTCTGGCCGCGCATCAAGGTCGGCGGCGTGCAGCGGACGACGATCGGCGTGAGCGGTCGACCCGACACGAGCGCGAGGTGTGCCGCGCCGCGCATGAAGGGTCCGAGCCCTCCCTCGGGTGAGCGGGTGCCTTCGGGGAAGAGCAGCAGCGAGCGCCCGCGGCGCAGCCGCTCGGCACAGGCGCCGATCACCGTCTCGCCGAGGTCGTTGGGCACGTAGCCGGTCGCGGTGACCACGTGGCGCATGAAGGGGTTCGACCATGCCTCCTTCTTCACCACGCAATCGACCTGGGGCATTTCGGCGCCGATCAACACCACGTCGAGCAGGGTCGGGTGGTTCGCGACCGCGAGCGTGCCGGGCCGCCGCAGCCGCTCGGCGCCGCGGATCCGGATCTCCGCGAGTCCGAGCCCCCGCAGCACCCAGGTGAAGAGCCGGAAGATCGCCGAGACCCTGCGCTGGCAGCGGCGCTCCGCGATCTCGCCCTCGCGCGTTAGGCCGCGTTCGAGCGGGAAGAGGACGAGACCGAGCAGCAGGCCGAGCGCGCCGAAGATCGCGAAGGCGAGCCCCGTGCGCAGCGCGCGCGAGGCCCGGCGGAGCCTGCCGAGAAGGGCTGCCAGCGGGGGCGGGGAGGGTCGGCTCATGCGTCCACGGCGAGCAGGGTGGCAGCCCGGCTCAGCGCGCCGCCGTGACCATGATCTCGACCCGACAGCTGCGCACGAGGTCGGCGCGCACGCAGGCTCGCACCGGCGGGTTCTCCGGATCGACCCAGGCTTTCCAGACCGCGTTGAAGGGCGCGAAGTCCGCCATGTCCGATAGCCAGACCTGGGCGCTGAGCAGCTTCGAGCGGCGCGTGCCGGACCTCTCGAGCAGCGCGTCGATCCGCTCGAGCACCTGCTGCGTCTGCGCCCGGATGTCGCCGACGGCATCCGGCGTGACGCCGCAGAGGTACACCACGTCGCCGTGGATCACGGCGCGCGAGAGGATCGGCCCGCCCTGCCTTCCGTCGCTCGGATCGATCCGGCGGATTCCGGGCGCAGCGCCTGCCACTACCTCCCCCGCAGCCGGTCCGGGATGTCGCGCAGGCCGTAGAGATCGCGGCAGTTGTCGTGCAGCATCTTCTTGACCTCCGCGGCCGGCAGCCCGCGGAAGTTGCGCTCGATCACGAGCTTCGAGTTCGGCCAGTCGCTGCCGCTGTGCGGGTAGTCGGTCGACCACATGATGTGGTCGAGGTTCATCCGGTAGCGCAGGTCCATGCCCACGGTGTCGACCATGAAGGTCGCGTAGAAGTTCCGGAAGAAGATCTGGCTCGGCAGCTCGGTCTGCTCGTGTACCGCGCCGGTGTACCAGCGGTAGCGCGAGTACATGTCGTCGGCCTGCTCGAGCAGGGTCGGGATCCAGCCGATGTTGGCCTCGACCAGCACGATCTTGAGGGCCGGGTGGCGCTGGAAGATGCCCGAGAAGAGCACGTCGCAGACGACCGGGAGCGTCTGGCCTCCGGCCTTGGTGTGGGCGGCGTTGCCGATGAAGCGCAGCCCGGTCCAGTCGCGGCCCTTCGAGCCCTTCATCGCGCCTTCCTGCCGCAGGAAGCTCCCGATGTGGATGATGATCGGCAGCTTCGCGGCGGTCGCGGCGGCCCAGAAGCGGTCGTCCTCGGGCCGCGGATCGAGGCCGCCGTTCGGGAAGGACGAGATCACGGCGCCCCTGTGGCCGTTCGCGAGCGCCCACTCGAGCTCGGCGATCGCATCGTCGAGCCCGGTCGTCGGGATCAGCGCCTGCGGGATCAGGCGCCCGCCCGACTCCTTGCAGAAGTCGAGCAGCCACTCGTTGTAGGCGCGCACGCAGGCATTCTGGAGCTCGCGCTCGTCGCTGTAGATCTTTGCGCCGCTGAGCGTGACGGAGGGGTAGAGCACCTGCGCGTAGATGCCGTCGGCGTCCATGTCGGCCAGACGCGCCTTGGTGTCGTAGCTGCCGGCGCGCATCGTCTCGTAGGTCACCGCGCCGAGCGGCTTCCAGTCGAAGACCGAGAGCCCCGCGACGGCGGTGAGGCCGACCGGCCAGTAGGCCTTGCCGTTGTCGAAGACCCAGAGCTCGCCGCCGTCGCGCTTCTCGACGCGCGGCGCGCGCTCGCGGTACTTCTTCGGCAGTCGCTCGAGCCAGAGATCGGGCGGCTCGTTGACGTGGGCGTCGGCGTCGATCACGGGATAGTCGAGCGCGGCGAAGTCGCGGAAGATTTCGGACATCGAAGGAAGCCTCCTCGCGTCCCGCAGGGTATACCGTTCGCCCTGCGCGCGACGCGATTCCTCGTCTAGACTGCGCCGAAATGCCGGCGCGCGGATCCCGAAGCCTGCTGCCTCTCGCGCTGCGCGCGTCTGCTGCGCTGCTGCTCGTCGTCTGGGGGATCCTCGGGTCGCTTCCCTGCGCGGGACGGCCGCGAGCGAGCGCGCACGAGCACGGCCAGCTCGGGTCCCACGAGCTCCACGCGCTCGGGATGCGGGCACCCTGCGACTGCGGCTGCGAGGACGCGGCACCGGGCGCGAGCTCCGCCGCGACGGGTGGGCAGATGCCGGGCCTCCTGCTCGCGGATCCGATGCTCGCCGGGCCCCCCGCGCGCCTTCCCTTCCCCGCCCGCGCCGCGGGCGCCTCGCCGATCGATCCCCTGCCGATCGACCCGGTTCCACGGAGCGCCTGAACCCATTCGGGATCCGCCTCGCGCGGACCCGGTCGGACACACGAGCCGCGGTGCCGCCGGGAGGTCTGGCGCGCCCGCTCGTGGCCAACGGTTCAGGAGCACTGGAACGTGCGCACTCCCATCCGCTTGCGCGTCCTCGCGGGCGCGCTCTCGTCTCTCGTCGCTGCGATCTCCCTCCACCCGCGGGCGGCGCTCGCCTGCTCGGTCTGCCTGCCGGGCGATCCGAGCTTCTCCGCCGCAGGCGCGTCGGCACAGCCCGCCGGAAGCGTCTCGCTCTACACCGAGTTCCGATCCTGGCAGAAGGTAAGCGGCGCGCTGCCGCACGCCGAGCCGGGCGGCGGCGGGGGCGGGCTCGGTGCCGCGCCCGCGGAGCTCCACTTCGAGAAGAACCAGGGGCAGCGCCTCGACTTCTACCTCGGCGGGTCGCCGATCGACCGCGTCTCCGTCGCGCTCGACCTGCCGATCGTGTTCAGCGAGGTGCAGGAGATCGAGGCGCCGGCGGTCGAGCGCCTGCGCACGGACGGCCTCGGAGACATCGCGCTCTCGACCTCGCTCGTGCTCTGGCGCGATCGCGAGGTGCTGCCCGCGACCTGGCTCGAGGCGCGCGCGATGCTCGAGTTCCCGACCGGCGAGTCCGGCAACTTCAAGGAGGCGCAGGGCGATCCGCACGTGCAGTCCGGCAGCGGCTCCTGGGACTTCGGCTTCGGCGTGGCGGTGGCGCACCGGCTCGCGTCGGCGGCGCTCTACGCGAGCGCCTTCTACCGCGAGAACACGGAGGGCTCCCTCGACTACGTCTATGGCGATGTGGTGCTCGCGACCGCGGCGGCAGAGGTCCCGCTCGGGCATCTCTCCGGGGTCGCGCCGCTCGACGTGCTCGTGCCCGGGCTCGCGCTCGACTTCCGCTACGCCGAGCGCGATCACTTCGAGGGGCTCACCTACGTCGACAGCGGCGGCTCGATCCTCTACGCGAGCCCCTCGCTGCGCGTCCGCATCCCCTGGCTCCGGCCCGCGAAGCCGCCCTCGCTGCGCGTGGCGGTGCAGATCCCGCTGGTCCAGCGCTGGCTCTACGGCTTCCAGGAGGAGGGGCGCGTCTGGTCGGCGGGCCTGCTGGTGCCCTTCTGATGTCGGCGGCGCTGCTGCTCGGCCTCTTCTTCTTCGCGCCGCCGCTGGAGCGGGGCTTCGATCTCGACCGCCTCTCCGGCGCGCCCGAGCGGGTCGAGGTGGCGGCAGCGCCGCTCGTCGTCCATTTCTGGGCCAGCTGGTGCGAGGGCTGCGTCGAGGAGCTGCCGGCGCTCGCGCGCGCGGCCGAGAGCTGTCGGGACGCGCAGACCAGGGTGCTGCTCGTGAACGCGGGCGAGTCGAGCGCAGCGGTGCGCGCGTTCAGCCGGCCGCTGGGTCTCTCGGCGCACGTGCTGCTCGATCCGAAGGGCGCGGCGTGGCGCCGCAGCGGCGCGCGCGGACTGCCGGCGAACTGGATCTGGAACGGGCGGGAGGGCAGGCTCGTCGAGGGGCCGATGCGGGCCGACGAGTGGCGAGCGCTGCTCGAGGGGCTCGGCTGTCGCGCGCGTTAGGCGCGCGCAGAGTGAGGAGCTAGCGCTCCTCCAGGCGCCAGGGGCCGAGCCGGGTCGGCCGCTCGAGCGCGCGCGCGAGCTCCTCGAGGAAGCGCGCGCGTGGCCAGGGCGTCGCGCCGAAGCGCGCGAGGTGCTGCGTCTCGACCTGGCAGTCGATCAGCGCGAAGCCCCAGGCGGCCAGCTGCGCTGCGAGCGTCGCGAAGGCGACCTTCGAGGCGTCGGCGCGCCGCGCGAACATCGATTCGCCGAAGAAGCAGGCGCCCAGCGAGACCCCGTAGAGGCCGCCCGCGAGCTCGCCGTCGATCCAGGCCTCGGCCGAGTGCGCGTGGCCGCTCGCGTGCAGCTCCTCGTAGGCCTGCACCATCTCCGGCGTGATCCAGGTGCCCCGCCGGCGCTCGCTGCGCGCCTCGGCGCAGGCGCGGATCACCGCCGGGAAGGACGCGTCGAGACGCACCTCGAAGCGGCGCTGGCGCAGCGTCTTGCGCAGACTGCGCGAGAGGTGCAGCTCGCCCGGGCGCAGCGCGAAGCGCGGGTCCGGCGAGTGCCACAGGATCGGCATGCCGTGTTCGTACCAGGGAAAGATCCCCGAGGCGTAGGCGAGCAGCAGCCGCTCCGCCGAGAGATCGCCGCCGACGGCCAGGAGCCCGCTCTCGTGGGCGGCCTCGGCGGGCGGGAAGACGAGGCGGCGGCCGAGGCGGAACACGGGCACGCGGCCAGCATGCCCCCCGGCGCCGGGCGGCGCGAGCCCGCGCCGCCTATGCGAGGCCGAGCTCGCGGTCCTGCTGCTCCGGATCCATGTGCTCGAACTGCAGGATGCCGAGGCGGTCGAAGGCCTCGCGCACGCGCGGGGTCAGGAGCTCGAGGCGCTTCAGGTTCGGCACCACGCGCGCGAAGATCATGCGGCGGAAGAGCTGGCCCGTCGGCGACGCGAGCACCACCTGGCGCACCTCCTCGCGCTTCCAGCCCATCGCGTCGGCGATCTGGTAGCCGATCAGGCGATCCCGCATCAGCTCGCAGGCGTAGATGATGAAGTCCTCGCGGTCGCGAAACTCGCTCTCCTTCATGTCGGCGTAGAAGTCGGCGAGCGACAGCATCCCGAAGGCCACGTGGCGCGACTCGTCCCGCATCACGTAGTAGAGCAGCTGCTTCAGCAGCGGCTCCTGCGCGGACTTGTAGAGGAAGCCGAAGGCCGCCATCGCGAGACCCTCGATGATGATCTGCATCCCGAGGTACTTGAAGTCCCAGCGGCTGTCGCAGATCGCCGTATCGAGCAGCTCCTTCAGGCTCTCGTTGATCGGCCACTCCCACTCGAGCTTCTCGCGCAGGTAGCGGCTGAACACCTCGACGTGTCGCGCCTCGTCCATCGTCTGGGTGCCCGCGTAGTACTTGGCGTCCGTCCAGGGCACCGCGCCCACGAGCTGCGACGCGACGATCAGCGCGCCCTGCTCGCCGTGCAGGAACTGCGAGAGCTGCAGCGCGACCTGGCCGTGTCGCAGCCGCACGCGCTCCGCCGGCGAGAGCTTCTGGAAGGGAGGGAAATCGGCCAGCGGATTGGTGGCCTGCGGAATGATCTCGCTCTCGCAGTCGACCGAGGTGCTCCAGTCGAGCTGGGTCGTGGCGTTCCACTGCTCGCGCTTGGCCTTCTCGTAGAGCTCGCGCAGCCCGGCCTTCGCGGAGCCGTAGTTCCAGCTGTAGTGGGTCTCGAAACGCGTGAACAGGTGCTCGACTTCGGCGCTCGCGCGGTCGAGCTGCGGTCGCGGCGCGTGGCCTTCCGGGCTGGCGGACATGGGCCTCCCTTGGAGCGTGCGCACAGGCTATGCGGCGAACCCGGGCCGCGTCAAGAAAATCCGAAGCCGCGTTCGGTTTTGTTCCGCCGCCGAACGCCCCGTGGGCTCCTGGCGTTCGACTACTCTCGCGCGTCGGGGCAGGGTGCGGAAGGGGGTCGTGCGGCCGCCGTGACGGAGGACTCGGGTGCGCCCGGCGCGAGCCCGCGCAGCTGCGGTGACTGCGCGCTCTGCTGCGTCGTGCTGCGGGTCGACGAGCTGCGCAAGCGCGCAGGCAGCCCCTGCCGCGAGCTGCTCCCGGCGTATCGCAGCGGCTCGCGCAGGGACCTGGCGACATCCTCGCCCGGCGGCTGCGGCATCCACGCGGCGCGGCCTCGGATCTGCCGCGCCTACCGCTGCGCCTGGCTGCAGGGAAGCTTCCGGGACGCCGACCGCCCCGACCGCCTCGGCGCGCTCGTGGACTTCGCGCCGCGCGGGGACCGCGCGGAGCTGCGGATCGTCGAGGCGTCTCCCGGGGCCTTCGAGCGCTCGCCGCGGCTGCGCGAGCTCGCCGCCGCGTACCGCGAGTCGATGCCCGTCCGGATCACGGATGTCGCGGACGTCGACGACCCGGACCGGCCCCTGCGCGTCCTGCTCGCGGGGGGCGAAGAGCACCGCGTGGTCGGCGACCGCAGCGAGCTCTTCCGCGACGGCCAGCGGGTCGGCGAGCGCAGGCTGC
>Ga0187893_10000248_pt1 | contig 138167 bp, 122 predicted proteins | sample MA1701074metaG_FD_139574 | JGI IMG/M metagenome (GOLD analysis project Ga0187893, IMG submission 139574) | White microbial mat communities from a basaltic lava cave in the Kipuka Kanohina Cave System on the Island of Hawaii, USA - MA170107-4 metaG ...
CAGGAGGACCCCCGGCCCGTCCGGGAGGAGGGCCAGGGCCAGGAGCCCCGCCTCCCGCGCCGGGCCGCCGGTGGCGATCATCCCGCCCAGGAGGACATAGAGAATCATCACGGCCCCGACGATGACCACCGCGGCCTCGTATGAGATCCCGAACATCAAGCGGATCAAGCCGCCGGCTCCCACCATCTGGGCGATCAAATAGAGGGTGACCGTCGCCAGGGTGCTGAAGGCCGCCGCGACCCGGATCGGCCGCTGGCGACGATACAGCGCCACCACGTCGGCGAAGGTGTAGCGGCCCAGGTTCCGAAGTGGCTCCGCGATCAAGAAGAGCACCACCGGCCAGCCCACCAGCCAACCGGTCGAGTAAATCAGCCCGTCGAACCCGGTCGTCGACACCAGGCCCGCGATCCCCAGGAACGAGGCGGCGCTCATGTAGTCTCCCGCCAACGCCCACCCGTTCTGACCGGCGGTGACGGCCCGCCCGGCGGCGTAGAACTGTTCGGTCGTCTTGGTCCGACGGGCGGCCCAATAGGTGATGCCCAGGGTGATCGCGATGAACGCGAAAAAGAAGCCGATCGCGACGGGGTTGGATTGCCCGATTGCGGTGGCCCGGGTGGAATCGGCGACTTGGAAGATCATTCGGCCGACTCTCGATGCTCGCGGAGGCTCTCGACCTCCGGGTCGTATTTGGTGTTGGCCCACCAGACGTAGGCCAGCGTCAACACCCACGCCGCCACGATCACCAACGCCCCGGCGAGAATCCCGACGCTCAGACCGGGGACCACTTGGGTCGCCATGAGTGGCTTGTCGTAGGCGATCAGGAGGATGAAGCCGAAATAGACGATCACCATCAGCGCGGTCAGGCCGATGGCTACACGCCAGCGTTTCTGGGCCAGGGCTCGCAGACGATCGGGCATCGAGTGGTCTTGGGTGAAGGAGGAGACGGCGCTAACGTTACTCCCTCCCGTCAAGGTCAGCAACGATGCGCTGGTGGCTCCTCGCGGCGGCTCCGATCGGCCTTGCCGCCGTTCTCCCTGCCCAGGTACCCCCTGGGACCGACGTGTTCGTGGTCCCGATTGCGATTCGGGGTGCTTCAGTGACCCTCGGAACCGTCACCAACCTGACCCGCCGGCCGGGGTACGACAACCAGCCGTCGTTTTCGCCCGACGGAAAACTGCTCTATTACACGGTGGTGGGAGACGGCGGTCCGAACGGCACCACCCAGGCCGACATCTTCCGGGCCGATCTGGCCACCGGACGATCCGATCCATTTACCACGACGCCGGAAAGCGAGTACTCCGCGACGGTGACGCCGGCCGGCCGGGACATCTCGGTGATCCGAGTCGAGCTGGACTCGACCCAGCGCCTGTGGGCCTTCCCGCTGAGCGGAGGGAACCCCCGGGTTCTCGCGGAGCGGACCAAGCCGGTTGGCTACCAAACCTGGCTCGACCAAACGACCGTCGGGGCGTTCGTGTTGGGGTCGCCGGCCACCTTGCAAATCCTCGACCTTGCCACCGGCGATGCCAGGATCCTGCTTTCGAACATTGGTCGGGCGCTGCAGCGGGTACCGGGGCGCCGAGCGGTGACGGTCACCCAACGGGTGTCGGTTTCCGAGTGGTGGATCGTCGAAGTGGACGCCGCGACCGGGGCCGCCGCGCCGATGGTCCGAATGGCGGAGGGAGCCGATTACTTCGTCTGGCTTCCGGATGGCTCGCTGCTCTCGGCGGCGGGCTCGAGTCTCCTCCGGTATCGTCCCAAAACCGACACCGGGTGGCGGGTGGTGGCGAATGTTCCCGGGGTCACCGTGATCAGTCGATTGGCGGTGAGTCCCAAGGGCGACAGGTTGGCCTTCGTGGCGGAGGATCCGAAATGACCAAGGCGGCGTTGGTGACGATCGCGCTGGGACTCTTCGGCTGTGGTGGGAAGGCCGAGCAGCGGGCCCAGCAAGACACGCTGACGACTCGGGAGCGGCAGGAAGCCATCGGCAACTCGGGGATCCCGGGAGCCCGAGGCATCAACCGGGCTCTCGACATCGCCGACACGGCCAACGCTCGCATCCGGGCGCTCGACACGGTGGGTCGCTGATGAGGTGGCTGCTGTTGGCCGCTTGGGCCGGGGCGACCCCCGTCGCGGCCCAGGCGCCCGACACCGCCACGGCGTTCCTCGAGCCGGCGGCGGTCTTCGATGGCGATTCCCTCCGAACCGGATGGATCGTGGCGATCCGCGGCGATCGGATCACCGCGGCGGGACCCGCCCCCGGTCGGGGGGCGGCGGTCGGTCGGCGGATCGCGCTGCCGGGCCTAACGCTCCTCCCGGGCTTGATCGAAGCTCATTCGCACCTCCTGCTCCATCCCTACGACGAGACCTCCTGGAACGACCAGGTCCTCAAGGAGTCGCTGTCGTTGCGCGTCGCCCGAGCCACGGTCCACGCCCGGAAGACGCTGCTCGCGGGGTTTACCACGGTTCGTGATTTGGGGACCGAGGGCGCCGACTATGCCGACGTCGGCCTCAAACAAGCGGTCGATCAGGGTGTCATTCCGGGTCCTCGAATCATCACCACCACCCGCGCCATCGTCGCGACCGGCAGCTACGCTCCCAAGGGATTCGACCCTCGGTGGGAAGTGCCGCAGGGCGCCGAGGAAGCCGACGGGGTCGACGAGCTGATCAAGGTCGTCCGCCGGCAGATCGGGAAGGGAGCCGATTGGATCAAGGTCTACGCCGACTATCGTTGGGGCCCCGACAACCAAGCCCGCCCCACGTTCTCGGTCGCCGAGCTGACGGCGATCGTGGAGACCGCCCGGAGCAGCGGCCGCCATGTGGTGGCGCACGCGAGCACCGCCGAGGGGATGCGGCGGGCCGCGCTCGCCGGGGTCAAGACGATCGACCATGGCGACGACGCCACCGCGGAGGTGTTCCGATTGATGAGGGAGCGGGGGGTCGCCTTCTGCCCGACGATTGCCGCGGGCGATGCGATCGAGCGGTACCGAGGGTGGCGGCCGAGGCGTCGACCCCGAACCCGAGCCGATCCGGCGCAAGCGGGCCTCGTTTCGGCTTGCAGTCGAATCCGGGGTGGCGATCTGCAATGGAAGCGACGTGGGGGTCTTCGCCCATGGCGACAACGCCCGCGAGATCGAGCTGATGGTCGAGTATGGTCTCCCGCCTCTGGCGGCCCTCAAGGCCGCCACCAGTGGCAACGCCGAGGCGTTGGACCTGCCGGATCGGGGCCGGGTGGCGGTCGGCCGGTTGGCGGATTTGATCGCGGTGGAGGGCGACCCGACCAGGGAGGTCAAAGCGTTGCGGCGAGTGCGGTGGGTCATGAAGGGTGGAACGGTCATCACCAAGGATGTGCCATGAATCGGATCGCGGTGTTTCTCGGGGCGGCCTGCTGGGCCTCGCCCCTCTCAGCCCAGACCCTCACCTCGGCCGAGATTCGCCGGATCGACAGCGTCTTCGCCCCCTTCGACGGGACCTCGAGGCCCGGCTGCGCCCTCGGCGTGAGCCGCGACGGCCGCTCGGTTTACCAGCGCGGGTATGGGATGGCCGACCTTCAAAACGGAGTGGCGATCTCGCCCCAGTCGATCTTTCATGTCGCCTCGGTCTCCAAGCAGTTCGCCGCCTTCGCGGTGGCGCTCCTGGCCGAGGACGGCAAGCTCTCCCTGGACGACGAAGTCCGGAAGTACCTCACCGAGCTACCCGATTACGGCAGCCGGGTGACCATCCGCCAGCTGATCTATCACACCAGCGGCGTGCGGGACCACTGGGAGCTGCTCGGGATGGCGGGTTGGCGCTATCCCGACGACGTCTTCACCCAACAGGACGTCCTCGACATCGTGACTCGCCAGAAAGCGCTCAACTTCACTCCGGGAGACGAGTATCTCTACAGCAACGGCGGCTACACGCTGCTGGCGGTGATCGTCGAGCGCGTCTCCGGAAAGAGCCTCCGGCAGTTCTCCGAGGAGCGGATCTTCGCGCCACTGGCGATGACCAGGACCCACGTCCACGACGATCACAACATGATCGTCCCGGGCCGAACCTCGGCGTACCAGATGGGCAAGGACGGTTGGCGGATCAGTGTCCCGTCGTTCGACACCCACGGTGCCACCAGCCTCTTCACCACCGTCGGGGACTTGCTCAAATGGCAACAGAACTTCGTTACCGCGACGGTCGGGAATGCCAGGCTGCTGCGAGAGGCCGAGACCACCGCCGTTCTCAATAGCGGTAAGCCCGCGAACTACGGTTTCGGGATCTCGATCGAGAAGTACCGCGGCACCCCGGCCTTCGGGCACGGCGGTTCCGACGCAGGGTATCGGGCCGACGTAGTCCGGTTTCCCGAGCATCGCCTGGGGATCGCGGTGGCCTGCAATTTCGCCGACGCGACGCCTAACGTTTATGCCAGAGCGGTGGCCGAGGTAGTGCTCGACGGAAAGCTCGCCCCCAAGCCGGCCGGATCGCAGCCCGGCGCGGTCACGCTCGCTCCGGCCCGGCTCGCCCAGCTAGCCGGGGTCTACAAGGCCAGGACGTCGGACCAGGTGTTGCGGTTGGTCGTCAAGGAAGGCCGGTTGGTGATCGAGAATTTTGGGATTCCGATGGAGCCAGTCGACGACAATCACTTCGTGGTATTCGGCACCCCGGTGTCGTTCGCCGGGCCCGCCACGGGCCTCCCGACGGCGCTGTTTGCCGAAGCCCTCGGTGATTCGATGATGCGAATGCCGCCCTTCACTCCACCGGTCGGCCGGCTCGGCGAGTTCGCGGGCGACTATTGGAGCGATGAGGTGCAGTCTTGGTACCGCATCGGGCTCCCGGATTCCGCTTTGGTTCTCCGGCGTCTCAAGTTCGGGGCCGAAACCCTGAGCCCGGTTTTTCCCGATGCCTTTCTGCTAGGGGGTGGCGGGGGCACCGTCCGGTTCGTGCGGACCAAAGGGAAGGTGACCGGGTTCCTCCTGACTGGTGGGCGGGTCCGCAACGTAGCTTTTGCGCGAGCGGCCGACCGGCGCTGAGTCGGTCGGCGGCGTTGGCGCCGCCCGGACGCCCCCGCGATCAGCGGTGTTCGACCTTGACGGGATCGGTGGGTGGGAAGTAGGATGGCAGGCTCTGGAGGCGACTCATCTCTTTTGGTCCCAATCCGTTGGGATCGGGAGCCCCGACCCATCCGACTGAAGCCGTTCCGCGCCTGGCGCCCCGACCCCGCAATCGCCGCGCGGGTTGCCTCGCCGCCGTACGACGTCGTGAACCGCGACGAGGCAGCCACCCTCGTCCACGGCAACCCGTTCAGCTTTCTCCATGTCGGCCGAGCGGATATCGACCTCGGGCCGGAGGTGGACCCCTACGACGACCGCGTTTACGCCAAGGCCCGCGACAATCTCCGGGCCTTCATGCTCGACGGCACGCTGATTCAGGATCGGGATCCGTCCCTGTATCTCTACGAGCTGACGATGGACAACCGCACCCAGGTTGGCATCGTGGGTTGCGTCCATGTCGAGGACTATGAACAAAACGTCATCAAGAAGCACGAGCGAACCCGCCGCGACAAGGAAGACGATCGGACCAAGCACGTGCTCGTCCTCAACGCCAACGCCGAGCCGGTCTTCCTGACATACGTCGGTCAGCCGTTCATCGGACGCGCCAACCTGGCCGAGATGCGGGCGAAGCCGATTTACGATTTCACCTGCTCGACGGACGGGGTTCGCCATCGAGTCTGGGTGGTGAAGAACAGCGAACCGTACCTCGACGCCTTCCGGCGGGTCGACTGCGCCTACGTGGCCGACGGGCACCATCGTTCGGCGAGCGCGTGGCGGGCCGGGCAGGAACGCCGGGCTGCCAACCCGAAGCACAGCGGGCTCGAGGAATACAACTGGTTCCTGGCGGTGCTGTTCCCGACGAAGGACCTCCACATCATGGCTTACAATCGGGTGGTCCGGGATCTCAACGGCCTTGCCGTCAACGACGTGCTGGAGCAGATCGGGATGTTGGGGACCTTGACTAAGACGGAGTCCGCGGCCCCCGATCAACCGTGGACGATCGGGATCTACCTCGCGGGGCGATGGTACCGTCTCGAGTTCGATCCGATCACGATCAACGCGCACGACCCGATCAAGTCCCTCGACGCCGATCTCCTCTACGAGAGGATCCTCGTCCCGATTCTCGGGATCGGCGACATCCGGTCCGACAGCCGCATCGATTTCGTGGGCGGGGGCCGCGGCCACGCCGAGTTGGAGCGCCGGGTCGACTCGGGCGAGATGGCGATCGCGTTCGCGCTCCATCCGGTTCGGATCGAGCAGGTGATGGCGATCGCGGACGGGGGCGGGATCATGCCTCCGAAGACCACCTGGTTCGAACCCAAGCTCAAGAGCGGGCTGTTCGTTCACTCACTCGATTGACCAGAATCCACCGATGATGCGCGTGCTGATCGCCGACAAGTTCGAGAAAGTCGGCACGGAAGGCTTGAAGGATCTCGGCTGTGAGGTGGTCGAGCGGGCCGAAGTGAAGGCCGACGATCTTCCCGGGGTGGTGCGGCAAGTCGACCCCAAGATCTTGATCGTCCGAAGCAAGAAGGTGTCGGAGGCGGCCCTCAAGGAAGGAGCCCGGCTCTCGCTGGTCATTCGAGCCGGCGCTGGCATCGATTCGATCGACGTGGCGGCGGCGTCCCGGCTCGGCATTTTCGTGTCCAACTGCCCGGGAAAGAACTCGATCGCGGTCGCCGAGCTGGTGATGGGCCTGTTGTTGAGTTGCGACCGCCGGATCCCCGATCAAGTGATCGAGCTCCGGCGGGGCGAGTGGAACAAGGGCGAGTATTCGAAAGCCCGGGGTCTCCACGGCCGAATCCTCGGGATCGTCGGTCTCGGACAGATCGGCCGGGAAATCGCCAAGCGGGCCCTCGCGTTCGGGATGAAAGTCGTGGCCTGGTCGCGTCAGCTGACGATCGAGGAGTGCCAGCGCCTGGGGATCGAGTACGCGCAAACCCCGCTCGAGGTGGCCCGACTGGCCGACGCGATTTCGATCAACGTGGCGTCCACCTCGGAGACCAAGGGGATGGTGAACGCCGAGTTCTTGGCCGCGATGAAGCCGGGCGCCTACCTGCTCAACACCGCCCGAGGGAGCGTCATCGACGAGGCCGGCTTGCTGGAGGCGATCGCCACCAAGCGGATCCGGTGTGGTCTCGACGTCTACCAGGGGGAGCCGGGCGGGGCGAAGGGCACCATCGACTCGCCCCTGGCCAAATCACCGGGGGTGTTCGGCACCCACCACGTCGGGGCGTCGACCGAGCAGGCGCAGGTCGCCATCGCGCACGAGGTGCTCCGGATCGTCCAGCAGTTCGCCGAGACGGGACAACCGCTTCATTGCGTCAACCGCCTGGCGAAGAGCTCGGCCACCCACCTCCTCGCGGTGCGCCACCAGAATCGGCCCGGAGTCCTGGCCCACGTCTTCAAGGTCCTCGCCGACGAGGAGATCAACGTCGAGGAGGTCGAGAACATCGCGTACCACGGCGCCGCGGCGGCCAGTGCCCGGATCCACGTGTCGGGCGCGCCGAGCGATCGGGCGGTCGCGGAGATCATGGGCGGCAACCCGGACGTCATCAGCGTCGACCTCCGCGAAGTGAGGCGTTAGGTGCGGATTCACAACTTCAACGCCGGCCCCGGCGTCCTCCCCGAATCGGTTCTGAACCAGGCCCAGCAGGATATTTGGGACATTGGCGGGTCGGGCCTCGGCATCATGGAGCACAGCCACCGCGGCAAGCTGTTCGAAAAGATCAACGCCGGGGCCGAAGAAGAAGCCCGCCGCTTGGCGGCCATTCCCGACAACTATCGAATCTTGTTCGTCCAAGGCGGGGCGACCCAGCAGTTCGCCATGGTGCCGATGAACCTCCTGGCCCCCGGCCGAACCGCCGACTATCTAGTGACCGGCGCCTGGGCGGAAAAAGCCTGGAAAGAGGCGAAGAAGTTCGGCGGCACCCACGTGGCGCTCTCCGGCGAGGCGACCAACTACAACGAGATTCCTTCGGCCGACACGATCCGGTACTCCGAGAACCCGGTCTACGTCCACCTGACGACCAACAACACGATCTTCGGGACTCAATGGCGTGACGAGCCACCGGTCCCCTCGGGAACCCCGCTCGTGGCCGATACGTCGAGCGACATGTTCAGCCGGCCGATCGACGTCACCAAGTACGGACTGATTTACGCCGGAGCCCAGAAGAACCTGGGGCCGTCCGGCATCGTGATGGTCATCATCCGGGATGATCTCGTCGAGGCCGGGCCGGCGACCATCGCCACCATGCTCCAATACCGGGTCTACGCCAAAGACAAATCGCTCCACAATACCCCGCCCACGATGGCGATCTACCTGGTCGGCGAAGTCCTCAAGTGGATTCGAGAAACAGGCGGTCTCTCCGCCATGGCCGAGCGGAACGCGGCGAAGGCGGCACTCCTCTACGACTTCCTCGATCAGTCGGAATTTTTCCGAGGAACTGCCGCGCCGAAGAGCCGGTCGTTGATGAACGTCTGCTTCCGGGCGCCCAGTGAAGCCCTCGAGGGGAAGTTTTGCGCCGAGGCCGAAAAGGCCGGGTTGACGGGTCTCAAGGGACACCGATCGGTCGGGGGCATGCGGGCGAGCATCTACAACGCCTGCCCCCGTCAGAGCGTCGCCGCTCTGGTCGACTTCATGAAAGCGTTCGAGCTGGCGAATCGGTAGACCGATCGGCCGGGTCAGGCGCCTCGAGCGGCAGCCCGGCCCGATCGGCCAGCCGACCATACGATAATCCGGCGATTGCGTCGTAACAGACGTGGATCGCCATCGCGAGATAGAGCGAGCCGGTCGCGAAGACCAGCCAATGGAATCCAGCGGCAAAGATCGTGACGACCGCCGCCGCCGCCCAGCCCTGCATTAAGTGCCCCAGCCCGAACGCCAGGGAGCAGAACACCACCGCCACGACCGGCGAGTCGGTGAGCGCGGTCACGATCCAGAACAGCACTCCTCGATAGCTGATTTCCTCGATGGTGCCGGCGGCGACCGAAATCCCGATCCAGAGGGCCCGCTCCGGGCCGTCGCGAGGCGAGGCGAGGTACACCCGGCGCGATCGCTCCTCGACCGCCCGGACCCAACTGGGGTAGAGGAGCGCGACCATGAGCGCCAGCACGGCGGCTCCGGCGAGGAGCTCGAAGGGCGACGGACGCCAGAGCGGGAAGAGCCCGAGGCCCAGCTCCGTTGCCACCCAGATGGAAAAGGCGCCGAATACCCCCTGCTGGACGAGGACCGAGGCGAAGTAGCGTTTCCGCGGCGGCAAGGACACTCGGTCGAGTCGCCTGGCGCTGTACCAAGCCAGCAGCGGCAACAGCAACCCGAATGTGATGAGGTGCAAGGCACCCGGGGCTCCAATGGCCTCGTAATTCACCGGCGGCTCATGGCGACGGCGGCCGGCCCAACTCCGTCCCGGCCCGGCGGACGCGACCGACGATCGCCGAGAGTCCTCGGGTTCGCATCATGCCGAGGACCTCGTCGAGCCGGAGGAGTGCCAGCAAGTCGGCCGGCACCGCCGCGTAGGCCGCCGACGATGCGCCATCGAGATGCTTGATCAGGAGCGACACGAATCCCCGCACGGTCGGCGCTTCGCGGGGGACCTCGGCGAACATCCGGATGGCGTCGCCGTCGCGCTCAAACCACAGAAACACCGGTGTTTGGCATTCGGTGATCCGATGGGATTCCCGGTCGCGATCGACCGCCAGCCGCTCGGGCAGGGGAGGGAGTCGCTTCGCGGCGTCGAGGACGGCCTCGAGTCGGAGGTCCTTGTCAGCGCCTCGGAACCGGGTGATGAGCTTGTCGAGCGACATGAGCGGGCGCGAGATTTGGGATGAATACCACCCAATCTACCCGGAGTCCGCCCGTGCCACTCGACCTCGCCGGCCCGATCGTCACCACCGACTGGCTGGCACCGCGGATCGGTGACGCTCGCCTTCGGATCGTCGACGGCTCCTGGTACCTCCCGGCCATGGCCCGGGATGCCCACCAGGAGTTCCTGGCCGCCCACATTCCGGGGGCGGTGTTCTGGGATCTCGACGCCCTCTCCGATCGGGAGAGTCGGCTACCCCACATGTTGGCGGATCCGGCCACTGCGGCACGCGACATCGGAGGACTCGGAATCGGCAACGACGACACGGTGGTCGTCTACGATGGCTCCGGCAACAACCTGAGCGCGCCCCGGATCTGGTGGACGCTCCGGGTCTTCGGGCACGATCGAGTGGCGGTGCTGGACGGCGGGATCGGGACATGGGTTCGGGAAGGGCGCCCCGTCGAGCGTGGTGACGGCGCACCCGCCGCCGCCAGGTTCCGGCCGGTGCCGCGTCCCGACCTGGTTCGGGGCCTCGAGGACATCAAAGGGCTCCTTGGCTCGAGGGAGGTGACCCTCCTGGATGCTCGGTCGGGCGGTCGATTCGAAGGTCGCGAGCCCGAGCCTCGACCCGGGGTGAGGAGCGGCCACATTCCGGGAGCGAAGAATCTGGCCTTTACCGCCCTCGTTTCTGGCGACGGCACCATGCTCGACCCGAGCGAGCTGCGAGCGCGGTTTCGGAGTGCCGGCGTTGATCTGAGCAAGCCGGTCGTCACCTCCTGCGGCTCGGGCGTTTCGGCCTGCGCCTTGGCGCTGGGTCTGGAGTTGATCGGTCACCGGGGGTACGCGGTCTACGATGGGTCGTGGACCGAGTGGGGTGGGCGACCCGACACTCCGGTGGAGACTGGTCCGGCTTGAGGAGTTCGGCTCGGGTAGGTCACCCAGGATCACACCGGCGAGTCAAGGGAGCATCGAGCGGAGGCGGCGGAGGTTCGAGCCGGGATCCGGCGTCGCGAATGGCAACCCCGGTCGCGCCCCCGTTGGAGGTCACCCACACCGCGACAGCAGCCGTCGCGGCCACGGATGATGAGGCAGCAGGGCGGCCGCGCGCTCGGCGTGCCCACGGGCGCCTGGGCACGGAGCTTTCATCGCGAGCAACAGGTGGAGGCGATGGCTGCCCGGATCCCACCGGACGGCCTGCTCCAATTGACGGACTCGAGTCCCGTCACCAGCAATCAGGATCGATTGGAGCTGGGCCGCCGATCTGGTGCCAAAGATCAGGAGCAGGAGGACCAGGCCCAAGATCAACCGGCTTCGCCGGCCGTTGAGCGAGATCGCGGTCACCGGCTTGGTCGCCGGGACGAGGGCCCCGATCCCAGCAAGGGCGATGATCGCCGGTGGCGCCAGCAGGATCACCGCATCGAAGAGGCCTTGCACGGCGACCGCGGTCAGCAGGCCGATGGCGGCGAGTGCCGTGACCCCCAGGTCGGGGTCGCGGACTCGGCGGAGCGCCATGATGCCGAGGGTGACGAGCCAGAGCAGCCAAAGCAGCGCCCCGACTGGACCGCGCTCGGCGATCAGGGCCACCCAGTCGCTCGACGGCCAGGGGTTGGTGGGAATCGGGTCGGCGGCGGCGAACGACGGGTCGCCCGCGACCGTCACGGCGGGGTAGGCAACCATCCAGTTACCCGGCCCCACGCCAAAAATCGGATGCTGGCGCACCAACTCGAGGCTATTGCGGTATTGAATCAATCGCCCGCGACCGGAGCCCTCCCGGTAGTTGAGCACGTCGCGCAGGGAATCGCGATAGGGCGACGTCGAACGCCACTCCAGCTCGTTAGGCACCACCAGGGCCGCCCCGGCGCCGATCAGCAGGGCGACGGCCAAGGCGGTGACCCGGCCGCGGGGGAGCCGGGGCCGCGCCCCCCGGCTAAAGGCCCCGACCACGATGGTGATCACCGCCGTGGCCGCGAAACCCACCCAGGCTGCCCGCGACCGGGACAGCACCACCGCCGCGATCATGGCGCTGGTCGCCAGACCGCTCAACCCGACGACGACGCGGTTGGAGGCGGTCGCCAACAGCCAACCGGCCAACGGGATTCCCAGCACCATCAGATGCGCCAGGAAGTTGCGGTTGCCGAGAGTGCCGCCCGGTGCCCGGGTGTCGGCGAGCCAAGTCGAGGACCAGCCGTAGGCCTGGGCCAAGCCGGTGAGCCCGCCACCGACGACCGCCAGGACCAGGAGGCCAATCAGCAAGGGGCGGGCACCCCGCTCGGCCGCGAACCGAGCGGAAAAAAAGAGTGCCAGGCCGCCGAGGGTCAGCCCGAGCGAACGGGCGGCGAGCCAGTGATTGGTTGCTAGCGCGGCGGCGACCACCGACCAGGCCGTGAACGCCGCCAGACAGACTTCGGCGACCCCGAACTCGATCCGCTCGGCGCGAATGGCCATCAGTCCCATCGCGATCAAGCCGGCCCCGAGAAACGCGGTCTCCTTGGCGACCGCAAAGCGATCGAGATCGAACACGGCCGACTGGGCCACGGCCAGGACGACCGCCACGGCGCCAAGGCCCACGATCAGCGCGATCAGGACGGACAGCAATGGCCGGGATGGGGCCGGAGGCATTGGGGGATTGTAGACGGGACGGATTTTGGGTCAACTGGCGGGTCGAGGCGGTAGATTCCCCGATATGTCCGACCTAGTGCTTGCGGCCACCGATCAACCGCTCCCGATTCGGGTCGCCAGGATCGAGGATGATCGAGTCCCCGAGGGCATGATCGGCCTCGGTACCCGGCTCAACGACCGTCTCATCGCTCGGTGCGCCGTATCGACCGAGGTGGTCGAGTTCATCGAGGCGAACCAACTCTTCGAGGATCCCGTCCCGCTCGTGCTCGCCGCCCGAGAGGCGCCCCCGGGGCTCCAGTGCCAACTGTATGCCGTCGTCGTCGTGGCATCGGCTGAGAGCGACCAGGAGCCTGAGCCGTGGGCCGCCTCCGTCCCGGGCGCCGGTTACGAGAGCGCCGTTGGGGACGAGACAGGCCCCCAGCCCGGACAGGGCATGGTATTTCTCGGGCAGATCGTCCGTCTCGATCGCGACCGAAAGCATCGGGGTAATCTCGGCCTCGAGGCCGCCGATGTGCTGCGGAAACTGGTCGAGGGAGCGACCTCAGAGGTGGTCGATCGGGTCCTCGAAGACCTTTTGGATGGCGGCCCATCCCAATAGTATTCCGACTGAGAAAGTCAGAAATTAGGAGGGCGGATCCAGTTCTCGGCCGATGCCTACCAACGTTGAACGCGCGGGGGGCGTACATTGGGTAGCGGCATCGGCGGCGGTTCGTGCCGACACATATACTCGTGGAGTCATTCGATGAAATTGATTCTTGGCTCGATCGTAGCCCTCCTGACCGCGCCGACCATCGCGGCCCAAGATGCGATCACCTGGAAGATCGATGTCGTCCATTCCGAAATGACCTTTCGGGTCCGTCATTTCGTCACCAAAGTGCCGGGCACGTTCAAGATCTGGAGCGGCACGATCGTCGCCAATCCGGCCAATCTATCGGCTGGATCGGTCGAGGTGGCGGTTGAGACGGCGACTCTCGACACCCGGAACGAACGACGCGACACTCACCTGAGGTCCAACGATTTCTTCGCCGTGGACAGCTTCCCGGCGATGACCTTCAAGAGCACCAACGTTGAGGTTACCGGGGCTACCTTGAAGCTCACCGGTGACCTGACGATTCGCGGGATCACCAAGTCGGTGGTCCTCAACGGCGAGTACCTCGGTGTGACCGGCCCGGCCGAAGCGGGCAAACAGCGGATCGGGTTCGCGGCGACGGCCAAGATCAACCGGCTCGACTACGGCTTGAGGTGGAACCGGCTGGCCGAGGGTGTCAACATGTTGGGCGACGATGCCGAGATCACGATCAATATCGAGGCGGTGCGACAGTAGCCATGACGACGACTCTTCCCACGCTGAACGGGGCTCCGATCCGGATGATCGCGGGCCAACTCAAGGTTCCCCCGACGCCCATCATCCCGTTCATCGAAGGCGATGGCACCGGACCAGACATCTGGCGGGCGGCGCAGCAGGTATTCGACGCGGCGGTCGCCAAGGCTTACGGAGGGAAGCGCCGGATCGTTTGGCTCGAGGTCTTGGCCGGCGAAAAGGCCAAGAACCAAGTGAACGACTGGCTTCCCGAGGAGACGCTGACCTCGATCCGCTCCCATCTCGTGGCGATCAAGGGGCCCCTCACCACCCCGGTGGGCGGCGGAATCCGCTCCCTCAACGTGGCGTTGCGGCAGCAGCTGGATCTCTACGCCTGTCTTCGTCCGGTGCGCTGGTTCAAGGGGGTGCCCTCGCCGGTCAAGCAACCGGAGTTGGTGGACATGGTCATCTTCCGGGAAAACACTGAGGACATTTACGCCGGGATCGAATATCGGGCCGGGACGGAGCAAACCGCCAAGCTTCGGGACTTTCTGATCAACGAGATGGGCGTCAAGAGCATTCGGTTCCCGAACACGAGTTCGTTCGGGATCAAGCCGGTCTCCGAGGAGGGGACCAAGCGGCTGGTACGTTCGGCGATCGAGTACGCCATCGCCAACGGGCGGAAGAGCGTCACCTTGGTGCACAAGGGCAACATCATGAAGTTCACCGAGGGGGGGTTCCGCGATTGGGGCTACGAGGTCGCCAAGCGGGAGTTCGGCGGAGTCGAGATCGACAAGGGGCCCTGGCTGCGGCTTCCGAGCGGCATCGTCGTCAAGGACGTGATCGCCGACGCATTCTTACAGCAGATCCTGACGCGGCCGGCTGAGTATGACGTGATCGCGACCCTCAATCTCAACGGCGACTACATCTCCGATGCGTTGGCCGCCCAAGTGGGCGGGATCGGGATCGCCCCGGGGGCAAACATCAACTACCAGACCGGGCACGCCATTTTCGAGGCGACTCACGGCACCGCCCCGAAGTACGCCAACCAGGACGTCGTCAATCCCGGGTCGGTGATTCTCTCGGGCGAGATGATGCTCCGATATCTCGGGTGGGTCGAGGCGGCTGACCTGATCATTAGGGCCCTCGACCGCACGCTCGACCAAAAGCGGGTCACCTACGATTTCCACCGGCAAATGGAAGGGGCGACTCTCCTCAAGTGCAGCGAGTTTGGGGCCGCGCTGGTCGACAACATGTGAGGCGTGCAGGGAATCGAGAAGGGGTCAGCCGGTAGGGATTCACCGAACCCCCCTCCCGGCGCTGTGCCAGAGCGCCACTCCAGCGATCCACACCAAGTCCGCCATCAACAAGTGAAGCAGTTGAGTGGCGATCGGGACGAGCAGCCACAGGTTGATCACCCCGATCGTTACCTGGGCCACCATCAAGCCCCCGAACCATCGCGCGGCGGTCCGAGTGCTCGGAGCGTGGGTCGCCCCGAGGGCCCGCGACGCCGTGAGCAGGACGACGATGGCACTCACGACGGCCAGGGCTGGGTGAATGACCCGGAGCCGAATCAGAAAGTGAGCGGTGGCCGAACCGTCCTGCCCGGGCCCCTCGCGGAGCGAGTCGGTGGGGAATAGGGTGTCGCCGAGAGCCGTTATCGCCCCCGTCATCGCGACCACGAGGACCAAACCGAGTGCCCAGGTCGTCATCGTTCGCAGCCGGCCCGTGGGCGCCGCCCGAGGTGAGGGCTCGGCCTGATCGATCCAGAGGACGGTGGTCGTCAGGGCCCCGAGCAGGGCGAAGGTATTGCCGAGATGCCCCGCGAGGTAAATGGCCCGCAGCGACGAGCTGTCATCGCCCACCAACCCGAGGAGGACCAACCCCGCGCCGATCAAGGCCTCGATGACGATGAACGCCATGCTCCACGCCGCGGCGCGCCGAACCCGATGTCCCGGCTGGTGGGTCCGATAGATCCACACTGCGAGGGCGACCACGAGCAGGAGCGCGAGGCCGCTGGTGAGGCGGTGGGCGAACTCGATCAGCGTTGCCGAAGCGGGCGCGGTCGGCACGACCACGCCGTTACACAGCGGCCAGTGACGTCCGCAGCCCGCGCCGGACCCCGAGGCCCTGACAAACCCACCCCATACGATGACCGCGAGGGTGTAGCCGAGGGTAGCGGTCGCGAACCGGCGAAGTGGGGACATTGGGGGGGCGAGGGGGCGAGGGGGCGAGGGGTGACGGATCCTGGGCACCAAGCTACCCGGCCACCCCTCCCGCCGTCCATCCGCTCCGCGAAACTACCGCACTCGGCGTTCCCAGGCCCGGACTGAATCGGCGGGCGCCTCTCGCGGCGCGATCAGCTCGTGGGCGAGGAGGTCGCCGGCGCGCCATTGCTCGAGGACCACGGTGCCGACCGGGGTTCGGTAGACGACCCGGACCACCTCCCCCTGTTGCTCGAACCTGGCCGGGGTCAGGCCATCGACCAGTCGGATCGATCCGCCCAACGCGTTGATCGCCGCCACCGCGGAGATCGTCCGGCGGCGTTGGTCGGCCGGATTGGGGATCACCGGCCCGTCGGCCCGGAGCAACGCTTGGCGCGAGGCGCGGCTTTGGGCGCCGCCCCGGTCGGCCTCCTCGGTGGACATCGATCGTTGTTTGGCCATTGCCGGCGGGGCCGCCGCCGCGGGCTCGTCACGGACATCTCGCTGGGCTTCGGCCGCAGCCGCCAGGGCCCCGTCCTTGGCCCGAGGGGGCTGGCTGGGGAGCGGTGTTGCGGAGATCTCCTCCACCTTCGAGTCGGCGGCGGCGAGTCGGGCTCCCGCCACCGGGATGACCTCGTTCGCCCCCGGGCGTGGCCCGGTTCGGTCGGTGGCGACCGGTTGTGATCGCTTCTCGGCGAGCGCGACGACAGGTTTCGGGCCGACGTCCGTTGCCGGCACCGGGGCAGCGGAGATGTCGGGGGCCGGTGGCGGCACTGCCGCGACCTCCATCGGGATCGTCGCCGGGGCCGCCGAGCGGCCCTGGATGCCGCCGATGGCATAGCCGATTCCCACGGCGCCGATGATCGTCGCGGCCCACGCGGTCGGGATCCGCCACCGAGGCCGCCGGGTGCCTTTCGCGATGTTGGTCACGATCGCCGCCGCGACCGGGGCGGGGTCGAGTCGTTCGATCATCGCCAGGGACTCGTCGCGAAACTCGCGGGCTTCGGCGAACCGAGCCTGACACTCGGAACACTCGGCGAGGTGCTTCTGAATCTCTGCCAGGTCCCGGGCCGGAATCTCTCCGTCGAGCACCCCGTGCAACACGCCTTCGTCAAGATGCGACATTTCGCCGTCCTTCCTGCGCTCGGTAGGCCTCGACCAGACGGCGCCGAGCTCGCGCCAAGGTGGTGCCGATCGCACCTCGGGCCAAGCCTAACGTTTGGGCGATCTCATCGTAGCCGAATCCTTCGGCTTGCAGCAAGAGCGCTTCCCGGTCCCGCTCGTTGAGCGTCGCGAGGGCGGCGCGAACCTGGACGACGCTTTCTTTTCGTTCGAAATCCTCTTCGGGGGTCGACGTCATGGTCGGTTGCTCCCCTCGGTACAACTCCAGACGGCGCCCCTGGCGAGTCGCCTTCCGCCCTTCCTCGCGCACCAGATTGAGGGCCACGGCAAACAGCCAGGGCCGCGGATTCCGCGGCGGGGCCGCGACCGCTCGCGCAAACACCTCTTGGGTCAGCTCCTCGGCCCGCTCCCGATCGCCGGTGCGACGGTAGAGCATTCGCTCGAGCGAGGCGCGGTATTGGACGAAGAGGTCGGCGACGAACTCGGTCATCGGTGGCTTTCGGCGCTCCGGTCCTTGGACGGTAACGGTCGGATTGGCGGAATGGGAGATGCCCGGGGCGGCCCCGGTTGCACGGAGGGCGGTCGCGGCCCGACCTGCGGGATTACCGGACCGGGGCGGGCCGCCGATCGATGGTTGCCCGGATCGTAGTTGCTAACTCGTTGGCAGTAAATGGTTTGTGGATGAAGACCACGCCTGGCGCCATCAGCCCCTTTCGATCGACTTCGTCGCGGGTATAGCCAGACATGAACACCACCTGTGTCTCCGGTCGCTCCGAGGTCAGTGCCGTCGCCAGCTTGAGCCCGTTGGTTTCCGGCATGACCACGTCGGTCAAGAGCAGATCGATCGGCCCGTCGTACTCTCGGCTCACCAGCAAGGCGTCGCCGCCGTGGCGGGCCTCCAGGACCGTGTAGCCGGCGGTCGCCAGGGTTTTGCGGACCATCGTTCGCACTGATTCCTCGTCTTCGGCGACCAGGATAGTCTCGGTTCCATTCGGGAAGGCATCCGCGGGGCGGGGGCCATCGGTCGATCCGTCCGGCGGCGGTTTGGCGGGCAGGTAGATGATGAAAGTGGTTCCCCGATCGTTGGTGCTGCGAAAGCCGACCCGCCCGCCACTCTGCTCGACGATCCCGTACACGGTCGAGAGACCGAGCCCGGTCCCCATTCCCGGAGGCTTGGTCGTGAAGAATGGCTCGAAAATATGGGCTTGAATCGTCGGGTCGATGCCCTTGCCGGTGTCTGAAACGGTCAGCGTGACATACCGGCCCGGGTCGATCGGGACGATGGTGTCACCCGGCTCGGGGCCAGCCGCGTGGCGGCCGATCTCGACGGTGATCCGTCCGCCGGCGGGCATCGCGTCCTGGGCGTTGACGACCAGGTTGATGAGGACCTGCTGGATCTGAACTGGGTCGGCATCGACCCATCCCGGCTCCGGTTCGAGGCCGGTGATGATCTCGGTGTCTGCCCGCACCAGGCGGCCAAGCATGTTGCGGCACTCCTCGACCACCGCGTTCAAATCGACCCGGCGAAGCTGGACCACCTGCTGCCGGCTGAACGCGAGCAGCTGGCGGGTGAGCCCGCTGGCGCGCCCCACCGCGCGGACGATCTCCTCGAGATCTTGGCGGGGCGGGCCCGCAAGCTGCTCGTTCGCGAGGAGCAAGTCAGCGTAGCCGCGAATCGCCGTGAGGAGGTTGTTGAAGTCGTGGGCGATCCCGCCGGCAAGCCTGCCGACGGCTTCCATCTTGGCCGATTGACGGAGCTGTTTCCCACTTTGGGCCAATCGCTCAGCCGCCGCGAGTTGTTCGGTGATGTCCTTGGCGACGACATAGACTCCGCCGATGCCGCCATCGGCCACCAGCGGCACCAGGGTCGCGTCGATATCGAGGCGGCCTCGGGCTCGAGGCTCGAGAACCAGGGTGAAGCGATGCGGGTAGCCGTTGAGCGCTCGCTGGAAGTGCTGTTGGAAACTCGCCTTGAACCCCTCGGCGATCAGATCGACGATCGGCTGACGGGCCAAGTCGCTCGAGGCTTCCTCGAGCAGGTGTTCGGCCGCCGGATTTACCGCGAGGATGTCACCCCGTGGATCGAGGGTGAAGACGGCATCCGGCTGGAGCGTGAACACCGACTGGAGGCGGGCCTCTCGCTCCTGCAGCGCTCGAACGGTGCGGTGCCGCTCGACGGCGATCGCGGCGAGCGCCGAGCCGACCTCGAGCAGGGTGCGGGCCAGGGGAGGGGGAGCCTCGGACGACCGGTAGAGCAGGAACATCACGCCGAGGCCGGTGCCGCTCTTGGACCGAATCGGAATCGAGGTGATCCCCGTCAAGTCGTAGGCGAGCGCCGCGGAGACCCAGGGGATGTTGGGGAGAATGGCGAGGTCCGCGCTCGCCGAGCCGTCGACGAAGTGAAACAGGTGAGCGGCACTCGCGTGCTCCAACTCGTCTTTCACCGCGCTCTGGAGCGAGGGGGCCGCCCCGACCGTGATGTTGGCGCCGTCAGCGGTGTGGAGGACCACGGCGCAGAGCGAACCGGGCGCTTCGGCCTCGATCCCCGTGGCCAGGCGGTCGAGCGTCGATCGGAGCGGGGTATCGGCGACGACGAGCGAGAGAATCTCGTGCTGGATCGCCGAGAGCCGCTCGGCCCGCTTGCGACCGGTGATGTCGACGTGGGCCACCAGCGCTCGGCGCTCACCGGGGGCGCCGAGCGGCGCCGCTCGAAGGAGGATCCACCGCCGCTCTCCGTCGACCGGGAGCGGATATTCCACCACGAACTCCGCCTCGTCCCCGGCGAGAACGTCACCGATTCCCTGGCGGACTTGCTCCAACAGCTCGTAGTCGGGCCGAGCGACCATCTGGAAAGCGGTGAAATAGTCGACGATCCGGGTCCGCTCGCGCCAGGATCCGTTGGCCGCAACGATCTGGCCTTCCCGGTCGACCACCACCAACTGCGAGGAGAGCGCCTCGAGGAGACTCGAGAGGCCATCCGGCGTGGCCAACTGGCGGTCGGGGGGCATGGGCGAGGAGGTCCGGGAACGATCGAGGCCGGGTTTCCCCGGCCTCGCCCGTTCGCGATCTCGGAACGTTACTGTTGGAACCGCACTTTGGCTGGCAAGGAACGGTGGGTCTGGGACCCGTCCCCGAGCGCGCCGTATTCATTATCTCCCCAGCAATACGCCACGTTGCTGGTGGTGACTCCGCAGGTCGAGAGATCGCCGGCCGAGATCATCTTGAACGTCAATCCGCTCCCCACCGCCGTCGGGCTGGTCCGAGGCGAGTTGGTGCCATCGCCGAGCTGACCGCGGGAGTTGCTGCCCCAACAGAAGGCCTGCCCGCCGGCGGCGAGAGCGCAGGTATGGGCCAGGCCGGCGGAGATTTGAACGTACGGACCGCCGCTTACCCCGACCGGGGTGTTTTGACTGGTGTTGTTGCCGAGACCCAGCTGGCCATCGGTGTTGTCACCCCAGCAGAAGGCTGCCCCAGTCGTGCTCAGGGAGCAGCTGTGCTTGAACCCGGCGGTGATGGAATCCATCGCGGTTCCGGTGGAGACCAGCTGCGGGATGTATTCGTCGACCGAGTTGGTGCCGTTGCCGAGCTGGCCCTCACGCCCGAGACCCCAGCACCGAACCGCCTTGCTCGGTTGGATCGCGCAGGAGTGGACCCCGCCCGCGGCGACGGTTTGGAAATCGTACACGGCGAAGAACTTACCGTCGATCTTGCTGCCGACTTGGGCTGGTTGGCGGGTGCTGACGAGGGCCACTGTTGAGGCCACCGTGTCGATGTCGACGCTGCCGCCGAGCTGGCCGCGTTCGTTGGAGCCCCAGCACCAGGCCCGGCCGCCGATGGTGACGCCGCAACTGTGGGATCGGCCCGACGAGATATTGGCGAACGGGATGCCGGTGAAGATCAGGGTCGGCTCGAAGGCCGATCGAACCGGCTGATTGATACCCAGCTGGCCGTTGTTGTTGTCGCCCCAACAATAACCGACGTGCGAGAAGGTCACGGCGCAGTGATGGTACTGACCGCCGTTCATCGTCATGAAGGTTTGGGCGGTGACCGAGGTGACGGCCTGCGGGAAGGTGTAGACCGGGCCGCTGCCGACTGGGCCGGCCCCGATGCCCATCTGCCCGTCGCCATTGAAGCCCCAGCAGAAGAGGACCCCGCCGTCGTCGACCCCGCAGGAGCTGCGGCCCGCGGCCGAAACGGTCTCGAAGACGATGAACACGGCTCCGGTGAATCCGACCCGTAAGGTATCGGTAATGGTCGTCACCGTCGCGGTAATCGACGACGGGCCGCCGGAGGCGCCCAACGTCCAGCGGGTGGCCGCGCGGCCGGTCCCGTTGGCGACCGAGCTGGTCGGGCTGGTGCTCCCGCCTCCCAGGCTGACCACCCAGTCCACAGTGGCGCCCGCGACGCCATTACCGTACTGGTCCAATACTCGAACCACCAGGGAATCCGGGAGGGTGCTCCCCCGAGTTGCTGATTGATTGTTCCCGCTGATGAGTTGAACCGAGGCCGCGACATCGGGTGCGGCGGTCGCGGTGATCGTGACCGGCGCCAGGTTGCCGGACCCGACCAATAGCGACTGCGAGCCGACCTGGGTGCCCAGCGTCCATTTGACTCGAGCGGCGCCGGATGCGTCGGAGCTTACGGTCGACGCGGTGACGGCTCCGCCGCCGGTGAACACGGTGAAAGCGACGGGCACTCCGCCTTTGGGATTGTCGAAGGCGTCGGTGACCCGAACCACGACGTCACTGCCGAGCTGACCGCCGACTCGTCCGGATTGGGCATCGCCCGATACGACCAGGATCTTGCTCGCCGGGGCGGCGGTAGCGTTGATCCCGAAGACGACCGGGGCCAGTCCGACGAAGGTGGCCGACACGGTCTGCACCCCGATGGCCGAGCCCAGTCGCAGGGAGGTCGAGGCATAACCATCGGTCCCGGAGGTGCTCACACTGGGGCTCACGGATCCGTCGCCCGAGGTGACCTCCCAGGTGATTTGCTGACCGGGAATCGGGTCGCCCCGTTGGTCCCGCACCAGCACGACGAGGGGCTGTGGTACGAGGCTGCCGATGGCGGCCGTTTGGTTGTTCCCGGCGACAATGACGACCGTCGCGATCCGGGGTCCGGTTCCGAGCTCATCCTGGCTGCAGCTCGCCACGATCGTGGCGGCAAACAGGGGGGCCATCGCCCGCCAACCCCGGGCTGAACGCCACTGCATATGCGTCCTCCAAGTGTTCGACTTCTAACGAGCACCGCAGTGCTTGACGGATAACAGATAGAACGACTCTGGTTCTGATCGATGAGTCTATCTATCTTTGTTGCAACAGTTTAGCGCGACTACTTCGAAACGTTGCCGCCCTCGATGCAGGGCCGAAACAGGCCTGGTTCGCCATCCGATCGAGCGTCGAATAACTGATCGCAGCGGGAACGACGGGCAAGATCCAGGCCCCAGGTGTCCGGGGGTGGTGGCCCCTGTCTACCGGGGCCAAATGGGGCCCCTGCAAGGGCTTGACCGGTTATGGCACGGGGCCGTAGCTTTTCGCGTTTCCAGCACGTGGTGGTTGTAGCTCAATCGGTTAGAGCGCCGGACTGTGGCTCCGGAGGTTGCGGGTTCGATCCCCGTCAGCCACCCCTCGAAGGTCCGTAGCTCAACTGGTAGAGCACCGGTCTCCAAAACCGGGGGTTGGGGGTTCGATTCCCTCCGGGCCTGTTTGGAAAGGAACGCGCCGCTATCGTCTAGAGGCCTAGGACACAGCCCTCTCAAGGCTGGAACACGGGTTCGAATCCCGTTAGCGGTATTGCCCATCGGCATCGTGCTGAGTGCTCCGACTCAGCACTCGACGTTTATTGGGGACGGCCCCATCGTCTAACGGTTAGGACACCACTCTTTCAAGGTGGTAATACGGGTTCGATTCCCGTTGGGGTCATTTAGGACGGATAGGACGGATAGGACGGATAGGACGGATAGGACGGATGGGACGGATGGGGGGATCGGGGGATAGGGGCAGACGAGGGCCTCGCTAGCTCAATTGGTAGAGCAACTGACTCTTAATCAGCAGGTTGGAGGTTCGAGTCCTCCGCGGGGCACTGACCGAGCGATAACGCCAGCTTGCAGGCTGGCGTTTTCTTTACGGGATCGATCGGAGCCGAGGCGTGCGCCGCTTACTCGTCCCGGAGCTTTCAAGACCAAATAGCCCCCAGACGCCGTGCCAACCTTCATCGCTCCGCCTCGGCAAGGGTTTTTCCTAGCTTGTACTTTCCCGACGCCGACCGAGATTAGGTTCGGCTCGTCCATCTTTCACGGAGGAGATCAGTCATGGGACCGAAACGCCGAGGCCCGAAGGATCGAGGGGACACGCCGAAGCCGGCAAAATTCCCCTATCGCTATACCTCCGGCCAGCACGAGGTCACGCACGCCCAGGCTCGGCGGATGCGAAAGCGAGCACTGGAGGTGTACGGCACGATCGGCATCGGGAGCGCCCACGGGTACCACCGCGACATCTTCGAGAAGATCCTCGGGGACGCTCGCTGCGTGGGCATCAGGATCTACCCAGGCGTCGACGGCGAAGGCCAGTTCGCGCTCCTGTTTTGCGGCTTCGATTCCAAGGGGAACAACATTCTGGTTGGCACCATCGGCGACACTCCGTTTCGGTGTCCGCCGTTCTGCCCGCCGACCAAGGACGGGGTGCTGGGGTTCTGATCGGCCGGTAACTACCAGCTTTCGCAAGGTCGCGCGTGCCAACTGGTCTCCTCCTCGGATACGTCGTGGCGGCCGCGATGGTGGCGGTGGCCGCGATCGGATGGATCCGGTGGCGGCGTCTCGATCGAGGCGGTCGCTGGCTGATCGTCACCGTCGCAATTTCGGTCGCGTTTCTACCGATTTCCTTGTGGCTGGTTCTTCGTGGGCACTCGAACCGCCTCCTAAACGAGTTTGAGTACTTGTTCCGAACGATGGCGTTCGTTGCTGCCTTTGCTTACTGGCAACCGGACGATCGGCGCCGCCGGCGGGTTTGGTGGCTGATCCCCGCGTTCGTGGCGCTCTGGTCGATCGCCCAATGGATTCAGGGGCTCGATGCCGATTTTAGCTTCGTCTCGTCGCCCATAGCGGGCTTGGTGACGGTGGGCCTCGCGGGTTACACGCTCGTCGGCCTGGTCCAAGCCACCGGCGGGCGGTGGACGGATAACCTGTGGTTCTGGGCCGCGACCGGCGTCATGGTGATCTATGGAACCGCGGTGATCCTCGATCCTCTCTGGTTCCAAGTCTTTCGGATCCGTGACGATTTGACCCTGGCGGCGTTCGCGGTCAATGTGACTGGCAACGTCACCGGGTATCTCCTGATCGCTCGGGGTCTCTGGCGACTCCGGGCCGTGAACTGACGATGGGGGACGCACCCATCGGGGTCATCTGGATCTACGTCCTGGCGAGCGCGCTCGTCTTCATCGTGATTGGAACCGTCATCAGGCTGGTCGTCGCGGTCCAACGGCGCCAAGTCGAGGAAAGTCGTCGGTTCAGCCAGGGCCTGGTCGAGGCGCAGGAGGCCGAACGGGCCCGGATCGCCCGGGACCTCCACGACGACGTCATTCAGCGGATCGCTCTGATCGGTGGAGAGCTATCGGCGCTCGGCCGCACGGTGGAAAGTCCGAGCGGCGCGTTTCGGCAGCGCCTCGATGGTCTTCGGGAGGAACTCCACGACCTGGCCGATGAGGTCCGCGGGATGGCTCGACGGGCCCACCCGGCGATCCTCGATCACCTCGGGTTGGTGAAGGCGCTCCAGAGCCTCGCCACCGACATGGGGGTGTCCGACGACCTGGCGGTGACGGTCGACCCGAGCAGTGCGCTCGACATGAACGGTGTCAGTCCGGCGGCGGCGCTGACGCTCTATCGGGTGGCGCAGGAGGGCCTTCGTAACGTGGCCCGCCACTCGGGTGCCAGCGAGGCGACCATCCTCCTTGGCGAACGAGCCGGCGGCGTCTTTGTTTCGATCCAGGACCGCGGCGTCGGGATCGGCGACGGCGCGAGGTCCGGCGGCGGCCTGGGGCTTCTCGGATTGGACGAGCGGATTCGGGCCGTGCAGGGTCAACTGTCGGTGGTGAACGCCAGCGGTGGGGGGACCACCCTCACGGCATGGGTACCTCGCTCGGGAGGTCGGACATGACGCGATACCGCCTAGTGCTGGTGGAAGATCACGCCATCGTGGCCCAGGGCATCAAGGCGATGCTCGAGCCCCGCTACGAGGTCGTGGGTCTGGTGCACGATGGCGCCCAGGCCTTCGACCACGTGATGAGGCTCCGGCCCGACCTGGTGCTCCTCGATCTCCAACTTCCCAACCGGATGGGTCTCGACGTCTGCCGGGACATCGTGCGAGGGGCTCCCGAAATCAAGGTGGTGATCGTCTCGATGCAGGCGGAGAAGATCTACGCCGACGAGGCCTTCCGGGCCGGGGCCTCGGGTTTCGTGGTCAAGTTGTCGAGCGACCGGGACTTGCTCGCCGCGATCGAGACGGTGCTCGCGGGCGGGACCTATCGCAATCCGAAGCTCGAAACCCGGAGCCGGCCGCCGCGCGACGAGGCCCATCGCGACCCCTCGAGCCGGCTCACCGACCCGCTCGACGTGCTCTCCCGCCGCCAGCGGCAGGTGTTCGTGCTCATGGGACACGGCAAGACGACTCAGGAAATCGCCGAGGCCCTCGGCGTCGAGACCAAGACCGTCGAGTTTCATCGCGCCAAGCTCGAAAAGGCCCTCGGCATCAAGAACGTCCGGGCGCTCCAGGCCCTGAGCATGGAGCGGATGAGTCAGCCGGGGGCGCCGAGCCTCGAGGAGGTGACCCGAGACGGATAGCCCCCCAAGCGTCCCCCCCCAGGAGCAAAGCAAGGTTTTTTCCCAACTTGTTCTCCCTGCCCTCGATTCCTATCGTGTCTCTGTCGAAAGCGTGGCTGTTCGAAACTCCCGGAGACGTCGCCAATGTTCGCTGCAATCGAGCTCGAGACCCTCCCGACCCAACGGTGCCGCGAATGTGGCAATAGCCACCTGATTCGCGCCGAGCTGGTCGCCGACGAACGGCAAACCGCCCCGGCGCTGGTTGGTTTCTTCGGAGAGTGCCCCCAGAACGGCGCCCGAGCCTGGTTCGTAGTCGAGGCGCCGGAGCGGCCGGAGCCGGTCCGGCTCGCCCGACTGGGACCGATCGACGATCGCGATTGGGAGCCCGATCCGGCCGAGGGGTTCGACCCAACGCCGGATGAATCGCTGGCACCCCGATTACCGCCCTCCCCAAGCGGAACGAAAAACGGTGGGTTCCGCATCGCAGCCCGAAGACCCGACGTCTTGCGCCGGGCCTGGGGCTGTCCTTTCTATTCATAGCCTCCCGTTTCAACAACCCTGGCCAAACACCGCTCGCCCGGGGGGCCCACCTCCCCGGGCGAGCGATTGTTGCCCCTTGCTTTGCCGGGCACGCCCGTTGCAGACTCCCGACGAAGCGATTTCTCACCTTCGGAGTCAGGCGCGATGGCCATCTTGATCACCGGCGGGGCAGGCTACATCGGCAGTCACGCCTGCCTCGAGTTCGTTCGGGCGGGTCTCGACGTCGTGGTGGTCGACAACCTCAGCAACAGTTTCGAGGAGGCGATCAGGCGGGTCGAGGCACTCGCTGGCGCGACCATCCCGTTTCACCGCGTCGACATCAGGGACCGCGAGGGGCTCGAGGGGGTTTTCCGAAGCGCCGAGATCGAGGCCGTCATGCACTTCGCGGGGCTCAAGGCGGTTGGCGAGTCGGTGGCACAGCCCCTCCGGTACTATGACAACAACGTCACCGGCACGGTCGTCTTGCTCGAGGTCATGCGGCAATTCGGCGTCCGGACCATGGTGTTCAGCTCCTCCGCGACGGTGTACGGCGACCCCAAGACGGTTCCGGTCCGCGAGCATTTTCCGTTGTCGGCTACCAACCCGTACGGTCGGTCGAAACTGTTCATCGAGGACATGCTTCGCGATCTCCATCGAGCCGAACCTGGGTGGGACATGGCGTTGCTCCGCTACTTCAACCCCTCTGGGGCGGATGCCAGCGGTCGGATTGGCGAGGATCCCAACGGGATCCCCAACAATCTGGTTCCCTACGTTGCTCAGGTTGCGGTGGGCAAGCTGGACGAAGTCCCCGTCCATGGCGGCGACTATCCGACCCGCGACGGCACCGGCATCCGCGACTACATCCACGTGACCGATCTGGTGATCGGGCATCTGATGGCCCTCGAGAAGCTCCAGACCCATCCGGGCCTGGTGACCTACAACTTGGGGACTGGTCGGGGCTGCAGCGTCCTCGAAGTGCTCGCCGCGTTCGGGCGAGCTTGCGGGAAGCCGATCAACCACCGGATCGGCCCGCGGCGCCCCGGCGACGCCGCCGAGTCGTGGTCGGATCCGTCGCTGGCCAAGGCGGAACTCGGGTGGGTCGCCACTCGTGGGCTGGACGAAATGTGCGCCGACGTGTGGCGCTGGCAATCGGCAAATCCGCGCGGGTACCAGTAGACCGGGCCACGGCTCGGCCTGGGCCCGCGGCATCTCGAGGCTGGCACCCTTCCTTCAATTGGGAGGATCGTCTCCCGCGAGGTCGTCCACGATCCGTTGGAGGGAACCGGCTTTCCGAAAGAATTGATCGATCGACGTCGCCGGCACCCAGTCGGCGTCGATCGGCTTGAGCGCCACCGAGGAGCTTCCACCGGCCCCGTCGTCGTTGAAGGCGTTCGATCGGGTCAGAATGGCCCCCACTCCGATCGCCACGGCTGCGGTGGCTCCCGCGACTCGCCATTGCTTCGCAGCCGACCACTCGGTCACCAGCTGCAAGTGTCCCGTCAGCAGAATGGCGAAGAGGCCCCCGTCGACGACCACCTCGATCCAGGACCATTCGACCGCCGGGACGAAAAAGCCGATCCACTCGAAGATGGTCGTCGTCAGGCCGAACGCGGTCCCCAGGACCAACGCCCAACCGAGGTGGCCGAGGAACTGAAATCGCTGGGCCACCAGCCGGTTGGTGAACGCCCAGGCCGCCGCCCAGCCTCCCGCGATCGTGAGAATCACGAGCCCGGGGGTGGCTAACTCGGCGATTCCCTGATGCGAGTCGCTTCCCAGGAACTGAAAGATCGTCGATACCGTGAGGGCGAGGACCGTCGCCGCAAGCGCCCACCACGGCTGAGCGAGCCGCCGAGCGCCGCTGATCCGGTGGGACGGATCGACCAGCGCCGGAGCGACGGGATGGTCCGGCGAGACCGCCCGAACGGTGGTGTGGCCGATCCGAAGCTCGGTCGCCGTCTGGAGCAATTGGGAAGTGACCCGCCGGCCGTCGCGGCCTTCCCAGGTTCCGTTCCTGGTGCCGAGGTCCGAGACGATCCAGGTCCCTTCCTCGGTGGGATCGATTCGAAGGTGATCGGCCTCGACGAACGGATCGTCGAGAATCACGTCGTTTCGATAACTCCGGCCGATCGTGAGAGGGCTGTCGCCGAGCCGGACCCGGTGCTGGATCCGGCCGCGCGAATCGACGATCTCGATGATCAGGGCCTGGCCCATCGAATCCGCCGCAGGTACTGGCGAGCGATCTTCTCGGCGTTCGAGAAGCTGACCCCCGAGAGATTGAGTTGGGTGACCACGCCGGCATCGCGGGCGCCGAGCACTGCGGCTTTGAGACGAGCATCGTACAATCCGGGATACTTCAGGTATCGACGAACGCAAAAGGCCGCTCGAATCACCAGGTCGTCCCGCCGAAGGTTGCTGTTCCGGCACCGATACTCGGTCACGTCCTCCGCGAAATCGAAGCCCTCGCCGGAATGATCTTGCCCGTATTGGGCCGTATAGAGCGCATAGAAACGGAGGGGATTGAGTCCCCGACTCACCAAGACCCGATGGGAGAGGGAGACGATGCCCGAGCTTTGGGAACCAGAGAGGTAGATGTAGTCGTCGGTCGAACAGCGATGGTCGACCACCTCGTAGAGGGCCTCCTCGTCGCGATCGGCGTCGGCCCAGCACCGGAAGAACGGCGCTGGTCGAGTCGGCAGCTGAAAGGGCCCGATCGTCACCGAGGAGTCGGCTCCCTGGAACAGGGTTGCGAGGTAGCGATCCTGATTGGCGAGCACTTGGTCGCCAACGGCGCGCGCCACCTCGTCCGTCCCGGCGTCGCCGGACGTCGGCCGATCGAGCAAGGGGAGCGCCGCCTCGATAGGGACCAAGAAACTGAGGGAATTGCCGGCCGTGGCCACGTTGACTCCGACCACTGCGCCCGCGGCCGTGAGGGCCGGCCCCCCGCTCATCCCGGAATTGAGCGGCCCGGTGAAATGGATTTTGGGATAGAGCGTGTGGCTCAGGAGCCCGTTGTAGGTCCCCTCGACGATACTGAGCCCGAGGTCCTCGGGATGACCGAGCGAGTAAAGCCGGGTGCCGGGCGCGACATCCAGTGCGCCGAGGACGAAATAGCTCGTCCGGGGCTGGCCGGTCCCGACGATCGCCAGGTCCCGCACCACGTCGAACGCCACCACCTGGCCCGGCCGGGCGACTCCGCCGCGGTCGATCCATTCGATCCGGTAATTCGGGTCGCCCACCGCTTCGGCGACGACGTGATAATTGGTGAGGAGCCGCCCGTCGGCGGCGACGAAGAAACCGGTACCTAACGAAGCCTTCGCTCCTGATCCGGCTTCCAGCACCTGCAGCTTGACGAGCCGGTCGGCGTACTGGCGATAGACGGTCGCGGACGTTTGATCGGAACCTTGAGCGACCACGCCGCCGACGGCCCCCAGGTACCAAGCCGCCGCCAGGGTGGTCCGGATCACCGACCTCCTCGCCGGGTCCAGATCAGGATGATGCCGCAGTTCTGGCCCATCGGCCGATATTCGATCGGGGCCGAGTGGGGGCTCTGATGGATCTCGATGCCTTGAATCTCGTCCGGCAGGACCGGAAGGTTGTTACCGATTTCCGGGTCGAGGGGAATCCTGATGTTGTCGATGTAGATCGTGGGGGAGCAAACCGCCGAAGTGCCGGACCCGCCGCGCAGGGAGAGGATCTGGTAGTCGGTCCCGCCGATCGGATCGACCTTGATCCCCGCCACGCCTTTGAACAGGTCCTCGACCCGAATCGAGCCTCGCCGAACGATGTCTTCCCTGGTGATGAAGAAGCCCCCGATCCCGCGGAGTCGCCGCTGATCGAAACCGCTGCTGGCCACGGCCGCGGCGCTGGCCGCGACGGTCAATTCGGGCAGCTCGACGGGCGCTTTGTCCAGTGACACCGCGACCGTGGCGGGATCGCCCGGCTTCAAGTCCACGGCCGTTCGATGGCGGAGGTACCCGATCGCCCGGACCTCGATCGTGTGCGACCCGATCGGAAGGCTGTCGAGCCGGAAACTCCCGTCGGCCGCGGTGCGACCGGTTCGAGTCCCTCCGAGGAGACCGATCTGCGCGCTCGCGACCGGGAGGCCCGAGCTGGTCACCACCCCCGTGACGCCACCGCGGAGGCCGCTCGCCGGCGGCGAAAGATCGAGCTTCAGGTGCCGGACGGCGAGCAACTTGTCGGCGAGGGTCAATTCGAGGGGCGGGCCTTCGGTCGGTCCGCTCAGCAAGCGAAGGAGCACCGGGACGTCGACCGGAATGCCGCAGAGTTGAAATCGTCCGGTGGGATCGACCGCAACGCGCGCCACTCGGGGGCGACGGACGGTGCCGGTGACCCGACCGATCGTCGTCTCGGTCCATTCCCCACGAACTTCGGCGCCGGGAAGGAGAGTATCACTGGCGGCCTCGCGCACGGTGCCCAGCACGACGCCGGTCTTCGCCTCCCGCGGTCCGGGGCAGAGCCGCCGGTAGATCGCGCCTGGCGATGGCGTCGCCAGAATCACGCTGACGTCGATGCCTTGGCCGATGGTGATCGGAACGTCCGGTGGGGTGAAGCCGATTGCGGTGAGCGTCGGGTGCGAAAACGATAACCGGTGGCGACCGCCCGGAACGCTGTCGATTCGAAAGACGCCGCGAGCGTCGGTGGCGGTCGATCGGCCCAGCTCGACCAACTCGACGACGGCCCCGACCAGCGGCGCACCGACGACGAGGCTGTCGTAGACGAGCCCGCGAATCGACCCGACCGGCTCCTGTCCGAGGGCGGCGGTGGCCAATCCGGCCGCCAGGGCGGCCCCGAGCAGCGGTCCCGCCGGCTTCATTCAGCCGACCTGTTCCAACAGTCGCCGAATCCGAGGGAACGCGGCGTCGATATCGGCCAGCGAGACCGATCCCACCGACATCCGAAACCAGCCGGACTCGCCAGCCAGCCCGAACGCCTGGAACGGCACCACCCCGAGGCCCGCCTCCTCGAGGACCAGCTGGCGGATATCCTCGTTGTCCCGAATCGGCCGACCCGCAAAATGTCGCCCAGCCAAATCGAGCCGAAGCGACAGGTAAATGGCTCCCTGCGGCTCGACGCAATCGACCGGGAACCCAGCCTCCCGGAGCGCGGCAAACCCTCGATAGAGAGCGTCGAGGCGGGCTTGGCAGCGGGCATGCATCTCGGCCCGATAGCTGGCGACGGCGTCGGCGTCGGCGAGGAACTCGGCCGTCGCCACTTGCTCCGCTTTCGGGGCCCAGGCGCCCACATGGCCGAGAAAATCCTTGATCCGGCCGATCACCGCCGGCGCCGCGGTCACCCATCCGAGCCGCAGCCCGGTGGCCGCCAAGGCCTTGGAGATTCCGTCGAGCACGATGAGGTAAGGTGCCGCCTCGGGTACCAGGGTCAGCGGGTGAAAGTGCCGCGCGGGCGGATAGGCGAGCGCGCTGTAAATCTGGTCGAAAAACACGAACAGCGCCCGGCGCCCCGTGGCCCGCCGAGCTTCGTTCTCCTCCACCACCGCCGTCAGGATCTCACTCAACGTACCCGCCGGGATCATCGTGCCAGTCGGATTGCCTGGCGAGCAGAGACACAAGAGGGACGCCGTCGCCAAGTGCGGAGCGAACTGCGAGGCGGTGGGTTGGAAACCGTCCTCGCGGGAAGCGACGATCTCGATCGCGGTGGTTTCGGTGATCTCCGAGTAGTAGTCGTTGTTCCACGACGGCACCGAGTAGAGGACCGTATCGCCCGGGTTCAAAATCGCTCGATAGGCGGCGTAGACGATCGGCCGGCCGCCACACGCCACCAGCACCGACTCGAGCGGGTACCGAATCCCGGCTTCCCGCCCGACGTAGTCGGCGATCGCCCGGCGCAGCGCGGGCATCCCCTCGGAAGGAGGGTAGTTGGTCTCCCCTCGCTCGAGCGCTCGCCGGATGCCAGCCATCAGGGATGGCGGAATCGGAAACTGCTTGGGGTCGAAGTCGCCGGCGGTGAGGTTGCAGATCGGCTTACCGGCCGCGATCATCGCCCGCACATCAGCGGCGATTTTCAGGATCACCGAGCCACGGATTCGGTGAACCATGAGCGACAGGGAACGGTCGAGCTCGGCCTGGTCGCCGAAGGCAAGGGCGGTGTTCGGGCTGGCGGTGTCGGGGGTGGCGGTTGGCATGACCGAAATGTATTGGGGACGGCATCGGGAGGCGACGGTCCGGGCCCGCCGCCAACCCGGCGACTTTGGTGGTACCTTACGGGTCGCTCTCGCTCCCCGACTCATAGGCATATGGAGGACTCCGTGGTTCGTTTCGTCGTCAGTGTCCTGGTGTTCGCGAGTGTCCCGGTCGTCGGGTTATCGGCCCAGCGTAAGGCGGCCACCGACGACCTTGCGAAAGAGATCGAGAATCGGCTCGAGCAGGTCATGCCGAAAGTGATCGCCTGGCGGCGCGACGTTCACCAGCACCCCGAGCTTGGCAACCGGGAGTTCCGAACCGCCAAACTCGTGGCGGAGCATCTGAAAACGCTCGGGATGGAAGTCCAAACCGGGATCGCCCACACCGGTGTCGTCGGCGTCCTTCGGGGCGGAAAGCCCGGCCCGGTAGTGGCGCTTCGGGCCGACATGGACGGCTTGCCCGTGATCGAACGGGCCGACGTGCCCTTCAAGAGCGTTGCTCGGGCGGAGTACAATGGGCAGCAGGTCGGGGTGATGCACGCCTGCGGTCACGACAACCACGTCGCGATTCTGATGGGGGTCGCCGAAATCCTGGCCGGCATGAAAGCCGTCATTCCGGGGACGATCAAGTTCATCTTCCAGCCCGCCGAGGAAGGTCCCCCCGCCGGCGAGGATGGTGGGGCGCCGATGATGGTGAAGGAGGGCGTCCTCGAGAACCCCCGGCCGAGCGCGGTTTTCGGGCTGCACGTCTGGCCGGGTCCGTTGGGATCGATCTTCTACCGCAGCGGTGGCGCGATGGCGGCGCCCGACGGCTTGACCATCGTCGTCCGCGGGCGCCAGACGCACGGCGCGGTGCCGTGGGGCGGCGTCGATCCGATCGTGGTCGCCGCCCAGATCGTGATCGGACTCCAGACGATCGCCAGCCGACAAATCGACGTCACCGCGGCGCCGGCGATCGTCACCATTGGGATGATCCAGGGCGGCAACCGCGGCAACATCATTCCGGATAGCGTGTTGATGGTGGGGACCATTCGGACCTTCGATGAAGCGGTCCGCAAGGACATTCACGCGCGAATCACGCGGACGGCCGAGCATATCGCGGCCGCCGCCGGGGCGACGGCGACGGTGTCGATTCCCGGTGGGGGCTTGTTGACCTACAACGATCCGGCTCTGACCGAACGGATGCTCCCCACGCTGCGGCGGACGGCGGGCGAGGGTGGGCTCCAGGTCAGCGTGCCGATCACCGGGTCGGAGGACTTTCCCGCCTTCACCCAGACGATCCCCGGCTTGTACTTCTTCCTGGGGGTGCTACCCAAGGGCGCCGATCCCAACACCGCGCCCCGGAATCACTCCCCTTTCTTTTTCGCCGACGAAGCCGCCCTGCCAACCGGCGTCCGGGCAATGGCGAACTTGGCCATCGATTACCTCCGTTCGCCCGCCGGCAAGACCGCCGATCGTTAGGACCGAGCCATGCGGTACCTGATGCTGGTGTTGGGCGCCCTCGCTTGGGGGGCGCCCGCTGAGGCGCAAGAGTACGACGTCGTCATTCGGCGCGGTCGGGTGTTGGATGGGACCGGTAATCCCTATGTCCACGCGGACGTCGGAGTCATCGGCGACCGGATCGCCGCGATCGGCGATCTCTCGCGGGCTCGCGGCAAGCGGGTCATCGACGCGGCGGGTCAGATCGTGGCCCCCGGGTTTTTCACTCTCCACGAGCACATCGAGCCGGCGATTCTCGCCGGATACGGCACCCTCCCCAACTTCACCACCCAGGGCTTCACCACGGCGGTAATCGATGCCGATGGCCGCTCGCCTGTCTGGCCCTTGACCCGGCAGCGTGACACCCTGACCAAGGCGGGGACCGCGCTCAACCTGGTCATGATGGTGGGCCACGGCACGGTTAGAAGTCTGGCCATGGGCGAAGACGTCGAACGCCCGGCCACGGCGACCGAGATCGAACGGATGAAGTCGTTGGTCACCAAGGGAATGGAGGACGGTGCGTTCGGGCTCTCGACCGGCCTCGAGTATGCCCCGATGCGGTACAGCACCGAAGAGGAAGTCGTCGAGCTGGCGAAAATGGTGGCCCCCTTCGGCGGCCACTACCAGGCCCACCTCCGAAGCCAGGGCCAGCATCCGAAATGGCAGCTGCCGAGCTATCCGAGCAAGCCGATCACCAACATCGATGCGGTGCTGGAAACCATCAACGTCGCCAGGGTCGCGGGGATCCCGGCGATGATGGATCATCTCCACCCCAAGGGACCGCGGGAGTGGGGGTCGGGGAAGATCATCACCCAACTGGTCGATCGAGCGTGGCGGGACGGTTTCGAGGTCTACCTCAACATGCACTCCTACGAGGCCTACGACGAAACGATCGTCCTGGTGCCCCGATGGGCGTTGGTCGCCACACCGGTCAAGAACCTCGGGCAGTTCGATGCCAGTCACCCGTTGGCCGATTACCGCGGGATGCGAGAGACCCTGAAGCGGCGGTTGGCACATCCCGACACCGCCCGGATCATCCGGACCGATATCGCCTACGAGATCGATCGGGGCGGGGGCCCGGACGGGCTGCTGATCATGGCGTATCCCGACTCGACCTGGGTCGGCAAGACTTTGGCTCAGGTGGCGAAACTCCGGACCGAAGACCCGATCGACACCGCGATCCACATGCAGATGCACGGGTTCGATCGGCCGGGTGGCGTTCAGTGGCGGGCGTTCGCCGTCTCGCTAGCCGATCTCGAGGAGTTCATGCGGAAGGACTACACGGCCGTGTGCACCGATCGGGGCGGAGACTCGCCGCTGTTGCGGCGGGACCGGTTCGTGCACCCCGGCACCTTCGGGACGACGACCCGGCTGCTCCGGCGATTCGCCCTCGATCGTCAAGTCATTACCCTGCCATTCGCGGTGCGGTCGTTGACCTCGCTTCCGGCCCAGATCCTCGGTCTCCGCGATCGGGGCCGGATCGCCGAAGGCCTCCGGGCCGACCTGGTGGTTTTCGATCCGGCAACGGTTCGGGATCGGTCGACCTTCTTCGATCCGTTCCAATACAGCGAGGGGATCAACTTCGTGCTGACCAACGGAACGCTGGTGGTCGATAACGGGGTGCCGACGACCGCGAAGCCGGGTCGAGTCCTCGACCGGCAGCGATCGCCGCGCCGGTGACCGATTCGAACGGAGGTTTGGTTCGAACCATCGGCCGGTGGACTCTCGCCGGGCTGATGCTGAACGCGATACTCGGCGCCGGCGTCTATGGTCTTCCGTCCCTCGTTGCCGGCAAGCTCGGATCGTTGGCCTGGCTCGGTGTTCTGATCACCGGCATCGCGATCTCGACGGTCGTTCTCTGTTTCGCCGAGGTGGCGTCGCGGTTCGGCGGAACCGGTGGGCCTTACCTCTACACCACGACCGCGTTCGGACCGTACGTCGGCCTGATCGTCGGGTGGCTGCATTATCTGACCCGGGTCGCCTCGGCGGCATCGATTGCCAATCTCTTCGTCATCTATCTGGTGGAATTCTTCCCTGACCTGGTCGGCTGGACCGCCAAGGCCGTGGTCATCACCGTGGTCTTCGGGTTGCTCGCCCTCATCAATTGTCGGGGAGTCAAGCAGGGCGCCCAAACGAGCAACCTGCTGATCGTCATCAAGGTCGTCCCGTTGGTCCTCTTCGCCGTCGTCGGGTTCGGCTTGGCGGTGGCCCGGGGACCGGTGACGCCGGCGGTCGAAGTGACGCCGACGGTGCTCGCCTGGTTCGAGGCGTTCATGATCCTGGTGTTTGCGTTCGGCGGGTTCGAGTCGGGGGTGATCGCGCTGGGAGAGGCGAAGAACCCCGAGCGGGACGCTCCGTTCGCCCTGCTGCTGGCGGTGATCGCGTGCACGGCCCTCTACACGCTGGTGCAGGCGGTGGCCAGCATGTCGCTGGCCGATCCCGCGGCTCACCCACGGTCGGTGGCCGACGCCGCGCGGGCGTTGGTTGGGCCGATCGGGGCCACCTTCATGGCGGTAGGGGCGCTGCTTTCGATGGCGGGGTGGTTTGCCGGCGCCACGACCACGACCCCGCGGCTCACCTACGCCATGGCGGAGCAGGGCGTTCTCCCAGCGGCGTTCGCCCGGCTGCACCCGATTCATCGGACGCCGATCTTCTCCATCGTGGTGTTCGCCATCCTCTCGATCGTCCTCGCGTTGAGCGGCGGGTTTCTCGCCAACGTGACTCTCTCGGTCATCTCGCGTCTCGGGATCTACGGCTTGGTATGCCTGTCGCTTCTCGCGTTGCGACGACGGGATGGACGCGATGCCAATCTTCCGCCTGCCCGATTCCGGCTCCGAGGTGGCACCGCCCTGGCCGTTTTCGGCGCGGCACTCTCCCTGGCGCTGGCCACCCGAGTCACCCTTCGGGAAATGTTCATTCTGGTCCTCGTCCTCGGCCTGGCGTCGGTCAACTGGCTGGCGGCTCGGCGGTCGGGCGCGCGGGCGTGAGGGTGCCGCGGCCGGCCCGCTCACCGCGAGCCGCCACCGCCCGATGATCACCATCAGCGTGGTGATCTGCACCAGGAACCGGGTCGCCAGCCTGACGACTGTCCTCGATCGATACCGCGATTTGTTGAGCGACCCTGGATGGGACATGGTCGTCGTCGACGACGGATCGGCCGATACCACGGCCGCGGAGATCGATTGCCGCCGACCGAATTTCCTCGGGCGGCTGACCTTGGTCCGCACCGGCGGCCTCGGATTGGGGGCCGCCCGCAACCTGGGATGGCGGACCGCTACCGGATCCCTGATCCTGTTCACCGATGACGATTGCTACCCGTCGCCCGACCTCCTCTCCCACCTCCGTGCTTGCTTCGACTCCGAGGCGGTCGCGTTTGTCGGCGGTCGGCTGCTGCCGTTCGACGAGGAAGACGCGGCCGTCGCGGTGGTGACCCGAGACTGGCGGGTCGATTTGGGCGGCCCCCAATTCGTGCCCGCTGGGCTCATCGCCGGAGCCAACTTCACCGTTCGGCGGTCAGCCCTCTCCACCGTCGGCGGGTTCGACCCCGAGTTCGGCGCCGGGACTTCGTTCCCCGCCGAGGATGTCGAGTTGGTCGCCCGGCTACTGGTCGCTGGCTTTCGCGGCAGCTATGATCCGCGCCCGACCGTGTGGCACCATCACGGTCGTCGGACCGCGGCCTCCCGGGAGGCGCTTCGCCGGTCCTACGACCATGGTCGGGGGGCGTACTACGCCAAATCCCTCGGCAACCCGGTGCTCAGGTGGCGGTATCTTCGGGCCTGGACTCGGTCGGCGTGGCGGGGGAGCTGGCGCGGCGCCTGGCGGGAGGTCCGCGGCGCCGCCCACTACTGGGCCCGAGCGCGAACGCGAACGGAGGTCTCGGTCAATGGATGAGGATGTGCCGCCACCACCGGCTTTTTCCCACCGGATCATGGCTCGCGAAGAGGACATCGACGAGCTCGGTCACGTCAACAACGTGAACTACCTCCGATGGATGCTCGAGGCGGCCACCCTGCACTGGGAACTCTACAAGTCGGAGGCCAGTCCGGAGGCCATCGATGGCGTGGCCTGGGTCGTGATGCGTCATGAGCTCGACTATTTCGCCCCCGCCTTCGTCGGGGAGGCGGTCGACGTGTTTACCTGGGTTCCGACCGCCACCCCCCTCACCTGCGATCGGTTCTACGAAGTGGTTCGGGTCCGCGACGGAGCCCTCCTCGCCCGCGGCGCATCGAGCTACTGCGTGGTGGATATCGCGACCGGAAAGCCGCGCCGCCTCGGTGAGGACCTCCGCCGGGTCATCGGCAACCCGCCCGTGGTCCGTCGGAATCGAGTCGAGCGCACCTTCCCGGTTCGCCCCGACGTTGTCCGCCGGGTTTTCCAAGACGAGGGCTGATCGTCGGGCGCTACATCAACTCGCCGAGCAAGCACCGGGCCGACCCGCCGCCGATTCGCTCGAAGGCCGAAAGATCGGTGTGCAGGATCCGACCGTGGCGTGCAATCGTGGCGCGCTCGTCGCCCGAGAATCCCCGGTAGGCGGCGGTTGACATCGCGAAGAGCGGCGCGCCGGTATCGCTGGTGAGGGGGAGGCAATTGCCACAAAAGCTGAGGACCTGGCTGCGGGTGATCGAAAGCACCTCCAGCCGGCTTTCGCGAAGGGAGGTTTCGACGGCTGGGCGGTCGGTCCCGATCGACTCGAGGCAGATCCCCACCAAACCGTGCCCGATGAACATCATCACGTTGGTGTGGTAGTAGGGAACCCCGTCTGCGTCGGTCGCGGTGAAGGTGATCAATCGATATCCGAGCGTCGCAGCCCATTCCACGGCCAGCTCGCGGTTGGTTCGGGGCGAGAGGGCGGCGTACGCGACCCGGGCGTCGTCATCGAGGCAAAGGCTGCCGGTGCTCTCTAGAAACGATCCCCGCCGCTCGCGATCCGAGAAGTCCACCACCCTCGGGTATTGCTGACGGAGCAGGGCGACGAGGTCGGCCCGTCGCTCGGTCCGCCGATTCGCCGCCAGCAATGGATAGAGAACAAGGGTGTCGCCGCCGTGGGTCGAGAACCAGTTGTTGCAGAACGGCGCGTCGGGGGTCTCCGCCCGACTGCGGGTGAGGGTAACGCGAACGCCGTTCTCCACCAGCAGGTCGCGGAGCGCCCGATGTTGGACCTTGGCCGCCCGGCTCAATTCCCGGGCGGTGTCGGCGTCGAGCTGTTCCTGAAAGACGTTCGACGCGCTGGTCTCGGCATTGGAGTGCATCTCGAGCGGTTCGATCAGCAGGACGTGGGACGCGGCGCGGGACGTCACGGGCTCGAGGCCTTGGAGTCGGGGCTCCGCTTGTCGTTGGCCCCGGTCGCGAGCCCGGTTTTCGGATCGACCGCGATGCTGTGACCGTCGCCCATCCTCCCGGCTCGGTGCACTCGGTGGCCGAATTGCTCGAGCCGCGCGACCGTCGAGTCGGGGACCGCGGACTCGATCCATACACCGTCGGGGAGCCACTGGTGGTGAAGCCGGGGGGCGTCGACGGCGGCCCGAACGTCCATCCCGAACCCCACCGCGTTGAGAACGATCTGGTGGACGGTGTTGATGATGGTGCGTCCACCCGGTGATCCGGTCACCAGCACCACCTTGCCGTCGCGGGTCACGATGGTGGGGCTCATCGAGGAAAGCATTCGCTTCCCCGGAGCGATCAGATTGGGCTTCGTTCCGATGTCGCCGCCGGTCGTGGTCGTTCCCGGTTTCTGATTGAAGTCTCCCATTTCGTTGTTGAGGAGGAACCCCGCGCCGGCGACCACCACCCGGCTCCCATATCCTTGCTCGAGAGTGTAGGTGTTGGCGACGGCGTTACCCCATTCGTCGACCACCGAAAAATGGGTTGTTTGCTCCGGTTCATCGCCGGGCTCGACCGCCAGGCGGCCGGTCGCGAGGGCGACGCTGTTGGAACTCGTCGTAGTGTCGATCGACGCGGCGAGTTCGGCGGCGTGGTCCTTCGACGTCAGCTTCCCGACCGGCACCGTCACGTAATCGGGGTCACCGAGAAACTCGGCCCGATCGAGAAAGGCTCGGCGTTGCGCTTCGATCATCAAGTGCATCGTGCTCGTCGCGAATCGCGGTCGTTTGTCGATCGCGAGCCGTTCGAGGATGTTGAGGATCTCGACGATCGCGATTCCTCCGGAGCTGGGAGGAGGCATCGCGATGATTTCATGGCCGAGAAACGTCCCCCGCACCGGCGCCCGCTCGACCGCCTGATAGGCGGCCAAATCGTCTTTGCCGATGATTCCGCCGTGGGCGGCCATGTCGGCGGCGATCTGGTCGGCAATCGGCCCTTGGTAGAACGCGTCGGGCCCGTCCGATGCGATGCGGGCCAGAGTCCGGGCCAAGTCGGGGAGCTTGAGCACCTCGCCCGCGACCCAGGCGGTCCCGTTTGCCTTGCCGTAGGCCCGAACCGTCGCCGGATACTTGCCGGTGGTCACCTTGACCAACCAGTTGAGCTCTTCCGCCAACGACGGGGTGAGCACGAAGCCGGCGGCCGCCAGGTCGGCGGCCGGGGCGACCAGCCGCCTCCACGGAAGTTTGCCGTAGCGTTGATGCGCCAGCGCCATCCCCCGCACGGTGCCGGGCACCCCGGGGGCCAGGTAGCCTTCGCTGGTGCGCGACCGATCGATGCGGCCCGAACCGTCGAGGTACATTCCCTCGGTCGACTTCAAAGGCGCCCGCTCGCGGTAGTCGATCGCCGTAGTCCGGCCATCCGCGAGCCGGATCACCATGAACCCGCCGCCGCCGATGTTGCCCGCGGTCGGATACGTCACGGCCAGCGCGAACGCGGTCGCGATCGCCGCGTCGACGGCGTTGCCGCCGGCCTTGAGGATGGCGGCCCCGATATCGGAGGCTGGCGCCGAGGCAGTCACCACCAGTCCCCGCCGCGAGGTCACGACTTGGGCCTGGCAGGGCGAGGAAGCGGTCTCGCTCGCGGCGATTCCGAGGATGAGCAGGGCGGCGGCTGGCTGGTTCATGATCGGAACGTAGGCCATCCGCCGATCATGGTCCAGCGGGCGGTGGGGCCGGGGTCGGTGGCGGATCCTCCCTCATTTCTTCCCACCGAGCCCAGTGTGGACAATTGGACTCTGCCGGTTTCAAGCGACCCCGCCAGTGGCCGGTGGGACACTGGCAATGACCGATGGTGGCGTGGCGCGGGGTGTAGACCCGCATTTCACCCCGATCCGACCGGCGCTCGCCAACCCAATGCTCGCAGGTGGCGCAGTACTTCGAAAACGCGACGTAGTCGATCATGACCGACTCTCGATTGGCACGTTCTAGCCTAATACCGCCCGATCAACGGATCGTCAACGAGCCCTCAACCGTGGTCTCCACAACGACTTATCGGCCACCCCTAGCGGAACCCCGGGCACGAAATAGTTTAGTGCACCCCCACGAAAACCGGGCATGCTGAGAGAGCGTCGTCGCGGGCGGCCGCCGTTGCCGCTCACATCCCCCATGTGTTCGCTGACGGCCCGGGTTCGCCGCCTGGTCGACAACGTCCACGACGGGAATCTCCTCGAGGCCTCCGCCCATGCCGGGGTTCCCTACGCAACGCTCCGGGAGATTCACGCCGGTCGGACCAAGAGCCCTGGCGTCCATACTCTCGAGCGGTTGGCCCGGGCTTACGGACTGCCGATCGACTGGTTCGTTGGCGGCACCGCCGACGACGGAACGATCCCGGCCGTCGGTTGGGTTGGTTTTCTCCCGGCCGATCCGGAGTCGGGTGCCCAGTGGCAATATGCGCGGCGGGTCACGATACCGTATGCGGCTTGGCCCCTGATCCGCGTGCTCGAGCAGCTCGACCAGCGGCTTCGAGCGCTGCCGCCCAGCCCCGATCGCCCGATCATCGGGGGTGCCACCGATCCCCGCGAGTGTCGCCGGCGATTGACGGCCTTCATTCTCCAACCGTTGTTGGCCGCCCGGTCGCTCGGGGCCAAAGACGTGGTCAAGGCGGAGCCGCCGTTTCCCGATCAGTTCGAGCCTCGAGGTCCCGAGCGAGACCAGTGGATCGACATGCTCCGGGATCTCGGCCGGTTTTGGGAACGGGCGCTGGACAGCCTGCTCCCCGATGTCGCAACGACCGGAGCCGCCCCCTCAAATCCACCGCCGATCGCGGGTTGAGTTCGCGCTTGCCGCTTTTTTCTCCGTTCATGTCGTGACGTCGCCGTCGCTCGACGGCTCACCCTACCAGCGATTCCTGGACCTGTCGCTGATCCGTTCGGAACCGGGACTGGTCGAGATTCGGCTTCCGTTCCGCGAGGAGTTGCTCCGCGCGGACGGGTCCGACTGGTATCATGGCGGGGTGGTGGCGGCGCTCATCGACATCGCGGCGGACTATGCCTTGTGGACCCAGGTCGGGAGCGGGCTTCCGACCATCGATCTTCGGATCGACTGGCTCCGACCGGCCCGCCGCGGCCCGCTGACCGCGCTTGGCAAGGCGATCAAGGTGGGGAAGACCGTGTGTACTGCGGACGTCGAGGTTCGTGACGAGCGGGGTGAGCTGGTGGCGATCGGGCGGGGCACCTATGCGACACCGAGAAACCGGGAGTAACGAACGCATGGCCGAACTCAAGAAGTCCCTCGGACCGGTCCAGTTCTTCTCCTTCGGGTTCGGGATGATCGTCGGGGTCGGCTGGATCGTCTACATGGGGCTCTGGTTCAACCAGGCGGGCCCGGTTGGAACGACCCTGGCGTTCCTGATCGGCGGGCTGTTGATGGCCCTGGTCGGCCTCTGTTACGCCGAGGTCTCGTCGATGTACCCGGTGGCTGGCGGCGAGGCCGCGTATGCGTTCGGGGCGCTTGGCCGGGTCGCCGCCTTCGCGGTGGGATGGGCGATGGTCCTGATGATGATCGCCGTGGTCCCCTACGTTTCGGTCTCCCTGGCGTGGATTCTCGACTATCTGGTGCCCGGGATTGGTGGGCCGGTTCTCTATCGTTGGCGCGGGCAACCGATCCATGCGCTCGGCTTGGCGATCGCGATGGCGTATGCGGCGTGGCTCGGGTTCGTGAATTACCGCGGGATTCAAGCGGCGGCGAAGTTCCAGGATTGGCTCACCTACGGCAAGATCGCAATTTCGTTCTTGTTCATCGGCGCCGGGGTCTTCGGCGGCTCGACCGCCAACCTCGAGCCGATGTTCCAGGTCTCCCCGAGCGGCTCGGCCTTGGGGGGAATGATCGCCGTCATCGCCACGACTCCGTGGTTTTTCGGCGGATTCAACTCGATACCCCAGGCGTTCGAGGAGCGCGCTCCCAATACCTCACCCCGGACCCTGGGTCTGATCGTCGTCGGTTCGATTCTGGCCGCCGCCGCCTACTACGCCTTGGCGGCGCTCTCGGCCGGGATGGTGGGGCCCTGGCAACAGATCGTCAAAGAGGATCTCCCGGTCGCCGCCGCGTTTCGGATGGCCTTCGGCTCGGAGCTGTTTTCCCGAATCGTCCTGGTGGCCGGTCTATTTGGGATCATCACCGTTGGCAACGCCGCCTCGATCGCGGCGACCCGATTGCTGTTCGCCATGGGCCGGGCTCGGATGATCACTCCGGCTTTCACTCGCCTTCACCCGAGCTTTCGATCCCCGGTGGTCGCGATCGTGTTCGTCACCGCCTTCGGCATGTTAGGCAACTTTCTGGGACGTGGTGGCATCGCTCCGATCGTCAACGTGGGCTCGGCCGCCGCGGCGTTCGCCTACCTCGTTACCTCGCTCTCGGTCTGGCGACTCCGCCACATCGAACCCGACCAGCCCCGCCCCTATCGGATGCCGGCCGGGGTGGCAATCTCGTTCCTGGCCGCGGCCGGTAGCATCTTTCTGCTGTTCAGTTCGCTCCGGCAGCACTGGATCGACGGGGGCCGCGGTTTCCCGCTCGAGTGGGTCGTCATCGTGGTGTGGGGCGTGGTCGGCGCCCTGATGTGGAGAGCTGCGGCGGCGGAGCGCGCCACCCTCGCCCCCGGTGAGCAACGACGAATCATCCTGGGAGAATCGACTTGATGGCCGGGTCTCCCGACGGCGTGGCCCGAGCCATCGCCGAGGCGAGTGCCTCGCTCGACCTGGCGCTGATGGGACCCGACCCCGACCTGGTGGCCTCGTTCTTCACGCTCGATGGCGTGCTCGGCGAATCCGGAATGGATGATGTTGTCGGACGAACGGCGATTCGGGAGTTTATCGCCGGGGCCAACCTCCTCCGAACCGTCAGTTTTCATCGTCTTTGGCGCGACGAATTGGTGGTTCTCGACGGTCGGGCCATCGAGCTCGGCCGTTTCGACGAGACCAAGATCAAGCCCGGGCAGCCGCCGGTGCGCGAGCGCGGTCGGACCGTCATATTTTGGCGGCTGGAACCCGATGGCGCCTGGCGGATCGCCCGGCTGGTGGTGAGCGACTTGCCGCGTCCTCCAGCAAGAGAGAGTACCGAATGATTCGACGGCTGGCCTGGTTCGCGCTGCTGCCGGTGCTCGCGAGTTGCGGGGCCTCGGACCCCGGACCCCTCGATTTGGTGATCGCGAACGGGCGGGTCATCAATCCGGCGTCCGGGTTGGATGCCGTTCGGCACCTCGGAATCGCCGGCGGCAGAATCGTCGCGGTCTCCGAGGAGCCGCTCACCGGCAAGGACCTCATCGACGCCGCCGGCCTGGTGGTGTCGCCAGGGTTCATCGACCTCCACACCCACTCGGTCGGTGCCGACGGCGAGCGGTGGCAGGTTCGCGATGGAGTCACCACTGCCCTCGAGTTGGAGGAGGGTGCCTACCCGGTGGCCGAGTGGCTGGCCCGACTCAACGGCAAATCACTCCTCAATTATGGGGTGGCCGCCGGCCACGTCCCGGCTCGGATTGCCGTGAAGGCGGGTGCAAAGACCCTGGCCGAGTACCTCGACTGGCGCGGCCGCGGCGAAAGCGGGCGCCCGCCGGAATGGTCCCACGGCATCGCGTCGGTCGACGAAATCGCCCAGCTCCAGCGAATCCTGGAAGAAGGTCTCGAGGCCGGCGGGCTCGGCATCGGCTTCGAGATCAACGAGACTCCTGGCGCCAGTCGGGAGGAGATCATCCAGCTCTTCGCGATCGCCCGGGCCAGGGGCGTGCCGATCTACGCTCACCTCCGCCAAATGGCGGTGGATCCGGTCCAGGGCAGCATCGCGGGGGTCCAAGAGGTCCTCGCCAACGTGATGGTCACCGGCGCGTCAACCCACTTCGTCCATCTCGGGAGCAGCGGCCTTGCGTCGGTCCGCCCAATCGTCGCGATGATCGAGGCGGCCCAGCGGTTCGGTTTCGACGTGTCCGGCGAGGTCTATCCATACACCGCCGCGTCGACCGGGATCCAGACCGGCCTCTTCGATGGCGATTGGCAGCGGCGGATCGGGATTTCGTTCGGGGATATCGAATGGCCCCCGACGGGTGAGCGCCTGACGGCGGAAACCTTCGCGAAATACCGGCGCCTCGGTGGCGCGGTCATCATTCATATGATGAAAGACGAGAACGTCGAGTTCCTCATCGGCAGACCCGGGATCATGATCGCCAGCGACGCCATGCCGCTCGTCGAGGGTCGTGGCCACCCCCGGGGGATCGGGACCTTCGCTCGGGTCCTCGGTCATTACGTCCGCGAGCGGCAAACCCTCGACCTGATGGAAGCCATTCGGAAAATGACCTTGTTGCCCGCCGAGCGGGTCCGGGGGGCGGCTCCGATGATGGCCCGCAAGGGGCGAATCGAGGTCGGGGCCGACGCCGACATTACGATCTTCGATCCCGAGAGGATCATCGATCGGGCGACCTTCGCGAACCCCGGTCAGGCGTCCGCCGGGATTCCGTTCGTGATCGTCAACGGTACGGTGGTGGTTCGGGACGGTAACATTGTGACGGGCGTGGCCCCGGGCCGCCCCGTGAAGCGAGGCGCCGAATGAACGGAAAGACCCTCTGGATCGCCTGCGGCGTGGTGGTCCTCCTGGCTGGAAGCTGCGGTCAGCCGGCTCAGGAGTACGACATCGTGCTCCAGGGCGGCCGGGTGATGGATCCCGAATCCGGCCTCGACCAAGTCCGCAACGTCGGAATCGTCGCCGATCGAATCGCGGCGGTCTCGGAGCGACCGCTCAGTGGCAAGATGGTGGTGGATGTGACCGGGCAGGTGGTGGCCCCGGGCTTCATCGACCTGCACGCCCACGGGCAGAATCTCGGCGACAATCGGTGGCAGGCGCAAGACGGCGTCACCACCGCGCTGGAGATGGAAAGCGGGTCGTGGCCCGTGGCGGAGTGGTACGAGGCTCGCGCCAAGGACGCCCTGCTCAACTATGGGATCACGGTCGGTCATATCGGCAGCCGGATCGCCGCGGTTACCGGCGCCAAAACCGGGGCCGATATGCTCAACGCTCGGCGAAACCCGGAGCCGAATCCGGCTTGGTCCCACCGGAAGCTCACCGACCCGGAGCTCGACAGCCTGGTCGTCAACGTACGGCGGGGGCTCGACGAGGGCGCCCTCGGCATCGGGATGGGGATCAACTACACGCCGGCGGCGACACCCCAGGAGATCTACCGGATCTTCGAGATCGCCGCGGCCGCGACCCTGCCTATTTACGTGCACACTCGCGGCTCGGGACCCACCGAGCCAAACGGGAGCTTCTCCTCCGTTCAGGAAATGCTCGCCAACGCGCTGGCGACCGGCGCCCCGCTTCATATCGTTCATCTCGGCAGCACCGGGCTGGGGCAGGGGCCCAAGCTCGCCACCATGATCGACGGCGCCAGGGCGAAAGGCCTCGACGTCACGACCGAAGTTTATCCGTATACTGCCGGCTCCACCCTGATCCAATCGGCGATCTTCGATCCGGGTTGGCAGGAGCGGCGCGGCGCCACCTATCACGACCTCCAGTGGCCGCCGACCAACGAACGCTTGACCGAAGCCACCTTCAACAAGTATCGCAAACAGGGCGGGTGGGTCATCATCCACATGATCCCCGAATCCACCGTCGACGCCCTGGTCGCCCATCCCGGCGTCATGATCGCGAGCGACGGCGTCCCCATCATCGATGGGCGGGGTCACCCGCGGGGCGTCGGGACCTACGCTCGAGTTCTCGGTCGGTTCGTTCGTGAAAAACAGACGCTTTCCCTCATGGAGGCGCTGAGAAAGATGTCCTACCTCCCGACCGAACGGCTCCGGGGCGCCGTGCCGGAATTTGCCCGCAAGGGCCGCGTCAAAGTCGATGCCGATGCCGACCTCGTCGTATTCGATCCCGCAACGGTCATCGATCGGGCCACGTTCGAGAACCCCGCCCAGGCTTCGTTGGGGATTCCTCACGTGCTGGTCAACGGCGTCTTCGTGGTCCGCGACGGCAAGTTGGTCGACGGCGTCCTGCCGGGCCGGCCGGTCCGCCGGGCCGTCCGTTAGGTGGACGGCCCGAAGCACGTCTACCAGACCGAGCTCGCCCGAGCCTCCACCGACCATACCGAGCTGAGCCGGCGGTTCGCCCGAATCGGGATGGCCCGGTTGGGGTTTTTCCTGGCGGGTGTGTCGTTCGCGGTTCTCGCCATTGCCAACCGAGGCGGCCCCTCCCTCGCCGGCGTCCTCGTGGCCGCGATCGGATTCGTGGGCCTGATCGTCTGGCACGAACGGGTCGCTCGGGCCCGTGGCAAGGTGGAGCGGTCCGTCCGCTATTATCAGCGGGGGTTGGCTCGGCTGGAGGATCGCTGGCTCGAGGGCGGAGACGACGGCGCCCGGTTCCACGACGAGGCCCACCTCTACGCCGCCGATCTCGAGCTGTTCGGTCGGGGGTCCCTCTTCCATCTGTTGGCGGTGACCCGAACCGAGAGCGGTGCGGCCACGTTTGCGGCCTGGCTCGCGAGTCCGGCGCCGATCGTCACGGTGCAAGGGCGGCAGGCGGCCGTCCGGGAGTTGGCGCCGAACCAGTCGCTCCGCCATGATCTCGCCACCGTCGACGCTGCGGCCGGCCTGGCGCTCGATTCGGGCGTGCTCCGTCGCTGGCTCGCCGAGGCCGGCGACCAGTCGTTTCCCCCGTGGGCCCGAGCCGTGGCGTTAGGCCTGGCCTTGATCAACGTGGCGGCCACCGTTGCCGCGTTGACGGGCCTGCTTCCGGGTTGGGTGGTGCTGCCCGGATTCCTCGCGTCGTTCTCGGTGGTGGCCATCCTCAGACGGGCCGTGGCCAAGAGCCTCCAGCAGGTCGATCGGCCCGCGCGGGAGCTGGCGGTGGTCGGCCGGCTCCTCGAACGGGTGGCGACCGAGCGGTTCGTCAGTCCGCTGCTCGGGTCGCTGGAAACCAAGTGGCGGGCGTCGGGAGCGACCTCGGTGGACGAGATTCGCCGCCTGGGCCGCTTGGTGGATCTGGTTGACGCCCGGCGCAACCAGCTCTTCATGCCAATCTCGGGCGTCTTGTTGTTGGGAACCCAGTTGGCGATCGCGATCGAGCGGTGGCGGGCGCGGGTCGGGCCCGCCGCGGTTGGCTGGCTCGAGGCGAGCGCCGAGCTGGAGGCGCTCGCCTCGCTGGCGACCCACGCATTCGACCACCCCGATGACGTGTTCCCGGAGCTGGCGGAGACCGGCAGCGGGCTCGAGGCTCGGGGCATCGCCCACGTCCTCCTGCCAGCCGATAGAGCGGTCCGCAACGACCTGTCGTTAGGCGGCGATTGCCGACTCCTGGTCGTCAGCGGATCGAACATGTCGGGTAAGAGCACCCTCCTCAAGGCGATCGGATCCAATCTGGCCCTGGCCTTCGCAGGAGCGCCGGTCCGGGCCCACCGGCTGGCCACCGGGCCCCTTCGGATCGGTGCCTCGCTCATCCTTCGCGACTCCCTCCTCGAGGGGCGATCGCGGTTCTTCGCCGAGATTCTCCGGCTTCGGGAGATCGTGGTCCTGGCATCGGCCGGTGAGCCGGTCCTCTTCCTACTCGACGAGCTGCTCAGCGGCACCAACTCCCACGACCGCGCCATCGGGGCTCGCGGGGTCCTTCTCGGCCTCCTGGACCGAGGCGCCATCGGGATGGTGACGACCCACGACCTGGCCCTGACCACCATCGCCGAGCAGCTCGGCCCCCGGGCCTCCAACTGGCATTTCGAGGATGCCCTGGTCGGCGGGAAACTCGAATTCGACTATCGCTTGAAACCGGGGGTGGTTCGCCGCAGCAACGCGCTCGAGCTGATGAAGGCCGTGGGCCTCGAGGTCAATCCGTCGCGGTGAAAGGAGAGGCCGCCGATGGGGGCGCTCCGCAGAGCACCCCCACCGGCGTGGATGGTCGGCTCAGAAGCCGACGCGGAGTCCGAGCGAGACGACCGGCGTGTACTTCAAATATTGTCGGCTCTCGATTTGGTTCTGAATCTCCTGCACCTCCTGGAGCACGTTCTGGTCGAAGACCGCCTTCGCCTGGCCGGTCAGCGTCGGCGCCCCGGTGAGCGACACCTGTGGGAACCCCGAGAACACCACCCCGAGATCGAAGAGGAACGACACTCGGCCGCGGCCACCGAACCCGAGGCCCGCGTAGGGCGCATAACGCTCACTGTAATTCACCAAGCCCGTCAACGCCCCGATTTCCGCCGGCTGGTAAGTCTGGGCGCCGATCGTCACTGGACCCGTCAGCTGGGCCTGGACCGCGCCCTGATTGGAGTTCCAGACCACCCCGCCCGAGAGATGGAACGACCCACCGAACGGGTGAAGATCGAGGATCGCGGTACCATTCTTGAGTTCGGCCTGGAGCTGATAGGCGATCCCCTCGATCGTGGCGCTCCGGGTCACGCTGAAATAGTTGCCGCCCGCTCGGAGCCCGATCAGCCGACTCGGTCGGATCGACAACTCGCCCCCGACACCCAGGGTGCCGGCTCGCACCGAAATCCCCACTTGGGCGGACCCCAACGCGCTAATTCCGAGGAGCAACCCCATGGCCGCCACTGCACTTCGCTTCACCATTCTCGATCACTCCTTGGCCTGAGAAGCGCCGTGATGCGTCATCCTGCACGGATCGTTGAGGACCGCTGAAGGAATCAACCCCGCGTTGGAGACGATCGAAGCAAGCCAGAGGCCAAGGTCCAAGTCGTGAAACCACAAGGACCCCAGCGGGTTGGGCCGGGTGGCCCGGCGGAAAACGCGCGGAAAACGTTGCTGGTTGCCGGTCGAACGAGCTGGCTCAGTCGGCGGATTCGCTCGGGGCGGGGAGGGCCACGAGGAAAGCGGTGATCGCCAGGATCAGCAGCCCGACGGCCAACTCGGCCACCGCCGACTTGAGGATCGGCGTCTTGAGGCCTCGCCGAAGCCGCGGGCCAATGACCCGCCAGTTGTAGGCCCCGATCGCCGCAGTCGCGCCGGTGGCGCCGAGCTTGAGGAGTATCGTCCGACCATACCCAGTCGACAGCAGCGGGCTGAGCCCGCCGAGATAGGTCAGCGCCATCACGACCCCCGCCGCCATCGTCGTGATCCCGGCCACGAGCGCGACGGGTGAGTAGGCGTCGATCAGGGCCGCGACCGTTTGGTCTCCCTGACGGCGAGCCACCGCCCAAATGATCCCCAACGTTCCCAGCCAGGTCGCTCCGGCGCCAAAATGAATCAGGTCGAGAACGGGAGCGTAGCCGGGCGCGCCCGGCAATCCGACGGCATGGCCCGTCAACGGAGCCGAGCCAACCAGGGCGACCGTTCCGCCGATCGCCGCCCATCGGGCCACTCGCGATTCAGCGCGCCGAGCCAGCCACCGCCAGCCGATCAGGGCAAGGAGCGCGGCGCCCGCTTGGACCAACCATCCCTTCCCCCAGGCGGTCGACAAGACCGCCCGGAGGAATTCGATCGTGATCGGATCTTCCGCCTCCAGCAGCGATCGGGTCTGAAAGTAGAGCCTGGCCACCAGGGCCACGGCGAACCCGGCCGTCCCCACCCGGGCCCAAAGAACCGCCGTGGCCGCGGTTCGAGGGCCGCTATCGTCGAACCGCCTCCGCGGCAGTACCACCCACCGGAAGGCGGCCGCCCCCACGACGAGGAAAGCGGCGAGGTAGCCGAGCCACCTCGCCGCCGCGAACCACAAAGTCAACCCGTCCCAGGTCACTTCACCGAAAAGCTGAAGGTCCCACGAACCGCGTGGCCGTCATCGCCGGCGGTTCGCCAACGGATGAGATATTTGCCGGAGGGTAGCGCCGTCGGAACGTCGGTGGCGATTGACTTGGGGTCGTCGGTCGCCGTCGGTTTGGGCGTCTCGATCTTGGTGCTGTCGGCCCGCATCAAAGTGATGCTGGAAAACTTGGCGTCGACCTTCTCGGCGAACCACAGCCTGATGGCCTTTGGCGAGGCCGCCAGCTGTTCGTCCACCGCCGGAGTGCTCTTGGTCAGGTGATTGTGGAAGGCGATCGCCGGCCCGGCCGAGAGCGCCACCAGCGACGCCGCCAATCCCAAGGATTTCAGGGTCATCGTGTGCTCCGTAAGAGTTCGTCCGCCCGAAGAATCTAACCGGTGCCGCGGGTTGCGTCGGCCCGTCGCTCGGCGTTGGCCCATCGGAAGAAAATGATCGCGATGCCGACCCAAACCAACGGGTCGCCCACGACTTTCATCAGAAGCCCGGCCAGTTGGTGGTCGTACCCGGCGGGGAGCGCCGGCGTCACCCGGGGTGCCAACTCGTAAAGGCGATAGCCGGGGTAGCGCGAGAAGACCAGGAACGCCGCCGGGAGGATCGCCGGGATGGTTTGGATGAAGAGGTAGCCCATTTGCAGTGGTGGGCTCAGTCGGCGGTAGTTCGGCGGGGCCGTCACCGGCCACCAGAGGAGCCCGCCGCCGATCAGCCACCAGACGTCGATCGAGAACGAGCCCCATTGGGCCGGCATCAACGCATCGACGACCCCGGGGATATGGGTCACCAACACTACCAGGTTGTATCCGACGAAAGCCGGGAGTGGGCGGGCCGCGGCGCTCAGCCAGGCTCGCCGCTTCCCGGCCGCCAGCCGGGGTCGCAACCCGAGCAACAGAAATGGCGGGGCCGCGATCGCCAAGATGAGAAACTGCCCGGTATGGGCGCTGGCGAGGTAGCCGCCGAGAGCGCCTAACGGCCAGTCGAGGGCCAACCACACCATGGCGAGGCCGAGCCCGAAGTACCAGTCGGCCCGACCCCGGTCGGACCGCGAGACCCGGCCCCACCGCCAGTAGGCTCCCAACAGCGACAGCACGAAGAGCCAAACCCCGGGATACGCCTGCCATTCGCCGGTCCAGGGAATGCCGGTCGCCGAGCACCACCACGTCATCGGCCGCTCCACCGCCGCAACAGGACCGGCAGATCGGCGGCCCACTGGTGCTGGCGAGTCCCGAACGGGTAGGCGATGTGGCTCGAGTCATCCGGTGAATAGACGATCACCTGGGCCGCGTGTGAGACCGTGTAGTTGCCGGCCGCGGTGTCCCGAATCGCCGGCGTCACGCCCGCCGCCCGTTGGGCCGTTGCGAGTTCGGCGACCGTGCCCGTGAGGCCGATGAAGTCTCGGTCGAAGCCTCGCAGCCATTCGCTGATCCGCTCGGGCGTGTCCCGATCGGGATCGGTGGTCACGAAGACGACGTCGACCCGCTGGCGGTCTTCGGAGGTGAGGCGGCCCACCACGGCGCCGAGATTGGCCATGGTGGCGGGACAGACGTCGGGACAGTTGGTGTAGCCGAAGAAGAGCAAGGTGAGGCGGCCCCGGGTGGCCTCTCCGAAGGGAAAGGGTTCGCCGGCCGTCGAGGTCAGCACGAAGCCTGGCCGCGGCGCTGCGTTCGGTAGGAACGCCCCGGCCAGCTCGGCGGGCCGCTCCATTGGGAAGGCGCACCCGACCAACAACCCGGTCGCGGTCACCGTGAGGAGTCGCATCTAGGACGTCAGCCGAGCCAGCGCCGCCGCCAACGCCGCGTCGACCCTAGCTCGGTCGACGAGGGCGCCGCCGCCCTGGACCAGCCGGCCCCCGCCGCCCTTCCCGCCGCCAATCGCGGTCAGCGCGGCGTCGAGGGCGGGCTTGAGGTCGACCGCCGTCCCCTCGGAGCGGCCGAACACGAATTGGGTCCGGTCGGTAGTCGTGGCGAGCAGGGCCACCACGTCGGGCGGGGCGGTGAGCCTCAACGCCAACCCCTTGAGGTCGTCCGCCGGCCGACCCTCCCACCGCTCGACGACCGCCGACAACTGGCCGAGCGTCTTCCCGTCGGCGCGGAGCGACACCGCTTCCCGATCGAGCGATTGCTCATGGTGCTTCTCGATCTCGCGGCGGGTACTGGCCAGCTCGGCTTGCAGTCGGCTCACTGCGCCCGGCACCTCGGCGATCGAGCAAGTCAGCAGGGCCGATAGCTCCGAGACGAGTAGGTGCTTGGCGGCATAATCGGCACGGGCCCGGTCGCCGCAGAGAAAGGAGATCCGGGCGCCCCGTTTCAGCCGTTCGGTTTTGAGCCAATGAATCAGGCCGACTTCGCCGGTCCTTCCGACGTGAGTACCCCCGCAGGCCGAGATGTCGAAGTCGCCGATGGCCACCACCCGAAGGGAGCCCTCCACTTCAGGCGCCTTCCGAAGACGGATGGTCGCCAGTTCCGCCGGGCTCGGGAACCAGGCCCTGACGGGCACGTCGGCCCGGACGATCTCGTTGGCGAGAGCAAGAGCCCGATCGCGTTGGTCGTCGGTCACGCCGGCGGTCTCGAGATCGATCGACACGTAGTCGTTCCCCAAGTGAAAACCGATCGTGGGAGCGTCGGCGATGCGGATGAACGCCTGAGAGAGGAGGTGCTGGCCGGTGTGTTGCTGCATGTGGTCGAGCCGGCGGGGCCAGTCGATCTCGGCCGTCACGGGCCCTACCGGCAGCGGGCCATCGACGAGGTGAACGATCGCTCCGTCGTGCTCCCGAATCACGACGTCGAGCACCTCGCGGCCTCCGATCCGGCCGCGATCGTTGGGCTGGCCACCGGAGGTCGGATAGAAAAAGGTCTGGTCGAGGACGACGCCCGGCTTCCCGCCCAGGGTCGGCGTCTCGACGACCACCGATTCGAATGCGGCGCGGTAAGAGTCGTGATAATACTGGCGGGCGACTTCGATCGGGGGCACGGCTGGACCTGATTGGAGGTCGATTGTCCTGACTTGGGCGCCGCGACCCGGCTCCCGTCAATGCGCCCGGAGGGACTCGAACCCCCAACCCTCAGATCCGAAGTCTGATGCTCTATCCAATTGAGCTACGGACGCGAAGGGGGGGTAATCTCAGCGGACCCGCCCCCCGAGTCAAATCCCGACGGGTTGGCAACGATTTCATCGGGGTCGACGTTGGAGGACCTCATCCCGAGGTCGGGAACACGATGACCCGAGCCCCGAGGCCGAGCGATTCCTTCTGCTTGATCAAGAGGACTGCGTCTCCGCCGATCTTCGCTGCTTCCGCGGTGAGCCGCGCCATCAACCGCCGGAGATCGGGCAGCAGGCTGCCAGTCAAGGCGACCACTGCGATCGGCAGATACGGAACCATGGGCTCCTCGAGCAACACCGCGACCTCGTCGGGATGGCGTTCCGGGCGAGGCGCTGGGTCGGTCCGGCGAACGTCGATCGACGAATCACCACCGGCCATCGCCGCTGCCAGGCTCGACGAGCCGAGCCTTGCCGAGTTCTCTTTTCTCATGACCCGCTCCCCGCAAAGTGTCCCCTAACGTGGACGCCGTGGCTTCCGATTTGTCCTCCCGAGATGACACCTTCGGGCGAAACGGGGTCCCTGAACCGTGGGAATGCAGGAGCGATGCCACGACTACGGGTGCGACGACTCGATTTTGGCGTCGATCGATGACCGGGCCTTGGCGAGATCGGCCCGAACTCCGGGATCCGATTTTCCCTGGGCGGCAAGACTTTGTTCCAAGCCCACCAGGCCCCAGATGTTCATCGGGAATCGAGCCAGGTCCTCGCGGTAGAGTTGCTCGGCCGCTTTCGGGTTTCTGGCTTCCAGGAGCAGGGCGCCGAGTGCGTGCCTCACTGGCTCGATCCACCAGGGCGGCTCCATGTATGTAAAACTGTCCTCGATCGCCATGGCGGCCCGGAAATGCTTCTCGGCTTCGCCCCACTTTCGCTGGCGGGCCGCGACCTCTCCCGCCAACGAGTGCCGCGCCACCGCCACGATGCTCTTCCCGATCGGTGTCCACGGCCCTTCCTCCCGCCGGGCGATGATCGGAATCAATGCCTCCGCCTCGGCGATCCGTCCGGTGGCCGCGAGCGCGGTGCCGCGGGCGTATTCCGCTACCGCCCGGCCGACCTGGACGCTGGTGTCGGGCAACGGTAAGGCCACGATCGCGTCCCACCGACCGAACTTCTGGAGCATCGTGTGTTCGAACGCCAGCATCGGTTGAAACTCGGGGACGCCCACGACGCCATCGATGGGCGTCGTTTCCACGGTGCGGCGGGCTGCCGGCAACGCCACGTCCGCCCGGCCGGCAAGCATCGCGGCGAATCCGAGAAAGTGGTGATTGTGGGGGATGTAGAGCGCGGCGTACGTCGGGGAGACCCGCTCCGACGCGGCGAAAGTCGAATCGGCATGGGTGGCGTGCAGGTTGTGCTCGATCGCCTCGGCGTACCGGCCCACCCGTACGTAGATGTGCGTCGGCATGTGCACCAGGTGCCCCGCGCCGGGCATCTCGCCTGCCAATCGCTCGGCGCAACCCACCGCCCGAGCCGGTTCGGTTGCCTCGACGGCATGGATGTACAGGTGACAGGCCCCCGGATGATTCGAATCGGCCACGATCGTTCGCTCCAGCTCGGCGACGATCGTCTCGGTTCCCGGGCGAGGTTTCCCGATGCCCGCCCAGTAGTCCCACGGCCGCAGGTTCATCAGGGCATCGGCCCGCAGGGTGGCCGCCTCGAGGTCGTTCGGCAGCTTGGCGACGAGAGCCGCCATCGCTTCGGCGTAGGCCGAATCGAGTCCGGCTCGGGTGGCCGTTTGGCCGTCGGAGTAACGGGTCGCCAGGGCCTCGATGAACCCCCGTTCCCGATCGGTCGCCTTCGGCGCCAGGCGCCGGGCCTCGGCAATCGCTCCCAGCGCCGCCGCCCCGCTCGCCGAGTCCATCGGCACGTTGATGTTGGGCCCGTAGGCATACGCGATCCCCCACTGGCAGATGGCGCAGTTGGGGTCGAGGCGACTGGCCTCACCAAAGGCGCGAATCGCTTCGCCGTGGTTGAACGCGTAGGTGAGCCGCATGCCCTGATCGAAGTACTGTTGCGCCGCCGGGACTTTGGTGGATATCGGGACGCTGAAGCTGCCGAGATCCTGATAGAGTTTGACCCGATCCCCCGGGGGCGAGTTGCTCGTGCCGCAGGCCATGGCCACGGCGAGGAGTGGGTACGCAGCTTGACGCATCGGGGTACCTCTGATCAGTGGGAACTTCTAAATTCGGGTCGTTCCGCACCGGCCGCCAGTGTCTCGCGAAATCGCCTCTGGTTCCGCCGTGGCCAGGCGACTATGATCGACCATCATGCCGATCGAATCGCTCCCGATCCTTCCAACCCTTCCGTGTTTCCCCTGCCCACACCGGGCCAGCTGTTGCGAATATGGAACGACCCTCACTGACGACGAGGCCCGCGCCATCACCGTCGATCATGGTGAGGCCATGGTCTACCGCACCGAGTCGAACGAATGGCGGACCCGGGTGGAGAACGGCCGCTGTGTCTTCTTCGTCGACGGCGGCTGCGGCATTCACGATCGGTCCTACTATCCGGCGGTCTGCCGGGGATTTCCTTGGATCGACGCGGAAACGGGCGGACCCTACGAGTCCGATCGAACCATTTGCCTCGAGTTCGTCGACCGGCCCGAGCTCTTGGACATTTACCCACCGCACCGGTAGTCCAATGCCGCGCGGATATCTCGAGACTCTGCCGACGACGGCGACTGATCGCGGTCCGCGGCTAACTACCCGGGAACGATGTCGGCCTCTCGGCGTCCACGCCGCACGAAGATGATCCCGAACCCGAGGGCGGCTCCGGCGATCGCGAACCATTGAATGGCGTAGGAGAGGTGTGGGCCGTCGTCGAGGGCCGGGAGGTCGATTCGGATCGGTAGCACTCGCCCCCGGATCGTGTGATCGCGAGTCTTGGTCGTGTCGACGCCGACGATCAGGTAATACGACCAAACGGGATAGGGGAGCCGCTGGCGCATTTGCGTGAGGTCGAGTCGTCCCCACGTTTCGCCGGCTGCCGTGCGGAGGGGGTGCCCGTCGCCTTCATCCGGCATCCCGAGGGCGACGCCGTCGATCCGAACCGGGCCGGGCTCGTCGAATGGAACCGCCCGCGTCGGGGCCCCGGCATCGGGTGTGGGAACGAATCCTCGATTCACCAGGAGGAACGTGTCGCGCCCCGGGAGGCGAAGCGGAGTCACTACCTGGATGCCCGGCGTTCCCCGAAGCAGTCGCCCTCGAAGCATGAACTGCCGGCCGAGGTCGTACTCGCCGGTCGCGGCCACCCGCCGGTGGGCGACTGGCGGAGTCAGAGTCGCGGTCGTCAGGTCGACCATTTCGGCGGTGGACTCGACAATCGCCAGGCGGTTGCGTTCGCGCCGATCGGAAAGACGGTCCAGCTGCCAGACCCCGAGCCCGCAGGCGCCGGCCGCGACTAGGATGGTCAGGGCGAACAGAAGTTGTCTCGGAGAGGACATTGAGTGTCAAGAAAAGAGGACAGATTTATTGTCGGCCGTCAGGCGCCATGACCGGACGTTTTCCGCTAACACGTTTTCTGGAAACAAGATAAGTCATTCGCGCCGGTTCGGCCCGCAGCTTGCTCAGGGGTGTCGGCGTCGGCGATGTTGCTAACTCGTTGGACACTGAAGAGGACACCACATGACAGCTCGATTCGCGGTTTCGATGCTCACGCTCGGATTGATGGCCGCCGCCAGTACCGCCGAAGCCCAGCGCCGACGAGGCTTGGTCGATGTCAGCCCGAGCGGGGAGCGCCACGGCTTCTGGCTGAATCTCGGGATCGGTGCGGGGACCGAGTCGAGCCGGTTCGAGGGCGAGAACAATTACTCCTCCGGCCTGACCAAGCCCGCCTACTCGGTTCGAATCGGCGGCACTGTCAGCCCCAACTTTCGCTTGGGCGGCGAGATCGCGGGGTGGTCCGACGCCCACTTCGACAGCCAGTTTCAGGAGAACGTCACCAGCTATCTCGTCGGCGCGATGCTGATCGGACAGTTCTATCCGGCCCGGCGGGCGGGGTTCTTCGTCAAAGGCGGCGGCGGGCTCAGTTGGGTCGGCGAATCCGTCGCCGGCCCCGGCGATCTCAGTGAAGGTGGCTTTGCCTGGACTGCCGGCCTCGGCTACGAGATCAAGTTGAGCCGGTCCCTCTTCATCACGCCCACCGTGGATTTCCTCCAGCATCGATCGCAAGTTCGCGAAAACGGCGTCGTCCAGCCCGCGCTCTACGATCGGCTGGCCACCATTGGGGTGGCTCTCACGATTCAGCCGGGGCGGTGAGCCGGCGGGGGGCGGTAGGCGGAAGGCTGAACCAACCACGCGTCTCCGACAAGACCTGGGCTTCCGTCCTATCGCCATACCCCTTATCTCCCATGGAACCAGGCAGCCGGGGGCCGCGCCAGCGGCCCTCGACCTTTTGGGAGGTCCTCATGAAACAAGGCATCACAGCCGTGGCCCTCGGCTTCACGCTCGGGTGCTCGAGCACCGGCCCGAACACCGATCCGACCAAGCTGAACGGGACCTATCAAGCCACCACGTTCACGGTTCAAATTCAGGGGTCCGGCCGCCGCGATGTCCTCGCCGCGGGCGGGTCGATCACCTTGACGATCAATCCGGGCCAGGTCACCGCCGGGCGGCTGATCATACCGGTGGCCGCCGGGCTGACCACCACCCCCGTCGATGACCCGCTCACCGGCCGCTACGTGACGCTCGGGGCATCCCTGATTCGTTACGAATCCGAGCCGCCGGGCGTCTACATCGACGGGTTGGTCTTCACTGTCGATCCTCCCGAGCTTCGGGCGTTCCTCTCCCTCACCGGGGCGCAGGCCGGACTCATGTCCGTCATTCTTCGCAAGCAATGAGGGGGAAAGGCACGCGGGTGGCTCGGGTCGTCGGGGTGCTCGGAATCGGCCTCATGGCGACCTTGCAGGGTCAGATTCGCGAGCGCGAGGACCGGCGGCCGTCTCGGCCATCGGGCCGGCAGCCGGCAGTGAGTCTCTCGGCCGGGCCCTCGGCCTACGACCTCGGCGGGAGCGGCACCGGATTCGCCGCCGCGCTCCGGTTCGATATCCCCTCAGGCCGCCGGTTCATCATCGAGCCAGGGATGGGATTCTTGCGGTACACCGGGCCGACGGCGGCGCGGCTCAATTTCATGCTTCCCGAGATCAGCTTTCAGTTTTCACCGAGCGCCAGCAGCACTCGCCCTTACCTGGGTGCCGGTGTGGGGCTCGCCGAGTTTGCCTCCGGTCCGGCCGCGGGGCGGGGGACTGTCCACGCGGTGGCGGGGTTGCGGTTGCTCCTGGCGGGAAAGTTCGGAGTTCGGGCCGAGGGGCGCTATCGGATTTACGATCCCTTGGGATCGACCGGAACGATGCTCGACCTCGGCGCCGGCGCCAGTTGGGCTCTGGGTAGGGAATAGGGAAGCGAACGCCGGGCCGCTCGATTTCCCATTCCTTCCTTGAATGCCATTTCCCATCTTCTGTTTCCGCCCTCAAAAAACCCCGCCGAGGCCCCCGTTCCGTTGGTCCGCTCGACGCGCAGCACTTGTTTGAACGTCTGACCGCCAACCGTCATGGCCACCAGAAAATCGCCCGGTCCCATGATCGGTGCCTGACCGCGGCCGCCCCCGCCGAACAGGAATCCGAAGCCGCCGCCCCAGAGCAACGCTTGGCGACCGTTGGACCGAGGAATCATGGCGGCTTCGGATTGAGGGAGTTGCGCGCGGCCCGGCGGTTGCGGGGCGCTAGCCAGCGGTACGCCCGGCCCCGGGCCTGGCGTTGAGCCCGCTGACTAGAAGAGGCGGAACTCGATGCGGAGGAGTCGGCCCGGCCGGGGGAGGCCGCACTGATCGTAGAGCGCGGTGTTGGCGAGGTTGTCCACGGCGACCCTGGTCTGGAGGTGAGACAAGAGACCGGCCTGACGGACGGTCCAGTTCCGGTACACCTCGGTCCCGAAAATGGTGCCCGCGTCGAGTCTGGTGTCGCGGCCGGTTCCCGGATCGATGCAGAACTGGCTGCCGGAGTACATCGCGTCCGCCCCGCCGATCAAGCCGAGCGGCAGGGGCACCCGCCCGCGGATCCGACCGAAGACCTCCGGTAGGTTCTCGGGTCGATTGGTGATCCCGGCCTCCGTGTCGGTCAAGTCCACCGACTGCAGTGTCAGGTCGCCGGAGAAGGTCGCCACGCCGATCGGGGCCGACGCCAGCAACTCGAGGCCCTGGCTCACCAGCCGGTTCCGGTTCACGCGCTGGAAGCGCCGATCGGGCAGGGTGATCCGGACCACCGCGTCGTTCAACTGGTGCCGGAAGGCCACCGCCTGGACCTCCCCGCGACCAATCCGGCTCGTGACCCCGGCTTCTAGGCCGACGAGATTCTCCGGGCGAAGGGCCGGATTGGGGGCATAGCGGTTGAGCGCGGCGGAATACAGTTCCCGGAGCGAGACGAATCGGGCCCGCCGACTGATCCCCCCGTGAACCAAAATGGCCCCTTGGTTCAGCCCCATGGTCAGCCCGGCCCGAGCGCCCCACTCCGACCGAGTTCCCAGTGGGTCGCGTCCGCCCGACTCGGGGGTTCGGCCCACATCATACGCGCCGCCGACACTGAGCCGAAGGGAATTGATCCCCCAGCCGCGTTCGTCGATGAGCCGCCAGACGGTCTCCGAGCCGACACTCCAGAGTTGCTGCCGGTAGCGGGCACTGGCGGTCGGGAGGAACTCGTCGTGGCGAATGTCGGAAAGCGTGAACGACGTTCGGAGCTCGCCTCGGGCCCCCAGCGAGTGGTCGCCGAGCAGCCGGACGGTGAGCGTCCGGTCCTTCCCGTTCTCGAAGCCGGCCGTTTCGGAGTAGGTCCGAGAGGTGAAGGCGTCGATGTCGGTTTGCCCCAAGTCCACCCCGATGCTCGCCTCGAGATCGCCCTTGCCCCCCAAGAGCCCCCGTCGATCGCCGGTCCCGCCCGACGCGACGAACACCGACCGCTTGGCCTTCGGATACCGCCAGAAGCGGGCGTTGGTGACGCCCAACTCCGCAGCTATTCCTCGCTCGGTTCGGAACATCGACCCGGAGAAGGAGCCCCAAGCCCCGCTATTGCCGTGGAACCGTATCGTTGCGAAACCGTCGATCGATCGGCTGTCGGTGTTGAGCCGGAGATTGTTGCTGGTGGCGACCGGTTCGTTGACACCGCCCGCGAGTGGCTGGCCCGGTGTGTCGGTGAACCCGGCGCCGCCACGAATGAGCCACCGGCCGGATTCGTTCTCGATCGGCACGCTCACCGAAGCCGTTCCCCCAAAGCCCCCGACCCGATCGATGCCGGTCGCGACTTGCACCGAGGCCCGCTGCGGTTGGAGCAACGACCGGCCGACGGTGATCTCCACGATTCCGCCCAGCACGTTGGGCCCGTAGAGCATCGAGGAGAGGCCCCGAGTGAACTCGATCCTTTGGGTCGCCATCGCCGGGATCACCGAAACGTCGGCGCGGGCATCCCAGGCCAGGGTCAAGGGAATCCCGTCGAACAACACGGCAACTTGGCGAGATTCCGACCCCCGGGCGGAGATTTCCGCCTCACCGCGAGAGTTCTTGCGGACGTGGAGCAGCGGAATCTCCCGAAGCACCATTTCGACGGACGGGGCCGGTGGCAGCGACAGCGAATCGAGGCGGAACTCGACCGCGCTCGCGCCGCCGATCGTGGTGACCGGTTTGGCCGCCCGCACAACGATCTCTTTCAAGGTCGATACCAAGGTGTCCGCGCGAGTCGAGTCGCGGGACTGGCTTTGCGCCGGGGCAACGAGAGCCGCCGCGAACACGGCGGCGGCGATGGGGGCGCGAACGAGACACCGGTTCATGCCGTCCAAGCTATCGGGATTTGGCTTGTCCGCCAACCCCAAGCGACTTATACTGTTACCCCCGCCCTGGTGGTGAAATTGGTAGACACGCTATCTTGAGGGGGTAGTGCCGAAAGGCGTCGCGGTTCGAGTCCGCGCCAGGGCATTCGCAGGACCGCTTCTCCTCCGCGCCAGCGTAGCTCAGTGGTAGAGCACTCGATTCGTAATCGAGCGGTCGTCGGTTCAATCCCGACCGCTGGCTTGGCAAGAGCGGAGTATCAGGGATAGTCAGCGGACATGGGACCATCCGAGGATATCCCGTGCCCCGCCATTGCCCCCATGCTCCCGCTAACTGCTCCGGTCGTACACCGACTTCCGAGTCAGGGTCCCCCGCGGCGAGATCGATGTCATCTCGATCGTCATGGTCTTCCCATCCTCGCTCAAGCTCCGAATTTCCGTGGTTTCGATCGTCACTTCACCCATCGGGCTCTTGAAGGTGTTCTTGCCCTTGGTGACGATCGTGTTGTCGACCCAGGTCGAGGTCGTCACGAACTCGGTGCCCATCATCCCGGGGTTACGGCTTTCGGTCCCGTCGAGGTTGTAGCTCACCGTCTGGCTCCGCTCGCCCATCTTCTGATCGATCATCATCCGGCTGCTGAGCTGGGTGATGAACATCTCGGACACGGTCATCATCCCCCCGCGCCCGCCGCCCGGCCCGGCTCCGCCGGGTCGCTGGCCGGGTCCGCCGCCGCCCATCTGTGGGGGAGGATCGCTCTTCTCGGTGTTCAACTTCCAGTTGCCTGAGAAATCGGGCCGCTGGGCCACGGCGGCACCGGCCATCACGATCGTCGCGGCCGCGGCCGCCAACATTGGGCGCATCATGTCGAGTTTCCTGGTTCGGGAGCTGTTTCGCATAAGGTAATACGTGGCCGCCGGGCGTCTCGTTGGGCTCGATTCTCGGTGTGGGCCATCCGAATCCCCTTCCGCCCTGGTAGCGGCATTCGTAGGTTGAGGCGTCAAGGGCTTTGCTCACCAGCGGCACCGGCGCCGCGTCAATCAGACCGGGAACGGTCGGGGAGTCCTCCCGCTTTGAGCCGGATCCGCCTCCTGCGCTCCCGGATTCTCCCATGGGTGGTGGCCGGGACGGCATCGCTCGGACTCGCTCAGCCGGTGTCGACCGCCTGGGAACGGTGTCTCGCGTCCCGGGCCCCGCATTCGCGCTGGGCTCTCCCGGCATTCCTCCGCGAAGTGTCCGGCCTCGCCCTCGGCGATGACGGCCGTCTGTGGGTGCACAACGACGAAGCCGGGGTGATCGGGGCCTTCGATCCGGCCACGGGCAAGGCACTCGGCGGTTATCGACTGGGGCCCGAGACCCCCCGCGCGGACTTCGAGGGGATCGCGGTGGTCGGGCCCCGGGTCTATTTGATCGCCAGCACCGGTTTACTCCTTTCCGCCGTTCTTCCGGCACCCACCGTCACGGAGGGCACTCTTCCATTCGAAGCCTTCGACACCGGCGTCGGCAAAGTCTGTGAGGTGGAGGGTCTGAGCCACGACCCCACCACCCGAGTGCTCCTCCTCGCCTGCAAGAATTACCGCGCCGAGACGCCAGACGCCCAGGTCGCGGTGTTCCGATGGTCGCTCGACAAACGGGCGTTGGCGAGTCCCGATCGGGTCCTCGTTCCCGTGAAAGCCCTCGCCAAGGGACGGCCCGGCAAGGGATTCCATCCTTCGGCCATCGAGCGCGACCCCGCCACCGGGAACTGGGTGCTGCTGGCCTCGGCCGACAACGCCTTCGCCGTCGTCGCTCCGACCGGGCAGGTCATCACCACCGGCGCGTTGCGAGGCGGCCACCCCCAGCCGGAAGGCCTCGCGATCGATACCGGTGGGCGTTTCTACGTCGGCGACGAAGGGACCAAGAGGCTCGGTACCGTGACCGTGTATGTCTGCCGTTAGGCGGTCCCGGGCGTTCCTCCTCACGGTGGCCATCGCCGGGTGTGGGGGTCGACCGGGGGTCGTCCTGGCCCCGGCTCCCGTCGAGCCGGCACTCGATACCACCGCCCTCGCGACCACCCTGTTCCTCATCGGCGACGCCGGCCACGTCGGGCCCGGCGACCGGGTCATCGCGGAGCTGACCCGCCAGGGGCAGGCCGCGAGGCGGGGCGCGACGATCGTGTTTCTCGGTGACAACGTCTATCCCGCCGGCATTCCGGACGAGACCTCCGCCAGCTACCCGGAAGCCCGCCGCCGGCTCTACGCCCAAGCGAAGTTGGCCGAGACCACCGGGCTGCGGGTGATCTTCGTGCCCGGGAATCACGATTGGGATCGGCAAGGCGAGGCCGGCTGGGCCGCCGTCCAGCGCCAGGACCGCCTCCTTCGGCGCTTCGCCGACTCGACCGGCAGTCAGGTCGAGCTGCAGCCTCGGGCGGGCTGTCCCGGTCCCACGGTCACCCCGATCGGCGCCCGAGTTCGGCTGGTGGCCATCGATACTCCCTGGTGGCTGCACGGCAAGGCCCGGCCCGGTCGGGAGCCGCCCGGTACCCCGCGGAGCGACTGCGCCATCGACACCGAGGCTGGCGTTCTCGACTCGCTTCGCCAGATCTATCGGACCACCGATGGCCGGATGACGGTCACGGTGGGGCACCATCCGTTGGTGTCGCACGGGGAGCATGGCGGCTTCCACCCGCGCATCCAGTATCTCCTCCCGGTAGTCCCGACACCGATCGCTCGTTGGGCCTGGCTCCCGATCGGATGGATCTACCCGCTGGCTCGGCGCCTGGTCGGCAATCCCCAGGACCTCGCCGGCCGGGCCAACCGGACGATGCGGGAGGCAATCGAGGGCACTTTTTCGGACCGAGCACCGTTCATCTATGCGGCCGGTCACGATCATTCGCTCGAGGTAATCCGTCGGGGCCCCAACCGCTTCTATCTCGTCAGTGGCTCCGGGACCGAGGAGCACCAAACCGCGGTCGGGAGCGGCGACTCGACCGCGTTTTCGTCGTCCCGGCCGGGGTTCATGAGGCTGGACGTGTTCGTCGATGGTCGGGTTCGCGTTGGAGTGACGGCCATTGACGAAGCGCGCCAGCCGCGCGAAATCTACCAGGCCTGGCTCAAGCAGTGAGGACGGTCGAGATGCGTGAGGTCGTCTGGGCGCTCGGGTTGGTCTTAGTGGCCGGTCCGGTCGCCGGCCAAGTTCCCAGGGCCGGCTTTCGGGACTCCGTGACCGTCACGCCGGGGTCGCGGTACGCTCGGGGCGGGATCCATCGCTTCTTCTTCGGTGCCCATTACCGCGACCTCTGGATCACCCCGATCCGGGTGCCGGTTCTCGAGTTCGATCGGTTCGCCGGCGGGCTCCGGCCGACCCAGCGGGGGGGCGGCCAACAGACCAAGTCGCTCCGCTTGAGGGCAGCGGACGGCCGGGAGTACGCCTTCCGTTCGCTCGACAAGGACCCGTCCATCGTCCTGCCGCCGGAACTGCGAGGGACCTTCGCCGACCGGATTCTCCAGGATCAGATCAGTTCCGGCCATCCGGTCGGCGCCCTCGTCGTTCCTCCGATTCTCGACGCCGCCGGGGTGCTCCACGCCAACCCGGTGGTGGCGGTGCTTCGCGACGATCCGGCGTTAGGCGAGTTTCGCGCCGACTTCGGGGGTCTCCTCGGGCTGCTGGAGGAACGCCCCCGCGACGCCGATGACGAGGGCGTCAGCTTCGCGGGGGCCAAGGAGATCGTCAGTAGCCGAAAGCTCCTCGAGGCCATCGACGAACACCCCGAGGTCCGGGTCGACGCGCGGGAGTTTCTGGCGGCTCGGCTCACCGATGTCTTCCTCGGCGATTGGGATCGACACCGCGATCAGTGGCGTTGGGCTCGATTCGAGGACGCTCGCGGCGAACGATGGCTGCCGATTCCCCGCGACCGAGACCAGGCCATGGTCCGGTTCGATGGATTCATTCTCGGCGTGGTGCGCCAACAGTTTCCGCAGTTGGTGAACTTCGGGCCCCGGTATCCCGCCATCGCCGGCGCGACCTGGAACGGTCGCGACCTCGATCGCCAACTGCTGACCGAGCTCGAAAGGCCGGTCTGGGATTCGGTGGCCCGAGCGCTGACCGCCCGCCTCACCGATGACGTGATTGCCCGGGCGGTCGCCGCCCTCCCGCCGGAGCACCGGTCGATCGACGCGGTCCGCCTGGGCTCGGCCCTCTTGGCCCGGCGGAACGGGCTGGTCGCCATGGCGATGACGTACTACCGACATCTCGCCGGCCAGGTCGACGTCCATGGATCGGATCGGCGCGACCTGGCGGAGGTCCGTCCGCTCGACGATCAGACCGTCGAGGTGACGGTCCGCCTGGCGGAGGGTGGCGCACCGCCCTACTTCCGTCGCCGGTTCCTCGCCGCCGAAACCGACGAGATTCGGATCTACCTTCACGGCGCCAGTGACAGCGTTCGAGTCTTCGGCGACCGATCTCTTCCCGTTACGGTCCGAGTGATCGGCGGTGGCGGCGACGATCGGTTCGCCAATCAGGGCGCCGCGGCGGCCCGGTTCTATGACAACCGAGGCGCCAACTCGGCCGTCGGAGGGTCGATCGATACCCGGGACTACCTCGCGATCGAGGACTCGACCGACGCGGCCGCCCTGCCGCACCGCGACTGGGGCGGCCGCCACCTCTCGTTCCCGATGGCCCAGGTCCAGCCCGACGCCGGCCTGATGATCGGGTGGCGCGGGCGGCACACTCGCTGGGGCTTTCGGAAGAAGCCGTTCGCCTCGTCGCTCCAGTACCAGGCCGTCATCGCCACCGGCGCCTCGACCGGCCGACTCGCCGTGACGGGTCGATTTCAACGAGAGAACTCGCCGAGGTATTGGACCTTCGAGGCCCTCGGCAGCGGCATCGAGGTATTCCGCTGGTATGGGTTCGGCAACGAACGGATGGTCGACGAGACCAAGCCGGCCTCGTTTTACCGCGCCACCCAACATCAGGTGGCTCTGGCCCCCTCGTTCGGGTGGGATATCGGCCCAAACGCCACCCTGGAGCTGGGTCCCCGGTTCAAGTACTCGGTGACTGAAATCGACGATGGGCAGAACACCACCCGGTTCATCGCGGTCGACCGACCGTTTGGAACCGGGAGCTTCGCCCAGGTCGGCTTTGGCGGGTCGTTTCGGCTCGACAGTCGCGACCTCCCGATGGCGGCCACCAAGGGCGTCCACCTCGAGCTGGGCGGCAATGCTTATCCCAAGGCGGCCGACGTGGAACAGCCGTTCGGCGAGGTTCACGGTCGGGTGGCCACCTATCTCAGCCCCAAGATGCCGGGAGCCCCCACCTTGGCGCTCCAGGTTGGCGGCTCGAAGGTGTTTGGCGCTCGTGACGGCGTCCCCTTTCACGAAGCCGCGTTTCTCGGAACGGCCCAGACGCTCCGCGGCTACCGAAGCCATCGGTTTGCCGGCGATCGAGGCGCGGTGTATGGCTCGGTCGAGCTGAGGCTCCAGCTGACCCACGCGTATTTGGCAGTTCCGGGTCGGCAAGGATTGATCGGGTTCTACGACTGGGGGCGGGTCTACCAGCGGGGCGAGCGCTCCACTGCCTGGTATGAGAGCTTCGGCGGCGGCCTCTGGCTCGGGTTCCTGACCCGGGGCAGCGTCGTCAGCGCCGTCATTGGCCATAGCGACGAGGGAAACCGGGTCCACGTTCGGGCCGGGTTCGCGTTCTAGCGGTTACCTTTCGCCAAACCCCTGAGAGCGTCGCATGACCGTGCCATTTCGGCCTAGCCTGCTGGACCGCCTGGCGGATCAGCCGATCGCCAGGATCGTGGCCTATTACCTCGTCCTCGCCGCCGGCACGTTGGCGCTCTATCAGGTGGCGCCCGACCTGCCCGGCGTGTTCACCGCCGGCCGATTCGACCAGCTTGGCGGGGGCGGCGGCATCCTCTCGGGCGGGACCAGCCCGCCCGTCTCGGCCGGCGAGGCGGCCCGCGAAGCGATCATCGCGATGGCCGGCGCCTACCTCTTGATGCTCCCGGTCGCCTGGGTCTACATCTTCACCCGGCAGAAACGCGGTTATCGGCAGTCGCTGGTTCAAACCCTGATCATCTTGCCGATCGTGGTGTCGGGCGTCGTCGTCCTCGTCAAGAGCAGCGTGGCCCTCGCCTTCAGTCTTGGTGGCATCGTCGGCGCCGTGGCGTTTCGGAATCGGCTCGAGGACACCAAGGACGCGGTCCAGATATTTCTGGCGATCGGCGTGGGGTTGGCGGCCGGCGCTCAAGTGATGTCCGTGGCAGTGGTGCTCTCGATGTTCTACAACCTGATCAACCTGGTGCTCTGGTGGACCGATTTCGGGCGAACGCCGGCGGCCTTCGAAGGGCCGCCCGCCCGCCGGCGGCTCGAGCAGTTGCGCAACGCGAAGGGCCGGCGCACCGGCGAGTTCGTTGCCCAGGTCGACAGTCTGATTCTCAAGTCGATGACGCCGGAGCAGCTCCAAGCGCTCGCCGACCGGGCCGAGAAACGACGGGACCGGATCGCCGATCAGATCGGGATCGCCATTACCGGTGAAATGCGCCGTCCGCGCTACGACGGCACCCTCCGGATCATCGTCGAGCCCGCGCATGCCGATGCGGTTCACAAGGAGGTCGAAGCGATTCTCGCCAAGCAGGCCAAGGCCTACGCGGTCGAAGCGGTCACCGCGACCGATGTCGGTCGACAGGCCCTGCTCTACAAGGTGCGGTTCAAGAAGAGTGTCCCCGGTCCCCTCGTGGTCGAGGCGGTCCGCCGCTCGGTCGCCGGGAAGGCCTCTTCGGTCGACCTCACCTAACGGTCGGTCGTGGCGACCTCGTCCCAGTTCCGTTGCTCCGTCGATGGGGTCGAGATGCTCGCCCGGCTTCGGGAGGCGCCGCTGCCCCTCGGGCTCACCGGGAGCCCCCCCGAGCGGAGTTTCCATCGCGACATTTTTCTCGACACCGGCGAACGGACCCTGGCCCAGCGGGGGGTCGTTTGCCGGCTCCGAATGCAGGCCGACGATCGCCGCTTTCTGTCGCTGATCATCGGCGGCAGCGCCGATCGGCCGCCGGAACGGTGGGACGCGGAGGTGGCGGAGCTCGACGCTCGCCGGGCCCTCGAGGGCACCACCGAGCCGGCCCGCCGGCTCCGAGGTCTGGTCGATCCCACCCTGCTGCGCCCCCGGATCGAAATCGAGACCGAGCGGTGGTCGCGGGTTGCCTCGACCGGCTGGCTCCGGAAGCGACCCCGGATGGTGTTTCTCTATGACGCCTGTACCGTTCGTCACGGCGGGCTCGCTCGGACCTTCGAGGAACTCCAGGTGCGGCGGGTCGCTCCCGGCGGTCCCCATCTCGACGAGGTCGCCGGCGAGTTGGAGCGAACCCAAAAGGTCCGGCCGATCCTGATGCTCAAGGCCGAACGGGCCTCCCTGCTGGCCGACGCAATGGCCTCCGAAGCGACCGTCCGGTTGCTGGTCTCGCAACGCTCGGTGGTCCTCTTGGCGTATGACGGGGCCGGGATTGCCTTCGCCCGGGATGCCGACGACCTGATCCTCCCCGTCGCCCGGGGCAGCGGCGAGGAGACCTGCCGCCATCTCCTCCGTCAACTGTTCGGGAGCGGGGTGGGGGAGCTCTCGCTGCTGGGCCACACCGCCCCCTCCGCCGACCGAGCCGCGCTGGAGGTCTGGGTGGCCCGAAAGATCCGCGATCGCGGCGACGGCCCGCCGCCCACCGAGATCGTCTGGCTCACGCTCGCCGAAGCGCTCGGCAAGGTCGGGACCCCCGAGCTCCGTTCGCCGGAAACGTTAGGCGCGCTCGCCCTCGCGGCCCGGGCCGACCTCGCCCCCGAGACGTTCCCGCGACCCTCGGGGTGGATCGCCGTCCCCCAGTCCGCCTCGGCCCCCAGTCAGAAACCGCCCCGCCGGAAACGCCGGGAGGTGAGCCCGAAGGACCCCGCCGAGCACTTCCTCAACGTCGAGCTGAGCCAATTGGCGTTCCACCAACGGGTCCTCGAGTTGGCCGAGGATCCCAACACTCCGCTGGCCGAGCGGCTCCGCTACCTCGCGATCGTCAGCAGCAACCTCGACGAGTTCTTCTCGGTCCGCGTCGGCGCCCTCAAATCCGCGATCGCCGAGGGCTCGACCAAGCGAAGCTTCGACGGGCTGACCCCCGCCGAGCAGTTCGATGCGGTGGCGTCCCGGGTGCCCGCGCTGGTCGAGCGGCAGACCCGGCTGGCCCGCGCCACGATCGCCCAGCTGGGCGCGGCGGGATGCTCGGTGTCGCGGTGGGCCGATCTCGATCCCCCCGGCAAAGCAGCCCTGGTGAAATACTTCCAGAGCGAGTTGCTGCCGATCCTCACCCCCCGGGCCGTGACCCTGAGCCCCGGTCACCCCTTTCCCATCATCCCCCACCTCACCCTGGCCTACGCGGTGCTGGTCCGCGACATCCACACCGGGCCGATTCACTTCGCCTACCTCGCGATTCCCAATCGGGTCGCGCGGTTCGTCGCGGTGCCCGGCACCGATCGCTTGGTCCGGATCGAGGACTTGATCCGGGCCAATCTCCAGGCGTTCTACCCCGACCGGCCGGTGGAGCAAGCCTGGCTCTTTCGGATCACCCGCGGGGCCGACCTCGACGTCAACGAAGAAGACGCCGGCGATCTGCTCCAGGCGATCGAGGAGGAAATCCGTCGCCGGCCGATGAATGCCCCGGTCCGGATCGAGATCGAGCGGGGCGCCCCGCCCCTGGTGCGCGACCTCTTACTCAAGGAGTTGAAGTTCGAGCGGCGGAGCGTTGCGATCGCGTTGGGGAGCGCCGACGTCTACGAGATTGACGGCTGGCTCGATCTCACCAGACTCCGGGAACTCGCCGGCCGCTTGCCCCCGTCGGAGGCTTACCCGCCGGTCGGCAGCCGAACTCCGTTCGACGCCGCCCCGGATCTGTTCCAGTTGATCGACCTCGGCGACCGTTTGGTGCACCATCCCTATGATGATTTCGGCGCGACGGTCGGGCGGTTCGTCGAGGAGGCGGCCCGCGATCCGGCGGTGGTCGCGATCAAGATGACGCTCTATCGGGTCGGGGAGAATTCCTCGATCATCGACGCCTTGGTCGACGCGGCCCAGCGCGGCAAGGACGTGGCCGCGTTCGTCGAGATCAAGGCCCGGTTCGACGAGGCTCACAACGCCAAAGGAGTCAAACGCCTGGAGGAAGTCGGGGCCCAGGTGATCTACGGACTGGTCGGACTCAAGACCCACGCCAAACTGGCTCTGGTCGTCCGGCAGACCAACGAGGGCCTCCGTCGCTACGTCCACATCGGCACCGGCAACTACAACCCCGTGACCGCCATGTTCTACACCGACCTCGGCTTCTTCACCTCCGATCCCGACATCACGGCCGACATCGTCGACTTGTTCAACCAGCTGACGGGGAGCACCGACGCGCCCGCGGGCACCTTCCGACGGCTCTTGGTGTCGCCAGCGACGACGGTGCCCGAGCTCCTCAAGCGGATCGACCGCGAGGTCCGTCACGTCGAAGCCGGGCGTCGCGGGCGGGTCCGGGCCCAGGTGAACGGGCTCGAGGACCCTGAGATCATCGGGGCTCTTTATCGGGCCTCGCAGGCCGGGGTCGACGTCGAGCTGATCGTTCGGGGGCTCTGCGCTCTCCGGCCCGGTGTCCCGGGCCTCTCCGAGCGGATTCGCGTCAAGAGCATTCTCGGGCGCTACCTCGAACACCAGCGGATCTTTCACTTCGAGAACGGCGGCTCCGACGACTATCTTATTGGTTCCGCTGATTGGCGGCCCCGCAATCTCCGCCGCCGGGTCGAGGTGTTGGTGCCAGTAGCACGCCGCGATCTCAAGGCGAGTCTCGGCCGGATTCTCGACCTCCTCTGGACGGAGCCCGCGGCCTGGGATCTCGATGAGGACGGGCGCTACACTCGGAGCGAGCCGGTGGCGGGGCGGCGGCACGTTCACGAACGCCTGGGAGGAGAGCCGGTCGCCGGTGCCAACTGATCCCCTGCTCGACCGGTTTCAGGCGATTCTCGATGGGCGCTATACCATCGAGCGCGAGTTAGGGCGCGGGGGCATGGCCACCGTCTACCTCGCCCAGGATCTCCGCCACGGCCGCCCGGTGGCGATCAAGCTGCTCCAGCCCGAGTTGACCACCGCCGTCACCGCCGAGCGGTTCCTCCGCGAAATCCAGATCACCGCCAAGCTCCAGCACCCCCACATCCTCACCCTGATCGATTCGGGAGCCAAGGACGGGCTCGTCTACTACGTCATGCCCCTCGTCGAGGGGGAGTCGCTTCGGGAGCGGCTGATCTGGGAAAAGCAGCTCCCGGTCGACCGGGCGCTCCAAATCGCCCGCCAGGTTGCCGGCGCTCTCGAACACGCCCACGAGCGCGGGGTCGTCCACCGAGACATCAAGCCCGAGAATATCCTCCTCTCCGGCGGGCAGGCGATCCTCGCGGATTTCGGGATCGCCCGCGCGGTGCGCGAGAGCGGCCAACAGGTCATTACCCAGGTCGGGCTCCCGTTGGGGACCCCCGCGTACATGAGCCCGGAACAGGCGGGGGGGCAGGACGATATCGACGCTCGGAGCGATCTCTATTCGTTGGGCTGCGTTCTCTTCGAGATGGTCGCCGGCCGGCCGCCGTTCGTGGCGCCCACGGTCATGAAGATCCTCCAAATGCATCTGACCGAGCCGCCCCCTTCGGCTTGCGCCTGCCGGACCGCCGCGCCGGCCGAGATGGACGCCATGTTGGTCCGGGCCCTCGCCAAGGACAAGGAGCGTCGGTTTCAAACCGCCCGGGAGTTCGCCGACGCTTTGGGGGTGATCGAGGCGACCGAGACCCTGGTGCGCGCCACGCCCGATGGCGCCCGTCGGGTCACCGCCCCGGTTCCGGTCACCCCCGGGGCACCCTACGGCGCCACGCCCTCGGCCCTCAAGCGGCTCCTCGTGGTGGCCGGGGCCGTCGGCGTGGTGGTGTTGGCCTGGCTGGCGCTCGCGCCGCCACGGGTTCCGGCTACGGGCGCGCCGCCGCCGGGCGCGATCGGGCCCGCCAGCGATCAGCCCTATCTCGCCTCGATCGGCGTCAAGCCGCTCGACGCCATCGGCGATTCCGCCGCCCGGATCCTCTCGGCCGGGATTACCGAGGAAATCTCGGCCCAACTCTCCAAGATCAGGCGGTTGAAGGTCATTTCGCGGACCACCATGGAGGCGGTCGCGGCCAAGGGGTGGACGGCGAAGGACATCGCCGATTCGTTGGGGATTCGCTATCTCCTCGAGGGGTCCGTCCAGCAGGCCGGCCGCCAGCTGGCGGTAACGCTCCAGTTGATCGACGCCGAGACCGATGCGCACCTCTGGAGCGAATCCTACCGCCAGCCCCTTCGCGACATCCTGATGATTCGCGAGGAGATCGGGTCGAAGGCGGTCGAAGCGTTGGCCACCAGGGTCCGCGGCCTCCAGGTCATGGGTGCCGACCGGGGGTCTCGCAACCCCGAAGCGGTCGAGGCCCGGGCCCACGGCGTCGAACTCCAGACCAGTGGGGATGAAGGGCGGCTCGATGAGGCGATTCGCTCTTTCGAGCGAGCGCTGGCCCTCGACTCGACCTACGCCATGGCGGCGGCCGAACTCTCCGACGTGCTCCGGTACTACGTCAACCTCGGCTTCGGCGCCAAGCGAGACCCCTACCAGGTGCTGGCCCAGTCCCTCCACTGGGCCGACCGGGCGATTCAGCTCGACCCCACCATCGCGTTAGGCTGGGCCAGCCGGGCGGCCGCCCGGCTCGAGGCCGGGATGTCGCCCGAGCTGGCCTTCGCCGACGTCGAGCGCGCGGTCGCCCTCGCTCCCGCCGACGGCCAGATCCGGATCTATCGCGGGGTCGGGCTCGCCCGGCTGAACCGCTACGACGAGGCCCTTCGGGAACTGGAAGCCGCCGCGGCCCTCGACCCCTACAACGCCGCCACCCGGGGCGGGGGCTACGCCCTGACTGCCCTCGCCGCCCGTCGCTATGATATCGTGGTTCGAGAAGCCGGCTTGGCCGCGGTCCGTGACCCCAGTTTCATCGGATGGCGGGTCATCGAAGCGCTCGGCCACGCCTTCGCGGGCCGACCGCAGCGCTGCGTCGCCATGAAGCTGTCGCAGATCGGCGGGCCGGTCACCGCGATCTGTCTCCATCTCCAGGGCGACTCGGCGCGGGCGCGGCGAGCCATCGACAGCATCGAGGCCCAGTCGATGGAGCGGCCCCTCGGGATCTACACGATGGGATTCGTCGGGGCCTATCACGCCGTCCTCGGCCAGTCGGCCCAGGCGCTCGAATGGCTCGAGAAAGCCTACGCGGCGTCGCCCTCGGCCTTCGACTTTCGGTTTGTCCAATCGCAGCTGTTCGACCGGGTGCGGAACGACCCGGTGTTCCAGCGGGGGATGGCCATCATCACGGCCCGAGTCCGGGCCCGATTCCAGAGGAACTCATGAGAATGCTACGGATGATCGCGCTTGGCGGTCTGGTTGCCGCCCTCGGGTGCTCGGCCGCCCCGAGCGTCCGGATCGCGGCGCCTAACGACGGCGATACCCTCTCGGGGAGCTTCTTGGTCCGGCTCACCGCCACCGGTGTCAGGGTGGTGCCCGCCACCGGCACCGCGGTGGCGGGGGAAGGGCACCACCACGTCTATATCGACGCCGATCCCGGCAATGACCCCGGCGCGATTCTCACCGGCCCCGGGATCGTCCATCTCGGGAAGGGCGTCGACACCCTCCGGGTCGACAGCCTGGTCCCGGGGTCCCATCGGATCATCGCGGTCTTCGCCGCGGGTGACCATGTTCCGATGGCCGGGGTTCGTCGCGACACCGCCCAGTTCGTGGTCCGCTAGCGAACCTCCCGAGCGGGCGCTCCTAGGCCCGCTTTCGCTTCCGCTTCGGCTTGACCGGCTCCGGTTCGGGGAACTGGATGTTGATCGCCGCCAGGTCGTCGCGGAACCAGGCCACCAGCCGGCCGATCAGCTTCTCGGTGAGAAAGAACAGGTCGCCAGGAGTCTTCGGGTGAATCCTGGCGGTGAGGACCCCGTCGGCGTGAGCCACCTCGATCGTCCCGGCCTCGGCGCGGGCGTGGCGCAGCCGGGTCTTCTTCTTGTTGGCCCACGACCACGTGCGCGCTTCGTGGATGACCTTGTGCCGGACCAGCTTGTACGCGTCGAAACCCCGGCGTGGGACGACCTGGAACGTGATCATGTGGCGCTCCTTGAGAGAGGACCCCTCCGCCCCCGCTGCCCCGCGCCGAAAGCTAACGACCCCGCAACCACCTCACCGCCGCGTCGAGCCCCGGGTCCCGCCCCGTCGCCCGGTCGGCCGGGGCAAATACCGCCACCGGCTGGTCCACCGGAACTCCCCGGCCCTCGTACACTTCGCCGTTAGGCATCGCGTACCGCTCGTTCGAGAGCTGAAACTGCCAGCCGTTGGGGAGCCGGCGGACCAGCTCGTCGGCGAAGATCCCCTGGGTCGGCTCGCCGATGAGCCGGGGTCGCGGCGTCCGGCCCGCCAGCATCATCGCTAGAACCTCGCCGGCGCTCAGGGTGTTGGGACCCAGGAGCACCGCCAGCGGGCCGGTGAAACGGTCCCGGCCCACCGGCTCGACCATCACCCGGGAACTCGGTGTGTAGCGGGTGGGATCCTCGGGATCGCTCCGGGCCCGCTTGGTGAACCCCAGGTAGGGCCGGCTCGCCAGCCGGCCCGCCAGGAGCCGGGCCAACGCGTCGTACCCGCCCCCGTTGATCCGGAGGTCGAGGACCAGTCCGTCGAGGCCGCGGAGGTCGGTGAACACCCGCTCGAGCGCCCGGTCGAACGCCACCGAGTCGTCCTCGAACCGCCCGGTGGCTCGGAAGCCGTAGACCGCCCACTTTGAGATAGCCGAGCCGCGCCGTAAGCCGGCCGTACTGGATCCGATCGTCGTGGAGCCGGACCAGCGAATCGAGGAGTGGCAGGGCCGGTGGGGCCGATCGGAGTCGGGCGACCTCCTCGGCGGGGAGGGAATCGGCGATCGGCCGGCCGAACCGCTGGCGGATACCTAACGTCGTGGCGGTGACGTCGGTGTGGCGATCCTGAAGCGGGGCCACCATGTCCGCGAGGACCTGGTAGAACGCCCGATCGTCGGGCGCCGCCCGGGCCCGAGGTCGTGCTTCCGCCACCGTCGCCGCCCAGTCCACCCGGTGCTCCCGGAAGAACGCGTAGTGTTCCGCCATCGTACGGGCAAAGACCTCGAAGCTGGCCTCCCGAGTGACCGCGGGCTCGCCGAGGCAGCTGGCTGGCAGTCCGGGCAAGCGCCGAAAGGTCACGTCGGCCGCGGTGCCTGGCGTGTGGGCCACCATCCGGGTGGCGGAGCGGCCCGCCCGGATCACCCAGTCAGCCGCGACGGCCCCGACCGCGCTGTCGGCCCGCCAGAGGACCTCCCCGGGCCGGAGCGGCCCCTCGGCCCGCCGATATCCGGTGCCCCGGACGCAGCTGGCCGTGGTCACCTGATACGTCGTTAGGCGGTCCTCGCCGAGTGCCCAGAGATGACCGTATCCCTCCGATGCCCAGATCGCCGCCGGCGCCGGCTGGCCCGCCCCCAACACCGCCGCCAGGACCAGCGGTCCGATCACGGCCGCCCGGCCGCCCGGCTCAGGTCGGCCCAGCTCACCACCACGCCGTGACCCCCCGCGTACCGGTCGACCGCGATCCCGAGACGGCGGGCCGCCTCGACCAGCTCGGCGCTGCCTAACGCCGGCAGCGGCGCGGCGCCCGGATTCACCACGTCGCTGGTAAACAAGATCCGCGACTCCGGCAGATAGACCCCCAACAACCCCTCGGCGTGGGTCGTCGGGATTCGGTAGACCAGCGCCCGTCCGGGGCCGCGGCCGAGCCCCAGACTGTCGTCCACCGGCCGGATCGCCGGCACCGCCCGGCCCCGCGACAACGCGTCCGGCGCCACCGTCTTCCGGGCCGTCCGGATCGACTGGAGAAATCCCACGTTACGGCGATGGGCCACCACCGGTAGACCGGCGGCCAACGCCGTTCGGATTCCGCCGGTGTGATCCCAATGATGGTGGGTGCTCACCACCGTCCCCACCGGCTTGCCCGGAAAGCGCCGCCGCAACGTGTCGAGCACCGCCTGGAACCGGCGCGCGCTCTGCGGCGCCTCGACTACCAACAAGGCGGCCCCCTGGTCCACCACCAGGGAATGGTGGGAGCCGCCTTCGGCCCGCCACACCCCCGACGCCAGCTCCACCAGCTGGACCACGACCGGCGCCGGCCCGCTCGGCAGGGCCCGGGCCCGGGACGCGATCGAGTCGGGAATCGAAAACATCGAGTCGGTCACCGCGCCGTTGGCGGTGATGCCGGTGAAATAGGTCTGCGATTGCAACCGGCCGTTGACCTCCACGTCGATCTGGCGAGGCAGCAGCACGCTGCCGGCGCTTTGCCATCGAGTGTACCAGGTCACGGTCCGGCGATCGCCGAGGATCGGGTCGTCCGTCACCGTGAGGGCAACGGTCGGGAGGCCCGAGAGCCGGTCGAAATAGAGCGACACGGTGTCGCCGTCCACCCCGAACCGGACGCCCCCCTTCCATTCGCCCCGCCAGGTCCGCGGTGCCACCCCCGTCAGCTTGGCCTCGAGCGCCCGGATCAGTAGTCGCTCCGGCTGAAGCCGCATCGCCTGGAGAACCAGTGCGGTGGCGGGCGGGGCGTCGGCCGTCTGGACGCCGTTCGCCACCGTCATTCCGATCCCGCCGGCGGTCACTCGCCGTTGGCGGGACGCCCCGCCGGCAATCGGCCGAAGCTCCTGCTCGAGGAGCCGCCGCTGGTTGGCGAAGTCGGTGACGATCCGCCCGAACGCGATCGGTCCCCGGGCCGGCGACAGCGGCGTTTCCTCTTGGCCCAGCCCGAACGACGCGCTGTTGAACTCGGCGACGGTGCTGGTGAGCGAACGGAGAGCTGGTTCACCCCCCATGGCCGCGATCGCCTTCCGAACCAGCTCGCCGGGGGTCTGCGCGGCGAGGGGGGAAGTAGTCATCGCGGTGAGGGTCAGAGACCCCAAGAGACGTGCGAACATCGGGTTGATCCAGTGGGTCGCTTGCCCGGTAGAGGTGATCTAGCGATTTTGGGCCGGCATCGATCCGTCGAATAGAAGTCGCCAGTCGAACCGCGCGCCAGAGGGCAGGGCATTCATGCCGGTGACGTCGTTGGCCTTGGCGGCGGTGGCCGCCGCGCTCGGCGGAGCGATCAACTCGATCGCGGGCGGCGGCACCCTCCTGACCTTTCCCGTCATCGTGGCGTTAGGCGTCTCTCCCCTCACCGCCAACGTCACCAACACGATGTCGCTCTGGCCCGGCGCGCTCGGCAGCGTCTGGGGATATCGAAGCCATTTGGCCGGGGTCCGCCCGTTGGTGCCGGCCATGGGCATCGCGAGTCTCCTCGGCGCCATCGTCGGTGCCTGGCTCCTCCTCACCACCGGCAACCGCCGCTTCGAACAGATCGTTCCCTTCCTGGTGCTCGGGGCCACGGGGCTCTTCATCGCCCAAGGGCCCATCGGCCGGTGGCTGGGAGCCCGGGCGTCCGCCGGCGCCGGGGGAACCCCGATGCGGGTCTCGGTCGGTTTTCTTCTCGGGCAGATGCTCGTCGCGGTCTACGGCGGCTACTTCGGCGCCGGGATCGGGATCCTGATGTTGGCGGCCCTCGGCCTGATTGGCCTCACTGACATTCACCAAATGAATGCCCTCAAGATCTTTGCGGCCCTGGTCACCAATGTGGTGGCCGCGGTGATCTTCGCGGCGAGCGGCGCGATCGATTGGCCGCTCGCGGGCGCGATGGCCGCCGGCAGCCTGCTGGGCGGCTACGGCGGCGCTCGCTTGGCCCAACGGGTCGGACGGGTGTGGGTCCGCCGGGCGGTGGCCGCCATCGGCATCGGAGCATTCGTCTTCCTGCTCTGGAATCGGAGCTAGCGGATGTTCGCGGGCGAACGGGTCGCGGCCACCCTGATCGATCTCGGCGTCACCCACGTGGTGTCGGTGCCCGACAGCACCCTGGGCACCTGGGAGGCGGCCATCATGGCGTCGTCGATTCGGTTGGTGCGGGTCTGTCGCGAGGGCGAGGCGTGGGCGGTGGCGGCCGGCCTCCATCTCGGCGGCGCCACGCCGGTGGTGATGATCCAATGCACCGGTCTCTTCGAGTCAGGCGATGCGCTTCGCAATGTCCTCCACGATTGGAAGCTCCCGATCTTCAGCCTGATCGGCTATCGGAGCTACCTCAATCAGGAGACCCTTCCGGGCGATACCTGCCTGACGTTCACCGAGCCGGTCCTCAGGGCCTGGTCGATCGACTACCGGCTGCTGACCCGCCCCGAGCAGTTCCCCGAGATCGCCGAGCACTACCGGGCCTGTCGGGCCGCGGGTACCCCCGGCGCGGTACTCATCGCGGAGGGCCGAGCGTGACCATGACGACGATGGCGGCGCTCGAGGTCGTGCGGGCCGTCCGGGGCCCTGCCGACGTCGTCATCACGACCATGGGCACCGCTCGCGACTGGACGGCGGGCGGGATCGGACCCCTCGATTTCGTCCTGGTGCCGTCGTCGATGGGCACGGCCACATCGTTGGGAATGGGCTTGGCCCTGGCTCAGCCCGACCGCCGGGTCATCGTCCTCAACGGCGACGGATCGATGCTGATGAACTTGGGGTCGTTGGTGTCGGTGGCGGCCGAGTCGCCGCCCAATCTGGTGGTGGTGGTGTTTGACAATGGAGTCTATGAGGTCACCGGCGGGCAGCCGACGCCGGGCGCCGCCGCCGGCGTCGATTTCGTCGCCCTGGCGCGGGCCGCCGGGTTCCGCGCCACCTTCCGGTTTACCGAGATCGACCGGTGGCGGGCCCAGGCGCCCGAGGTGTTGACGGCCGGCGGGCCGGTGTTCGTGGCCCTCGAAGTGGCGGCGGTCGTCGGCGCCCCCGGTCCTCGGTCGCCGGGGCCGGCGGCGGAACGGGCCCGGGCCTTCCGCGCCCGGGTCGGGGAGCGGTAAGCGAAGCGACCGGCACCTGTGCCGATCTATCGGTCCCCCCACCACTCCCGAGTCGCCGCGAACACCGGGACCTGACTGAGTCGAGCGAGGGTCGCCACCAGCGCGGTGCCGCTGGGGTCAGGCGGAGCCTAACGAGCCGCGGGTCGGGCGGCCGGCGTTCGAATCGCGATCACCCCCCATTGCGCCAGGATCTGGGCCGACGTCAGAATCGCCTGGCGGCTCAAATGCGCCCGACGGGCCAATTCCCGGACATGGATTCCCGACTGCACCGTCATCTCGACCAGGAGCGTGTGCTGCCAGTAGCTGATGCCGTGTTGCGAGGTTTGACGTTCGATCGCCGCGCGGACGTTGAGCCCGAGGCGAGCGAGCAGGGTGGCGAGGGGAACGTGGTTCACTGGGGTCGCCTGAGGGGCCGCGAACCGGCCCGTGTCAACCAGTTGACACGGTGACCTTTCCGACCCCCAGAGCCCGCAATGTCGCCGCCACCCGCCAGCCCCACCTAACTATTTATCCGCCGGCGATCATCCTATTGTCGCGAACCGCCCCCCCCGTGGTCACCCGGAATAGCACTCTACCTTCGCCATGTCGGTCCGCCGATAAAGAATCGTCATCGACAGGTTGGGCCCCTGTTGCGGGCTGTCCCACGTCCACCAAAGACCCGACGCGGTTTTCCCGGGCACCTTGACGGCGTCGACCAGGTTCCCGTACGAGGCGCCCTCCTTCTCCCGGCTACACTTCACCGGCTGTAGCGTGACGCCTTCGTTCTTGAGCGCATCCTCGACCATCCCGCGGTGGACGAAGAACCCCGACCCGTCCTTGTTCGTCACCTCCAGCGAGGCCATCCCGATGGCGACCTGCGCGAGCCCGGCCTCGGTGCCGCTCACGGTGATCGCCATCTCCAGCGCCACGGTGTCGCCGACCGTCCCCAACAACGTGCCGGATCGCGCTTGGGTGATGCCGTCCTTGCGGAGGTATTCCGGGGCCGCCACCGGCTTGGCGGTCGCCCACTTGATCGGCAGCTCGCTCCCGGTGGTCCACGCCAAACCGCGGGTCCGCACGCCAGAGTCCACCAAGAAGGCGCCGATGACCGCGCTCAGCTTGACCTTTTCCATGGCCGGCTTGACGGCCTTCTTCGGTTGGGCACTGAGAAAACTCGGCGCGCCGAGCACCACGAGAGCCAAGAAAATGACGCCGCTGCGAGCCAATCGACGGGCCACGGGATCCTCCGGGTGACGAGTGTGGTAACCACGATGGTACGACGGCTGGGCACCGGCCGCCACCGGGTCACCACGCATTGCGCGCCCGGTGTCCCGATACCGTCACGAGCCCCCTCAGGGCTCCCGCACCTTGTCCGGAAACGGCGGCCGCTTCGGCTTTGCCGGGGGGTTCTTCCGCAGCTCGTCCAACACCCACGCGATCGCCCGCTCCAGCTGGGGATCCCGCCCCGCGATCACCTCTTTCGGGGTCTGCTCCACCGCGAGATCCGGCGGGACCCCGACGTTCTCGACGATGAACCCCTCGTCCGGCGTCCAGATCGCCAGGTTCGGCGCGGTGACCGACCCCCCGTCCATCAGCGGAGGGAACCCGAGGATCCCGACCAAGCCGCCCCAGGTCCGTTGCCCGATCGTGGGGCCGAGCTGCCGCTTCTTGAACATCCACGGGAAGTAATCGCCACCCGAACCGGCGGTCTCATCGGTCAAGAGCGCCTTGGGTCCCTGAATCGACGCGGACGGCGTCTTCAAGTCGGCGCCGTACCGCATCGCCCACCAGCTCATCGCCGGCCGGTTGAGGATGTCGATGTAATAGTCGGCCAGCTGCCCGCCCCCGTTGAACCGCTCATCGACGATGATGGCGTCCTTGTGGGCCTGGGGGTAGAAATACCGCTTGAACGACTCGTAACCCTGGGTCGTGGTGTTAGGCACGTAGACGTACGCCACCCGCCCGCCGGTGGCGGAATCCACTTTCCGGATGTTCCCCTCGATCCAGGCCCGATTCCGGAGTCCCCACTCGTTGCCGATCGGCACCACCTTCAGGGGTCGCGAGCCCGCCCCCGTCGGATTCGGTCCCACCGTGATCTCCACCGTCTTCCCGACCGTGTTCTCGAACGGGGCGTAGATGTTGGTGGGTGGCGCCAAATCCACTCCATTCACCGCCAACAAATATTCTCCGGCCCGGATCTCGACGCCCGGCTCGGTCAGCGGCGCCCGGAGCCCCGGATTCCAGTTCACGCCGCCGAGCACCCGGACAAACCGATAGCGGCCGTTGGCGACCTCGTAGTCGGCGCCCAGCAGGCCCACCCCGACGTTCGCGGGCTGACTCATCCGGGTGCCGGGCCCGAGGTAGCTGTGCCCCACCCGCAGCTCGCTCAACATCCAGCGAATGATCCGGTCGACGTCACCTCGGGTCGCCGCGTGCCCCACCAGCGGGGCGTATTTCGCCCGCTCGGCCGCCCAATCGACCCCGTGAAAGTTGCCGGCGTAGAAGTAATCCCGGTTGATTCGCCAGGCCTCGTCGACCATTTGGGCCCACTCGGCCCGGGGATCGATCCGGAGGTCGAGGGCCGCGAGGTCGAGCCGGCCCTCGCCCGGCTTGGCGGCCGCGGCGGCCGTGACGAACCACCCCGGACCCTGCCGGTAGAGAATCTTTTTCCCGTCCTTGGTGAGGAGGAACCCGTTCGCCTCGGCGAGCACCACGTCGTCTTTCCGCTTGTCGACGTCGTACCGCCTGACGGCGGCCTTCCCGTCCGCCGAGCGGAGGTAATAGACCTGGCCCGCCTCCCCGACCTCCAGTTGCTCGATCTCGGCCGCCGGGATCGGGAACGCCACGATCCGATCCCCGATCCCCGCGAAATCGATCGGCACCGCGCCGCTCGCTCCCGCCGGCTTCTTGGTGGTATCCGCCGGCGTCGCCACCTTCTCCTCGTCGCTCTGCGGCGCGAACGGATTGGCGGCCTCCTTGGTCAGCGCGATCGCGTAGATGGCGCGGGTTCGCCGGAGCCCCTGGGTGCTCTGGGAAAACCAGTCGAGCGACGGCCCCGCGTCGGTCGACGCCAGGACGTAGAGGTACTTGCCGTTCTTGTCGAATACCGGCTGGACCACCTCGCTCAGACCATCGGTGACCGTGGTCGAGCGATCCTGCTCGGTGTCGTAGATCGACAGCGATCGGACCAGTGGCTGGGGGCTCGCGGTGTAACCGAGCCAGCGGGAATCCGGCGACCAGCTGTAGGAGAGCCCCACCAACGGCGTATAGGTGGCGTTGCCGCCGACCTTCTTCGCCTTCCCGGTGGCGACGTCCAATACGAAGATGGTCTGCGAGTTGTCGAAATAGGCGATCCGTTTGCCGTCGGGCGACCATTGCGGGCTCGAGTAGAAGCCGGCACCGCCCAGGTCGATCACCCGGTGGGCGCCCTTGCCGTCCTGGGGTACCAGGTGGAGTCGGTATTCGCCACCCTGGTCCGAGAGATAGGCGATCTGACTTCCGTCCGGCGACCAGACCGGCGACCGCTCGTGAGCCGCCGCGGTGTTGGTGAGGTTGCGGGCGTCCCCCTTCTCGACCGGGACCGTGACGATCTCGCCCCGAGTCTCCAGCGCCACCCGCATCCCCGTGGGCGAGAGGGCCGCGTTCCGGATGAAGTCGGCCCCCTTGACCCATCGGCCCCGGGTTTCCCGGAGGTCGGCCGCCACCCCGATGACCAGCCGCTTGGCCTGAGTCTGGGACGGGTCGAGGAGGTGGAGCCAGCCGGCTTGCTCGTAGAGGATCTTCCCGCCCCCCGCGGCCGCCGCCATCACCGGGAAGTCCTGATGGTTGGTGACTCGCGTCACCTCCTTGGTGCGCCGATCGTATCTATAGAGGTTGAACTCGCCGGCCCGATCGGACCGGAACCACACCACGTTAGGCTCGATCCACATCGGGTCGACGTCATTGGAGCGGCCGGCCGGCTGGGGGATCTTCTCGATCTCCCAGCTCTGGGTGTCGATCAGCCACAATTGGGAGACCATCCCGCCCCGGTAGCCCTTCCACTGCTCGAACGCCCGGCCAATCGGGTTGTAGGCGAGGAACCGGCCGTCGGGGGAATAGGTTCCTTGCGCGCCATTGGGGATCGGAAGCCGGGTCTCGGGGCCGCCGTCTACCGCCACGGTCCAGAACTGGGTGTAGCGGCCCGAGAAATCGGCCCGACCCGAGGTGAAGAGCACCCGGCGGCCGTCGGGGGTGAACGCTTGGGGCACGTCGGCGCCGGGGTGCCAGGTGAGCCGTCGGGGCTCGCCGCCGGCTGCCGCCACCAGGTAGACGTCGCGGTTGCCGTCGTAGTTACCCGAGAAGGCGATCCACTGCCCGTCGGGCGAGAAGACCGGGTTGGTCTCGTCGCCGTCGGCCGTCGTTAGGCGGCGTACCTCGCTTCCGTCGTGCCGGGCCGTCCACAGATCGCCGGCGTACCCGAACGCCACCTGGGTGGCGCTCACCGCCGGCTGGGCGAGGAGCCGGGTGTCGGTGGTGCTGATCTGGGCGGCGAGGGTCGAACCGCCCGCGAGCAGGGCGGCCAGGGACGCGAAGGCGAGCGAGAGGCGGCGGGTCATCGGATCGTTCGGTCGTCGGAGGTGACCAATACTATCCCGATCACCGGTGATCCGGCCAACTCAGCCCGGCCCCGGGCCCGGGCGGCCGTCACCGGTTGGCGATCGGCCGCCGGAACGCTCGCGACGGAGCTACCGTCGCCGCTGCTGTTACCTTCGCTCGATCCGCAGGTACAGCTTGTACTGCCCCCACGGCGGGCTCCCGGCTAGCGGGATTTCGACCACCGCCGCTGGGTTGACGCTGGTGTACGAGTGGGCCAGGCTCCAATTGATGACGACGAAGGTCGGGCAATAGCTCTGGCGATCCACCATATCGACCGGCTCATCGCCCCAGCCGCTGAGCTGCGGAATGACAAACCGCGACGTTCCGCTCGCCATGGATGGGCAGCGGACCGGGCGCCAGAGGTTAGTGCCGGCCCTCCATGGCATGAAGGGGTTGAGGGTATTGGTGTACTGGAGGTTGTTGGCGATCCCCAGCTGGAAGGTTTGGTAGTAAGGCACCAGTCGTTCGTCCTCGTCCGCCTCCCAGATCGAAGGGGAGAGGATCAGGGCCCCATCGATCTCGGTCAGATCGCCTTCCCATAAGTGGAACGGCAGGTTCGCGGTCGTCGGCGGCTGCAGTTGGGAGACGAGCTGGACGGCGGCGGGGTACTCGTCCTTGGCCTGGATGCCGCCGGTTGGCGACGCCGAGCCGGCCCGGACCCGGCCGGGATAGTTATGGACGTCGCCGAAGGTCGGGGTTCGCAGCATCCGGGTAGAAGCGAGGGTGTTGCCCGAGCGACCCCAGTACCGGTACTCGTTGACCTGGGTCAGGATGTAGACCTCGTTCCCGCGGCCATCGCCCCGAAGAAAATCCTCGCCGGCGGTCGCGATCGCCTCGAACCGCTCGAGCGAGATCCGGAACCGGTTGGAGCGGATGTTGACCGTGTGCGAAACCGTGGCCCATTCGGACTGCGGGGCCGGCACGACGTAGGTGGTGCCGTAGGCGGTCGTGGTCCCGTAGTTGGTCGCCAGCGGGAACGGCAGCTTGGTGACGTCGTAGGCGGTCGCCACCTTCCAGCTGTGGGTTCCCGCCGGCAAGAACAGGTCGATCGGGCCACCGCCCGGCACCAGCTTCTCGCCCTGGACCCCGTATCCGCCGGCCACGCCGGGCCCCGAGATCTTGATGGCGTTAACCCCATAGAGATTCAGATTCCACGTGATGCGGACCTTGCCCGGGGAGCCGACGACGTCCTCGACCGTGATCGGGGTCGGGGCGACCCCGCTCAACACTGTGAGACCGATGCCGGTGGTGCCGACCGAGCCGTCGGCGTAGTTGGCCTGGAGCGTGTACTGATACGGGCCAGGCCGGTACAGTCCAGCGTCATCCCACGAGGTCGCGTTCCCGGGAATGAGTCCGGAGGTCGCGTTGCAGCAGGCTGGGTCGTCCATCTTCCCTCGGCTGACCAGGTAGCTCGACACGTTAGGCGCCGCGTTCCAGGTGAGCCGGGCGAACACCCCGTAGGTCGCCGGAGACGCGAACCCGATCCCTTGGGGGGCCGGGCCGACTTGCGGGCCGCCCAACGTCTTCAAGGTCGGCACGCTGAGGCTCCGGATTCTGGTCTGCCCGGGGAGCCCGGTCGCCGCGACCACCAGGACGGCCAGGGTGATTGGAATGGTCAGCGTTCGCATCGACTCCTCCTTGTCGGTGACCGCGCCGGCGGGAATCGCCGTCGTCGTCGGACGCAAGGGTAGGAGGGAGGGATCAGACCGTGATCAGTCGGGTCTCAATCGCGGATCATCTCGGAGATCGGGTCGGGTCGGGTGGGTTTCCGATGACCGATCCGGGGTCGCCACATACAGGCCCGACCTCGGCCGGTCGCAGTCCCGCGGCCCGCCAGGAACGGCGCTTGCCTGATCCTCACCTCGGGATGATCGGAAGCACCACGTGGGAAGGATGTTCGCGGTCGTGATAGATCGTCTGCCGGGCGACGTTCCACTTGGTCGCCGTCGGCTCCGTCCCGGGCTCGACGTTCAACCCCCGATACGTCGGCACCGACCCGCTGGACAGCTCGACCCGAATTCGATGGCGCCCCGGGCTGCTGGGCGAGATCGTTGAGCGCCACCCGCTCGGTTCCCGGTCGCCTCCGAATGCCGGGCAGGAAGCTCCAGATCAGGGCAGGGGAGGCCGCGACCTCCATCACGACCCGGTTGGCGACCACGGCTTGATAGCTGTCGGCCGGGGCGGCGGGCAGGGTCGCGATGGGCTGCCCCAGAGTGGGCACCACCGCCGCCAGCAGCAGAACAGCGTCGCAGGCGAGGCTCCTTGGGATGTCTCGTCGGGGTGTCATCGGATCGTTGGTCGTCGGAACTGTCAAGACAATCCCGATGACCGCCGATCCGGCCAACTCAGCCCAGCCGGGTGACTCCCGGCTGCCGGTCGAAGTGGGCGTCGAAGGACATGATCCGCGACACCCCGTGGCGTTCCATGGTGGCCAGGTGGATGGCGTCCCGGGCTTTCAGGGTCGGCCGCCCGAGCACGATCGTCTTGGCTCGTTCCACCAACTCCATGGTCACGGGGTAGACCTCGTCGACGACGCCGCCGAGGGCGTCGAACGCCGGCTGGATCGCGTCCCGGCGTTCGAGATGGGAGTACCGATGGAGGATTTCCTGGAACACCTCGGCGCTGGTGACCAACTTGTCTCGGTCGGCGATGGCCCGTTCGAGAAGCCGTTGGGCGTCGACCTTGTGGGCATGCGGGGCGCCGACCAGGTACATCGGGATGTTCGAGTCGACGAAGATCACCGGCTCGATCCGAGGTACCCGCGTTCGATGTCCGCGAGCATCGTGTCGATGTCGGCAGTGGGGTAACTGCTCCGGGCCGCTTCCCGCACCACGCCGAGCTTCCGGTCGGGACTCACGGTCGGCTCTCGGAGGGCGACCTCCTTCAGCGCTCGGCGGACCCATTCCGAGACGGTGACGTGGTGCCGCCGGGCGACCCGTTGGAGGTCCCGATAGTCGGCGTCATCGATGATGACCTGCAATCGTTTACTCATGGTATGAGTGTAATGCTCTAATACCATACGTGTCAACCTCGCTCTGGTGGGGCCCCAACTGTGTCACCTTCGGGGGCCGACCCGCCAACCAACCCAACGCCAAATGGTACCGATTTCCGCGAGCTGCGGACCGGCTCCCTCGGCAGCTATCCGGACCCTACCGGAAAATCAGCCGCTGCCGCCACGTCGGCGGGCCGAACTCGAACCCGGCAGTGAGCACCAGCTCGCCGGGTTGAGGAGTCAGCTCGAAGTCCCAGGTCTCGCCCACCTCCACCTCTTGGATCGCGGGCCGGCTGGTCCGCAACGCCGCCGGGAGATCGGCCCCGTCCTTGGCCCGCGCAACCCAGCGAACCGCGGTTGTGTCCCGCCGGATGGCGTAGCGAATCCCGATCGCGGGACTGAGGTTGATGAACCGGAACCGATGTCGCACCCCGGCGGCCAGTTGGAGGGTCGGGCCTCCCGTGCTGTCGCCGTTGACCATCGCCTTCGGCATGCATTCCCGGCCCGGTGCGTCGCCGACGCATTGAGGCGAGGTCTCGTCGTCGGGGCCGTTCCAGCCGCCGAGGTAGACGTGATCCCGGGTCGGGTCGAAGGGTTGGCCCGGTTCCGTCACCACCAGCGGCCCGATCGCCCCGGCGGTCACCTGTTCGATATCGTTGACGTGGGTGTGGTAGATGAAGGTGCCCGCTCGGGGCAGCGAGAGCCGGGCGGTGAAGCTCTCGTCGGGCTGGATCGCCGGCGCCACGGTCGACCCCTCTCCGCTCCAGCCGACCACCCCGTCCGACCAGCTCTCCAGCTCGATCCCGTGCCAATGGATCCCGACTGGCTCCTCGGCGCGGTTATGCACCGTGATGTCGGTCGGCTCGCCTCGGGTCAGCACGATGAGCGAGGCGGGAATCCGCACCGAGTCGCGGGCGGGCGGGGCCGGCCCCTGTTGGAGGATGTAGCTGAACGTCTTGGGGATCCGTCCGCGGGGCCCGCCCTGGTTGACGAACAGATCGAGCGGCCGGACCGTGCCAGCCCGGGCGTACGACTCGCCCGGTTTCGGCGCCACCACCAGCCCCAGCACCAGCCCCGCCATGTGGAGGGCCGGGTCCATCGAGGTCGTTTCCCGGATCTCGACGTCGGGTCCGTGGCGGTGAGCGAGCCTAACGTCCGGCACGACGTGGAACGTCAGGTGGCAATGAAAGAGCCAATTGCCGGGTCGGTCGGGCGACCAGGTGAGGGTCCGAGTGGCCCAGGGAACCATCTTCTCGGTCACCGCCAGGGTCTGTTGGGCGGCGGGGAGGTTCCGGCTGGTGATCCCGTTGCCTAACGCATCGATCCGGAAGTAGAACCCGTGGAGGTGCATCGGGTGGGGCCGGACCGTCCCGTTGATCACCCGCCACCGGACCGTGTCGCCGACGGCGAGCCCGATCCGTTCGGTGTGGGGCCACGACTTCCCGTTGATCGCCATCACCGTCCGCGATCCGCTGGTGTCGCCCGCCTCGGAGTAGAGATTCAGCACCAGCACCCGATCGGGCGGCGATCCGCTCGCGGGGTCGACTACGAACGCTCCACCAGCCGTCTCTCGCTCGGGGAACCGCCGGTCGTCGGGGCGCCGGCCGATGATCGCCCGGTAGTAATAGGTCCCCGGCGCACCGGCCCGGAATGCCACCTCGATGCTGGCGCCGGGCGCTACGTGCAGCGTCTCACTCGGGGCGATCGGCTGGGTTGCGAACCCGATCAGGTGGATGGTCGAGTCGGGAAGCGCGTTCCGGATCGTAGCCCGGATGGCGGTGCCGGCGCGGACCCGGATCAGCGGCGCCGGAATGGTGGGGGCTTTGCCCTCTTCGCTGAACGCCTGAATGGCAATGTGGGGGCCGTCGCTGGCTTCGGGATACCAATCGGCCATCTGGACCACCAGGCGGATGGCGACGGAGTCGCGGGTGGCGGTGCCGGCCGGGGTGCGATTGTCGTTGGCGACGATCCGCGGGATCCGGGACGGCTGCGGCTGACTGGAGGCCGCCGGCGTGAGGAGCCCGAGGAGGAGTGCGGCGAGAATGGTGGCGGATGGCATGGAGGAAGTTGTTTCCCGGTGGGGGTTCCCGCCAGGGGGACATCGGGGTTCGTCGTCGCTGGGTGGCTGGATATCTTTCCTTCATGAACGCGGAGCCGGTGTTGGCCCTTGCGGCTCGAGCCCTTGTCAAGCATCGCCTCGAGGCGGTCTTGATCGGCAACGCCGCCGCGGCGCTCCAGGGATCGCCGGTCACCACGGTCGACCTCGACTTCATGTTCCGGAAGACACCCGGGAATCTTGCCAAGCTCAAGCGGATCGCAGCCGATCTCGGCGCCATGGTACTCACGCCGTACTATCCGGCGTCTGGCCTCTACCGGGTTTCGCGGGATCGGGATGGGTTGCAGCTCGACTTCATGTCCAAGGTCGACGGGATCCGCTCGTTCCACGGGCTGCGTTCCCGCGCCGCGGTGGTTCGGATCGGTGGCAAGCCCCTGTTGGTGGCGAGCCTCGAGGATATCATCAAGAGCAAACGGGCCACCAACCGACCGCAGGACCGGGCGGTACTCCCGCTGCTTCTCAAGACGCGCGATGAAAAAATCAAAGAAGACTAAGAAATCTGCGCTGGCCAAAGAATCGGAGCGGGTTCTGGTGGAGCGGATCCGCCGCCTACTGAAACTCCCGATGGCCAAGCGAACCAACTTCCTTCGCAAGCGTCTCCCGGGCGGTGGGTCGGCCGTCTAGCTCGGGCGTTGATCACCTCGCAGACCCGCCGGACGGCCTCGAGGCCGCCGGGCGGTCTCAGGTCCAGATCACCGGTACTCGATAGGGCTCCAACTGCCGGTCGGCGGTGACCAGCGTTAGGCCCTCGGTGGTGGCCTGCGCCACCAGGATCCGGTCGAAGGGGTCTTGGTGGTGGGGTGGGAGATCGGCGACCGCCTCCACGTGCTGGAAGGTGATGTCGAGCGGGGTAAACTCGCTCTGTGACACGGCGGCGCCGAACGAGCCGGGGAACCGGAGCTTGCCGAGCTGAGTCTTGATCGCCGCTTCCCAGGCGGAGGCCGCGCTGACGTAGACCAGACTGGCCCGGGCGATCGCTCGTTCGGCGCTCCGCTCGATTCGCCGCGGGTCGGTCCGCCACCAGAGGAAGACGTGGGTGTCGAGAAGGAGCTTCATCGCTTCTTCCCGGCTTTGCTGGTGAAGCGCGCCAGTACCTCCGCCGGCAGCGGGGCGTCGAAGTCCTCCGCAATGAACGCGAGGCCCTCCCACCCGCCCGGAGTTCGGCCTCGATCGGCCCCGGCGAGCGGGAGCAAACGGGCGAGCGGCTTGCCGGCTTTGGCGATCACGATCTCTTCCCCCCCAGCGGCTCGGTCCACCAAGGCCGAGAGATTGGTTTTCGCCTGATACAGGTTCACGGTCGTGGCCACCTTGCGCCCCTAGCTGGTCTATTTGACCAAGCTAGTTGGCTAATATGTTCTGGTCAACTAGACCAAGCGAGCACTCCCCCCCCGATGGCAAGGTAGGCTGTTTGGTCTGAGCCCACTAACCAAAGATTGGCGCAATCGGGCGGTTTTTTCGCGGGACGGGCCCCGCGCCTTCCCGTCCCCAGTCCGCGCGGTAGTTTGGTGGCACCACCGTGCCGACACCGGCCTTCCTCGATGGAGCCCCGGATGCAGAGCCCAACCAGCTGGACCATCGCGGGCCGTGGCCCGATCCTCATCGCGGCACTGCTGACGGCCTGCGGCGGCGCTCGGGAAATCGACGACAAGGCGCTGGCCGCGGCGGACGCCGATACCGGGCTCGGTCGATGGCGGCGAAAGTGTCCGGGTGCATTCGGGAATCGGCGTCGATGAACACCAGCACCTCGCCTCGCGCGGCCACCCGTGGTTCGCTCTGACCGTTACTTCTTGGCCGGAGGCGGTGCCGCCATCGGGAGGTCGCTGTTGAACATGTCCGCGACGAGGAACCACTGCCCGCCGACGTTGCGCCAGTGGACCAGGTACTTGCCGGTATCGGCGACCGCCGCGGTCGCGCCCGGGTACATGAATGTCATTCGAAAGTTTCCCCGCTCGATCGCCAGCGGTCCGTTGGCCACCACCGACTTGGTGGTCAAGAAGACCTGGGCTTTCACGGCGGCGAAGTTCGTGACCATGTCCTGAATCGCCTTCCGGCCCTCGACAGCCGGGACGTTAGGCGCCATCACGGCGCCGTCCTCGGCATAGTACCCGGCGACCACCTCGCCATGGCCCTGGTTGAAATGGGTCATGAACTCGGCGTTTCTCGCCTCGATGGCCGTCCGGGCGGCCGCGGACTCGGTCATGATCCGCGCATCCCGCTGTTCCGGGGTCTCCGCCGCCTGTTGACATCCGAGCAATACGATCGCTGCCGCTGCAATCCCTGTCGCGCGCATGGATGATCTCGCCGGTTGAAGGGTCAGGGGGTAATCTGCTGCTGGCGCCCTCGGCGTCAAGCGGCGGGCCCTGAGCATGTTCACCAAGCCGTCGATGCTGAAGAGCTCGATCCGCCCTCGGACCAAGTCACTCACCCGAGGTTGGGTGACACCGAACAGCTTCGCTGCGGCAGCTTGAGTGAGCTTCCGCGCCTCGATCAGCCGGCGAATCTGGACCACTAGCTCGGAACGGACTCGGAGGTTTTCGGCCTCGGCCGGCCTCGGTCGTCACCGTCCCGGCGAGGCCGAACGTCGGGTCGAATCCTTGAGTTGCCATGGTCGGTTACAGGCTGAGGCTGCGCGAGCTGGTGGTCGACGCCTGCACCTTGACCGCCGCCAGGATTCCCGCGGTGCTGTTCGCCGACGAGAACGCCGCCAGGATCGGCGCCATGCTCCCCGCCCGGAGCGGCAGAAACGCCGTCGTCACCAATCCGGCCAGACCGGCATGGAAGTGGGCCAACTGCCGCTCCAAGCCCAGCTCCGCCCGAAGGTGACTCTCGGTGTCGAGCAGATCGGGGTCGAGGTCGCCTAACGGGTAGCGGAATCGAGTCACCGGATCCACCGGCAACGGCCCGGTCACCCCCGGGGCCGCCCCGTCCCCCCGGGGCGCCCGATTGGGGTCGCGGAACCACCATGCCTCCGCCACCATTTGACGGAGCAACGGGTCGAGGCTCTGAATCATCGCCGGGGTCAGCGGCACCGGACTGTTGGTCTCGAGAAAGTCGATCTCGACCACTCGGCGCGGCTTGCCTCGATCGTCGAAGTCGGTCGACACCGTCCGGACCTCGGTCACCGTCACGATGTCGAAGGCCGTCGGGGTGATGACGGCCCCATTGGGACGGAGGAGGAGGTCGAACGCGCGGAGCGCCACCGCCTGGATCGGGATCAGCCCGGTGGCCCGATCGACCTGGCCCAACACCAGGTCACCGGCGACGTCGACCCGGAACTGGATCCGGACCGCCGGCTTGTGGGCGGTGGTTCCCATCGAGACCAGATAGCCGAATTGCAGGGCCCCGTGGTTAGGCGGCGGCCCGCCGACGCTGCTCGCCAACACCATTGTCGGCCCCGACTCGACCATCAAATGAACGTCGCCGATGGTGCTCTTGGGGATCGGCGGCGGCATCAGCGGCTTGAGCGCGGCGCTCGACCCCGCCAGCCAGGCGCCATCGAAGGCCGCCTGGCGCCGGAGCCCCGCAAGAAAGACGTTGAGGAAGTTCTGGTCGAAGGAGAGGCTGACGTAGTGGTCGGCGCCGAGGACCGGTTGGGCCCGGGCGACGTCGGCGTTCTGGGCGGTCTCGAGGGAAGCCGGCGTCGCCACCGTCGGGATCGCGAACCGGGGGTCGCGCTGCGGGTCGAGCTGGGCCTCGAGATAGGTATAGACGCCGGCCCTCCCGCCCTTGAGCCCCCCGCTGATCGGGAGGTTGAGCCGGAGCGCCGAAGCGGGGAAGCCGCGGCCGAGGGCCGCCCTGATCGCCCCGGTCACCAGATCGCTGGCGATGCTCTCGAGCAGCCGGAGGGTCGGCGGGATCAGGAGGTTGACGGTGGTTTCCTCGATGGCGGCCAGGATCTGATGGATCCCGGTCGGCACCTGGGAGGCCCAGTTGAATCGGACCATCCCGCCGACGCTGCACCGGGCCACCGGCACGAAAACGCCCTCGGCGTCCTGGACGAAATCGACCGCGATCGAGGCGCTCAAGCCGGTGGCGGTCAGCGAGGCCAGCACCAGGTCGAACGAGAACAACAGCGCCAACCCGGCGACCAGGCCGAGGGCCCAGGCCAGGGCGGGGAAGAAGGCGGCCACGATCCCGGCGCCGGCGAGCAGCAGGAAGAAGGTGGCGGTGGGCCACCGATCGACCCGGGCGTTCACCGCCAGAGTCCCCAGCGACAGCATCCCGGTGATGCTGCCGCCGGTCCCCGCCGTGAGGGAGAGGAGCGGGTTGAACGGCGGGTCGCCCATGACGGGCGCCGGCGCCGGCGGCAGGGTCAGCCCACCGGTGATCCCCGAGACCCGGAAGTTGATCAGGCCGAGGGCGCCGCCCGGCGGGGTGCTGGTCGGGAAGGTCCGGGAGATGACCCCGTACTTCCGGCGGACCAGCTCGAACGTTAGGCGGGCCTTGACCCCGTCGGGGAGGAGATCCCAATTGGTGCCGGCGGTACTGATCACCGTCCGCATCGTCGGCGGAAAGGTGAGGATGGTGGTCTGGGGGTAGGTCCCCAGCCGGAACAGCGACTCGGCGTCGCGGATGGCGATCTGGTCGAGGATCCCGCGGCACATGAACGACCCGAAGTCCGAGGCCGGCGTCGGCGCCGGGATGACCCGGGTCGGCGGCAGGGAGACGTCGTGGAGGAGCTGGTAGACCGCGGTGCCGGCCGCGTTGGCCCCCCGCCGAACGACGTCGTTCCGGAGCTGGTCGAGCCAGTCGAAGACGATCCGCCCCTGGCCCACCGTGAAGGTCCGGATCGGGGTGACGACGGTGTTGAACAGGCCGCTGATCTGGTTGAGCAGCCGCTGCTCCAGCCGGAACCCGATCCTCGGCTGGGTGGTGGAGGCAGGCGGTTGGGGCGGGCGGGGCGGGCGGGGAGGTCGAGGCGGCGGATCGTCGCGGTTGGGGCCGTCGTCGTCGAGGGCCTGGCGACTCACCCCGACCTCGTTCGACGACCCCGCCATCGGACGGGGCGGCATCGAGGTGTAGCCAGGCGTGGGCTTGTCGGCCCGGCCGCCTCGGGGCTTCTCATCGGCTCGGGCGGGGGTTGGTTTCTGGAGCCGCCATTTCCGGTACCCGGTGGGCGCCGCGAAGGCTTTCGGCTCGATCGCCTGGTGCGAAAAGGCCGTCACCGTCACCGTCGACAGCGTCTCGATCGGCTCGCCCCGCTGGTCGAGCGCCTCGAATCGGATCTGGGAGGGAAACCCTTCCACGGCAAAGAGTCGGGCCCAGTGATCGCCATCGAACCCCGCGGGAAGCTCCCCTTCGGGCCCGCCGAGCAGCGCCAAGACCGCTTGCCGGGCCAGATCGGGCGCCCGCCATTCCGGATTGGGCGTGGCCGTGATCCGAATCGACCGCCCTGACTGGCGATCGATCACCGTGAGGCAGGGTTCCGGTGGCTTGGATTTCTGGGCGGTCCCGTCGGCTTGGTGGGCTGGCGCCTTCTTGGCGCGCTCGGGCCGATCGATCGGCACGAACACCTTGGCGTCGTGTTGGATCCACAGGCCACCCTGCGGTCTCGTCACCATCGACACGTTGGTCCCGAGGGGGCTGGCTCCTTTGAAATCCACGCGCCGGTATCCGGCGGCGATGGTGAGGGAGCTGTGGAGCCGGGTCGGCCAGCGTTCGCGGGCGAGGCCGAGGTTGGTGAGGAGGCCGACGACCTGGGCTTGGGCGTCCTTGCTCAGGCGGGTGGTGAGATCGAGTCGGACGGCAGCTATCGATGGCATCGAGGATTCCTGGGGGCCGGGTGGCATCGCGTGATCGAACCGAATCCAAGATGGGCGATGCGGGTCATTCGGGCATCACCCAAGCATCAAATCGACTCGTGGGTGGGCGAAAACCGTTCATATGTGGGCGGAAGGCCGCCCCTGCCGGTGAGGGCAGGGTCCGGCTCGGTCCAGCGAGTCGAGGGGTACCGAACGCCGCGCGGCTGGGCTACGTTCTCAGCCGTTGTAGAGTCGGGAACGGGACGTAGCGCAGTCCGGTAGCGCACCTGAATGGGGTTCAGGGGGTCGCGGGTTCAAATCCCGCCGTCCCGATGATTTACAAATCGTGGGGGTAGTTTGGGGCTAGTTTCTCCCGGCCACGACGACTTCATGAATGCGGCGCTCCTGTGAGGTGACTCGCAGGAGCGTTTCCGTATCCGGCTGCTGATAGCACTTGAGAAGTGTTTCGATGTCGCTCCAGCCACCGGCTGCCGCGACGTCTTTCAACGAGAGATCCTTCCTCGCCGTGGCCCAGGCTCGCCGGTACGGATGCCAGAGCCCGCCTTCGAGCTTCGGCAATCCAGCGGTCTTCTCCGCGACCGTGAGCCACTTGTCGAACAGGTGGCGGTCCATTGGCTGCTCGGGCACCCGCTCGCCGGGGAACAACCATCCACCAACCGCGCTCAACTTCTTCCGGAATTGCCGCAGCTCGTCCCAGAGCGCTGCCGGGTAGGGAATCGTCCAGGCCTTCCCCTTCTTGTCATGCTCCGCGCGCCAGTGAATCGTGCCGGCTGTGAAGTTGAGATCCTCCCAACGGAGGTGGCGAATCGAGCTGAGCCGTCGCCCGGTTGCTTGGGCGAGCACCAGCGCTAGCTCGATCTTGGTCCAGCGGGTTCGCTCCTCTTCCGTTTTTGCCTCCGCGGCCAGCTGCTGCATCGCCGCGCGGGTCGCCTGGTACCGCTCCCACGTTGCGACCGGCCGTCTTGGGTTGGCTTCCCGTGGCCGCCTGATGCCTTGGAGCGGATTGAACTCAAGCCACCGAACCCCTTCGACTCGAACGGTGGTAGCCCAGTTCAACATCATGTGCAGGAGCACGAGGTCTGCTTCGACCGTGCGGGCTCCGACTGGACCAGTGACGTTGCCCTCTTCGTCGGAGAGTTTGATCCCGCCTGCCCGCCGGGCGGCTACGAACGCGCCTTGATCCCGACCCGTTAGGCTCTTGACGTCGACCTCATCGCCGAAGAAGGCAAGGAGAACCTTGGATCGGAGCTTGGCGTCCTTGTGTGTGGTGCTCTTGTTGTCGAGGTACGCTTGGCACTCAGTCCGAAACCGATCCCACAGGAGCCGAAGGGTGATCTTGCCGCCAGCCTTCCGTTGCTCAAGCCCGAGCACCAGCTCGGCCTGAAGCCGCCGGGCGAGCTGCTCCGCCTCGCTTCGGTCGCTGGTGCCGAGGCACTTCCGGCTGGGCCCCTTGCCCGGGACCCACACTTCTCGATAGAACTGCCCGTCCCGTCGCTTTTGAAAGAGCCGGACCCGATCGCCGCGCCTGCCGATCGACAGGGTCCACGTACCGTTCTTCTGGTGCCGCCAGGTATCGCGCTTCCTGTTCATCTCGTCCTCCTCTGTCGGCTGAGGAGGTCACGAGCGTCGGTAGCTGGATCATAGCTCGCCGCCGACGGAGCCGCCAACGCCCGGCCGGGTTTCCGAGGAAGATCTGTCCGGCGGATGCGGGGAGCCCGCCTCCGGCCGGCATTGGGGATGGTTCCTTCGCGGACCATCCGGGCGACGTGTTCGTGGCTATAGCCGGACTCGGCAGCGGCTTGCGCGACCGTGAGCAGTTCGTCGGTCGCCACTTGAGCGACGGCCTCAAGGTCCGCGAGAAACTCACGGCACAACGGGCCACCGAGGACCATCGATCCTCGGCGGTCCATCGTCGTGGCTTCCGCTCGCCATTTCACGAGGAGGTCATTGTACGTCACCGACTGCCCCTATCCCGGCCTTCGGCTGCGTTCGGAAAGATCGTACACCTAACGCTCCGGTACCTGATGCATCCGAAGCCAAGGCAACGCCCGAATTGTCGTCAAGGGGCCGGCGGAAACGGCCGAAGGGCTGGCTGGCGTTGCAGTGAGAATGTCTCGGCCTGCTGGCCCGGCTGATCGCCTTCGGGGTCCTTCGGATTCTTCCGAGCGTCCTTCGTGAATACGTCCGGCTTCGCGACCACGGAACATGGAATCGGGAATCCCGGAGCGGCAGTCGCTGTTTTTCACCGGCGGGCGAGCAGGGCCGGTCCCGCAAACCCTTTCGTTCCAAGGAGTTCGGTGCCATCTTCCAACTGCCCAGCAGGGGACGGTGTCGCGCTCTTCTGCTACATTCCCCGGGCGGTCCAAATTCAGCCAGTCCCGTTTCGCGCGGGCGTGGACGAACCCAGTGAGCGGAGGTGTGGTGACCCACGCGACGACGCCCCCCGAAATCCGAGAAGGTCAAATCCTGAAAGGGCCGTTGTTCAACGAGCCCATGCGGGTGGAGACCGTCCAGGCGACCGGGAACCTCGCGTGGGTCCTCGGACTGGTTGGAACGGAGACCGAGCGGTTCCGGAAGGTCACCCTCGGTGCGGCCGACCTCGCGGGGCTAACCATCCTGACGACGGACCGCCGGTACGACGGCGACGGCAGGCTGCTCCGGTTGGGTCTGCAAGCCTACGCCCTCGGCATCGCGTACGAATTCGACCCCTACTTCGGCCTTTCGATCTCCCGAGTCGATCCGCTTCCCCACCAGCTCGAGGCGGTCTACGACTACCTGCTGAAGCTCGCTCGAGTCCGGTTTCTCCTGGCCGACGATGCCGGCGCGGGCAAGACGATCATGTCCGGCCTGCTAATCCGTGAGCTGGAGCTGCGCGGGCTGGCGGAGCGAATTCTGATCGTCTGCCCCGCGAATCTTGCGTTTCAGTGGCAGCGCGAACTGAAGGACAAGTTCGACGGCAAGTTCCTGGTCATGAAGGGGTCGGACATTCGTGATCAGTTTGGCGTGAATCAGTGGCTGGAGCAGAAGCGGGTTATTACGTCGCTGGACCTCGCCAAACGCGCCGACGTCCTGCCGGGTCTCAAGCAAGTGCACTGGGATCTCGTGATTGTTGATGAGGCGCACCGGATGTCTTGGACGCCGCCAGCGAAGAAGACGTCGCGGTACGCGCTGGGTGAACTGCTGCGTGACGCGGCGGATCACATTCTCCTGCTGACGGCGACCCCTCATAAAGGCGACGCCGCCAACTTCACGCTGTTCCTTCAACTGTTGGACGCCGACGCCTACGCCGATGTGAAGTCGATTCGCGAGGCGATGCAGAAGCGCCGGGCACCGTTCTATCTGCGGCGAACCAAGGAAGCGATGGTGTACTTCCCGGAGCGGCAGCCCGATGGCACCTGGTCCGCGCAGAAGATCTTCACCAAGCGGATTCCCAGGACGGTCGACTTTCAGATCGATGGTATCGAATTCGACCTCTACCGTGAGGTGACCCGGTTCGTCAAACGTCAGAGTGCCAAAGCCGCTGCTCAGGAGGATGATCCGCGGGCTCGCGCGGTTGGCTTCCTCATGTCCCTGTACCAGCGGCGCCTGGCGTCGAGCACGTTTGCCTTGAGAAAGAGCCTGGAAAACCGCGCTCGCCGGCTTGAAGAGGGTCTCAAGCGGGCGCAGGAACTGGTTCGGATGGCTCCCCCGGACATCCCAGATCCCGACGAACTCGAGGAAATGGAGGAGACCGAGCGGGAACGTCTGGAGGAAATCGTCGAGGCCATCTCGCTGGCGGGTAATGCCGATCAGGTACGCGAGGAGGTCGCCGAGCTCCGAGAGCTGGCGGTGAAAGCCGAACAGGTGGAAGGATGGAACGCCGAGGCGAAGCTGTCTCAGCTGAAGGAGCTGTTGCACAGCGAAGGCTTCTTTGACCGCCCCGATCAACGGCTCCTGATCTTTACCGAATTCAAGGACACGCTGGACTACCTCGTCGGGAAGCTGACCGAGTGGGGTTTCAAGGTTGGCTATATCCACGGCGGAATGAAGCCCGGATCGCGAGATGAACCGGGGTCGCGGCTGTTCGCGGAGCAGCAGTTCCGCGAGGGCGACATTCAGGTTCTCGTCGCCACCGAGGCGGCGGGGGAGGGCATCAACCTTCAGGTCTGCAACATTCTCTTCAACTATGACATCCCCTGGAATCCGAACCGGCTCGAGCAGCGGATGGGGCGGATTCACCGGTACGGCCAGCGCAAGGACTGCCTAATCTTCAACTTCGTCGCGACGAATACAATCGAGGGGACAGTCCTGCAGAGGCTGCTCGAGAAGCTTCTCGAGATCCGGAACGCGCTCGATGACGACGCGGTGTTCAATGTCGTCGGCGAGCTGCTCCCGGCGGCGCAGGTTGAGCGGGTTCTTCGAGACTATTACGCTGGCAAGCTGAGTGACTCGGATCTCGAAGAGCGGCTGCTAGCTCAAGTCGACGAAGGAAAGTTTCGCGCGATTTGTCAGAATGCTCTGGAGGGCTTGGCGTCGAAGAAGCTCAACCTGGAGATGCTGATCGAGCGGCGAGCGTTGGCGCAGGAGCGGCGCGTGGTTCCCGAGACGATCGCCCGCTTCATTCACGATGCGGCCGATTTCATCCCGATCAAACTCAAAGTGATGGAGTCACTCGACCACACGTTCGACGGGTTCAAGACCCCATCGACACTATTCAGCTACCAGCGGGAGCCAACCTGGCGATTGCCCGATCTTGCGCAACGCTATCCCCGCTGGTCAACCGATCGCGAGATGGCTGAGCGCGAGAAGCTCGAGTGGGTCACGCCCGGTCATCCGTTTTTCGAGGCCGTTCGCCGCCATACCCTGGCTCAGGCCACGGATGCCTTTGGCACCGGCGCCTGCTTTCACTCGCTGAATCACGCGACGCCGGCCCGAATCGACTTCTACCGGGCCCGGGTCGTGGACGGCCTAGGCCATGTCGTTCACGAAAGACTTTACGCGGCCGAGTTGACCGAGTACGCGGCGCCGAAGCTGCGAGAGCCAAACGTGCTCGGCGACTTCACGCCCGCGCCGGGACCGCTCGAGCTTCCAGCCGTCGCCGTCCAGCCGGAGGCGACGACCTGGCTTCATGAGGAAGCACTGGAACCGTTGCTCTCGGAGGTGAAGGGAGAGCGCCTAACCGAAGTGGCGCGGGTCGCTGATCACGTTGAGTTGTCACTCACCGAGCTGCTGCAGCGGGCCGACGATGAGATCGGCAGGGCGAACGAAGAGGTGATGAAGGGCGCACCTGGGGCAGAGGGCCGATTGGCACAGGCCGAGAATCGCCATGCCGAAATCATGGGCCGGCGTGAACGGCGGCGCCGCGAGCTGGAGCAGGAACGATCGCTCAGCCTGCAAGGCGTTGAGCGCATCGCGAGTGTTCTGGTGCTCCCCCACCCGGAACGCGAGGCGCCAGACCTCCGACGGATGCGGCCGAACCCCGAGACGGAGGATACGGCCATGCGGGTGGTCATGGCCTATGAGGAATCGCAAGGCCGCCAAGTCTTCGATGTTCATGAGAAGAACCTGGGCTACGACATCACGAGCTTGGATCTTGGATCGGGTGAGCTGCGGCTGATCGAGGTTAAAGGACTCGCCAACGAAACCGGCACGATTCTCTTGACGCCCAACGAACGGCGCGTGGCCGAGGACCGGCGCGATTGCTACTGGCTGTACGTCGTGACGGGCTGTGCGATCGCGCCACATCTCCAAGAACCGGTCTTGAACCCGGCTCGGTTCCCGTGGCATGAGGTGATGAAGGTTCAGCATTACTGGCTGGATGTCCGGACGTTGACGGCGGTAGGCAAATGATCCCAAAGGGCTGCAAGCGGCTCGCTGAGGTCGACTTTCCTATTGCGGAAGTATCGAGACACGCGGCGGCTGAGAAGTCGGGGGGCCGACACGGTCATCCGAGTACGTTGCACCTCTGGTGGGCCCGCCGGCCACTAGCCTCAAGCCGGGGAATGCTCCTCGGCTTGCTGTGGCCGGATCCCTGCGACCCCCTTTGTCCCACGGCATTCAAGGCTGCGGCGCGGGATCGCCTGCCAGAGGTTCCGGGCTGCAAGCCCGGCACGGAGGATCAGGACCTCCGCGAGGCACTGTTGCGCTTCATCGCCAACGCCGCGAGCTGGGATAACGCCGCCCAGGGTACCTATCTCGACGTTGGCCGGGCGCTCGTGAGGGCGGCGCACGCGCCTCCAGACGGCGGCCCGTACGAGCCGCCCCTGGTCGTGGACCCGTTTGCGGGTGGCGGGTCGATCCCGCTCGAGGCACTGCGGCTTGGATGCGACGCGTTTGCAAGCGATCTCAATCCAGTGGCGTGCCTGATTCTGAAGGTGATGCTCGAGGACATTCCGCGGCATGGGCCCGGCCTGGCGGTGGAGCTGAGGCGGGTCGGCACCGAGATCAAGAAGCAAGGCGAGAAGGAACTCGGCGACCTCTACCCAAAGGACCAGGACGGCGCAGCACCGATCGCGTATCTCTGGGCGCGCACCGTTCGTTGTGAATCACCGAACTGCGGCGCGGAGATCCCGCTTGTGCGTTCACTCTGGCTCTGCAAGAAGGCAAGCCGCCGACGGGCGCTCAAGTACCGGGTCGAGCGGCCCAAGGGGCAGCCTCCTCACGTCGCGTTCGAGATCTTTGAGCCGGGCACGGAAAGGGAGGTGCTAGGCGGCACTGTGACGCGCGCCAAGGCAAGCTGCGTCTGCTGCGGCGCGGTTTTATCGCCGGACCGCGTGCGTGCGCAGCTCGCTGTACAACGCGGTGGGGCCGACGTGGTCTTCGACTCAAGGGGCCGTCGCAGCGGTGGGGCGCGGATGCTTGCAGTCGTCACCCTCAAGCCGTCAGAGCCGGGCCGGCACTACCGGCTGCCGACGACGCGGGACTACGACGCCGTGTACAAGGCGACGGCGCGGTTTGCGAAGCTGCTCGCGGACTGGGAGAAGGCCGGCAAACGGGGACTCTGCCCGGTGCCTGACGAACCGATCAACGCGGTTCGACCATCGCCCAACGCCCGGGGCCTGTCGGCCATGACGCGATATGGGGCGAGTACCTTCTCGGATCTCTACTGTCGACGACAACTAGTGTCGCTTCGCGCTTTGGCTATCGCGATAGGGGGCCAGGGTCATGCTGAACACTCACGCGCACTGGCCTTGCTCGTCGGAAAGCAGGCGGATTACTCCTCGGCTCAGGTCACCTGGGTTCCGTCAGGCGAGTTCGTGCGTAACACGTTCCCCCGTCAAGCCCTTTCGATGGCATGGGACTTCGCGGAGGTTGTTCCGTTCGCAGAGGCGTCGGGGAACCTGATGGGATCGCTCGAATGGATTTGCCGTGTTGTCGAGGCGAACGGCGCGCTGGCCGCGGGACAGGTTCAGCAAGCAGATGCCGCGGCCCACCCTTTACCGAGCGGCTCAGCGTCAGTGTGGTTCACAGACCCACCCTATTACGACGCGATTCCGTACGCGGACCTTGCTGACTACTTCCTGGTGTGGCTACGACGTGTCGGGGAGACTGCACTTGCTCCCGCCGATCCTTTCGATCCTGCCAATCCCCTTTCGCCCAAGGAACGCGAAATCGTTTGGAACAACGGATATCGATATGAGGGAGCGCCGAAGACCGCACGGTTCTTCGAAGAGGCGATAGGGCGGGCCTTCGCGGATGGCCGCCGGATTCTCAGTGACGATGGTGTCGCCAGCATCGTATTCGCCCACCAATCCACAGAGGGTTGGGAGGCAATGATCGGTGGAATGATCCGCGGTGGTCTGACCGTTACCGGCTCCTGGCCGATTGCGACGGAACGCGCTGCCCGCACTCGAGCCATCGACAATGCGTCCCTCGCCACAAGTGTTCACCTCGTCTGCCGCCCGCGCCCGGACGACGCCGGGATTGGCGACTGGGCCGCCGTATTACGTGAGCTGCCGACGCGCGTTGGTGACTGGATGGAGCGTTTGCAGCTCGAGGGCGTTCGCGGTGCGGACCTCGTCTTCGCCTGCATCGGCCCGGCGCTTGAGATCTTCAGCCGCTACACGAAAGTCGAGACCGCTGAGGGGACCGAAGTCAAGCTCGACGAATACCTTGCGAAGGTCTGGGAGGTTGTCGGTCGGAGCGCGCTGGCGCAGGTGCTGGGCACCGCCGAGGCCCGGGCGCGCAACGGAGCGGTGGGCGCGGTTGAGGAGGACGCCCGGCTTACCGCGCTATTCCTCTGGACCCTACAGGCCACCGACGGCGGAGCGGGCGAAAGTGGTGACGAAGCTGGGGATGACGAATCGGCGGACGACGAGGAAGACGAAGAAGGTGCCTCAAGAGGCAAGGCCAAGGGCTTCACGCTAGTGTACGACGTGGTCCGCCGTTTCGCCCAGCCGCTTGGTATCGAGCTTCCCAAATGGGAGGACCGAGTCATCGAGACCAAGAAGGGCGTTGTGCGTTTGTTGCCTATCGCAGAACGAGCGAAACAGCTCTTCGGGGAGGACGGCTCGAGCGCCGTCGCCGCGCGCCTCGAACAGACGATGGCGCTCGGCACCAATCCTCTTCAGGGCATGCTTTTCCCGGAGCTGGAACCGGCGCCCAGCGTCCGGGGCCCGCGCGGGCGGGCGAAGCGTGCCGTCGTCGACGTGACTGACGAAAGCCTTGCCGCTGCGCGAGAGGCCACGACGCTCGACCGCGTCCATGCGGCCATGCTGCTCCAAGCGGCCGGAAGGACGAACGCCTTGCGCGCTCTGCTCAGGGCGGAGCAGGAGCGAGGGCCAGATTTCCTCCGGCTGTCGAATGCCCTCTCGGCGCTATATCCGAAAGGAAGCGAAGAAAAGCGGCTGGTTGACGCAATGCTCTTGGCGGTCCCAAGGTGAGCGAGGGGCGCGTTCCGCAGGCGATCGTTGTCGCTGGCCCGAATGGGGCCGGCAAGACGTCCGCGGCACTTGACCTGCTCAAGGATGCGATCGGAATAGATGCTTTCGTCAACGCGGATGTGATAGCGGAGGGCCTTGCTGGGTTTCGGCCGGAGTCGGCGGCTTTCGAGGCGGGCCGAATCATGCTGCGCCGATTGAGGGAACTGGCTACCGAGCGGGCAGACTTCGCCTTCGAAAGTACGCTGGCAGGGCGCTCAGTCCTCCGGTTCTTGGAGAGCCTGTCGCGCCTCGGGTATGAGGCTCACGTGTTCTACCTTTGGCTCCCGTCGCCCGATCTTGCAGTCGCGCGGGTTCGGACCCGGGTCGCAGCTGGCGGTCACGATGTGCCGGAGCCGGTAATTCGACGCCGGTTCTGGAGAAGTCTGGCGAATTTCTACCATCGGTACCGGACGGCCGCAACGACCTGGCGATTGTACAACGGTAGTGTCCTTGATGGACGGTCGCTCATTGCTCATGGGGCCAGCCGCGGCGAGCCAAAAGTGATCGACGCAGTCTTGTGGAAGGAAGTCCTAGAAGGAGTGGCAAAATGATCCGAAACCGATTTGGCGACATCGCGCAAGTCATCCGCGACGGGCTCGTCGTTGATCAGGCCATCATGGCCGCTCGGCGTCGAGTGATTCGCCGGCACCGGCAGCAGGGCGTTCCGCTCGCTGTCTGGAAGGACGGTCACGTTGTCGAGCTTGCGCCGGATAGCCAGGAGGTCGAGGAGCAGGCAGGGAACGACGATCCGGTTGAGGCCTGATTATGGAGCCATGGTACAAGGTAGCTGTTCCGCGTAAGGAGGTTCGCGAGGGCCGGTCGTTCAACCCGGACGAGTTCGCCATCCACCTCGAGCAGGTGGTTGCCGGTCGGGCTCCCGACGACTACAGGAAGCCGGAGCAGTTCTTTGCTCGCACCTGCCTGACGCGAGCGCTCCGAGAGCACGCTGGAATGGTGCTCAGGCGTCTCGCTGGTGAGACCGCGAACACGGCGCCCGTGATGACTCTCATCACCCAGTTCGGTGGCGGCAAGACCCATACGTTGACGGCGTTATTCCACCTGGCCAAGAATGGCCCCGCGGCAGCGAATTATGCTGGCATCAGTGGCCTAATCGGAGACGCCGGCGTGTCGGCCGTACCGTCCGCCGAGGTCGCCGTCTTCGTTGGCAACGCATGGGACCCACAGGAGGGGCGCGAGACGCCCTGGATCGACTTGGCCAGGCAGATTGCCGGCGAGGCCGGCGTCCGTGAGCTAGGGAAGGATGCCCTCAAGACCCCGCCGGGTACCGAGGCTCTCGGACGGGTCTTTGCCGCCGCTGGCAAGCCGGTGCTGATCTTGTTCGACGAAGTGCTGAACTTCATGAACCGCCATCGCGGGTTCGCGGACCCGTTCCATGCGTTCATTCAGAACCTGACGGTGGCCACGACTGGAGCTGAGCGTTGCGCCGCGGTCATCAGCTTGCCGAGGAGCCAGGTCGAGATGACCGACTGGGATCTGCAGTGGCAAGATCGGATCACGAAGGTCGTCCGTCGAGTCGCCAAGGACCTGATTGCGAACGACGAGGCGGAGATCGGGGAGGTGGTCCGCCGGCGTCTGTTCGAAGACCTAGGCAACGAGAAGGTTCGCAAGGCAGTGGCCAAGGCTTATGCGGACTGGTGCTTCGAGCGGAGAGCCCAGCTGCCGCCAGAATGGACGACCGTCGACACGAGCAGTACTGAGGCCAAGGCCGGGGAGTTTCTTCGGGCCCGGTTCGAAAGCTGCTTCCCGTTTCATCCGGCCACGTTGTCGGTGTTCCAGAGAAAATGGCAGGCCCTCCCGCAGTACCAGCAGACCCGCGGTACCCTGGCGATGCTTGCCCAGTGGATTTCCTGGGCCTACCGGGGCGGTTACGAGAAGGTCGAGCGCGAGGCGCTGATCACCCTGGGCTCGGCGCCTCTTGAGGTTCCCGAGTTTCGGAGTGTCGTGCTTGGCCAGCTCGGTGAGTCCCGCCTGCTCTCCGCGATCGAGGCCGATGTCGCCGGTGCGACGCCCCACGCCGCTGCGCTCGACGCTGACGCGAAGGGACCCCTTCGCCGCATCCACCGAAGGGTCGGATCGACGATACTGTTCGAGTCGTCCGGTGGCCAGGTCGATAAAGTCGCTCATCTGCCCGAGCTTCGCTTCGCGCTCGGGACCCCAGACCTCGATACTACCTCGATCGATAACGCGGCCTTCGCGCTCGAGGACAAATCCTACTTCATTCGCCGGGTTGGGTCTGACGGCTTCAAGGTTGGCCACCAGCCGACCATGAAGAAGGTTGTCAGCGACCGTCGGGCCTCACTCGACGAACAGTCCGAGGTCCGGCCGGCAATGCGTGATCTGGTCCGCAAGGAGTTTGAGCGGGGGGCAACTGCCTCCCTAGTTCCGTTTCCAGAGGACGGCGCTGCGGTTCAGGACTCGCCGCGCCTAACGCTCGTCTTGGTTGAACCTGAGGCTGAGTGGACCGGGAACGGGGAGATTCGGAAGCGGATCGCCGAGTGGACGAGGAACCGAGGGAAGTCCCCTCGCCTGTACCCCGGCGCCCTCGTCTGGTGCCTTCGGAAGCCTGGCCGGGACTTGCGGGACAAGGTTGAGCTTTGGCTCGCGTGGAAACGGGTCGCCAAAGAAGTTGCGGACGGGACACTCGGCGGGGACTTCGATCCCTCTGATCGCACTGAGCTGCGCAGCAAGGTCGGCGACGCCGAGGAGGCTGCGAAAGACGAGGTTTGGGGCGGGTATCGATTCATCGTCATCGCGGACTCTCAGGAGCCCAATGGGCTGAAGACCATCGATCTAGGGGCCGGGCATTCCAGCGGCAATGAGACCCTTTGTGGGCGGGTTATCGCGGCATTGAAGTCTCAGTCGCTTCTGAGCGAGTCGGTCGGCGCCGGGTACATCGAGCGGAACTGGCCGCCCGCTCACAAGGACGCGGGTGCCTGGCCTCTGACGGGACTCCGGCAGAGCTTCCTCAACGGGTCGCTTACCCGGCTCCTCGATCCCGATAGCACGCTTCGCGCGAAGATCGTCGAGCTGGTGGGCCGGGGCGAGTTTGGGCTTGGATCAGGGCCACGGCCGAACGGGGGATTTGAGCGATTTTTCTTTAACGAACCAGTGCCGGTCGATGAGGTTGCCTTTGAATTCGGGGTCTTCCTGCTTCTCAAAGGCCAGGCAAAGACTCTTCAGGGTGCCCCAGCGGCTCCAGACGCGATGCCACCTGCCGGACCGGAGGGGTCCCGCCCTACAAGCGCAATCGGTGGCGAGGGAGCCGGTGGGGTGCCGGCCGAGTCGATCGATGAGGTTGCTCAGCGAACGCTCCGCATCGTCGGAGACATTCCGCCGGAGATGTGGAACCGGTTCGGCACAAAACTCATCTCGAAGCTGAAAGTAGGTTCGGATATTCGTATCGCCGTGGATATGATGGTTAGCGTCCCGACTGCGCTGGCCGTTGATCTTCAAGCCGATTTGCGCCAAGTCTTGGAGGATCTGGCCGCAGTGGGCAGGGTCAAGGTCGAGATCCGGTGACGCTGGTGGGCATGCGAAGAATCGAACCTATCTCGGACTGGCACACGGTCGTGACTCTACCACGTGTCAGCACTCAACCCCGGTTCTCGACGTCTGCAACAAAAGCAACCCTGCCCTTCTCGAGCAGGAAGTGCGCTCGACAACCGGTCGTACGCCAAACGGATGGCCTGAGTGTGATTCGCCCGTCCAGGTGCGCAATCGCCGACCAACGTGGACGACCATCTTGGTGCAGGCTGAGCTGGATCAGGGCACCGCAACCGCAGGGACACTGGAAAACCGCCTTCCACAGAATGCCGCCCTCACCGATCAGATAAACTGTACGCGCTACGACCACGTCCGGGTCATCGTTTTCTCGGCTCCAGTACCATGGAAACGTCGGATCCTGCGCGGCTGCTTGGGATCGATCGAGTAACCGCCTAAGCCACCGAAGTGGTACGGTGGCGATGTGAACCAGATGAAGTCGCCACCGCGTCAGGATGGAGGTGCTGTTAGTCGACAAGGCCAACCATCCCAAGGCGCGGGGATGAATCGCCGCGGCCAATCCAGCGGGCATAGGCCGTCGGGTGCCCGCTGTCCGTCGCAGTCAGCATTCGCAGTTGTGTTAGGCTTATCGTTATAGACTCAAGTGGATCCGCGTCATCACGTACTGCGTGGATGCGGGCCAACAGTTCATTAACGGCCAGGCTTGCATAGAGCGCATTGACGCTCGCTACCGCGGGCCGTTCCTCATCGGCGCCCCTGATATACCGCTGCCGGACTTGCTGTGCGTAGGCTTCCGGGTCGTCGCGCCTGAGGCCAACGGCATATAGCTGCGCGGGCGTGTAGAGCCGGCGCTCGAGGAAGCTACGACTCTCCGGATGGACATAGTGTACCGAACCGACAATCTGCTCCACCCCTCCGAGCCCATCCGCCTCAAGCCTGACGCCAACATCGATCAGCGGTACTTGATAGTACACTGCGACGCGATTCAGAACTTCACGAGCATCGATCGCGTCAGTGCAGCCAAAAACCACGTCGCATTGGCTCAAAGCGGCCACGGCTCGGGTCGACATCACATCGACCGGCAGTGGTTCCACCTGAGTTCCCAACCCCATGCGCCTGGTGGCCTCCGCGAGGACGGTGACCTTGCTCGCTCCGGCGGCGGCGTGATCTTCGGTCGCGTTGACAATGCGATTGAGATTGTGCATCTCGATCCGATCTGGATCAATCAGGACGAGACGGCCAACCCCTAGCCGCCCTAGCATTTCAATCACCCAGCTGCCGGTGCCGGAGCACCCCACCACCCCTATGCGCAGCTTCCGAAGAAGCTGCACGGTCCCCTCTCCAAAAGCTTGGGCGGTCCGCTTCTGGACTGCCTGGGCTGTAAGACCGTCGGGACCGAATGCCGAGCCAGGTCGGTTGTCCCAGAATTCCAAGACAGGGCCGACGCGCACAACGTCGGTCCAGGGCCGAAACTGGCCTTCCCCGGTCACCTCGCGGGCGAAGATCCGCCCTTGGGGCAGCATGACAGCACTGAGGTGCGGACGACTGCCATCAGTCCACCCATGGATGCCGGGGAAGAGCTCACGATCAGCTTCATCGTCAATGAGGGAAAACTCAGCCAGGCCGCCCGGGTGGCTGTGGATCTTCACGACACCAAAGTCCAGTTTCGATGCCTTGGAGAGCACCGGCATCAGCTGATCGGTGCGCCAGGTTACTCTGTTCGGCGTTCGGACCGCGCATTCGGCGTGCGGAATGCAGTGGATCGAGTTGACCGTCAAGACCTCGCGGCCGGAGGAGGTACCGCCCCGCCCGCACAAGAGGAGAGCGACTGCCTCTAATCCGTCTCCAGGAAAGAGGTGTGCAACGAGCGCGGTGTGTTGTGTTGCAGTTAGGCGGAGCACGCCGTCGTGCGGGGCGCTGGAGCCATAGTGCATAGTGCGGCCCGTTACCCTGCTGCCCGGCATAGCCATTCCTCGGCCGCCCGTAAATGGGCGCAGACGTCGTCCTCACCGACTCGCCACGGGTTCGTGGCCGTGTAATGCCGCGACCACTGTTGATAAGTGCGTCCGTCGAGGAGGAAGTCGGACAGCCCGGCAATCGGCTTGCCGTCACGGCGTTGGAGGGGTGGATGCAGGTAGATCATGTCCAACGCTGCTGCCGGATAACCAGGTACAATGCGTATTGCCGCGATCACCCTTGTAGCCGTGAACTCAGCTGGTGCGGGCCAGTCGTGAACGAGAAGCCATCGAACTCCGGCAAAGACGATGGTCTCCCACCAGTAGCCGAGTGCGTCCAACGCAGCGACGTCATCCTCGGGCAGCTGGAACTCGCGCCGCGGCGGCGGGGAGGGCTCTCTACTGAGCGAAGCCGTCATTCGAGCCGCCCTCGGTCTGATCGAGCGGTATCGACATGAATCGCTCAAGGCCGGGTGTGGTGAGGTCAACGATGGTGTCCAGCTCGATCTTGCGCGTTTCGCCGCCGCGGAGTTTTTGGTCCAAGCGATACCGCTCCGGCGGGGTTCGGTTCGCCAACTCAAGGATTTGGCGGCCGGTGATCGTTGGTCCATCAACCACCAGAACGGTCTTGTCCACCCTGATGCGGTACTTCGCCGCCTTGGGAGGTCGCTCGCCCTTTCGGGCAAAGGCTTCGATATCGATTGGCTCGGTCGACTGGTCGCCCGACTGCGGTGTCGTCATGGAATCCTCGCGGTCTGAAATTTTCCGGGACTCCCAGCCTCCCGGGGCCGCTCAGTATATAAAGCAGATCGCTTCAATAGTCAAGCGCATCCAGGATATGTTGTGCAAGCGATTCACTGACAAGCGTATAGGTGCTTGACACGCGAAGCGGCAGCGGCTATGATTGCTTCGGTCTTAAAGCGAGGTCGGAAAGATGGAGCTGAACTCGGTGCTCCGCGATGCCAGGGCCCGGTCGAACCTCTCTTTGCGGGAAGTCGAGCGTCGGACGGGAATCTCAAACGGATACGTGAGTCTGATCGAGTCCGGTCAGGTAAGGCAGCCTTCGCCGCGGTACCTTCATGCCTTGGCGGACCTCTACGGGGTCTCGTACGGCCTACTGATGGAGCTGGCGGGCCACGTTGCACCTGCGCCGCCCGCCAATCGATCGGTTGAGGTCGTCGACAATTTCGGTGACTTATCTGAGGTCGAGCGAGAGCAGGTCCGCGCGTTCGCTAGCTTTCTCCGTGCGTCACGCTCTGCCGACGGGTCGAACCGGTCTCAACCCTGATTGTCTTCTCATCGAGGAGGCCATTCGTGTGAGCTCTAACCCATCGCTGACATCCTCGGGCTCGCCGTCTGCTTCCGACCTAGCCATTATGGCGGCAAGGGCGGCCGTAGCGTTGGAGCTCGCCCGCAACGCCCGCGAGACGCAATGGACGGATGTACGTGAGCTCGGCACCGTCCTTAGGTCCCTTTTGGCTGAAGGTTCGCCATTGCCGCAGGGGCCGACGCGGCAGGCGCTCGTGCAGACCGAGGTGGCTGACGTCGTCGACCGGGCCCTCGCCATGAGGAGTGATGGTCGGCCCACGACGCTAGATGAACTGAGTGGTGAGGTCGGCCGGCTTGCTGCGGCGCTCCTGGGAGCATCGGCCGAAACCGAGCCAGCCGAGCTCGAGCGCTTGCGGGACCTTTGCCTAGCCTTGGCCAGAGTTGCTCAGGCCCGACATCCTGCCCCCGTCTACGACCCGCCGGGCGCTGGTGCCGCCCGCTGAGCACCTTGGCTACCGTCGACGCTGCGCTATCCGCGGTTATCGGGACCACCCTCCGTAAACTCGAGGGGGCGCTGGATCGCGCAGAGGGCTTCCTGTCGGCGAGGCTGGCCCAGGAAGACGCTCGAGCAGCCGCGCAGCAGCTGATTCGCCTCCTGATGACCGAACGGGATGAGATCGCTGCTCTCGCCCCACTCGCCGACGGCGGCAATGCAGAAGTAATCAACACGCGCTGTGATGTTGCACTGGCCGGCCTCGTTCGATTGACGCCGCTTCTGGGGTTGATCCACCGATCGAAAAGCTCCGCCAATCCCTTTGAGATGTACGGGCCGCTCCTGTCGCTCGCTCGCCAGGTCATTGACGCTGACATCAGGCTTGTCGTGTCCTCTGAATGGGATTTCTCACCGTTTACCATGCCGCATGGCACGGCGCTGGACGGATTCGTATTCGTCGGGATGCCCGCGGTGGTTCCCGACAAGTCCCTTCTGATGCCCCTTGCCGGTCATGAATTTGGCCATTCCGTTTGGCTGGTCCGAAACGCCGCAGTGACGTTCGAACCACTTGTCTTCCAGGCAGTATGGAACCGGATCCGAACACGAGTAGGCGAGGTCATCGCTGCGCTTTCGGCCTACGGGATTCGAGATGAACCTGGGCTCCAAACCCTTGATGGGCGGCGGGCCTGGCGGCGTGCCTATTTTTGGGCGCTGCAGCAGACACAGGAGCTGTTCTGCGACTTGTTCGGCCTCCGCCTTTTCGGCGAAGCCTATGCCCATGCCTTCGCGTACCTCCTTGCTCCTGGTCTGGTCCATCATCGGGTACCGCACTATCCGCATCCCAGGTCCAGAGCGGAGGTGCTGACCCGGGCGGCAGCAAGGTGGGAGATTCCCGTACCCGACCGTTTCGTCGATGCGTTTCAGGGAACGTCCGTTGAGAGTACGCCCGGTGCTTTACTAGGCGAAATCGCCGATTTGGCGGCTCTCGACTTGGTAAGCGATCTCATAGCTGAGGTGGAGGCGCACTCGAGCGAACGACAGGTGGTGCTCCCTCGAGCCGAAGTGATCGACGGTGTTCGCGGCGATTTCGCGTTGGTGGTACCAAGCGACAGGGGGGCGACGTTGGCGGAAGTCCTCTGTGCGGGCTGGCGGGTTCGGACCGATACGGGAGTATGGGCATCGTTGCCCCACATCCGGGCGGAACGACACCGAGTATTGGACGACCTGGTTTTGAAATCTGCCCAGGTTATCGAATATCATCAGCGCATTCGGGCGGCAACGCCGTGATTCTCACCGGTTCTGATATCCAACGTCGGTTGTGGCCGGAGCCAGGCGACGCTCGTGAACGGCTCGTTATCGTTCCTCTATCCGTCGACTCTGGTCAGCTCACGAGCAGTTCCGTTGATCTTAGGCTTGGTACTTGGTTTGCCGCACCGCGTCCCTCCGATATGGCGGTGATCAACCTCTCAGAGTTCGGCGCTGCCAACGATCGAACGACTTCAGCAAGGACTCCCGCCGGAGTCATGGCCCAGCGCTTTGTTCCCTTTGGGGCCCAGTTCGTGCTCCATCCCGCCAGCTTCGTGTTGGCGGCGGCCCTCGAATGGGTTAGGCTCCCTGCGGATCTTGCTGCGACGGTCGAGGGTCGGTCCTCCCTTGGTCGCTGCGGGCTTAACATTGCGAACGCGACAACAGTTCACCCACATTTCACCGGCTGTCTCACGCTCGAGCTCACGAACACGGGCGAGGTTCCAATCAGTGTGTCGCCCGGCATGCTGATCTGTCAGCTCATACTCCATCAGCTAACCGGGAATGCACCGCTACCTCAGCACTCGTCGCATAGCGGGTACCGGCGGCCGATAATGAACCCGGTCCGGCTGGATGACATCGCCCGCAAGCTTGGGGAGTCGGCACGATCTCAGTGACCGGGCAGTGAGATCGACCGGCGCTGCTCCGGGCGGGGGTAGTTAGGGAGGTAGTTGCAGCAGGCAAAGGGCATCAAACACTCCGACCTTATCCGACACCGACACTCGTAACCTCATGAAAAGCTGACAAGTTGATGGTTGTTAGGCTGCCTAACGACAGCATGGGGTTCAGGGGGTCGCGGGTTCAAATCCCGCCGCCTCAAGTGGCCAGGATGAACGTGCCGTTTTTGGAGCTCCTACCGCCGACCGTCACACCCCCCGCCCAAATTTCTGCGTGCCTGGGCTTTGTCGAGCAAAGGGAGATGTTCTTTCCCAACTTGACCTTTCCGCGACGGTGGTCGAACATCGGTGAAGGCCCAGCCCCTCTCGGCGTACTGAAGCAGAACTCGTCGGCCCCGAGAATCGGCAGCCGGCGGCCAGAGCGGTAACCAGAAAACGCGGTAGGTGTGGGATGAAGCCGTTCACGGCCTCGGTCTTTGGCGGTACCGGCGGCGATGCCGCCTCCGGCGAAATCGGTGGCAACAAGATCCTCCTCGAGTTCGACGAGAAGGCCTACTTCCTCGACTTCGGCACCAGCTTTGCCCGGAACGGGCGCTACTTCGACGAGTTCCTGAGCCCCCGCGCCGCGGTTGGTCTCCGCGACTTCCTGGCCGTCGGCCTCCTTCCCCCGATCGAGGGGATCTACCGCCACGACCTCACCCTCCACGAGCCCGGCCTCTGGGAGAAATACCGCGCCCATCCACAGTATCGTCGAGTCGAGCATCTCGACGGCATCCTCCTGACCCACGCCCACCAGGACCACAACGGCTGCCTCGGCTTCCTGAAGCCCGAGATCCCGATCTACACCGGGTTGATGACCGCGCTGATCGGGAAAGCCATGCAGGACATCGGGGGCGGGGGGCCCGAGGCGCAGTTCTGCTACATGGCACCCAAGGAGCTCAATGACGACGGGCTGCTCAAGGCGGTGACCGGACACCGGGTCGGCCGGCCCCATTACATCCCCGAGAGCGACCCGGCGATCCGCCAGGCCCTCACCGGACTAGTGCCCTTCTTCCAGAGTGCGCCCGGGAAGCGAACGACCTACACCCCGGCGCCGTTCGAGCACCGAGACCTCGAACCCGAAGGGATCAAGTTCTTTCGGGTCGACCACTCGATCCCGGGGTCGGGCGCCTGGGCCATCAAGACCCCGATCGGATGGGTCGGGTACACCGGCGATCTCCGGCTCCACGGCCATTCCGGCTATCGGACCAAGCTGATGGCCGAGCAGATGGCGGCGCTCAAGCCGGCGCTGCTGATCGCCGAGGGGACCAATCTAACCGACAAAGCGCCGACCACCGAACAGGATGTGAAGGGCGCCTCGCTCGAGGCGGTGAAGCGGGCGACTGGTCTGGTGGTGGCCGACTTCTCGGCCCGCAACATCGAGCGGCTCCGAACGTTTCACGAAATCGCCCAAGAGACCGGCCGGCGGCTGGTGGTGACGACCAAGGATGCCTATCTGCTCGACCGGATGCACGTGATCGATCCCAAGATTCCCGCCCCGGGTCAGGGGGTCGGAGTCCTCCGAACCCTCCGGGCAACCGTGGGGTCGTGGGAGGCGCCGATCCTCGACGGCCAGACGGCGTCCCTAGTCGACTCGGCCACCATCCGGAGCCGTCCCGGCGATTACATCCTCTGTCTGTCGTATTGGGACATCACCAACCTGATCGACATCGAGCCCAAGGGTGGGACCTATATCTATTCCAGCTCGGAGGCGCGGACCGAGGAGCAGCGGGTGGATCAGGAGCGGTTGGGGGCGTGGCTCGATCTCTGGCATCTCAAGCGGGTGGGTGGCTTGCCAGGAGCGGAGACGGGGCCGTTCCATGCGTCAGGGCATATCGATGGGGCGGGGATGGAGTGGTTGATCGAGACAATTAGGCCGGAGCGGATTCTGCCGGTCCATACCCAGAAGCGGGAGTGGTTTGAACAAAGATGGGGGCCGTCACTGGTGGCTTAGGTTCGTCGCTGTCACACCCCCATTGTACAGTCGACTCGCGCGGGTTCCCTCGATGGAACCCAAGGCCCCGGACGAACCACTCACCGCGAGTCCGACATGCCCAACATCCGATCGGCCCGGCACCTCACCCTGCCCGCGGTTCTCCTCTTCATCTCCGCTTGCGGCGGGGGAGGTACCTCCGGGCCCAACCCGCCCCCTCCACCGCCACCCCCGCCGCCAATCCCCGTCGCCACCGTCACGGTCGAGCCCGGCGCCGCCACCATCGCTCCGACCCAAACCATCCAGCTCACCGCCACTACCAAGGACGCCAGTGGTAACACCCTGAGCGGACGGGCTGTGGCCTGGAGCTCCAGCAGCACCTCCGTCGCCACGGTGGCCGAGAACGGTCTGGTGACCGCGGTAAGCCCCGGCGTCGCCACCATCACCGCCGCTAGTGAGGGCCGGAGCGGGGCAGCCCAGATTACCGTCCAGGCTCCAGTGGCCACCGTGGCCGTCGCCCCCGCCACTGTTTCGATCTTGGTCGCCGCTACCTCGGCTCTCACCGCCACCCTCCGAGACGCTGCCAACAACCTCCTGACCGGCCGGCCGATCGTCTGGTCGACCAGCAACGCCGCCGTCGCCACCGTGTCGGAAACCGGTCTGGTGACGGCGGTTGCCCCCGGAGTCGCCACCGTCACCGCCACCAGCGAAGGCAAGAGCGGCAACGCCCAGGTCACCGTACTGGCCCCCGTGGCATCGGTGACGGTGGCGCCCGGCGCCACCACCCTTTTGATCGGCGCCAACGGCCAGCTCACCGCCACAACCCGAGATGCCGCGAACAACGTTCTGACCGGTCGCACCATCGTCTGGTCGACCGGCAACGCCGCGGTCGCCACCGTGTCGGAAGCCGGGCTGGTCACCGCGGTTGCCCCCGGGGTCGCCACGATCACCGCCACCAGCGAAGGCAAGAGCGGCACGGCCCAGGTCACCGTGCTAGCGCCGGTGACGTCGGTCATCATCACCGGGTCCTCCAACACCAAGGTCGGGGACACCTACAGCTACACGGCAACCGCCCGGATAGCCGATGGGACGGCCGTGGTTCGACCCGTCAGCTGGAGCATTCTCGAAACGGCCAAGGGATCGATGACGGCCGGCGGGATCCTGATTCCGCTCCAAACCGGGGTGATCACGATCGTCGTCACCATCGACGGGGTGGACTGGTCGGCGACCATCACCGCCTACGACTGGCTGAACCTGAGCAGCGGGGGCAGCATTCGTGTGGGCCTCCGCGCGGATACCCCGATCAGCAACAAATTCGGGACCTCGGAACGGCCGCTGCTGCTCATCTCGTGCACCGCCGACGGCTATCTCTTCGTCTATGTGAGCACCGACAATTTCGTGACCCAGAACGGCTTGGTTGCCTACAACTTCGACAACGGCCCGATTTTCACCCAGACCTGGGATGAGCTGCCGCCGTCGTACAGCTCGCTCTGGCACCCGGGCCCGACCAACGTGCAGCGGCGCACCTTCGCTGCCGTTCTCGCCCTGGCCCGCCGGTTCGGCTTCGCGTTCACCGAGTTCAACGCCAGTGCCAGGGCGATGCTCTTCCGAGTCACCGGTCTCGATCTGATCGTTGCCCCGATCATCAACGCCTGCCCGAGCAACTCCCTGGTGGCATCCTACGATGTCCTTCGCCAGGACCTCCTCGAGCTGCAGGGATCGGCTCCGGGCCGAGCGTTCGCCGCCGCGGCCGAAAGTCAGCTCAGAGATCAGGTCGGCTCGCAGCCCTCGTCGACGCCAAGCCTGAGCGGCCTCAGGGCCGCGGCGGTCGATTCCCAGGTAGCCGTGCGGCGTCGGTAGCGTCATGGCGCTAATCTCCATGACCTCGACCACCGGGAGGATGGCGTCATGAGCGAGAAAACCGCCCGATGGCTCGACCTCCTCGCCTACCTCCTCCAACACCGCTTCCCGGTCACCCGGGAGCTGATCTTCGCGCACGTCCACGGCTACGGCGAAGGCGACGACGCGGCCCGCCGGCAACGGTTCGAACGCGACAAACGGGAGTTGAAAGAGCAGGGGATCGAGATCGAAACCGTCCCGCTCCCCAATCAGGCCGGCGACGAACCCGCCACCGGCTACCGACTCGCCGCCGCCGGCGCCTATCTCCCCTATCTCCATCTGGTCGAGGAATCCGCTCCCGAGGCCGCCTACCGAGGGGTCCCCGCTGTCCGCCTAACGCAGCGCGAGCTCGCGGTCCTCGACCGGGCCACCCGTCGCCTCGCCCAGCTCGGCGATTCCCCCTTGGCCGAGGCCGCCGCGTCGGCCCGCCGCAAGTTGGCGTTCGATCTTCCGCTCGAGCCCGACACCATCGATCGGGTCCTCGCCCTCCCTCTCAGCGAGGACGGCCGCCAGACCCTCGCCCTGCTCCAACGGGCCGTCGCCGATCGGACCCCGATCCGCTGCCGCTACTACTCGATCCACCGCGACCACGAGGCCGAGCGAACCATCGAGCCCTACGGCATCATGTTCCAGGGCGGCCACTGGTACCTGGTCGGCCACCCCCGCGATCGCGGCGATGTCCGGATCTTCCGGGTCGATCGGATGAAGGAGGTGACTTGCCTCACCGACGAGTCCGCGGTCCAACCACCCCAAGGCTTCGACATTCAGACCTACACCGGTCGGGCTGCTTGGGAGTTCGGCGAGGGCGCCGCCGCCCCGGTCGCCGCCCGGATCCAATTCCCCGAGTGGCGGGGCGTCGCCCATCAGCGGCTGGGTCAGCTGGTCGACGAAGCCGACGACCCGCTCGCCACCAGCGCCACGCTCGAGTTCCAGGTCCGCGACCGGGTCGCCTTCCTCCGTTGGGCGCTGGGGTTCGGGAAACGGCTCGAGGTGGTTCGCCCCGAGGGCGTGGCCCGCGACCTGGCGACCCTCCGCCAGACGGTCGCCGCCTTGTACCAGGAGGCGGACCGATGAGCGCCTCGGAGACTCTCGCCCGGATCGTCCAGATGGTGGCCGAGCTGACCCGGGCCGACCGGGCCGGCGAGGATCCGGCGACCCTCGAGCAGCTGGCCACCCGTCACGGCGTCTCCACCACCCAGGTCGCCGCCGATCTCGGCACCCTCACTCTCCTCGGCGAACACGCCGACGCCGAATGGCTCCTGAGCCTTTCGGTTTGGCAACAGGGCGACCGGGTGAGCGTTCGGAGCGGTGGCCCCTTCCGCCGTCCGCTCGTCCTCACCCCGATCGAGCGCCTCGCGATCCAGGCCGCCTTGGCGCTCGACCCCGAGGGCGCCGAGCTGGCCCGGCGATTCGGTCGGGTCGGCGCGGTGCCGGTCCCCGAAACGAGCCTAACGTCCGCCACCGCCGATCCCTTTGTCGCGGTCCGTGCCGCCGCCCTGGCCGGCACCCGGCTTACCCTCGAGTACGCCGGGGCCGACGATCCCAACCCCAAGACCTGGGTCGCGGAGCCCCATCAGCTGGTCGAGTATCGGAGACACCGCTATGCCATCTGCTGGTGTCCCGAGACCGAGGACTGGCGCCACTTCCGGCTCGACCGGATTCTCGCGGCCACCGATCTCGGCGTCCCGTTCAACGCCCGGCCCGACTTCCGTCCGGTGGCCCGCGGTGCCGACGTCTTCCGCCCGCCTGGCGGTGCCGGAGAACGGGTCCGGGTCCGGTTCGGGCCCGGGGTCGCCCGGTGGGTCAAGGAGCGGTACGCCGAGTGGGAAGAGGAGACCGGAGGGGGTTTGGTCGCGACGATGACCGTTGCGAGCGAAGCCTGGCTGGTCCGGCGGGTTCTCGAATACGGCGATCAGGCGGAGGTGGTTGGGCCGAAACGGTATCGCGATGCGGTGCGGCGAGCGGTGGCGTGAGTCTGGCCCGGAGATGTCCGGCCCGCCCTGATGGGTTTGAACTCGCCGAGCCCACTCGGTAGCTTGAGATAGGTAGGGCGGCCTCCGGCTCGGCCGCCCGGCATGGAGAGTAGCGGGGAGAGCACCGGCTCGATGATCCGCTCGCCAACCGTGGTCCCACGGTGGCACCGCCGGCCGGCCTAACAGTCGGGCCCATGTGCACGAGCCGGAACACGTTACCGCAAGGACCCTCCCATGCCCAGGTTCAACCTCGATTTCCGGCCCGACTACTCCTCGCCGGCGGACCCGTTGTCCGCCATCCTCGTCAACATCAAGGGGGCCCGCCGCCGGGAGATGATCCGCGACATCGTCACCGGAGAGGCCCGACGCCAGGCAGTCGAGCTGACGGGGAGCGAAGCGTTGGGGGCAGCCCTCGCCGAAGTCGACCCCGACTTGTTGGTGGAGAGTCTCGACCATCCTGGCGAGCTGGGGCGCGTCCATCCGACCTTTCTCGGCGGCGAGTTCCTCCCCGACTACCTCCCGGGTGAGGTGGAAATCGCTCGGATCACCAAGCAGACGACGACGATGGACGTGGTGAGCATCCGGGCTCGGCGAGCCCGGAAGCGGTACCGGTACCGGGTGGTGGACGAGTACGAGGCGGACTTCGTCTTCAGCCCGAAGTCATCAGGGCAGCCGCTCACCCTTCGAGAGGTCATCGAGTTGGTGTTCTCGGTGACCTACGACGGGGGGGATCCCGGGCCGACCGGCGAAGAAGGCGAGATCTTGGGGTCGCTGGATTGGATTGTGGATGACGACGAGGACGCGGAGAGGTTCCTGACCGTCACCTCCGATTTCTACCCTGCCCTCGAGGCCGTCGTGGAACAGCGGGTCAGAACCTGGTTGAGAAAGCGGGCCGGCAAAATCAAGCGGCCGTTTTCGCAGTGAGGCTTTTTCACGCCCGAATCCCATGAGGTGATCGGAGGTTCTGCGGTCGGGCCGCCCGCCGCGGATCGGCTCAGCCTCACGGCGTCGGCGGATCGCTGATCAGCGGCAGCAGCAGGTGCGACGCCAGCTCCGGCAACCAGCGGCGCCAATTGCTGCCGGAGGCGGGCGAGCGCCGCCGAGATATGATGGCCAACCGTCTTCGCGGAGATGCCCATCACCTCGGTGATTTCCCGGTAGCTGAGATCCTGGATGTACGCCAGGACAAAGGCCTCCCGGGTCCGGTCGGGCAGCGGATGACCGAATGGCCTGCTGGGGAAGCACCGTCAGCGGGCAACTTGGCTCGCTCGGAGGGAACACCTCCACTCCTCGCCCGACCGCCGGCCCATTCCCCCCTAACCACCGTGGCGACCATCACCTTCCAGATCCGCAGGGCGCTGTTCGCGGCGACTTCGAAGACGGACTTGGCAAGGTCGACACCAATCGGCATACTGGTCATCGATGGACTCCTTATCCGGGAGTTCGCGGCCCTTGGGGCCGAGTCGGTACGCGCGCCCGACGCCGTTTGGCACGACCCGCCCAACGTGACCTAAATGCGCCCTTGGCAAAGGAGCACGCCGCTTGGAGCTTCCGTCCCCGCACGCCGCCGGCGCCATGCTCATTGCCGGGGTCACCTTCTGGCTGTTCGCCAGAGGCAAGATCCGCATCGAAGTAGTCTCGCTGCTGCTGATCGCGGTGCTGGCCCTGCTGCTCTACTTCTTCCCGGTGGAGCGCGAGGGCGCCCGCGCCGGCATCGAGATCGCCTTCGGCGGTTTCGGCCACGAAGCCCTGATCGCTATCTGCTGCCTGATGATGCTCGGGCGCGGCCTGGTCGTGACCGGCGCGCTCGAACCGGCGGCCCGGTGGCTGACCCGGCTCTGGCGCTTCAACCACCTGCTCGGCCTGCTGGTGACCCTGATCATCGCCGCCTCCATGAGCATGCTCGTCAACGACACCCCGGTGCTGGTGTTGCTGCTGCCGCTGCTGCTGAATCTCGCGGCCCGCCTTGGCACCTCGGCGTCAAAGACATTGATGCCGGTGAATTGCGCCATCCTGATCGGCGGCATGGCGACGACGATCGGCACCTCGACCAATCTGCTCGTCGTGTCGATCGCCGAAGATCTCGGCATGGCGCGGTTCGGCGTTTTCGACTTCACCGGCGTGGCGCTGACGGCGGGCCTGGTGGCGCTCCCCTATCTGTGGCTGGTGATGCCCCGGATGCTGCCGGCGCGCGCCGCCGCCGCCGCCCGAGGCGGGCGCCTGTTTCAAGCCGCCATCCATCTCACCGAGGCCACCCCGCCCGATGCCTTCACCCGCGAAGGGTTGAAGCAGAAACTGGCCGAGCATCACCTGCGCCTGGTCAGCATCGCCAACGCGGTTGGCGACCCGCTGCTCGGCGACCGTCCGATGGAAGCCGGCGCGATCGTCCGCGTCGAAGGTGGGCCGGCCCATCTGCGCGAAGCCAGCGAAGCCTTGAAGACGCCCCTGGCGCTGCCCACGGTGCTGGAGGAGTTGCGGGCGACAAGTTGGCGGCCGGGCAAGGATCTCGTCGTCGCTGAGCTGGCGATCGGCGGCGAGTCCGCGCTGATCGATCAATCGATCCGGTCGGCGCAGATCGCCGACCGCTACGGCATCGCCGTCATCGGCTTCAACCGCCCCGAAGCGACGCTCTCCTATAGCTACAACCTGCTGCGCGACGAGCGCATGAAGATGGGCGACGTGCTGCTCGTGCAGGGCGCCACCGAAGCGCTGAACAAACTGCAAGTCGAAGAAGGCGCCATGGTGCTCGAGGGCGCAGCGGAAATGCCACGGACCGCCAAGGCGCCTCTGGCGGTCGCCATCTTCGCGGCGGCGGTGGCGGCGGCGGCGCTCCATATCCTGCCGATCGCCATCTCGTCGCTCGCCGGCGCCATCGCCATGCTCGGCACCGGCTGCCTCCGCTTCGAACGCCTGGGTCGGGCGCTCAGCGGCGAAGTGATCGTGCTGGTCGCCGCCAGCATCGCGCTCGGCCGCACGCTCCTCGAGACCGGCGCGGCGGAGTGGCTGGGCAGCCTGCTGGCGTTTGGGCTGCAGGTGGTCCCGCCCGCCGGAATCCTGGCCGCCATGATGGCGTTCGCGGCCCTCCTGACCAATTTCTCCTCCAACACCGCCGCCGCCGCCGTCGGCACGCCGATCGCCTTCAGCCTGGCGCAGCACGTGGGCGTGCCGGCCGAGCCCTTGGTTCTCGCCGTCCTGTTCGGCTGCAATTTGTGCTTCGCGACCCCGGTCGCCTACCAGACCAACATCCTGATCATGAGCGCGGGCGGCTATCAGTTCCGCGACTACGTCCGCGCCGGCCTGCCGCTCGTGCTGCTGATGATCGTCACGCTCTCGATCCTGCTGGTCCTGAAGTACGACCTCTAGCGAACATTGGGCCCCAATCGCTCTGGCCGCGGAAAAGCACTTGAAGCCGCTGGCGCGCGGCGATGCCAACGGCGCCGAAGAAATAGATATGAGTCAGGCCGCCCCCTCCTTGGTTCCTACCGTTCCAGGCTGCCCGCCGGACGGTCCCACCCTTTGAAGAGCTCGCGGCATTCCAGCCGAAATCCATGCCCCATCTCGGGTGGATGCCACGTGATCGCCTCCTCGAACCGGGATCCCAGTGGCGAGCCTGCCGCGAACCGGTCGACCGTTCCTTCCCGCAGATCGACCCGCCACGCCTCCCGAACGCCGAGCTCGAGGTAAGCACCGGCCTTGAAGTCCCGGTCATAGATCCGAGAGCCGCGACCCGACACCTCCACCGCCAACCACCAGTCGCTCATCGGTTGCCATGACGGTTCACCCCAAAACCGGCGGGGGACGACCAGGGCGTCGGGTTCGAGCTGGGTATGCTCCGATCGCTGAATGACTCCTGGACTCACCACGAATGCCGGGCCATCCAATCCCAGGTAGCCGTTCAAGGCCGCGACCAGCCGGCCAAGGACGGACTGATGGATGGGCCCCGGCGCTGGCGTCACCAGCAAGACGCCCGATAGCAGCTCGTACCGGTTGCCGTCCGGCGGCCACCGGTCGAGGTCGGCAATGGTGTAACGCGGGACCGCGAGTGGCATGGCCATAACGTAGGCTCGGCGACTGGAGGAGGGCAACTCGGCATGCCCCCAAACTGGCCGCGGCGATAGTCCGCCCGTTAACCAAATATTTCCGTATTCGCATCAATCGAACGCGAGCACCCTGGCGCAGCTTGCCGACGATCGGTCAGGGTTGGACCTGGAGTCCGGTCTGCTTCGTAAAATGCCTGATGGTGGTGCTGACCGTGACCGACCCGGCCAGCCGAGCGTACGCCCAGCCGTCCGGCCTGATCTGCAATGTGTTCGAATGACTCCCCCAGACGGCAGGGGCTGGCGAAGCTCCGAGCAAGGTGGCAGTCACCCGCACCGAGTCTCCGACCTTCATTGCTGCCGGCAGGCCGGTGACCTGTATGGTCGGTGGCGGATCGGCGCTCGGATCACCGACCACCCGGAGATTGGCGCAGCGGCTACGGCCCTGGATCGTGACAGTGATGCAGGTGTATCCCCCACGAAGCGCATGGATGAGCCCGTCGTCGTCTATCGTCGCGGCGTTGGCGTTGCTTGAGCCCCAGGTAAGGAAACGCCGTCCCGGATTGACCGGCTGGCCACCTGCGGTCGGAGAACTGATCAGGGTCTTCGCCTGGACGATCGCGCCGATCGGGACCAGGTGCTCGGCGATGCCGAAGGCGTCCCACGGGTACTGGTCAAATGTGACGTACCAGGGGTCACCATCCCACGGTTCAGGCGGCAAAACGGTCACCTCGGTTGTTGGCCACCGCTAGTGTCCCAGTCGGGTCGCTGGCGCGGATCCGGAACGGACCTGGAACGTAGGCCCGCACCGTTCCGCTCTCCGTGACGGTCGCGACCGTAGGATCGAGCACTTCCCACGTCACGTAGATCGGCGGCGTGACTACGTTGCCCCGCGCGTCGGCGGCAAACGCGGTGAATTGGTTTGCTTCCCCGGCCCGAATCGGCGAGTCCGGTCGGCGAATCGCAATTTGAGTCGGCGGTCCGGCCACTACGGTGATCGTCGATGAGCCGTGCTTGGCCTCAACCGTTGCGGTGATCGTTGCCGCTCCAGGCGAGAGCGCGGTTACCTCGCCTTGAGCCGACACCGAAGCGATGGTCAGGGCGTTGCTGCTCCAGGTAACCGAGCGGCCACTGAGTGATTGACCTGCCGCATCTCTCGGAGTGGCCGTCAGGGTCAACGATTGGCCGACGGTGAGCGATGCGGTGGAGGGCGAGACGAAGACCGATTCGACTGGCTCCGGGCCCGGCGGTGGTCCATTGGTCTCGGCGCAGGAAGCGAGAAAGCTACCAGCCATCGTCGTGATGGCGACGCGACCGAGCAGAGCCGAGACGGTCACTTCACCTCTCCCGTGAACTGCGACGGTAGGCCCCGCTGCCAACCCAGCGTCGAGACGACATTGAGCAACGGCACCGTGCCACGGACAATGCGCTAACGACCAAGCAAAAGGGACAGGCCGTCGCCGCTTTCATTGGGCCCTCACGACATCAGTCGGACTCCGATTGTGCGGGCTGCTTGCCCGATGCGGGCATCGTTAAGCTGTTACCGCCTCATGACGGGCATGTCAAGCGGAGGGAGTTGCAACGTGGGTTGGCGGGGCCTCGGTTTTACGAGAACACAGGCAAGTGTTCGGAAGCCAAGACTCACTTGGTTCGGCCAAGGTATGTTCGGTGGGGTCTCGAGTCCCGGGAGCCGCTGGGATAATACGGGTACGAATGGAGGTCCAACTATCATGATGACCAAACCGTGGTTGATCACCCTCGCCCTCGCGGTGACCCTCTCGTCTCCCGCCCCGCTTCCAGCCCAGCAGCCCAGGCGGGTAAGCCCAATCGTCAAGCCAGGCGGAGACATTCCCAAGAACTACCTGGGGACCATCGACGGGACCGACTTCGACCGCCGGGAAGTCATGATCCCGATGCGCGACGGGGTGAAGCTCTATACCGTGGTCCTGGTCCCCAAGGGGGCCGCCAACGCGCCGATCGTGATGACCCGGACCCCCTACAACGCCGCGGCGCGTTCCGCCCGGACCACCAGCGGCTCGATGATCAACGCCCTCGCCCGCGAGGACGAGGAGTTCGTCAAGGCGCGATACATCCGGGTCTGGCAGGACATCCGCGGGAAGTACCAGTCCGAAGGCGACTATGTCGTCACCCGCCCGATGATCGGCCCCCTCAACACCACCAGCACCGACCACGGGACCGATACCTACGACACCATCGAATGGCTGGTGAACAAGGCCAATCTGCCGGAGAGCAACGGCCGAGTCGGGATGATCGGCTCGTCCTATGAAGGCACCACCACCGTCATGGCGCTGATCAAGCCGCATCCGGCTCTCAAGGTCGCGGCGCCCGAAAGCCCCCTGGTCGATGCCTGGATCGGCGACGACTGGTTCCACAACGGCGCCTTTCGCCAGGTGATGGCGGATTACATCGCCCAGCAGACCGGCCACCGGGCGATCGCCCGCGCCCCCTCTCGCGGCGGCTACGACGATTACGACAACTTCCTCCGGGCCGGGTCGGCCGGCGCCTGGGGCAGCGCCCACGGCTACGACCAGCTGCCCTTCTGGCGGCGCCTGGTGGAAAACCCCACCTACAATGAGGTGTGGCAGGGGATGGCGCTCGACAAGCTGCTCGCCGCCAACCCGTCCGACGTTCCCACCCTATGGGTCCAGCCGTTATGGGACCAGGACGATATCTACGGCGCCATCACCTCGTTCGAGGCGCTCCGGGCCAAGGGCAAGACCGGCAACAATCACATCGTCCTGGGCCCCTGGTCCCACAGTCAGGTGAATCTCCAGGGCCGCCGGCTCGGCCCGCTCGACTGGGACGGCGAGACCGTTCATCACTATTGGCGCCAGATCGCCCTCCCGTTCTTCAACCAGTATTTGAAGGACGGTCCCCCGGCCAACCTGCCGGCGGCGATCGCCTACAACACCGGGGAGGATCACTGGGAGCGGCTCACCACCTGGCCGCTGGCGTGCGAGAAGGGCTGCCCCGCGCCGCTGACGCCGATCTATCTCAACCCTAACGGCGGCCTCGATCTCCGCCCCGGTCCCGCGGGAGCCGACAGCTATGTGGCCGACCCCGCCAAGCCGGTGCCCCATTTCCCCCGACCGGTCAACTTCGACGACGGCAGCTGGACGGCGTGGCTCACCAGCGATCAGCGCAGCGTGGACGGCCGGCCCGATGTGATGACCTATCAGACGGAGGTGCTCGAGCGGCCAGTGCGGGTCTCCGGCGCTCCGATCGCCGACCTGTTCGCTCGCACCACCGGTACCGATGGCGATTTCGTGGTCAAGCTGATCGACGTCTACCCGCCGGAAAACGCCAGCAACCCCAAGATGGGCGGGTATCAGATGGCGATCAGCCTCGAGATCCTTCGGGGCCGCTACCGCGAGAGCTTCGTGAATCCCTCCCCGATCCCGGCTGGCAAGGTCCAGCGGTACAAGTTCCGGATGCCGACGGTGAACCACGTGTTCCAGCCGGGTCACCGGATCATGGTCCAGATCCAGTCGAGCCTGTTTCCCTATTATGATCGCAACCCGCAGACCTATGTGCCGAACATTCTCCTGGCGAAGAAATCGGACTATCAGGCCGCGACCGTCACGCTCGAGCGGGGTGGGGGCGAGGGCGTGGGAGGGGGTAGCGGGGACAATGCCAGCCGAGTGTGGCTGCCGATCGTGCCGGTCGACCAGTCGGCGGCAAAGGCGCCCTAGAGACACTTGGCGCAGCGCGGACATCCCGCTCGGTGATCGAATCGTCGCCATTTCCGTGTACCCCTATAAGGAGAGCGCAAACGGAGATTCGATGTCGACCAACCAGACCCCGGTGCTGGTCCTCGCCTGGCTGCTGGCCGCATGTGGGACGGAAACAGGCCCGGATTCGGGTCCAGGTCAGCAACCAAGTGGTCCCACCGAGCTTCTCGTTAACCTCAAGAACGTCAACGTTATCCCTGGCACGATCGTCGAGCTGCTGACGGCGGCCGGCGCACCCAAGGCCTACCGCATCGCGGGAGGCTCGGAAACGACCGGTCCGATCGCGCTGGCGCTGGGTGGCCCGGACGCCCAGGTGAGCGTCCTGATGGACGCCAACGAGGAGCTGCGGATCCGTCCCAAACGGGGCGCCACCGAGGGGACCACCAAGTCGTGCCGGCGCAAGGGGAGGACGGCGGGCGCGTCGGCCGAGGTGCACGTGGCCGAGCTGACCGAGGTCCGCTGCGTCGGGGCGGAATGGGACGCGGCCGAGCAGCCACCGGCATCCGAATGTCTGACCCCGGTCGTCCTGTTCGACAACTTCACCACCGGCTCGCAGTGGACGGCGACCATGACCATCACCACGGGCTCGGGCCCGACCAATACCGTCACCAACAACGGCAGCGGCGGCAACCCGGGCGGGTACCGTCACATGACTCACACCATCCCGGCCAGCAGCGCGATGGTGGTCAATCACCTCTACACCGGAGGCAATTACGATCCCAGCGCCGGCGGCGCGATCCGTCACATGCACTACTGGGAGGATAGGATCCTGCTCAACCCACCTAACGGCGCGGTCGGCGCTCGTTTCTTGATCACCCAGGGAGCCGGCCAGTTCCGGATCCCGCTCGCGCTCAACCCCGCGAACGGGGGCTTCAGCACCACGACCTGGGAATCGGTCCCCTTGCTCCGGCTCACCCCGGCGAGCTTCAGTCCGGCGACCGTCAACTTCTCGGCGACCGGCGGCCTGATCAACTTCGGGTATCAGCGGAGCAACACCAATAGCAGCGTCTCGGGGACCGCCGCCAACACCCACGGAATCGACAACTGGACCGTGGTGATCTGTCACTGATACCTCGAACTAGAACCCCATCACCTGGAGGACCCGGGCGCAATCCTCGACCACATCCAAGGCACCGGCCGAGATCGCCTCGGCCCGGTAGCTCGTGACCGCCCGGGCGCTCGTGCAAAACACCAATCGGACATCGGACCGCCGCGCCCTGAGCCGGGCCAGCAAGGTGAATCCGGCTCGCTCGAGGTACGATTTGTCGACCCCCTCGTACCGCCCCATGTCCGACACCACCAGCTGGTGCACGGCCGGGTCGTAGCGCTCCACGGCCTCGTCGGTGCTGAGCGCGCTGGTGACCTCGACGCCCCGGTCCCGAAGCTGCTGGATCACCGCCGTGTTGTTCTCGGGATTGTCGTCCACCCACAAGATGTGGGCGACGGATCCAGGGGGCACTTTGCGTTCGAAGAGCGAAATCGCCACCGCCGCGCCGCCGGCCACCACGACCAGCACCACGGCACCGATCCGCGCCCGAGACCACCAGCGGGCCGGCCCCGTCTTCGCCGACCGGAGGGCACCGAGCAACTCCCGCCCGTTCGCGAAGCGAGTCCCCAAGTCCTTCGAGAGGGCCCGGCGGACGGTGGCGCTGATCTCGGGCGGGACCTCGGGGGGCAGGGCGGAGAACTCGGGGTCTCGGGACTGGATCAGGTCGATCACCTCGGCGGGGGAACTCCCGGGAAACGGCCGCGCGCCGGCGAGCATCTCGAACATGATGACACCGACGGCCCACACGTCGCTCCGCTCGTCGGTCGGTTGACCGCGGGCCTGCTCGGGGCTCATGTAGGAGACGGTTCCCGCGACCGTGCCTGTCCCACTCATCCGGGCGTCGGCCACTCGGGCCAGCCCGAAGTCCAACAGCTTCACCACCCGATCGCGGGTGACGAAGACATTGTCGGGCTTGACGTCGCGGTGGACGATCCCCCGCTCGTGGGCGGCGGCGAGCGCCTGAGCGATTTGCGTCGCGATGTCGACTGCCTCGGCGACGGAGAGCGGCCCCCGCTCGATCCGGGCTCGCAGCGTCTCGCCCTCATAGGCCGCCATCACGATGAAGGGGCGGCCGTCGTCGGTTTCGGCGATCTCGTGAATGGTGCAGATGTTCGGATGGTCGAGGGTGGAGGCGGCCCGGGCCTCCTGGAGGAACCGCTGCTGGGCCAGCGGCTCACGGCGGATCTCGGGAGCGATGAACTTGAGCGCGACCTCGCGGCCGAGCCGAGCGTCGGTGGCCCGGTAGACGACGCCCATCCCACCACCACCGATGCGCTCGCGAATCTGATAGTGGGAAACCGTCCGGCCGATCCACGGGTCAGGTCCCTCGGCCGCTGCCGGTGCCTCCCGCAGGATGCCCGTCATCGCGGAGCCGAGCAGCTCGTCGCGGAGCTGGCTGAAGTATTCGGCGGCCCCCTGGGTCGCTTCCAACAGTGCCAGCAACTCGGTCCGCAGCGACGGGTCGTCGCTCGTTTCCCGTGTGACGAACGCTTGGCGTTCGGCTGTGGGGATCTCGCGGGCGCGCTCCAGCAGGACCTCGAGCCGATCCCAGCGAGTGGGGGTCATGGAACGGGGTCGGGCCTAGGTGGCCCAGGCGTCGCGGAGGTCCTGGCGAAGCCAGGCCTGCGCCATGGTCCATCCCCGGGTGACGGTGGCGGTCGAGAGTCCGAGGGCGAGCGCCGTCTGCTCGACCGTCATCCCGGCGTAGAAGCGACACTCGACGATCCGACCCTGGCGCTCGCTCAAGCCGGTGAGTCGCTGGAGGGAGTCGTCGAGCGCCACCACCCGATCTTCCCACGGTCCGACCGGCTCGCCCAAGCCGCCATCGATCTCCTCGCCGCTGAGGGAGACCCGCTGCCAACCGCCACCTCGCTTCTGGGCCCGGCGATCGCGGGCGTAGTTGCTGAGGATGTGGCGGATCGCCTTTGCCGCGGTCGCGAGGAAGTGGGCCTCGGTTTCCCACGAAGCCTGGCGCTGATCGACCAGCTTGAGGTAGGCCTCGTGCACCAGGGCGGTCGTGTTGAGGGTGAGGTCGCCCTCCCATCCGCGGCGGTTCCGGTGGGCTAGCTCACGGAGTTCGTCGTAGACCATCGGGAACAGTTGCTCGAGGGCCTCGCGGCGGCCGGCGCGGACCTCACTGAGAAGCTTGGCGACCGCCTCGCGGTGGGCAGCGGCTGGATCGCTTGGCTCGTCGGCGGGCGGGCTGGCCATGGTCGATACGATGACTCGCTAATCAGGATTCGGCAAGACGAACCGACTCCGCTCCGGCGCGGTCCGACGTGCTTTGAGCGGATCGTTTCGTTGGTTCCGGTCGAGAGCGACCGGCCCTTGATTCGATTCTCGAGCCAGGCGTTGCAGGAGGGCAGGGTATCCGCTGTCAGCTGCCCGACGTTAGCGGCGCGCCGGCGAGAGCGGCCATGGCAACCTACGACGATGGAAACGTCCTCATTTATCGCCTGGCCCTCCCTGCGATCAGTCTTTGCTTGGTCCCTTCCGGATGCGAAAGATAAGGACAACCTGCTGTCGGCGCCGGCCTTGATACCCTCCGAAAATGAGGCATGAGCGCCGGCGCGCGGTAACCAAACGATCGCGATTGGCATCGTTCTGACGCCAGGCACTGACTGCTGGGTCAGGGTCTCGTCAAGTTTGCGAAAACTTGGTCCACCTGGCGGAATTCCGGTTACGACTCGGCTGGTGAGGTGGTGTCGTGCCGCCGGCTAACCGCGCTCCCGGGTCAACCCCAGCTCCGCCCAGAGCCAATCCAGTTCGATCGCCGGCCGCCCAGCCGCCCGCTCACGGGCCATCCCGTTCTCGATGTCCTTGAGCATTTCGATCACCTTGGGGCGCACCGTCTTGAGCCGAACGGCATGACGCGGCGTCCGCCCCCCTAACGCCGGGATCGACTCGTCGACCCAGCCGCGGTAGTGGCGTTCCAGGTACTCGCCGACGACCTGCTGCTGGACCTCGAGGGGGATCTCGGACTCTTGCCGTCGCTTGGGCCCCTCGGCGAGCGCCTGCTCGACGCTCTGACTGGTGCTGAGTCGGTACCGCACCGACTCGCCCAGGGCCGCTTCGAGAAAGGCCCGGCCGCGGGCGGCCCGCTCGGATGAATTGGTTTCCAAGTTCAGACGGCCCTTCGTTAGGCTCAGGGAGCCGAGCACGCGCGACATCTCGCTGGTCCGCTCGACCCAGGTGAACCCCTCGTCGTCGGGTTCGAGATCGGAACACTGCGCGAGTGCCGTTCTCGCCCGCCCCTCGTCGGTCACGTCGAACACGACCTTGGTGAACACCAGCTCGTCACCCTCGGTGGTGACGACTTTGGGAATCGGCGGGTTGACCGCCAGATCGAGCCACAGGTGATGCAGGATGAGCCCCAGCTCTTTGGCGAACCAGGCATCGTCCTCAGGCCCGCCACCGGATCTCCGCGAAAGCGTCTTCCGCCGCCTGGTGATCTCGGTCCGCACCGTGGCCGCGACCTGGCGCGGGAAGCTGTAGGGGTGGCCCTCCAGCACCAGGCTGCCGGTCGGTCCCTCGATGACCCGCACCGCGAGCACGTCCCAGCGGCTCAGCTGATGAGTGGCGGAGCGTTCGGTGACTTCGAGTCGTTCGCCGGACAGCAGATCGGTGAGACTCAAGCCTTGATCGAGCTGCACGGCCGTGATCTCCAAGAGGCGGAGCGAGCTGGCGGCCATCCGCTCGATCCAGGTCCGCTCCCCGCTGGACAGATCGCCAGAGTGAGTTCGGAGCAGTCGTCTCGCCAGAGTGAGGTCGGGCCCATCGGTCAGCTCGAAGTCGAACCCGAGCCAGGTGAGGAAGGCGACGAGCAGCGCCTCACTGGCGCCGATCTCGTCCGCCAGGTCCGGGGGGAGCCGCTCCAGGCGATCCGACCAGAACGCTTGCTCGGCGAGAGCGCGGTCGCTGTCGAACTCGGGGCGGCGGGCCAGGCGCAACAGCTTGGAGAACGCGTTGCTCCGCTCGGCGGGCGAATAGGCGACGGGCGTGACCGTCTCGGTGCGTTGGCAGCACCGCTTGTACTTGCGGCCGGAGCCGCAGGGGCAGGGGTCGTTCCGGCCGGGGGCCGACATGCAGAGATGATGCCTCGCCGGCGACCTGCCGTCAAACGTAATCCAGTTTCGACGGGTTCTCAGCGGGGCTTGAGGTTGTCCTGAGGAACCTGCGGTCCGTAGCCAGCGGCGCGACTGCGAGGAATTCCGGTTACCGCCCCGCGTCGGCCCATCCCGCTCGCGCCCGCCGCTGCAACGGCGCCCCCATGTCAACCAGTTGACACCGCGCCCCCCGAACCCCTCGCCCCCGAGCCGCGCTGCCCCGCGCCCGCCCAACCCCGGTCCACCCCGACCCCGGCCCCGAAGCGCCGCCGTCCCGATCCGACCCGCCTCCAACCTTTCCGGGCGCAGCGCCGTCCTATGAGCAAGACCGCGGAGCGACTCAGCTGGGAAACCGCCCGCGTCAGGTTCGCCGGCCGCTCCCGCCCGGTCGGTCGCACGCCGCGCCGGTTCGTCCGCCGCGCCCACCGTTAGGTTGGCGGCGGCACCGGTTCGTTTCCCCGCCGAACTCGTTCGCATACCCGAGAGACCAGCTGCCCCCGCCGAGCAAAGTGTCCTCTATCGATGACACCGAGGACACCGCCTGACGCCCGGCCTCTCGAGCCGCCGACGCCGGCCGCCGAGTTCCCGCATCGAGAGGTTGCGCTGTGACGCCAAAGAGTTAGCCGCATCGCTGCCTAACGCGACTGCGTCGCCGATCGCCCGCCGAACCCGCTGGCCCGATCCTCGCGCTACCGCTCGCCGGCGACCGGTCGCCGGGTGATCGGTCGACCTCACTTCACCGCGATGCACCGGTGCGGTGACCCGGCCACCGCATCCGAGGCGAAAGGAGCCTCATATGCGATCCGCAGTCCGTAGGAAGATGGAGATGGCCGAGCGCGTCCGGGTGTTCGTGCGCGCCAACCCGCTGGTCGATCCAGGACACCAAGCCGCGGCGACCCAGTTCGAGGGGCGTCTCACCGTGGCCCAGGGCCTCCTGGAACGCCAGGCCAACGGCCGACTCACCGCCAAGGCGACGCACGAGATGCGGAAAGCCCTCCGGCGAGAGATCAGCGAGCAGTACCTCCGCCATCTGGTGACCGTGGCGGAGATGGCGGGAAAGGGTGACCCCAATCGGTTCGGCCTCTTCCGCCGCCCCACGAGCAAGGCCACCAACGTGGCCTTCGCGACCGCTCTCCGGTCGATGCTCGCGGCTGCTAGGGAGGCCGGAGACGAGCTCAAGACCCACGGGCTCGGCGAATCCCTCCTCACCGATTTCGAGCGCGCCGTCGCCCAGCTCGATGACCTCAACCGAGCCGCCACCGAGGCCCGGGCCGCCCACGTCGGTGCCACCAAGGACCTCGAGCGCCTCGGCGCCGGAGTGATCGAATCGGTCGGCGTGCTCGATGGGATCTACCGGTATCGCCTCGCCACCGACCCTGAACGGCTGGCGCGGTGGAGCAGCGTCCGGAACGTCTTCAATCCGATCCGCGACAAGGCCGCTCCGCCCCCAGTGGAAGGGGGTGCCGATCGCGCCACCACCTGACCGATGAAACCGGCTAACGAGGCCGCCGGCTCGCCCTCGAACGGGCCGGCGGCACTGCCGCCCTCCTCGGCGCCAGGAAATCCACCGGGATGTCGAGCCGCACCGGGAGCTTGATCGCCCCAAGCGAAGTAACTACTGTTATTACATGAGCCACATCGAACTCAAAGTCGCCCGGATCGGGAACTCCCGTGGGGTCAGGATCCCGGCAACGACATTGGTCCGCTATCAGATCAAAGACACCGTCGTCATGGAGGAGCGAAGCGACGGCATTCTCCTCCGGGTCCCGGCCCCCGCCCACCCGCGGCTCTCCTGGGAGGAGACCGCTCGGGCGATGGCCGACGCTGCCGAGAACTGGGCCGATTGGGAAACGGCGAGTGCCGATGGCCTGACCACGGTTCCATGGGAGAGCCGTCACGCTCGCAAGGTGGCCGAGCGTCCCGCGGAGGATCGAGGCCGACGCCGCCGATGAAGCGGTACCAGATCCGATGGTGCTCGTTGGACCCGATCAAGGGGGCCGAAATGGCGAAGACCCGGCCCGTCGTCATCGTCAGCCTCGACGTCCTGAATACCGCGCTTGACACGGTGACCATCTGTCCGCTGACCACTCAGCTCCATCCGAGCTGGCGAACCCGACTGGCGTGCCGGGTCGCGGCCCGACCGGCGGAGGTCGCCGTCGATCAGATCCGCACGGTGAGCAAACGACGGCTCGGGCGAAAGCTCGGCGCCCTGACGGACGATCAATCTCGTGCGTTACGTCGGCTCATCACCGAGATGTACGGAGAGTGAATTTCTGACCCTCGCAATAGTGATGACCAGCCTCTCCGAATCGCCTTCGAGGAACTCGTCGCCAGCGTCAAGGAAGCGGGCGCGGTCCTCCGCAGCTCCTCGGATCATCGCGGCACGAGTCGGCGGCGCCGAGGCAATCGCGGCTCCTACCGTTCGGAGCTACCCACCGCTCGGTCCCCCGTCCCATCGAAGAGCTTGCGGCATGCCAGGCGAAATTCGCGACCCAACTCGGGCGGGCGCCAAGTGATCGCGTCCTCGAATCGCGCCCCCAACGGCGAGCCCGGCGCGAACCGGTCGACCGTTCGTTCCGTCAGATCGACCCGCCACGCCTCCCGAACCCCAAGCTCGAGGTAGGCACCGGCCTTGAAGTCCCGGTCATAGACCCGGGAGCCGCGACCCGACACCTCGACCGCCAACCACCAGTCGTTCATCAGTCGCCACGACGACTCACCCCTGAACCGGCCCGGAATGACCAGGACGTCAGGTTCGAGCTGAGTATGCTCCGAGTGCTGAATGACACCCGGACTCACCACGAATGCGGGGCCATCCAGTCCCAGGTAGCCGGTCAAGGCCGTGACCAGCCGGCCCAGGACGTACTGATGAATGGGCCCCGGCGCAGGCGTCACGAGCAAGACGCCTGAGAGCAACTCGTACCGGTTACCGTCCGGCGGCCACCGGTCGAGATCGGCAATCGTGTATCGCGGCACCGCGACGGGCATGGCCATAACGTAGGCTCGGCGAATAGGGGAGGGCAACTCGGCATGCCCCACAGTGGCCGTGCTGACGGTCAACCCGTTAACCAAATGCTCTCAGATTCCCATCGATCCTACGCTGGTCGGCCTCGGGCCTGATCTCCCGGCGACCAGCAGTTCTCGGAACTCTTCGACGGTCATTCCGGCGTCTCGAACGATGCCACCCATCGTTACAGCGTTGACCGGGTGAGAATGTCAACCAGGTGACAAACTCGGTCACGATGGGCTCGAAGGCCCCGCCCGCCCGGCCGGCTTTCGTGCCGGCCCCGGCGCCTCGCGTTCTCCTCGGTCGCCCCCCAAGTTACCGAATGGCCGTTCTGTCCAAATCGCAATTCGTCGCTGGCAGCCAGTGCCCCAAGCTGCTCTGGTGGACGGTCCACGAGGCCGAGGCCCTCGAGCTCCAGCCTGACAAAGTCCTCCTCGATCGGTTCGATCAAGGCCGCCTGGTGGGCGAGCTGGCCCGACAACGTTTCCCCGGCGGCACCCTCATCGACCTTCCCCACTCGGCCCGAGACGCCCGGGTCGCCGCCACCCGGCAGGCCCTGGCCTCCGACGCCCCGGCGATCTACGAAGCCTCGTTCGAGGCCGGCGGTGCCTATGTCGCCGTGGACATTCTCCTCCGCACCGACAGCGGCTTCACCCTGATCGAGGCCAAGTCCACCACCTCGTTCAAGGACGAGCACGTTCCCGACGTCGCCATCCAGACCTGGGTCCTTCGCCAGGCCGGCGTCCCGGTCACCCGGGTCGAGCTGATGCACCTCAACAAGGACTACCGCCATCCCGGCGGCGCTCCCGATCTGTTCGTCCGAACCGATATTACCGCCGACGCGGAAGCCTTCCTCCCCAACGTGCCCGGGCTCCTCGTCAACTTGACCCAGATGCTCCAGGGGAGCACGCCCCAAACGCCAATCGGGCTCCAATGCTTCGAGCCTCGCGATTGCGTTTTCATGCAACGCTGCTGGCCCGACGATCCCGACCACATTGGCACCCTCTACAACAACGGCCCCAAACGGACCGTCAAGTTCATGAACGAGGGGATCCACTCGGTCTGGGATATTCCGAAGACCCAGAAGCTCCCCGACGCCGCCAAACGGCAGCTCCGGGCGCTGCGGGAGAACCGCCTCATCGTCGAGCCCGGTCTCGCCCGAGCCCTCGAGCCGTTCGAGGGGCCGCTCGGTTATCTCGACTTCGAGACCGTCGTGCGAGCGGTGCCGGTCTGGGACGGCCTGGCCCCGTGGGGCGCGGCCACCGCCCAGTTCAGCTACCACGAGGAGCTACCCGATGGTGGTCACTCCCACGTCGGTTGGTTGGCGGAAGGGCCGAGCGACCCGCGACGGGAATTGTCCGAGCGGATGATCGAGGCCACCCAGGGCGCCAAACGGATCGTCACTTACTCGGCCTACGAGAAGACCCGGATCGGCGAGCTCCAGCGGTTGGTGCCCGATCTGGAACGACCGTTAGGTGAGTTGCTCGCCAAGCTCACCGATCTCCTGCCGGTAGTCCGGAACCACGTCTACCACCCGGGCTTCAAGGGCAGCTTCGGCATCAAGCACGTCCTCAATCCCCTGGTGCCGGACCTCACCTACAACGACCTCGTCATCGTCGATGGGTTACTGGCGAGCGTCGAAATCGCCCGACTGTTGTTCGTCGCGCACAAGATCCCGGTGGAGGAGCGCGACCGCCTCCGCGAGGACCTCCTGGCCTACTGCGAGCGGGACACCTGGGCCATGGTGCGGCTGATGGGTCGCCTGCGGGAGCTAGCGCGGGGCTGAGGGGTCCGGGTTCTGGTTGCCCTCAGAACGCCCGCCAGTAGGCGGCCGCCTCGTCGAACCCGGTGAGCCAGGTGCCGGCTCCCGCGATCCAGGTGCCGCGGATCGAGATCGCGCGGGGGTGGCCGCCAAGCGTTTTGTCGGCGAGACCGCCGAACACCCTGATCGAGTTGGCGTCGTAGGGCGACAACCAAACCACCGGAAGCCAGGGGCGGCCATCGGGGCGGCAGGGATTGCCCAGAATCCGGCCGGAGTCGTCCACGCCGACGGCGGCACTGCAATTCGGGGTCGACGGAAGCAAGGTCGGCGCCGACCAATTGTTGCCGATCAGCTTCCAATACGCCGGCGCGGTGCCGCTGTTCCCGACGACGAGGTCCCCCGCCGAATTGATGCCGGTCGCGCGGGACCCATTGAGAACCTTGATGGTCCAGCCGCCGAGCCCATCCGGCGTCCAGACGGCCGCCCCGATGTTACTCACATACCCGACCACCCGGCCCGATGCGCTCGCGGCCAGCGCCGTGCCATGTACCTCGCCAGTCGGCGTGGGGAGCACCACTCGCTGCCAGCCGGCGCCCGTAGCTACCCAAGCCCTGGGCTGCTGGTTCAGTTCGGGGGTCGGGTTCGGAGTTACACCGTCCATGCCGTAGCCGTCCGCTCCGGCGATGACACGGGCTTTGCCGGTCACCGGATCCGATCCAACCGCGAACGCAACTGGATCGCCGGCCGCTGGATCTTTCGGGAGGCTGGCCGCGACCCACCCGGTTCCGGCGTTGGTCCAGACCACCGCGTTGTTACCGGAGACGCCCGCGATGGTGGCGCCGGCTTCGTCGATGGCGCGGCCTCCATTGGTGTCGATGTTGCCTGGCTCGGTGGGGAGATCGGCCCTGCTCCCCGATCTGGTCCAGACGAACCCAAGGTGGGAAGACCCCCTAAGCTGTCCAACCACGGTGCCTGCCTCGTTGACGCCGTATGCGTAGTAGGTCCCCTCGATCGGGTAACCCTCGGTCACCTCGAACCTCTCCACTAGAGGGGCGCCTTTGCCGCTGGCGTTGGTGGCG
>Ga0187893_10000249_pt1 | contig 138107 bp, 116 predicted proteins | sample MA1701074metaG_FD_139574 | JGI IMG/M metagenome (GOLD analysis project Ga0187893, IMG submission 139574) | White microbial mat communities from a basaltic lava cave in the Kipuka Kanohina Cave System on the Island of Hawaii, USA - MA170107-4 metaG ...
AGGAAAAGGGCTCAGAGGACTCAGGGTGGTTTTCGCCAAGGCTGGTTGGGCAGGGTGGGGGGGGGGGGGACGGATCGGCGCGTCTAACGGCTTTTCCGGGTACAGGCGGCTCGGAGTCGACGAATGCGGCCGCGCATGCACTCTCGCCCTACCTTGTGTTCCCTCGCTAACTCGGCGATCGAGGAACCATCGGCAAGCCGCGTGAGCAGCTCCCGTTGCTGCGGCCGCAGGTGCGTCCGCCCCTCCTTTGGTAGGGATAGCGCCCAAGTATGTGATCGCGGCGCGTCCCGAGTCGGTGCCCGAAGCCTGGCCGCGGCACGATCGAGGAGCTGGCGGACAGATTTCCAATTGATGCGCATGTCGCGCGCGATTCGGCTGATCGGCCAGCCTTCCAAGCGGCGCCCGACAGCCTTCCGCTGGCGGTCCGAGAGCTGATCGAGTGGAATCTCGGCCCAGCCAGGCCGGCTACCCGGCGAGGATTCGTCCGCGCCAGCCTCCGGGGCCTCGGCGAGAGGAAGGAGATGCGCGGTCCGCCCCGGTCTCGTCTCCCGCCATCCCCGGAACGACTCGCTTACCGAGTTTCGGATCGTCCCCGCGATCCATGCTACGACCGGCGTTGCGGGAACCGCCCGCCGAATTGCTGCTGCCCCGCCCGAAAACGCGCGGGACACGGCCTCCTGCACGAGGTCATCCGCATCGATCCAAGGCATCTCACGCGCTGCGGCAAGATGGCGCGTGGCCTCCGTCGCGGCCTCGTGCACAAGGAGCCAAGCCTCGGTGGCGCAGCCGCCGTCGAGGAAATCCAAGACCGCCCCCAAGGTCGCAGTGACTCCCATTTTACCGTCCGCATCCTATCACGAGTTGCCGATTCGCAACGGGTGCTCCGATAGTGTCTCACCTCGTGGTGCAACTCAGCGGGGCCGGCGCAGGGCGCTGGCCCCGAGCTCCGGCGCACGTTTCGCTGCCTCCCTCGTCTGATGCTCGTTTGATGCGCATTTCCTGGACCATCTGGACTGTATGGACCATATGGACAACTCGCGGTCGTAAGTCCTTGGTGATTCACGATACGCCGCGGATTATGAGGCCGCTGCTCTTACCGATTGAGCTACGGCCCCGCGCTTGAGCCCGTCCGAGGCAAGCATCCGGCCATCCACGTCTCGCGCGCAGCTTCACGGATCGTGGACTCAACACTCGGAAAGCGATCCACCGCAGCGGCCGGAGGGTGCCGAACCCCGGCCGAGGACGACGAACCGCGCATCGTGCCCGAGAACCGCGTCGTCAATCCGCTCGGCGACCCGCGCCTCGGCCGTGCGGCTCCATTCGGAAGGCGCCGCGGGTCGTTGGAGGAGAGAGGGATCGAACCCCTTCAGGGCGCCCAGATGCCGATCTTGGCGGCGCGCGCCGCCGACTCGGCCTTGTGGTATGCGGGCCAGCGCTGGTGGCGGTGCTGGGGGTGCTGGCGGGCGATGCCGCGCTGCAAGAGATCCTCGCCGTAGTCCTTCCCGTCGACCTGCACATAGACCAGCGGGTGGCCATCCAGGTCGCAGGAGGAGTACTTGTCGACGGAGAATCCGACGCTCTTGCCGGGCAACTCCGCGCGGACGAGGTTGCGCACCTGCAGGTTCGGCACCCTCGCCTCGGGCTTGCCGAGCCTCGGTCCCTGCTCGGGGATGGCGATCCCGCACAGCCGGACGATCGTGCCATCGGCGAGCACGAAGATGTCCCCCGCCGGGAAGTCGGTCAGCACGCCTGTGGTGGGCGGGACGAGGGAGCCGGGGTATCGGTCGCCGTGCATGCTCGGCATGTGGATGCACCAGAGGTGGCGCTCGCCCTCGCGCACGAGGCGCCACCCGAAGGGGGAAGAGCGCACTTCGCCGGAGGTCCCCCTCACGGTGGCGCGCCGGGCGGTGATGCCCGCATAACTCTTGCGCCCCTCGTGCAGAGAAGTGACCCACTCGTTCCAGCCCGCTTCGAGGCGGGGATGCTTCCAGTCGCCCGGCGCGAGAATCTGCTCGAAGGCGCGCTTCGCGACGTCCGCGTCGAAGTAGATCATCTCGCCGTTGCAGCGGGGGCAGGTCTCTTGTCGCGTCACCGGCATCACGTAGAAGCCCCCGGGAGGCCGGTACCCTTCGCGGATCACGACCGTGACGATGCCTTTGCCACCGCACTTGTAGCAGCGCGAGTTCACGTCGCGCAGCGTCCGGAACATCTGCGCCGCGCGTTTCACAAGGGCCGCCTCCTCCGTGCTCTTGAGCATGTGGACATAGGGTCCAAAGCGGAGTTCCGCGAGCGAGCTGCGAAGATCCTCATCGCTGGGGGGCGCGGGGGCGCCCGGAGGGGGAGGCGGCGCGACGGCGTGCCCGTCGCGCAGGACCGCCCCGTCGGGCAGGACGTCGGACGCTCCGGGCGCATGCATCACGAGCATCCGGCGGATGGCGTTGATCGGGATCGCGAAGCAGCGCCCCTCGGGGTTGGGCAACAGGTCCCAGCGGGGACACTGGATCCCGAGCAGCCGACCTTCCCCGTCCACGAGCGGAGCACCGTCGATGGCCCTCCCCAAGGGTGCATCGATCTCCGCGAGCACGAGCCCTCTCAGCTCGGGGGGCGGAAGTCCACGGAGGGAGCGCACGGGGCACTTCTCGACTTCGAGTCTGTTTTCCGAGGGGACGAGTCGGACGGCGAACGCGGAGAGCGCCGTCGCGTCATCTCCATACATCGTCGCGGGTGCCAGCTCGATCGATCGTGCGCCCGCCTTGGTGAGGTCCCCCGCCTGGAGCAGCACGAGTCCGAGGTCGTACTCCCTCTTGAGCAGGGTTGCAGGCAGCTTGGAGCCGTCCGGCGCGAGGACGCGCAATTGGGCCACGACGGGCACCAAGTAGGTCGGCGCAAGCAGCAGGCCCTCGGCGGCATCGACAAGGACCGCGCGTCCCACCCAGACGCCTAGGCTCTCCAGCGCTACATGCGAGAAGGCGAAACGTGCGTTCCTCTCCTCGGGCTCGAGGCCGATCGACGGGCTTGCTGCGAGAAGCAAGGCCACCACGCAACCCGGGTAGGCTCGCACGGCGGCATTCTACCCCGCCGCCCCCCGCGCCCCCACCACCCCCCCTCACGCCGGATTGCGCGCGAGCCAGCGCTCCGCGGCGCGCCAGTACTCGAAGGCGGCCGGGCACTCCTTGACGATCTTCCCGAAGAGTTCGCGCGCCTTCGCCTTCTCGTTCTTGTTCGCGAGCGCCCACGCCTCGCGGCTCCACTTGCTCGCGTCGCCGAGGTCCCTCTTGCGCTGCGCCTCCAGCGCGCGCCACGCCGGGGCCGCGGAGGGGACTCGCCCCCACCGCTCCCGCGCGTCGTAGAGGTCCGCCGACCAGTCGCCCGCCTTCCCCTTGATCCGCTCCGTCCACCCCTCCGCGAGTTCCTTGCCGCGGGCGAGGATCTTCTGCCTCAGCGCGTCCGCGTCGGGCAGGTCCTTCGCGCGCTGCATCGCCCGTTCGACGCAGATGAGGGCGTCGCTGCCGCGGTCCGCTTCGAAGTAGCGCTGCGCCGACGCGAGAAGTTCGGCCCCGTCCTCGGACGCCATCGCGTACATCCAGTCGATCGCCTCCTTGACCGGGCCGACGAGGAACATGTGGTTCAGCTCCTTCGGATGGAAGTAGCGCAGCCGCGGCCACTCCGCGTCGGCGAAGATCTCGTAGGCCCAGTCGGAGAGTTCGACATCGACGACGGGATCCGCCTCGCCGTGGATGATCACGACCGGGGGACCGGGCTTGCCCTTGCGCTGGGCGCCCGCCTTCGGGTCGCACCCCTTGAGCAGCCCGCCGGCGAACGGGCAGGCGCCCGCGAACCGCTCCGGGAACTTCGTCACGAGCAGGAAGGTGAAGTAGGCGCCCTGGCTGTGGCCTCCGACGAAGACCGGCCCGAGCGCGAAGCGCGTTTCGAGGTCCTCGAGCGTCTTCATCACCGGCTTGCTGTCATAGTCGAAGTTGTAGACCCAGTCGCGCACGCGGCCGTTGCCGTGCGGGCCGACGAGGATCTCCCCCGCGCCATACTCGAGCGACTTCAGCGAGTTGACGTAGGCGGCGCCGTTCATGTTGGACCCGTGCAGCCACATCAGCACCCGCGCGGGCTTCTTCGGATCGAGGTCCTTCGGGATCGCGACCCAATAGCTGGCGCCCTTGCACGCGACGAGGTGCGCCTCGCCATCGGCGGGAACCGACTTCAACGGAACCGCGGCGGGCTCGGGCTGATCGTCCGCGACGGCGACGGACACGAACGAGAGGAGCAACAGGACGCTGCGCATGCGCCCATCATCGCGCAGGGAGCACTCCGCGTGCAGGGGGCAGTTACGAACCGCTTACGTTGGAGCTTACTTCAGGAACCAGCGCAGGAGCATCACCACAGCGCCAAGGATGCCGACTACCCACGGCAGCGCGCCGAACGCGGAGTGCGCCTCGCCCTTGTGCGCGTCGACCTTCTTCGGGGTACTGTCCCGCTTCTCGGGGTTCGCCCACGGATTGTGCCCGGGGCTCGATTCCTCGTCGTCGCGGGGCAGCAGGTCCGGCGGGTCGTTCGGATCGATCTCGCCGTTCTGGATATCCACCGTGCAGCGCTGGCAGTAGGCGGGAGCCTCGATCGTGCCGATCGTCTCGTAGCGCACGTTGCCCGTCTGCAGGATGCGCCGCCACCCGTAGGTGACGCCGCCGCAGATCCGGCAGGCACCGGTGACTCGCTCCTCCTGCTCCAACTGCCGGTCGCGTTCGCTCTCCTGCGCGAGCACGCGGGGCACGAACACGAGGGCGAGCAGCGCGAGAAGGCGAGGCGGGCGGATCATGGACACCTCCGCCTCCCCTTTCGGAAAGGCGCGAGCGGTTCTGTAGGTGCTACTTCAAGCAGTAGAAGACGTTCCCGGCGCCGACGTAGAGCATCTTGTCGGCGACGATCGGGGGGCGCGGGGGGTCGGGCAGCGCGAAGGTCCAGAGGTGCTTCTTGGCCCTTGGGTCCACGGCGAAGAGACTGGTCCCGCAGGCGCCGAAGATCGTGCCGCTCGCGAGGATCAGCGGCGTCGAGACCGGCTCCGGCGACACGGCCACGCGCGAGAGCTCCTTGCCACTCTTGAGATCGAGCGCGACGATCTCGCCGCTCTTCGTGCCGTAGTGGAGCACGCCCTTGTCGAGGGCGGGCGCCGTCGCGATGCCGCTCGCGTCCCACTCGTTCCCCCGCGCCCCCTTCGACATCTCCACGGACAAAAGCCTCCCGGAGAGGACGAGCCAGACCTCCCCCTTGCCGAGGATCGGGGCGCCGAGCGGCGCATCGCCGGCCTCGAACTTCCAGAGCGGCTTTCCCTTGACGAGGTCGAGGCAGTGCAGCACGCCCTGGTCGTTGACGACGAAGACGCGCTTGCCCGAGAGCGCCGCGCCGAAGTGGACGGGGCCCGTGTCGGCGCGCCAGAGCAGCCGCCCGTCGGCGGCGCCCATCGCGTAGAAGAAGCCGTCGAGCGAGCCGGCGAGGTAGTAGTCCCCTTCGACGACCGGGTCCGCGACGATTCCCGCCTTCGCCTCGACCGTGGCGGGTTCGCTCTTGTCCTTCATCTTGATCCGGTAGTGGACGGTGTCCTGGCCGCCGAAGTAGGCGAATTCGCCGACGATGCTCGGCCACGCGACGACCTGCTGCTTGACGGCGACGTCCCAGACCGCGGCGCCGCCGGAGGCCCAGCGGCAGGCGACATTGAACTCGCCCGAGCCGTAGAGGAGCTTGCCTTCGGCGAGAGCGGCGCCGGTGCCGATGGCGCCGGTAGGCTCCTCGCGCTTCCACGCGATCTTGGGCTCCTTCCCGGGGCCGCTGTTCTTGACGACCCCGGTGTTGCCGAGGTCCCCGCGGGGGTAGCGCCAATCCTCGGCCGTAGCCACGGCACTCCAGAGCAGCAGGAGCAGAAGCGGGCGCATCCGGGTGAGATCATAGACTCTTTGCAGCCCGGGCGTCGGCAGGGCGGCGCGCGCGATCCGGGGTATCTTCAGGCGATGGACGCCGCAACGCGACTCTGCCCGGTGCAACAGCAGGTGCTCGACGCGCTCCGCAGGGGGCTTGGGATCGGCTCGATCCTGCGCGTTTCCGGGGGGGTGGGCCGCGGCAAGAGCACGGTGCTCAGGGCGCTGCACATGCAGACCGGCGGGGCGCTGCTCGGCATGCGGGAGTTCGTCGCCGCCTCGGGCCTCCGCCATCCGCTGGCGATCGAGGAGACGCTCCACGGCCTTGTGCTCGACGCGCTGCGGGCCCATCCGGTGGTCCTCGTCGATGACCTGCACCTGCTCGATCTCGCGGGGGGCGGATGCCACTCCTACCCGCGCTCGGGCTACCTGAACCCGGTCCTGATGGCGCTCTGCACCTTCGCGCTGGAGGCGGGCAAGAAGCTCGTCTTCGGGGCGGCCGGCGGCCTCGCCGAAGCGGCCGCGCAGCGCAGCTATTCGTTCGCCATCGACAAGTTCAAGGTCGAGGACTACGTCGCGCTGGCGGAGGGGTGGCTCGGGGAGCGCGCGCAGGGCCTCGATTTCGACAAGATCTACCGCTTCGCGCCGAAGCTGAACGCCCATCAGCTCAAGGCGGCCTGCCTCTGGCTCCGGGAGCATCCCTCCCTCGACACGGAGGTCTTCATGGACTACCTCCGCTCCCAGCGGCTCGCGAGCAACGTGGACCTCGGGGAGGTCCAGGCGGTGGACCTGCGCGACCTGAAGGGGGTCGACGACGTGCTGCGGCAGCTCGAGATCAACGTCGTGCTGCCGCTCGAGAACGACCTGCTGGCCAACCAGTTGAGGCTCAGGTCGAAGCGCGGCGTGATGCTCTACGGGCCGCCGGGCACCGGGAAGACGACGATCGGCCGCGCGATGGCGCACCGGCTCAAGGGGAAGTTCTTCCTGATCGACGGGACGTTCATCGCCGGCACGAACAGCTTCTACCAGCGGGTCATGGCGATCTTCGAAGCGGCGAAGGACAACGCGCCGGCCATCATCTTCATCGACGATGCCGATGCGATCTTCGAGGAGGGCGAGGAGCGGGGCCTCTACCGCTACCTGCTGACGATGCTGGACGGCCTCGAGAGCGAGAGCAGCGGGCGGGTCTGCGTGATGATGACGGCGATGAACGTCGCGAGCCTGCCGCCGGCGCTGATCCGGTCGGGTCGCGTCGAACTCTGGCTGGAAATGAGGCTGCCGGACGCCGGGGCCCGCGCGCAGATCCTCGCGACGCTGGTCGAAGCGCTGCCCGGGGAGATGCAGCCGGTGGAGATCCCCACGCTGCTCGCCGCGACGGATGGATTCACCGGCGCCGACCTGCGCCGCCTCGTCGAGGACGGCAAGGCGATCTACGCCTACGACCGGTCCCGGGGGGAGGACGTCGAGGCGCCGACGCACTACCTGCTGCGGGCCGTCGAGGGCGTCCGCGAGAACAAGCTCCGCTACGCCGAGGCGGAGGCGCAGGCCGCCACGAGGCCGCGGTCGCCGATGGGGGGCTTCGCGAGCCTCTTCGCGGAGCGGATGGTCGTCGGCGGCGACGACGAATAGCACCTAGCGCGGGCCGAGCCGGTCGGTCTCGCTGCCGTCGGCGGCGTGGGTCGTCGCGACGCCGCCGCGCTCCTTCGCGGCTGCGGCGTGGAGGGCGCGCCGGCCCTCGGCATCCTTGACCTGCACGTAGCCGCCGGCGGGGTTCGTCGCGAGTTCGACGGCGCGGGTACCGTCCCTCCTGCAGACGAGCACGAGCCCGGCGCCGGTGTCGACCGCCGCCCCCATCAGCGTGACGATCTTCGCCTCCTCGCTCAGCGTCGCGATCGTGCCCCCCTTCGCGCCGCAGAGGCCTTCGACCCTGCCGCTGCCATCCGCGGCGCAGAGTTGCAAGAGCCCGGTGCCGTCGCTGCCGGTCGCGCCGAGATAGGCGGCACGGTTGCCCTGGCTGTTCGCGAGGTCGAGAAAGGCGCCGCTCTCCGAGACGCGCAGAAAGCCGACTTCGCGGCCGGCGCCGTCCACGAGGACGAGGTCGCGCACGCGCAGCCTGCCGAACTCCCCGTCGGGCGGCCCCTCGTCCCCCGCCGCCGCGTGCAGCGCGAGAAAGAGCAGCGCCCCGTAGACGAGCAGGCGTTCGATCCGGTTCATCGCGGACCTCCTTCGATGCGCTTCCACCGGACCCCGCCCGGCGTGTCGTAGAGTTCGATGCCCCTCGCGAGCAGATCGTTGCGGATCGCATCCGCCTTCGCGAAGTTCCTCGCCTTCCGGTGCGCCTGCCGCTCGGCGATCAGCCCCTCCACCTCCGCCTCGAGGGCGCGCGGCGGCGCCTCGTCGAGGATGCCGAAGATCGCATCCGCCTCGGCGAGAAAGCCCCGCGCCAACGCGGCTTCGCCCGCGTTCGGCTCGGCCCGGTTCATCGCGTTCTGGAAGCCGTGCAGCAGCGCCAGCGCCTCCGACGTGTTGAGGTCGTCCTCGATCGCGGCGCGGAACCTCCCCCGCGCACCCTCGATTTCGGCCGCGAGGCCCGGCCGCGCGGGCCCGGCCGGGCGTTCGGCCAGTTGGTAGTGGACGAAATGGTTGAGCCGCTCGCGGATGCGACGGCTCTCGTCGAGCAGATCGATCGTGAAGGGGAGCGGGGACCGGTAGTGCTGCTTCAGCAGCAGCAGACGGATGTCGGCGCCGGCATAGCCCCGTTCGGTGAGCTCCGGCACGAGGTAGAGCCTGCCCGCGCGCTTCGCCATCTTCGCGCCGTCGATCTCGAGATAGCCGCAGTGGATCCAGTGGCGCACGAAGGGGCGGCCGGTGAACGATTCGCTCTGCGCGATCTCGCACTCGTGGTGCGGGAACTTGTTGTCGGGGCCGCCGGTGTGGACGTCGAGGGTGTCGCCGAGATACTTGCGCGCCATCGCGGAGCACTCGATGTGCCAGCCGGGGAAGCCCCTCCCCCACGGCGCCTCCCACTGCATCAGGTGCTTCTCGTCGCGCTTCCAGAGCGCGAAGTCGTGCGGATGGCGCTTGTCCTCGCGCTCTTCGACGCGCCCGCTCGCGCCGGCGTCGAGTTGCTCCGCCCTGTTGCCGCTGAGCCGGCCGTAGCGCGGGAACGACGCGACGGAGAAGTAGACGTTGCCGTCGACCTCGTAGGCGTGCCCCGACGCGATCAGCGCCTCGATCATCTCGATCATCTCGGGCACGTGGTCGGTCGCCCGCGGGTAGCGGTGCGCCGGCCGGCAACGCAGCACCTTCAGGTCTTCGTGGAACCACGCCTCCGCCTCGGCGGCGATCTGCCAGGGATCGAGCTGCCGTCGCTGCGCCTCCTCTTGCAGCTTGTCCTCCCCCTGCGCGTCGGCGACGTCGTCCACGGTGAGATGGCCGACGTCGGTGATGTTCATGATCTGCGTGACGCGATGGCCGGTGAACTCGAAGGCGCGCCGGAGGAGGTCCCCGAGCATGTAGGCGCGGAAGTTGCAGATGTGCGCGCGCTTGTAGACGGTGGGTCCGCAGTTGTACATGCGGACCTCGCCCTCCCGGAAGGGGACAAAGGGCTCGACGACGCCGGTCAGGCTGTTGTGGAGCCTCACGCCCGCTCCTCCAGCAGCGCCACCGCCATGCAGGCGATCCCCTCGCGGCGTCCGAGCGCGCCGAGTTCCTCGAGCGTCGTCGCCTTGACGCCGACCGCCGACCGCTCCACGCCGAGCGTCTCGGCGATCCGGGCGCGCATCGCGTCGCGGTGCGGCGCGAGCTTGGGCCGCTCGGCGAGGACCGTGCAGTCCACGTTGACGACGCGGTAGCCCGCCTGCTCGACGAGTCCCAAGACCTTGCGCAACAGGAGCGCGCTGTCGGCGTCGCGCCACTTCGGGTCGCTGTCGGGGAAGTGGTGCCCGAGGTCGGGCAGCCCGGCGGCGCCGAGCAGCGCATCGGCGATCGCGTGCAGCACGCAGTCGGCGTCGCTGTGGCCGACGAGCCCCTTGCTGCCCGGGATCTCGACGCCGCCGAGCCGGAGCGGCCGCGAAGCCCCGAGACGGTGGATGTCGAAGCCCGTGCCGACGCGCATGGCCGCGCACAATGCTAACCTCGGGCGGATGGATCCGGACGTGGGCGTCGTGCTCGTCGCCGCCGGCGCGGGGACGCGCTTCGGCGGGCCGAAGGCGTTCGTCGAACTGGAGGGGCGCTCGCTGCTCGAACGCAGCGCCGAGCCCTTCGAGGGGTTCCCGGATCGCGTCGTCGTCGTCCGCGACGAGGACCGGCCGCTCATCCGCCTCCCCGGATGGCGCGTCGTCGCCGGCGGCGCGCGCCGACGCGACTCGGTGAAGGCGGGGCTTGAGGCCCTCGCGCCCACGACCCGATTCGTGCTCATCCACGACGCGGCGCGCCCGCTCGCCTCCCGGGACCTCGTCGCGCGCGTCGCGGCGGCGGCGCGCTCGGGGGTCGCCGTCGTGCCCGCGCTCCCGGTCACCGACACGATCAAGCGCGTCGTGGGAGCGCGGGTGCTCTCGACCCCGGATCGCGCGGAACTGGTCCGGGTCCAGACCCCGCAGGGGTTTTCCGTGGCGCTGCTCGCGCGGGCGCTCGCCGCCTCCGACCGCGACGCCAGCGACGAGGCGGGACTCGTGGAGGGGCTCGGGGAGGAGGTCAGGATCCTCTCCGGCGAGCCGCGCAACATCAAGGTCACAACCCCCCTCGACCTCGAGATCGCCCGGGCGCTTCTCCGCACCCCGCTTGCGGATTCATCCGTTATCATGGGCGGGCCCGGGGAGACCGCCGGGTAACCAGTGCCAATCGCCCGCAGGGCAACCTTCGGGCACCCTGCTCGATGTCTCGATGGGAGGAACGATGCGCTCTCGAATGGTCAGGATCCGGATCGGAACGCTGCTCGGCCTCGTCGCCATGGCCGTCGGGGCCGCCCCGCTGCTCGCCCAGGACAAGGAGGCCGACGAGAAGTGGAAGAAGGCGGTCATCGACTTCAAGGACGACTTCAAGAAGCAGTCCATCGCCTTCAAGATCACGGCCATCGAGGGGCTCCCGCTCAACGACGGGCGCACGATCGAGTTCATCATCGAGAAGGAGAAGCTGCTCTCGCACAAGGACTGGCAGATCCGGGAGATCGCCGCCGACCGGCTCGGCAAGATCCAGCACTCCGACCTGCGCAAGAAGATGCTGACCTACGCGAAGGACTCCGACAAGCGGATCCGCGAAGGGATCATGGCCGCGCTCGCGACGAACACCAACCCCCAGCTCGACCCGCCGGTGATCCTCGAGGGGCTCTCCGACTCCGCCTGGGAGGTGCGCCGGATGGCCTGCTGGGCCGCCGGCGAGCAGCGCATCAAGGAGGCGGTGCCGAGGATGATCGACATGCTCCACCAGGTGGGACGCGACGGCAAGGTCATCCAGGAGGGGGAGAGCAACCCCCGCGTGCACAGCGTGCTCCTCTACAACCTCGAGGCGATCACCGGGCAGGTCGAGTTCCACACCGACGTCCAGCAGTGGAAGCCCTACTGGGAGAAGAACAAGGACCGCTCGCTGCCGCCCGTCAAGCGGTTCGACCAGGGCAACTTCGGCGACGTCAAGCTCGACTTCAACGACACCTACGCGCGCAAGGGCACCGGCCCGCTGATCCTCGTGCTGCCGGGCACGCACAAGATCTGCACCTACTACATGCCCTATTTCAACCAGTGGCTCTTCGTCAAGTGGCTCTACATCAACCTGCCGCCGATCCGCTCCTTCCCGAACGTCCAGTACGACGACCAGAACGAGGCGATCTACCCGGTGGACATCCTCGTCGACGCCTTCGAGGAGGGGCGCAAGAAGTACAACGTCGAGAAGATGGCGATCCTCGCCCACGACTTCAGTTGCTGGGTCGGCGCGAAGTACGCGCAGAAGTATCCCGACCGCGTCAGCGGCCTCATCTTCCTGAACCCGTTCGCGACCAACGAGACGTTCGGCAAGCACATCGACGAAGCGCTTCGCAGCGGCAACCTCGACGACGAGTTCTGGGGCAAGGTCTGCCGGCGCCAGATCAAGCCCGCGTCGACCAAGGAGTGGCAGAAGCACGACTACGTCCGCGACTCGACGCTGATCAAGGACATGTCCGACCTCGAGCTGATGATGCTGCGCCGGATCTGGGTCGAGCCGGGCGCGGAGACGATCGTGATCCCGCAGTTCGACATCCGCGGTGAAGAAACGAGCCGGACCCCGGTCATGATGTTCTTCGCCCCCAAGGACAAGAACATGAGCGGCGCCGACGACATCGGCCGGCTCAAGCGCTACTACCCCCACAACATCATCGTCCAGCTCAAGAAGTCGGCGCAACTCCCCTTCATGGAGGAGCCGGACACCTTCGAGAAGGCGCTCCGCGCCTTCGTCGACAGCAAGCTCAACTGAGGCTCGGGGCGCTGACGAATTCCGACCTCCGGCCGGCGGACCAGGGACCAAGGCCCGACGCCCCACCCCCGCCGCATCCTGGGCATCGACCCCGGGACGCGGGTCGTCGGCTACGGCGTCATCGATCAGCAGGGCTCCGCGCTCCGCTTCGTGGCGGCGGGGGTGCTCCGCGCCTCCCCCGAAGACCCCCTTGAGATCCGCCTCGCGACGCTGGCGACCGGCCTCAGGTCGGTGATCGCGCAGTTCCGCCCCTCGGCGACCGCGGTCGAGGACCTCTTCGTGAAGGCCGACCCGAAGGCGGCCCTCGCGGTCGGGCATGGGCGCGGGGCGCTGCTCGCCGTCCTGGGGGAGGCGAGGATCCCCGTCACGCCCTACCCCCCCGCCACCGTCAAGCTGGCCGTGGCCGGGAGCGGCAGGGCGGGCAAGGAGCAGGTGGCCCGCATGGTGGGTGTCATCCTCGGCACCCCCCCCTCCGCCGCGCCCCGCGACGCGACCGACGCGCTGGCCTTGGCGATCACTCTGGCGCTCAGATGGAATGTACAAAACATTATGAATGAATGACTTACGGCGGCGGGCCTACTCTGGCGGTCTCTGCTAGGCTAGAGGGACGGAAGAGCAAGGATCCCGTTGCGTCGCGAGAAGAACCCACCCCGCCCCGACCCGGCCCCCCGCCCAACCCGCTACTCGGCCTCCCTGATCCTGCCCCCTCTGCTGCTGCTCGGGGCGTTCGGCCCCGGCCTGCTGCTCGTCGGGGCCGCCGTCGCGCTGGGGCTCGCCTTCCTCTGCTCCCTCTACGAGAACGCGCTGCAGCACTACAGCCGGGTCCGGGTCACCGCCGAGGCGCAGCGCCTCGGGAGCGAGCAGGAGATCGACCGGGTGCTGCTGCACGAGGACGAGATCTTCTTCGCAAGCAAGATCGGGCGCGGGATCACCCAGATGACCGCCGTCTCGCTGCTCGCGGTCCGCCTCGTCGAGCAGCGGCCGCCGGCGGTCGCCGTGGCCGGGTGGGCGGTCGGCTTCTGCCTCCTCTACCTCTTCGTCAACGTCGCGGGCCCCTACGTGCTCGGTCGCCGCTACGCCGACGGGATCGTCCTGCGGGGGCTCCTGCCCTACTCCCGCGCGCTCGTCGTCTTGCGTCCGCTCTCGGCGCTGCTCCACCGGGGGGCCTCGAAGATCCTGCCCTCGGGCCAGGTGGAGGAGGATCCCGCCGAGGAGCTCGCCGACGAGATCCTGTCGGCGGTCGAGGAGGGGACCCGGGAGGGCACCCTCGAACACACCGAGAAGCGGATGATCGAGGGGGTGATCGACCTGCGCGAAGTGACCGCCGGGCAGATCATGACGCCGCGCACCGAGATGATCTGCATCCCCTTCGACGCCACCGTCGCCGACGCGGTCGAGCGGGCGCGGGAGCGCGGCCTCTCGCGGCTGCCGGTCTACCGCGGGACGCCCGACGACATCGTCGGCATCCTCTACACGAAGGACCTGCTCCCCTACCTCGGGGGCGGCGATCCGCCGTCGCTGGAGCGCCTCGTACGCCGTCCCTTCCTGATCCCGCAGAGCAAGCTCGTCCGCGAACTGCTGCAGGAGATGCGCGCGCGGCAGGTCCACCTCGCGATCGTGCTCGACGAGTACGGCGGCACCGCCGGCCTCGTGACGATCGAGGACATCCTCGAGGAGATCGTCGGCGAGATCGCCGACGAGCACGAGGCGGAGACGCCGGCGGAGATGGTGAAGCTGAACGCGAACGCCGCGTCGGTCGAGGGGCGCACCCCGATCGACGACCTGAACCGCGCCCTCGACCTCGACCTGCCGGAGAGCGAGGAGTACGAGACCGTCGGCGGCCTGCTCTTCACGCGCCTCGGCCGCGTGCCCTCCAGCGGGGAGCATGTCGAGGTCCACGGCGTCCGGTTCACCGTCGAGGACGCCGACGAGCGGCGCGTCCACCGCGTCAGGGTCGAGGTCGAACGGGGCATCGAGGTCGAAGGGCCGGGATGACGCGCGGTGCGGGTCGGGCGGCGCGGGGGGGCGCGCCGGCAAGAGGGCGCCGCTCCCGTGTCGCCTCCTCTCCCCCGTGCGACGCGCTCTTCGCGCGGCTCCACGACTTCGGCGAGTCGAGCGCGGTCGCCGTACTGCTGACGGAGGAGCATGGCGCGGTGCACGCCGTCGCGAAGGGCGCGAAGCGCCTCAAGAACAGCTTCCAAGGCCCCCTCGACAAGGGCGTGCTCTACCGGGTGCGCCTCGGACGCGCCGGCGGCGCCGGGCTCTGCCACCTGAACTCGTCGCGGGTGCGGGAGCCCTTCGCCAGGGTGCGCCTCGACCCGGCGCGGTTCCTCGCGGCGGCGCTCGTGCTCGAGATCGGCGTCGACCTGATGCGCGAGAACGAGCCCAACCGCGAACTCTTCCGCCTGCTGAGCTTCACGATGAAGGCGCTCGACCGCGCGCCGCGCGAGCGCCTCCCGCTCGCCGCGACCCTCTTCCTCGCGCGCGCCGTCGCCCTCTCCGGCCACGAGCCCGACATCTCGCGCTGCGTCCGCTGCGGCGGCCCGCTCGGCGACGGGCGGCGCCTCCGGCTCAGCGCCGCGGCCGGCGGGACGCTGCACGCGCGGTGCGCCGACGGGCAGGAGCGCGGCCCCTTCGTCGGCCGTGAGACGCTGGCGCTCCTCGAAGACATGCTCGAACTCCCCGCGGCCGACATCCTCGCGAGCCACCCGCCCCCGCGCCCCCTGAGCCTCCTCCGAAGGGTGCTCGCCGCATGGCTCGAGCACTCGCTGGAACGCGGCTTCCGCTCCCTCGCTCCGATGGAGCGCGAATTCGCGGGCGGCAGCCTGTAGACTGGAAGGGCCCCTTTGGCCCCCGAATTGCGTGCTTTCCCCCCGATGGCCCTCCTCCGCCTGACCCTGCCGCTCTGGCTCGCCCTGCTGGGGACGGGCTGCCAGGTCGCGCTCCCGAAGGGGAAGCCCGAGGATCTCATCGCCGAGGCGCGACGGCGCTCCGAAGGGAAGGACTGGAAGGGGGCGAGCCGCTACTGCGAGGCGGTGCGTCGCAACCACGAGGCGAGCGACGAGGCCGAGGAGGCGACCTTCCTCTACGCGGACGCGAGCCGGCGGCTCCTGAAGGGGCAGCGCTCCTTCACCGCCTATCAGAAGCTCGCCGAGAAGTGGCCGACGACCCGCTTCGCCGTCGACGCGGCGATCACGCAGTACGACCTCGGCGTCGACCACCTCGACGGGAAGTTCCCCGGCGTGCTCTTCTTCGGCAGGAACCGCTCCTTCGGGATCCGCATCCTCGAGCACATGCAGGTGCACTACCGGAACCACTCGCTCGCCGACGACGCGCTGATGCGGGTGGCGGACTGGCACCTCGCCTCCGGCGACCACGAAGCCGCGACGCAGGTGCTGCGCCGCCTGCTCGCGGACTACCCGCGCAGCGGTTTCACGATGCGCGCCCGCTTCCAGCTCGCCCGGTCGCTCTGGCTCCAGTGCCCGGGCGCCGACTACGACGAGCGGCTGCTCTTGCAGGCGCGCCGCGGCTTCGAGGACTTCGTGGCCACCGCGCAGCAGCAGGGGCTCGCCGAGAGCCTCGGCGAGCAGATCGCCGCGAGCCAGAGGCTCATCGCCGCGATCCACGAGACGCTCGGCGAGAAGTCCTACCGGATCGGCCGCTTCTACGAGCGCACCGGCCACCCGGCGGCGGCGATCCAGTACTACGAACAGACGCTCTCCCGCTACGGCGGGACGAAGTCCGCCGCCGATGCGGCGGAGCGGCTGCGGCGGCTCGGTCGCGAGGCGCCGGAGGATGGGCCGGGGGAGGGGGGGCAGCCGGGATGAGGGCGCCGCTGCCGCTTGCGCTGCTGCTCGCGACGGCGGGGTGCGGCTATGCGTTCGACCGCGACCGCGGCGAGGCGCGCCTCGCGCACGGGACGCTGCCGCGGGTCGCGGTGCTTCCCTTCGACAACGAAAGCTGGCGCCGCGGGCTCGAGATGCGGCTGACGAGGCTTGTCGCCGACGAGGTGCGCGCCCGGAGCCCCCGGGCCCCCGCAAGTCCCTCCGAGGCGGACTGGATCGTGACCGGCCGCATCCTCCGCGCCGACGAGCGCATCTACAGCGAGGACCGAACCGACGAGGTCCGGGAATCGAGCTTTCTCGTCGAGGTGGAGGTCACCCTCGAAGATCGGACCGCCGATCGGACCCACGGACCGTATTCCATAGTGGAACGCGAGCCCTACTCGCCCCGGGCGGGCAGGTTCTCCACCCTCGACGAGGCCGCGGACGAGGCGCTCCGCGACGTCGCCGAGAAGGTCGTCTACTGGCTCGAGACCCTCGAGCCGAAGAGAGATTCATGACGGAAGGCAGAGAGAAGCCCACCCCCGAGGACCCGCGCAAGGGGCGCCGGGCGCGCAACGTCCCGCTGCTGCTGCTGCTGCTCGGGCTCATGGCGGTGGTCTTCGTGCAGTTCGACGCGGACGGCACGCGCAGCGCCGGGATCACCTACGCGCAACTGCGCAACCTCGGCCAGGAGGGGGCCCTCGAGGAGATCGAGGTCTACCACTCGCAGGACCATGTGGAGATCCACGGCAAGCTCGACAAGGAGGCGGTCCAGCGGCTCATCCGCGAGGGGAAGCTGACCGACAAGGCGAAGAGCGCGCTCGACGCGAAGGACAAGTTCAAGGTCGAAGGCGTCATGCGCGGCTGGGCGGAGGACCCGCAGGAGCGCCGCGAGATGGAGCGCTGGGTGGACGATCCCGCCCGGATCCGCGAGCGCGACGCGAACACGCTGCTGCCGACCTTCCTCTTCACGATCGCGCCGTGGATCCTGATCGGCCTCTTCTTCTGGTTCTTCATCTTCCGGCCGATGCGCCAGGCGGGGGGGGCCGGGGGGGTGCTCAGCTTCGGCCGCAGCCGCGCCCGGATGTACACGCCGGAGATGACCAACGTCACATTCGCCGACGTCGCCGGCATCCAGGAGGCGAAGGAGGAGGTCAGCGAGATCATCGAGTTCCTGCGCAACCCGCAGAAGTTCCAGAGGCTCGGCGGTCGCATCCCGCGCGGCGTGATCCTCGTCGGGCCGCCCGGGTGCGGCAAGACGCTGCTCGCGAAGGCGATCGCCGGCGAGGCGGCGGTGCCCTTCTTCGCGATCTCGGGCTCGGACTTCGTCGAGATGTTCGTCGGCGTGGGCGCGTCCCGCGTGCGCGACCTCTTCACCCAGGCGAAGGAGAAGTCCCCCTGCCTGATCTTCCTCGACGAGATCGACGCGGTGGGCCGGCGGCGCGGCAGCGGCCTCGGCGGCGGCCACGACGAGCGCGAGCAGACGCTGAACGCGATCCTCGTCGAGATGGACGGCTTCGACACGGACAAGGGGATCATCGTCGTCGCCGCGACGAACCGGCCCGACGTGCTCGACCCCGCGCTGCTGCGCCCGGGGCGCTTCGACCGGACGATCACGATCGACCTGCCCGACGTGAAGGGTCGCGAGGCGATCCTGAAGGTGCACGCGCGCAAGGTGAAGCTGAGCCCCCACGTGGATCTCGCCATCGTCGCGCGCGGCACGCCGGGCTTTTCCGGCGCGGAGCTCGAAGCGGTGATCAACGAGGCCGCGATCGGCGCGGCGATGGGCAACCGCGAGTGGGTCGCCCAGCAGGACCTCGACGAGGCGCGCGACAAGGTGCGCTGGGGGCGCAGCCGCCGCTCCCGCGTGATGACCGAGGAGGACAAGAAGGCGCTCGCCTACCACGAGGCGGGCCACGCGCTGATGCACCTGCTGATCGAGGACGCGGAGCCGCTCCACAAGGTGACGATCATCCCGCGCGGCCAGGCGCTCGGCTCGACGATGTTCCTGCCCGAGGGCGACCGCTACATCTACGGCCGCAACTGGCTCCTCACCAACATCACGACCCTCTACGCGGGGCGGATCGCGGAGCAGATGTGCACGGGCGACCTGTCCACCGGTGCCGCCGACGACATCCGGCGCGCGACCGACATGGCGCGGCGCATGGTCACGCAGTTCGGGATGAGCGAACTCGGGCCCCTCTCCTACTCGGAGGAGGAGGAGACGGTCTTCCTCGGGCGCGAGATCACGCGCACCCACAACCACAGCGACCAGACCGTGCAGCGGATCGATGCGGCGATCCGCGCGATCAGCGACGAGTGCTACCAGCGCGCGGAGAGGCTGCTGACTGCCAACCGGGAGAAGCTCGAGAAGATCGCGCAGGCGCTGATCCGCCACGAGACGCTGACCGCGGAGGAGGTCAACTTGATCCTCGAGGACGGCGACCTCGACGCCTTCCGCGGCAGCGGCGACCGCCCGCCGCCGATGCCGAAGCCGAAGTCGACCGGCAACGGCGAAGAGGGCAAGCAGCGCGACCCGCTGCCGAACCTCGACCGCGGGCCGGCGCCGGGCTTCGCCTAGGGCTTTCGGGGGGCGCCGGGGCCCCCCCCGAAGGCCCCCAGGAAGGGGGGAGGCGTGGTGGAGACGGGCCGGCGGTTCTGGGACGGGGTGGCGGCCGGTGCGGGGTTGATGGGTGTCGTGAACGTGACCCCGGACTCCTTCTCGGATGGAGGGAGGTTCGCCGGGGTCGAGGAGGCCGTCGCCCACGGGCGCAGGCTCGCGGCCGAGGGGGCGGCCATCGTCGATGTCGGGGGCGAGTCGACGCGGCCCGGGGCCGAGCCCGTCGCGCCGGAGGTCGAGATCGAACGCGTGCTGCCGGTCGTGCGCGGCCTTGCCGGGCTGCCGGTCAGCGTCGACACGAGGCGCGCGGCGGTCGCGGCCGCGGCGCTGGGCGCGGGAGCCTCCCTCGTCAACGACGTCGGCGCCGGCCGCGACCCGGAGATGTTCGGCGTCGTCGCCGGCGCCCGGGCCGGAATCCTGCTCCTGCACATGCGGGGCGATCCGCAGACGATGCAGGAGGACCCGCGGTACGGCGACGTCGTCGGCGAGGTCGAGGCGTTCCTGCTCGGCCGGGCGCAGGCGGCGGAGCAGGCTGGCGTCGCGCGGGAACGCATCCTGATCGATCCCGGCATCGGGTTCGGCAAGAGCCTCGGCCACAACCTCGCGCTGCTGCGGGAGCTGCCCCGGCTCGCGGCTCACGGCTATCCGGTGGCGATCGGCGTCTCGCGAAAGCGCCTGCTCGGCGACCTGACCGGACGGCCGCTGGCGGAGCGGTCGGCGGCGACCGTCGCGACGACCGCGATCGCCGTCCTGCTGGGCGCCGCGCTGGTCCGCGTGCACGAGATCGCGCCCAACCTCGACGCGCTGCGCGTTGCTGCGCAATGGCGCCGCGGATCTCTATAGTAGGGAGCGCGTGCCCGACGTCTCCCTCTTCTTCAGCATCAGCAACCTGGTGCAGATCGCCGTCCTCTGGCTGATCGTCTACGGCACGCTGCGCTACCTCGAAACGACGATCGCCGGGGACTTCCTGCGCGGGATCGGGTTCTTCGCGCTGCTCGCGATCATCGTCGCGATGCGGCTCTTCGACGCGTCGGGGCTCGAGGCGCTGCTGACGATCTTCCAGTACTTCCTGATCTTCGCGTTCATCTCCTTCGTGATCATCTTCCAACCCGAGCTGCGCCACGGACTCGCCCGGGTCGGGCGGTCCCCGCTGGGCCGCATCCTCCGCCGCTTCGGTCTCAAGGCCGAGGAGGCGGGCCACTCCCCGGTGGACGAGATCCTGAAGGCGGCCCGGCGCTTCTCGAAGAACCGCGTCGGCTCCCTCGTCGTCATCGAACGCGAGGTGAGCCTGCAGCCCTTCATCGATCGCGCCGTGCGCGTGGACGCGGCGGTGCGCGCGGAGCTGCTCGACACGATCTTCACGACGCCGACGCTGCTCCACGACGGCGCGGTGATCGTCCGGAGCGACCGCATCGAGGCCGCCGGCGCCGTGCTGCCGCTCACGCAGAATCCCAACCTCGACACGCGCTACGGGACGCGGCACCGGGCCGCGATCGGCGTCACCGAGGAGAGCGACGCCGTCGTCGTCGTCACGTCGGAGGAGACCGGCACGATTTCGCTGGCCGTCAACGGGGAGCTCCATCCGCAGGAGGACACGGTCAAGACCGATGAGATCCTCCGCGCGCTGCTCCTCGGGGAGGAGGTGCAGAAGTGACCTGGCTGCGCCCCTTCCTCGTGGGCCTCTTCACCGAGCACATCAAGACGAAGTTCATGGCGCTGACGCTCGCGGTCGTCCTCTTCGCGACGGTGCAAGAGACGCTCGTCGGCTCGCGGGAGATCGACAAGGTCACGCTGGTCTTCCGGCTCTCGGCGACGCTGGCCGACCGCTGGGTCCTCCTCGAGCCCCGGGTCGTGATCCGCAACCTGCGGATCAAGGGGCTCCGGAGCATCGTCGACGCCGTCGCCACCGAACGCGAGCGCGCCAACGAGATCGAGATCACGGTGGACGAGGACTTCCTCGCGCGCCACCTCCCCCCGAGCATCCGCATCGACCCCGACTTCCTCCGCGCGGAGAACGTGCCCGGGGCCCGCCTCCAGAGCATCGAGCTTCCGGACGACCCGCCGCGGCTCGAGTTCACCGACTTCAAAACGGCCCAGCTCGAGGTGGCCGTCGCCCCCGGCTCCGAGGCGCGCCTCCTGCTCTCGCCTTCGGGCCCCTACGAGTCCCCCAGCGGCGACAAGAAGCAGCTCGACGTGCGCTTCAACTTCCCCAACATCGTCCTTCGCGCCCCCGCCACCGCGTTCGGAGGCGATCCCTCGCGCCGGCGGAAGCTGTTCGTCAACCTCGCGAGCCTCGAGCCCCTGATCCCCGCGGAGGCGCGGGAGGGGGAACGCACGCCGGTCAGCCTGCCGGTCCAAGGGATCGACTGGGAGGGGAGCGGCATCGAGGGTGCGCACCTCGCGCACATGACGCTGCTCCAGCCCGAGGTGATGTCCGCCGAGGCCTTCGAGAGCCGCCTCGAAGTCCAGTTCGAGGTGCAGCCCCGCTACGAGGCGCGCGAGTTCAAGATCCCGATCCTCTACCGCTGCCAGACCCGGGAGGTCGATCCGCTCGCCGGGTACGCCTTCTTCGACATCGAGGGGTTCCGCTCGCTGGGCCTCGACGAGGTGCGCGCCGGTCGCTGCGAGCGGCTCGCGCTCCGCTACGCGCAGGCGATCTCCCCGGAGGAGATCGAGGACAAGGTCGTGCTCGTGATCGACCTGTCGCAGGCGGTGCCGGGCCCGGATCAGATCCGCGTGCCGGTGAGCATCAACGTGCGCGACCCCGCCTTCCGCCCGCTGCTGCGCGGCGTCGCGTTCCAGCGCTCGGCCGACGAGAAGGCGCCGGTCGCGATCTTCGAGAAGAAGAAGGGGTGAGCGCCCGGATCCTCGCGCTCGACCTGACGGGGCCCGGCGGCGGGGCGGCGCTGCTGCTGCCCTCGGGCCTCTCGCTGTCGCGCCTTCCCCCCGGCGCCCCCCGCGGCCGCCTGCTGATGCCGGCGGTCGAAGCGCTGCTCGGCGATGCCGCGATCGCGCCGCGCGAGTTGGACGCGATCGCCTGCGCGGTCGGCCCCGGCTCCTTCACCGGCATCCGCATCGGCATCGCGACGGCCGCGACCATCGCCTACGCCGCCGGTCGCCCCGCGGTCGCGGTGGGATCCCTGCACGGCATCGCCGCGGGGGCGCCCGCCGGCGCGAGGAGGATCGCCGTCGCCGTCGATGCGCGCCGCGGCCGGATCTTCGGCGCACAGTTCGAACGGACCGGCGATCGCGTGGAACTGCGCGGCGCCTACCTGCACGCCCCGGCGGAGGAGTTCGCCGCGATGCTGCCGCGCGATACCCATCTGCTCGGCGACGCCCTTCGCGCCTATCCGCGCCTCTTCGCGGGGTTGGACGGCGATGGCGACGCCCTCGTCCAGCCGGATGCGGTCGCGCGCATCGGCGCCGACCTCTTCGCACGGGGGGAGGCGATGGCCGCCGCCGACCTCCGGCCCCTCTACCTGCGACTGAGCGATCCCGAGATCCGCTTCCCGGCGCCCTCCTGACGGCGAGTTCGCGGTGGACAACGCGGGCATCGCGCGTATCGTGGTCGATGCCGCCGCCACGCGCACCCTGTCGTACCCGCGACATACAAGGGGCGCTCATGCTCAATCGCCGCGTCTGGGCCGACATCGACCTGGACGCCATGACCCGGAACCTCAACCACGTCCGCTCCCTCGCGGGCGACGGCAAGGGGATCATGGCGATCGTCAAGGCCAACGCCTATGGACACGGGGCCGTGCCCGTTGCGTGGCACCTCGCCGCCCAGGGGGTCGAGGCTCTCGGCGTCGGCGATTCGGAGGAGGCGATCGAACTGCGGCAGGCGGGGATCAGCATCCCGATCGTCATCCTGGGCAGCATCCTCGGCGGGGAGCTTCCGGCGGTCATCGGCAACGACATCGCCGTCACGGTCCACAGCGCCGAGCGCGCGCGCCTGCTCGAGCGCGAAGGGCGCCGCGCGAGCCACCCGGTCGCGGTCCACCTGAAGGTGGACACCGGGCTCGGACGGCTCGGATGCCACCCGTCGCGCGCCCGGGAGATCGCGCGGCTCATCCATCGGTCGGAGTTCCTGCGCTTCGAGGGGCTCTCGACGCACTTCGCGGCGGCGGGGCCCGACGACAACGGATTCACCCGCCGCCAGCTCGTGATCTTCGAGGAGGTCAGCCGGGCCATCGCCGACGCCGGCATCCCGCTCCCTCCGCGCCACGCGGCGGCCTCCTCGGCCATCCTCTCCCGCATCGCGGGCCACCTCGACGTGGTCCGCCCGGGCATCGCGCTCTACGGCATCGGCCCGACGCCCGGGCTCGGGGAGGGGCTCACCCCCGTCCTGTCGATGAAGACGCAGGTGATCTTCCTGAAGGACCACTCCGCCGGCCGCTCGATCGGCTACGCCCGCGAGCACGTGATCCCGCGACGGACGCGCATCGCCACCCTTCCGGTCGGCTACAACGACGGCTACCCCTTCCGCCTCGGCGGCAAGGGGGAGGTGATCATCCGAGGCGAGCGCGCTCCCGTCGTCGGGCGCATCTCGATGGACTACATGATGGTGGACGTCGGTCCCATCGCCGGCGTCTGCTCCGGCGACGAGGCGCTCTTGATCGGGGGCTCGGGGGCGGCGACCGTCACCGCCACGGAGTTGGCGGAGCGGAGCGGCACGATCGTCTATGAGATCCTGACCGGGATCGGCAAGCGTGTCGGCCGCGTCTACCACGCACAGCAGGGCGGGCCGCCCCGGGGCTTCCGCGTCGTCCGGCGCCCCGCCGCTGCCGACGAATCGCCGCTGCGCCGATAGGTGAGAGGGGGGTACTCTAGGTCAGGCCTGTCGGCCGCTGATCGGCAGTCCGGTTCCTCCCCCGAGCCCCCACCCATCCCATGCCCCGGCGGATCGTGACGTTTGGAAGAGCGCTTGCGCTGCTGCTGGCCGGCGTCGGCATCGGCGCCGCGCTCTTCCTCGCCCACCGCCTGCGCCCCGAGTCGCTGAAGGAGCAGGTCGAGGAGGCGCTCCGGGGGCTCATCGCCGGCGAGTTCGACCTGGGCGAGGTCGTGCTCGACCTCGACCGCGGCATCGAACTGCTCTCGGTGGCGATCCGGTACGGGGACGGGCGTCCCGCGCTGGAGGCGGAGCGGGTCGCGATCGCGATCGACCAGAGGCGGCTGCTCGCGGGGGACGTCGAGATCCGGCAGGTGGATCTGTACGGGACGACGGTGCACCTGCGCGGGAACGGGTTAGAGCCCTGGAGGAGCCCTCTCGACGGCATCCTGAAGGAGCGCGAGGAGGCGCGCGGTCCGTCGGAGACTCGGCCGCCGGTCGTGCGGGTCTTCCCCGGGAGGGGGGGGAGTCGCGTCGAGATCCTCGACACCGGCCTCCTCGACGCGAAGGTGCCGCTGCGCCTCGGCGTCGAAAGGCTCGACGCCTACCCCGATGGCGCGAACTACAGGATCCATGCGGAGTTCTCGGCTGCGCGGGTCGAGTCGTTCAAGCTCGACGTGATGGTGCATGGACGCGAGGGAACCGCGCAGGCGAGCGCCCGGATCGAAGGGTTTTCGTGGGGGCGGCGTGACGCCGACCTGCTCGACGACGGGCTCGTGCGCCGGTTGCCGCCGGTCGAGGTCGGCGGGTGCGCGAGCCTCGACGTCAAGGCCGAGGCGCGGCTGTCGCCCTTCGCGCTGACCGACCTGACGCTGCTGGGCATGCTGGCCGAACTCGACGGGGCGTTCGGCAACCTGCACACCGGCGAGCGCGGGGGGCTTCCCTTCCGGGTCCGGAACGGGACGGCGACGCTGACCTACCACGACGGGAAGCTCGCCCTGCCCGACCTGCGCGCGCAGTACCTGAGTCCGGCCGGGGATCCGGGGGAGATCGGAGTCTCGATCGCGATCGACTTCGGCCAGCCCGGCAACGACGTCGATTTCACGCTGCGCGGCCGCGGCGTGCGCGCCTCGACCGAGGACCTCCACCTGCTGCTCGAGCCCGACATCGTCGAGAGCATCGTGATTCCCTTCCAGCCGGCGGGGAGCTTCGACTTCGAGATCAGCGTCTCGCGCCGCCTCGGGCTGCCCGAGAAGGTGACCGCCGACCTCCGCCTCTACGACGGCGCCTTCGACTACGCGGGCCGCCTCGACGCGCTGACCCGGCGCCGCTTCGGGTTCCGCTACCCGCTCGAACGTTGCGCGGGCAACATCCACATCGAGACGAGCGTGTCGACGCCGCACGGCCTCGCCCAGATCACCGAGATCCGCAACCTCCGCGGCCACAACCGCATCGCGCGGCCGCGGCCGGGGGGAGCGGAGGAGGTCCGCGTCGAGGCGGAGGGCCGCATCGTCGCCTACCGCCTGCCCGGGGAGTCTCCGCCCGAGGATGTCGGGATCCGGATCCTCGTGCATGACCTGCCGATCGACGCGAAACTCGCCGCGGCGTTCGCGACGACGCCCGGGGGGATGCCCTACGAGCAGTTCGAACTGGACGGCGACGCGGAACTGGTGACGATCTCGATCGCGCGCGACGGCTTCCTCGAGCCCGTCGCGCGCTCGACCTACACGATCCGCCTTCGCGACACGTCGCTCGCCTACCGCCGCTTCCCGCTCCATGTCCGGGACCTCAACGGCACCATCACGAGCCGCGACCTCCCGGGCGGCGAGGGGGGACGGGTCATCGAGTTCGAGGGCGTGACCGGGCGCGCGGAGGACGGGGGCGCGATCATGGCCTGGGGGAGCGTGCGCCAGGCCGCGGGCGCCGTGGCGGCGATGGAGATCGTCGTCGAGGCGGGGGCGATCGTACTCGGCCCCGACCTCGAGCGCGCGATCGAGGCCTCCTCCACGCGGGACTCGGGGCTCCTCGACGCTTGGCGCCGCCTGCGACCCCACGGGACGATCGACGCGGAGATCCGGGTCACCGGTCCCGAGGAGGCCGCCGTGAGGATCGATCTCGGCGGTACGGCAGGCTTCGCCGGCTACGGGGAGGTGGAGTTGCCCATCCGCGACCTGAGCGGCACGGTCACCTTCGGCGACGAACACCTGCGGTTCAAGGACGTACGGGGTTACATCGGTGCGGCGGACATCCTCTTCGAGGGCGAGGTGGGGCCGGGAGGGGCGCTCCAACTCGGCGCGTCGGTGCGCGCCCTCGCCCTCGACGAACCGCTCCGGGCCCTCGTACGGGAGCTTGCTCCCGAGGTGGGCCCGCTGCTCGACCGCGTCGATCCTACGCCGGACTCCTGGATCGACCTGTCGCTGACCATCCGCCGCCGCAGCGCCCGGCAGAAGCTCCTGCTCGAGGGGGAGGTCCAGCGCATCGGGATCCGCACGACGGTCCGCGGCATCCCCCTCGCGGTCACCGGCGGACCGCTGCTCATCGAGGAGGAGCATCTCGTCGCGCGCGATCTCTGGTTCCGCACCGGCGAGTGCGTCGTGCGCGTTCGGGAGGCGCGCATGCCGCGCGACCCCACCCGCCACGGGTGGATCCTGCTCGACGCGAGCGACCTCCATCCGATCGAACACCTCGAGCCGATGCTCGGGGAGGGATTCGGGGCGATCCTCGGGGAGAACCTGCGCATCGACCTGAAGAACTTCCGAACCGAGTTCAACCGCGGCGACGACACGCTGATCCTCTCCGGCGCGATCGACCTCCGGCGCGCCCGCGTCGCCGAGAGGCCCTCGCCGCTGCTGGAGCCGACCGGCGCGCTCTCGTTCTCGCCGCTGACGATACGGCTCCCCCAAGCCCCGGGCGAGCGGGCGCGCTGCAGCGGCGTCGTCGAGTATCGGGCGCTCAACATGAACCTGCCGGTTCCGGTGCGCGACCTGAGCGGCGAGCTGCGGATCGCCGAGGCGACCGCCGGCGACCGGTTCGAGTTGCGCGGGGCGGTCTTCGCCGCGTCGTTCAGCCTCTACGACCGGCGTCTCGACGAGGCCTCCTTCAACCTCGAATTCGACCGCGACGCGCTGCGGATCGGCAACCTCGACGCGCGCTTCTACGGGGGGGCGCTGCGCGGCAGTCTCGCCGCCCATCTCGGCGAGCCCGGGGGGTTCCTCGTGCAGCTCCGCGCGACGGATGCGAGTCTCGGAGATCTGCTGCGACGCGATCTCCCTCGGGACGAGCCGATCTCCGGCACGCTCGATTTCGCGCTCGACTTCCAATCGCCGAGCGGGGACGTCGCCGACCTGACGGGCCGCGGCGAGGTGCGGATCCGCGACGGCCAGCTCTTCGCGCTCCCCGGGATGCGCGCGATCCTCGCCGTCCTCGGCAGTGTCACGCCCCTGAACGTGCCACGCTTCCGGACGGCGGCGGTGGACTTCGACGTGAAGGGGGAGACCCTCGAAATCGACCCCCTCCACCTTGGAACCGCGGTCAACGACGTCTTTGCGCGGGGCACCGTCTCCCTCTACGGAGACATCGACCTCGTCATCGAACCGCTCGTGACGAAGGTGATCGACCTGCCCCGCCTGCTGAACCTGCCGGTGTTGAGCACCCTCCGCGGCATCTGGCACAGGACCGCCTACGAGATCCGCCTCGAGGGCACGGTGGACAGCCCCGCGCTGCGGCTGCGCGCGCTCCCGTTCCTGAAGAACCGGCGCGTGCCGTTCACGCAGTCGCCGCACGCGGGCCGCGCGGAGCGGATGAGACCGCCGATCCTCCCGTAGAATCTGCGGTCGTGGATACCCATGTCGTGATCATCGCCGGCGGGGCCGGCACGCGCTTCTGGCCCGCCGGGCGGCGCGCCCGGCCCAAGCAGCTCCTGCCGATCGCGGGCAAGCGGACGATGCTGGCCGAGACCCTCGACCGCTGCACCTCCCTCGCGCCGCCGTCGCGCACGTGGATCGTCACCAACCAGCTCCAGGCGGAGGCGACCCGGCGCGAGTGCCCGGGGCTGCCGCCCGACCACGTCATCGCCGAGCCGGCCATGCGCAACACGGCGGCCGCGATCGGCATCGCCGCGGCGGTGCTGCGGCAGGCCCTCGGGGAGGGCCGCGACGCGGTCATGGCGGTGATGCCCGCCGACCATGTGATCCGCCCGCGCGACCTCTTCGAGCGGACCTTCCGGGCGGCTATCGCGCGTGCGGCCGAGGCCGATGTGCTGCTGACGCTGGGCATCCGCCCCACCGGGCCCGCGACCGGCTACGGCTACATCGAGGGGGGCGGCGCCGTCGCCACCGTGGACGGCTTCACCGTCCACAAGGTCAAGAGCTTCAAGGAGAAGCCCGACCGCGCGTCGGCGGCCGCCTTCGTCGCCTCGGGCCGCTACTGGTGGAACGCAGGAACCTTCGTCTGGCGACTCTCCGTGCTGCTCGACGCCTTCCGTCGCCACCTCCCCCGGCACGCCGACCTGATCGACGGGATCGGGCGCCGGCTGGCCCACGGCGAGAGCATCTCCCCCGCGGACTACGAGCGGTTCGACAACTTGCCGGTCGACATCGGCATCCTGGAGAAATCCGACCGGGTCGAGACGATCCCCGCCACGTTCGACTGGGACGACGTCGGTTCGTGGCTCGCGGTGGATCGCCTGAACCCGCGCGATGCCAAGGGAAACATCGTGCGCGGCCGGCATGTCGGCATCGACACGAGCCAGTGCATCGTGATGGGCAGCGACGACCACCTCATCGCGACGGTCGGCGTCGAGGATCTGATCATCGTGCGGACGCCGGACGCGACGTTGATCTGCCCGAAGAGCCGTGCCGAGGAGGTCAAGAAGATCGTCGAGAGGCTCGCCGCCACGGACGGCGAGGCCTATCTGTAGGGGGCGCGGGGGCGCGCATGCGCGGAGTCCTGCTGGGGCTCGACTACGGACGCAAGCGGATCGGGATCGCGGTTTCGACGCCGCTCGGCACCGTCCACCCGCGACCGAGAATCGAGCGCCGCGCGGTCGAGGCGGATCTCGCCGCGCTCGGCGCCCTCGCACGGGAGGCGGAGGCCGAAGGTTTCGTGCTCGGCCTGCCGAGCCACATGGACGGGTCGCTCTCGCCGATGGAGAGCGAGGTGCGCGCCTTCGCCGCGAGCCTGGCGGGCGCCACCGGCCTGCCGGTCTACGGAAGCGACGAGAGGCTGACGAGCGAGGCGGCCGACTCGGCCCTCGGCGCGCAGGATCTCTCGCGCGCGGCCCGGAAGGGGCGTCGCGACTCCGCTGCCGCCTGCATCATCTTGGCGGACTTCTTGGCGAGTGCGGCGCCTCCGGAGAGGCTCGCGTGACGGTACTTCTCGCTCCCTTGCAGGGGGTGCTAGCATCTACGGTTTCCAGGTGTCCCCCGACTCGGTACTGCGAGGTGTCGCGGCCCGGGCCACTGGGTTGGGCGGACTGTGAAAGGGACCGCGACAATGAGCATTACCCAAGCGAAGAAACAGGAAGTCATCGGGGAATACAAGACGCACCCCGCGGACACCGGATCCCCGGAAGTGCAGGTGGCCGTTCTCACCGAGAAAATCCGCCACCTGACCGAACACCTGAAGGTCCACATGAAGGACCATGCGTCGAGGCGCGGACTGCTGATGATGGTAGGCCACCGGGCCCGCCTGCTCCGCTACCTCAAGAATTTGAACTGGGACCGCTATCAGAATCTGATCCAGCGCCTCGGGATCCGGCGCTAGGAGGTCCCCCAAGACGGCGGGCCGCGATCGGCCCAACAGGAGAGTCAGTTGTTTGTCAAGAAGACCCGGGAGATCGGCGGAAAGCCGCTCTCCATCGAGGTGGGCCGCATGGCCAACCTCGCCCACGGCAGCGCCGTGGTGACCCTCGGGGAGACGATGGTCCTCGCGTCGGTTTGCGTCGCGGACCCGCGCCCGGGGATCGATTTCTTCCCTCTCACGGTCGAGTACCGCGAGAAGACCTACGCAGCGGGGAAGATCCCCGGCGGCTTTTTCAAGCGCGAGGGGCGCCCCACGACGAAGGAGACGCTCGGGAGTCGCCTCATCGACCGCCCTCTCCGGCCGCTCTTCGCGGACGGATACCTCGCGGACCTGCAGATCATCTGCACCGTGCTCAGCTATGACGGCGTCAACGACGCCGATGTGCTCGCCGGCATCGGATCCTCGCTCGCGCTGATGATCGCGGGGGTGCCGCTGCGGGGCCCGGTGAGCTGGGTGCGCATCGGCCAGATCGGCGGCAATCTCGTCGCCTGGCCCTCCGACAAGGATCTCCCGCAGGCCTCCCTCGACCTCGTCGTCGCGGGCACGCGGGACTCGGTGAACATGGTCGAGGCCGCCGCCCGGGAGGTGCCGGAGTCGGCGACCCTCGACGCGATCCTGCTCGGCCACGAGATGGTCAAGGGGATCTGCGACCTCCAGACGGAGGTGCTGAAGGAACTCGGCATCGGGCCCGCCCACGAGACCTTCGAGCAGCCGGCGGACAAGATCGCGCCCTTCCGGGAGATCGCCCGGGAGGCGTGCAAGAGCCAGGTGCGCGCGGCGATCGTGCAGCCGTCCAAGCCGGGACGGCAGGCGGCGCTGAAGCCGATCGGGAGCGCGCTGGTCGAGAGGTTCGGCGACCTCGACGAGACCGGCGCCGACGGCAAGTGGCCGGTCCCGGTGGTCAAGGCCGCCTACCGCGACATCTGCGACGAGGTGCTCCGGGAGCTGATCCTCGAAGGTCGTCGCGTGGACGGCCGCGGCCCGACCGAGATCCGCGAGATCCGCTGCGAGATCGGCCCGCTCCCGCGGGCCCACGGTTCGGCGCTCTTCACCCGCGGCGAGACCCAGGCGCTGGTCGCCGCGACGCTGGGCACCGGCCGCGACGAGCAGGTCATCGACGGCTTGCAGGAAGAGCTCAAGAAGCGGTTCATGCTGCACTACAACTTCCCGCCCTACTCGGTCGGGGAGGTGAGGCCGATCCGCGGGACCAGCCGGAGGGAACTCGGCCACGGCGACCTCGCCGAGCGCGCGCTCGCCGTGGTGATGCCGGACGTGGAGGCGTTCCCCTACACCCTCCGGCTCGTCTCCGAGATCCTGATGAGCAACGGCTCCTCGTCGATGGCGAGCGTCTGCGCCGGCACGCTGGCGATGCTCGATGCGGGGGTGAAGATCGGGGCGCCGGTCGCCGGCATCGCGATGGGGCTCGTCAAGGAGGGCGGCAAGATCGTCGTCCTCTCGGACATTCTCGGCGACGAGGACCATAGCGGCGACATGGACTTCAAGGTCTGCGGCACGGCGAAGGGGATCACGGCGCTGCAGATGGACATCAAGGTCGCCGGCGTGAGCCGGCAGGTGCTCGAGCGCGCGCTGGAACAGGCGCGCCAGGGCCGGCAGCACATCCTCGCGGAGATGGCGAAGGCCATCGACAGGGCGCGCGACGACTATTCGCCGCACGCCCCGCGCCTGCTCGCGATCAAGATCAACACCGAGAAGATCGGCGCCGTGATCGGCCCCGGCGGCAAGATGATCCGCCAGATCCAGCAGGAGACCGGCACGACGATCGAGATCAGCGACGACGGCACCGTGAAGATCTACAGCGCCGACGGCGACAACGCGGCGAAGGCCAGGAAGTGGGTCGAGGATCTCACGCTTGAGGCCGAGGTGGGCCGCATCTACGAGGGGCCGATCGTGGACGTCCGCGATTTCGGCGTCTTCGTCCAGATCCTCCCGAACATGGACGGCATGATCCACGTCAGCGAACTCAGCGACGGGTACGTCGAGCGTCCGGAGGACGTCGTCAAGCGGGGAGACATCGTAAAGGCCAAGTGCATCGCGGTGGACGACGCCGGACGGGTCAAGTTGAGTCGCCGCGCCGTCCTCATCGAGGAGTCGGGCGGCACCTACGAGCCCCCCTCCGGGGGGAGTCGCGGCCCCGGGGGCGGCGGCGGTGCAGGCGGGGGCGGCCGCGGGGGCCGTGGAGGGGGGGACCGGGGAGGCCGCGGAGGCGGACGCGGGGGTGACCGCGGGGGGGACCGGGGGCCGCGGCGGGGGGGGGACAACCGTCGCCGCCGTCGCGACCTTCGCGGGCCCGATGTTGGCCTCGGCCGATCCGGCGAATAGAATCATGCGACGCGGGCCGGGGTCGATCCCCGGCCCCGGCTGCTTTCCTCTGCCGGAGGAGTCAGGAACGTTTCCTCAATGTGCGGCGTTCGCAATGCGCCGCTCCCGATAGGACAGGAGATTCAGCAATGGTCACGGGGCAGGTCAAGTGGTTCGACAACCGCAAGGGCTGGGGCTTCATCACGCAGTCCGACGGGCAGGATGTCTTCGTCCATTTCCGCAACATCACGGGCGAAGGCTTCCGGAAGCTCAAGGACGGTCAGCAGGTGGAGTTCGAGCTCGTCCAAGGCGACAAGGGGCTCTACGCGGAGAACGTGCGTCCCGTCGCGTGAATCCGGGAAGCAGGCGCCTCCGGCGCGTGCTGCCGGACTTTCAAGGACGAGCATCCGGCCGGCCCCCCGCGGGACCGGCCGGGCTCCTTTCGGGGCCATGCCCGGGGGAAGAAGCGCCCCCCGCGCCCCCCCCCGAGTCCGACAATGGAAACCAGCGTCGCCGCCCGGCTGCGCCCCGGCGTCACCGGCCTCACCCGAGGGGCTCGGTCGCTCCGGGGCGCCACATGCGCCCGCACCATGCGCGAGGGGATCGAGCGCAACAGGCCGACGGCCCCCCCCGCTACTTCGAGCCCACGGGGGACTGCGTCTTCTCGTCGCTGCTTCGGCGGGGTGCGGTGCTCTTTTCCTTGAGGCGGCGGCGCTCGCCCGGCGGCATGAAGACGCTCTTGTCGAGCCTGTGGCGCAGGATCGAGGGCGTGATGAAGAAGTCGAGTTCCGACTTCACCTTCGTCTTCTTCGTGCGGCTGAAGAGGAAGCCGAGGACCGGGATCGACCCAAGGACCGGGACGCCGCTCTTCGTGTCGACCTCCGAGACGGCATAGAGCCCGCCGATCACCAGCGTCATCCCGTCGCGGATCGTCACGACGGTCTCGGAGTTGCGCTGCGCGACGATCGGGTTCTGGACGGAGGTGCTCGGCCCCTTCGCCTCGAGGAAGCCGGTGATCGAGGAGACCTCGACCCGCACCCGCAGGTTCACGTACTCGCGGCCGATGTGCAGCGGCGTGAAGTCGAGGCGGATCCCCGTCTCCTTGAACGTCGTCGCGACGGTCTCGCTCGAGCCGCTGATCTTGATCTCGGCGATCGGCGTCTCCTGTCCCGTCACCAGCGTGGCAAGCTGCCCTTGGGTCGCGAGGATGCTCGGCTCGCTGAGGATGTTCGCGGCGCCCTTCTCCTGCAGCGCCTCGATCTGCGCAACGATCGTCCCCTCGTCGCCGATCAGGTCGTCGAAGACTAGGCTCAGCCCGGTGTTGTCGGGATGGAGGAACTTCTGCGCGAAGGCGCTCGGACGCGCGGAGCTGCGGAATCCCCGGAAGAAGGCGTTGACGTTCTGGCCCCCGATCTGCGTGACCCCCGAGGCGTTCGGCGTCGGATCGCCCCCGCCGCGGTCGAAGAAAAGCGAAACCCCGTACTCGAGATTCGAATCGAGGGTCACCTCGACGACCTTCGCCTTGATGAAGACCTGCGGCTCGGGGATGTCGAACCGCTGGAGGAACTCCTCGACGACATCCTTGTAGGCCGAGGGGAAGGTCAGGATCAGCACGTTCTCGTCGGAGCGCTGCTCCCGAGCCGGCGGCGTCGAGACGTCGCTCCGCCGCTTGCCCGTGTCGGTCTTGAATTGCCAGGCCCATCGCATCTTCGTATCCGCGCTGAGTCCGGGGACCTTGAGCTTCTCGATGCTCGCCTTCAGCGGCGTGGCGCCGACGTGGTTCGTCACGTAGAACCACGTCAGCGTCCCATCCTTGTTCTTGATCAGGTCGTCCTCGACGAAATAGAAGTCGCGCTCGGGCGCCTCCGACGGCTCCGTCCCCGCGGGGTCCCCGCCCGCCTGCGTCCTGGAGGGGGCGGCGGCCTCGTGCGCGACTCCGCCCTCCTGCATCTGCGTGGGGGGAGGGTCGTCCGCCCTCGCAGCGCCCCACGAAAGCAGCACGACGAGCAGCAGCGGCAGACGGGTGACCCTCGCGGCGGAGCGTGCCGAAAGGGTCGCAAGCCACGGGACGCGGCGCGAAATCGGGTAGCGGCGCACTCGAGGATTCCTAGTCGCGACCGACCGCGTCGACGAGGTCCTTCGTCGCGTCGGGGATCTCCTTCTTCACCTCCCCCACCGCGGCGATCGACCCCTCCTCGCCGATCATGTCGTACCCCTCCCGCTTCGCAACCTTCGAGAGCGCCTTCTGGAACCGTTCCGTGGCCTTCTTCATGAGCTGGTGGTATTTGGGATCGTCGTCCGAGAGGTCGTCGTCGAGGATCTTCTTGTACTCCGGGATCGCACCCCACACCTCGTCGCAGAGGATCACCGCCGGCGTCTTCGGGTGGGTCCCCTCGCCGAAGTAGATCGCATCGCTATCCACGACTTCGAACGAGTGACCATCCCCGGCCAGCACGAGGGGGGACGATCCGAGCAACCCCAAAGCGGTAATGAGCGAGAGCAGGTGATGCACGCCGATCCTCGATAGCATGTCTTGCCTCCGCCGCCCCAAGAACACGGGGCGTGCCGAATTCAGACTTCGAGGCGGATAAATCGGCCTTGGAGGGTGAATTGCCTATTTGTAGGGGCCTTTTCCTCCGAGAAACTTCCTCTTCGGGTTATTTGACGCGTTTCATCACGCCACATTCCGCCACTTCCGTGGCTGTGTTGGAATTCCGCCGTGTCCACCGGCATCGACCCCACCCGAATGAAATTGGAGGCCGATGCCTGCCCGGCACCGGCCTCCAAGGGTCCGAAATCGCGGTCCTTAGCCCTCTCCCCGTCTGCGCGAACCGATCCTGCCTGTCGACCTTTCTGGTTCTGGTTGTAATGAGAGCGATCAATATGCCGAGGGCTCGGGTGCGATCTCCATCCCTGCGCATGGTAGCGGACTTGACTAACCAGTCAATCACTTTTCGGAATTTTGATTTTCTGGTCAGTCAAGTTTGGGGGCCCGGGAAGAGGGGAGACCTAGAATTCGCATAGCCGTGCCGGACTTCGCAACCCTCCTCCGCGATGCTCGTACCCGCAAGGGTCTGACACAGGCGGAGGTCGCCATCGCCGCCGGCTTGACCCCCTCCTACCTGAGCTTCATCGAGAACCGGAAGAAGCCGCCCCCTTCGGACGATGTCTGCCGCCGCCTGGCCAGGGCCCTCGGCATCGCCGAGCAGGCGCTGCTCGAGGTTGCGCACTTGGAGCGGGCCCCGGCACCGCTGCGCAACCGCCTGCGATCGATGGCGACGGCGATGCGCCGGGAGCGCCAGTCCGCGACGAACGTGCTCCGGAGCCTCCTCTCGCCCTTCCTCTCCTCGGGTCCTCCGGGTCTCCTCGAGGGTGCCCTCGATACGACGGGGATGACCGCGCGGAGGCGCAAGCGCCTGCGCGAGGTGCTCGGGGCTGTCAGCACGGGACAGAGCGCCTCGCAGGAGCTCAACCGCCTGCTCGAGGCGCTGACCGAGAGCGAGCGCGCGGCGCTTCTCGAAGCCCTGCCCCGCATCCTCTCCCGTCGCGCAGCCCATCCCTCCTTGGCACCGAACGCCCCGCCCGCAGCATCGGCCGAAGGCTCCTCCCCGTTCGCGGCAGGTGCCCTGCCCGCCTCTACGCCGATCCTCTACGCGCCACCGCGTCACGATCGCGCCCCCCCCACCCCCTACCTTCTTGCCGTTACCGAAGGTTCGTGCATCGGAGTCCCCCAGGTAGAGGCGGGCGACCTCGTTCTCGTGGACGCCCAAGCCGCCCCGCGGGTGGGGGATCTCCTGGTCTTCATCGGCGAGGAGGGACCCTCCCTTAGGCGCCTCGGGAGACTTGCGCCCGACACCCCGCCGGAATCGAAGGCCGCGGGCGCCGGGGGCACCCGCACGGCAAGAGAGGGTTCGGCGGCGCCCCCACGCCTCGACGGCCTCGACTCCGCGGCGTTCGCCGCGCTCTGGCGGAGCGCGGGGGCCGGTGTCGTGATCGAACTCAGGCGGCGGATGCGTCGTGCAACGGACGCGCCCACGGAATGATGCGCCGATGACGCGGGAGGCGAAGATGGGCGGCGTGCGTCGCCTCCCCGCGCTGCTGCTCCTGCTGCTGCCGGGGATTCCGTTGGGTCTCCTGCTGCTGCCCACCGCCGCGGCATGGCTCGACGCGTTGCGCGAGATCCGCGGTGTGCGTTTCGCCTATCGGGAGGTGCCGCGGCGCGTGGTCGTTCTGGGATTCGACGGCGTCGATCCGGGCATCCTGAGGGAATACCTCGACCGGCTCCCTGCGCTTCGCGCACTGGCCGATCGCGGCACCTTCCTCCCGTGCCGTACGACGAACCCTCCCGAGTCGCCCGTCGCGTGGGCGACCTTCGCGACCGGTCGAAATCCGGGCGGCCACGGCATCTTCGACTTCGTGCACCGCGACCTCGATGCGGAGAACCCCTACCGCCCCTCCAACGGCATGGTCGAACGCGTCGCGCCGCAGGTGGACCTGCTCGGCTTCCCCGTGCGCCCTCCCGGCGCGATCAATCTTCGCGGCGGAGAGCCCTTCTGGGAACCGGTCGCCCGGGCGGGCTACCGCGTCTCGGTGCTCCGCATGCCGCTGACCTTCCCGGCGACGCTTCCGCGCGGCGGCGAGTTGACGAGCGGGCTCGGCGTTCCCGACCTGCGTGCCACGAACGGCTCCTACACGCTCTTTCGGGCGGGGGCGGACGCGTGGGACGGACAGACCGAGTTCGGCGGGCGTCACGTCAAGATCTACCCGCGCGGCGGGACCGCGGCGGCGGCCCTCGAGGGACCGCCCGACCCGCGCGCACCGGAGAGCGGACGCCGGCTGACGATCCCGCTCCGCTTCCGCTTCACCGGCGAGTCGGCGACGGTCTCGGTGGCGGAGGGAGCGCCGGTGCCGCTGGAGACGGACCTCTACAGCCCTTGGGTCACCGTCACATTCTCGGCGGGACCCTTCGTCCGCATCGAGGGGATCGTCCGCTTCCTGCTCCTGGCCACCGGCCGCGCCCCGGCCGTTTATGCCTCGCCGATCCAGATCTCGCCCTTCGCGCCGGTCGTCCCGATCTCCGCACCCGCCTCGTTCCTGCCCGCGATGGCACGGCGCCTCGGCGCGATGAAGACGGCGGGCTGGCCCGAGGACACCTTCGCCGCGAACGACCGCGTGCTCTCCGACGCCCACGTCTTCGACGACATCCGCGACACCTATCGCGCGGACGAGCGGCTGCTGATCGACCGTCTGAAGGAGAGCGATGCCGCGCTCCTCGCGATGGTCTTCACCGCGCAGGACCGGGTGTCGCACCTCTTCTTCCGCTACCGCGACGTCGAGCACCCGGCGCACAACCCGCGCGACATCGAGGCCTTCCGCGCCCGCAAGGGGATCGACGATCCCATCTTCGAGTCCTACCGGTGGATGGACGAGACCCTGCGGCAGACGCTGGCGCTGCTCGGCGAGAACGACGTCCTGCTCGTCGTCAGCGACCACGGCTTCCACAGTTGGCGCCATGGCGTCAACCTGAACCACTGGCTCTGGCGCGAGAACTACCTCGCGCTGGCGCCGGGAGCGGCGATGCAAGGCGGGCGCAACCTCGGCCAGTTCTTCAGCGGCGCCGTCGATACCGCCGGCATCGACTGGCCCCGCACCCGCGCCTACGCCCTCGGCCTCGGCCAGATCTACCTGAACCTGAAGGGGCGCGAGCGGGACGGCTGCGTCACCGCCGCCGAGCGCGACGCGCTTCTCGAGGAGATCTCGGCGCGGCTGATGCTGCTCCGCGGCCCCGACGGCGCCGCCGTCTTCCAGGCCGTCTACCGCGGCGATCGCATCTGGAGCGGCCCGCGCATGCGCGACGCGCCCGACTTGCAGTGCGCCTTCGCCGACGGCTACCGCGTCTCCTGGCAGACGGCGCTGCTCGGCGTGCCGAAGGACCTCTTCGAACCCAACACCTACCCCTGGTCCGGCGACCACTGCAGCAACGACGTCGAGGACACGTTCGGCGTCTTCCTGTCGAACCGCCGGTATGAGGGGGCGCGGGGGCCGGGCCTCATCGACATCGCGGCGACGGTCTGCGCGCTCTTCGGCCTTCCCCCTCCCGAGGGGTCGGAGGGCGAAGCGCTCGCGCTCGCGGACGGCGGCGCGCGGTAGCGCCTACTCCTCCCCGGCGGCCTTCTTCGACGCGCCGAGACGGAGGTCGTGCTCGTGCGCGAGCGCGGCGAAGGCCGCGGCGAGCTGCTCGCGGGCGCGCTCGACGAGGAGCCTGCCCTCCCCGTCGCGGATCGAGGCGGCCTCGAGGAAGCCCCGCAGCTCGCCGACGTCGCGATCGACGAGCCGATCGCGTTGCAGCGCAAGGCGGGTCAGCTTCTCCCTGCGCTCCCCCTCCTCCCACTCGCGGCGACGTTCGAGGAGGCGCCGGTGGACCTGCTCGTTCCCCACTTCGACGACGCGGTCTCCGCCGCAGAGGATGCAGCGGCCGTCGCCGCGGCAGATGGGACAGGGGCGCGCCTCGCCGCCCTCGCCGATCTGCTTCAAGCCCGCGCAGTAGCCGCAAGCCCCCCGGTCCATCACGTGGAAGTAGCCTCCGGGAAAGGCCGCCAGCCAAGGCGGCGCGGCGGCCGGCGGCAGCGCGAGCGCATCGAACCTGTCCCGCAGGTGGTCCACATCGGGACTGTCGAGGCAGCAGGAGCAGGGGAGCGTCGTGCCGACCCAGTCCACGCGGCCCCGGCACCCCTTGCAGGTGATCGCGAGCGGCTCCATCGCGCTGCGGCAGTAGGGACAGAGCGGCTGCCCCGCCTCCCAGACCACGTTGCGCTCGTCCACGGCGAGAATGCCCAGCGCGACGAGGCCGACCACGCAGAGGCCGGTGAACGAGAGCCACTTCATCGAGGGCGTGGATTATATGCCCGGCCGCAGGGTTCCGAAGCCGCCGCCTCCCGGCGTACGGACCGACAGCTTGTCGCCGGGCTCGACTTCGAGGCGAGCGCGGCCCGGGACCGCCACGGAGCCCGGCGCGCCCCGGCGCAGGATCGAGTCCTCCCCGGGAAGTCCCGGCCCGCCGCCCTCCGCGCCGTAGGGGCCCTTGGTACGACGGTCGGAGAGCAGGTGCACGACGCACTTCGCGCGAAACTCGATCTCCTTCCGGAGGCCGTCGCCGCCCCGACGCCACCCCTCCCCGCCGCTCCCCCGCTCGATGCGAAGCGTCCGCACCAGCAGCGGAAGCCGCTGCTCCAGCGCCTCGATCGGCGTGTTGCGGGTGTTGGTCATGTGGGTCTGGATCGCCGAGGCGCCGTCGCCGCCCGGGCCCGCCCCCGCACCCCCACCCATCGTCTCGTAGTAGGCGAACCCCTCCCCGCCGATCGTCAGGTTGTTCATCGTCCCCTGCGAGGCCGCGGGCAGGCGCCCCGGCGCCGCGCCCGCGAGCGCGCCGAGCAGCACGTCGACGATGCGCTGGCTGGTCTCGACGTTGCCGCCGGCCACCGGCGCCGGGTAGCGGGCGTTGACGATCGTCCCCTCGGGCGCGGCGACCGCGACCGAGGCGCGCACGCCCTCGTTGAGCGGCGTCTCCGGCGGCAGCAGGAGCGCCAGCGCATAGGTGACGGCGCTCTCGGTCACCGCGAGATTCGCGTTGAGCGGCAGGTCCGACTGCGGGCTGCTGCCGGCGAAGTCGGCGCGGAGGAGCCCCTCGCGCGCATCGACTTCGAGGGCGACGGCGATCCGCAGCCCGCCGTCGAGCTCGTCCTCGAAACGGTGGATGCCGGCCCGGAGCGCTCGCACCGCCTGCGCCGCCGCGCGGCGCGCCGCGGCGATCAGCCCTTCGCCGGCCGCGACCATCGCCTCGAGGCCGAGCCGCCGCGCCGACTCCTGCAGGCGCGCGATGCCGCGCCGCAGCGTCTCGACCTGCGCGATCAGGTCCTCGCGCCGCTCCGACGGCGCCCGCACATTCGCGCAGAGGAGCGAGAGCAGGTCCTCGTCGATGCGCCCCGCGCGCACGATCCGCACCGGCGGGATCCGGAGGCCCTCGCCGTGGATGTCGGCCGCAAGTCCGAGGGAGCCGGGCGACGCGCCCCCGACGTCGGCGTGGTGCGCGCGGTTCGCGACGACAAAGGGCCCCCACGCCGCCACGGCGGTCAGGTCGGGCAGGTGCGTGCCCCCCGCCCACGGATCGTTCAGCAGCACGACATCCCCGGGCCGCGGCGGCCTGCGCGACAGCACCGCGCGCACCGAGAGCGGCATCGCGCCGAGGTGGACCGGGATGTGCGCGGCCTGCGCGAGCAGGCGGCCCGTCGCATCGAAGAGGGCGCAGGAGAGGTCGCGCCGCTCCTTGATGTTGACCGAGGTCGCCGAGCGCTCGAGCGCGGCGCCCATCTCCTCGGCGATCGACGCGTAGAGCGCGTCGTAGACGGCGAGGTCGGCGGCGTTCATGCGTGCCGCTCCAGCAGCAGCGCGCCGTCGGCGAGCGCCGTCGCGCGCCAGCCCGGCGGCACGACCGTCGTCGCCGTCGTCTCCGTCAGCACGACCGGTCCGAGGATCGCGCCTTCGAGCGCACCCCGCGGCAGGCGCGGGGGGCCCTTGCGGGCCTTCCGCGTCTTCCGCGGCGGGAGGGGGGAGGGGCGCGGGGAGGGGTCGATGGCCGCGAGCCGCAGGTTGACGACCTCGACCGCGCGCGTGCGATCGCAGTAGCCGTACGCCTGCTCGTGCGCAAGGTGGAACCTCTCGACGAGATGCTCGTCGGCGGGGACCGGGAGTTCATGCGACTGGCCCGCGTACCTCGCGTCCGCGCTGACCATCTCCACCGCCATGTGATGGCCGCGCATCGGTTCCAGCCATCGATCGAGCTCGCGCACGCAGGCGCGACCTTCGCACAGCACGGTGCGCACGAAGTCCCGGCGCCGGTCGGCGCTGCGCATCCCGAAGGCGGAGAAGGCGCCCGGATCGGCCGGGATCAGCACGTCGCGCATCCCGAGCGCGTCGGCGAGCGAGCAGGCGTGGAGCCCCCCCGCCCCCCCGAACGCGATCAGCGTGGCGGGACGCGGGTCGATGCCGCGTCGCACCGTGACGGTGCGGATCGCCCGCTCCATCGTCGCGGCGGCGACGCGCAGGATGCCCGCGGCCAGCTCCCCGACCGCGCGATGCGCGCGCGCGACATCGAGGGCGAGGGTGCCGGCGAGGAGGTCGTCGGCGGTGAGGTGGCCCAGCACGACGTGCGCGTCGGTGACCGTCGGCAGGTCGCCGCTCCCGTAGCAGGCGGGCCCCGGCTCCGCGCCGGCGCTCTCGGGGCCGACCCGCAGCGCCCCCATCGCATCGATGCGCGCGATCGAGCCGCCGCCGGCGCCGACGGTGTGGACGTCGAGCACCGGCACCCGCAGCGGAAGCCCCGCGTGGACGAACTGCGCCGCGAGCCGCGGCTCGCCGCGCACGAACGCGACATCGGTGGAGGTGCCGCCCATGTCGAACGCGACCGCCTCGGGGATGCCGTGCCGGCGCGCCAGCCCCGCGGCGGCGACGACGCCGCCGGCGGGCCCGCTCAGCACCGTCGTCACCGGGAACTCGGCGACCTCCTCCGGGGAGGCGGTGCCGCCGCTGCTCTTCATGATCGCGAGGTCGTGGCCGGAGAGCGCCGCGGCGAGCCTCCGCTGGTAGGGGGCGATGACCGGCATCAGCGCCGCGTTCGCGACGGTCGTGGCCGCCCGCTCGAACTCGCGCATCTCGTTGCTGACCCGGTGGCTCAGCGAGACGAAGAGCCCCGTGCGCCCGAGGGCGTCGCCGACCGCCCGCTCGTGGGCCGGGTCGCGATAGGCATGCAGCAGGCAGACGGCCACGGCGGATGCTCCGCTCGCGCGGACCCGGTCGGCGAGGTCGCCGAGGTCGAGGGGCGTCTCGACGCCGCCGTCGGCGAAGAGGCGCTCGGTGACTCCGAAGCGGTCCTCGGGCCGCACGATCGGATCGTGCCGCGAAGGCTCGATCGCGTAGAGGTCGAGGCGCTCCTGGCGCCCGATCTCGATCAGGTCCTCGAGGCCGCGCGTCGCCACGAACGCGGTGCGCGGGAGCGCGCGGGTCAGCAGCGCGTTCGTCGCGACCGTCGTGCCGTGGACGATGCGTAGCCTGCCCGGGAGTCCGAGCGCCTCGAGACCCTCGAGGATCGCCGCCGCCGGATCGCGCGGCGTCGAGCGCACCTTCCGCACGCGGTCGCCGACGCTGAAGTCGGTGAAGGTGCCGCCGGTGTCGATCCCGACCGTGATCATCGCGGGAGACTATACGCGGTTCGGGTATCGTGGGGGCCCCTTGCTGCTGCTCTGCGTCTCCTCCTATCTCGTCGGAGGCGTCCCCTTCGCCTACCTCGCCGTGCGACTCCTGCGCGGCACCGACATCCGGCGGCACGGCAGCGGAAACGTCGGCGCGACGAACGCGGCACGCCTCTTCCACGAGCGTTGGAGACTTGTGGCCTTCCTCTGCCTGTTTGCGCTGGATGCGGGAAAGGGTGCGACCGCGGTGCTGCTGTTGCCGCGCCTGATCGGGGCGGCGGAGCAGGGGCCGGTGCTGGCCGGCCTCTTCGCGGTGGTCGGGCACATGTTCCCGCCCTACCTGCGCTTCCGCGGCGGGAAAGGGGTGGCGACGACGCTGGGAGCACTCGCCGCGCTGGAGCCGGTCGCGACGCTGATCGCGCTGGGGGCCTTCGCGGCGGTCTACGGAACCACCCGCGTCGTCGGCGCCGGCTCGCTTGCGCTCGCCGTCGCGCTGCCCGTCGCCGTCTTCGCGCGCGGCGTCGCGCCGCCCGGCGTCGGCCCGCTGACCCTCGTGCTCTCGGGGCTGATCGTCGTCCGCCACCGATCCAACATCGCCCGCATGGTCCGGAGGCAGGGTCCATGAGGGTTGCGATCATCGGCGCCGGCGCCTGGGGCACGACGGTCGCGATCCATCTCGCGCAGAAGGGCCACGACATCCTCCTCTGGTCCCGCGACCCCGACCGCGCGCATCGGATGCAACTCTCCCGCGAGAACGACCGCTACCTGAAGTCGTTCCGCCTCCCGGATGGCGTGCGCGTGGTCTCCTCCCTCGGTGAGGGCGCCGACTTCCTGATCGGCGCCGTGCCGACGCAACCGATGCGCACCGTCTTCGCGCGGCTGCGCGACTCCCTCCCCCGCGCCCCCTTCCTCTCCCTCGCGAAGGGCATCGAGATCGGCACCGGCCTTTTGCCGACGCAGGTCTACGCGGATGTCGCCGGCGGCGACCGCCCGCGCGCGGTGCTGACCGGGCCCTGCATCGCCGGCGAGGTGGCCCGCGGCCTTCCGACCGCGGTCGTCGTCGCCGGCGACGAGGCGCAGGCCTTCCAGGGGCTGTTCAACACCTCGCGCTTCCGCGTCTACACGAGCGACGATCCGACCGGGGCCGAACTGGTCGGCGCGCTGAAGAACGTGATGGGGATCGCCGCGGGCATCGTCGACGGCATGGGCCTCGGCGACAACGCGAAGGCGGCGCTGCTGACCCGCAGCATCGTCGAGATCACGCGCCTCGGCCTCGCGCTCGGCGCGAAGGCGCAGACCTTCACCGGCCTCGCCGGCTTCGGCGACCTCTTCACGACCTGCGTCAGCCCCCACGGGCGCAACCGCGGCCTCGGCGAGCGCATCGGGCGCGGCGAGCGTCTCGACGAGATCCTCGCGAGCACGAGCAGCATCGCGGAGGGCGTGCCGACGACGCGGGCGGTGCTCGCGCTCGCGCGGGAGCGCGGCGTCGAGATGCCGATCACGTCGGCGATCCACGCGATCCTCTTCGAGGGGGTCGCCGTCGAACGGGCCCTCGGCACGCTGATGTCGCGCGACCGCCGGGCCGAGCGGTGAAAGTTGCCCTCGCGGCGAGAATCCCGCCATGCCGCGCAAGCCGGATGGCGCCTCGCACCACTGGGAGTTCTTCCGCGCCGGGGGCGTCGACCAGGTGCGCCTCGACCGCGGGAGCGACTTGGGCCGCCTGCGCCGGCTCGACCAGAAGCTCTGGGTCGCGCTGAGCTGCCCCGTCAAGGGGCTCGAATTCGACGAGCGCACGCTGGCGCTGCTCGACGCCGACGGCGACGGCCGCGTGCGCGCCCGCGAGCTGATCGAGGCCGGCGAATGGGCGTGCGGCCTGCTGAAGAACGCGGACGACCTCGCGCTCTCCAAGGAGGGGCTCGCGCTCGCGTCGATCGACGCCTCGACGCCCGAGGGCAAGCGGATCTTCGCATCGGCGAAGCACGTGCTCGCGAGCCTCGGCCGGCCCGAGGCGCCCGAGATCACCGTCGCCGAGGCGATGAACACCGCCGAGGTCTTCGCGAAGGCGAGGCACAACGGCGACGGGGTCGTCCCTCCCGACTTCATCGACGACGAGGGGGCGCGGGGGACGGCGGCGGACATCCTCGCCTGCTTCGGCGGCGAGGGCGACCGGAGCGGGAAGCAGGGCATCACGAAGGCGAGGCTCGACGCGTTCGCGGCGGACGCCCGCGCGAGTTCGGAGTGGTGGGCGCGGGCCGAGAAGGAGGGGGCGACGGTGCTGCCGCTCGGCGACGCGACGCCGGCGGCCTTCGACGCGCTGCGCGCGGTGCGCCCGAAGGTGGACGACTTCTTCGCACGCTGCCGCCTCGCCGCGTACGACGCCCGGGCGCTCCAAGCGCTGAACCGCGAGGAGACGGCCTATCTCGCCGTCGCCGCGAAGGACCTGTCGATCGGTTCGGCGGAGATCGCCGGCTTCCCGATCTCGCAGATCGCGCCGGGGAAGGCGCTGCCGCTCGTCGAAGGGGTCAATCCGGCCTGGTGCGACGCGCTCGCCGCGCTGCGCGACCTCGCCGTCGGGCCGGTGCTCGGCCGCGACAGGGCGGAGCTGACCGAGGCGGACTGGAGCGCGCTGAAGGCGCGCTTCGCGGCCCACGAGCGCTGGCGGACCGAGCGCACCGGCGTGACCGTCGAGAAGCTGGGCCTGCCGCGCGTCCGCGAGATCCTCTCCGGCGTCACCCTCGACCCGCTCGCCCGCGAGATCGAACGCGACCTCGCGGTGGCGCCGCAGGTGGACGCGATGGCGAGCGTCGAGAGGCTCGCGCGCTACGCGCGCGACCTCTTCCGGCTGGCCCGGAACTACGTCTCGTTCATCGACTTCTTCGCGAGGACCGGCGCGACCTTCCAGGCCGGCACGCTCTACCTCGACGGGAGGGCGTGCAGCCTCTGCGTCAAGGTGCTCGACGCGGGCAAGCACGGCACGATCGCGGTCATGGCGAAGGCGTTCCTCGCCTACGTCGACTGCACCCGCCCCGGCTCGGAGAGGATGACCGTCGCCTGCGCCTTCACCGCCGGCGACAGCGACAACCTGTTCGTCGGCCGCAACGGCATCTTCTACGACCGCAAGGGCCGCGACTGGGACGCGACGATCACGAAAATCATCGACAACCCGATCAGCGTCCGGCAGGCCTTCTGGTCCCCCTACAAGAAGCTGCTGCGGTTCATCGAGACGCAGGCGGCCAAGCGCGCGGCGGCGGCGGACGAGGCGTCGACCGCGAAGCTGCAAGGGGTCGCGACCGCCGCCGGCGAGGCGGCGGAGAGCGGCAAGGCCCCCGCGCAAAAGCCCAAGTTCGACGTCGGCGTCATCGCGGCGCTGGGCGTCGCGGTGGGCGGCATCGCCGCGGCGACGACGGCGCTGCTGAACAAGTTCTTCGACCTCGGCATCTGGATGCCCGTCGGCGTCCTCGGCTTCCTGCTGCTGATCTCCGGACCGTCGATGCTGATCGCGTGGATGAAGTTGCGCCAGCGCAACATCGGCCCGATCCTCGACGCGAACGGCTGGGCGGTCAACGCCCTCGTCAAGGTCATTATCCCGCTCGGCACCGCCCTCACCGAGCGCGCGAAGCTCCCTCCGGGCGCGGGCCGCACGCTGAAGGACCCCTATGCGCCGAAGAAGAGCATCGGGCCGCGGATCCTCTTCCTGCTGCTGCTGCTCGGCGGCGCGGGCTACGGCCTCTACCGCTACGGCTACCTGCACAAGTGGCTGCCGAAGTACTTCGCCGACCCCCGCGCGAAGCGGGAGGCACCCTTGGAGCCGGCTCCGCCTCCCGCGATCCCTCCCGGCGGCGGCTAGAGCGCGCCGGGAACCCGCCTCCGCCCGCAAGCCCTGGATCGCAGCCTGCAGCTCATCGCCCGCTCACGGCCCCCGGACCGTAAACGCGAGCCGGCTCGAGCAGAGCAGCAGCGGATCGCGGCGCTCGGCGTAGTCCTCGAGCAGGTAGGCGATGTCGTAGTCGATGTACTTCGCGACGGCGACGCTGCCGTCGACGCGCACGCGGAGCGGCTCGCCCGCGTCGAACATCGAGGGGTCGGCGCAGATCCAGAACGCGTTGATCCGGTCGGTCGTGACGGTGACGAGGTTCTTCTGGTTCGCGTCGAGGCTTGCCGTGATCGACGCGGGGATCCTGAGACCGGTCGAGTTCCACTGGCCCCCGATCTGCTCCTTCTTGAGGCTGCGCTCCCGTGGCGCGGCGCGCAGCCAGTAGGCGCGCGCGACCGCCGGGCGGTTGCAGGCGAGTTCGATCCGCGTCGGCGCCGCCCACCGCGCGGTCCGGCCCAGCCAGTCGGCGATCCGGCCGTGGTCCGCGCTCGCCGGCAGCACGAGGTGGCCCGGGTGGAGCTTGCCGAGCGCGTCGAGGAAGGCCTTCTGCCGCAGGTCCTGCTGCCGGCGCACGACCATCAGCGTGCCGAAGTAGCGGCCGTGGCCGACCAGTTCGTCGCCATCCTTCCAGCAGGCGCCCCCGACGACGAGCCCGGCGAAGCGGTCCGGGTTCTGCAGCGCGATGTACCACGCCAGTTCCGCGCGCGCGTCCTGACCGCGCAGGAAGACCCGCGCGGCATCGATGTGGACCAGGTCCATCGTCTCCGCGAGCAGGCTCAGCACGAGCATCTCCGCCGCCTGCGCCTCGGTGGCCGCCTCCGGGTGGCGACGCAAGTCGAGGCGCACGGTGACCGCGTCCGCGGAGGGCGGGAGGTCGAACGGCACGAGGTCGAGGTGGAGGGGCCATCCCCGCGACCGGTCGTAGCCGGGCGGCAGCAGCAGTTCCGCGTAGTCGCCGGCACTCGCGCCGACGGGCTGGATGCGCGGCCGGTAGGGGCCGTAGTCGGGGGCCTTGCCCCCCTTCCCGAAAACCGGCGCTTCGGGCCACGCGTAGTGAAGCCCCTTGCGGATCGCCGCGGCGACGGTGGCCGGATCGTTGCCGCTCGCCTCGCGGATCGCCTCGAGGATCTCCTCCCGCCGCGACGCGACGGGCTCGGCGAGGTACCAGCGCAGCAGCGTGCCGAGGCGGCTCTCGGCGGCGCGGAGCGGCAGCGGCAGCAGCAGGAGGAGCGCGAGCGCGAGCCGGAGCGGCGCCACCGCTACTCCTGGTCGGCGAGCCGCTTCTCGCGGACGAAGGTCGTGATGAAGCGGAAGATCGACTGGTCCCGCGTGCCCTTCACGGCGGCGGGCTGCTTCGCGAAGATCCCTTTCGCCTTCAGCGCCCGCAACTCCTCGTAGGTGTAGCCGAGGTGGTCCATCGCGAAGGCCATCCTCTCGTTCTCGTCGCTGAGCCGCACCTGGCTCATCCCCTGCAAGTCGAAGTGGTTCGCGGAGTCGAGGATGACGCCGTGGCCGACGCGGCACCATCCGGCCATGTCGCCCCCGCCCCACTTCGTCACGCACTCGGGGCTGTCGATCAGCACCTCGAACCGCTCGGGGTCGATCACGTCGATGATATGGCTGCCCATCAGCACGTAGAGCGGGCTTGTGACGCCGTCGAAGACGCCCTTCGTGAAGGGGCTCTCGCTCGGGCGCGGCTCCGCGGCGACGTTGTCGATCACCTGCGCCCGCGTCTCGAGCTTCCGGACGATGCCGGGGAAGGCGGCCGCGACGGTATGCGTCAGCGCCCAGCAGGAGGCGAAGAGGTAGCCGCCGGCGCGGACGTGCCACTGGATGCGCTCGACGTCCTTGTTCACCAGTTCGCCGGGGCAATTCGCGACGAAGAGCGCGTAGGGGTGGAGCCCCGCCTTGTCCACCGACGCGGCGCGCGTGATCCGGTAGGTGATCTCGTAGTCGTCGAGGAGCGTCTCGATGCTGTCGCCCCCCTTCCGCGTCTGCAACACGATGATGTCGAGATCGCGGTAGACCTCGCGAGGCGAGACCGCATAGCCGTACCGCTTCGCCTCCTTCGCCTCCTTCTCCGTGTCGCGGAACTCCCAGCGCGGCCCCTGCACCGCCCACCACTCGCGCCACTCCTTCGGCTTCTCCGAGAGCGCCTTGCCGCTGAGGTGCCGCAGGAACTCGAGCGTCGTCGCAACGACGGCGACCTCCCGGTCGCGCAGCATCTCGATCAGCGGCTCCATCGCCTCCTTCTGCCGGATCCATCCGAGGCCCGCCGCGGCGCCCCCGCGCCGGCGCCAGTCCTTGTGCGAGAGCAGCGCGACCAGCGGCGCGACGCCGCGCGGGTCCCGCAGCTTGCCCAGCGAGACCGCCGCCGAGACCGATACCTCCCAGCTCGGATCCTGCAGCGCCAGCGCCAGCGGCTCCGCGGCGGCGGCGAACCGGCGCTTGCCGCAGAGCACGGCCGCCTCCTCGCGCACCGTCGCGTCGGGATCCTTCGCGAGGCGGTCGAGCAGCAGCGGCAGCACCGCGTCGGGCCGGAGCGCCGCCGCGGCCCACGTCGCGTGGAACCTCACCCGCGCCACCGCGTCACCCTTCGCGAGCCCTTCGATCTTCTCGGCGGCGTCCGACGCCCGGACGCGCGCGAGCGCCGCGACCGAGGCCGACCGCACCTCCGGCGCCGCGTGCGGGAGGCCGACGGTCACGAGCGCATTCCGGTACTCCCCCACCGGGCCCGTCGGCGCCTCCGCCTGCCCGAGGGCGCCGAGCAACCGGGCAAGGCGCGCGTCGGCGACCGCATCTCGCGCCATCCCGAACGAGCCCGACAGGAGCCCGCCGTGGAAGTCGCGCTGCGTGTCGTCGGGCAGCGCGAGCATGATCCTCCGGATCGCCTCGATGCACCGGCGCTCCATCACGGCGGGGAGCGCCTTCCCCTTCAGCGCATCGCGCAACGGCGCGATCGCCGCTCCCTCCCTTGTCCGCACGAGCGCGTCCACCGCCGCCGCGCGCACCAGCACATCCGGGTCGTTCAGCAGTTCCGCGAACTCGCCGATGCGCGCCGCCTCGCCGAGCGCGCCGAGCGCGCGCACCGCCTGCACGCGCCCCTCCCCCTCCTTCTGCTTCGCGAGACGCTCGAGCGCCTTCGCCGTGGAGGGGTGCGCGACGATCTCGAGCGCCTCCGCCGCGCGCGCCGCGGTCTCGCCGCGCAGCTTCCTCGCGATCGCCGCGGCACCCTTCTCGGAGCCGACGAACGCGACCGCCTGCGCCGCGGCGCGGCGGATGCGCCGGATCGGCCCCGACACGGCGAGATCGCAGAGCGCATCGAGGGAGGCCTCGCTCCCCCGGGCCCCCAGTTCATCGACCGCCTTGTGCACCACCTCCCAATCGGGGTCGCGCGTCGCCTTCAGCAGATCCTCCTCGGTCCGCTCGCTTTGGAGGAGGAGCAGCAGCACTAGCGATCGCATGCGGCGATTGTACGAAGGAAGCCGTCGCCGTAGCGCCCCACCTTGACCTCTCCAAAGCCGTGCACGTGGAGCAATTCCTCGGGGGTGCGGGGGCGGGAGGCGGCGAGATCGCGCAGCGTGCGGTCGGAGGCGACCATGTAGGGGGGGAGGCCCTGCGCGCGCGCGACCTCGAGCCGGTGGCGGCGCAGTTCCTCGAAGAGCAGGCGCGAGCCCTCGTCGAGCGTCTCGGGGATGAGCTTTCGCTCCTTCACGCGGGGCGCCGCGCTCCGCTCCGCCGGCAGCCGCAGGCGCGCGGGGCGCCGGCCGAGCATCACCTCGCGGCCGTCGGCGGTCAGCAGCGCGCAGGGCCGGTCGCCGGGCGTGAAGGAGACCCAGCCCGCGGTGACGCATCGCTGGAGCAGGCTCATCAGCCAGCGCTCCTTCCGGCCCGAGAGGGCGCCGAAGGTGGGTACCGAGAGGAGGCCGGTGCGGGCGAGCCGGTCGTCCTCCTCGCCGCCGAGGAGTTTCGTCGCGGCGCCGAGGCCGAAGCGCCCGTGGATCCGCGCGACCGCCGACAGCGCCTTCCGGACGATCAGCGTCGCCTCCTCCGTGTCGATCTCGCCGCCGTCGAGGGATGTGCACACGTCGCACTGGCCGCAGCCGCCGAGCAGTTCCGACTCGTCCCCGAAGTAGCGCAGGATCGCGTCGTGGCGGCAGCTGCCCCCCTGCGCCCAGCGCATCAGCTCGAGGAAGAGCCCCCACTTGTGCTCGACGACCGCCGGATCGACCGCGCGGTCCTCCGTCGGCATCTCGAGCAGGCTCCGGCGTCGCGGGAAGTCCTGCGCCGAGTAGAGCATGAGCCCGAAGGCGCGCTCGCCGTCGCGCCCGGCGCGACCGACCTCCTGATAGTAGGCCTCGATCGAACCCGGCGGCCCGAGGTGGATCACCGCCCGCACGTCCGCGCGGTCGATCCCCATGCCGAAGGCGTTTGTCGCGACGACGACATCGAGGTCGCCCGCCATGAACGCGTCCTGCACGCGGGTGCGCCCGTCCGCGTCGACCTTCGCGTGGTAGTAGGCCGCCTCCCAACCGAGAGCGAGGAGCCGCTCGCCCTCCTCCTCGGCGCCGCGCCGCGTCGGCGCATAGACGATGACGCCGCCCGCCCCCGCCCTCCGCGCCTCCTCGAGCATCGCGTCCACCGCGCGCCGCCGCGCCGCCGCCGACTCGACCTCCGACGCGCGCAGCACGAGGTTGGGCCGCGCGAAGCCGCGCACGTGCTGCGGCGTCTCCGGCGGCAGGCCGAGCCGCGCGACGATCTCGTCGCGCACATAGGGCGTCGCCGTCGCGGTGCAGGCGAGCACGCGCGCGCTCGGCAGCGCGGCGAGCAGCGACCCGATCTGCAGGTAGTCCGGGCGGAAGTCGTGCCCCCACTGGCTGATGCAGTGCGCCTCGTCGACGGCGACGAGGGGACAGTCGATGCGCTGCGCAAGCGCGCGGAAACCGTCGGAGGCGAGCCGCTCCGGCGCGACATAGGCGAGCCGGCACTCGCCGCGCGCGATGCGCCCCATGCGGCGCGAGAGTTCCGCGCCGTCGAGGGTCGAGGCGAGGTAGGTCGCCGCGATGCCGCGCCGCTCGAGCGCATCGCACTGGTCGTGCATCAGCGCGATCAGCGGCGAGACGACAAGGGTCGTGCCGTCGAGCAGCGCCGCCGGAAGCTGGTAGACGAGCGACTTGCCGCCCCCGGTCGGCGCCACCAGCAGCAGCCGCCCGACCTCGAACAGCGTCGCGATCGCCTCGCGCTGCCCGGGCCGGAAGCTCGCATGGCCGAACAGGGGGAGGAGGGCCTCGGGGGCGCGCATCGGCAGATTGTACGGAGCGAGACTCACGGGTTCCGGGCGGGGGCGCGGTTTGCACCCGCCTCCCCCGCCGCCTACAGTCTCAGGCCTCACGCCTGCTCCCCACCCCCCCATGACCCCCCGCATCCGCTTCCTGCTCACGCTCCTCGCCTGCACCGCCCTCGCGCAGGAGGTCCCGGTCGAGGAGGTCAGCGGGGCCCGCGCGCTCGAAACGGTCAAGACGCTCAGTGACGACAGCTTCCGCGGGCGCAAGAGCGGCCTCGAAGGCGGGCACCTCGCGGAGGAGTGGATGGAGGGGCAGGTCCGAGCGCTCGGCCTGGCGCCGCTTCCGGGCGGCGGCTTCTTCCACGAGTTCAAGGCATCGGTGACGGAGGAGGGGCCGTCCGCGGTGCTCGCGCTCGCCGGCGGCGGTCGCGAGCCGCGCGAATGCAAGTATCTGACCGACTATGTCACATTGCTCTACTCGGGCAAGGGCGTCGTCGAGAGCGATGTCGTGTTCGTCGGCTACGGCATCCACGCGCCCAGCAAGGGGCGCGACGACTACGAGGGTATCGACGTCACCGGCAAGGTGGTCTTCGCGGTGCGCGGCAAGCCGGAGGGGAGCCTCTTCGACGAGGAACGCTACATCGGCTACAAGAGCTCGACGGCCTTCGCCCGCGGCGCGCGCGGCTTCCTCATCGCCGAGGGCGACACGGCGGTCCCGGGAACGATCCAGGAGGAGTACTTCCGCGAGGAGCTTCCGGCGTTGTGGCTCTCGCGGCAGGCGGCGGACGATCTTCTGGGGCGCGGGGGCCATGAGACTCTCGACGCGCAGGTGAAGGCGCTCGCGAAGGGCGAGCGGCGCACCTTCGCGATGCCGGGGGTCGCCGTGCGCCTCGAGATCCAGGCGCGCCTGTTGAAGGACCAGCCGGTGCGAAACGTCGTCGGCCTCTGGCCCGGCACCGGCCCCGAGTACGTCGTGCTCGGGGCGCACCTCGACCACGTCGGCGTAGACGCGGCCGGAAACGTCTACAACGGCGCAGATGACAACGCGAGCGGCAGCGCGATGCTGCTCGAGGTCGCGCGCGCCGTCGCCGGCAGCAAGCGCCGCTTCCCGCGCACGCTCCTCTTCGTCTGGTTCGCGGGCGAGGAGCAGGGGCTGCTCGGGAGCTGGGCCTTCGTCAAGGCGCCGCCGGTGCCGCTCGACAGCATCGCTTGCATGCTGAACACCGACATGGTCGGACAGGGCGAGGCGACCCTCGCCGTCGGCGGCGGCGAGGCCTACCCCCGCGACGAGGGGTTCCTCGGCGGCTTCGACGAGCCGGGCTTCTCGTGGAAGCCCTTCCGCAGCCAGCCCAACAGCGACCACTACCCCTTCCAGGCGAGCGGCGTGCCCGCCTTCTTCATGCACACGCAGGGGCCGCACCCGAACTACCACCAGCCCGGCGACGACTGGCAGAACATCAAGCCGGAATTGCTCGAGACGGCCGGACGCTACCTGCGCCGCCTCGCCGAGCGCGCCGCCACGGCGGAGGCGCCGTTCTGCCGCGAGAACCGCTACGGCGAGTACCTCTGGCAGCAGAGCCACGTCCTCGACCTCTTCAGCGGTCGCCGCGCGCCGCGGGAGCAGGGCGTCGACCTGCATGTCCGCTGGTTCGACGGCGACTTCAACGAGATCGACGCCGAGTTGACGCGCCGCGAGGCGCAGCCCAACGACGAGACCCCTCCTCTCCTCCCCGGCTCCCTCCCCACCACCCCGCTCGAGGACCTGCGCCCGACCTCGCTGCTCGGGCTCCGCGGCGACGCCGCGAGCACGCTGCACCGTCCGGCGCGGCGCCTCGGCGTCGGCCTCTTCGCGCCGTGGCTGGGGGCGACGCGGGAGGTCTCGGTGGACGACCTCGTCGAACTGTCGAAGAGCAGTCCCCTGATCGTCTGCATGGAGGGGGTGCCGGGGGAGGTGGACCCGTCGGGGTTGCATGCGCCCCTGCTGCTCCCGGCCGCCCATGCCCAGCGGCACGCGTCGGCGCTGCGCGAGCGCGACATCGGCTGGGTGGCCTACCGGCGCCTCTCGCCTCTCGACGACGCGGCCTCGGTCGCGCAGTCGTTGATGGAGCTGCGCGATCTGCTCGGCGCCGAGCAGGTGATCGTGGTCCCCGGCGACTGCGCCGATCCGGCCTGGGCCGCCCGGGCGCCGACGCTGACGGCGGAACTCGCCCGGGAGTTGCTGGGCAAGGGCCTAAGGCCGGTGCAGCTCAAACAGCTCTTCGGGGGCAACTTCGTGCTGCTGCTCGAGCGGTTGAAAAGGGCCTGACCCCTTCGTCGCGCTGGTACACTCTCGCGCGACCGACATCGGGGTGTAGCGCAGCCTGGTCTAGCGCGCTTGCTTGGGGTGCAAGAGGTCGCTGGTTCGAATCCAGTCACCCCGACCAACCACACGGGGGCTCGCAAGAGCCCCCTCGTTTGTCAGGGAGCGGCCTCCCCGAGCAGGTACTCCCCCCTCGGCGTGAAGGTGCCCTGCACGCGTTCCTTGCGGTAGTCGTCGAGCAGGTGGCGCGTCTCGGCGCCGTAGCGCTCGAGATCGAACCCCTTCGCGAAGCCGACGGCGCCGCGGACCCCCTCCTCGACCGCGGGCAGCGCGCTCGCATCGCCGTCGCAGGCGCGGGCGACGGTCACGTAGAAGGTGCGCAGGCCGTCCACCCAGAAGGCCTTCGTGTTCTCGAGCTTGGGAATGATCTCCTCGCGCAGGAAGACGGCGCTGCCGGGGTCGCCGATCGATGCCAGCGTCCAGCAGAGGAGCGCACGCTTGACGGTGTTCTCGCCACCCCCCCGCCGCCCCCCCGGAATCCCGATCTTCTTGACCATCTTCTCGACGCCCGCCGCGGCCTTCTTGTCCTTCTCGAAGTAGGCGAGCCCGATCGCGGGGCCGTAGGAGGCGAACTCGCTCTTGCCCTGCTCGCACTTCTTCAGCAGCAGGTCGCGGACCTTCGCCTCCCCCGCGCCGCAGCGGCCGAGCGCGCGGTACATGTGGTTGCCGATCGCGTCGTCGTCCTCGCGGCCGGCGGCGGCGAGCAGCGCGGCGACCACCGCCTTCTCGCGGCTCCCGATGTACTCGAGGCTCACCGCCGCCATGCCGCGGAGCGCCTCCTCCTTGTGCGTGAGGAAGGCGGCGACCGGCCCGGCCGCATCGAGAAGCTGGTCGCGGCCGAGACCGCGGATCACCTCCGCGAGCAGCGTCAGGTTCTTCTTCTGCTCTTCGAGAAGCGAAAAGAGCGGCCTCTTGCAGTCCCCGTCGCGGTCGCTCCGCAGAAGCAGGTCCACCGCGGCGGCGCGCTGCTTCTTCTGGCCTTCGATGATCTCGCGGATCCGCTCGGCGATCCAAGGCGCGCGACCGTCGCCGTCGGGGGCCAGCGTCCCCGGGGCCGTTTCGCCGCCGGCCGCCGGCTCCTCCGGCGCATCCAGTTTCGCGCGCGCCTCGTCCATCATCGCGAGCAGCGCCGTGACCGCCGGCTCCCCTCTGCCGTGGCTCCAGTACTCCCGGCGCAGCAGGATCCGGGTTCCGTCGGGGTGGATGAAGATGTGCTGCGGCGAGACGAGCCTCCCCTCGATGCCGAGCATCCGCAACTCGCCGTCCTTGCTCGCCTGCGTCAGCAGCGCGCAGACGAACTCCCGCGACTTCGCGACGAAGCGCGCGTCCTTGTAGACGACCTCGCGGAGCCCCTTCGCGGCGGGCTCCTCCCTCGACTCGCCGTCCACCTTCTGCGCATTGACGCAGACCATCAGGATCTTCTGCTGCTCCTTCGCCGCCGCGAAGGCCTCGGTCAGGTCGGTCTGCCACGCGACCTCGGTGGACTGCGCCTGCGCGGCGGGCAACGCGAGAAGGAGCGGGACAAGGGTGCGGGCGAGAGCGGAGGTTCGGCGCATGAGGATCCTCGCCCCCGATGTTATCCGAGCGGGACAACGGGGTCAGACCCCTTTGTCCCGCCGGCTCGAGCAACTGCCACGGATCGGCCGGAAACGGGGTTTTCAGACCGGCCCTAGCCGCCTCCGACCGTCAGCGAGAACTGGCGCATCGCGCAGTCGCGGACGCATGCGACGACATCGGCGGCGGAGTCGGCGACGGTGAGCCTTGCGAGGTCGTGCGCGTCGATCGTGCCGCGGGCGACCAGCGTATCGCGCATGAAGTCGAGCAGCGGGCCCCAGAAGTCGCGCCCGACGAGGACGATCGGGAACTCGCGGATCTTGCCGGTCTGGATCAGCGTCGCGGTCTCGAAGACCTCGTCGAGGGTGCCGAATCCGCCCGGCATCGCGACGAACGCGTAGGAGTACTTGAGCAGCATCACCTTGCGGACGAAGAAGTGGCGGAAGGTGATGAACCGGTCGAGATAGGGGTTCGGCTTCTGCTCGGCCGGCAACTCGATGTTGCATCCGGCGGAGGAGCCTCCCGCCTCCTTCGCGCCGCGGTTGGCCGCTTCCATGAGGCCCGGGCCGCCGCCGGTCATCACCGTGAAGCCCGCGCGCGCGAGTTCCGCGCCGATCTCGCGCGCGAGCCCGTAGCTCGGATGGTCGGCCGGGAAGCGCGCGGACCCGAACACGGTCACGCAGGGGCCGAGGGAGCGGAAGCGTCGCACCCCGTGCATGAACTCGAAGAAGATCCGGATCGCGCGCCACAACTCGGAGAGGCCGCGTCGCGGGCCGCGCAACAGTTGGATCTCCTCGTGCGTGCCGCAGGTGTGGCCCCAGCCCTGTCGCGATCGGTACTCCATCGCCCCCCATCATCGCCGCCGCCGCAACACCGGGTGCCGACCGGCCGGCGCACCCGACCGGGGCGCGCCTTTACAATCCGCACGCATGCGAATCATGGGGCTCCATACTCTCTACCACGACTGCGGCGCGTGCGTGATCGACGGGCAACGGGTCGTCTCGATTTCCGAGGAACGGCTCAATCGGCAGAAACACTGGGGCGGCTTCCCGACCCTGTCGGTCCGCTACTGCCTCGACGCATTCGGCCTCTCGGGGTTTAACGAGATCGATCTCGTCGCCGTCGACCACATGAAGGATCGGCAACGGGATATCGAGGCGACCATTCGGGCGGCCGGCTATGACGGGACGATCGAGTTCGTCGACCATCACGACGCCCACGCCGCCGGGGCATACTTCTGCTCGCCGTTCGACGAGGCGGCGGTGCTGGTCGTGGACGGCGAGGGGTCGCTCGCGCCCGAGCGGCGCGGTCTCTTCCACTCCTACCGGCCTCGGGAGGTGCAGAGCTTCTATCGGGCCGACGGCGAAGGACTGGCGCTTCTGCGGCGCACTTACACGCGACGCACCCACCGCAATGGCATCGGGCACTTTTACGGCGGTGTGTCGCGCTTCCTCAATCTAGGGCCGTTCGGCGCTGGGAAGGTGATGGGACTCGCCCCCTACGGTCGCGGCAACGAGGAACTGCTCTTCGAGTTCGACGGCGGAGACGTCCTCTATCGCGACGCGCTCGACCTGCGCGGCACGCGCGACCTCGGACGATTCGGCAAGCGCTACGCGGGCGGGCTCGCGCCGCGCACCGATGAGGCGCTGCCCGACACCGCGTACGCAGACCTCGCATGGCGTGCGCAGCACAACACCGAGCGCGCGATGGTTGCGGTCGCGCAGTGGCTCTACGGGCAAACGCGCGTAAACCGCCTTTGCCTCTCAGGCGGCGTCGCGCTGAACTCCGTCGCGAACCAGCGCGTGCTGGACGAAACGCCGTTCGAGGAACTCTTCGTGCAACCCGCGTGCAGCGATGCGGGGATCCCCTTCGGTGCGGCGATGCACGCGTGGCACGTGACGCTCGGGCGGCCGCGATTCTTCCGGATGGACGACGCGTTCCAAGGGCGCCTCTACACGGACGAGGAGGTCCGCGAGGCGCTCGAGTCGCGGTCCGGGCTCGCTTGGGAACGTCCGGAGGATCCCGCGGCACGGGCGGCCGACCTCCTCGCGGGCGGCGCGATCATTGGGTGGTTCGAGGGGCGCAGCGAGACTGGACCGCGCGCACTCGGCCACCGGAGCCTGCTCGCGGACCCACGCTCCGTGACGCTGCGCGAGCGGATGAATCGGGAGGTCAAGCGACGCGAGCCCTGGCGCCCCTTCGCGCCGAGCGTGCTCTCCGAGCGCGCCCGCGAGTACTTCGAGCTCGTCTGCGCCTCCCCCTTCATGCTGCTCGTCGCCCGGGTCGTCGCCGCGCGCCGCGCCGAGGTGCCGGCGATCGTCCATGTGGACGGCACCGCGCGCGTGCAGACCGTCGACCGGGGCGGTGGGCGCTTCCGACGCCTGATCGAGGCATTCGACCGCCGGACAGGCGTGCCGATGGTGCTCAACACTTCGTTCAACCTCGCCGGGAACCCGATCGTCGAGACGCCCGGCGACGCGCTCGACTGCTTCCTCGGCAGCACGACCGACGCGCTGGTGCTCGACAGCTACCTCGTGCGCAAGCGCTGAACGACGTGCGACTCAGCGCCAGCGCTCTCCCACGCGGCGGAGCGCGGCAGCCGGACGCTCCAGCGCCGACCCGAGATTGCGTAGCAGCATGCCGCACACCCGTCGCAAGGGGCTGACCTGTTGCGGCCGCTCCTGCCAGAGCGTGCCGTGGGCCTGCGCCCCCTCCGGCTCTGGCCGCCCATTCGTATAGTAGTAGAGCGCTACCGACCGGCGGGTGCGGCCGGGCGGACAGGCCAAGGGGTCGGGATGGCCGTGGTAGGCGGTGCTCGTCGTCGAAAAAATGACGCACCTGTTGAACAGAGGCGCGACGCGGACGACCGCCCGGGTCATGGACGGGTCCCACAGCTCTAGGGCGCCGCCCCACACCTCGTTCCAGTCGCGGTTCAGATAGATGATCAGGTTCAGACGCCGCGCGAGGCCGAGGGAGGGATGTGTGTTGAAGTCCGCGTGCACCTTCAGAAAGCCCCCGGGGTCGATCTCGTGTAGGCCACCCCCGGCGTAGTAGGGGTCGGAGATGAGATTCGGAATGCCGGTCAACGCCGCGAGGAAGCGCAGGCAGGGCTCCGCGTTGCACTCGTGCAGCAACGCGACCGTGCGGGGTCCGAGCTGATCGAGGTTGCGTGTCGCGCGCTTGAAGCTGTGGTGGCGGTCGAAGATGCGCCAGTCGATCTGCCTTGGACCGGGGAATTCGGCCACCACCTCATCGAGCAGCGGTGCCGGCAGGAAGTCGTCGAAGACCGCGTGCGGGAAAGGGGAGGCGGTCGCGTACTGCTGCGCCCGTTCGCGCGCGAGTTGCGTGTACCGCTCGTTCGCGAAGAGTGCCATGGGCCGGTAAGGTAGCGGTGCATGGACGGGGTGTCAAAGCGCCAGCGTCACTCGCGCTCAAGGTGGCTGCGCCGCTCCTCGGTGAGCAGGAACTCGCGGTAGGCGGCGCAGCGCCCGGCCAGATCCTCGTGGGTGCCGCGGTCCACAAGCCGCCCCCTGTCGAGCACGAGGATCAGCCCGGCGCGGCGGACCGTCGCCAAACGATGCGAGACGACGAAGACCGTGACCCCGGGCCGCGCCTCGAGCAGCCGCTGCCAGAAGCTCTCCTCGTTGCGCGCGTCGAGCGAGGACGTGCAATCGTCGAAGAGCAGCAGGTCGGGCCGCCCCGCAAGCGCGCGCGCGATCGCGATGCGCTGCTTCTGCCCGCCGGAGACGAGCGTCCCGAGCCGCCCGAGGCGCGTCGCCGCCCCGTCGGGCATCGCCGCGACGTCGGCGGCCATCTGCGCGATCCCGAGGCACTCCTCGACCTCCGAGGCGGAGACCGCGCGCCCGAACGCCACGTTCTCGGCGATCGTCTCCGAGAAGAGCAGCGACTCCTGCGGCACATAGCCGATCCGCGCGCGCAACGAGGCCCACTCCCACGCGCCGAGCGGTCGCCCGTTGTAGGCGCAACTCCCGCCCGTCGGCGGCAGAAGGCCGGCCAGCACCCGCAGCAGCGTCGACTTGCCACTCGCGACCGCGCCGACCACGGCGACGCGGCTGCCGCGGGGGACCTCGAACGATACCTCGTCGAGCGCAGAGGCCGCGTCGGGGCGATACCGGAAGCCCAGTTGCCCGCAGGCGATCGATTCCAAGGGGGGCGCGGGGGGTGCGGTCGCCCGGAGGACCGGCGGATGGCGCAGGATCTCGACCTCGCGATCCACCGACACGAACGCCTGCCGTGCCGCGACGAAGAGGTTCGGCAGGTCCATCATCGGCTGCACCAGCATGTCGAGATAGAGGTGGAGCGCAAACAGCGTCCCGAGGGAGAGCCTCCCGTCGATCACCATGCCGCCGCCGACGGCGAGCACGACGACCTGCCCGAGGCGGCTTGCGATGTTGTCGCCCTGGTGGACGAGCGCGACGAGGCGGGCGAGGCGCATCTGGATGCCGATCCGGTCGTCGAGGATCGCCGCCAGGCGGCGCTGCTGTCCCGGCTCGCCGTTGAACGCCTTGACGATCTTGATGCCGGAGAGCGCCGCCTCGAGCGTGTCGTTCGTCCGGGAGACGGCCGCCTGCTGTCGCTCGTAGGTCGCGCCCAGGTCGCGGCGGGCGAGGTAGAAGACCCAGAGCATCAGCGGGACGGGGATCAGCGACAGCAGCGCGAGCGACGCGTCGCAGGTGAGGAACATCGCGCCGACGCAAAAGAGCACGCGGGAGATGCTGTCGAGGAAGCGGAAGATCCCGGAGCAGGTGAACCACGCGATGCGCGGGTAGTCGGCGATGTCGTCGGTGAGCCGCGTGACGAGGTCGCCGGTGCGGAACCTCCCGAAGAACGTGTGGTCCTTGTCGAGGATCGACGAGAAGACGCGCTCGCGCACCGCCTTCTCGATCGTCATGTTCATCAGCGCGCGCAGCCCGGGGTAGAGCCCCGCGACGAAGCGCCCCAGCGCGATCGCACCGAGGATCGCCGAGTACCGCCCGAGATCGGCGTCGCCGAGCCTGCCGCCGGGGGGCAGCGCGTGCAGCCCGTCGATGACGACGCCCCAGACGAGCGGGAAGGCCACCGCGACGGCGGTGGACATCAGCGTCATGAAGAGCAGCAGCAGCGCGAAGAGGCGGTGGGGTCGCCAGTACGCGAGCAGCCATGCGAGGTGTTCCCGCGTGGTCACGCCCCCGCGCCCCCCGGGAATTGCAGCTCGAACAGGTCGCGATAGATCCCGCCCTTCGCATGCAGCTCCGCATGCGGACCCTGCTCGACGAGGCGACCGCCGTGGATGACGAGGATGCGGTCGGCCGAGAGCACCGTCGCGAGGCGGTGCGCGATCACGACCGCGGTGCGCCCCTCGAGCAGCCGCTCCATCGACTGCTGCAAGCGCCGCTCGGTGCCCGGATCGACCGACGAGGTCGCCTCGTCGAGGATCAGCAGGTCGGGGTCGTGGACGAGCGCGCGGGCGAAGCTCAGGATCTGCCGCTCGCCCATCGACAGGTTGGCGCCGCCCTCGGCGAGCGGCTCGTCGTAGCCGCGCGGCAGCCGCGCAATGACCTCGTCGGCGCCGACGGTGCGCGCGGCGCGCTCGAGATCGGCCGGCGCGACGCCATCGCCGAGCGCGCGCAGGTTCTCGCCCACGGTGCCGGGGAAGAGGTGGATCTCCTGCAACACGAGGCCGACGCGGCGCCGCCACGCGCGCAGGCGGTAGTCGCGCAGGTCGACGCCGTCGATCGCGACGCGCCCCTTCGACGGTTCGTAGAAGCGCAGCAGCAGGTTCGCGATCGTCGTCTTGCCGCCGCCGGAGAGGCCGACCAGCGCGATCCGCTCGCCGCGCCGGACGGAGAACGAGAGCCCTTCGATGGCCGGCGCCTTGCCGTCGTAGGCGAACGAGACCCCTTCGAAGGCGACGCGCTTCCAGTCGTCGGGGAGGCTCTCGCGGGCGTGGGCGGCATCGGGGGTGCGCGAGGGGGTGTCGAGGACCGAGAAGACGCGGTCGGCCGACGCGAAGGCGCGCTGCACGAAGCCGATCTGCTCGCTGAACGCGGCGATGGGCCAGAAGATGCGCCGCGTGTATTCGACGAACAGCACGAGCGTGCCGACGCTCATCGCGGCGCCGAAGAGGCGGCCCGATCCGACGTAGAGCAGCAGCACGATCGCGACGACCTCGACCGAGGTCAGCAGGGCCGTGAAGGAGTACTCGAACGCCGCCGCGCGGCGCTCGGTGCGGAGCCTGTCGAGGTTGAGCGAAGAGAGGCGGCGGCGCGCCTCCTCCTCGTAGCCGTAGGACTGCACGATCGGCACGCCCTGCACGTACTCGGAGAGGAAGGCCGTGATGCGCGCGTGCAGCCGCCGCGACTTGCGGTGGATGCCTCGCATCGAGCGGAAGTAGAGCAGCGTGCCGAGGAAGATCGGGGCCGCGAAGAGCAGGATCACGAGCGTGACGCGGGCACGGGTCGCGAGCAGCACGGCGATGGCGCCCGCGAAGAGCACCAGCGTTCTCAGCAGCGCCACCGCCACCTCCGAGAAGAGCATCTGCAAGCGCTCGGTGTCCGACTCGACCCGTGCGAGCAGGCGGCCAGGGGCGTTTCTGTCGAAGAAGTCGAGGCCGAGGCCCAGGATGTGGCCGAACATCGCCTTCTTGAGCTGCGTTACGATCGAGAGCCCCATCCGGGTCAGCACGATGACCTGGAAGTAGGTCGCCACGGTGCCGAGCACGAAGAGGCCCGCGTAGAGCAGCGCACTGTTCAGGATGCCGCCACCCGACCGCCGCGCGATGCCGACGTCGATCAGATGGCGGAGGACGACCGGCCCGCCGAGTTCGCAGAGAACCGACAGGAGCACGAGCAGCAGGCCCGCGGCGAGCGCCGCGCGGTGGGGTCGGAAGAGAGGCAGCACCCTCCGCGCCATCTCCGCAAGAGGGAGATGGCGCACATGGCCTTCGTCCTCGGGCTGCTCGTCGTCGCGCCACCACACCGTCGCAGGAGGCTATCACCCGGGGCGCCCCCCCGCGCCCCCCCCATCCGTCCCCTCCGGGCGGGGCCTATACTCTTCCATCCGCGCCCTGATCCAGACCCTCGGCCGTTGCGGGGGCATCCACCACCTCCTCGCGATCGCCCGCGGGCTCATCGCGCGCCCCCACGAGGTCGTGCCCGTTGGGAGCGGGCACTTCACCGCACCGGGCGCGCGGGAGGGGGTCCCCTTCCCACCGACCGGAACCGTCGACGAGTACCGGGAGGCGAGGGCGCACCCGGATCTCGCGCACCCACGCAAGGGGCTCCGCCTCCTGCGAGAGCCGGGTGTGCAGCCGCGACCCGAGCCGACGGTTGCATGGAGGCTCGACCGTGTGCGCGACGGCGAGACGCGCACCGTCACGTCCACGCTCGGCCTCGCCGCCCGCTGCCGCGCGAAGAATGCAACAACACAGTCGCAACAGTTGCTTTTGTTGCCGGCGGTGGCGGCCGCCTGCCGCCTCGCGGAGGACAAGTTCGAGGGGAGCGTGGCTTGAGACTCTCCCGCCGCGCTCTCCTCAAGATGGCCGGAGGCGGCGCGGCGGCGGCGGCGCTCGGCGCGGGCTATGCGTTCGGAATCGAGCCGGTCTGGCTGCGGACGGTCGAGCACGAGGTGGCGCTGCGCGGCCTCGACGCCGCCTTCGACGGCTACCGCATCGTCCAACTCTCGGATCTGCACGTCGGAGCGGGCGTGCCCGAAGCACACCTGAGGGGGGCGGTCGAGCGCGCGAATGCGCTCTCCCCCGATCTCATCGTGCTGACCGGCGACTTCGTCCACCATGGGGGAGCTCCGGCGCTGGCCGAGGAGGTCGGCAATCTGCTCTCGGCCTTGCGGGCCCCCGACGGCATTCTGGGTGTCGAAGGCAACCACGACCGCGGTGTCTACCGTGCGTCCGGCAGGGGCACGCGCAACGTAGCGCTCGAGGGCGCACTGCTCCATGCAGGCGTGCGCATGCTCGCGAACGAATCCGCGCGGGTCGAACGCGCCGGCGGCGCGCACCTCGCGGTCGCCGGCTTCCGCGATCTCTGGTCGGGCGGCTTCGACCCGGCAGCGGTCGATCTCAACCGCCTCGGTCCGCCCGCCATCGCGCTCAGCCACAACCCCGACACCGCGGAGAGCCTCGCCGCCGCGGGTGCGTCGCTCGTGCTGAGCGGCCACACCCACGGCGGCCAGGTCTCGCTTCCCTTCCTCGGCCCGCCGCTGCTACCGGTCCAGAACCGGCGCTTCGCGGCGGGGCCCTACGACATCGGAGACACGCGCCTCTATGTCAACCGCGGTGTCGGCTGGTTGCGGCGTGTCCGGCTCTTCGTCCGCCCCGAGGTGACGCTGCACCTGCTGAGAACGGTGGCGTAGAGCCTCTCCTCCAAGTCCTCAGCGGGGAGGCTGGGGGGGCTCGGGGGGGAGCGGCGCATCGAAATCGAAGGCCTCCTCCCAACCCTCCCAGCCCGCATCCGCGCGACGCTCCCTGGGCCCGGGGCCGCGGCCGCGGCGCGGCATGAAGCCGTCGCGGTCGCCCCTGGGACCACCGGGAGCGGCCTCTTGGCCATCCATCCCGCGGTCGCCGTCGCCTCCGCGGCCGCCGCGACCGCCCTCGCCCCGGCGCATGCCCTCCTGCCTCGGGCCACGCTCCGGACCGCGATCTCCGCGTCCCATCCTGTGGCCCCGCTCAGGGCCCATCCCCGGGCCCATCCCCGGGCCCATCGTGCGGCCCATCCTGTGCCCCATGCCGGGAGGCATCCGCTCCCGCATCCAGCCCTGCATCCGTTCGCGCATCTGCTCCTTGAAGCGGTCTTGGAACTTCTGCTTCATCTCCTCCGCGCGCTTGGCGACATCGGCCTCGGTGATGAAGCCGTCGCCGTCCGCGTCGAGGTGCGCAAAGCCGCTCCGGACCTTTTGGAACTCCTCCCAGTCGACCTTGCCGTCCTTGTTGAGGTCGCACTTCTGGAAGAGTTTTGCTCCGGGCTTCGCCTCGGAAGGTGCCGCCTTCGGCGCTTCCTGGGCGAAGGCGAAGGGCAGGACCGCGAGCAGTGCCGCGGCGCCCGTGCCGATCAGTAGACGACTCATGAAGTCCTCCGTGTTTCGGGTAGGTTTTCTGTCTCTGCGCCATTAAGCACCGGACGGCGGCAAAGGTTTCGCAGGCGCGCGGCGGCCAAAAAAACGCGAATGAGCCGCCGAAGTATCGCGCGCTGACCCTCCCCCGCGTATCTTTGGCGTTAGTTGCGGATTTCTAAAATCATCCAAGGCGGGATGGGCGCTGGCGTCTCGATGTGGCGCCTGGCCCGGGCGGTGGCGGCTCTCGGCCAGCTCGGCGTCGTCTCCGGCACCGCCCTCGACGCGATTCTCGCGCGTCGCCTGCAACTCGGAGATCCCGACGGCGACTACCGCCGCGCTCTCGCGGCCTTCCCCTATCCCGGCGTCGCGGAGCGGATCCTCGAGCGCTACTTCATCGAGGGCGGCAAGTCCCCCGAGGCCCCCTTCAAGTCGAAGCCGGTCCCGGCGATCGACCCGGGCCCCCACCTTCTCGAACTCACCGTCGCGTCGAACTTCGTGGAGGTCTGGCTCGCGCGCGAGGGTCACACGGGCCACGTCGGGATCAACTTCCTCGAGAAGATCCAGGTGCCGAACGTGCCGTCGCTCTTTGGAGCGATGCTCGCGGGCGTCGATTTCGTGCTGATGGGCGCCGGCATCCCGCGCCACATCCCCGGCGTCATCGACCGCCTCGCCCACGGGCTCGCCGCGGAACTTCCGATCCACGTCGAGACGCAGGGCGCCTCCGCGATGCACCGCTTCGACCCGGCGACCTTCTGCGGCGGGCCCGCGCCGTCGCTGAAGAGGCCCGCGTTCCTCGCGATCGTCGCGTCGGCAACGCTCGGGACGATGCTCGCGAAGAAGGCGAGCGGCCGCGTGGACGGTTTCGTGATCGAAGGCCCCACCGCCGGCGGCCACAACGCGCCGCCGCGCGGCGAGATCCGCTACAACGCCGAGGGCGAGCCGCTCTACGGCGAACGCGACCTCGTGGACTACGAGGTTTTCCGCAAGCTCGGGCTGCCCTTCTGGCTCGCCGGCTCGTTCGGGAGGCCCGGAGGGCTCGAAGCCGCGCTCGCGCTCGGCGCCGCCGGCGTGCAGGTCGGGACCGCGTTCGCGTGGTGCGAGGAGTCGGGGATCGCGCCGGAGATCAAGCGGCGCGTGATCGAGCAGGTGAAGCTCGGCACGCTGCGCGTGCGCACCGACGGCCGCGTGTCGCCGACGGGGTTCCCGTTCAAGCTCGTCCAACTGCCGGGGACCTTCGCCGACCCCGCGGTCGCGGCGAAGCGGAAGCGCATCTGCGACCTCGGCTACCTGCGCCACGCCTACGAGAAGGAGGACAAGAGCCTCGGCTGGCGCTGCCCCTCCGAGCCCGAGAGGGACTACGAACGCAAGGGCGGCGACTTCGCCGACACCGTCGGCCGCCTCTGCGTCTGCAACGGCTTGATGGAGACGATCGGCCTCGGCCAGACCCGACCCGGCGGCATCCAGGAGCCGCCGATGATCACCTCCGGCGACGACCTCGTGAACGTTGCGCAGTTCCTTGGGCCCGGAGAATCGACCTATCGCGCGAGGGACGTGCTGGAGAAGTTGCTCGGGAGCGAGCACGCCGTCGTGGCGGCGGGAGGGGTCGCGGGGGGGGGGTGAGGGTCAAGGTCCCCGCTCCAACGCCTCGAGCCTCCGCTCCAACTGCCGCAGCGCGTCGCGCATCTCGGGCAGGCGCAACAGCAGCGCCTGGCGCTTCAGGTGCGCCTTCAGCGGCAGCAGCGGCGTGCCGGCGTAGGCGCCCGGCGCGGGGAGGTCGGCGGTGACGCCCGCCTTGTGCAGCAGCGTCACGTCGCTGGCGATCTCCAAGTGGTCGATGATGCCGGTCATGCCGCTCGTGACCACGCGGTCGCCGAGGCGCGTCGAGCCCGCGACGCAGAGCATCGCGGTCAGGATGCAATCCTCGCCGACCTGCACGCCGTGGGCGATGTGACATAGATTGTCAATCACGGTGCCGTTGCCGATGCGCGTTGTGCCGTGCGGACCGCGGTCGATGCAACAGTTGGCGCCGATGACGACGCGGTCCCCGACGACGACGGTGCCGAGTTGCGGGATGCGGTGGTTCTTGCGCGCGGCGTCCTGCGCGAAGCCGAACCCCTCCGAGCCGACCACCGCTCCCGCCTTGACGATCACATCCCGTCCGACCTCGCACCGGTGGCCGATGACCGCCCCCGGATGGAGGACGGTGCCGGCGCCGATGCGCGCGTCCTCCTCGACGACGGCGTTCGCGAGCAGCACGCAGCGTTCGCCCACGCGCGCGCGCGGCCCGACGACGACGCCGGGCCCGATCCGGACCCCCGGCTCGATCCGCGCCTCGGGATCGACGGTCGCGCGCGCGTGGATCCCCGCGGACGCTGCCGGCCTCAGGTCGCGGTCGAAGAAGCGCTGCGTGACGAGCGCCCGCGCCAGCTTGACGTTCGGCGCGATCAGGACCGGCAGGTGCGCGCTGCCCGAGAAGGCGTCGGCCAGCGGGGCGGAGGTGACGACGGCTCCCGCTCCGCCTGCGAGGGCGGCGGTCGCGTACGCCGCCGAGTCCACGAAGACGAGGTCTCCGCTGCCGCAGGCGTCCGCCGCCGCGACGCCGCGGAGAGTCGCATCGGGCCCGCGCATCTCCCCCACGACCCCGCTTTCGCGAAAGGCCTCAAACACCTCCGACGCGCGGATCTCCGTGCGCAGCTCCATGGAACCTCCATGGCTCCAGCATACGCGCCGCGCCCCGCCCCCGTCCGGGCCGAAAAAGTAACCGGCCTGCGTCTTTATAGGTATGGCACGCGACGAGTTCGACCCCAAGGGCGGATGGAACTGGGACGAGACCGACCTCGGCCCGCTGGAGACTCCCCTCGAGGAGCATGTCGCCCGCGCCCCGCCGTGGCTCGCCCAGGAGGCGGCAAGCCGGCCGCCCCCCACCTCCCCCTTCCACCGCATGCTGCGCGACCGTCTCGGCGCGGAGGTCGCGTTCCATGCGCCGATCTTCCTGCCCGAGCTCCGCGCCGGGTACGTCCTCGAGTTCCTGCTGCCGCAGTACGGCCTCTCGATCGAGATCGGCGATGGCGAGCCCGAGGACCTCGACGCCCTCGAGCGGATCGTCAACCGCGACAACGACCTGATGGCCTACGAGGGGATCCTGACGCTTCGCTTCCCTCCGGAGCAGGTTCGCGACGACCCCGGCCGCGTGCTGCGGCAGATCCGGGAGTGCCTCGGTCTCTGCGCGGCCGCCGGGGGGGGGTAGGAGGCGCCTTGGGCCCGACCGCGCTACTGCCGCGTGCCGCGATAGCTGCCGAGGGGGCCGTTGTCTCCGTTCGTGTCGGCGAACTGCACCTGGAACGTGTTCCGGTCGGTGCTGAAGACGAAGGTGCAGTCGGCGTGGAAGTCGGTGTCGCCGTTGACCGGCACGAGGCGGATCGTCACCGTGTCGCCGACGATCGTCGTCTCGCCCTTCAGCGACCGGTCGAGGGCGTTGAAGTAGGTCGTCGACAGCACGCGCACCGTGTCGCCATCCTGCTCGAAGGTGATGAGGCCGCGCAGCGGAAACGCGCCCGAATTCCCCGAGTAGATGTAGACCCCGTCCACGAAGGGGTTCGGAACGGGATCGACCTGCTGATTGCCGCCGCCATGGAGGCATCCGGCCATCGCGGCGGGGAGCGCAAGGAGCAGCCAAGCGCGCGGGGCACGCACATCCGACATGGTGACCAGCAATCTATCCGACGTCTCCCCCGGGCGACAGTGCCGCCGCGAATAGGGCATCGTCCCGATGGAGAGCCGCGTGGGCCCCCGTAGGATCGCCTCGGGTGGCGTTCCACAGACGGAGGAGTGCATGACGGTGCAGCAGACGGACGTCGCGCGACGCGCCTCTTTCGACGCGGCCCTCTCCACGGTGCGCTTCCACTTCCAGCCGATCGTCTCGGCGCGGGAGGGTCGCCTCACCGGCTACGAGGCCTTGGCACGCCCGGAGGCAAGGTTCAGGGGGGGCGCGGGGGGGTTCGTCGTTCGGGCGCGCCGGCTCGGCCGGGCGCACGCGCTCGCGGCGGCGCTCCTTCGCGCCTGCGATGGGGCGCTCTCGCGGCTTCCCGGGCACCTTCGCCTCTACATGAACGTGAGCCGGGCCGACCTCGACCACGGCATCCTCTTCGCGCTTGCGCCGGTGGCGTCGCGGGTCATCCTCGAGATCGACCAGCAGGAGTGCATCGGCATGGATCCGGCATCGGTCGCGGAGTACCGGCGCGCCGGTTTTCGCTTTGCCGCGGACGATCTCCGGGGGGGTCGCGGCGCCCTCTCGGCCATCGCGGCGCTCGAGCCCGAGATCTACAAGCTCGATCGCAGCCTGCTCGCCGGCCTCGAGAGCGAGCCGATGCGACAGGCCGCGATCCGCGCGCTGCTCCGCCTCGGCGGGCGCAACGGCGCCGACGTCATCTGCGAGGGGGTCGAGCGAGAACGCGAGCGCGATCTTCTCCTCGACCTCGGCGCCGACCTGATGCAGGGCTACCTGTTCGGGGTCGCGCGCCCCCTCGACCGGGTTCGCGTCGGCCGCGGGGTGGCACGGTGAGGATCCTGCTCGACTTCGACGGCACGCTCTGCCCCGACGGCTGCGGCGCCCCCCCCGAGACCCCCCCGCCTCCCCGGGCGGCGGAGATCCTGCGCGGCCTGCGCGCCGCCGGCCATACGATCCTCGTGCTCTCCTGCCGCGCCCACGGCGCCGCCGGAGAGGGCTGGCGCGCCCGCGCGGCGGCGCGCGAGATCGCCGCCTATCTCCGCCTTCACGATGTGCCGTTCGACGAGATCCTCACCAGCAAGCCGCACGCCGACGCCGTCATCGACGAGCGCGCGCTCGCGTTCGACGGCGACTGGCAGGCGGTGGGCCGCCTGCTCCGGCGGGGACCTCGCCTCTTCGCCTCGCCCCCCCCCGGCGCCGGGGACTTTCCGTAGCACGCCGGCGCCGCGGCGTATGCGGCGCCCTTTGGATCTGCTACCCTCCGGCCGGCACCCGGCGGCGGCGGCCCGCCGCGTCCGGACCTGCCGAGGAGAGCAAGATGCCGATCCGGTTTCCGCAGGAGGCGGGGCTCCGCGACGCCCGCCGCCTCCTGATACGTCCCTTCACCTCGAACGACACGTCCGCCCTCTGGAGCTTCTTCCAGCGGCTGCCGTTCGAGGTCAAGCGCTACGCGTGGGATCGCATCGACAACCGCGCGGTCATCGAGAGTTGGGGGCTCAATCTCGACTACAGCAAGGCGGTGCCGCTGCTCGCCTTGGATGGCACGCGGATCGTCGCCGACGCGACGCTCCACTACCGCGACGGCGGCCCGCTCCGCCTCGTCGGCCGCATCAAGTGGCTCATCGAGCCCGAGTACCGCGGCGCCGGCCTCGGGACGATCCTCGTCAACCTGTTCATCCAGATGGCGAAGGAGAACGGCCTCCGTCACCTGACCTGCATGCTGATCCGGAACCTCGAAGAGGACGCCGTGAATACGCTCCGCGGGCTCGGCTTCACCGAGTACACGATTCCCGGCTACGGGGCCGACCCCGACGGCTCTCCGACGGACATGGTCCTGATGGTGCTGCGACTCTAGCCGGCGGCGAGCGACGCCTCGATCGAGGCGAGGCGATCACCCGCGCCGGGAGTCCGCGACGCGACCGCTCGTGCGGCGCGGAGGATCTGCTCGCGGCGCGCCCCGTCGAGGCGCTGCGCCAAGTCGGAGAGCTCCCCGTCGACCCTTCCGGGGTCCTCCTCGGTCTGGCGCACCACCGCCTTCACCTCCTGCGCGGACAGGTCGATCCCGGTCTCGGCCCGGTAGAGGTCGCGCACGCCGCCCACGGCCTCCTCCTGCTCCGCCGCGCCCGGCGGCAGGAGTGCGACCATCGCGCGCAGCAGGCCCCGGTGAAACTCGTAGTCGAAGGTCCCCCCCGCGGCCACGGGAGCGCCACCGAGGATCGCCGGGTCGAACGTGGTGCGGCAGACTCCGCACTCGACAAGCTCGACGCGCTCGCCGAGCGGCACGAGCGGGATGTAGTAGAGGTGGAAGAACTGCCGGACACGCCGCCGCACGTAGGGGGTCTCCGTGCCACAGCGCGGGCAGTGGAAACGGCCCTCGCCGAGCTTCGAGGAGACGCCGCGCGTCCCGAAGAAGACGATCACGGGGGAAGGTGTACCGCCTCGCGGGGGTGACTCGCAAATATCCACCCGCGGTCGCACGGGGGCCGGCCACGGCCTACGGCGCGCCCCCCCGCCACGCCGATATCCCAGACTGAAGCTGCCCATGACACCCAGGATCATCATCGCCTCCGTCGCGGCTCTCCTCATTTGCGTCGGGATCGTGCGCGCCCCCCGGCGCGACCTGAGGCTTGTCGGCACCTGGGTCCTTGCACCCGACCTCGCCTCCCCCGCCACCACCCCCGCCGAGAGGGAGGCGCTTTGCTCCGTGCTCGATCAGGCGCGGATCGAGGTCACCTTCACCTCCGACCGGATGCGGTTCCTCTCCCGCATCAAGGGCAAGGAGGCGGATCGCGAGGAGGGGTACCGCATCGCCAGGGTCGAGGGAAACAAGGTCTTCGTCGAGTTCGAACGGGGCGGTCGCTGGGAGCCGGAGACGCTGGAGCTGTACGGCACGACGCTCTGGATCCGCAGCAGCGGCATGCGAGTCGCGCTGAAGCGCCGCGAGCCCGTGGTTGCCAAGCCAGGCCCCACGGAACGCCTTGGGGGCCAAAGTCCCGCCCCGCGCGGCTCCTAGGCGCGCCGAGTCCTGTATCCTTCGCGTCCTGCCGCTACGATCCGGTCGAATGGCGCGCTACTTGCCCGCCACACCTGTAGCCCGCGGGATACGAATTCGGGCGGTGCGGGGCCCTCCGGGTCTGGTACAGGGATTGCCTAGGGAGTGGCATGAGGTTGCTTTCCATCGCCGGTCTCCTGCTCGCCGCCGCATGCTCCTCCACGCCGAAAGAGGCGGCGACGACGGCACCGGTCGGGGTCTCCTACTCCCCGGAGGGGGAGCCCATGGGGCTTCACCGCTACCATCGCTGGTCGGTGCGGCTCGGCCAAGGGGCGCAACCGGAGGGTGAGGAGGCATTCGCGAATCTCGCGGCGCTCGGATTCAAGACCGTGATCTCGGTGGACGGGGCGATTCCCGCGGTGGAACTCGCTAAGAAGCACGGTCTCCGCTACGTCCACATCCCGATCAGCTACGACGGCGTGCCGCCGCAGAAGGCGATGACGATCATCAAGGCGGTCGAGCTCTCCGAAGGTCCCGTCTACTTCCACTGCCACCACGGCAAACACCGTGGCCCGGCGGCGCTGATGGTCGCACGGATCGCGCTCGAAGGGGTGGGCAACGAGGAGGCGGTCGAGGGGTTGCGCGTGAGCGGCACGAGCCCCGAATATGCGGGGCTCTACCGGGACGTTCAGGAGTTCCGCGCCCCGGACGCGTCCGAGATCGAAGCCTTCACCTGCGACCTTCCGAGCGCCGTCACCCCCGAAGGCGTCCGCGCGATGATGGTCCACATCGATGAGCGGTGGGAACTCCTCAAGGCCTGCCGCGATGCGGACTGGAAGACGCCCCCGAAGCAGCCCGACGTCTCCGCCGCGCACGAGGCGCGCATGGTCTGGGAGGGCTACCGCGAGATGGCGCGCACGCCCGAAGCGCAGGCCCACGGCGCGAGCTTCCTCGACTTCTGTGCCGACGCCGAGAAGAGGGCCACGGAACTCGAGACCGCCCTGCGTGCGGGTGACCGCGAGGGTGCCGAGGCGGCCTTCAAGGCGAGCGTCAAGAGCTGCAACGCCTGCCACGCGGACTTCCGGAACTAGGGGATTGGCCGACGAGGCGTCGGACAGAACCCTGGAAGGAGGGCACGGGGCGGGCGGGCGCCGGCCCCCCGTTCCCATTTCGGCGGGAGGTCCCGGCGGCGCGCTCGGCTGCGAACCTGCGTGGTTGTTCGGGGGGGGAGGGGGGAGCAGAGACGCCCTCCTCCCCCCCCGTACCCCCCCGTTTACAGCCTCTCGAAGGGGCGCTATCGTGGTGAGCGTCGCGACAAAGCTGCGTCGCGGTCCACTCCTGCGGGCGGGAGGCGACCGGCGCACCAGAAAGGCTAGGTCAAAGGTCTGATCCAATGGGTACGAAGCTGTTCGTCGGAAATCTGTCCTACAACACGACGGAGGGATCCCTCCGCGCCCTGTTTGAAGCCGACGGCAAGCAGGTGAGTCGCATCACGATCGTCACCGACCGCGAGACGGGCCGCTCCCGTGGCTTCGCCTTCGCGGAGTTCGAGAGTTCGGAAGAGGCTGCGCAGGCGATGACGGCCTTCGACGGCAAGGAGCTCGATGGACGGCAGATCCGCGTCTCGGAGGCGAACGAACGCGCGCCGGGCGGTGCCCGCACGGGAGGAGGAGGCGGCGGACGCGGCGGCTACGGGGGCGGAGGAGGGGGCGGGCAGGGCGGAGGGGGCGGCTTCGGCGGCGGCCCCGGCGGCGGCGGAGGCCGGGGGGGGCGCGGGGGGGGCCGAGGCGGGCGCGGCGGGGATCGCGGGCGCGGAGGCGACCGGGACCGCGGGGGCGATCGCGACCGGGGCGGACGCGGCAAGTACGACGAGTGACAAGGCAACCATGCGCCGCGGGGCCGAGGGTCCCGCCGCGCGCACACTTCGATGCGAGGAGGATGGGGCATGAGTGAGACGACGACGACGGGGATTCCGCGCATTGGCGACATCGCGCCGGACTTCACCGCGGTGACCACCGAGGGCGAGATCAAGTTCAGCGAGTGGCAGGAGGGCAAGTGGGTCGTGCTCTTCAGCCATCCGGCGGACTTCACTCCCGTCTGCTCGACCGAACTGGCGGAGTTCGCGCGCCGCAAGGAGGACTTCCACAAGCGCGAGACGAAGCTGATCGGCCTCTCGATCGACAGCATCCACAGCCACCTCGCGTGGCGCGAGAACCTGAACAGGATCTTCGACACGGTGATCCCCTTCCCGATGGTCGCCGACGCGAACATGCACGTCGCTCACCTCTTCGGGATGATCCACCCGGGCGCCTCGTCGACGGTCACCGTGCGGTCGGTCTTCGTGATCGACCCAAAGCGCGTCATCCGCGCGCTGATCTACTATCCGCTCAACGTCGGGCGGCAGGTGGACGAGGTCGTGAGGCTCGTCGACGCGCTGCAGACGACGGACAAGTTCTCCGTCGCGACCCCGGTCAACTGGAAGCCGGGCGACAAGGTCGTCGTGCCCCCGCCGAAGACGGTCAAGGACGTCGCCGAGCGCGGCACCCACAAGGAGTACGAGCGCCTCGACTTCTACCTGAACAAGAAGAACCTGCCCTCGTAGCGCGAACGGGAAGATCCCGCGCAGGCGCGGACGGGTCCGGCTAGGCCTCGTCGGCGACGCGGTTCAAGAGCATCAGCTTCTGCCAGATCTTGCGGCTGAGGCCGGTGGTCAGGTTCTCGATCGCGTCGACCGCCTCGAGCGCGGTCGGCGCGCTCAGGCGGGCGCCGTAGAGCGCGGCGATCTTGCCGAGCAGCGCCAGCATGTCGCAGCAGTAGTCGAGGTAGCGCGTCAGCTCGAAGGCGGTCATCGTCCGGACCGGGGAGCTTTTCGTCGGCGGTCCGGGGCGCAGCAGGAACGAGGGGTCCTTGTCGAGCTGGTGCATGTCGACGAGGTGGGCGATCTCGCGAAGCTCGTGGATCGCCGCGAGGGCGCGGTGGCCCTGCATCCGCGTCTCGATCGTGATCAGGAACGCGATGCCGGCGCCGATGAACACGAGGCTCTCGACGCCGGACTGGAAGAGCGCGACGAACTGCCCGAGGTCGGCGAACGGGACGAACCGGAGGCGCAGCGCCCACATCCCGTACGCGATGCTCGCGGGAATCAGCAGGATCAGCAGCGCGATCAGCAGCCGGACGCCGTGGCGCGGCCGCGCGATCTCGTCGCTGCGCTGCGCCGCCGCCTCGGCCGTCATGACGACGAGGTCGGCGACCCGCAGCAGTCCGGCCTTGGGGAACCGCTCCCGCAGCCGCTCGCGGAGACGGGTCGCGGTCGCGACGATCTCCGCCGCCTTCAACTCGGAGCGCGCGCCCTCCGCCATCGGCCCCATCCTCCACCCGCGGGCGACAGGGCGGCGTCGTACCCCTCCCCGGGCCCCTCCCGATCGCCGGCGGGTACTCTGGTGACATGCGATTCGCTCTCCTGCTCCCCCTCCTCGCCTGCGCCTGTGCCGCGACGCGCCCTGCGGCGATGACCGGCTCGCTTCCCGGGGACCGGATCCCGGCCTTTCGCGCGATGGTGCTGCGGGCGTCGGCGGGGATCGAGGAGCCCTTCGACTCGCACGGGACCGCGGGGGCGACGGTCTACATCGTCAACAGCACGACCTGCCCCTTCTGCGGCGACTACGCGGAGCGCATGAGGGAGATCGAGAAGCGCTTCATCCCCCGCGGGATCGATGTCGTGCACGTCTACCCGAACCGCGCGGAGCCCGCGGAGGAGAAGCGTTCCTGGCACGCCGCGCGGCGCTTCCTCGGCGGCCAGATCCTCGACGGCGACGCCGCGATCGCCCACCTGCTCGGCGCCGACCGGACGCCGACCGCCTATGTCGCGCGGGCCGACGGGATCCTCGTCTATCGCGGCGCGATCGACGACGCGCCCTCGGGCGGCGCCGTCCGGCACGCCTACCTCGCCGATGCGATCGAGGCCCTCCTCGCAGGGGAGCCGGTAGCCGTCGAGTCGACGGAGCCGTACGGCTGAGCGACCGACTTCTGAGCCGCCCGGCGGGCGGCTACTGGACTTCGAGCTTCGCCTTCTCGCGGCGTCCCTTGTGGATCACCGTCAGCGTGACCGTCTGGCCGCGCACCTTCTCCTTGTAGAGGTACTCGAGCCAGCGGTTCTCGGTGATCGCGTCGTCGCGGCCGTCGATCTCGACGATGAAGTCGCCGGCGACGAGACCCGCGCGCTGGGCCGGGCCGACCTTCGGCATGCCGCGCACGCGCACGCAGAGGGCGTCCTTGTTGACGCCGAGTTGGCGACGCTGCTCGGCCGTCGTCTCCTCCCAGCCGAAGGGTCGCATCGCTCCGGTGGAGGTTCGCCACGTGACATCCTCGCCGCGGCGCCAGCCGGTGCCGAGATGGAGCGTCAGCGTCGCGGGCCCGCCGCGCCGCTCGACCTCCGCCGCGAGGTCGCAGGGCTCGCTCGCATGTTGCAACACCCACTGGACATCGGCGATCGACAGCAGCGGCTGGCCCGCGAGGGAGAGGATGCGGTCGCCGACCTGGAAGCCGGCCCGCGCCGCCTCGGAGTCCTCCGCCACCGCCTTCACGGTGGCCCGCTCGTTCAGGTCGAGCGTCAGACCCAGCCGGTCGGGCTTCGCGTAGGGCCAGAGCAGGTCGTCGGGCAGGGTCTTCCTCGCCTCGCGCGGGACGCTGCGAAGCGCCTCCCAGACGTGGTGGCAGTGGGCGCACCCGCGCGGCGGCGCCTCGGCGAAGCGGCTCTTGAAGAGCCGGAACGACCGGATCTCCGACGCCGGCGGCGGCGGCCCGCGCTTGCCGACAAGCGTCGCCTTGTTGGCCGGATAGCCCGCGTGGACCTCGAGCGCCCCCTCGAGCGCCCTCTCGAACCCCGCGACCGAGACGTCGATCCCCTCGTCGGCGCCGCCGCTGGCGCGCGTCCCGTACCGGCCGTAGATCGTCCGGTCGGCGTTCAGGAAGAAGGCGAGCCAAGTCTGGTCATAGTCGAACTGGAAGAGGCGCAGGTCGACCCCCTCCATCTCGACGGCACGCACGCAGATGAACTTGTCGAGCAACTCCTCGAGCCGTTTCGTGCCGCGGCGCGCAACCTGCGCGTCGATGGTCCGGCAGGACCCTCATGGCACTCATCGGAAGACGATGCAGACGGGCTTCTTCTCCCGCGCGGCCCGCGCGAACGCGCCGTCGATGTCGTCGTAGTTCCAGTCGCCGACGAGCGCGAAGTCCCTCAGCGCCTCCTTCAACTCCGCCTTGCCCGCCTTCCCTCCGCCCGCGCGCACGGCGACGGCGCCGGCAACCACCAGTGCGGCGACCGGGAACACGAGCAGGATGCGGATCCTCATCTCTCTTGTCTTTCGGATGTTAGCACGCTGGAGGGGAGGGGGGCGCGGGGGGTGGGGCAGCGGGATCCCCGGTGAATGGCGCAGTGCGAGAGGTGCGCGACAGTGCCAGCGACCGCGCTGCGCCGGAGCGCCGCGAAGTCCAGGTAGACTGCGAGGCGGCAGTCGTCCGGCGGGCTCCACCCGGGCCCCGCGAGGGCTGCCAGCGCAACCGCGAACCGCATGGCGGCCGTCCGCATGGGGCCATCGTACGCTTCCGCCTGCCTCGACCGTAACCGCCGGGTGACGGTCGGCTCCCGGAATGCGATGGCCACGCGGTGGCGCGGGAATTGCACGATAGGGACGCGATGCGTGCGTGGCTCGGCCTTCTGGCCCTCGTTGTCGGAGCCTGCGGCGGCGGCGGGCCGGCGACGGACCCTGCGCTGTCGATCCTGCCGACGACGCTGCCCTCGGCGACGCAAGGCTCCGCCTACTCCGTCGCGCTCTTCGCCTTCGGCGGGTCGGGCAAGGGGTACACATGGCGGCTGGCCGCGGGCCCGCTGCCGTCGGGCATCGGCGGACTGCCGGCGGCGGGTACGACGGCAACTCTTGCAGGCACGCCGGCCGCCGCGGGTGCATTCCCACTGACCATCGAATTGCGCGACAACGAGGGCGCGACCCTGCTCGGCGTATTCACGCTCGCGGTCCTGCCGGCCGGGGGCCCCGGCCCGGGCCCCGGTCCGGGCAGCGGGACGTGGGCACCGACGAGCCTTGTCAACGCGCCGAGCGCGCGCGCCTATCACACCGCCGTATGGACGAGCACCGAGATGATCGTCTGGGGAGGTCTCGACTTCCTCGGCGTCAAGAACACCGGCGGTGCGTACGACCCGGCGACCGGGCTCTGGCGCTCGCTGCCAACCGCGGGCGCCCCCTCCGGCCGCTTCGGCCACACCGCGGTCTGGACCGGCAGCGAGATGATCATCTGGGGCGGCGTCGACGGCGTGGGCCACCTCGGGGATGGCGGCGCCTACCGTCCGTCGACGAACACGTGGCGTGCGATCTCCGCGACGGGCGCCCCCGTCGCACGCGCGTCGCACAGCGCGATCTGGGGCGCGAGTCGCATGCTGGTCTGGGGGGGCGAGGGCACCTTCCCGCCGCCGGCTCCGAACGCCGTGGACCTCGTCTTCGGCGACGGCGGCATCTACGACCCTGTCACCGACGGCTGGACGCCGATCTCCGCCGCGACCGCCCCTCCCGCCTCCCGCGGCCACACCGTCGTCTGGACCGGTACGCGCATGGCGGTCTGGGGGGGCCGCGACTCCTTCGCGCTGCTGCTCGTCACGCAGAACAGCGGCGGACTCTTCGAGCCGGTCTCGGCCACCTGGACGCCGACCGACCTGCCGACCGCTCCCGCGCCGCGCATGAGCCACACCGCCGTCTGGACCGGTGCCGAGATGGTCGTCTGGGGAGGGCGCACGGACTCCGGCAGTCGGCTCGCGAGCGGCGGGCGCTACTCGGTCGGCTCCAATTCGTGGACGGCCACGTCGACGTCGGGTGCGCCTTCGGCGCGCAGCGGCCACACCGCCGTCTGGTCCGGCAGCGAAATGATCATCTGGGGGGGGCGCGGGGGGACGGGAATCCTCAGCGACGGCGGCGCGTACAACCCATCGTCGAACGGCTGGCGCACGGTGGCGACGTCGGGCGCCCCGGCGGGCCGCGCCGACCACACCGCCGTCTGGACGGGCACGACGATGATCGTCTGGGGCGGCGCGATCGAACCCGCCGACACCTACGTCAACAGCGGCGCGGTGTTGACGCCGTAGGACTACTCGGGGAGCCGCCAGAGTTGCCACGCGGCCCAATAGCGCGGGTCGCGCCACCTCTCCTCCGAGGCGACAAACCTCTGCGCGCGCAAGAGTGCCGTGGCAGCCAGCCTGCTCTTCCGGAGTTCGTAGAACTTCACCCTCAGCGCCTTCGTCGCGTCGTCGTCGACCTTCCACAGCGAGACGATCCCGCGCGACATCCTCGCCGGGATCCCTTCCCCCCCCGCCCCCCCCCAAGCCCACCGGAACCCCTGGGGGCGCAAGTTCACCCGCTCCATCGACGACAGGCAGGTCGCGAGCACGACGCGGGAAAGTTCCGCTCCGTCCCGTAGGGGGGTTGTGCCCAAGACCTCCGAATGGCAGAGTGTCGAGCCCCCACGGAGGCTGACATGGATTCCAAGGTGATCATCGCTGCAGTAGTGGGCTTGGTGGTCGGCCTCGCGGCCGGCTTCTTCGCTTGGCACACGGACAAGCCCGACACCCCGCCTCCGACCCGCGGCGAATGGCCGTTGGTCCCCTGCCCGCCGGGGGGGATGCCCCCCGGCAACGCGGCGCAGGCGTGCGATCAGATCACCGCCCTCGCGCAGGCGGCCACGCCGATGACGCCGCAGGCGATGAACTGCGCGATCAGGGCGCAGTCGGTCAAGTCGGCGACGCCGCCCGACGAGAACGCGGCCTCGATGCATGTCCACTCGGCGCGGCTCAAGGCACAGGCGGGCGACTGGGTCGCGTGCCTCACCGAGCTCGAGATGGTCGAGGACTGACGCTCCTCAGGCCCCCCGCGCCCCCCACGCATCCTGCAGGCGTCGTCGCGCGTCGCCCTCCGGGGTGCGCTGCACGACCACGTCGAGAAGGAGGCTCCGCTCCCCGGCGACGGCGGCATCGCCGGTCCAATCGTGCAGCCGCCCCATCGACGCGAGCGCGAGCCAGACGTGCCCGAGCGCGCGGGCGCCCTCGACGACCGCGCGCAGCGCGGTTGCCGCCGCCTCCGTCCGGCCCGAACGGCGCAGCGCCTCGGCGGCCCAGAGGTCCGCGACGAGGCGCAGCGTCGCGCGGCGTCCTCCCGGAATGGCCTCCGGAGGATGGAGGGCGCTGCCCGGCTCGCCGAAGGCCCGGGCCGCATCGGCGAAGGGATGGGGGTCCGGGGGAAGGCAGCGGGTCGGCAGGCCGTAGAGGACCGCCTCGGAGAGCCAGAAGGCGGGTTCGTGGCGCGCCGCACGCTCCTCGGTCGACGCGGCGAGTTCGATCGCGCGAGCGGCGGCGGCCTCCGCCGCCGCCCCATCGCCCTCCATGCAACGGAGCTGGGCTTCGATGCAGGCGATCCGGACGCGGCCCATCAGGTGCCCGCTGCGCGCCGCGGCCTCGCGCGCGCTTGCCAACGCCTCCGCCGCGCGCACGAGCAGCCCCTGCACCGCGCCGAGGTGGGCCTCCTCGGTGCGCACGCTCTCGGTCGAGTGCAGGTCGGAGTACTGGCGCAAGAGGTCGACGCCGGTCTCGACGCGCGAGAAGGCGTCGGCGAGCCGCCCCTGGGCGTAGAGCACGCCGGCGAGCAGGATCGTCGCCCCCGGCACCGGGCCCGTACCGGCCATCATCAGCGTGCGCAACGCGGTCTCGACCTCGGTGTCGAGCCCCTCGAGGCGCCCGCCTTTGAGGGCGGCCAGCGCGCGGTTCACGTCGGCGATCGCCGCGTTGATGGGCCGTCCCGTCCGCCGCGCGAGCGCCCCCGCTTCGCGATAGAGCTCCTCCGCGTCGCGATGGCGCTCCGAGCGCATCGCGAGCGCGGCGATCTGGTTGACGGTGGCCGTGCGCAGCCCGTCATCCCCGATCGCGCGGAAGTCGGCGTCGGCGGCCCGGAAGGCCGTTTCGGCCTCTGCGAGCCTTCCTTGCTTCTTCGCGACGAGCCCGAGCAGCATCTTCGCGTTCCCCGCCTCGACCGAAAGCGGCAACGTCGCTGCGGCGTCGACGAGAAAGGCCTGATCGACGCTGTCGACGCCGCGCGTGTAGTAGTGCGCGAGGGAGCGGCGGACGAGGATGCGGCACCGCCCCTCCTTCTGCGTCACGCCGGCGAGCATGTCGTCGTAGACGCGTTCCATCTCGTCGGTCCGGCCGAGCTCGCGCAGCGCGGCGGCAAGGCGCAGCAGCGTGTCGAGGTGGCCCCCCGCCGTCTCGGGGTCGATCTTCCCGGGCTCCACGCCGGCGCGGTGACAGAGGTCGATCAGCCGCAGCTTCTCCTGACGCCGCGCGGCCGCGGCCGCGGCCCGCATCAGGTGCGGCGCGGCGCGCTGCGGGAGGCCCGCCTGCTCCCAGTGAACGCCGATCCGCCCGGCGTCGACTATGTCGCCGCGCTGCTCGAGGTGCTCCGCGAGCTTGCGGTGGATCGCGCGCCGCAGCGCCGGCGCGATCTCCTCGTAGAGCACCTCCTGCAAGAGCGGGCTCGTGAACCGGTAGCCCTCCCCCTGGGGCTCGACGAGGCGGCGCTCGCGGTAGAGGCGCTGCAAGTCGCGCAGGATGTCGAGCAGCGGGCGCCCGAGCACCGCCTCCAGCGCCTCCCCGTCGAAGAGCCGGCCGTCCACCGCGGCGGCATCGAGCAGCGCGCGCTGGGCCTCGGGCAGCCCCGCGAGACGCCGCTCGACCAGTTCATGGAAGCGCGCGGGCAGGGTCGCGCCGTCCCAGGCCGCGCTGGAGCGCAGCGACGACCCGTCGGTGACAACGGAGCCCATCGCCGACAGATGGTGGAGCATCTCGATCGCGAGCAGCGGGTTTCCGTTCGCGAAGCCGACGAGCCGCTGGGCGACCGACGGCTCGATGTGCGAGGCGTGCGTGTGCTGCTCGAGCAGCATGTGGATCGCCTCGGGGGTGAGGGGACCCAGTTCGAGGGTCCGGAGCCCCCCCACCGCGGCGATCTCATGGAGGCCCGCGGCGGCCGCGCCCGCGCTCGAGGAGTCGCTGTCGTGGGTGCGGAAGGCGACCGACATCAGCACGCCCTTCGACGGAAGATGGAGCAGCAGGTCCTTCAGCAGCCGCGCATCCTCGAGGTCCGCCTCCTGCGCGTTCTCGACCGCGATCACGAGGGGGCGCCCGCGCCCGATCGTCTCGAAGATCTGCGCGACCATCCACACGACCTGCTGCCGCGTCCCGGCCTCCCAGGGGCCATCGCCGTGCAGCAGTCGCGCGGCGACGTCGCCGGGGAGGCCCGAGACGGTGAAGTCGGGCGGCACGATCCGGCGCGCACCCGCGAGCAGCGGACGCACGGCACCTTCGAGGCGGCTCACCGTGACCTCGACCGCGAGCATGCCGCGGGCGGTCGCCTCGGCGAGCATCCACTGCATCAGCGCCGACTTGCCCACCCCGGCTTCGCCGCTGACCAGCAGCGCCGCCCCCTCGCCGGAGGCGAGGCGGTCGAGCACCCCCTTCAGAACCCCCGTTTCCCCTCCCCGCCCGCAAAGCTGCGGACCCGCGTGGAGCCTCGCCGGCTCCGCCACGGCGCGCACGACCTCATCGGCGAGCGGCGCGACGAGTGCCTTGAACGCCTCCTCCGCGCTCGGCCGGTCCGACGGAACCTTCGACAAGAGCCGGCCGATCAGCCGCTGCAACGCCGGCGGGATTCCGGGGGGGAGCGGGGGGGGCTCGGCGTTGACGACGGAGAGGAAGAAGTCCTGCAAGCGCGCGGTGCGGAAGGGCAGGCGCCCCGCGAGCATCTCGTAGAGCACGACGCCGACACCCCAGAGGTCGGAGGGCATCCGGTTGCGCTCGCCGAGGACGACCTCCGGCGCCATGTAGGCGGGCGTTCCGACCGGGCCGCTGCCGATGCTCGAGATCGTGCCGTCGTCGATGAGCCAGCTCAGGCCGAAGTCGGCGAGCTTCACCGCGCCGGTCTGCTCGAGCAGGACGTTGCCCGGCTTGATGTCGCCGTGGACGATGCCGACCTCGTGCGCGCAGCGGAGCCCCTCGAGGACCCCCCGCGCGATCTCGACCGCCCTCGGCGCCGCGAGGCGGCCTTCGCGGGCGAGCAGCTCCTTCAGCGAGCCGCCGCCGACGTACTCCATCTCGAGGAGCCAGCCCTGCTCGCCGTCGAGGGCGTGAACGCGGTAGAGCGTGACGATCGACGGGCTCTTGACGCGCGCGACGACGCGCGCCTCCTGCAAGCCGCGATCGCGCAACTCGCGCGCCGGGGTCGCGACGACCTTCAGCGCGACGCGGCGGCCGAGCAACTCGTCCTCGGCGAGGTAGACGGTGCCGAACGCCCCTCTTCCCAGCTCGCGCTCGACGCGGAGCCCCTGCACGACACTCCCCGGCACGAGGCGCGGCATCGGCGAGATCATACCTGTTGCGGCCCCTGTGGGATGCAACTACGATGCCATCGATGAAGCGCGTCGCCGCGGTGGCCCTGCTGATGGTGCTTGCCGCGGCGTCGAAGGAGCGCGCGGGGCCCGCCCGGATCGCGCTCTACGTCGCGATCGACGAGTACCACGCCGACAGCTCGATCCGGCCCCTCCGCGGCTGCGTCAACGACATGAAGCGCCTCGCCAGCATCCTCGAGAAGAGCTACGGATTCCGCGACGGCGAGCTGATCGCGAACGCCGGCGCGACGCGCGCGGGTATCCGCGATGCGCTCTGGCGGCTGATGGACCGCACCGAGGCGGCGCACCGCGCGGGCGCCACCGACATCGTCGTCGTCTTCGCCTACGCCGGCCACGGCGGCCTCGTCAAGTCGCGGAGCGGCGAACGCGCGACGGACACGACGATCGTCCCGAGCGACGGGTTCAAGCGCTACAAGAACCACATCCGCGACGACGACCTGAACCGGGCGCTCGGCCGGCTCCAGAACGAGTTCGGCGCGACGGTCGTCCAGGTGCGCGACGCCTGCCACGCCGGCACCTCCTACCGGCGCGCCCTCTTCGCGAGCCATCGCAGCGTCCTCGCCGCCGGCGAGACACCGGCCGACAGCACGGAGGAGAGCATCTTCGACGGCAGCGACGGACGGCCGCCGCTGCGCAACTCCCCGAACCGGCGGCTCGTCTACCTCGGCGCCACCGTCGACGACTTCGTGGCCGAGGAGGGCGCGGACCCCGACAGGCGGCCCTGCGGGAAATTCTCGTGGTCGCTGTCGCGCACGCTCGCCCGCGCCCGCCCCGGGATGACCTACGGCGAACTGTGCAACAAGACGCTCGAGCAGTTCCGCAAGGACTGGCCCGACACGGTGCAGAGCCCGCAACGGGAGGTCAGCCCCGACGTCCGGGACTTGCGCTGCTTCGGGGACCAGTTGGCCCCCCTGCACGCGGAGATCCTCCCCGGGAGCGGGCCCGACCTCACGCTGAGCCTCGGGGCGCTGCACGGCGTCACCGAGGGGGCGCGCTTGCGCTTCTACGGCGACCTGACCGATCTCGACGCGCAGGAGGGCGAGGTCGCGACGGCGGTCGTGACGGCGGTCGAGGACCTCACCTGCACCGCCCGCCTCGAAAGCGACCTGCCTGCCGCGCGGCGGGGGCGCGTCGTCGCGCGCCTGGATGCGGTGCAGTTCCGGGAGTTCGCGGTGGGCCTGCTGAACAACCTGCCGCAGGCGTTCCGCGGCCCCTTGGAGCACCTCTCGATGCCGGTCGCCGCCGAGGGGAAGGCCTATGCGTTCGCGCTGAGGCACGACGACGGCACCGTCCGCGTCTATCTGCCGGAGCGCCTGCCGACGGAGGGCGCCTTGGACGGCGCGCTCTTCGAGGCGACGAGCCCGGCGGCCCTCGAAGACGCCCTCTCCCGCTTCGCCTCCGCGCGGCGCCTGCTCGCCCTCGAGCGCAACGAAGGGGCGATCGGACTGAGCCTGCGTCCGGCGCGCGGCCACGAATCGACCGAACGCGGGGCGGGGGGCGGGATGCGAAAGTTCTCCAACGACGCGCCGCTCGACGTGGTCATCGAGAACTCGCACCCCCGGCCGGTCCACCTGTTCGCGTTCTACGAGGAGCGGTCGCTGCGCGAGCCGCACAAGGGGGAGTTCGCGCTCTTCTGGCCCCAGGGCCCGGGCTACGTGTTCCGCATCGAGCCGGGAGGCACGCTCGTGCTGACGCCGCCCGACCGCGAGTACTTCCGCTGGCACACCGACTACGCCGGCGGCGCCCGCTTCACCGTCAAGCTTCTCTTCACCGAGCAGCCCTACGAGCCCGCAGGCTTCGCCCACCTCGCGCAGCGCACAGGCGTGCGCGACGGCATGGACGACCTCCAACGCTATCTGGTCGGAGTCGGCCAAGGCGGCGCGACCCATCGCGACGCCGCCGCGGCCGCGAAGGGGTGGTGGGCGACCGGCACGCTCGTCTTTGTCGTGGGGGGCGACTAGGAGGTTGTCCGGGTAGTGGCCCTCCGCCACACGACGAGGCCAACCGGACCCGGATGAACTCCTAGGGCCGCTTCCGCGGCGGCACGTACAGGGTGTCGCGGTAGGTCGAGGGCTCCTCGTCGCCGTATTCGAGGCGCACCGAGAGCCCGGCCGTCGCGAGCCCCGCGCGCCCGAAAAGCGACTCGAACCGGAAGTGGATCGCCCGGCCACCGGCGGACAGGATCGGCGGCCCGACCGGGGCGAATTGCAGCGGGCGGTCCCCGTCGCGCGGCACGACCAGCGACGCGCGCAGCCGCTCCCGCAGCAGGTGCCGGCCGCCGTAGAGCGACACGTAGCAGTGCGCGCCGTCGTCCTCGACGACGAGCCCCTGCGGGGGCGGCAGTTCGGGCCGCTGCGCCGCGCGGGCGGGCGGCACGAGATCGACGACGCTCGCCGCGTACTGGCCTCCGACGGCGACCGAGACGAGGTCGAGCCAGAGGTGTTCGCGCCTTTGCACCTTCGCCGTCGCCGCGAAGAAGGCGGCCCCGTCGTTGCGCTGCGCATGGCCGAGCAGCGTGCGCAGGTCGGCCGTCGACACGCCGTACTCCGCGCCCACCTCCGCGAGCAGCTCCTCGACCCTCGGCTCGGTGCGCCGCGGCAACTCCACGCCGGAGTCGGCATCGACCATCACGGTGCGCGTGACGACGTGGAGGCGGCGGACGTCGCCGGGCATCATCACGAGCACGGTGATGCTGTGGGTCCGCGGCACCATCGCGAGTTTCGAACTCCCCTGCTGCATCGCGCCGAGCCGCACCCGCAGCGTGTTGTCGCTGACGCGCGCGACGGTCAGCAGGCTGTTGAGATCGAGCCCCGCCGACCGGTCGCTCGCGCCGCTGGCCGCGTTGACGCCGACGCTCCCCCCCTTGCCGCCGACGGCCACGCCGACGTCGCGCAGCGAGCGGCTGCTCGCCGCCGCCACGCCCGCCTCGAGGCTGTCGGTCACGAGCAGCGGCAGCACTTGCGGAATTTCCGAGCCCGGAGCCGCCTCGGCACCCTTCGCGCGGGCGCCGACGCCCGCCGCCTGCCCGCGGGCGGACCACTCCGGCGCCGTCCCCTCCCCGGCCGGAAAAAACGAGATCGTCGCGATGGCGTCGCAGGGGATGTGGCGCCGGCGCGGCAGCAGCGTCACCTGCATCCGCACGACATAGGGTGTGAAGCCCGGCCGGATCGCGGCGTGCCGGAGGTAGCTCGACAGCAGGTGCACCTCCTGATAGAGCGCCGTCGCGGCCCCGTACTGCGTCATCGGATCGGCGTGCAAGGGCACGAGCGGCAGCGCGGCCTCCGCAGCGGGGGCGGGCGCGGGGCTGTCGGGCGCCGTGGCACCCGCGGCGAGTCGGAGGCGCAACGAGTCCTCCTCGCGGCGCGCGCTGATCCGCGTGGGCGCGAGCACGCGCTCGAGCGCCCCCTCCGGCGTCAGGTCGAACTCCGGCTGCAACACATCGACGAACTCGTCCCAAGGGCCGACGGAGAGCACGGCGACGTGGACCGAGCCCGCCTCCTCCTGCGTCGCGGGCCGGTAGGGCGCTTCGCCGCCGCGGCGCGGGAAGCCGCAGCCGGCGACGAGCAGCAGGCAGGCGGCAACCGTGCGCGGCACGCTCCTAGGCTAGCGATATCCGTTGCGCGCCGCGAGGGGCTTCTCTATGCTCTCGGACCCGATGTGGCGCGGGTTGGTTCTGACGTTGGTGACCTTGACTCCCTGGGCCCGGGCGGAAGGCGAGGGGGAGCGGGGGCCGGTGGCCGGCGGGGCCGTCACGGCGGCGCTTGCGGTCGAGGGCTCCTACCAGGGCAGGCCGGTCCGGTTCGGCCGCTACCATGCGTTGCTGGTCGGGATCAACCGCTACCAGGAGGCCTCCCCGCTGCCCGACCTCAACGGGCCGGTCGGCGACGTCGACGACCTGCGGGCGCTCCTCGCCGAGCAGTTCGGCTTCCGGGTGACGGTGCTGCGGGACCGCGAGGCGACAAAGGAGGGGATCCTCGCCGCGCTGCGCGCCTATCAGCAGAGGCCCGCCAAGCCGCTGCCCGACGGCGTCCCGGCGATGCCGCTGGGCGAAGAGGAGAGCCTGCTCGTCTGGTACGCGGGCCACGGCCAGCAGGGGGAGAGCGGCAGTGCGGACCGCGGCTACTGGCTGACCTATGGAGTCTCGGCCGACAGCGCGAGCTGGCTCTCCTTCGACGAGGTGCGGCGCGAACTCGGGCGCGTCGCCTCGCGCGCCCGCCACGTGCTGCTCGTCTCCGACAGTTGCTTCTCCGGCGGGCTCAGCGCCGACACGCGGGAGGGCGAGGGCGGCCCGCGCGCGCTGGAGGCCCTCCTCGCGGGCCGTTCGTTCCAGGTGATCACCTCGGGCGACTTGCAAGTGGTCACCGACGTCTACAAGCATGGCAACTCGCCCTTCGCGGCCGCGTTCAAGTCATCGCTCCGCGCGATCGAGCGCGACCTCCTCGTGAAGGAGAGGCCCTTCAAGACCGCGTGGGAGGTCGCGGCGGAGGTGCGCGATCGCGTGACGGGCCAGACGCCGAGGAACGGCTACGTGTCGATCGAGGGGGAGGAGGGGGCGCCGGGGGAGTTCGTCTTCGCGCTGAAGAGCTACTTCGTCTCCCCCGACGAGCTGCGCCGCAACACCGCACAGGCGCTGCGGAAGTGCGCCGAGCCGAAGAGCCGGCTCGCGGACGGCCGCTTCCTCTTCGCGCTGAGCGAGAGCCGCGACGACGCGCCGATGGTCCTCGTCGAGGGATCGCTGGACCGCCGCCGGCCGGTGCGCCCCTTCCTGATCGACCGGGACGAGGTGACCGTCGCCCGCTTCCGCCGCTTCGTCGCCGACCGCGGCGACGTCGGCGAACTGCCCTACCTGAACCTGCTGCACTATGGCGACCCGGACCAGCCGATCGTCGGCGTCACTTTCGACGTCGCGCGGACCTACGCCTCCTGGGCGGGCAAGAGCCTGCCGACCGAGGCGGAGTGGCAGGCGGCCGCGGGCTACGTGCCGGGACGGGAGGAGTTGCAGACCTACCCGTGGGGGGAGGCGCTCCCCCCCGAGCCCCCCCTCTGGACCCCCTTTCCGCCGTTGACCTCCGACCCGACGACCGACATCTCCCCTTGGGGCGCGAGGCGCATGGCGACCGGCGTGCGCGAGTGGTGCCAGACCAACGACGAGGCCTTCGACCGCGCGGTGCTCTGCGGGGGCACGCAGGTGGCCGCGAGCTGGAAGGACCGGGCCGACCCGAGGGATCCGGCCCTCCCCGCGTCCGTGCTCCGCTGCGACTACCGGACCGCGACGGCGATGACGCTCGTCTCCTACCGCAACGCCGGGTTCCGCTGCATCAAGAGGCTGCGCTGAACGATGAGGGCCGTGGTCGCGCTTCTCGTGGCGCTCTCGGCCTTCGGCTGCCGTTCGTCGGACCGCGCCTATCAGACGAGCGAAGGCCGCGACATCGGCACGCTGCACCCGGTGCCCTTCCGGATCGGCGTCGCGCCGGTGGAGTCCGGCGGCCGGCTCGACGGCCGGCGCAAGGGCGGGGAGCCCTACTGGTTCACGCTGGACGACGGCGGGATGCAACAGTTGCTTGTTGCATTGATGGAACCCGACCCGGCCGCGGCGGAGGCGAGGAAGCTCGAGACCCAGCAGGCGGCGGTCAGCGTCCTTGCGCTGCGCGAGCGGGATCCCCGGGCGCTGCTCGAGGAGGCGCAGCGGGAGGGGGCGGACCTCGTCGTCGTGCCGCGCCTCGTCGAGCCGCCCCGGTTCGTCTTCGAGGAGCGCGTGCGGACGACCGCCTCCGTCGCCTGGTGGCTCGGCACCTGGGTCGGCGGCCTCCATGTCCAGGACAAGCGCTACGAGGCGCGCATGTCCGTCGACTTCGACCTCGTGAACGCGGCGGACGGCACGGTGCTCGACACCTACACGGCGACGTCGGAGGAGATGGACCTCACGCTCTGGGAGCGCGAGGGGCGGCGGTTCGGGCGCGGCACGGCGCAGTCGCTGATCATGCCGCCGCAACTGACGGGCGACCAGCGCCCGCGGGTCAGCGCGATGCTGACCACGCTCGTGACCGCGCGCCTCGCCGCCCGCTTCTCGGGGTACCTGAAGGAGGAGTTCACGCGCCGCGAGCGCGCGCTGCTCGGCGCCGTGCGGGCGATCGAGCCGCGCAGCGGGTCGGACGTGGGCCCGGCGCTCGACTTCCGCGCGGAGATCATCGCCGAGCACCCGATCACCGCGGTCGCGATCTACCTGAACGGCTCGCGCACCCCCTCCTTCGAGATCGCCGAGGGGGGCGAGGGGGCGGCGGCGCTCGAACCCGCCCGGCAGGCGGCAGGACGCAACTTCCGCCTCTCCGTCGCCGCACTCGGCGAGAATGGCCGGCACGGCGCGCTCCCGATGGCGGCGGGCAGGAACGAGGTGCGACTCGAGTATGCGGTGCGGGGCCGTTACGCGTCGCGCACCCTCGTCTACTGGAACCGCTGACCCGATCCGCACGGAATCCGAGGTGAAGCGATGAGAAACGCCCTCCCGGCCATCTGCCTCCTGCTCGCCTCCTGCGGCCCGATGGCGGGCGCGTTGGGCCTGCGCGAACTGACCAAGGACGGGCCGCCGCCCGATCCGCTCGTCGTGATCCAGTCGGGCCCCCCCGCCTTCACCTCCAACCCCGACGTGACGCTTTCGTTCGCCACCAACACGACGACCGCCATCGAGGGGCGCCTCCAGCCGGAGGGGGGAGCGCCGGTGCCCTTCGCCCCGGTGCCGAATCCGCTGCTGTTCCAGGGCCTCGCCGACGGCGAGTACCTCTTCACGGCCCGGGTCGCGTCGAAGGGCACCTTCCAGGAGGCGTTCCTCCGCTTCACCGTCGACACGCGCGCCCCGGTGATGCCCGGCGACTCGGCCTCGACGAAGCGTCCCCGGATCGTCGCCGCGACCGACACGACGCTGACCGTCGCGTGGGACGAGGCGACCGACCTCGGATCCGGGGTCGAGTTCTACGAGATCCACTACTCGCTGACCGAGCCGCCGGCGGATGCGTCCGCCGCCGACTTCGACGGCGCCGGCGCCACCGTCGCGACGATCCGGCAGGACTCGCCGGCGGTCGCCGGCAACGTCACCTCCGCGCTGCTCGCGACGCTCCGCGCGTGCAAGCGCTACCACATCGGCCTCGCCGCGGTCGACCGGGCCGGCAACCGCAGCGCGATCGTGCAGGCAGTGGGCCGGCGCACCGGTTGCGGCGGCAACGGCCGGTTCCTCCGCGCGCGCGACATCGATCTCGCGACGGCGCCCTCCGGAATCGCCGCCGCGGACTTCACCGGCGACGGCCCTGCCGACCTCGCCCTCACCGGCCGCCTGCTCGTCGGCGCCGGCGACGGCACCTTCGCGCCGCTGGCGAGCCTGCTCGTCGTGAACGCGGACGCCGACGCGCTGGACTTCGACGGCGACGGCGACCTCGACGTCGTCAACGCGCGGGCGATCTTCACGAACGACGGCGCCGGCACCTTCGCCGACGACATCCTCGGTCCCCCCGGCCCCCTCCTCTTCCACGCCCGCGCCGACTTCGACCGGGACGGCGTCCCCGACAAGGTGATCCTCAACGCCGACCGCCCCGGCGCCGACGACGCGGAGCCGATCGTCATCGCGATCCAGAGGCGCGCCGTCGACGGCGCCGTCGAGGTCGGGCGCGGCAACGGCGGCTACGAGCGGCGCGATTTCCGTGGCGACTTCTTCGTCGCGGTCGCCGTCGCCGACTTCGACCGCGACGGGCGCGACGACGTCGCCTTCGCGCAGGAGACGAAGCTCCGGATCTCGATCGCGCGCGGGAAGGGCGGCTTCGACTTCGACTTCGATCACGTGCTCGTCCCGAGCGGGGACGTTCCCCGCGTGCTGCTCGCCCACGACCTCGACCGGGACGGCTACCCCGACCTCGCGCTGCTCACCGGCGACGGCACGTCGAACCTGCGCATCTTCCGGAACCGTCGCGACGGGACCTTCGCGTCGCCGCAGGTACTCGCCGGCGGAAAGGGCCCGCGCTCGCTCGTCACCGGCGACTTCAACGCCGACGGCATCCCCGACCTCGCGGCCGCCTTCCGCGGCTCGAACGAGGTCCGGGTCTGGCTCGGCCTCGGCGGCGGCGGCGTCCCGTCGGGCGCGTGGGCGGCGCCGGTCGCGACGGCGGTCGGCCTCGGCCCCGTCGATCTTGCCGCCGCCGACTTCAACGGGGACGGGATCGTCGACCTCGCCACCGCGAACGAGATCGCGAAGTCGGTCACGATCCTGCTCGGCGAGGGGGGGCCGTCGCGGGCGACGGGCCTCTTCGACCCCTCGTTCCCGCCGGAGCGGGTCGTCGAGACCGGCGACCGGCCCCGCGCGATCCGGGCGCTCGACCTCGACGGCGACGCGATCCCCGACCTCGCCGTGCTCGCGGAGCCCGATGGCGACGTCGACACGGTCACGGGGCAGCCGAGCCCGAGCATCGTGCTCTTCCCCGGCGGCGGCGTCGACGGACAGGGCGACGGCACGCTGCGTCCGCCGCAGATCCTGAGGCTTGCCGGCGTGGCCTCCGACGACACCGGAAAGCCCGGCACCGGCGGCGGCGGGCCCTTCGTCTCGAAGAACGTCACCGACGCGCTCGTTGCGGGCGACTTCGACGGCGACTGCCTCCCCGACCTGCTCGCCTTCCGCGGCCGCGACGAGCGCATGGACATCAACCTCTTCCGCGCGGTCGGCTCGGGGGGGCGCGCCACGGGCACCTTTGGCGCTCCCGCGACGGACGGCCTCTACCCGCAGGACCCGGTCTTCGTCGAGACCGGGCGGTCGGGGAGGGTGGGAGTCGATCTGAACCGCGACGGACGCGCCGATCTGCTCTCGCTGTCGGACCTGCGCTTCTTCGGCAAGACGGACACGGAGTTCCATCCCGAGCACATGGTCGTCGCGCGCTTCGGGCGCGCGGACGGAACTCTCGGCGGCGCGATGGGCTCCGGCGCGGAGATCGGCAACGGAACGACGTCCTACAACGGCGTGACGGACTTCTGCGTGACCGGATCCCCCGTTCCCGACCGCCTCCGCGATCTCGCGACCGGCGACTTCGACGCCGACGGCGTGCTCGATGTCGCCTCCGTCGACGAACTCTGCCCGGAACTGCGCATCTGGACCGGCGTGCCCGCATCGCCCGGCGTCGGCAGCGGCCTCTTCGCCGAGCGGCTCTTCCTTCCGCTCGCGGCCGGCAGCGCGCCGGTCCACGTGGTCGCCGCCGACTTCAACCGCGATCGCATCCTCGATCTCGCGGTCGTGCAGCGCGGCAGCGCAACGGTCCGCATCTTCCTCGGCAACGGGGCGGGCGGCATCGGCAACGGCACGTTCGCCGCGGGGCAGACGGTACAAGGGGGCGCGGGGGCGCGACACGCGACGGTCGGCGACTTCAACGGCGACCACCGGCCCGATCTCGCGGTCGCGAACTCGGACGCGGGCACCGTGCGTGTGCTGCTGAACAACGGGGACGGCACGTTCCGCCTCGAGCGCGACTACGCCGTGGGAAGCCGCCCGATCGCGACCGTCACGCTGGACCTCAATGCCGACCACATCAGCGACCTCGCGGTGCTCGACGAGACGGACCGGATGGTGCGGGTCCTGCTCGGCATCAACGCCCTCGAGTAGGAGCCGGAATCCCGGAGGCCGGCAATTCCGCGCCCCCTCCCCCACCTCCTTTGCGTGGCCGCCGGTGGCGCCCACAAAGGAGGCGAAAGCCATGAGCAAGATCGCAAAGATGATGGCGGGGATGGCGGTGGCAGGCGTGCTGCTGGCCGCGGCGTCCCGCCCGGCCGAAGCGGCCGGCTACGGACCCTGGTACAACCTCGGGTCGGGGGTCTCGGTCCGGTTCATGAACATCGGCCCCGGTCAGACCTGGATGTTCCGCAACGACGGCCCCAAGTCGCTCGTGCTGCTCCGGTTCACCTACACCGACCGGATGGGCACGCACCCCGACGTGCTGCCCGTCACGCTGAAGGTGGGCCAGGGGTTCGGAGGCTGGGGCTCCTTCCTCTCGACCGGCAAGGTGACGAGGATGCAGATCCGCGAGATCAAGCGGAAGTAACCGGGCGCCGCGGGAAGGAGCAGTCGGGACAACGGGGGCAATCCCCGTTGTCCCGCTCTCATGGACGGGATGACCGCGAGGGACGAGATGCTGTGCGCGTTGCGCGAGGCCGTGAGGGTCGCGCCGCGGATCCGGGGCATCGCGGCCGGCATCGCGATCCTCGTGCCCGCCCTCTATCTCGGCGTCTCGCTCGTCGCGTTCCCGTCGCTCGCCCTTTGGGCGGTTGCGTTGCTCTTCCTCGCGTGGGGGTTCTTCTACGTCGCGGCGGAGCGGCTCGCGAAGCGCGCGGGCATCTGACGGACGGAGGGCCTCTCCCCCGGGCCTCCTAGAATGGGGGCGATGAAGCCCGTCCTCGCGGTCGTGCACACCCGGCACTCCCCGTGCCGCTGCCACGAGTTCTTCGTGCGGGAGGCGCGCGCGCTCGGGTGGAGGGCCGTTCGCGTCGCCGTCGAGGAGATGGCCCTCCACCGGGCGATCCTCGCGCGCGCCGACCTCGTCGCGGAGCACACCGACACGTACGGCGGGCGCGGCGACCTGCGCCCGCTCGTGCGCCACTTCGTCGAGTCGGTCGGCGGGCGGCTGCTTGGCGCCTCGGCGGCGGCAGCGCAGGTCTGCGACGACAAGATCGAGGCGCGGCGGCGCATGGAGGCTGCCGGGATCCCGGTCGCCCCTCTCGCCCGCGGCAGGTTCCCGGCCGTCGTGAAACGGCCCTTCGAGCATGGCAGCCGCGGGATCGCCCTCGTCCGCGACCGCGCCGCCCTCGAACGGGCGTGCCGGCGCTGGCACGCCGACGGCACGCTGCTCGTCGAGCGGTTCGTCGAAGGACGGGAACTTTCGGTAGGCCTGCTCGAGGGAGGCGGCAGGTTGCTCGCCCTCCCGGTCGTCGAGACGCTGCTGCCGCCGGGGCGGACCTACGGCCGCGCGCGGAAGTGGCTTGACGGTGCCGGCCCGCCCATCGTTGCCGCCGCCCTCCCGGCGCGGCTCGACTCGCGGATCCGGCGCCTCGCCGAACGCGCCTTCCGCGCGCTCGGCCTCCGGGACTACGCCCGCTTCGACGTGCGGCTTTCGAGCGACGGCACGCCCTGCTTCCTCGAGGCGAACGCGCGCCCGAGCGTCGAGGAGGGGACCGAGTTCCGCGTCGCCGCCGCGCTCGCCGGCTACGACGGCATGCGGCTCATGTCCCTGCTGCTCGCGACGAGGAAGCGCCGCACGAAACGGTAGCCCTTTCCCCTCTTCCGGAAGCGCGACTTGCCCTTCCGCCGCAGGCGTTCGAGGTAGGCGAAGAGGCCCGGCTGGAGCTTCTCGTAGGTGGAGGGACGGAAGGGGCGCTCGCTGCGGCGGACGACGCGCACGACAAACCGCGCGCGCGCCAGCGCGAGCACGCGGCGGCTGTCGGCGAGGTCTTGCAGCAGGAAGAAGAGCCGGCCGCCGGGAGCGAGATGGCGCGGCGCCTCGCGGAGCAGGCGCCTCAGGTGGTCGGTCCCGTCGCGCCCCCCCCACCGCGCCGCGACGTGCGGCCTCGGCCCGGGGGTCTGCGGCAGGATCGCAATGATCAGGTCGAAGCGCTCGCCGCCGCAGGGCACGAAGAAGTCGCCGACGACAAAGCGCGCGCGGCGGACCCCGTTGCGCGCCGCGTTGCGCCGCGCGCAGGCGACCGCCGCCGGGTCGATGTCGGTCAGCACGACCTCCCCCGCGCCGAGCCTCGCCGCCGCGAGCCCGTAGAGCCCGCAGCCACACCCGAGGTCGAGCACCCGGTCACCCGGCCGCACCGGGAGCAGGCCGAGAGGCTCCGTCCGGGCGGCTCCCGGCGCATGGACTCCGTCCGTCCCCGCGATGTCGAGGGTGCGACCAGCGACGCGGTAGCGTCGGATCTGCGCGCGCATCATCCGTTCCCCCCGCACCCCCCCCCCATTCAGCGGAAGAGCGCGGCGAGGCGCGCCTTTGCGTTCATCGTCACCTCGAACAGCACCGGCACGAGGAGCAGCGTGAAGAGCGTCGAGACGAGCAGGCCGCCGATCAGCACGCTGCCGAGGCCGCGGTAGAGTTCGCTCCCGGCGCCGGGGAAGAGGACGAGCGGCAGCAGGCCCAGGCCGGTGGTCAGCACCGTCATGAAGATGGGCCGGATGCGCGTGCGCACGCCGTCGAGGACCGCGGCGGACGGCGTCGCCCCCTCCTCGCGGATCATCGTCAGGGCGTGGTGGACGATCAGGATCGGATTGTTGACGACGGTGCCGATCAGGATCACGAAGCCGAGCATCGTCAGCACGTCGAGGGACTGCGGCACCCATTGGTTCAACGTCCAGAGGCCGAGCAGGCCTCCGGCGGCGCCGAGGGGCACGCTGAGGATGATCACGAACGGGTAGAGCCAGGACTCGAAGAGCGCCGCGAGGAGCAGGTAGGTGATCAGCAGGGCGAGGATCACGTTGAACGAGAGCGCCTTCCATGTCGCCCGCAGCTTGTCCGCGGTGCCGGCGAGGTGGATCCGGTAGAGCCCGTCCCGGAGCTGCCCCTCGGCGACGATCGGATCGATGATCCGCGTCTGGATCCTCTCCATCGCGTCCTCGAGGGCGACCTGCGGCGGCGGCGAGACCTCGATCGTGATCGCGCGCTCGCGCTCGCGGTGGTTGATCTGCTCGGGGCCGCCGCCGAGCGAGACGGTCGCGAGCGCCGCGAGCGGCACGAGCGACCCTGCCGGCGTCGCCACCGGCAGCCCCTCGATGTCTTGCAGCCTCCCGGCAAAGCTCTCGTCGCCGACGATGCGCAGGTCGATCTTCGTGCCTCCGACGAAGTAGTCGCCGGCGTAGGCGCCGTCCACGAGGCTGTCCACCGTGTAGCCGAGATCCGCCGCGCCGACCTGCATGTCCGCCGCCTGCTCCCAGCGCGGCACGACATGCACCTCCGGATTGCTGAGATCGAGCCCGGGGATCGGCCGGGCCTGCGCGCCGGGCAGCACGGCGTGGACCTGCCCGAGGATCCGCCCGCCGAAGGCGACGAGCCGCGTCAGTTCGGGACCCGTGATCTCGACGTCGATGGTCCGGCCCGCACTGAGCCCCTGCTCGAAGAGGCTCGACTGCTTCGCGACCGCGAAGGTGCCGGGGATGCCGCCGCAGACGCGCTGGATGAGCGGCACGAACTCCCCCGCGCGCAGCGGATCGACGGCGCGGATGCCGAGGAAGACCTGCCTCCCGCGCGCGACGAAGAAGAAGTCGCCGATCGCGGGCGCGTCGAGCCTCTCCTCTTCGGCGCTGCCCGGATCGACGTTCCAGTAGGGCTTCAGCGCCCTCTCGACGCTCTCGCCGAGGGTGACCAATTCGTCCAGGTTATAGCCGGGCGGCGGCAATAGGATGCCGAAGACGAGGTTGCGGTTGCCCGTGGGCAGGTACTCGACCTTCGGCATCAGCGCGACGGAGCTTCCGTAGGCGGCGCCGACGAGGATCGCGATCGCCGCGAGCTGGCGCAGCAGGCCGCGCTGCACGAAGCGGTTCAGGCCGACGACCATGTCGGTGAAGCCCCTGCCGAGCCGGTCGAAGGGCCGCAGCAGCAGGTGGAGGGGCCCGGGGAGGAGGGGGGCGCCCGCTCCGGGCTCCTTCGGCAGCAGGCGCGCGGCGGCGGTCGGGATCACCGTCACCGAGATGAGCAGCGAGAGCCCGACCGAGCAGCTGATCGCGAGCGCGATGTCGCGGAAGAGCTGCCCCGCCTGCTCCTCGACGAAGAGCACCGGCAGGAACACCGCGAGCGTCGTCGCGGTGGAGGCCACCACCGCGCCCCAGACCTCCCGCGTCCCGGCCACGGCCGCCTCCATGCGGCCCTTGCCGAGCTGGTGGTGGCGGTAGATGTTCTCGAGCACGACGATCGCGTTGTCGACGAGCATGCCGACCGCGAAGGCGAGGCCGGCGAGGCTGATCACGTTCAGCGAGCGCCCCATCAGGTCGAGCAGCAGGAAGGTGCCGATGATGCTCGACGGGATCGCGAGCGCGATCACCAGCGTGCTGCGCGCGCTGCGCAGGAAGAGCAGCAGCACGAGGATCGTCAGCGCGCCGCCGACGGCGATGTTGGAGCGGACGAGCCCGACCGCGGAGTCGATGTACTCGGTCTCGTCGTAGACCTGTTCGAGCTGGAGGCCGCGCTGCTTCAGGATGCCGTCGGCGAGCGACTGCCGCGCCTCCCGGAGGCCGGCCATCACGTCCATCACGTTCGCGCCCGATTCCCGGAGGCAGTTGATCGCGATCGCGGTGCTGCCGAAATTGCGGACGATGCCGTCGGGCTTCTTGAAGCCGAGCCGCACCGTCGCGACGTCGCGGACGTAGACGGGCCGGCCGTCGATGCGCGTGATGAGCTGGCCCTCCACCTCGGAGGGGTGGCGGAATCGACCGAGGGTGCGCACGACGTAGCGCCGCTTGCCCTCCCAGAAGTCGCCGGCGGAGGTGTCCTTGTTGCGCTCCCGCAGCGCGGCCCTCAGGTCGCCGATCGTGATCCGCCGCGCGGCCAGCCGCTCCGGGTCGACGACGACCTGCATCTCCTCCTCGCGACCGCCGAGCACGTTGCTGTTCGAGACTCCATCGACGCGTTCGAAGCGGGACTCGATCACGTCCTCGGCGAAGCGGCGCATCTTCGTCACGTCGATGTCGGGGGGGAGGAGTTCCATCACCTCCCCGTGCTCGCGCGCGAGGTCGCGCAGGCGCGCGAGGCGGAGGCCGCTGTTGTGGGCGCGCAGTGCGGGCGCGAGCGCCTCGCGGAGCGCGGGATGCGCCTGCGCGAAGGCCTCGATCTCGGCGCGGAGCGGCACCCGCGCGCGCAGGATGAACCAGCCGATCGGCGAGTTGCCCGAATTCGAGGTCGTGATGACCGGCTCTTCCGCCTCCGCGGGGTACTCGCGCACCTGCTGCAAGCGCGAGTTGACGCGCAGCAGCGCGCTTCCCATGTCCGTGCCGACCGTGAACTCCAGGGTGAGCCTCCCCACCGAGTCCATGCACTCGCCGGTGAGCTTCGTCAGCCCCTCGACGCTCTTGAGCTGCTCCTCCTGCTCCTGCACGATGTCGCGCTCGACCTCCTCCGGGCTCGCGCCGGGCCAGCGCGTCTCGATCGTCAGCGTCGGCGTCTCGACCTCCGGCGTGAGCTGCATCGGCATGCGCCGCAGCGCGATCGTGCCGAAGAGCGCGAGCAGCAGCACCCCGACCGAGATCTTGACGGGGTTCTTGACGAAGGAGCCGACGAGCCCCATCGCCTAGCCCCCCTTCCCGTTCACGACGACGACGGGCTGCCCCGGGCGCAGCCGCTCGTTGCCGCGTACGACGACCTTCTGCCCCTCGGCGAGCGGCCCCGTCACGACGATGAGGCCGTCCTCGGCAAGCCCGGCCTCGACCGGCACCGGACGGACCGTCGACGCCGGCTCGTCGACGACGTAGACGATCGGCGACGGCCCGCCGAGAACGAGCGCGTCCTTCGGCACGAGCAGCGCGGGGGCCGGCTCGCCCACGGCGAGCACGACGCGCGCGAACATCCCCGCCTTGAGCCGCACCGCGCCCCGCTCCGGCGGGTTCGGGACCCTGACCTTGACCGGGAAGGTCCGCGCACGGGGATCGCCGCTCGGCACGACGTGGACGACCTTTCCTTCGCGCGCGGCGCCCGCCAGCGCGCCGACCGTCACCGCCGCCCGGGCGCCGACGCGGATGCCGGTCACGTAGTCCTCGAGCACCGGCAGCAGGATGTCCACCTCATCGAGGGCGGCGATTTCGACGACCGGCGATCCCTTGCCGAGCCACTGCCCGACCTCGACGTGTTCGCGGACGACGTAGCCGGCGAACGGCGCGAGGATCGTGTGGCGCTTCAGATCCTCGTCGAGACGGTCCACGACCGCCTGTTGCACGGCGACATTGGCCCGCGCCTGCTCCTTGCGCTCGGCGCGCGGCCCCGCCTCGACGAGCGCCACCCCCTCCTCCTCCTCGCGCACCTTCTCCTCCCCCCGCAGCGCGGCGAGCGACGTCTCCTTGACTTCGTCCTCGGTGACACTCCCCTTCTCGAAGAGCGCGCGGGTACGCTCCCGCTTCCAGCGCGCCAGTTCGAGGTCGGCCTTCGCCTGCCCGAGGCGGGCCTGCGCCTGCGCGCGCTCCTCGGGGCGGGCGCCGTTCTCGAGTTCGATCAACTCCTGCTGCCGGAGCCGCAGCTGCGCCTGCGCCCCCGCGAGCGCGATCTCGAGTGCGCGCGTGCGGAGCCGGCAGAGCGGCTGCTCCGCCTCGACGCGATCCCCCTCGTCGACGAGGTAGGCGACGACGAGCCCTTCGACCTCGGTGCCGACGGTGCTGACGCGGGAGGGGACGACGGTGCCGACGAAGGTGCGGCCGGGCACGACGCTCTTCGCGATGACGGCGGCGACCTCGACATGGGCGGGGCCGCCCTGCGCGAGCAGCAGGCCCGTCATCGCGACCAGAGGTGCGAACATTCTCATCGTGGGGTCTCCTCGTAGCCGAGGTTGGTGCGGAGGCGGGCGAGGGTGCCCCGGAGCGCGTGCAGCCGCGTGGGGCCGAGGCCGTTGGACGCACGGGCGCGGACGCGCAGCGCCCCCTCGGAGATGCGCTTCCAGATGGGGCGCACCGCCGGCGTCAGGCGGATGATCTTCCTGCGCGCGTCGCCGGGACAGGCCACGCGCTCGATCCAGCCGCGCCGCTGCATCCGGTCGAGCAGCCCCTTCAGCGTCGGCGGCTCGACGCCCACGCGCTGCGCCAGCTCGGCCTGGCAGCACTCCCCCTCGGCGGCCAGCCAACCGATCACCTGCCACTGCGGAAAGGTGATCCCGTGCGGCGCGAGTTCCTCGTTCAGCGCGCGCTGGAGCGCGCGGGCGGTCGTGACGACCCAGTAGCCGACGCTCTCCTCGAAGTCGTATGGCGGCATGCCCTTGGCCATTCGTTAGCATGCTAACGGATGCGCCAAGTTTGCCGGACGGGCTGGTAGCATGGACGCCCGCGTGAGATCCGCCCTCGCCGTGTCCTGCCTTGTCGCCGCCGCCTGTTCCCACGGCGGCGGCGCGCCGCCGGCGGGCGCGGACCTGGGCGGCTTTGGCGTCGCGCGGATGGCGATCGGCGCCACCGGGTTCGAGGCCTACCTCGCGACGACGCCGGCGCAGCGGTCGCAGGGATTCATGTTCGCGACGGTGGATCAGGCCGCCCCGCTCGGCGACGGCACGCCGCGCGGCATGCTCTTCGTCTTCGCCGGCGACGCCTTCCTGGGCTTCTTCATGCGCAACACCTTCCTCGCGCTCGACCTCGCCTACGCGACCGCCGACGGCCGAATCGTCGAGATCCACGCGCTGACCCCGCTCGACGAGCGCCTCGTCGTCGCGTCGCAACCGGTCCGCTACGCGTTCGAGGCGCTCGCCGGCACCTTCGCCGACCACGGCATCGGCGTCGGGACGGTGATGGCGATCCCGCCGGAGGCGATGCCGTGAGCCGCTCCGGGTCGGGCGGCCGCGGGGGCCGCGGCTACTTGATCTCGTAGTCCGCGTCGATGACCTTGCCGGGAGGCGCGGTCGGAGGCTGGCGCGCGGCGAACTTGCGCCGCAGATACCAGCGCAGGATCGGCGCCGCGATCAGCAGCCCGACGAAGAGCACGAGAAAGGCGCGGAGCAGGAAGCGCGCGAACAGCAGCAGCAGCGCGACGCCGAGGGCGAGACGGAGCAGCGGGCGCCATCTCATCGGGAGAACCAGAGGCCGACGAAGACCTTCTCGTCGACCAGCGCGCCCCCTTTCGCGCGCGTCTTCAGGAACGCGGGCACCCCGTCGAGCGCCACCGCGAAGCTCTCGATCTTCTCCGAGCCGTCGCCGCCGCCCGCGCCGGTCCGCCTCGCGCCGCGGGCGAGGAAGAAGGTCACCCGCTCGCTCGTCAGCCCCGCGCTCGGCGTGAACGTCCCGATCTCCTTCAGCTTGCCCGCCTCGTACCCCGTCTCCTCGAGCAGTTCGCGGCGCGCGGCGCTCTCGAGCGTCTCCGCGCCCGCGTCCCCGGCGAGCCCCGCGGGCAGTTCCACGACGCGCGCGCCGACGGCGGGACGCATCTGTTCGACGAGCACGATCTCCCCCTTCCGCGTCAACGCGACGATCGCGACGATGCCGGAGACGTTGCGCCTCTCGACATACTCCCACTGCCCCGACCGCACGAGCCTCAGGTACTTGCCTTCGCCAAGGAGGTCCTTGAACTTCATCCCCCCAATCTATACTCACGGGGCGTGCCCCTCCTCATCCTGATCCTCTGCACGCCGGCCGGCTGGGGTGCGGACATCAACCCGGGCGCCGGCCCCCAGCTCCTGAACCTCGTGTCCGAGGACCTCGCGAAGCTGCGGAAGGGGGAGCTTGCACTCGACGCCTTCGTCGCCGCCCACGGCGAGAAGCGCATCGAGGCGCTGAAGCGCTTCCGCAATCCCGACCTGCTGCCGCTCTTCCTGCGTCTGCTCGAATCCGGCGACTGGAAGGTGCAGCACCGCGCGCTCTTCGCGCTCGAGCAGTCCCGGGATCCGGCCGCCCTCGACGCCGCGCTGGCCCTGCTGGCGCATCCGCACCGCCGGCTCCGCGAGAAGGCGGCGATCACGCTGATCAAGTTGTGGGACGGTCGCAAGCCTCCGGCCGATTGGGAGGGGGTCCGGGGGAGGGAGGGCGACTTCCACGTGCGCGCCTGCCTCGACGCGCTCGCGTTGCGCTTCGCGGGGCGGCTCCACGTCGAGCGCGTCCATGAGGAGATCCGCGAGACCGGCAAGCAGGGTCTTCTCTTCGCGCCGTTCACGAGCGGGCTCGACCGCACGACGACGAAGGTCTCCCGCGCGGGCGCCGGCAGCGCGTCGAAACTGCCCCCGAGCCCCCTGTGGAACTACCCCCTTCTCGGCTATGGCGAGGAGGAGGTCGAGGGCACCTCGCTCCAGCCCTTCGCGAACCTCCGCAGCGGCGGGAGCGTCTACCACACCGGGCAGGACGTCGGCGCCTGCCTCGACGGCTCGGGCACCTACGCGGCGGCGGACGGCGTCGTGAAGCTCGTGCACAGCGGCAGCGACATGGGGACGCTGATCGTCCTCGAGCACATGCTGCCGAGCCGGGAACTCGTCTGCGCGATCTACATGCACGGCGGCGATACGGTCTTCGTCAAGGCGGGGGACGCCGTCGCGTGCGGCCAGCTCCTCGGCACGATGGGGATGTCGTTCAGCGTCGAGAACGGCGGCCACTTCGCGCACCTGCACTATGGCCTCTACCCGGGCGCCTTCGACATGGGACACAACTACGGCTACCGCGAGAGCAGCAAGGGGCTCGACGACTGGATCGACCCCGCGCGCTTCCTGCCGCAGTGGGTCGAGCGCACGCGGCCGCTGGTGGAGCGGCTGCGGCCGCTCGGCCGGTCGATGGAGAGGATCGGCGCGCAGCTTTCGCGCGGCGAGTTCGCGCGCGCCTACGAGGCCGCGGTGCGCGTGCGCGAGCGCGCGCAGCCCGGCGGCGAGGAGCATGTGGACGCGACCTATCTCGCGGACATGGCGGCCGGCGCGACGAAGAGCGCGCTGGCGCGGGCGACGCGGATCCGCGACATGGGGTACCCGGGGGACGCGCGCGACGAGTTGCGCGCCCACGCCGCGGCGCTGCGGGGCATCCCGGGGGCGGACGCTCTCGCGCAGGCGCTCGACGAGTGGGAGAAGGACCCGCTCTTCGCGAAGGCGCTGCGGGGCGAGCCGCTCGTGGCGCGGGCGCTGCGTGCGGGGGACCGGGCGAGGCTGGACAGGTTGCGGGCGGAATACGCGGATACCTGCCTTGCCCCCCGCCTCCGGTAGCGGCGGGCGAAAGGGGTCAGACCGCGTTGGATCGGACCCAAGCCCAGTCGACGCGGTCCGCGGAGACCCGCGGCAACTCCCGCCGCAGCAGTTCGACGTACTTCTGCGCCGCGGCGGTGTTGAAGATCACGATCGTCTCGTCCGGCCGGATGTGCCCCTCCTTGACCGACCGTTCGAGGATCTCGACGCAGGCGGCGGACTCCGGGCAGAGGTCGATCCCCTCGAGGCGGTGGACGCGCTCCATCTGCCGTTGCAGCACCTGCTCGTCGGCCGCGAGGGCGAGACCGCCGCTCGCCCGCACCGCGGCGAGCACGAGGAAGTCGCCGAGCGCCTTCGGCACCCGCAGCCCGGCGGCGATCGTCTTCGGGTCCTTCGGCGGCGTCGATTGGGGCTCCCCGGCCGCGAAGGCGTCGGCGATCGGCGCGCACCCGCTGCTCTGGCACGCGTAGAGCCGCGGCAGCACGGCGGACTCGAGCCAGCCGATGCAGGCCAGCTCCTGGAAGGCCTTCCACATGCCGATGAGCCCGGTGCCGCCTCCGGTCGGGTAGAGGATCACGTCGGGGAGCGTCCACTCGAGCTGTTCCGCGAGCTCGAACCCCATCGTCTTCTTGCCCTCGAGGCGGTAGGGCTCGCGCATCGTGCTCAGGTCGTACCAGCCCATCTGCGCGACGCCCTCGGCGACGATGCGACCGCACTCCGGGAGCTGGCCATCCACGAGGAAGACCTTTGCGCCGTGGGTCGCGGCCTCGCAGCGGTTGACCTCGGGCGTGTCGTCGGGCAGGAAGGCGAAGCACTCGAGGCCCGCGCGCGCGGCGTAGGCCGCGGCGGCGCCCGCCGCGTTTCCCTGCGAAGGCAGCGCGACGCGGGAGATGCCGAAGGCGCGGGCCATCGTGATCGCCATGGCCATGCCGCGCGCCTTGAACGAGCCGGTGGGCAGGCGCGATTCGTCCTTGATGTACAGACTCCCGACGCCGAGGGCGGCGGCGAGCCGCGGGCACTTGAGCAGCGGCGTCATCACCTCGCCGAGCGAGACCATGTGCTCCGCGATCGGGAGCAGCTCCCCGTAGCGCCACATGTCGGGCCGCCGCAACCTCAACTCCTCGCGGCTCACCGCCTTGCGGACCGCCGCGAGATCGTACGCCGCTCGCACCGGCAGCCCCCTGTGCATGCCGTTCTCCGGCCGGGCGTCGAGCCGCGTCCCGTCCGCGGTGGACTCGAGGTGGGTCAGAAAGGTCCGGACGGCCATCGGGGACCCCATTATGATCGACCTGATGCTCGGCCTCCACAGCCGCACCGCTCCCGGATGGGCCCGCGTCGCGCTTTCCGACGAAATCGAGCTTCTCCGCGACCACGCCCACCTCGAGCGCAAGGCGGCGGGCCACGTGATCACGCTGATGGGGCAGGTCCCGGCGGCCGCCGCGCGCCTGCTGGAGGTCGCCCGCGAGGAGCTGGGGCACTTCGAACGGGTCCAAGGCCTGCTGCGGGGGCGCGGGGCGGACATCGGCCCCGATCGCGGAAACCCCTACGTCAAGCGGGTCGCGCGGATCGCGGGCGAGACCGTGCTCGACCGCCTGCTCCGCATGGGCCTCATCGAAGCGCGCTCCTACGAGCGCTTCTGCCTGCTGTCGGAGGCGGCGGAGGGCGAACTGCGCGACCTCTTCCGGTCGCTGCGCGACAGCGAGGCCGGCCATCACGCGCTCTTCTTGAAGCTGGCCCACGAGATCTCCCCGCGCGACGAGGTGACGGCGCGGTGGGCGGCTCTCGCCGAGGGCGAGGCGGCGATCGTCGCCGCGCTGCCGTGGGGGGCGAGGATTCACTGACGAGGGTTCAGGTCCGGGTTGACCATCGTCAGCGAGGAGGAGGGGGCGCCGGGGGAGGAGGGGTGCCCGAGCCACGAGAGGCGGATCGACTCGGCGGTGGCGACGCCCTGCGCGCCGTAGTCCTCGAGGATCTCGAGGGCGAGCATCCGGCAGTCGCCGTCGCTGTCGCCCCGGGCGATCCGCTCCAGCGCGGCGATCAGCACCGGGTCCTTGTAGGCGCGGAGCGCTTGCAGCGCCGCCCGGCGCAGGCCGCGGCGCTCGTCGCCGAGAAAGCGCATCACCTCCTCCATCGTCGAGGGCTCGGCGCGGAGGCCGAGAGAGGCCAGCGCCGCCGTCGAAAGCTCCTCGTCGTCGAGGGCGCGCAGCAGGATCCGGCGGACGCGGTCGTCCTTGAAGGTCGCCACCGTCTCGAGCACGGGCACCTTGACCCACCAGTCGAGATCGCGGCGCAGCACCTGCTCGAGCGCCTCGAGGAGGCCCGGCTCGCCGCTCTTCTGCGCCAACACCGATGCGCCCACGACGACGTCCACATCCTCGTCGGCGAGCAGCGTCCGCACCGCGTCGGTCAGGTCGTCGCTGACCTTCGCGATGGCGGAGAAGCTGCGGTCCCGCAACCAGAAGGCGAGCCCTTTCGCGTACTGCAGGAATCGGCGCAGCAGGGCGAGCTTGTCCGGCGTGGCGGCGAGCAGCTTCGCCGCCGCCTCGCGGATCCGCTCGTCGTCGGCGGCCAGCAGCGGCAACATCCGCTCGAGCACGCGGTCGGCGACCGCGCCGCCGCCCCTCAGCATCCGCCCGAGACCGCGGATCATCGTCTCCTGCACCCGCGCCGGCTCCGACGGCAGCAGGTCGAAGAACACCTCGATCAGGTCGGGGTCGGGGTCCTGCGCGAGCAGCAGGATCGCCGCGTGGCGCACCGCGTCGTCGGGGTTCGAGAGCTGCTCGCGCAGCAGGTAGCGTACGATCGCCTCGCCGAGCCCCCCTTGCAGGATCTGGACCGCGCGCACGCGCAGCCTCTCGTCCGGGTCGCGCAGCCCGACCTTCAGGATGTGGATCTGCTCGTGCGCCTTCGGGTGCGCGGCGAGGACCTCGAGCGCGAGCGCGCGCACCTCCGCGCGCTTTCCGCCCAGGAGTTGCGCGACCCTCTCGAGCACCAGCGGCGCCTCGAGCGCGTGCAGCGCCTGGATGCAGGGCCGCCAGCGCGAGCGCGGCAGCCCCGACAGCGCGGTGAGCAGCGGATCGACCGCGCGCGGGTCGCGCGAGCGTCCGAACGCCTCGACGGCGAAGCGGGCGAGGTCGGCATCCTCGGCGAGCAGGAAGCGCAGCAGCACCTCCTGCCGCACCTCCTCGCCGGCGAGGCGGCGCAGCAGGTCGCGCTTCTCCTCGACGGTCGCGTAGCCCTTCGCCTCGATCCGCTTGAGCAGGGCCTCCTTGTCCTCCGCGCGTCCGAAGAGGGCCATCAGGCATCTCCCTGCGCGCCGGCGATCTCGCGGAAGCGCGCGTAGAAGGCCTGCTTCTCCGCCACGCCTTCGTCGACGAGCGCGCCGAGGCGCGCGACGTCGGCGGGGTTCACGACCAGGTCGACGCTCTGACGCCACGCGGCGGTCCGGTCCCCCGTGACCCCCTCCGCGTCCCACCTCACGACGAAGAGGTCGCGCCGCCGGCCCCCCGACACGCCCCGCAGATGCGCCAGCACCTCGGGGGCGCAGCCGTCGTCGACGAGCACGAGGCGATGCACCTCGTCCTCGAGCATGTCGAGCCACGACGCGCCGAGCGGCACCACGGCGAACCCCGCGATCGCGAGCGACGTCGCGAGCCGCTCGTCGTCGCTGCCGACGAGGATGCTCCTAGCGCCCATGGCGTTTCCTCCCGAAGGTGAAGTCCACCTTGAGATCCGCGGCGGCATCGGGCGGCTGCGAGGGGGGGGCGGGGGGGCGGGGCGGGGCGACCTCCCCCGCGGACGACGCGGCGGGCGCGGGCGCGCCGGTCGCCGGCACCGCGACCGCCGGCGGGAGGCCCGGCGCGCCATGCGAGATGCGGTCGATCTGGTGCGCCACCTCGACGCGCCCGGAGAAGTAGTGGCGGCAGGTCGCCTCGTCGATGAATCCCGCCTCGAGCAGCGTGATCAGGTGCTGGTCGAAGGTCTGCATCCCCTGCTTGAAGCCGTCGGTCATCGCCTTGTAGAAGGTCTTCTCCGTCGTCTCGCCGGTGCGGATCAGGTCCTGCGTCCGGAAGTTCGACGCGAGCACCTCGAGCGCCGCGACGCGTCCGCCGTCCACCTTCGGCACGAGGCACTGCGCGGCGACGTAGCGGATCGCGCTCGCGAGGCGGTTGCGCTGGCGCTGCTGCTCGGCGGCGGGGAAGAGGGAGACGAGGCGCTCGATGGTCTGCCCCGCGTTGACGGTCTGCATCGTCGAGAGCACGAGATGGCCCGTCTCGGCGGCGGAAAGCGCGGTCTCGACGGTCTCCCGGTCGCGCAACTCGCCGACGACGATCACCCTCGGCCCCTGGCGCAGCGCGGCGCGCAGCCCGTTCGCGAAGCAGTCGAAGTCGGTCCCCAGCTCGCGCTGATTCACGGTGCCGATCTGGTGCTTGTGCAGGAACTCGATCGGGTCCTCCAGCGTCACGATGTGGACCGGGCGGTGCAGGTTCACCTCGTTCAGCAGCGCGGCGAGCGTCGTGGACTTGCCGGTGCCGGGGCCGCCGGTGACGAGCACGAGGCCGTCGCGCAGCCTCGCCATGCGCTCGAAGGCGGCGGGCAGCACGAGGTCGTGGATCCCCGGGATGCGCGTCGCGAGCCGCCGCAGCACGATCGACCAGGTGCCGCGCTGGCTGAAGACGTTGACGCGGAAGCGGGCGAGGCCGGGCACGCTGTAGGCGAAGTCGCAGGCGCCGGTCGCGAGCAGCTTCCGCATCAGCGTCGGGCGCTGCTCGAGCAGCGACAGCGCGACCTGCTCGGTCATGAAGGGGGTCAGCTCGGGCAGCGGCGGATCGACGAACGGGAACTTCAGCTCGCCGTCCGACTCCACCTGGGCGGGCTTGCCCGGCGTGAAATTGAGGTCGCTGATGCGATCGCCGCTCTCGAGCAGCAGCCGCAGCAGCGCGTTGATCTCCGCCTTGCGCATCCCCTACCTTCGCGCCGGGGCCGCCCCGCGGGCCGCCCCCTCCTGCGTGCGGAGCGCGAGAAGCTCCTGGTACTCGTCGGGCACCTTCCGCAGGTAGCGGACGAACCGCTCCTTCTCGACCGCCGACTCGAACCCCTCCTCCGGCGTGATCTGGCGGCGCTGGATCAGCTCCTCGACCGCATCGTCGAAGTAGACCATGCCGTACTTGCGGCCGGTCTGCATCTGCGTCGGGAGCTGGTAGGTCTTGCCCTCGCGGATGAGGCTTGCCACCGCCGGCGTGCAGACGAGGATCTCGATCGCGGCGACGCGCCCCTTGTTGTCGGCGCGGCGGAAGAGCGTCTGCGCCATGATCCCCTTCAGCGAATCGGCGAGCAGGCTCCGGACCGAGTCCTGCTGCTCGCTCGGGAAGACCTCGATCATCCGGTCCACCGTCTTGCTCGCGCTCTGCGTGTGCAGCGTCGCGAGCACGAGGTGGCCGGTGGCCGCCGCCTCGATCGCGAGGGAGATCGTCTCGAGGTCGCGCAGCTCGCCGACGAGGATGATGTCGGGGTCCTCGCGCAGCGCGCCGCGCAGCGCCGCCGCGAACGACTTCGTGTCGCGCCCCATCTCGCGGTGGTTGATGATGCAGTTGCGCGAGCGGTGCTGGAACTCGATCGGATCCTCGATCGTGACGATGTGGTCGCGCCGGTGCTTGTTCGCGTAGTCGACGATCGCGGCGAGCGTCGTGCTCTTGCCCGACCCGGTCGGCCCGGTCACCAGCACGAGCCCCTTCTCGAGCGTCGCGAAGCGCCGCACCACCTGCGGCAGCCCGAGCTGCTCGATCGTCAGGATCTCGGTCGGGATCTGCCGGAAGACCGCCGCGACGCCGCTCGCCTGCCGGAAGTAGTTCGCGCGGAAGCGGCCGACGCCGGGCAGCTCGTAGGCGAAGTCGAGGTCGCCCTGCTCCTCGAATACCTTCCGCTTCTCGTCGGGCGCGATCTCGTAGAGCAGCTCCGTCAGCTCCGCGTCCTCGAGCACGCGGTAGTTGATCCGCTCGAGGTCCCCGCGGATCCGAAGCGCCGGCAGGTTCCCGCACGAGAGATGCAGGTCCGACGCCCCCTGGGCGTTCATCAGGCGAAAAAATGCGTCAATCCGGGCCATCTCGGCTCCTCGCCGCTTCCCCTTTCGGCAAGGGCGACCCCCCGGATTGAGGGGGAGGGCGGCGGAGGTCAGCCCCCCCCATCCCTCGGCGGCGGACGCCCCCTCCCCGCGAGCGGCCCCCGTCGCCGCCCTCCCCGACCGGCGCGGCGTCAGGATCGGCCCCGTCTCGATGCCGACGGGGCTTGCGCGTCACCGGGCCTGCCGCGCTGCGCCGATGACGGCGGCCATCGCGAGGATCGTCCGCACGCGTCCCCGCTGGGGACGCTCCGAGCATGCAGCGTGGTAGGTTCTACCCGCGTGCGCTTCGCGCTCCCTCTCGTCCTGCTCGGCGGCGCGCTCCTCGCGCATCCTCACGAGGCCCCCTCGCTCTGGGTCGACCTCGAGGTGAAGGCGAGGGAGGTCCTGCTGACGGTCTCCGCCGAAGTTTCGTCGTTGGGGGCTTGGGGGCTCGAACCCGGCGTCCTCGTCGAGCCGATGGACGATGCGACGAGGACAAGCGCGCTCTCCCGCGCGGCGGAGCACTTCCGGACCGCGAATGCCGTCGCGATCGACGGCATCCGCGCCCTGCCGACGGGGCGCGCGCTGAAGATGCCGCAGGACGACAAGGGCATCGACCTCTACGGGTATCTCTCGTTCACCTTCGCCTATGCCTGCGAGGAGCGGCCGCGGCGCGTGGCCTTGCACTGGGACGACTTCGCCGGGGCGCTCTGGCAGGAGCAGGTCGTCGTGCCCGGGCTCGTCAAGGTCCACCCGCAGGTGGACACCTTCGGCATGACGCCTCAGGAGCCTGAGTTCACCTGGCACGCGCCGGTCGAGGGGCGCGTGGCGCCTCGCGCGGAGAGGGGGGGGCGCGGGGGGGGAGGGCCGGCGCGGGTTCCGGTCGTCAGCATCGGACTGGCCTTGATGGCGGTGGCCGGGTTGGTGGTGGCGCGGAGGCGGCCGTGGGGGGTCCGGCTGGCAGGGGCCGGGGCGCTGCTGATTGGGGCGTTGCTTCTCCGGGACTACGCGTGGTCGGCTCCGGTCGAGAGGCCATCGCACGCACAGGCGGCGGAGATCTTCCGGACCTTGCAGGCCAACCTCTACGCGGCGTTCGACGCGCCCTCCGAGGAGGGGATCTACGACCTGCTCGCGGCGAGCGTCGAGCCGCAGGCGATCGACCCGATCTACGTCGAGATCTGCGAGAGCCTGATCCTGCGCCAGCAGGGGGGTGCCGTAGCGACGATCGAGCGGATCGAGCCGGTCGAGACGATCGTCGACTTCCCGACGCCGGGGGGGCTCCACTTCGAGGCGAAGTGGAAGTGGCGCGTCCACTGCGCCGTCTCGCACTGGGGGCACGTCCACCGGCGGATCAACGAGTACGAGGCGCTCTTCCGCGTCGCCCACGACGACCGCGCGTGGCGGATCCGGGGGCTCGAGGTGATCGACCGGAAGCGGATCGACCTGGAATAGGGGCGGTAGCATGGCGCCATGCGCATCCTTCCGTTCGCGCTCGCGCTGCTCGCCGGCTGTACCTGAGGCGGGGAGGCTCCCCGGGACCGGTCGGTCCCGCTCGTGCAGGCTACGTTCTACCCGGTCGCCTACTTCGCCGAGCGCATCGGGGGCGAGCGCGTCCTCGTACGCTGCCCGGTTCCCGAAGGCGACGACCCCGCCGGCTGGTCCCCCGACGCCGCCACGCTGGCCGACATGCAGGACGCCGACCTGATTCTCGCGAACGGCGCGGGGTTCGAGGCGTGGATTCCGAAGGTGAGCCTGCCCCCGTCCCGCCTGGTGGAGACCGCGGCATCGTTCCGCGCGGAGTGGATCGAACAGAGCGGCGGCGCCGTGCATAGCCACGGCAAGGGGGGGATGCACTCCCACGAAGGGTTCGACGGCCACACCTGGCTCGACCCCGTGAACGCGAAGCGCCAAGCGCGCGCGGTCCTTGACGCGCTCGCCACGCGCCTGCCCGCGCACAAGTCCGAGATGGAGGCGCGGTACGACGCGCTCGCGAAGGACCTCGACGCGATCGACGCGGCCTTCCGGGCGCTCCCCCCGCTGCCCCCCATGATCGCGTCGCACGCGGCGTACGACTACCTCGCGCGCCGCTACGGATGGAAGATCGAGAGCCTTGACCTCGACCCGGACGAGGCGCCGACCGAGGACCAGGTCGCGGCGATCCTCGCGATGGCGAAGGCCTCCGGCGCGAGCCACCTGCTCTGGGAGAGCCCCCCCCTCGCCGCGACGGTGGAGCGGCTCATGCCGCTCGCGTCGGTGGTGGTGAGCCCGGTCGAGAGCCGCCCCGAGGAGGGGGACTACCTCGCCGCGATGCGCGCGAACGTGGCGCGGTTGAACGTTCTGCGGTGAGGTATCTTGGGGCGATGCACCGCGCGCGGATCGTGCTCCTGACGCTGCTTCTGGCGGCGTGCAACGGCAAGGACAAGCCCGGGGGGGGCAAGGCGCCCCCGGCCTTGGCCCCGGCGCCCGAGGCGGGGGAGGCCGAGCGCAAGGCCGAGGAGGCGGCGGCGGCGCGCGAGGCGCGCCGCACCGAGTTGCTCGCGACGCAGACCGGCATCGCGCAGAGGGTCGCGGCGCTCGAGGCGGCCTACAAGGAGCTCGCCGCGGCCAACGAGAGGGAGGCGCGCGACCTGCCCGACCCCGCGATGCTGCGGCCCCGGCTCTCCCGGCTGATCCAGGACGTGGCGAACGAGAAGTCGCGCCTCGACCAGATGGAGCGCGAGTACGAGGAGCTGAAGAAGCTCGCCGAGAGCTCGATCACCGGCGACCTGAAGACGCTCCGCGCCGAGCGCACCGCGATCGAGGCGCGCTACCAGGAGGCGCAGTCGGGCTGGCGCGTGGCCCTCGACGAGGCGCGCGCCGCGCGCGTCGAGGAGTCGCCGGTCAAGCGGGAGCTCGACGCCGTGCGCGCGGTGAAGGAGAAGTGGTTCGAGCTGACGCCGGCGGCGCGGCGCAAGACGCCGGGCGCGCAGGAGGGCAAGGCGATCAACGACGGCCTCCGGGCGTGGCTCGCCGAGAAGCCGATCCGCAAGGAGGTGGTCGACAAGGTGCTGGCGCAGGAGGTCGCGCCGAAGGGCAAGACTTCGGCGAACTACGACTTCGGCGAGCTCGACTTCTACCTGCTGCTGGAGCTGATGGAGGACGTGCTCGACAAGCTCAACATCGCCGTCGAGAGCAAGCGGCTCAAGGGCGAGGAGGAGAAGCTCCGCGCGATCGAGGCCGAGCTGGACGCCATCTCGGAGCGGATCGCGAAGAAGATGACGGAGGGCGGCGGGGATCTCGAGAAGTACGAGGACCTCGCGTCGCGGCTGCCGAACCAGCGCAGCAAGACCGCCGACCTCCAGGGCGCGCTGTCGAGCATGCGCGAAACCTTCTCGCGCATCGAGGAGGCGCGGCAGGGCCACCTCGCCGCCGAGGAGAAGGCGGTGGCCGAGCTGAACGCGGCGAAGAAGGATCTGGCCGCGGCGACCGCGGCGCTGAAGGCCCTCGACTAGGGCCCGCGCCGCGCGCCCGGGACCGCGGGCGCACGCCGGCGGCCCCAGCCGCAAGGGCCCTTCCGGCGAACCGCCGGAAGGACCGCTACCGCTTCGCGTAGAGCCCGGGCGTCGGGCGCCGGATGTAGAGCGCGGCCACGGCGTCCAGCACCCGCCGTTCGAGCTTCTCCGTCGGCTTGCTCTCCTGGGCCAGCACGACGAGGCCCTGGCACTCCCCGCGGACGAAGAGGCTGCCGTCGGGCACCTTCACGGTCAGCACCGAGATCTTCTGCCCCTTCCCGATGATCGGCGACATCGGAACCTCCTTCTCGGACGCCCCGGGGGGGTTCTGCTCCTTCAGCGAGGCGACCTGGTCGGCGGACCAGGTCCCCCTCACGTCCGGATCGCCGACCCAGAAGCCATAGTGGCTGCGACCGTTCGGCTCCGATTCGTCGCCCACCGACGTTACGTAGCCGACGAGGCAGCCCTCCGCCCGCGGCCCGCCGGGAGTGTGCATCGCGGCCTTGAAGAAGCGGCCGTGGCCCGGGTTGACCGCGAGGAAGACCTCGTGGCCCGTCAGGCTCTCGGTCGAGAGGTAGCCGAAGATCGAATCGGGATCGGGGGGGTCGTCGAGCTTGAGCGCCGCGAGCTTCTCGGGCTGGAAGAAGAGCTCGGGCGGCGGCGGGCGGTAGAGGATGGCGCGCACGCCGCGGGGCCCCGCCTTCAGCGAAAGCTGGTGCATCACGTCGAGGCCGTCCTGATAACCGCTCGCGGAGAGGATCGACCGGAAGGGGTCCTTGTTGTTGGGCTGGTAGCGCGCGATGTAGCCCTCCGGGGAAGAGAGCTGGGCTCCCGGCCGCCGGATCAGGTGCGGAAGCGCCGACGCGCTCGCGGTGCGCACCGAAACGAGCTCGGCGGTCCCCTCCGCGGTCAGGAACTCGACGGTCGCCTCGGCGATCTCCTGCGCCGACTGCCCGCCCGTCCGCAACGAGGCGGTCCGCGCGCCGCCGAGCACGACGTGGAAGTTCTGGTTGTGCAGCGCATGGAACAGCTCGTGGATCATGATCGACTCGAGCCTGTCGATCCACTCGACGCGCGACTTCAGCGTGGGCTTGGGCGCCTGGAACCCGCCGATCACCCACGGGTTCACCGTGATCGAGTTGGCCTCGATCGTGTAGAACGCGAGCCCGCTGCGCGCGATCTCGCCGCCGAAGCCGGTCTGCTTCAGCATGTTCTCCCAGACGACCTTCGGCAGGAGCCCCACGGGGACCGGCCGGCGGAACTTCGTCCGCGTATAGGCCTCGATGTTCGCCATCACGCGCTTCGCGACCGCGTCGCAGGTCTCCACGGTGAGCGCCTCGACGGCGGTGACCGCCTCGCCCTCCTGCGCGCGCGCGGGCGCGGCGACGGCGGCGAGCAGGAACAGCGGGAGGGCGAGGCGGGGGGGTCGCATCGCCGCCGATTCTAACGGGCCGGCTGCAAGAGCAGGAAAAGTGCGAGCCCTTCGCTGCGCGGCTCGAGCGGCTCCTCCGGCTTCCATCGCACCAGTTCGCCGACGACCTGCCACGCGCCGTCCGCGCCGCGGCGGAAGTCGAAGGCCGTCTGCCCGACGGCGGACTTCGCCCCCGGAGTCCCCGGCACGGCCTCGTACGCGGTCACCTCGATCCGGACGAGTCCCGCGAGCCGCTTCTCCGCACCGCCGATCGCGAAGGTCCGTGCGGGCACCTCGGCCGCCGCCGGCCGCTCCTTCACCGCGCGCGCCTCCGCCTCCGGCCCGTAGAAAGCGCCGACGATCTTGTCGAAGTGGCGGTAGAGCGCGCGGTGGCCGCGCTCGCGCTGCGCGCCCAGGCGGCGGGCGGCGAGGTCGAGCGCGCGCAGGCTCGACTCGGGCGACGCCCGGTCCGCCACCGCGTCCGGGGGGACCGAAACCGGGGGGGCCGCGGGGGGGAGGCCGAGTCCGGCCGGGACCCACCCCTTGCCCTCCTCCTCATGCTCGACGCCGTTGACCCACCAGAACTCGCCGCGCCTCTCCATACGAAGCCGGAGGTTGCGCTCGACGGCAATGCCGTCCTCATCGCGCCACTGGCGCCGGATCAGCGCGTGCGGCAGCGGATCCTCCTCGACGGCGACCACGTCGCTCGCATAGTCGTTCACCGCATCGCGCGCCGCGTCGTACGCGACCTTCTGCTTCTCGACGAGGCCCGGATCGTAGAAGGCCCGCAGCAGATCGAGATGCGCCTCCCGGAAGCGCCGCGCGAACTGCTTGCGCACGACCTGCTCGTCGCGCTGGAAGCGCGCGAAGGACTCCGCCAGTCCCCGCGCCGTCCGATGGTCCACCGCCGCCAGGTCCGCCACCACGTCGAACGCCGCCAACGTCTCCCCCCGCGCCCGCAAGAGGTCCTGCGCCCCCGCAACGCCCCCCCACATCCAAATGGCAACGTGCGCGGCCGCGACAACCGCCGTCCGCGCACGACGCCCCCACCCCGTTTCTCGAGCGGCGCCGCTCAGCGCCGCCCGCTCTTCGTCGCCTCCGTCCACCCCAAGCGCCACTTGAGCGGGTGCGCAAGGCGCCGCCCGCCCCCCGTCGCCTCCGTCCACCCCAAGCGCCACTTGAGCGGCGGCGCACGGCGCCGTCCGCTCCAAGTGGCCGACGCCTTTGCCCTCAATTGTAGACATGAAGGGAGGCCTGCGACGCCGGCAACACATGGATCCACATGTAGGTGATCCAGATCATGACCCCGCCCACCGCCACCAGCGCCTGCGCCTTCACCCCCGCCCACCCCTGCACATACCGAAGGTGGAAGTAGATCAGGAAGAAGGCCCACGAGATCAGCGCCCACGTCTCCTTCGCGTCCCAGAACCAGTACTCGCCCCAGGAGTCGTCGGCCCAAAGCGCCCCCATGCAGAGCGCCGCGGTCATGAACGGGAACCCGAGGCCCGCGATCCGGTAGGTCCAGCGATCGACCGCCGGGGAGGCGAGGCTCGCGAGCATCGTCGCGGGGCCGAAGAGGCTCCTCGCGAGGGCGCCGAGCAGGTAGAAGAGCGAGAGGATCGCCGCAAGCCCGAGGCTTCCGTACCCGAGCATATAGGCGCTCACGTGGACCGGATGCCAGCCCGACTGCAGCGCCGGGACGAGGTTGTTGACCTTGTAGTCCTCCTTCATCCCGAGCATCGTCCAGAGTACGCCGCCGAGGCCCGCGATCAGCGTGAAGACGGTGCTGCCGAGCAGCGCCGCCGCCCCCGCGCTCGTCCAGACCTTCTCCGACAGGTAGAGCGTGAGCCCGAAGATCATCGTCGTGAGGCCGGTCGCGGTGAACACCTCGTGCTTGCTCTGGAGCGGCACATGGCCGTTGATCGCCCAGCGCGTGAAGAAGTGGAAGAGGTGGCAACCGAGCCCCGCAATGAAGAGCGTCATCACGGCGAAGTGCATCCCCGCCCACTGCCGCCCCGTCACCGCCGCCACCACCCCCTGCGCCAGGAACGCCACGCCGAGCGCCACATAGAGCCACAGATAGACCGAGGGCAGGACCTCAAGAATCTCGATCATGGCTGTTCCTTCTGTGCGACCGCAAGGGCCGCACGCTTTCTGCGGGCATTGCGGTCGTACCAGGGCCGGAAGAAGAAGATCCAGCAAACCCCCAGCGTCAGCACCGAGTAGCCGACGTACATGAATCGCACGCCGGGGTTGCGCGTCACCGAGATGCCGCTGATGCCGAGGCCATCCTCCCCCTTGCCGGCGTTGGCCTGGAAGAAGCGGTAGCCGTTGTGACGGAGCGGGCGATTGACCTGCACCGCGTGCGTCTTCACCTTGTTGCCCGCGTGGTCCATGATCGACAGCACCGAGAACCAGTCGCGGGCCATCTCCGTCTTCACGAGCGCGATGCGGTAGAGAGGCCAGCCGGACGCGTCCCTGCCGTAGTCGATCGGCGCGTCGAAGGGAGTCAGTTCGCGGCGCACGGTGCCCCACGGACCGCTGATCTCGACGTCGGCCCAGGCCGCGAGCAGGTTGTCGCGTTCGCCGCCGCCCTCGGCGAGGAACTGCTCGTCCGACACGTCGGTGATCGTGGGCCTCTCGAGCCCGGACGCGACGCTCTTCTCGACCCCGAGGTAGAGGCCGCGCAGGAGCCCGCCCAGCGGAAGGCCCCTTCCGGGTTCGAAGGCGACCGGCTCCTCCCCCCCGCCGTCCCCCCCACCGCTGCCCCGTTGCACGAGCACCGGGGATCCGTCATCCCGCCCGACGATCCGGCAGATGTCGACGACGCCGCGGTCGCGGGGGTCGGGCCAGTCGAAGCGAAGTTCGAGCCCTTCGAGGAACTCGAATCCGCGGGCGAACTCGGTGTCGTCGCGCGGGACGCTGGCATCGCGGCCGTCCACGCGCAGGAAGAGCACCGGCTCCTCGCTCCGCTGCAGCCGCCGGTCGAGGTTGACGTTCTCCGACCCGGAGAGCGCCGACTCGATCGCGTGGAACTCCAGCGTGATCGTGCGCCCGCCGACGGCGATGCGGCGGCGCTCCCCCAGATCGACGCGGACCCGCTGCTGCTCGCCGCCGAGGCGGACGATGAGCCAGCCGTTGCCGGGGATCGGTGCGCGCCCCGTCAGCGAAGCGAACTCGGACGCGTTGCGCGCGTGCAGGTACTCGATCCGCACCTCGCCGCCCCGCAGCGGGATGTCGAGGGCCGAGCGGGAGCTGTCGGACGCGAAGAGCCAGGTCCGGAGGTTGGCGGCGAGGAGCAGGTTCGTCCCGCCGACGGGGTCGCGATAGATGCCGAGCCGGATCGCGGGGTCCGGAGCGCCGCCGGCCACCTCCTCCACCGTCGTCTCGACGAAGACACGCGGCTGGTACCGGTGCACGGTCATCCGCACCTTCCCCCCCTCGAAGACGCGCGGCACCCCCTCGCGGACGGGGAAGCTCTCGCTCGTCGAGAAGGGCGTGCCGCGGGTCTCCCCCTCCTGCCACGCCGATCCGTCGTGGCGCCGGCTGCCGTCGATCCGGGTCACCAGCGTCTCGTGGTAGTACTCCGTCGCGAAGCGGTCGAGGGTGACGCGGAAGGGGAGCTGCCAGTAGACCTCGTTCTTCTTGTCGTCGATCTTGCTCTCCACCTGCAACTCGGGCCGGCCGTAGGTGAACCAGATGTAGCCCTCCTTCGCGACGCAGAGGTCGACGAAGGCCCCGGTGAGGATGATCAGGATGCCCATGTGCGTGACCGCGACCCCCATGTCGCGGACGGTCCACGGCGCGCGCGCGACCGTGCCGACGGTCACGTTGACCGCGATCAGCAGCAGCAGCACGTAGAACCACCACGCTTCGAAGATGTCGAAGATGTGGAGGTTGCGGCACCAGCGGTAGAACGCGTAGAAGCCGGCCTGCCGCTCCTTCGCGAAGTGGCTCGTCGTGAGCTGGTCCACCTGGCGCTTCGTGCCGGCCAGGATCGCCTCCTCGAGAGCCTTCGCCGAGCGCCCGCCGAACGCCTCGGCCCGCAGTGCGATCTGCGCGCGCTGGACCGGGCTCAGCCTCAACTTCTCCTCGTACATCCGCGAGCGCTCGTCGCTCGGGAAGATCCAGAGCCACGCGTGGCTCTCCGCGAGAGCGAAGCGCGTGGCCATGTTCTTGCTGCTGAAGGGCGGCAGGCTGCCGTCCGCGGGGATGCCCGGGTCGAAGACGCCGTCGCGGCGGAGGTCGAGGTCCTGGATGATCAGCGTGCCGAGCTGGCAGGCGAGGACGAGCAGACTCAGCAGCACCCCCGCCGATTTGAACCCGCGCAGCAGGTCCCAGAGGAAGCGGCGCTGCACATAGGCGAGGATTCCTAACGCGGCCACGACCATGCCGCCGACGACCAGGGCGCCTATCGCGTAGCCGAGCCCCTCCCCCCCTCCGCCGGGCGTCCGCAGGCGATCGAAGACCGGCTCGTAGACGTTTTGCGCGAGCACGGCCGCGACGAGCACGCAGAGGTGGAAGAGCAGGATCGGCAGGAATCCGAGAGGGGAGCGGTTGGCCGCCGACATGATGCCCGTCCAGTCTATTTCAGCCCGCAAGCCGCGGCGTGCTACCCTCGTGCGTCCCCGAGAGACGGGGTCCCGCGAGGGAAGCAACGCCTCAGACCGGCGCGCGCGAGCGTATGCTGCGGGCGCCTCGGAGGCCGGGTCCCGGGCGGGGCCCTCTCTCGCGGGGACGCGACGGCCGGGCGCAGCCGCTGAAAAGCGGGTCACCGCGGGCGTATACCCGGGCGTGAGGCGCCACCGCGCAAGGCCCCGGGAGGACCATTGCTCACAGACGAGGCATTCGAGGCCTTCTACCGGGAGCATCGGCCCGGCCTGCTCCGCTTCGTCGCGTCGCGCATCCGCGACCCGCACGGCGCGCAGGATGTCGTGCAGGAGGTCTACGCGAAGGCCTACCGGCACCGCGCCCGCTTCGACGAGAACCGCCCCTTCGCGACCTGGATCTACGCGATCACGCGCAACGCCTGCGTGGACCACCTGCGCAGCCGCGCGCGCGACCCGCTCGCAGCGGCAGGCGGGGCGGCCCCCGCGCCCCCTCCCGATCTCGAGGGACTGCCGGCGCGCGCCTCCGACGACCCGCACCTGCTCGCCGAGCGCAGCGAACTGCTCGCCCACATCCGCCGCGAACTCGCGCGGATGCCCGACCACCGGAGGGCGGCGGTCGAGATGAAGATCCTCGACGGCCTCACCTACCGCGAGATCGGCGAGGCGCTCGACGCGCCGCTCGGAACGGTCGCCTACTGGGTCCGGGAGGCGATCGCCGCCGTCGCCGCGCGCCTGAAGGAGCCGCAGTGAGCGACGATCTGATCGACCTGCTGCTCGGCGAGTTGCCGCCGGAGAGGGAGGCGGAGCTGAGGCGCGACCCGGCACTGCCCTCCCGCCTGCGTCCGTACGAGGAGGCGATCGCGCTGCTGCGCGCCGCGACCGCCGAGGGTTGGGAGGCGTGCGCTCCGAGGAGGCGGTCGGCGTGGGCGAGGCGGCTCGTGCCGCTCGCGGCGGTGCTGCTCGTGGGGTTGCTGCTCTTCCTGATGGACGGGCGGCCCCGGCACCGCAGCCGCATCTTCGAACCCGATGGCGCGTTCGGCGAGTTGCGCCCCGAGGAGACCGATGCTGCGGGACGCGTGCTCGATCCGTCAACCGCCTCAAGGCCGACGCTCCGGACCGGCGCCGTCGAGATCGCCGCGCTGGGCGCGAAGCGTCGCTTCCCCGTCGCGGTCGGCGCGCCGATCCCGCTCGACTGCGAGATCACGACCTCGGCGGAGGGCGGCGCGCGGATCGACCTGCCCGGCCATGCGATCCTCTTCCTCGGGCCGCTCAGCGCCGTGCATCTGCGCGCGCGCCCGGATGGTGCGGGGGCGCTGCGCGTCGCAGGAGGCGTCGCCTGCACCGTCACCGAGGGGGGGCCGCTGCACATTGCCGTCGACGACAGCGATCTTCTCGTGGTCCAGCGGAGCGGGGCCGCCTTCTTCCGCCACTCCCCCGCGGAGGCGGTCTGCCTGCGCGGGGAACTGCTGCTCGACGTGAGTCCGGGCCGCACCTTCCCCATCCCGCCCTGCGAGCGCCTCCCGGCCGCCTGCGTCGCCGACCCGGAGACGGTGCCCGCCAGCGACGACGAACTCGGGCTCGACTGGTACGCCGTGCTCGCCCGGCCGGGCCGCCAGATCGACGACCTCCCGTGGGTGTCGCGGCTTCGGAGCGCATCCCTCGCGGTCGGAGCGGAGACGCTCCTCTACCTGCGCTTTCACGGCAACGGCAGCGGAACGCTGCGGCTCTCCTTCGGCGGCCCGGCGCGCGAGTTCTCCCTCTCGAAGGGCGCCGACCTCGAACTGCGGCTGCGCCTCGCCGACCTGGGCCCGGGCCCGGTCCTCGAACTCTCCCACGCGCCGCGCGAGGCGCGCCTCTTCACGCCCGGCCCGCGCGCAGCGCGCTGACCTCCCGCTCGATCTGCTCGTCCTGGATCTTCTCGCAGAGCACCTCGGGGGTGCCGAGCGAATGCCCCGCGCGCAGCGCCTCCGCCGGGAGCAAGGGGCGGGGGGTCCGGGGGGGGATCGCGAGCATGGTCCTCAGGCGCTCCGCCATGTCGGGGACGAAGGGGGAGGCGAGCACGGAGAGCGGCGGCAGGAACTGCAGCGCGACATGGAGCGCCGAGCCGCAGGCGACGGGGTCGCTCTTGCGGAGCTTCCAGGGCGCGGTCGCGTCGAGGAAGCGGTTGCCGTCCTCCGCGAGGCCGAGGAACTCGTCGAGCGCGCGGCGGAAGCGGAACCCCTCGATCTCGCGGCCGACCGCCTCGGTGCGGGCGCGTATGCACTCCTGGGCGCGGACCCACTCCGCGTCGAAGCCGACGCGAGGCGGGACCTTCCCGTCGAAGTGCTGCGCGACGAACTTCAGGATGCGCACCGCGAAGTTGCCGAAGACGTTGGCGAGCAGGTCGGTCTTCGACTTGAACTCGCGCCAGAGGAAGTCGCTGTCGGCGGTCTCCGGCATCGCGGCGGTCAGGTAGAAGCGCGTCCGGTCGGCGCCATACCTGTCGAGGAAGGAGGCGACGTCGAGGTACCACCCCTCGCTCTTGTTGAACTTCCTCCCTTCGAGGTTGAAGAACTCGTTCGCGGGGACGTTTTCCGGCAGCACGTAGCGTTCGCCCCTCCGTGGCCCCCGCAGCCCCCCCGCCTCCAACGTCTGCCACGCGAGCATCGCGGGGAAGACGATGCAATGGAACGAGATGTTGTCCTTGCCGAGGAAGTGGATCAGGCGCGCTCCCGCTTCGCCCTCCTTGCGGATCCAGTACTTTCGCCAGTCGGCACCTGTTGCATGCGCCCACTCGATGGTCGCCGAGATGTAGCCGATCGGCGCGTCGAACCAGACGTAGAGGACCTTCTTCGACACGTCGCCGAGGGGTTCGCCGTCGAGGTCGCGCTCCGGCAACGGCACCCCCCACGGCAGGTCGCGCGTGATCGGGCGCGATTCGAGCCCTTCGCCCTCGATCATCTTGTCGAAGACGAAGGTCGCGACATTCGCCTTGAGCCGGCCGCGCAGCTCTTCGAGCCAGGGACGGATGGCGGGGTCGGTCGCGAAGGGCTTCAGGTCGAGTTCGTACTGCCAGGAGTCGCGCAGCGCGAGCCGGTCGTCGGGGTCGAGGCTCGAGCGCGGGTCGAGCAGCTTCGTCGTGTCGAGCCAGGAGCCGCAGGCGGGGCACTCGTCGCCGCGCGCCTTCGGATGGCCGCACAGGTAGCAGGTGCCGACGACGTAGCGGTCGGCGAGGAAGCGGTCGAGCCTTGCCGAGTAGAGCTGCTTGACGTCGCGGCGCACGAGGCGCCCGTTCTTCAGCAGGCGCAGGAAGAACTCCTGCGACAGCGCGTAGTGCGGCTCCTTCCGGCTCGTCTGCGAGAAGTGGTCGAAGGAGATGCGGAGCCGCTCGCAGGAGTCCCTCCAGACCGCGTGCCACTTGTCGACGAAGGCCTGGTAGGAGACCCCCTCCTGCTCCGCGCCGAGCGTGATCGCGACGCCATGCTCGTCGGTGCCGCAGACATACGCGACGTCGCTTCCGATGAGCCGGTGGTAGCGGACGAAGATGTCGGCGGGCAGGTAGGCGCCGACGAGGTGCCCGAAGTGCGGCGCGCCGTTCGCATAGGGCAGCGCCGAGGTGACAAGGATGGGGCGGGGCACGAGGAGGGGATTCTAACGCCCGGGGGGTTCGGGAAGGGGACGCGGCGTCTCGGCGCTGCGCTCGCCCCCATGGCTCGCGGGACGGAGAGGCGGCCCAGCGGACGCCTCCCCCCAAACCTGTGGATCACCGGTGGAGGAGGGTCAGACCCCACTTGCCTAGTTCGCGGCGTGCTCCTCCCCGGGGGGAAAGATCTCTTCGGCGTTCTCGCCGGCGAAGGGACAGGGGGGCATCTCCTTGTCGAACGGGAACCCCTCCGCCTCGCCACACGCGAATTCCTCTTCGCTCCCGGGCATGCCCTCCTCGCACGGCGGGCACTTGCTCGGGTCGAACTTCTTCCCGCCGGCCATCCCGAGCGACTGGCACATCGGGTGGCAGAGCATCGACGAGGACATCAGCATCTTCAGGATCTCCTGCATCATCTCGCAGTCGCTCTTCTTCTCGAGACCGAAGGCCTCCTCGATCGTCTTGTTCGAGCAGTTGCCGCGCTTCAGCTTCTTGAAGGAATCGTCGCTGATCTCCTCGCGCGCGCCGGCCGCCTGCTCGCAGAGATCGGAACTCCCATCGAGGCCGAACTCCGTCATCATCAGGAAGAGCAGCAGGCCGAAGAAGAGTTTCTTGTCCTTCTTCGCGACGCACTTCTTGACCGCCTTGTCGACTCGCTCCGTGTCGCCCTTCCCCGTTCCGAACATGTCCTCGAGCGCGCTCGTCGTCGTCTTCCCGTTCATCAGGTCGAGCGTCTGGTCCGAACTCAGGTCCCTCTTCTTGAGCCCCTCGAAGAGGCTCTCGCCCTTCTGCTTGCCGAATTCGGCGCCGAGCTCCTCACGCAGGCCCTTCAGGAAGTCCTTCTGGACGTAGCCGGCGCCGCTCAACAGGCTCTTCTTCGCCGCGTCCGTCGCGGACTTGCCTGCCTTGCCCTTCTCGGCTCCTCCAGCCCCTTGACCGAGCGCGACCGTGCAGAGGGCGAGCACGAGGCAGAGCAGATGGGGCGTGCGACTCATCGGTTTCTCCTTGCTTCCTCGTCCCGAGCGTAGGAAGGGTTGGGGGGCACGGGGGGATGCGACACTCTACCAAGGCTTCAGCGTGAAGACCTTGCTGTCCTTGACGGTCTCGCCCGGCTTCTGGTTGGCGACCTGCACGAGCTGGTTCGCCCAGTCCTTCATGATGCCCTTGGCGTGGGTGTACCAGGTGAACCCGGCGAGATCGATCGGACGCGCCTTCTCGCCCTCGCGGTCGGCGAAGGTGAGCAGCTCGGTGCCGGTCTTCCCGTCCTTGTAGCGCCCCTCCATCGCCGCGGTGCTCGTGTTGAGCGGGGAGAGCAGCACTCCCGTGCCGGTGGGCATCGCCCAGCTCGCCGCCTCCAGCGACGCCTTGCTCGGCACGATCTCGACGATGGCCAGCTCGAGGATCAGGGTGTCCGCCCCCGTCGGCTTGTCCACCACCGTGAAGCGGTTCGCAACGCCCTTCGCGGGCTTCTTGAACGCTTCGACCATCATCTCCCGGGCCTTGATCGCGATCTGGGCCAGGTCCCTGCTGAAGTCCCCCGCCGCGCCCGCCTCGCCCCGCTTGTACCAGTCCATTTTCAGCATGTGCGCGGTGTCCACCGGCGCGACGTAGACCTTCGAGTAGCGCGCGAAGTCCCCGTTGGGATTGCGCCAGGAGAAGTGGAAGGGCAGGTCCTTCTCCTTGGTCATCCGTTCGTGCTTGACGAAGCCGGCGGGCTTGGCGGCCTTCGCCTTGCAGCCGACGGCCAGAGCGAGGAGCGCGACGAGAAAGATCCGCATGCGTAGGGACTCCCTTCCTTGTGGCGCGCATTCTACGACTTGCGATCGGGGGGGGCGAGCCCCCCCCCGGAGTATCGGATCGGTCCGCGGGAGCGGCGGCACCGACTTCGTGGCAAGGCGGGGGGGGAGGCGACGGCATCCGGAACGCAGGGCAAGCGGGGCGGGCTATCATGCATGGACGATGATCGACCCCCGGTGCGAACTGCTTTCCCGGGTGCTCAACGAGATCGTCGCGCAGATGCAGGGCGGCGCCGACGCCGGGAGGTGCTGGGCCGACGCGGGCCGCGCCTTCGCCGCGTCGCAGGAGAACGAGGACATCGAACTGTTCGTCGCGATCGACGAGCGCAACCTCGACGCGCTGCGCGACATCGTCGCGCAATGGCAGTCGGGCAAGCGCCCCCTCGTGCGCCACGACCGCGACGTGCTCAAGCGCGCGCTGAAGGCCTTCCGCAAGCGCCTCCACCTCGTCCGCCTCGACGCCGAATCGTCGGTCGGCGGCGGCCCGATGAGTTCCGGCCGCCAGTCGGGTATCGTCGGCGTGCGCCCCCCCGACCAGTACCCGCAGGAGGTCTGGGACGAACTCGTGCGCCAGAAGCACCTGATCGAGGCGCGCGGCGGCACGTACGAACTGGCGGCGGAGTAGGGGGGGCAAGCGGCGGCGCAGCCTCGCCGGCTCTCGCGGTGTGATCACCCGCCGGTGGAGGCGGGCGTCGGCAACCGATCTCCCTGCCTCTCTGCCGAAGCCGTCGAGGAGCACCCCGGAGCAGAGCCTCCCTCACGCTGCGGCAGCATGAACCTCGCGACCCCGCTCTGCGCAGGCTCGCGGAGCCGGCTCCGCTCCCACCGCCGGGGCTCGAGCCTGCGACGACGCGCCGGCCTCGGCCCGCGGTCGTCCCCCCGCGCCCCCCCGGGCATCCTCCGGCGCAGCGACGCGAGCCGCCGAAGTGGTTACTCCCGATCCGATCCGGAGTACACAGGGAATGCGGGTGATCGGTCAGGTCGTTTCGCACCGGCGGAACAGGAGGCGGACCAGTGTGCTCGGAAGCACGACGCCGATCGCGTGGGCCCCGCACCGCAGCCAGCATTTCGGCCTGAACGAGGCTTGTGCCTCGCGGGGAGGTTCTCGTGTGCCCGCAGGCGCCTTGCACGACGCGGAACAAGTCGAACCGGGACGCGTCCTAGAGCGCGAGTGGCAGGTCTGCTGCTCGGAGGCGACGATGAACAAGATCCCGATCTGCGCTCCGAAGGGCCCGCTGGGCTTGGTTCTCGCCCTCCTGGTTCTCGGGGCCTGGCTGCCGGCGTGCGGCACGGGCGGCGGCGTCGCCCCCGTCGCGACGGAACTCCCGCGCTTGGGCGCGATCTATCGGGAGATCGCCAATGCCAGCACTCCGGACTCCGATGGGGATGGCATTCCGGACGAGGTCGAGCTCGCCTATCGGGATCTCCTCGGCCTTAATGCGTCCATGGCCGACACGGACGGCGACGGGATGAACGACCTCTTCGAGATCTTCGGCGCGTCGTGGCTGTACGCCCAGACGCGCGGCCAGGCGGGCACCCTCGACGAGGATGCGCGTTCGCTGGAAGGCGCCAACGACCCCGCTACGACGAACCGGAGCGCACTCGTGGACTCGGACGGGGATGGAGTGCCCGACTACCACGAGTTCTTCGGATACCGCTACGACCGGACGCGCAGGGAGTTCGTCGGCGATCCCGCCGGCTTCCGGACGGACCCGCTGCAGTGGTCGTCCGACCTCGACGCCTACTCCGATGGCGCGGAGGTCTCCGGAATCGACCTCGACCCGGCGATCGCGGCACCGGGAAACCACCCCCTCGTGCCCGCATGCCCCGACATCGTCGTGGAGGTGCAGGCCTTTGAAGTCACGATGAACGACACTGTGATCTATGCGCGCGGGGGAGCCGTCGCGAAGGGGGATTCCTGGAGCCGCGGGACGTCGAGGGGCCCGACGGATCCGTCGCGCCTCGGCCTCGCCGCCGCCGCCGCTTCACCCCTGACCCGTCTCCCCTCCCGCTCGTTCGCGCTCGGCGCCCCCCTGTCGGGCGACCGCTGGACGGGCATGACCAGCGCTGCCACCGCTTCGGGAACCACCGTGAATCCGGATATCGATTGGAACCGTGCGCGCTCGTTCAACCCCGCGGCGGCTGCGCACCTGAGACTCTTCCTCAGGGTGCACAACCAGGGCCTCGCGCCGGTCCGGGACCTGGTGCCCACGCTGCATCTCTCCGTTGCGGGTGCGGAGGTCGCCACCTTCGAGCCCGCCGGCTCCGCGCTCGGCCTGCTGACGCCGGGGGCGACCTTCCCCGCAGCGGCCCGGGACCACTGGGTGGTGGATTCCCTGTCGTCGGGCGCCGGGCATCAGCCGATCGCGCTGACCGACTACATGCTCCGGGCCCTGGAGTCCGGCGCGCCCCTCTCCATCGCGGTCACGCGGAGCCGGGGAGAGGTGGTCTCCTCCGGCGACATCGAGGAGTACGTGGCGCGCTGCGCCGAGGCCAGCGCCACGATCTTCCTCGCGGAGGCGCGCGATCCGCTCACCGGGGCCCTCGAACTCCCCCGGCACCGCCTCGTCCATGCGAGCGGCTCGGTCACCGCCCCGACGGTCACGCTGCGCGACGCGCTGGCATGGTCGATGGGGCTCAAGGCGGGGAAGGACGACTATTCGATCCAGTACCCCGCCGCGAACGGCACCGTATGGACCGTTTCGCTCGGGGGTGGCGGGGGCTGGCGCATTCACTTGGACGAGGCGACGCTCCGCCACAACTGGGCCGAGTCCCCAGCCGAGACGACAAGCGAGGAGTTCCTCGGAATGAGGCTCCTCGCGGGTTCCCGGGTCGCGCTGCGCCCCCCTCGGGAGCCGGCGGACGGCACTCCGGCCATCTACTGCGCCTCTGCAGAGCCCTTCACACAGGGCGGCGAGGTGGTCGCGTGCGTGGGCGACTATGACGGAATCGAGGCCGTCGTCTTCGTCGACAAGGAGGGCGTCGAGACCGCCATGTCGCCGGATGGGCGCGGGAGCATGTTCTTCTCGTGTCGGCTCGACCCCGACTACGCGTTCGAGGGGGGGGGACGCGAAGTGGTCCGCGCGACGGCCGCTCCCGGTGCGCTCGGCCCGGTCGGCGCGCGGCTGCACCCCGTGGCGGAAGCCGCCGTCGAGTCGCTCTACACGGCGCCGTCGGAACCGCCCAACGTGGTGTCGGTGCGATGGGACCCCTCGCGGCTCGCCCTTCTCGCGGCGATCGAGCCGGGCGGGCATCGGCCCGAGGACGAGATCGCCTGGGTCCGCCTCATCAGCAATGAACCGCGCCCCGTGGAGACGGAGGAGGCTCGGCCCCCCTACCTTTCGATGACCCGCCCCGTCGACGCGCCCGACGATGCGTTCGCGTGGGAAGCGGTGCTGCCCGACGGCTGGGCATCGGGCCTGATGCTCGTCGCTTCCACCGCCGGCGGCCAAGTCGCGACGAGGATGCTCCATGACATGCAGAACCTCGTCCCCCATGGCAGCGGCAGGATCAGCGCCCTCGAGGCGCGGATCGCATGGCAGGGCTCCGACACCTGGAAGATCCGCCAGATCGATCTCGATCTCTCCCCGGACGCGGGCGTGCTCGACTTCGCAACCTCCGACCCGCACTTCAACGGCGGTTGGCCCTCCGACGGGCCGGACCATCTCATCCTCGACTGGAAGCGCGCAGTCGCACCCGCCCGCAACGCCGATCTCTGGCAACCCGCCCACGGCATGGCGGACCTCTACCTCCGGTCGCGGGGAGAGGCGAAGGACCCCTCCGCCTTCCTGCTCGGCTTCCACATGAAGGCGATGCCGCTGCTGGTCTCCTGGGACCCGCTGGGCGGCGATGCCTTCTTCTATCTCGGCCAACAGGACATCATCGATCTCCACGGTGCGATGACGCCGGGTCGGCTCGACAGCGCCGGGTCGGAGTCGTGCTGGACCGCCGGCGAGGGGGCGCTTCTCGTCTTCGTCACCAGCGACGGCCGCCAAGGCAAGCTCCGGATCCGCCACTCCAGTGTGACCCACGACGGCTGGAGGGGGGAGGACGCGGCCACTCTGGTCTGCGACTACCTGATCTTCCGCAAGGCGGGAGACGGCGCGCCGCCGGAGGAGTTCGGATACGAGACGACCGAGTCGCACTGCCTCGCAGGGTCGATGATCCCCGCCAACCGCCCCCGGTGGAAGGGCGACCCGCCCGACTCCTACTCGATCGCGCCCACCCTGCCCGACGGTCTCCACATCGATCCCGCAAGTGGCGTCATCCGCGGCGTGGCGGTCGCCGCGAGCGCACGCGCACGCTACGTAGTCACGGCGGAGAACACCGGCGGGAGTGTCGAGGCGGAGATCTTCCTGACGGTGGAGTAGCGTGCGTTGCGCGCCGCGGGGCATCTTCGAGAGGGATGCCCTGCGGCGGCGGGGGGAGCCGCGCGCAGAGGCGACGGGGAGGGGCGCCGGGGAGGGGGCAAAGGCCGCCCCGAGGGGCCGGCCTTGCGGTTGGTCGGGGCGACAGGATTTGAACCTGCGACCTCTGCATCCCGAACGGCCTCAAGGAACAACCCCTAACTTGTTGCCAGCACGCATGATACACATCGTGGGAGCTTTCGCAAGTGTGGACATCAGACGACGTGGGATGGAGCCGTTTCGCGGTATCCGCGGTAGCCATCCGGTCAATCACGGTCGTTTTGTCCCTCTTGGCAGCGCCCACATGGGGTCGCTCGGTTCGCATTTTCCGAGATTCTCCCGGCGCCGTCCCCCCTGCCTAGGTTGGACAAACCGGCGCCGTCCGCCGAGGGTCCCGTCGTCTGGAACTCCCTCATCCAAGTCGCGACCAAGATCGACCTGCCTTCCGCGAAGGATTGAGGAGAGAGCCGCGTGAGTGGCTGGGCCCCATGTCTTCGCTATTCTCCGCCGCTCTATAGGGCCCATGTGCAAAACGCGAAAAGCGGCCCTACGGTAAGCGAACTCTCGGCTCCTCTGCCATCGTCGTCCTGAACAATGCCAACCCAGAAAGCACTGTGCTAGGACGTGAACGATGCAGGACGAGCACGCCTCCTGGCGTCCCGACCCCACTATGGCCCGCAGGAGACGCGCTGTTCTCGGGAGGGTGCCGAGCTACCCCTCGGCGACGATTTCGGACACAGGCTCCGCGAGCACGCCCGGGCGAGGCAAGGGCAGGAGGGCGCATGGCCGGCAGACACGCCCCCAGTCCAAGGGCCACGTCGGCCGATCTGGTGGCCTATGATCGCGCGGATGGGGAATGACAAGGTTCCCGACTACTGGGAGGACTACAACAACCTCCAGCGGGTCAAGCACGCACTCGTCAAGCGGTACTTGGACGGCTGGTTCGCGAAGTTGGGCTTCTGGGCCGGGCGCGTCGTCTACTGCGATACGCACGCCGGCCGCGGGCGGCACGCTGGTGGGGAGCTGGGCTCGCCGCTCGTGGCGCTGAGGTCTCTCCTCAACCACAGCCACCGCGACCAGCTGCTCGCCCGATGCGAGTTCGTCTTCGTCTTCATGGAGTGGGACGAGAAGAACGTCGCCCTCCTGCGCAAGGAACTGGACGCCCTCGGCGCCCTCCCCGCCAACGTCCGCGTCGACATCGACCGCACGGACTCCTTCGAGGCGCTCCAGGGGCTCGCCGACGGGTTCAGGACGAGCGGACAGCAGCTCGCCCCCGCCCTCTTCTTCATCGACCCGTACGGCTTCAAGGTGCCCGGGCAGCTGATGAGGGACCTCATGTCCTTCTTGAGGGTCGAACTCTTCGTCAACGTCATCTGGCGCGAGCTCGACATGGCCGCGCGGCGCGAGCTCAAACAAGCCGAACCGACCGGCATGTCGGCCGCGCTCGACTCGATCTTCGCCGGGCTGGACTGGCGAAGCGCGTTCACCCACGAGGATCACGAGGTGCGGGCCGCCCGGTGCGCCGGGCTCTTCCGCGAGCTGACTCACGCCAAGTGGGCAACCTACATGCGCATGGGCGGGCAGACCGGAGCGCTCCGGTACCTCTTGCTCCACCTGACGCAGCACGACGCCGGGCGCGACCTCATGAAGTACTGCATGTGGCAGGAGAGCCCCGAAGGCTGGTTCTACGCCGGGCAACTCGACAACCCGAAGCAGCAGGTGCTGATCTCGAGGGACCCCGACCTGCGACCCGTGCGGGAGTGGTTGATCGAGCAGCTGCGCCCGGCACCCCACCAGTGGCAGGCGCTCATCGAGAAGATCCGGCCCACGGATTGGCTCACGTCGCACGTCTGGCAGGTCGTGCGAGAGATGCGGAACGAAGGCACAAGACGGAAGAAGGCGGGGCCGTGGCTCAGCGCGTCGAAGTACCGTGGTACCTTCAGCCAGAAGGCCAATCCCCTGCTGACCCTCGGACAAGGTGAAGACGAGTGAGCGCGCAGTCGTCGATCGAGTGGACGGACGCGACGTGGAACCCGGTGACGGGCTGCACGAAGGTGAGCCCCGGCTGCAAGCACTGCTACGCGGAGGTCTTCGCCGAGCGCTTCCGCGGCGTGAAGGGTCACCCGTACGAGCAGGGTTTCGATCTCCGGCTTTGGCCGGACCGCTTGGACCTGCCGCTCCGGTGGAAGAAGCCGCGCCGCATTTTCGTCAACTCGATGAGCGACCTCTTCCACCCGGACGTTCCGGGTGCATTCATCGACCGGGTCTTCGATACGATGCGGCAGGCGCGGTGGCACCGATTCCAGGTGCTCACGAAGCGCGCTCTGCGCATGAGGGAGTACGTCCTGGCCAGGACGCACTGGCGCTTGGCCGAGGATCACCCGAACATCTGGCTCGGGACGAGTGTCGAGAACGCGGACTACATGTCGCGGGCGCGCCTGGTGAGAGACCTACCGGTTTCGGTCCGGTTCCTGTCCTGCGAACCGCTGCTCGGACCGTTGGACCTGCATCCTGTCCTCGACGGCATCAATTGGGTGATCGTCGGAGGGGAAAGCGGCCACGGCGCGCGTCCGATGGACCCCGACTGGGTAATCGCGATCCGCGACCAGTGCCGCCGCAGCGGCGTGCCGTTCTTCTTCAAGCAGTGGGGTGGGGTCCACAAGAGCCGCACGGGGCGCCGTCTTCGCGGTCGGACATGGGACCAGATGCCTGGCTCTGCGACAGCCGTCGCTGCACAGTAACGGGGGGGGGCCCACGACGGGCGCGCAGGACCTACTCGACCTTCACCACGCGGTACACGGCGGGCTCGATCTCGGCCACACGATCGGGTGCGTCGTACCAGGAAGGCAGGGTCTCCTGTTCGTGAGCCCGGCGGAGGCTCTCCGCCTCCACTCTCCTCCCCTAGCGGTATCGGCGTAGCTGCTCGCGATGGCAGGTGCGGCAGCGACTTCTGCCCGACGACCGGAACTGGACATTCGAACCTGCGCACGCATGACCGCTGGGGCAGGAGATCTTCGACCTGTTGAATGCCCCGCGAGGGTCGATGATCCGCTTCCTCTGGTCAAACGGCTCCAGGTACCACGTGCAGCAGCATCGGCGGTTCCCGCACGTCACGATCAGCGGAACGTTCGGACGAAGCTTGCCGCAGAGCCAGTGGCCTGAGTCCCGCCATAGGCGGTAGGCCCCCGGTGGACGAGACTCCCCTCGCCCTCCGCACACATGGTGGGCTGCCCGCGACGGTTGACGGGACCGCCCCAGATCCAGCAGAGGGATGACGTGGGGGTCCACGCTCCGCCCGAGATCAGGTTCGGGGCGTCGGCTTCGGTCATACCGGAAGCGTGCCCCGCGCCGAAGCACTCTTGCGCTGGGCACGGCAACAGCCGAAGCTGTCCGGCATGCGGTACAAGGGCTACCTCTCCGACTTCGCTCTCGACGAGTACGACGCCGAGATCAAGGAGGCCGTGCTTACCGAGGAGCGTGTCGCGATCGACTGGGTCGAGGACGGCGAGAACTACCATCTCCTTGCGCACTCCAAGGACGGAGGCCGGACCTACGACGGCACGTACGGCGTGAGTGCCGACGGGACGCCACGCTTGGACCCGAATCTGAGGGTCAGGCTCACGCGGCTTTTGGTGTTCGACGACACGCCCCGCCTCGTCGCTCACTGGCTCGCCGATGGCGGCACGGTCGATGTGCAGAGCCTCTTCGAGCTCGCCGATGGAGCCGGATCGTAGTTCGGTCGATCCGCAGGGCCGCTACGGCGATGCGGGGCTCACCGAAGTCGAGCAGCACGCGCTCGTCGTCCTCGAGCTGCTGCCCGGCGCCACGTTCGAGCGAACCAGGGATGTGTTCCAGATCGAGCAGGGGGGAGAGGAGGGGATCGTTGTCTTGGTCACGCCCGACGCGCTCGAGATCCGCTTGCCCACGATGGAATGGACGCAGGGATCGTACGGACCGGCATCTGGGAGCCGGCTCTGGAAGCGCGCCCGATGGGGAAGGGGGACGAACGACATCAGCGGGCTCCTGCGGAAGGCGCACCGGGCCCGAGAGGCCGAATACGTAGCGTGCAGGCACTGTGGTGTCCGATTCCCCCCCGAGCGCCGCGTCCGCGACGCATGCCACGGCTGCGCGGAGCGTCACGACGGGATCACGTTTTGAGGAGCGACCGACCACGGCGCATGTGGTCGGGGCTCAAGCGGTTCACATGATCGAAGGCCGTCCGGTATTCGTCGACAGTCCAGAGCCACGCCTCCTGCATGCGGAACTCGCGGTCGTAGAGGATCCACACGAGCCTGTCCCACTCGTAGTTCCTAGCCTTCGCGACCAGCGTGACGAACGAGCCCGGCTTCCCGCTCGGCCGGTTGGCCTTCACCTGGTATCGAGCGCCGTCGTGAACGAAGTCCGCGCCCCGCGTGACGGCCGTCCTCCCCGTCGACTGCCCCATGAGAGACTCCTGCGTGTGCCCCACCAGCAGGGCTACGTCGAGCTCGGAGATCGCGCTCGTTACCGAGGGCGCGACCCCGAAGCGTCTCTCCCACTCGAGGACCACGGCGACCAGCGCCTCGCGCAACTGCGATGCCTCGAGTTTTCGCACGTCCTCCCTTCCGCCCCTCAATCGGCACCGCCGAGTGTCCGCCAGGCGTTCCGGTACTCCTCGAAATCCGCCCTGCGGACCGCGTACCACGTGCTCTTCCTGTGGCGCGAGACCCTCGTCTTGGCCGCTATGACGTTCCTGGGGACGATGAAGTACTCGTGCCGACGGTCTGGGCGCAGGTTCACGAGGGCGTGGTAGTGGGTATGGGACGCGAGACGCTGGGTTTTTTCGCCTACGAGCCAGAACGAGGCCGGCTCGGCGTTCGTCTTGACCTGGACCGAGAATGCGTTCTTGCATTCCGCATCCGCCACGAGCAGGTCGGCGTCCATCGCGTTCCGGGCGGCCGTCGAGTCGACCAGCCCCTTGGCCGCCAGCTCAGCAGAGACCAATATCACACCCTGCATCCCGGTCCGCTGGCCCTTGGTAGGCACGCCACCGACATGATGAGACATGGCCCTTCACCCATCAAGCCCCTGACGGCGCGACACCGGCCGGCGGCTACGGCCTACTTCATGCAGTCGGCGCACTCGCCGAACCTGCCGCGGTGCTTTCGGACCGTGGCGTCCAGGGCCTTCCGGTGCGTGGAGAACACCTTGCAGCCCGTCGTCGTCAGGTTCGCCGCGTAGCCGCTGCTCGTCCTCTTATCCTTGAAGTGCGGGCAGAGGTCTCCGTTCCTTTCCGCGCGATGGAGCGTGTACACCTGCGAGATCTCGCCGGAGGTCGTTCGCCCACAGTTCCAGAAGTAGCCCTTCGGGTTGTCCCGGCAGCACCGGATGAACGCCTCGTCGTCGTCCAAGAAGAGCCAGACGCCCTCCGCTATCGCTTTCTTCATGCGAGTTTCTCCGCTGCGTCTCATCTCAGTCGGCCTCGAATCCCTGGCTCGTGAACTTCAGGGTGCGCGCGTTCTCGGTGACCGTGCGGACGACGTTCTCCGGAGCGCCGTCGGGGAGGTCGGCCTCGATCTCGAGCGTGACCTTGACCTTCGCGCGCACTAGACCCTGGAGGTGCGCGATCACCTCGTCCGCGATCCGGCCGGCGTCGCGGCCTGCCCGACTGGGGTCGAGGGCAACGGTCCCATGGAAGCGCCTCAGCTTGCGCACCGGCGGCGGAGGCGGCGTGGGGCCAGAACCGGGGCCAGGGCCCGGTCCGGCGCCGGGACCAGGACCCGCCCCCTTAGTCTCCTCGTCGATCTGCCTCTTCGCTACGTCGGGCTTGACGAGGAGGCCCGGGGCGTCGCCGCGGGGGATCGTGACGTTCTGGCCCGCGCGGAGGCCCCGGAACCGCTTCTCGGCCTCGTCGTAGCTCTCGGCGTAGGCGAAGGTCTCGCGCTCCCACGTGAGCATCGTCATGCCGTCCCGGATCGCGGCGAGGAGCACGTCCGTGTTCTTGAGCCTGGGGAGGTAGGGGTAGCGCGCAAAGTCCTCGACGAGCTGGCGAATCGCGACCTGGTCGCCGCGCCAGAGCGGGACGTCGTCCATGTGCTTCCGGAGCACGGTCGCGCCTAGCGCCGTGGCCAGGAGGTCGTCGTTCTTGAGGCGTTTGCTCGCCCGCACCGCGAGCGGGTCGTCGCCCGTGAGCCGCATCGCAATCCATTCGAGCGGCGCCTGGGTCGTGCGCTGCACGGGCACAAGCAGCCACTGGTAGGCCTCGGGCATCCGCACGGTGACGGCGGTGTTGGCCGCGTTCCGCTGGGCCTCCGCCTGGTTCGTCTGATGGGGGTCCAAGTTCAGCGTCTTCCCCTCTTCGACGATCTGCTGCCATGCGAGATACCGGCGCACGGCCTCGTCGAGGTCCTGCAGCCGCGCCTTGTCCACCGCCGCGAAGACGAGGCTGTTTCGGTAGAGGCGCGGACTGTTCCCGCGCGACTCCAGGATCGCCTTCGCGGCGATCTCCGCGGGGCTCCCGCGCTCCTTGTGGTGCGGGTGGTCGATCCCGAGCACGACCAACCGGGCGTCAAGATCGTCGGGCACGTCGGCGCCCCCGGCCGGCAGAGCGTGCACGCGGCTCAGGCTGCCGGTCTCCCGCACGTCGAGGCGCACTCGCCGCTCCACCTCCTGCACCACCTTGTCCCAGTCCCTCTTCAGGCGCTCCGCGATGCCCTCGGCCAAGTTCGTGACGGTGGGCTGGGTCGAGTACCAGTAGCGCGGGCCGTCCTGGTAGAGGTAGGTCGCGGCACCGGCGAGACGCCGCAGCGCGTCGCCGAAGACAGCCGAGGATTCGCCTGGCATCACGCACCCGAGCTTCACGCGCCTGTCCTCGATCCCGCGGTGCGCCGCCGCCGTGATCGGAGCGGAACCGAGGTAGATCGTCCGAGCGACCCGGCGGCATGCATTTAGCTTTCCGAGCGTCGGCACCTCGCGGTCGAGCCGCAGCGGCAGCGAGTTCGACCCGTCCACGTCCTTCTCGATCACCGGCGCCCAGTTGTCCGAGAGATACCGCGTCAGCTCGGTCTGCACGCGCGGGTCGTCGATCGGGATCATGGAGGGCAGGATCAGCGGGTTCTTGTCGCCGTTTTCCCAGAGGCTGTGGATCACGGCGGCCATGAGGCGCAGCACGCCGCGCGTGCGCTGGAACTTCACGAGCGTGGACCAGCCGCCGTAGAGCTGGTCGAAGATCTCCGGGTGGATCGGATACGCGCCTTGGATACGCTTCTCGTACTCGGGGGCGCGGCACTCCTGCGGGAACTCGGCCGCCTGCACTCGGTAGAAGTCGGCGAACGAGCGCGCGGTCACGTCGCGCTGCTTGTGGGACTCGGTCCCCGCGAGCGGCTCGAAGAGCCGGCGCCGCACGATCTCGAAGCCCTCCTCGGCACTCGCGGGCCGGAACGAGGACTCGAGGCGGCCCACGACGTTCCTGAGCCGCTCGAGCGCTTCGCGGCCCCGGAGCCCCCCGACTTCGGAATCGTCCGCCTGCGTATGCGGGGAGCCCTGCGTGTCGGACGCGGGCAGCGAGATCACGAGGAGGCAGTTCCCCGCCGCCTTCGCGGACTCGGTCAGCGTCTGGGCGAACGAGAACTGGGTCTCGAAGCCTCCGCCGGGCAGGTCGCTCTGGTCGTGGAGCTGGCGTGCGTAGGCCACCCACTCGTCGATCAGGACGAGGCACGGGCCGTGCTCCTTGAAGAGCGTGCGCAGGACATCCCCCGGGCTCGTGGCCTTCTGGTCGTCGGCCTCCACCCGGGCGAAGGCCCTCTTCCCGCCGAGCTGGTACGCGAGCTCGCCCCAGAGCGTGCGCACCTCGGTGCCGTCGGGCTTCCTCACCGGGTTGCCGGGTGAGATCTTGTTCCCGACGAGAACGACGCGGTTCACCTTCGGCAGGCTCTTCACGCCCGCCTCGGCGAGCAGCGCCTCGGCCCCGAGGAGCCCCTTCGGCGCGGTCCCCGAGAAGAGGTGGTAGAGCGTGAGCATCGAGTGGGTCTTGCCGCCGCCGAAATTCGTCTGGAGCTGGACGACGGGGTCACCCCCCTTCCCGGACAGGCGCTGCACGGCCGAGATCAGGAGTCGCTTCAAGCTGTCGGTCAGGTACGTGCGGCGGAAGAACTCCGCGGGATCCTTGTACTCGGCGCTTCCCTCGCCGACGTGCACCTGCCAGAGGTCGGCCGCGAACTCCGCCTGCTGATACCGGCCGCTCGCGACGTCGGGGTGCGGCGTCGCCACGTCGCGCCAGGGCCGAAGCCCGCCCGTCGTCGCGGCCTCGATCAGCGAGCCGCCCGCCTTGCGCTTCTCGCCGCGGACCTGCTCGTCGTACATCTGGCGCCGCAGTTCCATCTTGAGCGCGTTGACCTCGTCGGATTGCGGGGCGGAGACGGCCATGAGGAGGCGCGTCATCGAGTCGAGCGCGCGGTCGGCGTCGTCGCTCGAGAAGGGCTCTTGGTGCGCCCACTTGTTGCGCCAGTCGCGAAGTTCCTGGACGAGCGAGCGTTCCGCGCGACCAAGCGTTCTCCCGAAGACGCTGTTCCATGCTTCCCACATGAGCTTCAGGAGCGCCGCGGCGTCCCACTCGGGGATCGGACGCGTCGCGAGGAGCCGGTCTTCCCCGATAAACGTGCACGCCTCGCCGAGCGCCTTGTCCTTGTAGATGCTTTTCATCTCGCGCTCGACGAACGGTCCGAGCCCCCGCCGCAGCAGGTCCATCGCCTTGCCGACGCGCTCGTGGTTGCTGATCGCCATGCGTTACTCCTGCTCGAAGAGGTCAGCCTGCTGTTCGCGCGGCTTGCCTGCTTCCCGCGCCAGCCGCGTGATCTCGGGCCAGCTATGCACGAGCCCGTTGTACGCCAAAGCCTCGGCCGCGCGCTTCTTGCGCTCGCAGACTGCGTAGAGCCGGTATGCCAGTTCCCGGGCGACCTCGGCCTTGCTCCCGAGCTTCGCGACCAACGCCGCGGCCGCCACCTCGCCCATCTCGAGCGCACGCACAAGTTGGTGGACCATTTCCCACGCCGTAAGCCGCGAGTCCTTTGTCGGGTCCCAGTCCTTCCGCAGCTCTTCCGGTCTCAAAAGCCTGACCTTGCCGGCCTTCGACATGAGAATTCCCGCGCGCTGCATCGCGTCAACGCTTGTCACCTTGGCCTTGGAGAGCGTCTCGGCAACGCCGTACTCGCCTAACGCGAAGCCAGATTGCTCGAACCACGCGAGCGCCCAGCGGCTGTCCGCGTCGACGTCGCCCTCCCGTTCCGCGAGCGCCTCGTCGAGCGCTTGGTTCATGAGCGCGAGCGCCTCGCGGACGGAGAGAGCGTTCCCCTGCACATCGAGCACTCGGGAGTAGCGCGTGAAGATCGCCATCCCGGGGCCGATCGCCGCTTGCGCCATGTCTACGGGAGCAATATTGCTGTTCTGGAGCAGCCTGAGCGCTACCGGCAACTCGCGCTTCAAGGTCTCGAGAAACTCCCGTCGAGTCGCCGTCGATGCTGTCGCTACCCGCTTTCGTCCGACGACGAAGATCGCGGAGGCCAAGGCGTTACTTCCCAGTCCGATCATTCGGGTATCGGTCGTAGTCCGAACGGGCCAAGTCGCCACGACCGATAGGCCGGCGTCCACGAGACCACCGAGAAAGACCTCCCAGCCAGTCGCGCGACCACCGTCGTCGGATTCGTCCGCCCCGCCCTCCTCCGCCTGCTTTAGCGCGTACACGATCAAGAGCGGGAACCGCGGGTCCGCCTTCGCCGCGAGCGTGCCGAAGACCTCGGCGAATCCCGCCCTGAAATACGCATTCGCGCCCTCGGTCCCGCCGCGATGCCGATAGGGCGTCGCAATCAGCTCTGCGTCCTTGGGAGTTGCGACTGTGGCGAGAAGCGTGGGGAAGACGGGCTGCAGAGCCTCCCTGAGCCATAGGTAGAAGAAGTCCGAGAGGTCTGCGTACCCAATGTTCGCGTAGTACGGGGGGTCGGTCGCAACGACCGCGGCATTCGGGAGCCCGGCCGCTGCTCGCCGCGCGTCACGCTGAGACACGTCAGTCGGTGGTCCGTTCGAGACGCACAAGCCAAAAGCTCGTAGCGCTGTCTCCAGTACCGGTCCAGTCCAATCACCCACGGACCCACCAAACGGGTTCGTCTCGACGAAGTCCCACACCATCGGGACCGCGTGGCGATCGAAGGCGGGCGTCGCCTTGCCGCTTCCGTTTCTCGGATCGATGAACCAGCGCACGAGAATGTTGTTACTCTGCGCCAACTTGCCGACGCACAGCCCAAGAACAGCCGCGACGGCGTCAGCGTAAGCCCGGGCTCCATCTCCCCCAGATTCCAAGGTTCGAGAGTCAGGATCTAGACTTCGGACAAGCGCGATTTTTTAATCGAGATCCAGCGGAATAGCCCGAAACGCCGTTTCCGCCGTGCGTATGAGTGTTTGTCCGAACGCTCGCACCACGACAAGAAAGGCGTTTCGAG